>Ga0316603_10000041_pt1 | contig 153703 bp, 146 predicted proteins | sample OWC_soil_day10_n_FD_207649 | JGI IMG/M metagenome (GOLD analysis project Ga0316603, IMG submission 207649) | Wetland soil microbial communities from Old Woman Creek delta, Ohio, United States - OWC_soil_day10_noCT | ecosystem: Environmental > Terrestrial > Soil > Wetlands | place: USA: Ohio...
AAAAAAAAACACCACCGTGGAAGCCGAAAGACGTTATGAGTAGGCGTTTATAAATAATATTTAAGTTATGGGAACAGATTTATTACCAGGGGGGTGGACTCCTTATGTTGCCCCAATTCCAGACGATGTCCAAAAATTATTTGATTCGGTAATCAAAAATTTAACGGGTGTAAAGTATACCCCTTTGGCAGTGGCTACTCAGGTAGTGGCAGGTGTTAATTACCGCTTTTTCTGTAATGCAAAAGGGGTATATCCTAATGCATTGAACGAAGCAGCTATCGTTCAGATTTATAAACCTCTGGATGGCTCTGCACATATCACCTCTATTCAAAAGGTGCCTTAATTCCTTTTTATTGTTTAAAAAGAGGCTGACCTATAAAATAGTATTTTTTAAAAGAATTACAGATTGAAATTATTTACTACCCCGGTCTTCAGAAATGGACGTTGAAGTGTATGACGGAAATTAGCTCGTTATGTGATTTAACTCCATTTCTGGAGATATAGGGGTAAATGTATTTTGGCTATCAATTTTGGTAATGATATTATAAAAAAGAAATTTTATTGGCATCCTCTTTTTCTGTTTATTGCCTGTCGTTCCCGGCGTTAAGAAGGAACGGGTGTATCTGAAAAACCTTAAGAGTAGGATAATTATTTCTCAAATTATAAAAAATTATGTCACAAGTAAATGAAGCGATGCAGACATTAACTGCACAATGGTATAATGCTCTGGTGACTGGCTTGGGTTTAAGCGATCAGAGTTTTCAGCTTTATCAGGGTCCTAATACAATGGTTGATACTTCGCAACTTATGTGGAATATTTTTAATGCAGTACCTCCCAAAGCTGTCAATAATTATTATGATCCCACTCAGGCAAATAACTTTACCGGAGTTTACGGCCTGATTCTGGATGCATTGGTAGCAAATCCGGATACCAGTTTTAAAAACTGCATGGGCGATTATTATGATGTATGGCAGGCGTACTTAAAGGCTAATAAACCAGAAAAGCTGAATGCTAAAACAATTTCAAGCTTGTTTAACGATTGGGCAATGGTTAATGCTCCTGAAAAAGCCAGTTGCGTAGCAGGCCTGACCAAAGCTTATATAAATCCTGTGAATGTAGCCAATTTGATGTATCTGACTGCCGACAATAGCTACGCATGGAATAAAACAATTGAGAATTTGGAAAAAGCTTTAAAAAGTGGTGCTTATAAGGAGTTTACCCTGAATTCGACTACAGAAAGCAGCAACACAGAGCACACCTGGGCTGGTGGCAGAGCATCGGTATTTTTCGATTTATTCTCATTTGGAGGTGGAGGTAGTTATGATAAAGTGACTACGAAAGCCACATCGGCAGGGATCGAAATTTCAGCAACGTTTGGCAGCGTAACTACATTTGCTGCCGGGCCATATACGCAATACGATGCGCAAGATCCTACATTATGCGATTACTCGGCCTGGTACAATAGTGCTGTTATGGCTTTGGCATATACTACCAAAGGGCCTAAAGTGTGGAATCCCGAAAAACCAAGTAACTGGGATAACATATTCGGAGATAAAGGCACGTTGCAACGCATGGCTACGGCTCTGGTGGTGGGTGATGATATTACGATTAAGATGAAATCGAAAGCCGATTACTCTTCGTCGGAACAAACTCAAATCAGAGCAGCTGCCAAACTTGGTTTCTGGCCGTTCTTTAGAGCATCAGGGGGTGGTGGTACCGATTATGACGTGCAATTTAAAGATGATGGTACGTTTGAATGTACAACCATCATCAAGCGGGGTAATCCGCAAATTTTGGGTATTCTGCAAACACCAATGGCTAATGTTTTCTAAATTTGATTAAAGAGCAGAGATGCACTGAGTTCAATCAGTAGTATCTCTGCTCTTTGCATTTTGCTCACTTCCATACCTTCACTATACCTATATGAAGATCAAAATAGCAGTTTTCCTTGTCGTTTTACTGATTCCATCCTCCGAAACGGTTACTGCGCAAACAGTTGTCGACGAATATCCGGTAAGTTTGTTTTGGCAGATGAAATTATCCGGTCAGTTGCATATTGACCCGGCCGAATTCAAACTTTGTCAGGGTGTACATACCATTGGTGAAAACTCTCGTTGGATATGGTCGGTTTTCAATTCAATAACTACCCCTGAAAACGAATATTGGTATAATCCTTCGCAACACAGCTCTTTAGCCAGCAGTTATAGTTTAATACTTTATCAGAGTCAGGTACAGGCCGATACCGACTGCTGTACTCTGGACAATGCCATACAACTGTACGATGAGGCGCAAAATGATTATGCCTGGGATAAAACGTATGATGATCTGATTTCTGAATTGCAGGTGGCCGATTCTCTGTTTATGGTTGCCGACACATCGTTTGTGGAACAGCATGGCGCAGAAACTTTTTATAAGAGAATAAGAATAAAAGCTCATTTTGAGCACATCGTGATATTTGTGTCCTATCCTCTTTCGAGGGTAGATACACTTCATTCTGACCTAAAAAATCAGAAGCCCTGGTTTAGTCCCTGTTTTTTGTTGAGAGCTTACAAAAACAGTGATAACACCGTATTGTCACCAGACAATTGGGAGTCGGCATTTGGTGTTTCAGGATATTTAACCGGAATAACAAGAGCTTTGATTATAGTTGATAAGGGACAAATTGAGGTTGGAGTTTTTACTAATGATGATGAGGCATATTATATTACAAAAATAACGACTCCTGTAATGCTTGGTGTACAGATTTTTGATATAAACAGATATTTGAAAAAACAATAAAGTGTCTGATTATCTGTGTGTTGTTGCTTGGTTTCGGGGTGAAAACATCTGTTTGCGGCGAGTCGGTACGACTGGTGAGGGTTTTGATGTATTTGTTGAATTTGTCAAATCGTACGCTATTTTGTACGTATTGATAGAAATAAATTAACGAAAAACTCATTTCTTTGCATAACTAAGTTAATTGTAGTTTTTGTTGTTGTTTAATGAAAATTCAGCCACTATAGTTGTCTGTTCGCTTAGTTGATAAACCGACTGTATTTTTTATAAACATAATTTATGACAGGTCACGACTTGTCCCTGCACAATAAACCAACTATGGTTTTTTAAAACCCTGTTTGACCGATTAAATAAAAACTGGTTGGCATAATAACGAACAGCTTAAGTGATTGTATAAACTGTTCTTGTTAATGAGAAAATTCAAAAAAAGATAGTTTCCAGAAACAAAAAATATACATCCGGAAGGACGGAAACATTCGGCCGGGTGATATAAATAATTATTATATATTATCAATATCTAAATTAAAAAAATTATGGACGTATTTTTAGCATTTATTGCAGCATTCGGTTTTAATTTTCCTCCGATTTATTGGGCTTTTTGTGATGGAACACAACTTCAGGTAGCCCAAAATACGGCTCTTTTTGCTCTTCTTGGAAATATGTATGGAGGCAATGGTACTACCAACTTCAAACTGCCCGATTTACGTGGACGAGTGATGATAGGTGCAGGTTCCGCTCCGGGTTTGCAGACTTACACTCAGGGTCAGACCGGTGGTGCCGAAATCAGTACAACTTTGGTGGCGCATAGTCATACTGGTAGTATAACGAGCGCGTCGGCCACCATTAAAGCTTATTCTGCCAGCGGCACATCTGCTACTCCTGTAGCACGTGGGAATATTAATGTTTTATCAGGTTCTACAGCAGGCTCGCTTTATGGTACAGTGGCTCCCGATACAGTGTTAAATGTAGGAGGTGGCGCTGTTACAGGAACTATTGTTACTGATGTAGCAGGTTCAACCTCCAGCAGTATTATGCAACCTTATTGTCCGATAAACTTTTGTATTGCTTTGGCTGGTATTTACCCATCAAGGAATTAATAAAAAATCGATCCCGGATAAAATAATTTTCGGGATCGTTTTTTATATTTATTGGAAAGAATAATGAATAAGATTATCAAAATAGGATTTCTTTTTCCATACTCGTCCATCCATCCAAATATGTCGAACGATATAATGGATGGATTTTATGCTGCTTTACCGGCGGCTTACCACCAATATTATCAGTTTTATCCTGAGTTTGTTGATCAGGGTGGTTCAGAGTCCGTAAAAGCAGCTATCAACAAGTTGCGTTTGTTTCATCATGTGGATGTATTGTCAGGGTTTCTGAGCTATAAGCTGCTCCCGGAAATTCTGCCTTCGGATTCAGGAAAATTCCCACTTTGTTTTTTTTTCGATATGGGTGAATATCTACCTCCTCTGTACCCTCTGCCCAACAACTGGTTTTTCAATAGCTTTCAGTTCTGGCAACTGGAATATGCACTGGGCAACTGGGCGCAGAAAAGATTCGGAGGTAAGGGAGCTATGCTGATGTCGGTGTATGATGCCGGATATCATATTCATAGCTCGTTTTGGCAAGGTGCTATACTGGCTGGCGCTAAAGAGATTGACATGCACATAATACCCTACAATCCGAATGTACCGGATATTAAGTCAGTTTTGCAGGATTATCTGAGTAGGATTGAAAAGAGCGGAGTAGATTACCTGCATGCACTGTTTTGCGGCAATGAGGCACTCGATTTTTTTAGTGCATATAAACAGTCTGGTTTGCACAAAAAAATACCTCTATTAGTTACGCCTCATATGGCTTCGGATGTTATTCTTTCCAAAATCAGCAATATAGGTCTTCAGTTCTATTCAGCTTCGGGCTGGAATTATCAATTAAATACAACTCAAAACAAATTATTTAAACGGCAGTTTGAACTGTTTGCAGGCAGGAAATCTACCGTTTTTGCAGTAATGGGTTACGAAATGGGACTGGCTCTTCTTCCGGTGTTGCCACAGACGCAAAAAGGAGATATTGAAAGTGTTATCAGTTACTTGAAAGCATCTTATATAGATGGCCCGCGCGGAAAAAGAAATTTCAGTATAAATCACAATTTCGAAAAGCCAGCTGTCGAAATTGAAAAAATTTCGGTTCAAACGGCCAGTTATTCTGAACTATTAGTAGAACAGGGTACCGCCATGGAATACAATCATGCAGTTTTTGAAGATATTCATAATCAATGCGCATCGGGTTGGAAAAATCCTTATTTGTGCGTGTAAAAATAAATTTAATGACTATTATTATATGAAAACAAAACTACTTTCATTAGGAATTATGATGTTCTGTCTGATGGGAATGCAATCAGTTATGCTTGCGCAGACAGTATATGTCAACTCAAGTTCGGGTAACGATACTTCCGGTGATGGCTCATCGGGAAACCCCTATAAAACATTTACAAAAGGTTATGCAATGACCAATGCTGGCGGTACGCTAGATTTGACAGGTACATTTACATGGACAGATGCTGCCGAAACAGGAGATGTGGCTGATAATGGGTCATCAACTCAAGAAGCAAATGGTTGTCCGATAAACAAAAGCATTACTATTAATGGACATGGAGTTGGTAGCACAATAATTCAGGCAGCATCTTCATCGAATTCCTCCTCCAGACTATTCTACATAGCCCCAACAACAAATATTACAGTTACATTTCAGAATTTAGAAATGCGATATGGTAAAACAACTTATTTGGGAGGATGCTTTTTTTTAAACCCTACCGCCGCCAGTACAATCAATATACTTAATTGTCACATCCATGACAATATTGCCACTCAGGGTGGTTGTGGAATAGAAATGGCAGGACAGACTAGTTTGAATATTACAAACTCAACATTGTCGGCTAATTCTGGAACAAATGCTTCAGGTGGTGGTATTAGAGTGCAGCAGGCAACAGGTACACTTAAAATAACAAATTCAACGATTTGTAATAATACAGTAACTAAGGGTTCGGGAAACGGTTTAGGGGCTGGGATTTATTTTTATGCAAGTACAACTACTTCATATCTTACAAATTGTACTATTACAGGAAACTCTGCTAATGAAATATATGGAGGCGGAATTTGTCAGGACAACGGAACGGTGTATTTGAAAAATAATTTAATAGCTAATAATTCATCTGGTAGTCTCACCGTGAATGACTATGAATTTTACAACGGAACGTTAACAGATAACGGAAATAATATAATTGAGTATGGTTCAAAGACTGGATCAGGAACAGGAGCTTTTTCAGGGTCGAATATAACAGGTAATCAAACAAATCTATTTGGCACGGGAATAAGTGCAAGCCCATCTCTTGCTTTAAATAGTTCACTGAATGGTACTCCAACTTTGGCATTATCAGCAGGTAGTGTTGCTATTGGTACTGGTAGTGCCGGTTCAAATGGTTCGGTAACTGTCCCATCAACTGACCAACGTGGTTTAGTCCGAAATACTACCTATGACATTGGAGCTTATGAGTATGGTGCAACTGTAGCTGCTCCTACCATATCAAGCATCTCGCCAACCAGTGGCCTTATTACAGGGGGAACATCGGTGGTGATTACCGGGGCAAATCTTACAGGAGCTACGGCTGTAAGCTTTGGCGGAACAGCCGCTTCGGGTTTTGTTGTGAACTCGGCTACACAAATCACAGCTACTTCTCCTGCCAAAGCCGCCGGTACGGTTGATGTTACTGTAACCACCGCGGGCGGTACCAGCGCTACGGGTAGTTCCCAGTTTACATACCTCACCGCCGGTACCTTTACAGGCGCTACTAACAGCGACTGGAATACTGCTACCAACTGGGCTGGTGGTAGTGTTCCCACATCGGCCACCGATGTAACTATTCCGTCAGGGAAAACTGCTGTTGTTAGCCCAACTGCTACGGCAACGTGTAACAACTTGAGCGTTACGGGCAATCTTACCATTCAGTCGTCCGGTTCGGGTACAGGTTCGTTAATTGTTACTGGTACTGCAACGGGCAGTGTTGACTGTCAGCGGTATATGACCAATGGTAAATGGCATCTGATATCACCAACAGCATCGGGTCAGACTGTTGCTGCTTTCCTGACGGCCAATACCAATATTTCTACCTCAGGCACTTCCCGTGGAATGATGGATTATAACACTTTGGGAAATAACTGGAATAGTTATTATCAAACCTCAGGTGCACCGGGCACGATGACTGCCGGCAAAGGTTATGCCACGCGTATAACTACCGACGGAGCCATTACTTATACCGGAACGCTAACAACCGGTACAAAGACAGTGGCGCTAACTACAACCGGTCAGGGTTGGAATTGTGTGGGAAATCCGTACGCTTCGGCCATTAGTATGAATACCACGGCCAATGCAACTAATAATTTTATCACCGTAAATAGTAGTAATCTCGATCCGAGCTATGCCTGTATTTATGTTTGGGATGAAGATGCTACTTATACCGGTCAGAGCTGTTATAAAGTGATTTGTAACTCGGGTTACTCCACTTCCAAAACTATACTTGCTCAAAACTATGTGGCACCGGGTCAGGGATTTTTTGTAAAAGCCAATAGCAGTGCAACAAATATTTCTTTTACCTCTGCAATGCAGTCGTCGCAACCAGGTACGGTGTTCAGAGTACCGGTATCCACCGACAGCTGGCCGGGCATCACATTAACTGCTACCAATGCCTCAACAAGCTCTTCGGCTGCGATTGCTTTCAATGCCAACATGACCTGCGGACTTGACCCTACTTACGATGCGGGCCTGCTGCGTGGCACTAATGGCCTGTCGCTCTATACCCGCTTGTTAGAAGATAATGGTGTTGATTTTGCTATTCAGTGTCTGCCCGAAGATTACAATAATCTGACTATTCCTGTAGGCATAGATAGCAAAACGGGTGGCGAAATTACCTTTAGTGCCGAAACTACAGGGTTGCCACAAGCCTGTAAACTGATTCTTGAAGATAAGGCCAAGGGAACATTTACCTCGCTCGCTGATGGCAAAAGCTATACAACAACTGTGGTTGAAGGTGCAGCCGGAGTGGGCAGGTTTTATCTGCATGCTGGTAGCGATGTATCTACTGAAGTTGCCGAAATAAGTCAGGAATCAGGAAGTTTGAAGGCGTATATGGGAAATGGTACAATCGTAATTGAGGGTGAAGTAAGCGGTAGGGCAATAGCTACACTTTACAACTTACAGGGACAGATACTTCGGGTTAATACATTACAAAAAGGGTTGTTGAATGTTCTGCCGGATGATGGTTTGCCACAAGGCGCATATTTCATAACCATCCAACAATATGGCCAAAAAGTAACCTGTAAGCTAATTAAGAAATAAGTAAGTTTTTTATTTAAAAAAAATATAAGTATGTGTATGAAACAAGCCTGAATGCCTGGCTGCCAGCTTATGGAATACATCACACGGGTTTCATACTACCATTAAAAAAACATTTATTGAATGAAAAAGAATATAATTCAAGTGGAAAAAAAGGCTTATAGTCTACCACAAATCGAAATGATTAAATTAGACAATGAAATATCATTGGCTCTGTCGTCTCCAGCCAGTTTGCCCGACGACTTTGGCGACAACCTGATGCAACCGGACGGCAATCCTTTTAAGGGAAATCTTGTGTAGAGGATATTTTTTAATAAAGTGTGTGTTATTAGTTCCGAAAGTTGGTGCAGAACTGAAGGTTTTATCCCTGGATGAGGCTTTCGGTTTTTGCCCAACGCTTTTACATTGTCACCTGACTGATAGTTACAAAAAAAAGAAGCAACCATAAGTGGTTGCTTCTTTTTTTATGGTTGTTTCCTTTGTGCTTACAAGTTAGTAATGATCAGTTTGTGACCTTTACCATGGATGTTTACAATGTTGATATTGTTGTCTTTACCCAATAGCTTACGAAGCTTGCAAATATATACATCCATACTTCTTGAAGTACGGAAATTATCTTCTTTCCAAATAGTGGTAAGGATATATTTACGTTCAAGAAAGCTGTTTGAATTAGCAGCCAGTAAAACCAAAAGATAAGATTCTTTTCCGGTAAGCTTAACAGACTCATTTTTGTAAATGAGCTGACGGGTTTCTACATCAAATGTGTACGCACCGATTTTGTACGATGGTACGCTCATAAGAGCTTTTAAATTTTCGTCCAGACCAATAAGGACGAGTTTTTCTGTTTCGATTTTCATGTTTGTTTCTTTAAAAGTGATTAAGTGATAGTGAATTTATTAAAACATTTTTTCTTTTTAATATCTATATAACGTTCTTAATTAACGTTTTGTTTTCTTATTGTTTTAAATTTTAAGTAAATTTCTAAATATTTAACTGTTTAGACCGATCGTTTTTAGTCTTTATTCAGTTTATAAGGCTGGTTAAACAGGTTTATCTCAATTTGATAATGCAAATATAAAACATAATTTCACAATGTGAGCAATTTTGGATAATATTTAACTGTTTTTTTGAATTTAATAATCAATAACAGTAAATTAATGTAAGTAGGGCAGATAAATTGTATTGATAGCGGAGCACATACAAAAGTCAATAATCGGTATGTGAATGGCAGGAAAATGAAGTAAAAATAACAAAAGCTCCTTCAAGGAGCTTTTGTGAGTGGTACCACCAGGAATCGAACCGGGGACACAAGGATTTTCAGTCCTTTGCTCTACCAACTGAGCTATGGTACCTCTTTCGCTTAGCGGGTGCAAATATACGGCTTTTTTTTTATTGTCCAAGCCTCGGGGTGCTATTTTTTCAAAAAAAATCGAAGCTGTTTTTTGTTTTAATTTTATTATATAAATTAATTGCCTGAAATTCGCAGAAATAAGTATTTTTGTAGAAATAAAATTTTGTGAAAAATAATATAATGTTATATATAGTATGACTGTATCTATAGAGCTTTTTCTGTTAATTGCTTCTCTTTTGCTGTTTTTTAGCTTAATTGTTGGTAAAACGGGATACAAATTTGGTGTGCCTGTTCTGCTGCTTTTTCTTTTTATCGGTTTTGCTGCTGGTAGCGACGGACTTGGACTTCAGTTTAGTTCGCCCGAGGTGGCTCAGTATATTGGTGTTATAGCGCTTAATATTATTTTGTTTTCAGGGGGGATGGATACCCGCTTTTCCGAGATTAAACCTGTGGTGCTCAAAGGGGTTGTTCTTGCTACTGTTGGTGTGTTTCTTACAGCCGTAATTACGGCTGTATTTATTTATTATATTACCAATAATGTTGTAAAAACGGTTACATTTACTTTTATGGAATCGTTGCTGCTGGCCAGTGTCATGTCATCTACCGACTCGGCCTCGGTGTTTGCTATATTAAGGTCAAAGGGGCTGTCGCTCAAAGAAAACCTGCGCCCTTTGCTTGAGCTTGAAAGTGGTAGTAATGACCCGATGGCTTTTATGCTTACTATCGTGCTTATCCAATTATTTCAATCGCCCGAAATCAGTACGTGGGAGGTGGCCTTTATGTTTCTGAAACAGCTTGTTCTGGGCGCTCTTTCGGGCTTTATACTTGGTAAACTTTCGGTTAGGGTAATAAATAAAATTAATCTGGACAACGATGCTCTGTATTCGGTGCTCTTACTTACGGTAATGTTTTTCCTTTTCGGATTTACAAGCTTTATTGGCGGAAACGGATATTTGGCCGTATATACCGGCGGACTTATGGTGGGTAATCATCGGTTTGTTCATAAACGTAGTTCGCTCAAGTTTTTTGACGGCCTCACATGGTTGTTCCAGATTATCATGTTTCTGGCGCTCGGGCTGCTGGTTAATCCATCTGAACTATTGCCCATAGCTGGTATCGGTATTCTTATAGGTCTGTTTATGATTGTTGTTTCGCGCCCGCTATCGGTGCTTATCAGCTTGCTGCCATTTCGCAAAATGACTTTTAAGGCAAGGCTTTTTACATCGTGGGTAGGGCTCAGGGGAGCTGTACCTATTATTTTTGCCACTTATCCGCTCATAAGTGAAGTGCCTCATGCTAAAATAATGTTTAATATCGTGTTCTTTATTACCATATTGTCGTTGGTTATTCAGGGTACTACGGTGTCGGCCATGGCTGGCTGGCTGGGTTTAGCTTTGTCCACTCCCCCAAAACGTCAGTTGAAAGAGTTCGATGTAGAGTTCTCCGACGAAATTAAATCGGCCATGTGCGAAATTACAGTTAACGACACTATGCTGAAAGAGGGCAAAAGGGTGATGGATATTTCTTTGCCTGATCAAACACTGCTTGTTATGGTAAAAAGAAATAATAAGTATTTTATTCCAAGAGGTAATACTCAGCTTGAAGGAGGCGATTCGCTACTTGTGATTACGGATAATGAAGAAGCCATGCGTGAAACTTACAAGCAACTGGGAGTGAAAGATAGTATGGTTTCCTGATAACAAGTGTCTTTATTCTGTATAATCATTTTTCAGGTCTTTTGATAACTGTTTGTTTTTTTGTATTTTTGCACGCCAATTAAAAAAAATAATAAAAATTACGAATGAATAATATCCGCAATTTTTGCATCATAGCTCATATCGATCATGGCAAGAGTACACTCGCCGATCGTTTGCTCGAATATACCCAAACCGTATCGGGAAAAGATATGCAGGCTCAGGTGCTTGATGATATGGACCTGGAGCGTGAAAGGGGAATAACCATTAAAAGTCATGCCATTCAGATGAACTATGTGCTGGATGGTCAGAAGTATATTTTTAATCTGATTGACACTCCAGGGCACGTCGATTTTTCGTATGAGGTTTCACGTTCTATAGCTGCCTGCGAAGGGGCTTTGCTCATTGTAGATGCCACTCAGGGTATACAGGCGCAAACCATATCAAACCTTTATATGGCCATTGAACATGATTTGGAAATAATTCCGGTGATGAATAAGATGGACATGGACAGTGCCATGCCCGAGGAGGTTGAAGATCAGATTGTGGAATTGCTGGGTTGTAAACCAGAGGAGATAATACGCGCCAGTGGTAAAACGGGTATGGGTGTACACGACATACTTCAGGCTATTGTAGAACGGGTGCCTGCTCCCAAAGGCGATCCACAGGCGCCATTGCAATGTCTGATTTTCGACTCTGTTTTCAACTCTTTTCGTGGTATTATTGCTTATTTCAAAATAGAAAACGGAACAATCAATAAAGGTGATTTGGTGAAATTTGTTGCTACCGGCAAGGAATATAATGCTGACGAGATAGGTATACTTAAGCTGGATATGATGCCAGCGACCTCGCTGGGTGCCGGCGATGTGGGCTATATTATTTCCGGTATAAAAACCTCTAAAGAAGTAAAAGTGGGTGATACAATTACCCACGTGAAACGCCCTTGCGAAAAAGCCATCAGTGGTTTTGAAGAGGTGAAACCAATGGTATTTGCCGGAGTATATCCTATCGAAACTGAAGATTTTGAGGATCTGCGTGCTTCGCTCGAAAAACTACAGCTCAACGATGCTTCGCTTACCTTCGAACCTGAGTCTTCGGTGGCGCTTGGCTTTGGTTTCAGATGTGGATTCCTGGGTATGTTGCACATGGAAATTGTACAGGAGCGTCTGGATCGTGAGTTCGATATGAATGTTATAACCACGGTTCCCAACGTATCTTATAAAGTATATACTAAAAAAGAAGAACTCATAGAGGTGCACAACCCATCGGGCTTACCGGATATTGTACTTATCGACAGGATTGAAGAACCGTATATCCGCGCATCGGTAATTACACGTACCGAATATATCGGGCAAATTATGACTTTATGTTTGGGCAAACGTGGCGAACTGGTAAAACAGGATTATATCTCGGGCGACCGTATGGAGCTTATTTATGATATGCCTTTGGGCGAAATTGTATTCGATTTTTACGACCGGCTGAAAAGTATCTCGAAAGGATATGCTTCGTTCGACTATCATATGCATGGTTTCCGCCCATCCAAACTGATTAAGCTCGATATTCTGCTGAATGGAGAATCGGTAGATGCTTTATCATCGCTTATACATATTGATAATGCACTTACTCTGGGGCGTCGCATGTGCGAAAAACTTAAGGATCTTATTCCCCGTCAGCAGTTCGATATTGCAATACAGGCGGCGATAGGTGCAAAAATTATTTCGCGCGAAACGATTAAGGCTGTTCGCAAAGACGTTACAGCCAAATGTTACGGCGGAGACATCAGTCGTAAACGAAAACTGCTCGAAAAACAAAAGAAAGGTAAAAAGCGAATGAAGCAGATTGGCAACGTGGAAGTGCCACAGAAAGCTTTCCTTGCCGTGCTAAAATTAGATTAAACTTTTGTAATTTTTACAATATCGTAAAATAAATAAGCGAAATTCGTGTTTGGTTGAAAAAAAAATATCTAATTTTACGCTTCGTAAAAAAACAACTATTGATAAATGCGAACAATGTCAGAGTTAACTGGAAAAGTTTCTCAGATTATCGGGCCTGTAATTGATGTGCTCTTCAGGCTCGATGAAGAATCGGAATTCAGATTGCCGGCCATACACGACGCCCTGTGCGTGAAAAGACCTAATGGCAAAGACCTTATTGCTGAAGTTCAGCAACATATAGGCGAAAATATTGTAAGGGCAGTGGCTATGGACTCTACCGACGGACTTTGTCGCGGACTGGACGTTATCGCCCTGGGAAGCCCTATTTCCATGCCTTCGGGCGATTTGGTTAAGGGGCGATTGATGAATGTGATAGGGGAACCTATCGATGGGATGAAACCTATAGTATCCGAAGCTCTTTTTCCTATCCATCGCGAACCTCCTTTGTTTGAAGATCTTACCACCGGAGAAGAGGTGCTGTATACAGGAATAAAAGTTATCGATTTGCTTGAACCTTATGTAAAAGGAGGTAAAATCGGACTGTTTGGTGGTGCCGGTGTAGGTAAAACCGTAATTATTATGGAACTTATCAATAATATTGCGAAAGGTCACAGCGGCTTTTCCGTATTTGCCGGCGTGGGCGAGCGTACCCGCGAAGGTAATGACTTGTTAAGGGAAATGATAGAATCCGATGTAATCAGATATGGTGAGGAGTTCAAAAAAAGTATGGAAGAAGGTCACTGGGATTTGTCCAAGGTGGATTACGACGAACTTCAAAAATCGCAGGCTACGCTTGTTTTTGGACAGATGAATGAACCTCCGGGCGCACGTTCATCTGTTGCTTTGTCGGGTCTTACCGTGGCTGAGTCATTTCGCGACGGTGGAGCTGGTGGTCGGGATATTTTGTTCTTTATCGATAATATATTCCGCTTTACACAGGCCGGCTCCGAGGTTTCGGCTTTGCTTGGTCGTATGCCGTCGGCTGTGGGCTATCAGCCTACACTGGCTTCGGAAATGGGACGTATGCAGGAAAGAATTACTTCAACCAAATATGGGTCAATTACATCGGTACAGGCTGTATATGTTCCTGCCGATGACTTAACCGACCCCGCGCCGGCTACAACTTTCTCGCACTTAGATGCAACTACTGTGCTAAGCCGTAAAATATCCGAACTTGGAATTTTTCCGGCAGTAGATCCGCTCGAATCCACATCGCGTATTCTTAATCCTATAGTATTGGGCGACGACCATTATAATACGGCTCAGCGTGTAAAGCAAATTTTGCAACGAAATAAAGAATTGCAGGATATTATTTCTATTTTGGGAATGGAAGAACTGTCTGACGAGGATAAAATGATTGTTAATAGAGCCCGAAAAGTGCAGCGTTTTCTTTCGCAACCATTTCACATGGCTGCGCAGTTTACCGGCGTGCCCGGCGTAATGGTGCCTATCGAAGAAACCATACGCGGCTTTAAAATGATACTTGACGGACAGCTTGACGAATTGCCCGAAATGGCTTTTCTGAATGTGGGTACCATCGACGATGCTATAAGCAAAGGACATAAACTGATGAAACAGGCAAGAAAAGAAATGGCCTAAAAATTTTTTTTTCAAACATATATAATCTTGCAAAGAAAGATGAAAGTACAGATTATTACACCCGAAAAATATCTTTACGACGGAGAGGCCACGGCTGTGATTTTCCCCGGCGAAGAGGGCTATTTTTCTGTGCATGATCATCATGCTCCGATGATTGCAGCTCTGAAATACGGCGAGATACGTTTGGAGTCGAAGGCTGGCAAACAGGAATTTGTTATTATGAGTGGCGTTTGCGAAATAAATAAAAACAACGTAATTATTTGTGTAAATGAATATTGATAGCATAGATAAGAGGTTTATTCGGTTCAACGTTGTGGGGGTACTCAGCCTGATACTGGTTTACGTTGTCTCGGCACAGTGTACGAGGTTTGTACTCGAAAAATTTATGAATACACAATTTCTTAGCAGCTATTATTATATCCCGGCCAGCTTTTTGTTCACCGGAATGTTGACCGTAATAATTTTAAATGTGATTGATATTTCCAATCAAAAACGTATCCTTCAGGTAATGCTGATTGTTAAGGTACTTAAAATGTTTGTTTTTGGGATAGCTGCGGTGTTGTTTATTGCCGGTTTGGGCGTGAGTTTCAAACATTTTTTGCTTATTGCCGGAATTTCGTATATGCTATATCTTGTTTTCGAGACCATATTTTTGTTTCGGTTTGAGAAACTGATTAAAAGAAAATGAAAGCGATATTAAGAAAACTAACTATATTGTTTGTTGGTGCTTTATTGCCTGCATTGACTTATGCGGCCGACAACCATGAGTCTGCAGTTTCCACTCATGACAAAAGCGAGGAATTTAATGTGCGCGATTTTATTCTCGAACACATAGCAGATGCGTATACATGGCACATTACCAAAATAGGAGAACATGACATTGCTGTTCCATTACCTGTTATTGTAAGGAGTCACAACTCAGGTTGGCAGGTATTTATGTCATCGGCTTTAGCCGAAGGTAAACATTATAAGGGGCTGTATATTTCCGAAAGTGAACAATATAAAGGTAAAATTGTAGAACTTACTGATGTCGGAAAAGAAGTAAGACCGCTTGATATTTCGATAACAAAGAATGTTTTTACTCTGATTTTAAGCGCTGTAATTCTTATATTTCTTATCCTTTTCGTGGCTAAATCGTACAAAGGTGGCTTTGCGGTAAAAAGCAAGTTTGTTTGTTTTATGGAAATGTTTATCATGATGATACATGATGATGTTATAAAACCTTGTGTTGGAAAACATTATAAAGAATATGCTCCCTATTTGCTTACGCTTTTCTTTTTTATATTTATAAATAATATGATGGGCGTAATTCCCATTTTCCCTTTTGGAGCTAATCTGACAGGGAATATCGCATTCACATTCGTACTGGCTTTGGTAACTTTTGTGATTGTAAACGTATCAGGAACGCGCGAATACTGGAAAGAAATTTTTTGGCCTGATGTACCAATGCCTTTGAAGTTTCCAGTGCCTTTTTTCCCTTTGTTGGAACTAATTAGCGTGTTCACAAAACCGTTTGCCCTGATGATTCGTTTGCTGGCCAATATGATGGCCGGACACACCATTGTACTGGGTCTTGTTTGTATGATATTTCTCACCACAAGTATGGGAAGGGCTGCTAACACGAGTCTTACATTTGTTTCGGTCATCTTGTCGGTGTTTATTAGTTTTGTCGAATTATTGGTGGCATTTATTCAGGCATATATTTTTACGCTTTTATCAGCAGTATATATCGGTTTGGCTAAAGCTGAACCTCATCATAAATAAAATTGAGTGTTAATTTTTAAAAAATAAACGGTTATGTTATTATCAGTTGTTTTGCAGGCAGCAAGTGCCATCGGATTAGTTAAGTTAGGTGGAGGTATCGGTATCGGTTTGGCTGCTATTGGTGGCGGTCTGGGTATTGGTATGATTGGTAGCTCGGCTATGGAAGGTATGGCTCGCCAACCTGAGATGGCTTCCGAAATCAGGGTGAATATGCTTATCGCATCGGCCCTTGTCGAAGGTCCTGTGCTTTTCTCTATCGTTGCTTGTGCTTTTATTTTATGATTATTTCCCTGCTTTTTTAGTGGGGAAAATAAGGGTGTTGAAAGTTAAATCTTTATAACGGCAAATTTATGTCATTGTTAGTTCCCGATTCCGGACTTTTGTTCTGGATGGTATTTATTTTCGGTATAGTTGTATTTGTATTAGCTCGGTTTGGTTTTCCGGTTATCCTGAAAATGGTTGACGCGCGCAAAGCATTTATCGAAGACTCGCTACTTATGGCCGAAAAAGCCCGCACCGAATTGGAAAAAGTAAAGGCTGATAGCGAAGTGATTATTGATAATGCGCGTAAAGAACATTTACGCATTATCAACGAATCGAACTTGCTAAAGGAACAGCTTGTAAAAGAGGCCAAAGTGAAGGCTGAGCAAGAAGCTGCTAAGGTAATTGAGGAAGCGCGTGTGAAAATTGTGAGTGAAAAGGATGCGGCCATGCGCGAAATCAGACGTGAAGTGGCTGCTCTGTCTGTGGATATTGCTGAAAAAGTGCTCAAGTCCAAACTTGCTTCGGGCGACGAACAAGAGGAGATGATTAACAAGCTGCTCGACGAAATCACTATTTCTAAATCTTAAATAAACCGATTTGAATGAATGCGAGTTTTATCCCTGTAAGGTACGCCGGTGCGCTGTATGAATTTGCTTTGGGGCACGGTTCCGACTATGAAATTTATGTTCAGGTTGGTCAACTTGCAGGCTTATTAACTAACGAAAAATCGTTGCGCGAAATGCTGGGAAATCCGGTTTTGAGCGCAAAAATTAAGAAAGCTTTTCTGCAACAAGCATTCTCAAGCCCGTTTCATCCTGATTTGGATACATTCCTTGATATGGTTTTTCTTAAGCGTCGCGAAACTTATTTGAATTTTATTTTTCTGAGATATACAGATATTTACCGCGAACGGAATAATATCCATTTTGGAAAACTGATAACTGCCGTAGAAGTGAACGCTGAGACGGAGGAAAAGCTGCTTGGTGTGATGAGTAAGCAAACCCACGGTACACTGGAGATAGAAAAAATTGTTGACAAAGAATTGATAGGGGGTTTTGTGCTGGAGGTTGATAATGTACGCTGGGATGCAAGCGTAGCCGGACAACTTAAACGGGTGCGCAAAGAGTTTTCAAAAATATATGGTAAAAAACTGTCATAGGTGTTTTTAAATTAAAGAAATAAAATGTCCGATAATATTAAGGTAAGCGAAGTGTCAGATATACTCCGGATGCAACTGGAAGGTGTTGTGTCGGGAGTGCAGTTCGACGAAGTAGGCACTGTACTTCAGGTGAGCGACGGTGTGGTGCGTATTTACGGCCTGAACAAAGCCGAAGCCAACGAACTCCTTGAGTTTGAAAATGGCATGAAAGCTATTGTTATGAACCTCGAAGAGGATAATGTGGGTGCCGTTTTGCTGGGGCCTACCAATCTGATTAAAGAGGGATTTACGGTTAAGCGAACCCGCAGAGTGGCTTCAATTAATGTCTCCGAAGCTATGCTGGGACGGGTTATTAACCCACTGGGCGATCCCATCGACGGAAAAGGGAACATCGATGCCGCTGGAATAGAGATGCCTTTGGAGCGCAAAGCTCCCGGGGTTATTTTTCGCCAGCCGGTTGTGGAGCCATTGCAAACCGGACTCAAGGCCATCGATGCCATGATCCCAATCGGGCGCGGGCAGCGCGAGCTTATTATTGGCGACCGCCAAACCGGTAAAACGAGCATCGCCGTTGATACCATTATCAATCAAAAAGAAAATTTTGATGCAGGAAAGCCTGTATATTGCATATATGTTGCCATCGGACAAAAAGGTTCAACAGTGGCTTCGATTGTAAATACGCTGAAAGAACATGGTGCACTTGATTATACAATAATAGTGGCTGCCAATGCTTCCGACTCTGCGGCTTTGCAGTATTTTGCTCCGTTTGCCGGAGCGGCTATAGGTGAGTTCTTTCGCGATACGGGTCGGCATGCGCTTGTGGTTTACGACGATTTATCCAAGCAGGCTGTGGCATATCGCGAGGTTTCGCTGATTCTTCGTCGTCCATCAGGGCGCGAAGCATACCCGGGCGATATATTTTATTTGCACTCCCGCTTGCTCGAACGGGCTGCCAAAATCAACAACCAACAGGAGGTGGCTGAGCAAATGAATGATTTGCCGGAAAGCCTTAAAGGTAAAGTAAAAGGTGGAGGTTCGCTAACAGCGTTGCCGGTTATCGAAACTCAGGCTGGCGACGTGTCGGCCTATATTCCTACCAATGTAATATCGATAACCGATGGTCAGATTTTCCTCGATACCGATTTATTTAATCAGGGTAATCGCCCCGCTATTAACGTAGGTATTTCAGTGTCGCGCGTTGGTGGTAATGCTCAGATTAAGCCGATGAAGAAAGTGGCAGGAACACTGAAAATTGATCAGGCACAATATCGCGAGCTGGAAGCATTTACAAAATTTGGTGGTGATATGGATCCGGTAACTGCCATGACTATTAATAAAGGACAGAAAAATACCCGTTTGCTCGTTCAGTCGTTGCACGAACCGATGCCGGTTGAAAAACAGGTGGCAATACTTTATTGTGGTACTAAAGGTCTTTTGGCTAATGTGCCATTAGATAAAGTGGCAAATTTTCAGTCCGAGTTTCTGATGGTTCTTGAGCATACACACAAAGCCGATGTGCTTGATGTAATAAAATCAGGAACTATCAACGATGAGCTTATTGCAATTATCGAAACGGTAGCTGGTCAGGTAGCCCGGAAATTTGCATAATTTTTCAAAGAGAATTTTTATCAAGATAATAAGGGGCTGTTAAAAGTGGCATCATTAAAAGAAATAAAAACAAGGATTAACTCGGTGAGGTCAACCCAAAAAATTACCTCAGCCATGAAAATGGTTTCGTCGGCCAAGTTGAGAAAAGCTCAGCGCGCCATCGAAGCTGCTTATCCTTATGAGCAAAAGATGACTGAGATATTCAATCATTTTATCAATAGTCAGGATGTTGTTGGAGTTTCTCCTTTTTTGGTGACGCGCGAAGTGAAACATGTGGCCATAGTTGCTTTTTCATCGAATTCGAGCCTGTGCGGAAGTTTTAATGCCAATATAGCCAAGCAACTGGTTCAGACATTGAGTACCCGAAGCCAGCTTGGGAATGAAAATATTCGTCTTATCTCCATTGGGAAAAACATAAGCAAGTTCTGCCGGAAAATCGGATTTAAGCCAGATGAATACGACGACATGGCCGATAAGCCTGATTATAAAAAAACACTCGAGCTGTCTGATAAGTTGATGAAACTTTATACCGACGAAGCGGTGGATGAGATAACACTCATTTATCATCACTTTGTGAGCAAGGGGCATCAGGTTATCACGGTACGTAAATATTTACCCTTCGAAGTTGCTAAACCTGAGGGTAAATCCTTTCCTGTTGATTACCTTGTGGAACCTGATGCTCAGCAGGTTATTGATGAGCTCATCCCCAATGTGCTACGTACGGCTATTTACACCGCTTTGCTCGACTCTAACGCCTCGGAGCATGCCGCCAGAACCATGGCGATGCAAACGGCTACCGACAACGCTGATGATTTATTACAGGAATTATCGTTGCAGTACAATAAATCGCGCCAACAAGCGATTACCGGCGAATTGTTAGATATTATTGGTGGTTCGCTTGCCTGAGCGAAAACACTGTCTGCTTTGTTGTATTTTTATATATCTGATTTCTTAGTATTTACGCTGTCCGTTTTGTAACCGGATGGCGTTTTTTTGTATCAGCGGTGGTTTTTAAAAAATTTTCAGGAAACGTCATTGTTTTTTAGAAAAAACTTTGTACCTTTGCAACCCATTTTGGACTTATTCCATTTGGACAGAAAACTAAGTATTTATAGTAAAAATAAAGTAAAGATGCCTACAATTCAACAATTAGTTAGAAAAGGAAGAGCAGAACTCATTGACAAGAGCAAATCGCCGGCCCTGGATTCGTGTCCACAGCGTCGTGGTGTTTGTGTTCGTGTGTACACAACCACTCCGAAGAAACCGAATTCGGCTATGCGTAAAGTTGCCCGTGTGCGTTTGACCAACCAGAAGGAAGTGAATGCTTACATTCCGGGTGAAGGACATAACTTGCAGGAACACTCAATCGTTATGGTTCGTGGTGGTCGTGTAAAAGACCTTCCGGGAGTACGTTATCACGTTGTTCGCGGAACGCTGGATACTGCCGGTGTTAACGGTCGTACACAACGTCGTTCTAAGTATGGTGCAAAACGTCCGAAACCGGGACAAGCTCCTGCAGCAGCTGGTAAGGGTAAAAAGAAATAATTTATTTCTAAAGCGCCTTAGCAGATAATTTTCCTTTCAAAACAACAGAGATTACAAAATCAAGTTTAAAACACTTGTTTGAGTTTTAAAGGTAGCCGATGACAGGTTGAGTAAATGATTCGGAGGAATCGTTGAAGTAACGCTAATAGCAACCAACAAAACAAAAACGAAATTTTTTTATAAAAATGAGAAAAGCGAAACCAAAGAAACGGGTCGTTTTACCAGACCCCGTTTTCAATGAGTCAGTGGTTACACAGTTTGTAAACCACCTCATGTATGATGGCAAAAAATCTATTGCCTTCGACATTTTCTATTCATCGCTCGAAGTGGTTAAAAACAAACTGCCGAACGAAGAAAAAGCCCCTCTCGATATTTGGAAAAAAGCCCTCGAAAATATTACACCGCTTGTCGAAGTTAAATCGCGTCGTGTGGGTGGTGCTACATTTCAGGTTCCTACCGAAATCCGTGCTGATCGCAAGGAATCAATCTCAATGAAGAATCTTATTTTATATGCCCGTAAGCGTGGTGGACGTTCGATGGCCGATAAACTGGCTGCCGAAATTGTTGATGCGTTTAATAATCAGGGTGGTGCCTTCAAACGTAAGGAAGATATGCACCGCATGGCCGAAGCTAACCGTGCATTCGCTCACTTTAGATTCTAATTGAACTATATACAATAATACAAAAGAAATTCAATAGTTGAAAAATGGCTAAAGGAGACTTAAGTTATAACAGAAATATCGGTATCATGGCGCATATCGATGCCGGTAAAACTACCACATCGGAACGCATATTGTTCTATACCGGTTTAACTCACAAAATCGGTGAAGTGCATGATGGTGCCGCTACCATGGACTGGATGGAACAGGAGCAGGAACGTGGTATCACTATTACTTCGGCTGCTACTACTACACAGTGGAATTACGAGGGTGATAAATACAAAATCAACCTGATTGACACTCCGGGACACGTGGATTTTACCGTGGAAGTGGAGCGCTCTTTGCGTATTCTTGATGGTGCGGTTGCTACTTTCTGTGCAGTGGGTGGGGTTGAACCTCAATCGGAAACTGTATGGCGTCAGGCTGATAAATATAATGTGCCCCGTATTGGTTTTGTAAATAAAATGGACCGTTCAGGTGCCGACTTCTTCGAAGTAGTACGTCAGATTAAAGATGTACTGGGTGCAAGACCTTGTCCTATTCAAATTCCTATCGGAGCTGAAGAAAAATTTAAAGGCGTTGTAGACTTAATCACCATGAAGGCTATCTTCTGGCACGACGAAACAATGGGCGCTGAATATAGCGTTGAGGAAATTCCTGCGGATCTCCTTGCCGAAGCTCAGGAGTGGAGAGATAAAATGCTCGAAACGGTTGCAGAATACGACGATGAAGTGATGGAAAAATATTTTGATGATCCTTCTACTATTACTGTAGATGAAATCAAAAGAGCTATCCGCAAAGCTACATTGTCGATGGAAATCAACCCTATGATTTGTGGTTCGGCATTTAAAAATAAAGGTGTACAAACTATGCTTGATGCTGTTTGTGCTTACCTGCCAAGCCCGCTGGATACTCCCGAAATTATTGGTAAAGATCCTCGTGATGAGTCCAAAGAAATTGTACGCCATCCGGATGCAAACGAACCTTTAACGGCGCTTGCATTTAAAATCGCAACCGACCCTTATGTTGGTCGTCTTTGTTTCTTCCGTGTTTACTCAGGTAAACTCGAAGCCGGATCGTACGTTTACAATACAAGATCTGAAAAGAAAGAACGTATTTCGCGTATTTTCCAGATGCACTCTAACAAACAAAATCCGGTTGAATTAATTTCTGCTGGCGATATTGGTGCCGGAGTTGGATTTAAAGATATTCGTACTGGTGATACTTTGTGCGACGAAGGACATCCTATCACACTCGAGTCTATGGATTTCCCTGCACCCGTAATCGGTATCTCGATTGAGCCTAAAACTCAGAAAGACCTCGATAAACTGGGTATGGGACTTGCCAAACTGGCCGAGGAAGATCCTACGTTTACTGTACACACTCAGGAGCAAACCGGACAAACCATTATTAGTGGTATGGGTGAGTTGCACCTCGAAATTATTATCGACCGTCTGCGTCGCGAGTTCAAAGTAGAATGTAATCAGGGTCGTCCTCAGGTTACTTACAAAGAAGCTATCACGCAGGCTGTAGAAATACGCGAAGTGTACAAGAAACAATCAGGTGGACGTGGTAAGTTTGCCGATATTATTGTTCGCGTTGAACCGGCTGACGAAGCTTTCGACGGTGGATTGCAGTTTGTTGATGTAGTAAAAGGTGGTAATATCCCTAAAGAATTTATCCCTTCAATACAGAAAGGTTTCAATGCTGCCATGAAAAATGGTGTACTTGCAGGATTCCCTCTGGATAAACTGAAAGTGACTGTAATAGACGGTTCGTACCACGCAGTGGACTCTGACCAATTGTCGTTCGAAATCTGTGCTCAGATGGCATTTAAAACTGCCTGTGCAAAAGCAAAACCTGTGCTTCTGGAACCAATCATGAAAATGGAAGTGGTAACTCCTGAAGAAAGTATGGGTGATGTAATTGGTGACTTGAACAAACGTCGCGGACAGGTTGAAGGAATGGAATCGAGCCGTACAGGTGCACGTATTGTGAAAGCTAAAGTGCCTTTGGCCGAAACTTTCGGATATGTTACTGCGCTTCGTACAATTACTTCGGGTCGTGCAACTTCTTCGATGGAATTCTCACATTACTCTGAGCTTTCTTCATCACTTGCTAAAGAAGTAGTGGCCGAAGCTAAAGGTAAGGTTGAACTTTTATAAAAAATGACAACGGACAGCGGTCGTGCAACGACTGTTGTCTGTTGACTTAAATATAGCCGGATAGTGAATGACTCTTATCCGCCTGAATAAAAACAAATTAATTAAATCAAAGACAATGAGTCAAAAAATTCGTATCAAACTGAAATCTTACGATCATAATTTGGTTGACAAATCTGCCGAAAAAATCGTAAAAACAGTAAAAGCAACAGGTGCTGTTGTAAGTGGTCCTATTCCATTGCCAACTCACAAACGTATTTTTACTGTAAACCGTTCGACTTTCGTAAACAAAAAATCGCGCGAACAATTTCAACTTTCATCTTACAAACGTCTTATCGACATTTACAGCTCAACTGCTAAAACAGTAGATGCCCTGATGAAACTTGAATTGCCAAGTGGTGTAGAAGTTGAAATCAAAGTGTGACCTTCTGTCCGTATAAAACGGGCAACATGGAAACGAAAATAAATTATTTTTTTAAACAAACCGATCCCCCTTTAGGGGTTAGGGGTTAATAACAATTGAAATGCCAGGATTATTAGGAAAAAAAATCGGAATGACATCCGTTTTCAGCGCCGACGGTAAAAACGTACCGTGCACTGTTATCGAAGCAGGTCCTTGTGTTGTTACTCAGGTTAAAACTGTCGATACCGACGGTTATGAAGCTATACAGGTAGGTTTCCAGTCGAAAAACGACAAACATACCAACAAAGCTGAAGCTGGTCACTTTAAAGTGGCAGGAGTAACTCCTCAAAGACACTTGGTTGAGTTCAAAGGATTCGAACAAGAATTCAAATTAGGTGATGCTATCACCGTTGAAATGTTTGAAGCCGATATCTTCGTTGACGTTATCGGAACTTCAAAAGGTAAAGGACATCAGGGTGTTGTAAAACGCCACGGATTTGGTGGAGTAGGACAAGCAACTCACGGTCAGCACAATCGTTTACGTGCTCCGGGTTCGTTAGGTGCTTCTTCGTATCCATCTAAAGTTGTAAAAGGTATGCGTATGGGTGGCCGCACAGGTGGCGACCAGGTAACTATACAAAACCTTCAGGTATTAAAGGTTATTCCTGAACACAACCTTATACTTATTAAAGGTTCGGTTCCGGGTGCTAAAGGTTCAATCGTAATCATCAATAAATAATCATGGAACTGAAAGTAGTAAACGTAAAAGGAGAAGACACAGGAAGAGTAGTATCGCTTAACGATGCAGTCTTCGGTATTGAGCCAAATGACCATGCTATTTATTTAGATGTGAAACAATATTTGGCTAACCAACGTCAGGGAACTCACAAAGCTAAAGGCCGTAGCGAACTCGCCGGATCGACCCGTAAACTTGGTCGTCAGAAAGGTGGAGGCGGCGCTCGTCCGGGCGACATCAAATCTGGTGTACGCGTTGGTGGTGGTCGTATGTTTGGTCCGGTACCACGCGACTATAGCTTCAAACTGAATAAAAAAGTGAAACAGCTTGCCCGTAAATCGGCACTTACTTACAAAGCTCAGAATAATCTGATTACTATTGTGGATAAGTTTGATTTTGAGGCACCTAAGACTAAAGAATTCGTAGCAATTACAAAAAGTTTACAAGTTGCTGATAAAAAACCGTTAATTATTTTAGCAAATGCAAATAAAAACGTATATTTGTCGGCTCGAAATTTACCACGCGTAAATGTCGTAACAGTTTCGGAATTAAACACTTATGATGTGCTTAATGCCAAAACACTTGTATTAACTGAAGAATCGGTTGCTGCAATTGAACAAATTTTTAAAGCATAAGGAGGTAAAGAAATGGCTATTATCATAAAACCAATCGTTACAGAAAAGATGACTAAGCTGGGCGAAAAACTTAACCGCTATGGCTTTAAAGTTCAGAAAGACGCCAATAAGATACAAATCAAACAGGCGGTTGAAGCAGCTTATAATGTAACTGTAACAGAGGTAAACACTCTGATTGTTGCTCCCAAGAAAAAGAATCGCTTTACCAAAAGTGGTGTAATCAACGGATCAACTTCAGCTTACAAAAAAGCTATCGTTACAGTGAAAGATGGAGAACAAATAGACTTTTATAGCAATATATAAACAAAAAAATGGCTGTACGTAAATTATTGCCCACAACACCGGGGCAGAGACACAAGATTATTGGCACATTCGACACAATTACTGCAAGTGCGCCAGAAAAATCTCTTGTAACAGGCGGAGGAAAATCGGGTGGTCGTAACCATGATGGTAAAATGACCATGCGCTACATCGGAGGCGGTCACAAGAAGAAATATAGAGTAATTGACTTTAAACGCAACAAAGACGGTGTTCCCGCTACAGTTAAAACAATTGAATACGACCCGAATCGTTCGGCTCGTATCGCTTTGTTGTTTTACGCTGATGGGGAAAAAAGATACATTCTTGCACCAAACGGATTGCAGGTGGGTCAGGTAATACTTTCAGGCGAAAATGCAGCTCCTGAAGTTGGGAACTCATTGCCTTTACAGAACATTCCTCTGGGTACAATTATTCATAACATTGAATTACGTCCCGGACAGGGTGCCGCTATGGTACGCTCAGCAGGTACATTTGCTCAGCTTACTTCGCGCGAAGACAAGTACGCGATTATTAAATTGCCTTCGGGAGAAGTTCGCAAAGTACTTGCTACATGTAAAGCAACTATCGGTACAGTAGGAAACTCTGACCACGCTCTGGAAAGATCAGGAAAAGCAGGTCGCTCACGCTGGCTTGGACGTCGTCCTCGCGTACGTGGTGTAGCTATGAACCCGGTTGATCACCCCATGGGTGGTGGAGAAGGCCGTGCTTCTGGAGGACATCCACGCTCACGTAAAGGCTTGTTGGCTAAAGGGTACAAAACACGTGCTCCTAAGAAACAATCGAGCCAGTATATTATTGAAAGAAAGAAAAAATAACTAGAAAAAGTAAGTAAATAATATGAGCCGTTCATTAAAAAAAGGACCTTATATCAATTTGAAGCTCGAGAAGAAAGTTTTGGCAATGAATGAGAACGCAAAAAAAACCGTTGTCAAAACATGGTCACGCGCTACAATGATTTCACCTGATTTTGTAGGTCACACAATTGCAGTTCACAATGGAAATAAATTTATCCCCGTATATGTAACCGAAAATATGGTTGGGCATAAGTTAGGTGAGTTTTCACCTACTCGCAACTTCCGCGGTCACGGTGGTAAGAAAAAATAATCCATTGAAATATTTAAACAGAAAAAAATAAAGATTTCAAGACAATGGGTGCAAGAAAAAAAATATCAGCCGATGCCAGAAAAGAAGCTAACAAGTCTCTTTACTTTGCTAAGCTTAACGACGTTCCTACATCTCCACGAAAAATGCGCCTTATGGCCGATTTGATTCGCGGAATGGAAGTAAACAAAGCGTTGAGCGTACTGAAGTTCTCGTCTAAAGAAGCTTCTGGCAGATTAGAAAAACTGCTTAAATCAGCTATTGCCAACTGGGAAAACAAAACAGAACAAAAAGCTGATAACGCAAATTTATATGTAAGTAATATTTATGTTGATTCGGCTACTATGCTGAAACGCCTTCGTACCGCTCCTCAGGGACGCGGCTACCGTATCCGCAAGCGTTCGAATCACGTGACAATATTTGTAGATACCAAAAATACTAACGATAACGAAAATTAATTGATCGATGGGACAAAAGATTAATCCGATAAGTAACCGCTTGGGAATCATCCGTGGATGGGATTCGAACTGGTACGGTGGTAAAAACTACGGTGATACCATACTTGAAGACAGCAAAATCAGAAAATATCTGAACGCTCGTCTGGCCAAAGCAAGCGTATCGCGTATCGTTATCGAACGTACGTTAAAATTGGTAACTATTACTGTATGTACTGCCCGTCCGGGTATCATTATTGGTAAAGGCGGACAGGAAGTTGATAAACTGAAAGAAGAACTGAAAAAAGTAACCGATAAGGATATTCAGATCAATATCTTCGAAATTAAACGCCCTGAACTCGACGCAGTAATCGTTGCTAACAACGTAGCTCGTCAGATTGAAGGCAAAATTGCTTACCGTCGTGCAGTGAAGATGGCTATCGCCTCTACTATGCGCCTGGGAGCCGAAGGTATCAAGATTCTTGTTTCGGGCCGTTTGAACGGTGCTGAAATGGCACGTTCAGAAATGTATAAAGAAGGACGTACTCCTCTGCATACCTTTAGGGCAGATATCGATTATGCACACGCCGAAGCTTTGACTAAGGTGGGTATTATCGGTGTTAAAGTGTGGATTTGCCGTGGCGAAGTTTATGGCAAAAAAGATCTGGCTCCCAATTTTACAGCTTCTAAAGAAGCATCTCGCGGTGGCGAACGTAGCGGAAACGACCGTTCGGATCGTGGAGGTAAGGGATTCAAAAAGAGAAAAAAATAACTGTTATAAATGAATTTGATTTAAGGAAATTATGTTACAACCTAAAAAAACAAAGTTCAGGAGACAGCAAAAAGGACGCATGAAAGGTAATGCCCAAAGAGGTAATCAGTTAGCGTTCGGTTCTTTCGGGATAAAATCACTGGAATCAAAATGGTTGACAGGACGTCAGATTGAAGCTGCCCGTATCGCTGTAACCCGCTATATGCAACGCCAGGGTCAAATATGGATCCGCGTATTCCCTGATAAACCTATCACCAAGAAACCTGCTGAAGTACGTATGGGTAAAGGTAAGGGAGCTCCAGAAGGTTTCGTTGCTCCGGTAACTCCGGGTCGTATGTTGTTCGAAGTAGAAGGTGTGCCTTTCGAAATTGCCAAAGAAGCATTGCGCTTGGCTGCTCAAAAACTACCGGTTACAACAAAATTTGTGGTAAGACGGGATTATGATTATACCTCTCAAAACGTGTAAGGAAAATGAAAACAAGAGAAATTAAAGAATTAACAACTAAAGAGATTCAGGAACGTATGGAAGTTCAAAATGCAGAACTCACACGTTTGAAATTGAATCACACTATTTCTCCGCTGGATAATCCATCGCAAATAAAAGTGGTACGTCGTACTATAGCTCGCCTTGCGACAGAATTACGTCAGCGCGAAATTAATCAATAAAATGTGATCCTGATGGAAACAAGAAATTTAAGAAAAGAGAGAACGGGTGTCGTTTTCAGCAATAAAATGGACAAAACCATCACCATTGCTGTAAAGTGGAAAGAAAAACACCCTATTTACGGTAAATTCGTAAATAAGACAAAAAAATATCATGCTCATGACGAGAAGAACGAATGTAACATTGGAGATACAGTTCGTATCATGGAAACCCGCCCGCTGAGCAAAACTAAAAGATGGAGATTAGTCGAAATTATCGAAAGAGTTAAGTAATTATGATACAACAAGAATCAAGACTCGTAGTAGCGGATAACAGCGGAGCTAAAGAAGCCCTGTGTATTCGTGTGTTAGGAGGTACAAGCAAACGCTATGCTACACTTGGCGATATTATCGTGGTGGCTATCAAAAGCGTTATACCTTCGGCCGACATAAAAAAAGGTATTGTATCGAAAGCGGTTGTAGTTCGCACCAAAAAAGAAGTGCGTCGTCCGGATGGTTCATACATCCGTTTTGACGATAACGCTTGTGTGCTGCTAAACAACGCCGGTGAAATCCGCGGAAGCCGTATTTTCGGTCCGGTAGCCCGCGAATTGCGTGCTACAAACATGAAAATCATATCACTTGCACCTGAAGTGCTTTAATCTTCGAAAAAATAATTAGTGATGAGTAAATTACATATCAAAAAAGGTGATACCGTTTACGTAAATACCGGTTCCAGTAAAGGAAAAACCGGTCGCGTGCTTGAAGTTCTTGTGAAAGAACAGCGCGCTATCGTAGAAGGTGTAAATCTGGTGTCGAAGAGCACCAAGCCTAACGCAAAAAGTCCTCAGGGTGGCATCGTAAAACAAGAAGCATCTATCCATATTTCTAACCTGAATCCTGTTGAAAACGGTAAACCCGTTCGCGTAGGACGCAAGTTGAATGCTGATGGTAAATTGGTGCGTATTTCAAAAAAATCAGGAGAGGAAATTTAAATGAATACAGCAAGTTTAAAACAAGACTACAGAGAACGCATCGTTCCGGTCTTAATGAAAGAGTTTGGATATTCTACAGTAATGCAGGCTCCTAAACTCGAAAAAATAGTTTTGAACCAGGGTCTGGGTATAGCCGTTGCCGATAAAAAAATTATCGAAGTGGCCATCAACGAAATGACTACAATTACGGGTCAGAAAGCTGTTGCTACTATGTCTAAAAAAGACATCTCGAACTTCAAACTTCGTCGTAAAATGCCTATCGGTGTACGTGTAACATTACGTGGTGAAAAAATGTATGAATTCCTCGAAAGACTTGTTAAAGTGGCTTTACCCCGTGTACGCGACTTTAAAGGTATTGAGAACAAGCTTGATGGTCGTGGAAACTATACACTCGGTATTCAGGAACAGATTATTTTTCCTGAAATCAACATTGATAATATCAGCCGTTTGCTGGGTATGAATATCACATTCGTTACCACAGCTCAAACCGACGAAGAGGGTTTTGCTTTGTTGAAAGAATTCGGATTACCATTTAAGAAAAACTAAATCACAGAGAAACGATGGCAAAAGAATCAATGAAAGCCCGTGAGGTGAAAAGAGCTAAACTGATAGCAAAATATGCTGCTAAACGTGAACAAATTCTGGCCGATGGAAATTACGATGCCCTTCAGGCACTTCCACGTAATTCGTCGCCTATCCGTCTGCACAACCGTTGCAAAATCACCGGTCGTCCTAAAGGATACATGCGTCAGTTCGGAATTTCACGTATTCAGTTCCGCGAAATGGCTTCGAAAGGCTTAATCCCCGGAGTAAGAAAAGCAAGCTGGTAATTTGCTACCTAAACCCTTCTTAAGGGGGATAGGTGCAATAACACAGGAAAAATTAAAATAAAGCTTCCAATATCCCCTATTCAGGGGGTTAGGAGGCAAGTTCTAAATATTGTCCCGGTAGACGGGATTAATTTAAACAAAGTTTTTTATGACAGATCCAATCGCAGATTATTTAACCCGATTGCGGAATGCTATTAAAGCTAACCACCGTGTGGTGGAAATACCCGCATCGAACTTAAAAAAGGAGCTAACCCGTATTCTTCTCGAAAAAGGTTACATCCTTAACTACAAATTTGTAGAAGACGGACCTCAGGGAACTATTAAAATAGCCTTGAAATATGATCCGGTAAACAAAGTAAATTCAATCAAGAAACTCATTCGTGTTTCTACCCCGGGTTTACGTCAGTATGTAGGTTATAAAGATATGCCTCGTGTTTTGAACGGACTGGGTATAGCTATCTTGTCGACCTCTAAAGGTGTAATGACAAATAAAGAAGCTGTAGGTCAGAAAGTAGGCGGTGAAGTTATTTGTTACGTATATTAATTAAAGGAGGAAAGAAAAATGTCAAGAATTGGTAAATTACCCATTAGTATTCCTGCCGGTGTAACAATAACAATACAGGATAGTGTTATCACCGTTAAAGGCCCAAAAGGTACATTAAGTCAAGAAGTTAATCCAAATATCACTGTTGAGGTAGAGGAAGGTCAGCTGGTCGTAAGCCGTCCGGATGACGAAAAACAAAACCGTTCAATGCACGGTTTGTACAGATCGTTGATACAGAATATGGTAACCGGTGTGTCCGATGGATACAAAAAAACACTCGAACTTGTTGGGGTGGGTTATCGTGTATCTAATCAGGGTCAGGTTCTCGAACTTGCTTTGGGATATACTCACAATATCTTTTTAAGTTTACCAACCGAAATTAAGGTGGAAACTAAAACAGAGCGTAACCAAAACCCGCTTATCATCCTCGAAAGTGCTGATAAACAATTAATCGGACAGGTGTGCGCTAAAATACGCTCATTCCGTAAGCCAGAACCTTATAAAGGTAAGGGTGTTCGCTTCCAGGGTGAAGTTGTACGTCGTAAAGCAGGTAAATCTGCTGGTAAAAAATAATTTACGTAAATTTGTGAAATTATGACTGGAAAAACAGACAGAAGATCAAGAATAAAAGCACATATCCGTCACAAAATAAACGGAACTGCTCAAAAACCCCGTTTAACCGTGTTCCGCAGTAATGCTCAGATTTACGCTCAGGTTATCGATGATGTTAAAGGAGTAACGATAGTATCGGCTTCGTCATTGGGTTTGAAAGATAAAGTAACAAAGACCGAACAAGCTGCGAAAGTTGGTGCTTTAGTAGCTAAAGCTGCGCTTGAAGCGGGAGTTAATGAAGTGATATTTGACCGTAATGGTTACCTTTATCACGGTAGAGTTAAACAACTGGCCGATTCAGCTCGTGAAGCAGGTCTTAAATTTTAATCAGGCAAGGTAATTATTATGAATAAAGTAAAATCGACCAACGATCTGGAATTGAAAGACAGATTGGTAGCTGTAAACCGCGTTACCAAGGTAACCAAAGGTGGACGTACGTTCAGCTTTTCAGCTATCGTTGTAGTAGGAAACGAAGATGGTGTTGTAGGTTGGGGACTTGGTAAAGCTGGTGAAGTTACAGCAGCTATTGCTAAAGGTACCGAAGCTGCAAAGAAAAACCTGATTAAAGTACCTGTACTGAACGGAACTATACCTCACGAACAATTGGCTAAGTTTGGCGGCGCTCAGGTTTATATTCAGCCTGCTTCGCACGGTACCGGGGTAAAAGCTGGTGGTGCTATGCGCGCTGTACTCGAAAGTGTTGGTGTAACCGACGTTTTGGCTAAATCTAAAGGTTCATCGAACCCGCACAACCTTGTAAAAGCTACTATTGCTGCTCTTGGCGAACTGCGCGATGCACATACGATAGCTCAAAACCGTGGTGTATCATTGGATAAAGTGTTTAACGGTTAAAATGACGAATGAATTATGGCAACAATTAAAATAAAACAAGTTCGTAGCAAAATCAAAAGCCCGAAAGTACAGAAACTTACGCTCGAAGCTTTAGGTTTGAAAAAGCTAAATGCCGTTGTTGAACACGAAGCTACTCCACAAATTCTTGGAATGGTGGATAAAGTGAAACACCTGGTAGAAGTGATAAAATAAAATGTTATTCATCGGATTCTTAAAACAATAAGATATGAATTTAAATAATTTAACCCCTGCAGCAGGTTCAGTTAAAACCCGTAAAAGAGTTGGACGTGGTTCCGGCTCAGGTTTAGGCGGAACTTCTACAAAAGGGCACAAAGGGCAGAAATCACGTTCAGGATATTCAAGAAAAATTGGATTTGAAGGTGGTCAGATGCCTATACAGCGTCGTTTGCCTAAATTCGGCTTCAAAAACATCAATAAGGTAGAGTATAAAGCTATCAATATTGAAACGCTTGAAGTGCTTGCCAAAAGCGCAAATTTGACGAAAATCGGTGTTAGCGAACTTCGCGAAGCTGGTTATCTTTCAAAAACTGCTTTGGTGAAAATCCTTGGCAAAGGTGCTTTAACCGTAAAAATCGACGTTGAAGCAAATGCATTCTCGAAATCGGCTGAAGAAGCTATCGTAGCCGCAGGTGGAACCGTTGTAAAATTGTAATCACATGAAATTCATAGAGACACTTAAAAATATCTGGAAGATTGAAGATCTGCGTAACAGGTTACTTACAACTCTGTTGTTTGTTGTTATCTACCGTTTCGGTTCATATATCGTGCTTCCGGGTATTGACCCAACCGCATTAACCGCTTTAAAAGCTCAGACTAGTGGTGGTTTGTTAGCATTGTTGGATATGTTCTCTGGGGGTGCATTTGCTAATGCATCCGTGTTTGCCTTAGGTATAATGCCATACATATCGGCTTCAATTGTTATTCAGTTGCTGACGATTGCTGTGCCTTATTTTCAAAAGATGCAACGCGAAGGTGAGAGCGGTCGTCGGAAAATGAATCAATACACACGTTACCTTACCGTGATAATCCTGCTGTTGCAGGGTCCATCATACCTGATCAACTTAAGTGTACAGTTGGCACAGTCAGGATCTGCCTTACCGGGCGGATTCCTGTTCTCTGCAACTTCTACACTAATTTTGGCCGGAGGTAGTATGTTTGTAATGTGGCTTGGTGAGCGTATCACCGACAAGGGCGTTGGTAACGGTATTTCCTTTATCATCCTTGTAGGTATTATTGCCCGTTTCCCAAGTGCTGTTATCAAAGAGTTTGCTTCAAGATTGACTGACTCAGGTAGTGGCGGACTTGTAATGTTCCTGCTCGAAATTGTTTTCTTGTTGATTGTTATCGCTGCATCGATTATGCTGGTACAAGGTACTCGTAAGATACCTGTACAATATGCTAAACGTGTAGTGGGCAACAAACAATACGGAGGTGTACGTCAGTACATCCCTCTGAAAATAAATGCTGCGGGTGTAATGCCAATTATCTTTGCTCAGGCTATCATGTTCATTCCTGTAACTATCGCGGGATTCTCTCATTCAGAATCGCTCAATAGTTTGGTTGGAGCATTTATGAATAATACAGGTATCTGGTACAATCTGGTGTTCGGGTTGCTAATCGTAGGTTTTACATATTTCTACACTGCAATCACCATCAATCCTACACAGATGGCCGAAGATATGAAACGTAATAATGGATTTATACCGGGTATTAAACCTGGAAAAAGAACTGTGGAATATATCGACGAAATCATGTCGCGTATTACTCTGCCGGGTTCTATTTTCCTTGCAATAGTGGCTATCATGCCGGCCTTTGCATCATTACTTGGTATTAGCCATGAGTTTGCTCAGTTCTTTGGAGGAACATCACTGCTTATCCTTGTTGGGGTGGTACTGGATACTTTACAACAGATTGAAAGTCATTTGTTGATGCGTCATTACGATGGCTTACTCAAATCTGGAAGAATAAAAGGACGTACAGGCAATGTATCTGCCTACTAATTTATTATTGAATGATTTTTTTAAAATCTGACGAAGAAATTGAACTGCTTCGTATCAGTAATCAGATAGTAGCTAAAACGCTGGCCGAGGTAGCCAAAATAATTGCTCCGGGCGTAAGTACCGAGCAGTTAAATAAGGTTGCCGACGAATATATTAGGGATAACGGTGCCGTACCCGGGTTTCTGGGTTACGGCGGGTTTCCCAAATCAATTTGTACATCGGTAAACGAACAGGTTGTACATGGTATCCCTTCAGGAAATGCAATATTGAACGAAGGTGATATTGTTTCGGTAGATTGTGGAGCATATATCAACGGATTTCATGGTGACTCAGCCTATACTTTTTGTGTAGGAGAGGTTAAGCCCGAAATTGTTGCATTGCTCAGAGCTACAAAAGAATCTTTATACAAAGGTATAGAGCAGGCCGAAGAAGGTAAAAGGTTGGGAGATATAGGCAACGCTATTCAATCATACTGCGAAGAACGGGGATACTCCGTAGTGCGCGAAATGATAGGACACGGAGTGGGGCGCAAGCTTCATGAATCGCCCGAAGTACCCAACTATGGTCGCAAAGGCAACGGAGTGATGCTTAAGTCAGGAATGACTATCGCTATCGAGCCGATGATTAACCTCGGAAGCCGGCATCTGGTTTTTGAAAAAGACGGATGGACAACCCGTACGCTGGATCGCAAACCTTCTGCTCACTTTGAGCACTCGGTAGCCATCCGCAGAGGAAAAGCAGATATATTATCAAGTTTCGAATATATAGAACAAGTATTAGGCAACAAAGCAATATAATTTATGGCCAAACAAGCAGCAATAGAACAGGACGGTACTATCATTGAAGCATTATCTAATGCCATGTTCCGTGTTGAACTGGAAAACGGTCACGTTATAACAGCTCATATCTCGGGAAAAATGCGTATGCATTATATCAAAATTTTACCCGGCGATAGAGTAAAAGTTGAGATGTCGCCTTACGACCTTTCTAAAGGCCGTATTTCGTTCAGATATAAATAATATCCTGCCCCTAATCCCTGAATGGGGAATACGTGTGGGATATGAAAATGAAATAGTATTGTATTAAAAATTTAAACACTCTTCCAGACTCTTCCTTAAAGAGGTCGGGGGGGCATATAATTCATTCATTATGAAAGTAAGAGCTTCAGTGAAAAAACGTACCGACGACTGCAAAATTGTACGTCGTAAAGGACGTTTGTATGTTATTAACAAAAAAAATCCCAAGTTTAAACAACGTCAGGGATAAGTAAAATTTATACTAGCAAAATAAAGTAAGTTTATGGCTATTAGAATTGTCGGAGTAGATTTACCCCAAAACAAACGTGGGGAAGTTGGATTGACTTATGTCTACGGAATAGGTCGCAGTAGTGCAAAAAAGATTTTAGAAGAAGCTGGTGTTGACATCAACATCAAAGTCAAAGACTGGACTGACGACCAAGCAGCTAAAATCCGCGAAATCATTGGAGCCGGATACAAAGTGGAAGGTGACCTTCGTTCAGAAGTTCAGCTTAACATCAAACGTCTGATGGACATCGGTTGTTACCGGGGTGTTCGTCACCGTATCGGCCTCCCATTGAGAGGACAAAGTACGAAAAACAATGCTCGTACTCGTAAAGGTAAAAAGAAAACAGTTGCTAACAAGAAAAAAGCAACTAAATAAGGTTTAACTGTTAGCGAATTTTAGACAAGCTAAATAATTATTATAAAAGTATGGCAAAAAAAACAGTTGCAGCCAAAAAAAGAGTTGTAAAAGTGGATGGTGTCGGTCAATTACATGTACACTCTTCTTTCAACAACATTATCGTAACTCTTACTAACGGCGATGGTCAGGTTATTTCCTGGTCGTCGGCTGGTAAAATGGGTTTCCGTGGCTCAAAGAAAAACACTCCGTATGCCGCTCAAATGGCAGCTCAGGACTGTGCAAAAGTAGCTTTCGATTTAGGCTTACGCAAAGTAAAAGCTTTCGTTAAAGGACCGGGTAACGGACGCGAGTCGGCTATTCGTACTATCCATGGTACAGGTATCGAAGTAACAGAAATTGTTGACGTTACCCCACTACCACACAATGGTTGTCGTCCTCCAAAACGTCGTAGAGTTTAATTTGTATATCCGGTTTTCCGGTCAACACTCCGGCTGTCGGTTTTTTTGATTGCATTCAAACCTCTCAGCAATCGCGGCTGTATACCCGAACCAGAGTTAATGCCCGGAAAACAAATTTTAAAATTTAAAAATAAAAAGAAATGGCAAGATATATTGGACCAAAATCAAAAATTGCCCGTAAGTTTGGTGAAGCTATTTTCGGACCTGACAAAGTGCTGTCAAAGAAAAACTATCCTCCCGGACAGCACGGACAAGGACGTCGTAAAAAAACGTCTGAATACGGTATTCAGTTGCGCGAAAAACAAAAAGCTAAATACACTTATGGTGTACTTGAAAAACAATTCCGTAACCTGTACGAGAAAGCTCAGCGTACTAAAGGTGTAACCGGTGAGGTGTTACTTCAGTTGCTCGAATCTCGTTTGGATAATCTCGTTTATCGTTTAGGATTCGCTCCTACACGTGCTGCTGCCCGCCAGTTGGTAAGCCACAAACATATTACTGTTGATGGTAAAGTGGTAAACATTGCATCTTATCACGTTCGTGCAGGTCAGGTTGTGGCCGTACGCGAAAAAGATAAATCACTCGAAGTTATTACTGCATCGCTCAATGGTTTCAACCACACTAAATATCCATGGATTGAATTCAACGCTTCGACACTTGCCGGAACTTTCCTGCATATGCCTGAACGTGAAGATATTCCGGAAAATATCAAAGAACAGTTAATTGTTGAGTTGTACTCTAAATAATAAGTGAATTATGGCTATATTAGCATTTCAAAAACCTGAAAAGGTAATCATGTTGGAAGCTGACGCATTTCATGGTAAATTTGAATTTCGTCCGCTGGAACCGGGTTACGGTATTACCATAGGTAATGCTTTGCGCCGTATCCTTTTGTCTTCTCTCGAAGGATTTGCTATCACTTCCATCAAAATCGAGGGTATCGACCACGAGTATTCAACAATCCCGGGAGTAATTGATGATGTCACCAATATCATTCTTAACCTCAAACAGGTTAGATTCAAACAGATAGTGGAAGACGTTGACAACGAAAAAGTAACGATTAATGTTTCGGGAACAACCGTTTTCAAAGCGGGCGATATAGGCAAGTATTTTACCGGTTTCGAGGTGCTTAACCCCGAGTTGGTAATATGCGAGCTCGATCCTTCGGCAAGTTTTCAGATTGATATTGCTGTGAACAAAGGTCGTGGATATTCGCCTTCGGAAGAAAATAAGGTGTCTAATGCCGAAATAGGTATCATCCCTATCGATGCAATCTTTACTCCTATCCGTAATGTAAAATATTCTATTGAGAACTATCGTGTTGAACAGGTAACCGACTATGAAAAACTCGTTATCGAAATCAGCTCCGATGGTTCTATACATCCTAAAGATGCTTTGAAGGAAGCTGCCAAAATTCTGATTCATCACTTTATGTTGTTCTCCGACGAGAAAATATCTCTCGAAGTAAGCGAAGGTGAAGGTACAGATGAATTTGACGAAGAAATTCTGCACATGCGTCAGTTGCTTAAAACCAAGCTAACCGACCTCGAACTTTCGGTTCGTGCGCTGAATTGCCTGAAAGCTGCCGATGTTGAAACCTTAGGCGAACTGGCCGGTTTCCACAAGCATGACTTGCTCAAGTTCCGCAACTTTGGTAAGAAATCTCTTACCGAACTTGAAGAAAAACTTGAAAGTCTGAATCTTTCATTCGGTATGGATGTGGCTAAATATAAATTAGATAAAGAGTAACGAGATGAGACATAATAAAAAATTCAATCATTTAGGCCGTAAATCGGCTCACAGAAAGGCTATGTTGGCCAATATGGCATCTTCTCTTATCATACATAAGAGAATTGCAACTACCCTTGCTAAAGCTAAAGCTCTGAGAGTATACGTAGAGCCGCTGCTTACAAAGGCAAAAGAAGATACAACCCACTCGCGTCGTACAGTTTTCAGCTATCTCCAAAACAAGGAAGTAGTTACAGAACTGTTCCAAAACATATCACAGAAAATTGCCGACCGTCCGGGAGGATATACCCGTATTTTACGTACTGGTTTCCGTTTGGGCGATAACGCTGAAATGTGTATCATTGAGTTGGTTGATTATAACGAAAACATGTTGAAAGAAAAAGCTGCTAAGAAGACTGCTCGTACACGTCGTTCTTCGAAAAAAGCGGTAGCTGCCGAAGCAGCTCCTGCTGCAACTGTTGCTCCTGCTCCTGAAACAGCGGCAGAAGAAACAAAAGAAGTAGCTGAGTAAGATTTTTTTGTATTCAAAAATCATAAAAAAGCGAAGTCCGAAAGGGTTTCGCTTTTTTTTATTCACATACGGTCAGTAATAATGCCGCCTGTGCTGTAATACAAAGTTTATTTACAATGCTTCATGTTTGTTTCTTTTAATTTTCTCCAGGCTGGTAATACTTACCTGTTATCAATGTACGAAGTTGAAAACAGAATGTTTCAGAAGTTGCGAAAGCTTAATTTTTAATCTTTCTTAGTTATAATAAAAAATATCAAATCGTATTATTTATAGTGGTTTGCTGCACAAAATGGCGCTTTCTTAGGTTAATTTTATGTGTTTGTAAATTAAAAAGATATAAAAGGGACGAAGGAGAACAACAAAACAGGATTTTGCAACGTTTGATTTAAAACAAATTTCCACAAACATTAATACATACGCCATTTGAGCCAATACTACCACAAATAATCTATTTTTAAGGATATAAAATACATCTCTGTTTAGTATTAACTTCTCATTATTTCATTATTGTATGGAAAAAAAAGGCTTTCTCGTAGGCTTACTATGTGCGTTTGCAGTTGCATCAGTATGGAGTCAGAACTGGCAACATAACTGGAACGAAGCGGTGGTAAATGCACAAAAAGAGCATAAAAACATCTTACTTAATTTTTCCGGATCGGATTGGTGTCTTCCCTGCATCCGTATGCACAAAACAATTTTCAATTCCCCGGCATTTGTCAGTTTCTCTGATCAGAATCTGGTGTTGTACAATGCCGACTTCCCCCGAAGTAAAAAGAATCAACCCACCAAAGAGTTGGTTGAGCAAAACAACCGGCTTGCTGATACTTATAACAGCGAAGGGCATTTCCCATACACACTCCTGATTGATGCTAATGGCAAAGTGCTCAAATCATGGACCGGATTTTACAACGGTACGGTGGATGACTTTATTGCTGAATTAAAAATTAATTAATTTCTTTATGACGATGTTTCGTACAAGCGATTTATTTTAGAGCATATCCAATGGCCAAACTAAACATTCATAAACGGGAACTTAAGCTGATGGGCAACCATTTTGAAATATCGGTTGTGGCGGCCGATGCTTTTTGGGCGCGACAACGGATAGAAGCCGGCGTAAAAGAAATCAGGAGGATTGAAGCTCTTCTGACAACTTTCAGCGACCAGAGCGAAACCAATAAAATCAACGAAAATGCGGGTATACGGCCAGTGGTTGTAAGTCAGGAAATTATCGACCTCATTATGCGGGCTAAAAAAATATCAGACGTAACTCAGGGTGCTTTTGATATTAGTTACGGGTCGGTGGACAAAAGCTTATGGAACTTCGATACACACATGACCGCGCTTCCGGATAAGAAAACAGCCAAAAAAAGCGTAAGGCTCATCAATTATAAAAACATTGAAGTCGATTCGGCTAACCATACTGTGTTACTTAAAGAAAAAGGAATGCGTATAGGTTTTGGCGGAATAGGAAAAGGTTATGCCGCCGAGATGGCCAAATTGGTTATGAAACGTATGGGTGTGGAGAGTGGTGTGGTCAATGCCTCGGGCGATTTAACAGCCTGGGGTACACAGCCCAACGGTATCCCGTGGACAATTGGTATAGCTAACCCAAACCTGGCACGGGAGATTTTTTCGTATATGAATATTACCGATATGGCGGTGGCAACATCGGGTAATTACGAGAAATATGTTATGATTGACGGCAAACGATACTCGCACACCATCGACCCTAAAACGGGTTTGCCCGTGAGCGGTATCAAGAGTGTTACCATCATATCGTCCAACGCCGAAGTGGCCGATGCTATGGCTACCCCTGTAACCATAATGGGGGTTAAAGCAGGGCTGCACATGATTAATCAGATAAAAAATATCGAAGCCATCATCGTTACCGACGATGATAAGCTGTTCACATCAAAAAACTTCAATCTGATCAGGTGAAAGCAAATTTTTCAACTCCTGATTCGTATAAATAATTATTTAACTCAATAGTTTATAGATGAAAAAGTTTAAACAAATCATGCTCTTTTTACTTGCGACTTTAGCATTTACTTCGTGTGTCGCTGTAAAGGAATATCAGAAATCCCGATTAAATGATTCGGAAATGGCACTGACCAATCGTAAGGTTGAAAAAGAAGAGCTCAATTTTCAGGTCATTAAAGAGGGTGCCGCTGGAGCCAACTCAGGAAAATCGGGCGGAGGTTGCGGATGTAATTAATCAGGTGTAAAAAATGAAATTTAAAGAGATTTTAAAATGAAGAAGTACCTTTTTATTATTTTCTTCTTATCGTGCGTGGTTTATAGTGCCTTTGCGCAGTATTTAAAAAAAGATTCCGCGTCGTACAGCGCCAAAAGTCTGAAACTCGACGAAGTGAATTTAGTGACCGGTTATTACTCCCAAACCGGCGACCATGCCACTACCCTCGGTGGTGCAGGCGACGAAAAAGTGCAGGAAATATCATCGGCCATCGACCTGAAATTTGTTGGTTATAGCAACCCCAATTACATTCACTCCCTTACTGCCGGGCTGGGCTTTGCCTATCATACGGCGGCCTCGGCGGCATGGGTATCCAAAACCGGTGCTTCGCGCAAAGAGGGTACGAGGATATACCCTTCGCTCGACTGGTCGGTGCAGAACCTGAGCCGTAAAACAGAGTACTCGCTCGGGCTTCAATATTCCAATGAATTCAACTACCAGTCGCTCACGCTTAATACCGGATACTCCAAAACCAATAAAACCAATGGCGAATTCGGGTTCAAACTGAATGGTTCTTTCGACCGTGTAAAAATGATTTATGCCGAAACCATGGACAAAAGCGCATCGGTTTTAAGTGGATATCAGTTGGTATCAGCCTCCGATGCTGCTTTATCCGACTCCCCCTTGTACAAAGTAACTACTGCGGCCAGTGGAAGCAGCGGGAATTCGGGCAGCCACGTCAGCAGCTCTGACGACGACGAAGAAAACTTTTCAAGCAAGCCACGCACCACGCTTACCGCAGCGCTTTCGTATAATCAGATTATTAATCAGAGAATGCAGGTAGCTTTCCTTGCCGACTTTACAGGTCAGTTCGGTTATCTGGGTTTACCTTTCCACCGGGTGTTTATGGCCGATGCCGAAACCAGTAAACTTGAAACTTTGCCCGATAACCGACTCAAATTACCATTAGCCGTCAGATTGAATTATTTCATGGGCGATAGGGTTATTTTCAGAACTTACTACCGCTACTATACCGATAGTTGGGGTATCAATGCCCATACGGCTTATATCGAAACGCCGATAAAAATATCGCCGTTCTTCTCCGTTTCGCCATTCTACAGGTATTATACCCAAACGGGCTCCAAGTATTTTGCCCCTTTTGCTCAGCACACCACTTCCGAGGAATTCTATACATCCAACTATAGCTATTCCGCATTCAATGCTCATTTTGGTGGTTTGGGCGTTCGCTGGTTACCCAAAGAAGATGGTTTTGTCAAATCCGTGGAGTTGCGCTACGGATACTATAAGCAAACCACTGGCCTGGCTTCCAACGTTATTACGTTACATTTAAAATTTTAGATGTAGTGGGGAATGTACCAGGTAAAAAGCCCGGCAAGCCGTTTTAAGCGGTTTGTTGGGTTAAATTACCTGCCGCTAACCGGGAGTCTGTTTAAGAAAACAAGCGCGCTTTGATACACTGCGTGGATACTTTTTTGCTACAAAGAAATCGGGGCGATGCCCCTAAATCATAGCGACTTAGCGGCTTGGCGCCTTTGCGTGCAAAATATAACTAAATTGAGATTTAAAGGGGTGTTTTTTTTATAAATGATAAATGATGAATGATATACCAGATCCTTCTCGCGTTGCGCTCTTTTGACCTATGACTTTTGACCTACGACTTTCAATTTTCATTCGTGTCTTCGTCTTCGTGTTTAAATTATTAAACCTTAGCGGCTTAACTTATAACAAACTATTTGTCGAAATAGTGACCTTTTGCAGAGTAGATGTAAATGGTCGACTCGGTTACACTGTATATTAAACGGTGCTCCCGATTAATTCTCCTCGACCATTTCCCTGTTAACTCATATTTTAATGCTTCAGGTTTCCCTGTTCCACTAAAGGGATTTTCAATGATTTCAAGAATTAAGGTGTTGATTTTTCGTAATACTGTTAGGTTTCCTGCTTTCTGATGAAATTCGATATCCTTTTTTGCAAGGTCAGAAAACACAATGTCAGATCTCATTTTTTTACTCCTAAAAAGTTTGCAAGGTCGTTTTTGTTTTCAATTTGCGTTATTTTTCCTTGCTCAATTTCCTGCTCCGATTGTTTTATTTTCTTTACAAATTCAGCATCATAACAAGGTTTGGTTTTCTCAAAAGGAATATCTAATGCCTGCAAAATCTTTTTTATAGTAACCTCCTGATGTATATCTCTGGGTGTTATAATAAAATGGTTCATAATTACTTGCTTTTTAAAAATTACAACTACAAAGATACAAATTTCTCAATATAATCATAGTCAACATAGTTTTTCAATTTTCATTCGTGTTTTTGTGGCTACCGACAAGTCGGCATGTTCCATTTGCGTTTAAAATACTATGTGTGGGTGGGGTCTTCTTTTTCGCTACAAAGAAATCGGGGCGATGCCCCTAAATCATAGCGGCTTAGCGGCTTGGCGCCTTTGCGTGCAAAATATAACTAAATTGAGATTTAAAGGGGTGTTTTTTTTATAAATGATAAATGATGAATGATATACCAGATCCTTCTCGCGTTGCGTTCTTAAGACCTACGACTTTTGACCTACGACTTTCAATTTTCATTCGTGTCTTCGTCTTCGTGTTTAAATTCTTAAACCTTAGCGGCTTAACTTATAACAAACTATTAGTCGAAATAGTGACCTTTTGCAGAGTAGATGTAAATGGTCGACTCGGTTACACTGTATATTAAACGGTGCTCCCGATTAATTCTCCTCGACCATTTCCCTGTTAACTCATATTTTAATGCTTCAGGTTTCCCTGTTCCACTAAAGGGATTTTCAATGATTTCAAGAATTAAGGTGTTGATTTTTCGTAATACTGTTAGGTTTCCTGCTTTCTGATGAAATTCGATATCCTTTTTTGCAAGGTCAGAAAACACAATGTCAGATCTCATTTTTTTACTCCTAAAAAGTTTGCAAGGTCGTTTTTGTTTTCAATTTGCGTTATTTTTCCTTGCTCAATTTCCTGCTCCGATTGTTTTATTTTCTTTACAAATTCAGCATCATAACAAGGTTTGGTTTTCTCAAAAGGAATATCTAATGCCTGCAAAATCTTTTTTATAGTAACCTCCTGATGTATATCTCTGGGTGTTATAATAAAATGGTTCATAATTACTTGCTTTTAAAAATTACAACTACAAAGATACAAATTTCTCAATATAATCATAGTCAACATAGTTTTTTCATTTTTCATTCGTGTCTTTGTGGCTACCGACAAGTCGGCATGTTCCATTTGCGTTTAAAATACTATGTGTGGGTGGGGTCTTCTTTTTCGCTACAAAGAAATCGGGGCGATGCCCCTCGAAAGACTGTGAGTAGAGGGTGGGGTTGTACAATGTGCTAAAACAGATCCGAATGTGTGCCTGTATCAAGCAGTATCAATATGACTTCTTTGTCGTTTTGTTGCCACACCAATAACCAGTCAGGTTTAATGTGACATTCCATAAGCCGGATACTGTAACCACTCAGCGCATGAGGATGGTGCTTTTTGTCTAATTTTTCGCCTTTTGCTAAAGTATGAATCACCTTTAGCAGGTCACTCAAATCCAGACTGCGACTGTGCGAGCGTTCTACACTCTTTCTGAATCGGTTGGTTGCCTCAATCCTGAATACAGTATCCTCCATATTTTGTAGCAAATTGAAAAACTGCGAAGCAGTTATCCTTTTTGTGTCGGGACTCATTCCGTCTTTTTGTTTTTGGGGATATGCACAGTGGTTACTCTGCCTTTGGCTACATCTTCCAGGGCTTCGTCCAAACCCGATTTCTTTACGGTAACCAATCCCGACGACACAACCAAATCTATCATTCGCTTGGCATTCTTATTTCTGGTGTTGTAGTGTAATGTTATTGTTGCCATTGTGTTCGGTTTTTAAAAATTACAACTACAAAGATACAAATTTCTCAATATAATCATAGTCAACATAGTTTTTTCAATTTTCATTCGTGTCTTTGTGGCTTTGTGACCAAGCCCCTCTAAATCCCTCCGCCGCAGCGGATACTTAAGAGAGCGGTTCGAGAGTTTGTGGGGTAGGTGTTTTTTCGTGTTTTTGTGGCTTTGTGTTTAAAAATCTTACCCTATTCCGGGTCTTCAACCCTTGGGGTAGGTGTGTGGAGGATGTTTTTTTCTACAAAGAAATCGGGGCGATGCCCCTAAATCATAGCGGCTTGGCGCCTTCGCGCCTTCGCGTTCAAAATATAATTAAATTGATATTTAATGGGGTGCTTTTTTATAAATGATGAGTGATGAATGATAAATGATATACCAGATGCCCATCGCGCCGCACTCTTATCCCCCTTTAGGGGGTTAGGGGGCTTCTACCGGAGATGACCGGCTGTGCTGTCCCGATGCTTGCTTTACCGTTTAGCTTGCTTTTGGAACGGCAATGAAATACCTGATACTTCTCGCGCCGCTCTCTTAAGTCCCTCCTCCCGATAGCTATCGGGATAAACAGAGGGATTTAGGGGGCTGAGTTTTATTATCTCCGGCGCGCTTCGCAGCGAACCGGAGTTTTGGCTTTGTGAAGAAAGCCTGCGAAAAAATATAGTAAGCTTGTGCAGTTTTTCAACCTGAGGTGGGTTGATACGAACCTCCACTCCCGTAAGAGCAGCATGCCGTACTGCCTTAGCTTATTATATACCCCCCCCAGGGGATTTGTTTGTTTTAGATCGAAGAGTAAAGAGCCAAGAGCCAAGAGCCAAGACTTTTGACTTACGACTTGAGACCTATGACCTACGACTTTTCCCTTTCCCTCGCAATAAAAATCCGTGCGGCAGAAACGGAATGCTCCTTTTCTCTCAAAGGGGCTTCCCTTTCGGGTAAAAGGAACGCCCCTTTTTTGTCAACGGGACGCTCCTTTTTGTTTACTTGGTTTTTTCGTACTTCAGCGTGGCCAATGTTTCGCGTAGGTCTATACCGGGGCGGAAGCTGATTTTGCCTCCGCGGATGTGCGACGCGTTGAACTTGTCGGCGCTATCTGCTCCCTCGCTGGAGACTGTTATCTGGAAAGCTCCAAAATCACCAAAGCGTACAATTTCGCCATCCGAGAGGTGACGCGACAGCAGCTTGGTGAGGTCGTTCAGTACGGCCAGCACATCGGTATCGCTTACCGTGGTACTGCCTTGTGCAATTTCTTTACTTAGCTTTTTCAGCGTTACTTCGCCCGACGCTTTGGCTTGGGCATAAAATTTTTTAGCTTCTTGTGGCTTCAGCGGGTTGCCGCGCTCTACCACTACATAGGTTACTGACATAGTTAATTGATAATTAATAGTTAATAATTGATAATTGTTCTGATCGTTATCGGGAAATACTCCTGACACCTCTCGCATTACTATCTTTATATTGCCCTTATCCGTCGGCTAAAGCCGACGGCAATGATCTAAAGCCGACGGCAATGATCTGATGCTTCCCGCACAGCCCTCTTCATATTGCCGTCAGCTTTAGCTTTTCTATTGCCGTCAGCTTTAGCTGACGGGTATTAGCTGACGGGTAAAGATTGCAATAATCTGATGGAAAAAAGCTTTATTTCAACGGTGTTTCCAGGTCTACAATAACTAAACCGCCTTCGCGGGCATTGGAGGCATTGCAGGTAAGGTATAGTTGTGTGTACACGGTGCTTACATAACCGTGTGTGTTTACCTTAACTTCAAGTTCGCCACTCTGGCCGGGAGCTATTACCCGCTGTTTGGCAGGTTCTTTTACTGTAGTACAGCCGCACGATACTCCTATGCCCGATATAACAAGAGGCTCGCTACCGGTATTGGTGTATTTTACTGTAGCGCTGCTTATCTCGCCTTTGGCTACTGCGGGTAGTACCACAGTGGGGGTAGCAAGTGTTATTACGCTTTTATTTGTTTTAACTGCTTCTTTCAAGGTTTTCATATACTTGCCCGATTCGGTAGCGGCTTGTTTCAGGGCTTTGTCCAGCAGAGTAAGATCCTCGTTGTAGCCATTCAGGGTTTGGTTACCCACTATAGTTTTAGGCATTACGTTTTTGCCCGTTAAGGCTATGTTTTCGCGCAGGATGTTTTCGCTCAGGTTCAGGGTGAGTTCTGCCATGCTTACTGCCGAGTAATCCATAGCGGCCTGCTTTTCTTCGGGGGTGGCGTCAGGCTTGTATACTACTTTTTTTGTGGGATCCAGACTTATCAGGTATTTTGCCCGCACAGATGCCACCGACTGTATATACTGGCTCACCTTATCGGGGGTAGCTTCTAATTTTTCGTCCATCAGCGCTTGGGTAGTTTTCTCGTAAGCAGGCGTGTCCTCCTGCCGCAGTATCAGCAACATGCGCTGTATGGCACGCCCATCGGCGGTATTGTATGCCGGCACGGCATAAGCAAAGAACGAAGGTTCCTTAGCCGCTTTGGCATGCAGGGCTTTGTGCATGGCACGGCAGGCGGGGCAGGTCCAGTCGCTGAAGAAGAAGAGTACAGGCGCTACGTCCGACACGGTGGTGCTGTTGTACGTCTCGCGGGTCATCTTTTTCAGGACATCGGCCACCGGTATGGTAAATGTGGCGCTTTTGCCTGCAATATAAGGCAAATCAGTGGCTTGCAATGTATATTTGTTGTAAAACCGATAGCTCAGCTGCCCGCCCTTGTAGGTGGTAACAACGGCTAATGTAGCGCTGTCGGTAGCCGGTTTTTCGGCAGCCGATACATGTCCGCCCCAAAGTGCGGCAGCCAATGATAAAGCAATAAATAATTGAGTTGTTTTCATGCGATTGTTTTTATTTTTTTAATAATTTATTTTTTGTTTCATTTTGTCTTTTGTCCGTCGGCTAAAGCCGACGGCAATGATTTGATGGCAATTAAACTTTTGGCTAAAGCCCAATTTTTTTGTTTTGTCTATTGTCATCTTTGTCCGTCGGCTAAAGCCGACGGCAATGAGCTAAAACCGCTGGCAATAATCTAAAGCCGACGGCAATGATTTGATGCTTCCCGCATTGCTCTCTTCATATTGCCGTCAGCTTCAGCTGACGGTTATTAGCTGACGGGTAATAGATGGCATTCCCTTCTTTATAGGCTTTAGCCCAAATCATTTTCCATCTGTTCTTTGAAAGCCATATTTGCCGAGAAACTCTTCTACTTCTTCGGCAAATGTTTGTCGGGTATGGTGTATCGTTTGGTTACAGATATATGCCAATACCTTTGGAACCTGCGATTCGCTTACCGATACAGCAAAATAATCGTCCTGCCATGCCATTTTCTCGGGTAATATATCATTGTTATTTATCCAATAAGCCGATTCTCCTTTAATAAGCCGAACCACCTGGGCCATATTTTGCTGTTTGCCCAATGAAATCAGACAATGCACATGATCCGAATATCCATTGATGGCTTTCAGAAAAATATCATGCTTTCGGCAATTGTCGGCTATATGCTGATAAATTGTTTCCCGTTTATCTTTGATGAGAAACGGGTATCTGTTTTTTGTAGAAAAACTATATGTACCCAGATTCTGACAAATGACATTGTTTATTATTTTTGTTTGGCTAAAGCCTGTTTTTTTATTTTGTCTGTTATCCGTCGGCTAAAGCCGACGGCAATGATCTGATGGCAATGATTTGATGGCAATGAAGCCTTTGACAATAAATACCCGATGTCTCCCGCATTGCTCTTTTCATATTGCCCTTATCCGTCGGCTAAAGCCGACGGCAATGAGCTAAAGCTGCCAGATACAGGGTAGCTGTTCTGTTGTACCAGATAGGGAGCGGGTTTGCAGCACTTTTGGGATGTTTTTACAGTCATATTTCTTTAGTTTTTATTTTTACTTTTGTTGTGTATTTGTCTTATGTCACTGCTTTACAGTGTGCTAATCCACATTGTTTATATAGCACCTTTTTTACCTGCAGGGCAGGGTAGGCACCGTCTACCCTCTATGGTAGACGGCCTACCGCCGGCTGACGTTGTAGAACCGAGCTTGGATTTTAGCTATGACATAGGCAGATCCTACGCGAAGAGCTAATGTTTTTTAGCCTCACACAGACGAACGGGTTCATAGATGTTAATCAGCACATTGACCAGGAACACTTCCACAATCCACCCAAACGCCATCTGTCCCTACGCAATATTTGCTGATCCTCATTGTACAATTCCAGCACTCACAGCAGTTCGAGCATTCGTAATAGTGCCACGTGCCGAATAGACATCCACTATCCCCATTACATACACCGGGTCTAGGACAGTCTCCATTGTATCTTGTACCTGTTGTATTAGCACCTCCTATAGTGCACACCCATGTCCGTGTTGTACCACATGCTGTGGCACCATTATCTGCGGTCAGCGTACCTACTGTACATGTTCCGGGTGTAGAGCCTGCTACAGGGCAATCGCCGTTATAGTAGGTGCCGTTGGCAGTACCTCCGTTCTGTACGCACTGCCAGGTGCGGGTAGTACCGCAGGCGGTTAATCCGTTGTCGTTGGTTACAGTGCCTTTGTCGCATGTTCCTGGTGTAGAGCCTACTACGGGGCAGTCGCCGTTATAGTAACTACCGTTGGCAGTACCTCCGTTCTGTACGCACTGCCAGATGCGGGTAGTGTTGCAGGCGGTTAATCCGTTGTCGTTGGTTACAGTACCTTTGTCGCATGTTCCCGGTGTAGAGCCTACTACGGGACAGTCGCCGTTATAGTAACTACCATCGGCAGTACCTCCGTTCAGCACACACTGCCAGGTGCGGGTAGTGTTGCATGCCGTGGCGCCGTTGTCGTTGGTTACAGTACCTTTGGTACATGTTCCCGGTGTAGAGCCTACTACGGGGCAGTCGCCGTTGTAATAGCTGCCATCGGCTGTTGTACCCCCATTGGGACTAACGCACTGCCAGGTGCGGGTGGTGCCGCAGGCGGTTAGTCCATTGTCGTTGGCTATATTGCCGGCAGTACAAGATGCCGGTGTGGCGCCTACTACTCCATTCAGCCCCCACTGTGCGTACAGGGTGGTGTTTTGTGTAGGTGTCATCCGTGTATTAGGCGCATAGGAGGTGCCGGTACCATCGGCTTTTGTGTTCCAGCCTGTAAAGGTGTAGCCGGCAAGCGTATAGGCACCCACCGGTACAGTATAAGCCAATGAACCGTGTCGGGAAACAGGGTCGGTTCCAGTGCCACCGTTGGCGTTGAAGTGGACACTGTAATACATTCCGTGAAAGAAGTAAGGAGTGCCGGTTACCTGAGCCTGTGTGTGCGTACTGTATGCTATTGCTAATATACAGCACACTACCAGTAATATTTTAAAATAGGTTATTTTCATCATTTCGATCAGTATTTAGAAGCCGGGAGTCATCCAGTAATAAGCAAAAGTTCCGATAACCAAAAAAGTATACAGTGTGGCTTTCCCATTGGTTGTCAGGTCGTTATTGGCTGATGAGAAAGTGAGTCCCGGCTGAGAAAAGTTAGAGGTGCCGGCTATAGTACCTTTAACGGCCAAGGTATAGGTACCCCCGTCTTTCATGCCGTATAGCGTAAAAGTGCCGGGGCTGGCTGTGGTGTAAGCTAAGTTGCTTTTGGTAAAGTCGATTACGGTAGTTGCTCCGGCATTGTAAGCTGTGGTATTGGTGGCAGCACCGTTTACCTCTAATTTGGATGCCGGTGTTGCCGTTCCTATACCTATATTTCCGTTAACACCAACACGCATGCGTTCCACACCGGAGGTAATAAATGGCAGGTCGAAGGCGTCGTTTGTACCTATCGTTTTTTCAATACCGTTGGTATTTCCTCCCAGTATCCAAGGTATACCTGTAGTCGAATTTGTACGTACCCATTTGGATCCGTCGTTGTAATAAAATCCGGGTGTTACATCGCCGGCTGTGGCGGTGTTATATACTACCATGCCTCGTGCGTGGGCAGCCAGCGGAGATGCTGCAGTGGTAGAGCTTAGCGCTACACGTGGCAGGAGAAGTCCTTTAGATGTACTCTGCATATCAATCAGAGCGTCGTCGTTTTGGGTTTGGTTTACAGTGCCATCGGCCACTTTCAGGGTTCTAATCAGTTGGTTTTGCGCTATGGCCGTTGTAGTGGCCAGCGTCATCAGTACCATGGCTATGCAGGTACCGTAAAGAAGATTTGTTGATTTCATATTATTCTTGATAGATTAAATTTGTTTTATTTTATTATATTGATACGGGTTTCAGCGGTTTTTTAGTTCCCTCGCTACGCTCGGGATGCCGACTCCGAACAACCGCTTTAAGCGGTTTGTCGGCTGAAGGATGTTCAATGTGCCAATAAGCCAATGCCCAATACTTTTGACCTCTGACCTAAGTCATCAGACTTTTTTTTAGTTCCCTCGCTGCGCTCGGGATGACAAGTCATTTTTTATAGAAAGTACCCGTCGACAACCGCCAGTCTCCATTTTTTTTTTTTTTTACACGACGGGTGCGAAGTTCCCCTTGAACCGCTGCCGCGTATACGTTCATTTTTGCACTAAAGGCAGGGCAGCGGCCTATCTCATAACTAAAGCACCTGTCATCCCGAACAAAGTGAGGGAACTAACTCCGCCGGGAGATTTTAGAGCCAAGAGCCAAGAACCAAGAGCCAAGAACCAAGAGCCAAGAACCAAGACTTTTGACTTAAGACCTATGTCCTAAGTCTTAAGTCTTCAGACTTTTTTTAGTTCCCTCGCTACGCTCGGGATGACAAGTCGTTCTCTTATAGAAAGTACCCGTCGACAACCGCAGTCTCCATTTTGTTTTTTTGTGTCTTAGTGGCTTTGTGTTTAAATTCTTAAATCTTAGCGCCTTTGCGTGCAAAAATAGAGCTTGCTTTACCGTTTGGCTTGCTTTTGGAACGGCAATGATTTACGAGATGTATCTCGCGCCGCACTCTTAAGCCTCTGCCAAGGCGGAGGATTTAGGGGGCTTTATTACCCGCTATGTAAAGTGATTTGTTTCAGACATGGGCATGACAAGGCTACTGCCATTTCTTTATAAAAGCTAATGACAGCACGTAGCAATTTGGCGCACTTATGCGTAGGAACTTGGGGGGGGATTACATGTTTCATTATAAATATAAGCGAATCTTATTCCGCTTTGCTTTCAAATGCATGGTTAATAATACAAATGACGTTTGCAAATGTAAAGTACATCATTTAAGAAAACAAATAAAGTTAGGGTACATTTAGGGTACATAATTTGGAATATTGGGGTACATTTGGGGTACATCGTCGTTTAAAACTTAAATATTAAGTTAAGTTCGCAATATTTTGAGCAGCACCCCTGCAATGGAGCGTATCATACATGTTGGTGGTTGAACACATAGTCAACATAGTTTTTTCTTATTCTTCTCTAAAACCGAGAACACATAGTTGTAAATGTTTGGAAACATTTACTTGGGTGGGGAGGTGGTTGGACACATAGTCAACATAGATTTTTCTTATTCTTTTCTCAACCGAGAACACATAGTTGTAAATGTTTTTCAAACATTTACTTGGGTGGGGAGAGGTTTTTTTGTGTCTTCGTGGCTTTGTGTTTAAAAAATATTGAATCTTCGTGGCTTAGCGTCTTGGCGTGCTACCGACAAGTCGGCATGTTCCATTCGCGTTCAAATTCTTAAATCTTAGCGACATAGCGCCTTTGCGGCTTAGCGTTCAAAATAAGACTTGCTTTTCGTTTTATGTGCCGTCAGCTATTGAGCTGTCAGGCACTACCGGAGATGACCGGCTGCGCATGTCCCGACGCTTGCTTTACCGTTTTTAGAACCAAGAGCCAAGACTTTTGACTTAAGACTTACGACTTACGACTTCAATCTTCATTTTTCAATCTTCAATTTTTCGTGTTCTCACTTCCCGCTACCCACCCCTGCTACAAGCAACCTGCGATAAACTTTTTCTTACTATTGTGAAAAATGTCAAAGTATTTTGCTAATATTGCAACTTTATAATTTATAGTAAGATATTGATATGAAACGAGCATCCCGATAGCTATCGGGACATGTGCTTAAACCAAAGACCATGTTCACTGCGAGTTCCATACGACCTTTAAAAAAACAATTATTTACGTATGAAACGAATATTTCTTTTTGCCTGTATTGGCCTGGCTTTGTTTGGATGTAAAGATAAGGTATCGGACGATAATGATATGAACCGCTATGTGAATAAGTGGCTGTATGATAATATGGACTTGCTGTATTATTGGAATGAGGAACTGCCTGATTATAAGAGTTCCTACAGCAATCCGGCGGATTATTTTGAAACTTTGATTAACGATGAGGATCGCTTCTCGGCCATTTTTGAAAGCTACGAGGATATAGCCAACCGCTTAAACGGGGTTAGCGCTGCGGATGTGGGTTTCGATTTTCAGCTTTACCGGGAGAGCAGCTCAAACGATAATGTGATTGGCGTAGTTAATTACGTAAAAAAGGGAACGCCTGCTGCTTCGTTGGGTGTTGAGCGTGGCGACTGGTTTACAAAAATAAATGGTAAGCAGCTGACTATAACTAATTACAGTGAGCTGCTGAACTCGTTTTACGATAGTACTGCCGACGTGAAAATTACATTTGCCTTGGTTGGGAATGGCCAAATTACCAACCTGAGTCCTACCACAATAACCAAAGTGGTGAATTATGAGGAAGATCCGCTTTATTTAGACACTGTATACACGGTGCAGAGCAAGAAAATAGGCTATCTGGTGTATAACTTTTTTACAAATGATTCGGGCGATGAGTCGATGAAATACGATCTGGAGATAAACGATGCAATAGGCCGTTTTAAAGATGAGAATATCTCGGAATTAGTTATTGACCTGCGCTACAACAGTGGTGGTATGATGTCGTCGGCCATCAATATTGGTAGTATGCTTGTGCCGAATCTGACCACCGGTAAAGTGTTTACGTATACCGAGTATAACCAAAACTATACCGACTATTTTAATAGCTCGGAGTATAAAAATCAGAGTACCGACGATCCTTTTGTGGATAATTTTGCCACCACCATTACCGCTGATTATCCGGCTAAGCAAACTTATACCGTGAATAATGTGGGCGATAAGCTGCAACGGATTTTCTTCCTCACCGGAAGTAGTACGGCCTCGGCCAGCGAAATGGTGATTAACGGACTGAAACCGTATATTAATTGTGTGCTGATAGGTGGAACCACGGTGGGGAAAAATGTGGGTTCGGTATTGGTGCACGACGAAGATAATACTAAAAACCAGTGGGCTTTTATGCCTATTGTTTTGAAGTATTTCAATAAAGACCATCAGAGTGATTTTACCAATGGCTTTACGCCCGATTTTGAGATAGATGATAACTATGCTTATCCCTTAGGCGATGTTCGCGAAGTGCTGTTGGCCAAGGCTATATCGCAAATTACAGGGGCAAGTCAGGTGCAGGCCGCCAAAGCCCGGAGTTTCGGCGCAGAGGTTCGGTCTGTAGGGCTGCGTAATAAGCAACCGCACGGATTGGTGGTGAAGAAAAAAGCCATTGAGCTTTATCAGCAAAAGTCCCGTTAAGAAATAAAAATATCAAGGTTGTGATTAAAATCAGGATAATAGTGGCTATGGTCTGCGGATTGTTGATAATGTCCGCAGTGCCAGCGCATGCTCAGGATAAAGAACGTGTGAGAACCGGACAGCCTGTACTGATAGATGATACCCGTGCCGGTAAGGTGGGTGCGGAAGGGTTACAGGATGAATATGCTTCGGTAACGGATAGGGCAGAGGGTTTGTCAAAAGCTCAGATTGAAAAGATACTGCGCATAGAGAAATGCAGAAACAAAAAGCTTAAGCAGCTGGACGATGCCATAAAACGCCAAAAACAATTGCTGAAGGAAGCCGGACAGGATAAAAAAAAGACGGTACGGGCATTGAATAAAATCTCAGACCTGTCGGTACGCAAGCAAAATGTAATTACAAAAGCCCGCGAAAAAATTAAGAAGATATTTACCGTCAATTAATCGCAAAATGGGTAGAGACGAGGCATGCCTCGTCTGAATATTGTGGGTTGATTATTGTAGAGACGCGGCATGCCACACGCGATTGTTGTGGGATGATGATTGTAGAGACGCGGCATGCCACGTCTCTACCGTCGACATCGATAAAAAAAGACGATGCGTACCACGTGCGAATATTGTGGGTTGATATATTGTAGAGACGCGGCATGCCACGTCTTTACCGTTGATATCGATAAAAAAAAGACGATGCGTACCACGTGTGAATATTGTGGGTTGATATATTGTAGAGACGCGGCATGCCACATGCGATTGTTGTAGGTTGATATGTTGTAGAGACGCGGCATGCCACACGCGATTGTTGTAGGATGATATATTGTAGAGACGCGGCATGCCACGTCTCTACGTTGATATTGACAGAAAAAAGACGATGCGTACCACGTGTGAATATTTTGGGATTGATGATTGTAGAGACGCGGCATGCCACGTCTCTACCGTTGATATCGATAAAAAAAAGACGCGGCATGCCACATGCGATTGTTGTGGGATGATATATTGTAGAGACGCGGCATGCCACGTCTCTACCGCCTGTCGTTATTTTTTTGTTGTCAGATACAATCCGTCGCGGGGAAGCAATTTTTTCAGATTGGCAATATTGTAAAGCGTTACCGCCTGAGTAACCGCTGTATACTCCATATACTGCGGTATGCTCATATCGTAACGGTCGCGTGTAGTGTGCCATATTTCGCGGTAGGCGAAGTTATATCCCAGCGGATCGGTATTGGTAAAAGATATTACCGGAACGCCGTTCATCGCAAAATAAGCGTGGTCGCTACCGCCGGCTTTGGTTGGTAGGGGCTGTGGCGCGGCGGTGCTTTTTTCTACTTTGAAGGGAATTTGCGGATTGTAATTTTCAAGTCCCTGCGTGCAGGCCACTATGTCGTTGTACATGTTTTCAGGAACAACAAGACCCGAAGCTGCCGTTGGGCCACCATCGCGGTTGAAGTAATTGGAAATCTTAGTTAGTTTGTCGCGGTTGTTTTCAACCCAGAATTTCGAACCTATCAGGCCATATTCTTCTCCGGCCCAAAAGCAAAAAAGAATGGTTCGCTCCGGACGGGTACCTCCGGCCAGCGTTATCATACGTGCCATTTCCAAATTAGGAGCCACGCCCGTGCCGCAGTCGATAGCGCCATTGGCGGCATCGTGCGAGTCCAGATGACAACCCGACATCACATATTCGTCGGGGTACTTTGTTCCTTTTATTTTTCCTATAATGTTGTGATATTTTACCGGGCCGGGCTTGAAATAATTGCGAATATCGAATTCAAGGATTACATATTCGCGCCGTTCGGCTCGCTCACGTATTAGCTTGTATTGGTTTTCGTTTAGTTTAATATCGGGCGTAGAGGGCAAATTGTCGAACGACATTTTAAAGAGGTTGTAGCGGTCGTGCAAAGCAACTAATGGTACGGGAGCAGCTTGTATAATGCCAAGAATGCCGGCATTTACCATCTCGCGGTAAAAAAGTGCGGGAACAACCTTTTTGTCGCTATCGTTTTTGGCTGTAGCATTTGCCGCCTTGATGGAGTCGCGATAGGCATCGGCTTTTTCCGAATAATCTATCGGTAAACCATTGCTTTTGCCTTCGATAAGCACCCAGGCGCCTTTTAGTTTGCCTTTCATGCGTTCAAATTCTTCTTTGGTTTTGGGTTCTATCAATACTTGTCCGCGCTGCAGCCCTTTGGTCCCGGATGTATAGCTTGGGGTTACAAACTCCAGATTCATTGTTTCGTCGGCCAGCATGCGTCCAAACCACGGACCACGATTAAAACCCACAGGTACTGAGCCAACTTCCTGTATTTCAACTTCCAGTCCCCATTTTTTAAGTAATCCGGCTACCCAGTACGTAGCGTTTTCGTAGGCATCGGAGCCTATAGGCCTTGGCCCTATTCGGTTTGCAAGTACATCCAAATGTTTCATGGTTTGGTTGTCGGTTCTGCCAATTTCCATGATTTTTTCCGAAACCTTGTTTTGCGCACCTACACAAATTACGATAAAAAGAAGTGCTGAAGAGATTAAAAAACGTTTTGCGTGAGTCATACCTGAATGCTTTAAATATTGAATAAACAAAGATAATAAAAAAGAAAGCAGAAAGGTGTTTTGGGCTTCATTTTTGTTTTTCATATTTATAGATAGTATTATTTATCTTTTGAATATGATGTTTTTGCTTACATGCTTTTAGTTTGGGAAGGTGATGTTTCTTTTCTGGTTGTTATACCAGGCAGGATTTACAAATGCCAAATCGCCGGTATCTGTGGTTGAGTCAGATACCGGCGATTTCTTATTTTCTTTATTATCAATCGGCAGAAAGAAAACTATGCCAGTTGAGCCAAAGCTTCTTTGATTCGGGCGAAAGCCTTTGTCAGGTTTTCGTCGGATGTAGCGTACGACATGCGGATACAATCCGGAGCTCCAAAAGCGCCTCCACCTACGCAGGCCACATGTCCTGTTTCAAGCAGATACATAGCCAGGTCGCCGGAGTTCTCTATTTTTTTACCCTGAAAAGATTTTCCGTAGAATGAGCTGCAATCGGGGAAAATATAGAAGGCACCCTGAGGGTCGTTCACTTTCAGACCCGGAATCTGGCGGGCAAGTTCCACCACTAAGTTTTTGCGGCGTTCAAAGGCCACGCGCATATCGGCCACGCATTGTTGGTCGCCGGTATAGGCGGCTTCGGCAGCTTTCTGAGTTACCGAGCACGGTCCTGAGGTGTATTGTCCCTGTAGCGTATTGCAGGCCGAAGCTATCCATTTGGGAGCAGCTATCCAGCCCAGACGCCAGCCTGTCATGGCATAGCCTTTTGACACACCATTTACAATTACTACACGTTCGCGCACGTTGTCGAACTGCGCAATGCTTTCGTGATGTCCCAGGTAGTTGATATGTTCGTATATTTCGTCCGAAATAATGATAATGTTCGGGTATTTAGCCAGTACATCGGCCAGAGCTTTGAGTTCTTCTTTGCTGTAAACGCTTCCTGTTGGGTTGGAAGGCGAGCAAAGTATCAATGCTTTGGTTTTAGGCGTGATGGCGGCTTCGAGTTGTGCCGGAGTAATTTTGAAATCCTGCTCGATGCCGGCATATACGTATACCGATTTTCCGTCGGCCAGCGTAACCATTTCGGGGTAACTAACCCAGTAAGGGGCAGGGATAATCACTTCGTCGCCACGACTAATTACAGCCAGTATTACGTTACAAACCGATTGTTTGGCGCCATTGGAGCATACAATCTGGTCGGCTGCATAGCTCAAACCATTCTCGGTTTTCAGCTTTGCACTGATGGCATTACGCAACGCCGGATAGCCGGGAACTGGTGAGTAGAACGAAAAGTTGTTGTCTACCGCCTGTTTGGCTGCCTGTTTTATATGATCCGGGGTATAAAAATCAGGTTCGCCCACACTAAGGTTGATTACATCTATACCCTGAGCCTTCAACTCGTTACTTTTTTGCGACATGGCCAGCGTTTCTGAAGGCGAAAGAGCTGCCAAACGTTCTGATACAGGAAACATAATGATTATTTTTGTCTGTTGTTCTTTGATTTATTTCGGATACAAAAGTAATTAAAATAAATCAATATATTGCATCATTAAGCATACTTCTTATTAATTTATTAAGCAATACTTAATTTTACGGTGTTGTAAATACAGACTCTGTAACTATGCATATGGGTATAAAGCATAGTAAATGAGTAGTGTAAATGCTTGTTGGTTAATTAAAAAACGTGTATGCGCAAGCTGAATTATCAGCTCCGGAAGTATTTGGCCTGAATTTATAATTGCTTTTTTATTGAAGGTAATATGAAAACAGGATTAATCAATCACTTTCAATCTGGATTGAAGCATCTGGCGTGTGCTTTGATATCCCAGCTCAAAAATCTCACGTCCTTTATCTACATCAAAGGTGTCGTAGTTACCCATATCCACCGGCTCAATAAGCAGGTTGCACAACTCTTTGTCATGCAAAATGTTGGCTTTAAACATAAAATGGTAAGTGCGCGAGGCTACATTCATCAGCGATAGTTTGTACTCGTCGGCCACCATGGGGCTGGCATTGATGCCGATTACTTTGTCGCATACAGTGCTTATGGTCGACACCGGGAAATTCTTGAGCACCCCACCATCAACATAGTGCGTGCCGTTGATTTTCTTGGGAGCAAACAGTACCGGTACGCTGCACGAAGCTACTACAGGGTCGATGAGATGTCCCTGACTGAAAACAACGCTCTGGCCTTTGTCTAAATTGGTGGCAACAACGCGAAGCGGTATCTTAAGTTCCTCGAAACTTTTAGCTCTGAGTGTACGGAAAAGAAAATCTTCAAAGGCATCAATCCGGAAGAGCCCGCCTTCGGGAATTCTTAGCTTGGTCATTTTTCTGAAAGAAATATCTTCGAACAAGGTGGCTATTTCGTCGGGGCTATATCCGTCGGCATAAAGTGCACCTACCACAGCGCCGGCGCTCACGCCTGAAATAATATCGGGTTTAATGCCTTGTTCTTCAAGTGCTTTAAGTACTCCTGCGTGGCACAAACCTTTGATGCCACCTCCGCTAAGGGCAATGCCTATTTTATACTGACGAGGTTCGAATACCTGCATAATATCGCTCATAATCTGAAAAAATAAAAGTTTTTATACTTACAAATACTGAGGATTGCCGAAGCTGATATATGGTTTCCTGAGTTGAGTTAGCGTTTAAAAAAATCAAACCGAGTATTTTGAGAATTTTTCCATAACCCTATCGTAATAGGTTTTTGATACCGGAATATCGGGCGTATTGAGCGCGTCAATCTCCAAAAAAATACCTTCTTTGGTTTTGCGTAGCACCTTTACTTTGTCTAAGTTTACAATATACGAACGATGACACCGAACCAGCGGTGTGTCTTTCGTGTGGTTTTCTTCTATCCATTTCAGCGAATTGCGGATTAGAAAATGCGATAGCTTGGATTTGTTCAGATAATGAATGGTGGCGTAATTGTCGGCCGAATCGATATACAGCAGGTTGTCGAGCATTACGGATATTTTAAGCTCGCCTTTTTCATCGGTAAAACCCAGTATTTTCCGCTTTTGCAGTATTTCCATTTCGGGTTCGTCTTTGCTGATTTTTTCAAGAAGTATATTTTTGTCGCGCCACGAGAAATAGAGCCAAATGATAGAATATGGCAATAATAAAATCAAACTGGTATTGACAGTCGACTGTTGGAAAATATCCATAAAGTCGCGACTGGCTCCTTTGTCGGGAATAAACTTGGTGAAGAGTGAGTAGAATAGCGACATGGCTATAATTTCGGCCAATACCCACACGCCATATTGCATATAGGTGAGCGATTTCGACTTTTTGGTATAAGCCAGCATAATGAGCCGACTGATTACAACTACCAGCATACCTACCAGTACTATCAGACTGGCAAATACAAAATATTTAAAATCACTGATATCGTACCAATGCCTCGACTCAAATGGCTTGAAAATGTTTATGAATAATAATGCGAACACGGCAGTTAGCAAAATCAAACGAATGACATTGCTCTTTTCATACATATAAGCAGGTATCTGTTGGTTCATAAACTTTTGTTTATTAAAAATGAGAACTACAAAAGTAAATCATTCCTGCGAGAAATACAATAATGTTTGTCCCTCCGCTCCTTTTTTTGACCACTGTATTTCGATTTTTGCCCCACATAGAGCCAAATCGTCCCTCGACCCCTGTTTTTTTACCAGTTAATTTGTTTTCGGATGCTCTTGTTGTTCCTTTGTATCACAATTTTTCAACGATATAAAGATTATGAATTACAGTGTTTTAAATGAATTGTTTAACTCTACATTCAAATTGAATGAAACTACTAAGCTAATAAGCTCCGATACGGAAATTCATTATTGTAGTTTCAGAAGCAACGATACTGTAAGTAGCGGTATAGTGCCCGGCTTGCTCAGCGACAATGTGGCGGAAAACTCGGATTTTGTTTACCCCGTTTTTATGCCGGCTAAACCAGCTCAGGGCAATCGAGTTATTTTGTTGCTGCATGGGCTGAACGAGCGTAGCTGGGGTAAATACCTTACCTGGGCCGAGTATCTGTGTACGAATACGGGTAAACCGGTTATTCTGTTTCCCATCGCTTTTCATATGAACCGTTCGCCGCGTTCGTGGAGCAATCCGCGTTTGTTGCAGGCTTTGTTTGAAAAAAGAAAATCGACCATCGGCAACGACCGTACGCTCAGTTTCTCAAATCTGGCGCTGAGCGAAAGAATAACCGAAAATCCGGCTCGTTTTTACAGCTCCGGAAGGCAAAGTCTGAACGATATGTCGATGCTGGCTTCTGATTTGGTGCAAGGGAAACACCCTTTGTTTCAGAAGAGTATGAAGCTGGATATTTTTGCATATTCCATCGGGGCTTTCTTGTCGCAGATAGCGCTTATGTCCGATCAGCAGGGTTTGTACGACGATACAAAGCTGTTTATGTTTTGCGGAGGCAGTGTTTTTAGTGAAATGGATGGTGAGTCGCGAAGTATTATGGATAAAACGGCCTTTGAAAAAATGCTGCATTTCTACCGAAACGATTTTGAGACGAATATAAAGCCTAATTTTGAAGGTGATAAAGCCTACGAGGCTTTCTTTAGTATGCTAACTCCTGAACATGCCGAAGATGAAAGAATAGCATTTTTCAGCAAGGTAAAAGACCGCATCAGGGGTATATCGCTAAAGCGCGATAAAGTAATTCCGTATCAGGGTGTGCTTACTGCCTTAGGCCGGGAAAATACATCCAAACAGATTACGTTAATTGATTTTCCGTATGAATATACGCACGAAAATCCGTTTCCGGTACATGATAAAAGAATCAGCGATGATGTCAACCGTTCATTCGGACAGGTGTTTCAGTCGGCATCAGCTTTTTTAGCTTCTTAGCCTTTTTATAATTTTGCACAAATAGTCTGTGTCGGTAGTCGTTTTTTCGGCTATCGACATTTTTTTATTGAAAAACATGAATTGCTATCTAAAAATTATTATATTTGCTTTTTTAAAAACACATGTTGCTACTTATTAAAAGCGATAAGGTGTTTTTGTATCCGTAAAAAGGTCTTTTTCTTGCTTCAAATACATTCTGCCTGAAAAGGCGGAGTAGTGTACGATAATATTGATTCAATCATTCTGTGTATGGACGTTTTTCTGATAATACTTGCAGGCTTTTTTGTGCTTACAGGCTTGTTAGGCTCGGTATTGCCTGTGTTGCCGGGGCCTCCTCTGAGTTATATCGGGTTATTGCTGCTGCATTTTACTGATAAGTATCAGTTTAGTATGTCTTTCTTGCTTTGGTGGCTGGCTGTTGTAGTGGTGGTGCAAGTGCTCGACTATGTGATACCGATATGGGGTACCAAAAAATTTGGTGGCTCTAAAAATGGTGTGTGGGGAAGTACCATCGGGCTTGTTGTGGGCTTGTTTCTGGGACCGTTTGGTATTATTCTGGGGCCGTTTGCAGGGGCTTTTGTGGGCGAAATGCTGGCCAATAAAGATGTAAAAACTGCCCTGAAAGCCGCTTTTGGATCTTTTGTGGGTTTCTTGTTAGGCACTGTAGCCAAGCTTGTTGTAAGCGGATTTGCCATTTATTATTACGTACATACATTGGTGGGTTAGGGGCTTGTGTCGTTTTTTTATTATTCAAACTAAAAAAATAATGTATAAAATAAGATTGATATTCATTTCAATAGCTACACTTATTCTATTCAATTCGTGTAAAAATCTTCTGGTTATGACTCAAAATGAAAAGGCTCTGATAGGAAGTAGCACTGTGGTACCCTTCAGAGTGCTGAGCGTAGCCAACAAGCAGGACTCGCTTATACTCCGAACAAAATGTAAAGATGTGGACATGGCTGCTGATGCTCCATATCTGTCCTTACTTATTGAGCGGCTTAAGCTTACTATGGATGCCGAGTCGGGAGTGGGTATTGCTGCACCTCAGGTGGGAATATCGCGCAATGTTTTCCTGATAACCAGAATTGATAAACCGGAACATCCGGTGGAAGCAATTATTAATCCTAAAATAGTGCTTGTTCCTGAAAATACCATTTGCTTCGAACGCGATGGCTGCCTGTCAATACCCGATGTTTCGGGCAACTCGGTGCGTTATCCGTGGGTTGAAGTGGAGTATTTTAATTCTAAGGGCGAGAAAATTAAAGAGACACTTTCAGGATATTCCCGTAAAGGTGATTTTACAGCAGTTATTTTTCAGCACGAGTTCGATCACCTCAATGGGGTGCTGTTTACCGATAAGCTTTGTGATAAACCGGTGAACGAGTGAACGATATACAAGCTTAGCGGTTTGGTAAATGACTTAGAAAACAGATAATTATATCATTTTATATACAGATTCAATTAATTATTTTAATAATGAAAAGACTTCATTTAATTTTAATCCTGTCGTTGTGCCTGGCTGTATCTTTTGATGCTCAGGCTTTTTCTCTTTTTAAAAAGAAAAAACCTGAGAAAAAAGAGCTGGCTACAGCGGCTAAAGCTCCTGCTCCGCCTGCAAAAGGGCCTAAGGCTTACAAAGATGTGATCACCAAAAAGGCCAAATCGTCCAAAGGTTTCTTTACCGTTCATAAAGTTGAAAGCTCGTACTTTCTCGAAATTCCCGACTCACTGCTTGGTCGCGATTTGCTGGTGGTAAACCGTATTGCTAAGTCGGCTGCCGATAGTCGCAAGGGTTTTGTTGGTTATGCCGGCGATCAGATTGGCGAAAATGTCATTCGCTTTGAAAAAGGCCCCAATGATAAGCTTTTTCTCAAAACAATCTCTTTCTCTGAGCGCTCGCAGGACTCTACCGGCATGTATTTTTCGGTACTGAACTCTAATATGCAGCCTATCATGTCGTCGTTCGATGTTAAGGCTTACAACAAAGATTCTGTTCTGAAAACTCAAAATGCTGTTGTCGAAATTACTGACTTTGTGAATGGCGACAACTCTGTTTTGTACTTCGACGAAAGGGTAAAACGCTCGGTAGGGCTTGCCAACCTGTTTCCCGACAGAAGCTATATCGATACAATCAAGGCTTTCCCGATGAATATCGAAATAAGAGCAGTGAAAACTTACGGACAAAAGCCCCAAAACCCATCCGATGTAGCCGGCGACCCGCTTACATATATGCTCAACAGCTCTATTCTTCTTTTACCTAAAGAGCCTATGAAACCTCGCTATTTCGACTCGCGAGTGGCTTATTTTGCAACAGGATATACCGATTTTGACAAGAATCCTCAGGGAGTGGAGCGTGTGTCGATGGCTACCCGCTGGCGACTCGAACCCAAGGACGAGGATATCGAAAAATACAAAAAAGGTGAGCTGGTTGAACCCAAAAAGCCGATTGTGTTTTATATTGACCCATCAACTCCTAAAAAATGGGTGCCTTATCTCAAACAAGGTGTGGACGACTGGCAAAAGGCTTTTGAATATGCTGGTTTCAAAAATGCCATTTACGCCCTCGAAGCACCCAACGACCCAAGCTGGAGCTTAGAAGATGCCCGTCACTCGGCCATTGTATACAAACCCTCTGATATACCTAATGCAAGTGGCCCGCATGTACACGACCCCCGCAGCGGCGAAATTCTTGAAACACACATCAACTGGTATCACAATGTGATGAAACTGCTGCACGACTGGTATTTTGTACAAACTGCTGCGGTGGATCCGCGTGCCCGCAAGGTGCAGTTTGATGACGAGCTGATGGGACAACTGATTCGTTTTGTATCGTCGCACGAAGTTGGTCATACACTTGGCTTGCGTCATAACTTTGGCTCCTCAAACACCGTTCCGGTCGAAAAACTGAGAGATAAAGCCTGGGTGGAAGCCAACGGACATACACCTTCTATCATGGACTATGCCCGATTCAACTATGTGGCTCAGCCCGAAGATAATATCGGCGAAGCCGGCTTATTCCCACGCATTGGTATTTATGACAACTGGTCTATTCAGTGGGGATACACCTGGCTGCCCGATTTCAAAACTCCGCAGGACGAAGTGCCATATCTCAATAAATGGGTAATTGAAAAACTGGCTCAGGACAAACGATATACATTTGGTACCGAAACCGATGCCAACGACCCCCGCAACCAGAGCGAAGACCTGGGCGATAACGCTATGCTGGCAAGCGCTTACGGTATTAAAAACCTTCAGCGCATTTTACCCAATGTGCTCGAATGGACCAAAGAGCCCAACAAAGATTATGCAAATGCTGCTACCATGTATAGCGAAATTTCCGGACAGTTTTCGCGCTATATGGGGCACGTATCCAGATATGTAGCCGGTATATACACCACTCCCAAGCGGGTTGAGCAGTCAGGCCCGGTGTACGAACACGTTCCCGCCCAATTGCAAAAAGATGCCGTCAGGTTTCTCGATAAGCAGCTGTTTACCACTCCTGTGTGGTTGGCCGACAAAAATCTGATAGAAAAAGCAGGCATAAATCCTGTTTTCACCATCGGCAATATCCAAAAAAACGTACTGGGGCGCATCATAAGTAAAAACACGCTCGACAAGCTTTTGCAAAACGAAACCCTGAATGGAACTTCGGCTTACACCTCTACTCAATTGCTCGACGATCTGAAAAAGAGCATCTGGTCTGAGCTCGCATCGGGCAAAGCCATAGATATTTACCGGCGCAACTTGCAAAAAAATTACATCGACGCTTGTATCGCTTTAATCGCTCCGGCGCAGTCTGCTGCAGCATCCTCTTTAGTCGTGCTGCGTGTCAGTTCTTCAGTTTCAGCCACCTCCGATGCTACTGCCATAGCGCGTGCGCATCTGGTAAAACTCAGGAGCGAAATAGCCTCGGCAGCTGGCCGGGCAAGCGGCATTAGCAAAGCGCACCTGCTTGAGCTCGTGGCTAAAACCGACGAAGCGCTCAACCCTCAAAAATAAAGAAAAGCTCCTCATGCCATCATAAATCCCCGAAAATTACAAAACATTTTCGGGGATTTCTTTCTCTCCCCGGCTTACCGTTTTTTTTCTGGGGGTGCCCCTCCCTAAGGGTCGGGTCGGGCTATCCGTTCCAAGTCCGTGTCCTCGGTCGCAGGCATCGGCTCGCCTGCGTCTTCGCCTTCACCAGCGCCCTCGTACCCGTCCTTTCCTCTTCTATCCCTCACCCTCGGTTGCGGGAGGCAGCGCGCAAGGCTGCACTACTGCAAAAATATCACTAACAACCGATTTTCAAAAAAAATATCATTTTTCTTGCACAAATAAAAATAATTTATCAACTTTGCAACCGATAATAAATCAAAAAGAAAATGAACGCAATTTTGACAGTAAACAAATTTTGGTGGTGGCACTTACGAATCAGCTAATCGTGAGAGGTAACACCTGTGTATATTGTCAAAAACAAAAAGATATTACAAAAGGCTTGTCGGAACTCACGACAAGCCTTTTTTTTATTTACCCCTAACCCCTAAAGGGGAACATTAAAGAACAAAGATTAATAAGTTGATATATGAAAGATAATAAAAGTACTAACACCCCTTTAGGGGCTGGGGGGCTTGACGAAAACGGTTATTACGGCGAATTTGGAGGAGCTTATATCCCGGAAATTCTGCATGGTTCTTTTGAAAGACTGAAAGAAGCATTTTACGCCGTGAAAGATGATCCGGCTTTCAAAGCGGAGTATTATGAATTGTTGAAAAACTATGTGGGCCGGCCTTCGCCTTTGTATTTTGCCAAGCGCCTTTCTGCTGAATATGGCGCTAATATTTACTTAAAGCGCGAAGATTTGAACCACACCGGTGCTCACAAAATCAACAATGCTTTAGGACAAATCCTGTTGGCAAAGCGCATGGGTAAAACCCGCATTATTGCCGAAACAGGTGCCGGACAGCACGGCGTGGCAACGGCTACTGCCTGTGCTCTTATGGGCTTGGAATGTATTGTGTTTATGGGAAAAACCGATGTAGAACGCCAGTTCTTGAACGTACAGAAAATGCGTATGCTGGGAGCTACCGTAGAGCCGGTTACAAGCGGAAACATGACGCTCAAGGATGCCACCAACGAGGCTTTCCGTTACTGGTGTTCCAATCCCGATTCGTTTTACATTGTGGGCTCCACGGTTGGAGCGCATCCTTACCCCGATATGGTGGGATTTTTCCAGTCGGTGATTAGCGAAGAAATAAAATGGCAACTCCAAGAGCAGATTGGACGCGATTATCCCGATGTTCTGATGGCTTGTGTAGGTGGTGGCAGCAATGCCATGGGGACATATTATCATTATCTGAACGACGATCGTGTGAAAATCGTGTCGGCCGAAGCTGGCGGACTGGGCGTGGAAACCGGCGAAACAGCGGCTACCATTTCGTTGGGAACTACCGGTATTATCCACGGCGCCAAAACACTTTTGATACAGGATGAAGATGGTCAGATTATCGAACCGTATTCCATTTCGGCCGGATTGGATTATCCGGGTATCGGACCGGCTCATGCGTTCTTTGCTAAGTCCGGTCGTACCAAAGTATTACCGATAAATGACGACGAAGCCCTCGAAGCTGCCTTTGAGCTAACCCGTCTGGAAGGAATTATTCCCGCCATTGAGTCGGCGCACGCGCTGGCCTTGCTCAAGAAAGAGAAAGACAACTTCAACCCCGACGACATTGTAGTTGTTACCGTTTCGGGACGGGGCGATAAGGATATGGATACGTATATAAAGTTCTTCAAACGTTAGTCGTTACACTGTTATTTGCACTAAGTGCGTTATTTGTCCTTCGGACGTTATTGCTTGTCAGATCGTTAATCTTAAAAATACTATACATATGAAATTAGAAGATTTAGAAGTTTACAATATCTCGATGGATTTGGCAGATAAGATTTGGTATATGGTTGAAGAGTGGGATTATTTTAAAAAGGACACTCTTGGTAAACAATTAGTAAGGGCAATAGACTCAGTTAGCGCTAATATAAGTGAAGGTTTTGGTAGAAATTCTTTCAAAGATCAGCGTAACTTTTATTATATTTCAAGAGGCTCACTTTACGAAAGTAAAACATGGATTACAAAAGCAAAACGCAGAAATTTTATGAATGAAGAAACCTATAACGAATTATTATCCGAATTTAATGTTTTGGGTATCAAACTGAATAATTTCATAACTTCAGTAACAAAACTTATGAAAAATGAGAACAACTCGCCAAGCAAATAACGCGCTAAGCACAAATAACAAGAAGCAAATAACGCGCGTAGCGCAAATAACACGAAGTAAATAACATGCGAAGCATAAATAACACGAAGTAAATAACATGCGAAGCATAAATAACACGAAGTAAATAACATGCGAAGCATAAATAACACGAAGTAAATAACATGCGAAGCATAAATAACACGAAGCAAATAACAATGAATATCACAGTCAAAACAAAATCCATGCTTGCCGATTTGCAAACTCCGGTAGGCATTTACCTGAAGTTCAGAGATCTGTATCCGAACTCGGTGTTGCTCGAAAGTTCGGATTATCATGGTGTGGAAAACAGCTATTCATATATCGGTTTTTCGCCTATCGGGAGCATTTCGGTCAACCGTTTTCTCATCATGGAAGAATATCCCGACGGTACGCAGGTCGAAACTTATGTGACAGATAAAATGACGGTGGCCGATAGGTTCGATGCATTCCTCAAATCGTTTACTTTCGAAGGGGATGAGCTAAAACCAGGCTTGATCAATGGCTTGCTTGGCTATACTTCCTACGAAGCTGTACAGTATTTCGAGGATGTTAAGCTTTCGGCACGCGAAACTACCCCGGGGAGCATGCCCGGATTGCATTACGTATTTTTTAAATACATTATTGCCATTAATCATTTTAATAATGAGCTTACTATCATTGAAAATCTTCAGGAAGGCGAAACCACAAGCATCCAGCAGATTGAGAATATACTGCTGAATAATAATTTTGCCACTTATGATTTCCATACCGTTGGCGAAGAAAAATCGGATATCTCGGACGAAGAATACAAGCAAATGGTGGCGCGCGGAAAAGAAGAGTGTTTCAAAGGAAATGTATTCCAGATTGTGCTTTCGCGCCGGTTTTACCAGCAGTTCAAAGGCGATGATTTCAAACTTTACCGCACATTGCGTTCGGTCAATCCTTCGCCGTATCTGTTTTATTTCAACTTTGGCGATTTTCGTATTTTCGGTTCTTCGCCCGAAGCACATTTGGTAGTGGATGGCAAAAAGGGCAAAGCTTATATTAAACCCATTGCGGGGACATTCCGCCGTACGGGCAACGATGAAAAAGACGCCGAACTGGCCGAAAAACTCAGCACCGATAAAAAGGAAAATGCCGAACACGTCATGCTGGTGGATTTGGCCCGCAACGATTTGAGCCGCAACACCGACTCGGTGGAGGTGGATGTGTATCGCGAAGTGCAGTACTATTCGCACGTGCTGCATTTGGTATCGAGTGTAAGCGGAAAACTTCGTCCCGACACAAAGATTATCAAGCTTTTTGCCGATACGTTTCCTGCCGGAACACTTTCGGGCGCACCTAAAATAAAAGCCATGCAGCTCATCGACAGCATTGAACCACACGACCGCGGACCTTACGGTGGCTGTCTGGGATATATCGGGTTCGATGGCAGTATGAATCAAGCCATTACCATTCGGTCATTTGTAAGTAAAAACAACACGCTTTACTATCAGGCCGGCGCCGGCATTGTAGCCAAGTCGAGCGAAGAAAGCGAATTGCAGGAAGTGAATAATAAGCTGGCAGCGCTGAAGCGAGCCGTTGAAGTAGCATCAGGAAAATAGTTATAAGTTATTCGCTTCGCTGTTATTAATAGTTATTTGCCCTACGGGCGTTATCTTAATAACAATAAAATAAATAACGGCGAAGCCAAATAACACGAAGTAAATAACAGACGAATTCATAGTTATTTAGCCTTCGGCTGTTATTAATAGTTATTTGCCCTACGGGCGTTATTAGATAAACAAATTCATAACACGAAGTAAATAACGGCGAAGCCAAATAACACGAAGCAAATAACAGACGAAGTCTAAATAACACAAAGTAAATAACATGAAAATCTTAGTTTTCGACAATTACGATTCATTTACATACAATCTGGTGCATGCTGTGAAAAAGTTGGGTTATACCGACGTGGAAGTCCATCGCAATGACCAGATAACATTGGAAGATATTGCCCGTTTCGATAAAATTATTTTGTCGCCGGGGCCGGGCGTACCTTCCGAATCGGGCATTTTGCTCGATGTGATTAAAACTTATGCGCCTACAAAACCTATTTTGGGCGTATGTTTGGGCGAGCAGGCCATAGCCGAGGCTTTCGGGGGTACATTGATTAACCTCACCGACGTACACCACGGCGTAAGTTCAGTGGTAGAAGTAATTGAAGATGATGTGCTGTTCAGTGGCTTGGACAAGAAACTCGAAGTGGGTCGCTACCACTCCTGGGCGGCTGAAAAATCGACGCTGCCCGACTGCCTGAAAATTACAGCCGTGGACGAAGAAGGCATGATCATGGCGCTGGCTCACAAGACTTATGATGTGCGCGGGGTTCAGTTTCACCCGGAATCGGTACTGACCCCTGACGGTGAACAAATGCTGAAAAACTGGTTAGGAAGCTAATAGATTTGTTCAGGCGAATTCCTTATATGGATTACGAAAAATGTCGTTGCGAAATATTTCGTAATAAAATACTCGGATATAAATGGTAAATGAAAAATATAAATTAAATTTGCGAAATACTTCGTTGCGAATTTATGCGCAATGTATATCAATTTGTAAATCATATGAATAATCCATTTAAATTCGGATCAGTTGTGTCCGATGACTATTTTACAGATAGACATGAGGAATACCTGAAACTTAGACAAATTATTGCCAGCGAAAATCATGTAATAATGATGGCGCCAAGAAGGTTTGGAAAAACAAGTTTGATAAATAAAGTTGTAAATTCAATAGATAGACCGGTTATATGGCTCGATTTACAATTAATGACTGGAGTAGCCGATTTTGCCAGTCAATTACTAAAACAACTTTTTAAAAAATATCCATTTGAAAAACTGAAATTCTTGATAAGTAATTTTCGATTTGTTCCAGTTTTACAAATTGATCCGGTTTCAAATAATGTTGAAATAAGCTTTCAAACGAAGGTTGAATCATTTGTCCAGTTGGAGGACGTTTTTAATTTGATCGAAAAATTAGGTGAGGATAGAACTAAACCTATCGTGGTATTAGATGAGTTTCAGGAACTTCTGGGTTTAGATAAATCATTGGATAAAAAACTACGATCGGTAATTCAATTTCATAAAAATGTGAATTATGTTCTTATGGGAAGCGTGGAGTCGTTGATGAGACAAATTTTTGAAAATAAAAAATCTCCATTTTATCATTTTGGTCAAATTTTTAGTTTGAATAAAATAGATTTAACTGATTTCCGGGACTTTCTGGATAGCCGATTCATAAGTATCACTGAGGAACATGCCGGGATTTCTGAAGCGATTCTTGAATTTTCTAAATGTCATCCTTATTATACACAACAGTTGGCTTTTCATGTTTGGATGAAAATTGAAAGAGAAGGAACTACGGAAAATGTTGTGAAGAATTCAATATCGGACATTATCCTAATGCATGACAACGATTTTGACCGTATTTGGAGTAATTTTAATAATACTGATAAGAAAATTTTGATCGGTATTGCTTTTAGTGATTCAAAATTATTGACAGATGAATTTAAGTCGAAGAATAATTTGAATGCATCCAGTACAGTTTTTAGTGGATTAAAACGACTTCAGGAAAAGGGAGTGCTATTAAAAACAGAAGTTTATGAATTCGACGATCCGTTTTTTAGAGAATGGATAATTAAAAAAAGAAATGTGAACTAATTCTTTTCCTTTTTAGATAAAAATCATAGGGCTTTATGAAACAAATACTTATTCAACTTTTCGAGCACCAATCGCTTACGCGTCAGGAGGCTGCCGAAGTAATGACCAACATAGCTGCCGGGAAATACAACGATGCGCAGATAGCAGCGTTTATATCCGTGTTTCTGATGCGTAGCATAGAGCTGGAGGAAGTGATCGGTTTCCGCAATGCTTTGTTGGAACTGGCTATCCCGATGGATTTGTCGGAGTTTGATGCGCTCGATATCGTGGGTACAGGTGGCGATGGCAAAAATACCTTCAATATTTCAACCTGTAGCTGCTTTGCGGTGGCAGGAGCGGGCTATAAGGTGGCCAAACACGGTAATTACGGGGCAACGTCGGTGAGTGGCGCGTCGAACGTACTGGAGTATTTTGGTGTAAAATTCACAACAGATATCGACATCATAAAAACTTCGCTGGACAAAGCCGGATTTGCTTATCTACACGCGCCATTTTGCAATCCGGCCATGAAAAACGTGGCGCCGGTACGAAAAAATCTGGGTGTGCGAACGTTCTTCAACGTGCTGGGACCCTTGATTAGTCCGGCAAGGCCTCAATACCAGTGTCTGGGAGTGTATAGCCTGAAAATGATGCGTTTGTATAACTATATTTACCAAAACCTGGGGGTGCAATACAGCATTGTACACTCGCTGGATGGCTACGATGAAATTTCGCTTACCGACACTTTCAAAGTACAAAATAACTTGGGCGAATTTGTGTACACGCCCGAAAAAACTGGCTTTAAACGACTTGAACAGAAAGATCTCTGGGGAGGCGAATCGGTGGAAGATGCAGCTAAAATCTTTATGAACGTGTTGGACAACAAAGCTACCGAAGCGCAACGGAATGCTGTGATAATCAATTCGGCTTTTGCCATTCAAACCCGAACCCCGATGAAACCGTTGGAGCAGTGTATTGCTGAGGCCGAACATTCGCTCGAAGGCGGACATGCGAAGGAAGCATTTGTGAAGTTTTTAGAAGTATATAAATAGATATTTGGCTTTGCCGTTATTAAGTTATTTGCCCTTTGGGCGTTATAGATAGCGTCGAACATAAATAACGTGCGAAGCACGAATAACACGAAGTTAATGACGGCATAGCCTAATAACACGTAACAAATGACAATATTAGATAAAATAATCGTCGACAAGCGCATTGAAGTGGCTTCGCGTAAAGCAACGACTCCTATAGCTGACCTGGAAAAAACTCCGGATTTCAGGAAGACATGTTTATCACTGAAACAAAACCTGCTAAATTCCGAATCGGGTATTATTGCGGAGTTTAAACGTAAATCACCATCGCTGGGATGGATACACGAGCATGCGGATGTAGTACAGGTTACGGGAGGGTACAGCCGCGCAGGTGCTTCGGGTATTTCTATACTGACGGATTTCCCGTATTTCGGAGGTACGCCGCAGGACTTGATGGCGGCGCGCCCACAAGTGACATGCCCCATTTTGCGCAAAGATTTTGTGATAGACGAATATCAGTTGTTCGAGGCTAAGGCGATGGGTGCCGATGTGGTTTTGCTGATAGCGGCAGCACTGACAGTAAAGGAAGCGCTTGAGTTGGCTCGTCGTGCTCAGGAGTTGGGGCTGGAAGTATTGCTGGAAGTACACAATGCCGAAGAACTCGGACATGCCAACGACCACGTGGATATGCTGGGTGTGAACAACCGTAACCTGAAAACCTTCGAACAAAGTATTCAAACCTCGTTCGAGCTGGCAACGCTGATACCCGATCAGTTTGTAAAAGTGAGCGAAAGCGGTATCTCAAAGCTGGAAACTGTAAAACAACTTCGCGAAGTGGGTTACAAAGGCTTCCTGATGGGCGAAAACTTTATGAAGGAAAATGATCCGGCGGAGGCGTTGAAAAGATCTATTGACGGATTGAAATAGTTATTTGCTACGCGTTATTAATGTTATTTGCCCTTCGGGCGTTATTAATAGCATCAAAAACAAATTACGTGCGAAGCACGAATAACACGCGAAGCGTAAATAACGGCAATGCCAAATAACATGCAACGCATGAAAATAAAAATCTGCGGGATGAAGCATCCCCAAAATATACAGCTGATAGCGGCTTTGCAGCCCGACATGATGGGATTTATTTTCTATCCAAAATCGCCACGCTATGCCGAACCATTGGACATGGCTGTGCTGGAATCATTACCCCGAAATATTAAAAAAATTGGGGTGTTTGTAAACGAAGATCTGGAGCGAATTCTCACTTTTGTTTTCAAATACAAACTCGATGGGGTACAACTGCACGGAATAGAAAACAAGGACATTTGCCAAAAACTGAAAGAAGCCGGGCTGATAGTACTGAAAGCTTTCCCGATAGCTGAAGTAAGCAACTTTCAAGTTACTGCAATTTACGAGGGTGTTTGCGATTATTTTCTTTTCGACACCAAAACCGAAGCCTATGGCGGATCGGGGGTGAAGTTTAACTGGGCAATGCTGGACGAATACACGGGCGAAACGCCTTTCCTGCTAAGCGGCGGTATTGCGGCGGATGATGCCGAAGCAATCCTGAAAATCAATCACCCAAAGTTTGTTGGAGTAGATTTAAACAGCAAATTTGAGTTGGAACCGGGGTTGAAGAATGTGGAGATGTTGAATGTCTTTCTCAAGGAATTAAGATATTAGTTATTCATTGTTATTCGTCGTTATTTGCCTTTCAGGCGTTATTCATTGAACAAAAAAAAGACTATCGACTGTTGTCTGTCGTCAGTCGTCAAGAAATAAATTATGAACAGAATCAATCAATTATTTCAAACAAAAAACAAAAACATCCTGTCGGTATATTTTACGGCAGGTTTTCCTCAGCTTGCTGACACGGTGCCTACGCTGGAATGCCTACAGGCCAATGGTGTGGATTTGGTAGAGGTGGGCGTGCCGTTTTCGGATCCGCTGGCCGATGGCATTGTGATACAAAACAGCAGTCAGCAGGCGTTGCGCAACGGCATGAGCATTGCCAAACTTTTTGAACAACTGACCGCTGTGCGCGAAAAAATACACATTCCGCTGGTGATGATGGGATACCTCAATCCCATTATGCAGTTTGGCTTTGAGGCTTTTTGTGCTGAAAGTAGCAGGGTAGGAGTCGATGCCATGATTATTCCGGATTTGCCTATGGCTGATTATTTGAACCAATATAAACCGATAGCCGAAAAGTACGGGTTGGAATTTATTTTCCTGATTACGCCCGAAACGTCGGAGGAGCGCATTCGCGAGATAGATGGTCATACCAACGGATTTATTTATATGGTATCGTCGGCAGCCGTTACGGGGACACAGAATTCGTTCGATACGAAGGTGGATTACTTCAACCGCATCAACGCGATGAACCTGCGCAATCCGCGCCTGATTGGCTTCGGTATTTCCAATAAAGCAACGCTTGATATGGTAAATCAGTACTCGTCGGGCGCCATTATTGGTTCGGCTTTTATTAAAGCACTTAGCGAAACTCAGGATGTAGAAAAAGGAGTGAAGCTACTGTTGGAAAAACTTGGAGAATAAGCAATGATTTTACAAGGTGAATAAAAAAAGCTGTCCGAATTAAAACCCGGACAGCTTTTTTAGTATAGTTTGCATGAATTTTAATTACCGCAAAGCAGCCTGAGCAGCTGCCAGTCGTGCAATAGGCACACGGAATGGCGAGCAACTTACGTAGTTCAATCCTACCCGGTGACAAAACTCTACCGATGATGGTTCGCCGCCATGTTCGCCGCAGATACCTACTTTGAGGTTCGGATTTACTTTCCGACCATTTTCGGTGGCCATGCGTACGAGCTGACCTACCCCATTCTGATCAAGAACCTGGAATGGGTCATTTTTCAGAATTTTCTTTTCAAGGTAAATTGGCAGGAATGAAGCAATGTCGTCGCGCGAGTAACCGAATGTCATTTGCGTAAGGTCATTGGTGCCAAATGAGAAGAACTCAGCTTTTGTTGCAATTTTTTCGGCAGTAAGAGCGGCACGCGGAATTTCTATCATGGTTCCAACCTTGAAAACGATGCTATCGCCCGTTTCTTCAAATAGTTTTGCGGCTGTATCGCGGATAATTTTTTCCTGTTCGTTGAACTCATATTTAATACCCACCAGAGGCACCATAATTTCGGGTAAAGCAGTGATGCCTTTTTTCTTCAATGCAATTGCAGCTCCCAGAATGGCGCGCGTTTGCATCTCGGTAATTTCAGGATATGTATTTCCCAGACGGCATCCGCGATGTCCGAGCATTGGGTTTTGTTCATGCAGAGCATCCACACGTTGTTTGATAGCTTTTACTGAAACACCCATAGCTTCTGCCATTTCGCGTTGACCTTTTTCATCGTGAGGTACAAATTCGTGCAATGGTGGATCGAGCAGACGAACGGTTACCGGGCAGCCTTCCATGGCTTCGAAAATACCTTCAAAGTCGGCTTGCTGATAAGGTAGAATTTTAGCCAGGGCAATACGGCGGCCTTCCTGATTTTCGGCAAGAATCATTTCGCGCATGGCCTTGATTTTTTCACCTTCGAAAAACATGTGTTCCGTGCGGCATAGTCCGATTCCGGTAGCGCCAAATTTGCGGGCTACAATGGCATCGTGAGGGGTATCGGCATTAGTACGAACGGTCATACGTGCGTATTTATCGGCCAAAACCATCAATTCGGCAAAGTCATTGTCTAATTCAGCTTCCTGAGTAGCTACTTTTCCAAGATAAATATCACCGGTCGATCCGTTCAATGAAATATAGTCGCCTTCTTTAATTACCAGTCCATCTACTTCCATCGTTTTGGTAGCGTAATCAATTTTAAGAGCGCCAGCACCTGATACACAGCATTTGCCCATGCCGCGAGCCACCACAGCAGCATGCGAAGTCATACCTCCACGTGCGGTGAGTATGCCTTGTGCAGCAGCCATTCCGGCCAGGTCTTCAGGCGAAGTTTCGATACGAACCATAATAACTTTTTCGCCTCCCGAAGCCCATTCGGCTGCATCGTCGGCATTAAATACCACCCGTCCGGTAGCTGCTCCCGGCGAAGCGGCCAATCCTTTGGCAATAACTTTAGCTGTTTTTAATGCCGATTTGTCGAATACGGGATGCAGCAGTTCGTCGAGTTTCAAAGGATCGACGCGTAGTACGGCGGCTTTTTCATCAATCATTTTCTGGCGATACATATCCATGGCAATTTTCACCATGGCGGCACCTGTACGTTTGCCGTTACGGGTTTGCAGAAACCAGAGTTTACCTTCCTGTACGGTAAATTCCATATCCTGCATATCTTTATAGTGATTTTCAAGTTTGGTTTGAAGTGCATCCAATTGTTTGTATATTTCGGGCATCGATTCTTCCATCGACGGATAGTTCGCTACGCGGTCGGCTTCGGATACGCCGGCCAGTACAGCCCAGCGTTGCGAACCTTCTTTGGTGATTTGCTGCGGTGTGCGGATACCAGCTACCACATCTTCGCCCTGTGCGTTAATCAGATATTCACCTACAAAAATATCTTCGCCGGTAGCAGCATCACGACTGAAACATACGCCCGTAGCCGATGTTGTACCCATGTTACCAAAAACCATGGCCTGAACGTTAACGGCGGTACCCCATTCGGCAGGTATGCCTTCCATTTTGCGGTAAAGTATGGCGCGGTCGTTCATCCATGAATCGAATACAGCGCAAATGGCTCCCCAAAGTTGCTCGTAAGCCGATTCGGGAAAATCATGTCCTGTTTGTTTTTTTACAGCAGCTTTGAATTTTGCTACAAGTTCTTTGAGGTCGTCTACGGTGAGTTCAGTGTCGAGCTTTACGCCTTTGGCTTCTTTTACATGCTCGATAATTTCTTCGAAAGGATCAATATCGTTTTTGTTTACCGGTTTCATGCCCAAAACCACATCGCCGTACATTTGTACAAAGCGGCGGTAAGAGTCCCATACGAAACGCGGGTTTCCAGTCTTTTTGGTAAGTCCCTCTACTACGGCGTCGTTCAATCCAAGGTTGAGGATGGTGTCCATCATTCCCGGCATGGAAGCCCGTGCTCCCGACCGAACCGAAACTAATAAAGGGTTGGCTACGTCGCCAAATTTTGAATTCATCAGCACTTCTACTCCGGCTAATGCTTTTTCTACTTCGGGTTTAAGAAGTGCCACCACCTCGTTTTTACCTACTTCGTAATATTCGTTACAAACGTCGGTGGTAATTGTAAATCCGGGTGGTACTGGTACTCCGATCAGGTTCATTTCTGCAAGATTTGCTCCTTTTCCTCCAAGCAAATTCTTCATGTCTGCTTTTCCTTCGGCCTGACCGTTGCCGAAGGTATAGACTCTTTTGGTGTTACTCATAAGTATTAAATTAAAAATATATATTTTCTTTTTTTTGTTATTTAAGGTTCACAAAAATAGCATTAATTGCTTATAAAATTCATATCAGATAAATAATTTTTATCTGCTTTACAGCATCAAAATATAACAAGCGCTTCTTTACAGAGCAGAAGTCATAGGTTGATACCTGCATATTTGTTATTTATAAACAAGATATTTAGATATTTTGAAATTCCTGAATGTCTTGTTTGAAAATATTTTTATGCGTTGATAATAAGGGTTTTAGTTGGGTTTTGCTATTTTGCAGGAATCCATTCGTAAGCTCCGGCGTCGGGAGCATTATCTGCAAGCCGGTTATTTCCATTCAAATCTAACGGAAATTGGGTGGCAATTGTTTTGTTGGCCAGTCCGCGCAAAGGCGAAACCGAATCGGGGGTGAAATTGAAGTATTTATTTTCTTTGTAGTTGTACGATGGATGCTTGAATACGGTGTCTGTTTTAGCCGACCATCTTACATCAGTAAACTGACTAAGGTCGTATTTTTCGCTTCGTCGGATATAAGTATTAGCATAAGCACCATGATATTCAGGTAAATTCCGGCTTGCAATGCTGAGCTCATTTTCAATCCCTCCTGCTATAACACAGTTGTTGAAAGTTGTGCTCATGGGTGCCGTTTTGTAGAGATTCATGATGAATACTGCCGGGTTCTTATCGCGGGAACTTGGTTCAAAGGGATTGGAATCGTAAAAATTAGCTATGGTAGTGTGTGTAAAATGGTGCTGTCCTCCGCTAAGATATACCGTGGCGCTACCGGTGTTTGAAATTTCGGTGTTGTCCACATACAGATTACAGTTTTGGGCTACTATACCGTAGTATACAAAGTTGTGCAACCGGCAGTAGCTCAGGTTTAGCTCGGGCAGTTCGTCAATGTCAGTATTAGGAACATACAAACCTACGTAGCCACTGGTGATATTCAGATGCTGCAAGGTGTGCTGCCCTTTATTCCACAGCAGATATACGCCACCCCACTGTCCGGCTACGTAATTATAAAGTACCGGGTTCATGAATTTTACTTTGTCCAGCCTGTCGCCCCGCATTTCTACAGGTTTTTCAAAGCTACCGTTAACATTCAGATTTCCATACACAAGCAAGTTGGCATTGTTATGAAAATAAAGTTTGCATCCGGCAGGTATTGTAAGTGTTTTGGCTGAGTCGATGGCCAGATAGCCCTGAATCAGATAGGGTTTTGAAGCGCTGAGAACGCTGTCGTTCAGAATTAGTTTGTTTTTAAACAGAACCATATCCTGCCCGTAAGCTTCCAGTTTTACTTGTTGCTTATTGCCGTTGGTGGTAAAAATGACCGAATCCTGTACAAGTACCGGCGAATCGGAGTTGCGGGGATCAATGGTAACTTCTACAAAAACATATAAACTGTCGTGGGCGCTTATTTCGATGTTAGAAAAGCTGTTGTTGGCATTGCGGCTACCGTCTACATTGAGCCTGAAAACAGATGACGCACCTCCGGCCAACCTGATGGAAGAGATATTCAGGGCTCTGTTGTGATGATTGTATATCAGAAACTTTTCTGTAGTGCTGCCAATGGTGGTAAATACGGTGTCGAATGTGAGCGTGTCGGTAGAAAACGCAAGAGTTTTGTCCGGATTGCTGGTAAACAACTCATCGTTGCAAGCGGTAAACCCGGTAACCATCAGGATACAAAAAAAGGATATTATGATATGCTTCGATAAGTGCATCAGAACTTTTTTATAATCTCAAAAATACAAAAAAATAGAGCTATATATTTTTTACCTCTGCATTGCAGTGGTAATTCCGTTATAAAAATATATATTTGTCAATTAATTATCTCAAAAAAAATATTTTATATGGCCAGTCGTAGAAAACTAAAAAAAACAATTCAGTACGTATCGTCGGAACTGATTACCGAGTTATATTTCCAATTGCTCGTTGGCGGAAAAGCTGACGTTGATAAAACCGAAAATATTGTTGGTCAGATTGCCGCCAATAGCGTTGAGTTTTGCTTGCGTGCTAACCGTCCAAGCGGCAAAGATAATCCTAAATTAGTGAAAGATTATTACCGTAAATTGTTTGCCGACTGGAAAGCATACGTCGATAAAATCATTCAGGAAATTGAAAGTCTCTGACCATTTATTCAAAATTAAATGTAATTGTAAGCAGTCGCGATGTCAGTTTTGATAGCGCGATTGAATACAATTTTTCAGCTTCGCTCAGGCTGTCGGCATCTCTTCTGTCGAGCGGTTTGAAAACATTTGTGCCTCCTATGGCTAATTTCAGTTCGGGCGACAACTTGAAAAACGAAAAATAAATATCGCAACCAATACCTACCTCGGCATATACATCCATTGAATTTAGCATCACCGGGCGTTCATTATCCTTGGCCATGTCTATACAAAAATTACCTCCGGCCAATAGATAAGGGCGTACCGACTTATATCTTTCGGCTGAATATTTTATATACAACGGTATACTTACCGGAATGGATGAGGTAGTTGTTCGCAATATATCGCCTTCGGTACCACCTACCGGTTTGTATGATAATTCTCTTTCAATAAAATATAAAGTTGGGGTAAATCTCAGATTTAAATAACGCCACATGGCCATGTCGCCGATAATACCTACAGCAAACCCCTGTTTCAGCGTAGATACATCAACCAGATAGGTTTTATTGTTGAGCTCTACTGTACTCTCTCTGATACCAAAATCGGCTGTGGCCATCCCTAAGGAAAACCCGAAATGGATAAAACGTTGGTCGCCTTCGTACAAATCCTGAGCTTTTACAAGCAGTGGCGAAAATAACAAGAAAATTATTAAAGTAGCTAAAGTACTATTTTTCATAAAAAATTAAAAGGAATGCTTTTGATTTGTAAACGGTTTTTTCGGGCATTTATTATAAAAGCTTTCATACGTAAATAATTGTTTTTTTAAAGGTCGTATGGAACTCGCATGTCAAATTTTCACTGTCTTTGGTGAATACTCGTATTCATACTCGTTTCATCTGTTTATCCTTGTTGCGTTAGTAGTCAGATGAAATTTGTGCCGAATATCGTTTTTGGTTTAAATGCTCGTTTCGTAATTAAAAACCGGTATAACGATGCAAAGTTAATGACATAAACCTTAAAAATCAGCTATTGTGGCTTAAAGTCTTTGATTTTTCATAAAAAAACTATGTCTAACTAATGTGTGAGACTAACGTTAAGACGAGTTCAATAATAAATATTGGCTTTTTTGTTAATGCAGCCTGTTTTCTTTAGGAAAATACTAAATTTGTAAATCAAAATTGTTACTCCAGTTTTTTATGAAATACTTTCTGATAGTCGGCGAAGCTTCGGGCGATTTACATGCTTCGAATTTGATGCGGGAATTAAAGCAACAGGATTCGGCTGCGGAGTTCTGCTTTCTTGGCGGCGACCTGATGCTTGCCGAGGGTGGATTGCTGGTAAGGCATTATCGCGAGATGGCTTTTATGGGTTTTGTAAGTGTTGTCAGAAATTTAGATAAGGTACTTAAAAATATCCGCGATTGCAAGTCGGCTCTTCTCGATTTTAAACCCGATGTGGTTATTCTGATTGACTATCCGAGTTTTAATTTACGAATAGCGAAATTTGTAAAAGAAAAATTGCATCTGCCTGTTATATACTACATTGCGCCTAAAATATGGGCTTGGAAAGAATACCGCATTAAGTCAATAAAAAAATATACGGATAAGGTGCTGACTATTTTTCCTTTCGAGACTGAGTTTTACCGTAAACACCAGTACGTGGTTCAGTATGTGGGTAATCCTACTGTCGATTCGGTCAGTGATTTGCTGGATAAAACTGAAACTACAGCCTCGTTTTTGCAGGCTAACGATTTGGACGGCAGGCCATTGATTGCGCTTTTGGCCGGGAGCCGGAGGCACGAAATAGCCAAGTGCCTGCCCGTAATGCTTCAGGCAGCCAGGCGCTTCCCCGATTATCAGTCTGTAGTAGCCGGTGCCCCGGGTGTTGAAAAAGAGTTTTACAGTAGCTTGGGTGGTGGCGATACCGTACCCGTAATTTTTGGAAAAACCTATCAATTGGTATATCATGCGCAGGCCGCTATTGTAAATTCGGGCACCGCCACTCTCGAAACTGCTCTGATTGGCACTCCGCAGGTGGTTGTGTACTACGCACAGCCGGGGCGGTTGGTTTATTTGCTGAAAAAGATTTTTCTGAAAGTTGAATATGTCTCGTTGGTGAATCTGATTTCGGGACGCGAGAGTGTGCGCGAATTGATAGCTCACTTGTTCACCCCCGATATGGTAGCTGCCGAAACCCAAAAACTGCTGCATAATCCACAGTACAGAGCAGCTATATTTGCCGATTATGAACTTGTTAAAAGGGAGTTAGGAGAGCCCGGAACAGCCCGGCATGCAGCCGCTTTTATAGTTGATTATTTGCAGAATAAATAAAGAAAATCCGGTCGGGCATGGAGCCCAACCGGATTTCTGGTAGATTATGATATTGTCAGTAAGTTTGTTTAGGGTTGAAATACAATTTTCTTAACAGAGAAATCGGCAGTCCACCGGGTTTTGAACTTCAGTACTTTTACTGTGTTAAAGGGGATATTGCCGGTGAAATCAAAAATTCCTGCCAGAGGAACTTCTGGTTCAGCTTCCACGTTATTATAAGCAGTTTCTTCGCCGGCAATAAATACCTTGCAATCATCAGCTTTGGATCCATTCGAGTCTATAAGACTAACATCCTGAATTTCAATTTTTCGGTTTTTACCTGATTTATTTTCTATTAAAAAGTAAATTTTCAGATGTCCTCCCGTGTCTTCCTGTTTTTTGAAAGTTAAATATACGTTTTTGTATATTTCAATAGTCGACTCGTTCAGGTTTGGGTCTGTTTCCATTGGCACCGGTATGTCGTAAAATGCAAATGAAGTGTTGTCCGGTCTGTACATTTTTACAGAGAATTTTTTTATAGTCGGAATTTTTTCTCCATTAACATCAAATAAAGCATCGTACGACACAGGAATGTCGGCTTCCATGCTCTGCGAAATTTGAGATAGATAACCAGTTTCTTTTCCGGCAAACGATCCGTCATCGGTTTTAAACTGCGTACCGGCTTTGGAAATAAGGTTAATTTCATTCATGCTACGTATTTCCATATTGTTACTTGCAACGAACTGTCCGGATACCATAATTTTATTACCTATCACCCGGGTTGAAGTAATGGTCATGGTAAGTCCGTTTTGAGAATCGGAGCCTTTAAACACCGGAAAAAGTTTTGAGTTTTTAATAGCAAGTTCAGTCAATGAGGGCTGTTGGCTGATGGCCTCAATTTTTTTTAAAAGTGCTGAAATGTACTTCTCTTTAATCGATTTGGATGCCGGAAGCGGATTGGAAACCCAGCCCGATTGCGATGAGTATTCTCTGTCAGTTAGTTCAATTGCGATTACCGAACCGCTTAGTGTGATTTTATATTTGGCTCTGTTTTTAACCATCAGAACCACATATTCAAAAGAGCTTGTTTGAAGCAAGCCCGCAGAAGCATTAAAACTGCTGATACCCACACCTGATTCTTGCAGAGCAGCCTCTACTACAGGCCATATCTGTACCGGATTGGTCAGACTTAACGTTACGCTTTCCTGTGCGCAAACAACTGAGGTCAGAAATACTGACAAAAACAAAACTTTAATTTTTTTCATTGTGATTATTTATTTTTATGATGAATGATTTATATTCATAATTTATTTAAAAATAATGGTTTAATTGCTCCGGTCTTCGTTTGTTGATTATGGTTAAAACATCCAAAAATACAAAATATATTTTAATTGTATCTAAATTTAAGGTTAATTAGTGCAAATGATAAGATTCGTGCATTGGTTTAATAATCATTGTAATACGTTTGACAAAGCCTCAGGCTTAAGTAATATGATGGTTTGCGGAGCTACAAATCTCGCTGTGTTTTCCATATAAGAAAAAATAGTTTATTTTTGTGATATTATTATCTGCAAAAAAGTATGAAAGAACCAGACCTCCTCGTTGATCATGTTTACCAGTTGCAAAAGATGCCCGGCAAGGGTGGGTGGACTTATGTGAGTATTCCTGAGATAAAACAGGATAAAAGGGCCTGGTTTGGCATGATAAAGGTGAAAGGCTCAATTGATGATTACGAAATAGATAATTATCACATAATGCCTATGGGTAACGGCGGAATGTTCTTGCCGGTAAAGGGTGATATTCGCAAGGTGATTGGCAAACAGGTGGGCGATTGGGTTCACGTGGTTTTGTATTCGCTGGAGTTGCCTGCTGTGGAGGCCGATGATTTTTTTGCATGCCTGCAAGACGAACCGCTGGCTTTAGAGCGGTTTAATAAGCTGTCGCAAAATGAGCAAAAGAAAGTAAGAGACTGGATTTATGCGGTTAAAAACGACGATACAAAGGTGGAACGTATTGCTCAAACAATAGAACGTCTGCTTCAACAGAGAGATTAAATTGCGTTGAAAATCAGACCAAAATACAGGCCATAGCTATGCTGTAAAACTTGGATTGCACGCTTTCGCTTCGTGAGGTAAGCACTACGGGCTTGTCGGTGCCCTGAAGTAAGCCGCCCATTTCAGCGCCCGCAAAAATCATTAAGCCTTTATAAAACGGGTTGGCACTTGCAAAGTCAGGAAACACAAGAATGTCAGCATCGCCAAGTACGGGTGTTTTTACGTTTTTGATACTGCCGCGCTCTTTATCTAAAGCCAGAAAAATATCCAAAGGTCCGTCCATAATCACATCTCCAAACTCACCATTTCGCCACGAATCCATAAGGTCAAGATAATCCTGCATGTATTGTATTTTAGGATTTGCCTTTTCGGTAGCATGTATCAGGGCAATTTTGGGTTTGGTAATTCCAAATTTATAAGCCGTTTCGATGGAATAGCGAATCATAGCTTTGCGTTGCATCAGGTTGGGCGATGGGATTACTGCGGGGTCGGTAAAAAACAAGAGTTTATGATAGTCAGGTATTTCGAGGGCAGCGGCAAACGAAAGTACATTGCCCGGTTTGAGCAATCCTTTTTCTTTATCCAGAATAGCCCTTAGCAGTACATCGGTGTTTACAAGCCCTTTCATTAAAATATCAGCTTCGCCGTTATGAACCATACTCACAGCCTTGAGCGTGGCAAGTTGCACATCGGGTTCGTCAATAATATGTATAAATGGCGATGGATTATGCTCAAACATATGAGGCGACTCTATGGAGGCCACGTCGCCAATCAGAAAGGCTTCGACAATGCCGGCAGTGGCAGCCATACACACAGCGTCGAGTGTATGCGCATCCACAGCATTGGCCACAGCCAGCTTTTTGCGGGTGTGAACAGTTTGCAGATGTGCGGTAAGCTCGGCAAATGAGGCTATGGCTTTCATGCGTTCTTTTTAATTTTTTTGTTAGTTGTCGCATGGAACTCGTATCCCGATAGCTATCGGGATGCGGGTTTCATTTCAAAAAAATAAATTTATATTAAAGCGTGAACTTTCATGCTTAAAACCGACTGCCAATAATAGCTCTCCGGAGCTTCCGGGCGCGTGTGACTTACGATTTTCAGAACAAATGTAACCAATTTTTTTTATCATACAATAGCATTGTACTTCCGCAAGGAAACATCTAAAAACCTGCTGTTTATAGATGTTGATTGTTTGCTTTGAACCTGAACTTAAAAGGTGGGGTAAACTTCTTTTTAGGCGGGAAATAAATTTTTTATATTACAATTTATAACTTTGTGTCAGGGTGTAATTTTTTGAGATAAAAACATTGAAAATTCTCTCATATATTTAAAATTAACCAAAAAGAGATTTACATCTGTTCTATAAAAAAATTTCTTTGTATCTTTGATGCCTTTAAAACAATGATATTGTTGAGGCTAATAACAAAAACATTATTCATCACTACATGAAACAATACAAATTACTGAACACCATTTTCGGTTGGGTTGCTTTTGCTGTGGCAGCGGCAACGTATCTGCTTACAATTGAGCCTACTGCAAGTTTTTGGGATTGCGGAGAATTTATCTCTACTGCTTACAAACTCGATGTAGGACACCCGCCAGGGGCTCCATTCTTTATGCTTGCCGGTAGATTCTTTTCTCTGTTTGCTTCTGATCCCGGTCAGGTGCCGGTAATGATTAATACTTTGTCGGCTTTGGCAAGTGCTTTCACTATTTTGTTTCTGTTCTGGTCTATCACGCATTTAGCCCGCAAAGTTATAGTGCGCAAAGAAGAAGATTATTCGCTGGCTAATATCATTGCTATTATAGGTTCGGGCCTTGTAGGTGCTTTGGCGTATACATTTTCTGATACTTTCTGGTTCTCGGCTGTCGAAGGCGAAGTATATGCTTCGTCATCGTTATTTACAGCTGTGGTATTCTGGGCTATACTTAAATGGGACGATGTGGCCGACAATGAAGGCTCGGACAGATGGTTGATCCTTATTGCGTATCTGATGGGACTTTCTATCGGGGTACACTTACTCAACCTGCTTGCTATTCCGGCTATTGTATTAGTTTATTATTTCCGTAAATACACACCTTCGGTTAAGGGCGTTATTTTGGCTATGTTGGCTTCGGCCGTTATTCTGGGCGTTGTGCTTTATGGTATTATTCCCGGATTTGTTGAGGTTGCCAGCTGGTTCGAACTGTTGTTCGTAAATAAGTTTGGAATGCCGTTCAACTCCGGTTTATACATCTATATATTGCTTACCATTGCTGCTTTGGCCTGGGGTATATACGAGTCGTACAAGGATAGTAATTTTATCCGAATGGCGGTATCTTTTATATTGGCAGTAGTGCTGGTAGGTATACCGTTTTTTGGGTCTCACGTAGTTCTCGGAATAATCGTAATAGCCGGGTTAGCCGTATTCTTCTATTATCGGCGCAGCAAAATAAGCGCTCGCTGGCTCAATACGGCTCTTACCATGATTACAGTAATCCTGATCGGATATTCATCCTATACGGTAATTGTTATTCGCTCGGCTGCCAATCCACCTATGGATCAGAACTCGCCGGACAATGTATTTGCCCTGAAATACTACCTCAATCGCGAACAATATGGCGACCGTCCGTTGTTGTACGGCTCGGTTTACAATGCACCGGTTAAGCTCAATGTTGAAGGAAATATGTGTGTGCCTGTAGAGAAAAAAGGAGAGGCGCAGTATGCTCCAAAACCTAAAACATCGCCCACCGACAAAGATGAGTATGTAAAAACAGGCTACAAAATGGACTATGTGATGGATGAACGCTTTGATATGCTTTTCCCGCGTATGTACAGCACAACACCGTCGCATATCGAAGCATATAAAATATGGGCCAAAATAAAAGGTACGCCTATAACATATGAATATTGCGGACAACAAAAAACGGATATTAAGCCAACTTTTGGCGAAAATATAAAATTCTTTATCGATTATCAGGTAGGTTTTATGTACTGGCGCTATTTTATGTGGAACTTTAGCGGTAGGCAGAATGATATGCAGGGCAACGGTGAAATTGAACATGGTAACTGGATAACCGGTTTTAATTTAATAGATAAATACATGGTGGGCGACCAACAAACGCTCCCTACCGAACTGAAAGAAAACAAAGGGCACAACAAGTATTATCTGCTGCCGCTTATATTGGGTATATTCGGTATTGTATTTCAGATTTATGGCGGCAAAGAAGGCAAGCACAGCTTCTGGGTTACTCTGCTGCTGTTTATTCTTACCGGACTTGCCATTGTGGTTTATCTGAATCAAACTCCTTATCAACCACGTGAGCGCGACTATGCCTATGCGGGTTCTTTCTATGCTTTCAGTATCTGGATAGGACTGGGTGTGCTCGGTATTATCCGTGCTATTGATAAATTTGTGCCCAAAAACATAGCTGCGGTGGCCGTGAGTTTACTTGCTCTGGGTGTGCCGGTACTTATGGCTTCGGAAAACTGGGACGACCACGACCGTAGCAACCGGTTTACTGCACGTGATTTCGGTCAAAACTACCTTAAATCGCTTAAGCCTAATGCCATTATTTTTACCAATGGTGATAACGATACTTTCCCGCTTTGGTACAATCAGGAGGTAGAAGGGCAACGCACCGATGTACGCGTTTGTAACCTCAGCTACCTGCAAACCGACTGGTATATCGACCAGATGAAGCGTGGCGCTTACGAATCCAAACCATTACCCATCACATGGCATCCGAAGGATTACATCAGCGGCAAAAACGAAGTAATCTGGGTTGAAGATATGATTAAGGATTCTCTTGATATTAATGCGGCGTACGATTTTCTTTTGTCGTCCGACGAGCAAACCAAGATGAATGGTGAGTCATTTATTCCATCCAAGAAACTCTTTATCCCTGTTGATGCTGCACAGGTTGTTAAGTCGGGTACGCTTACTCCGCAGGAAGCTTCCGAAATTATACCGAGAATTAATGTGCAACTTAATCGCCGCATAACTAAAAGCGAGGCCATGGTACTCGAATTGCTGAGGTCGAATAACTGGAATCGTCCGATTTATTTTGCAGTAACTGTTGGCGATGATTATTATATGGGATTGAGCGATCACTTCAAACTTACAGGTTTGGCGTATCAAATACTACCGGTTGGAGTTAAAGGTGCCGGCTCGGGAGTTAATACTGCCGAAATGTACGACAACATGATGAATAAGTTCAAATACGGTAACATCAAAGATGCCAAAGTATATCTGGATGAAAATACCCTCAGAATGTGCCGTACACACAGGATGATGTTTACGCAGCTTGTAGAGGCGCTTTATGCCGAAGGAGATTCTGCCAAAACATTGAAAGCTCTCGATTACTGTAACGAAATGATTCCGGGAAGCGCCGTTCGCCATGATTATGTGTCAACAATTCTGGCTCAGTATTACTACAAACTTGGTCAGTCGCAGAAAGGCGATGCCATTATGGATGCGGTGGCTAAAGATGCGGTGGAATATCTCAACTGGTATTTTAATTTGCCCCGTTCGCAGCGCAATACATCCTCAAGCCGTATCAGTCATTATATGGCTGTGCTGAATCAGGTGTTAAGAATCTGCGATCAGGAAAAACAGGAGAAAATTCTCAAGAAATATTCTCCGATATTTTCAAGATATACCCAAAGTGCCGATTTGTAAATGAACGCGCAGTTTCCTGCTTTCATGCGTCCGTTTTTTGCCGGTACAGTATGGCGCAAAAAAACATCGTCGAAAGTGATTTATCTTACTTTCGACGATGGCCCTGTACCCGAGGTTACTCCGCTGGTGTTGGATATACTGGATCGATATGGATGGAAAGCTACTTTTTTTAATGTTGGCGATAATGTTCGTAAATATCCTGAGCTTTATCAGGAACTTATAAACCGGGGACATCAAACCGGTAACCATACATTTAATCATTTGGCAGGATTTAAATATTCTACCGATGAATATGTAAGCAATGTGCGTAAAGCTGCGGAGTATATCCGGAGCAATCTTTTCAGACCTCCGCATGGGCGCATTACCCGGGCGCAGATTAAAGCGCTGAAACAAGACTACCGGATTATCATGTGGGATGTGATTACACATGATTACAACGCCCGGCTATCCCGCGAACAGGTGCTGAAAAATGTAACCCGGAATTTGAGAAAGGGCTCTATCGTGGTTTTTCACGATTCGGTAAAAGCCCGAAATCATGTATTGAGTGTTTTGCCCGAAGCTATCGAGTTTTGGATTTCAAACGGTTATACCTTCGGACTGCTATGATTTGATTCGTTTTTTTTTTACCTAAAACCTGTTTATGAAAGAGTCTGTTTTACATTATGTGTGGCAGCAAAAACTTTTTGCAGCTATAGAGCTTAAAACTACCGATGGAGAATCGTTGGAAATCATTAACCCAGGGAAACCAAATACGGATGCCGGGCCTGATTTTTTTAATGCTCAAATAAGAATTAATGGCACATTGTGGGCCGGAAATATTGAGATACATTATAATGCGGGTGATTGGTACAGGCACGGTCACGATAACGACAAAGCGTACGATAATATTATTTTGCATGTTGTGAAAAATGCCGACGCTGAGGTATTCCGGTTCAACGGACAGAAAATCCCTCAGCTTGAATTGAAATATCCTGAACGAATAGATGAGCTTTACTCTCAGCTTATTAAGGACCAAAAATGGGTGCCATGCGCCGATAAAATTGCCGGAGTGCCGGCCATATTTATTCAAAACTGGAAAACGGCCTTATTAACCGAGCGCCTCAGTCAGAAAATGGAAAGTATACAAAGCCTGCTGGCCGAAAATATGCACCATTGGGAAGAATCTTTTTACGTTGTTTTAGCCCGAAGTTTTGGTTTTGGAACAAATAGTCAGGCTTTCGAGCGGCTTGCCCGTTCGCTTCAGATAAGCGTGCTTGCCCGGCACAAAAACGATTTGTTTCAAATCGAAAGCCTGCTTTTCGGTCAGGCCGGATTATTGCACCACGACGCTGCTGACGAGTATATGCTTGCTTTGAGTAAAGAATATCAGTTTCTGAAAGAGAAATATGCTCTGATACCCATGGATGCTGCTCAATGGAAACTGCTCAGGCTTAGGCCTGATAATTTTCCTCATGTGCGCATTGCTCAGTTTGCTGCGCTTATTCACAGCTCGGTTAAGTTGTTTTCAAAGATAATCGAAAACCCTGAACCTGATTACCTCCGACGATTGTTTGTAGTTGAACCGTCGGCATACTGGAAAACGCATTATTTGTTTGGGCATTCGAGTCCCGAAAAACCAAAACAGCTTGGGCGTAGTTCGGTGAATAGCATTATTGTGAATACGGTTGTACCGTTTCTGTTTTGTTATGCCGATAGTAAAAACGTTCAACTGCTGAAAGATAAAGCGGTGTATATACTGGAACATATCCCTGCAGAGCAAAACTCTGTGGTGAAAGGCTGGGAGGCATTAGGTGTAAAATCAACTTCTGCGTTTGATACACAGGCGCTTTTGCAGCTTAAGAAAAAGTATTGCGACGAAAAGAAATGCTTACGGTGCCGTATCGGACATAAAGTGCTGACTAAAGATATTGTATAGAACTAACAAAGTTTTGTTTAAATTTTTAAAATGAATTATCTAAATAAAATATCAATATTTCTTACCATTGCAGGTATCTCGTTTCTGGTTTATTCCTGTGCCAATAAAGCGCAGGGACCTACCGGAGGCGCTAAAGATGTAACACCACCCAAAGTGCTGAAATCGACACCAGTCAATGGAGCGCTTAATTTTAATAAAAAACAAGTGCAGATTTTTTTCGACGAGAATATCTCGGTGGAAAAAGTAAATGATAATGTACTAATATCTCCTCCGCAAAAAAGCCAACCCATAGTTAAGGGAAATGCCCGCGTGCTGACAGTGTCATTTGAAGATAATCTGATTGACAGCACTACCTATACCATCAATTTTGGAAATGCCATTGTAGATTTGAACGAAAAGAACCCTCTGAAAAATTACCGGTTTTCGTTTTCTACAGGGAATGAGATAGATACCCTGCAAATTTCCGGCACATTGATCGATGCTGAAAATCTGAACCCCATGGCAGGAGTTTTGGTGGGCATTTATCAGGCTACTGAAAAAGATTCGGCGTTTTTGCAAAAACCATTTTTGCGAATTGGGAAAACCGACGAGTCCGGCCGGTTTATTATCGACAATGTAAAATCCGGGCAATACAAGGTATTTGCTTTAGATGATACCAGCCGTGATTATTTTTATCAGCAGGGCGAAGGCGTTGCTTTTCTCGATTCGCTTGTTACGCCCACGTTCAGGCGCGAGGAAATGCGCGATACTATCTGGAAAGACTCTGTAACGGTGGATAGCATAAGGACTTATATGGGCACCAGATTTTTGCCGGATAATATTTTGCTTAAATACTTTAAAGAAGCTAAGAAAAGACAATATTTCCTGAAACAGGAAAGAAAACAACCTCAGGCTTTTACCTTGTTCTTTAACGCACCTTTAGCCGAGCTTCCGGTTATAAAACCATTGAATTTTAACTGGGATGACAAGTATATGCTCCAGAAAAACAACACGATGGATACGCTTACTTACTGGATAACAGAGTCGGATGTGTACAATAAAGATACCTTGCAGATGAGTATGACTTATCTGAAAACGGACTCTGTTTTCAGGCTTGTTCCGCAAACCGACACCCTGAATGTATTTATGCGTAAGGTAAATGTGGGTGGTAAAACCAAAAAAGGAGACAAAGTGCCTGACCTGAAAGCTCCATTCTACAAGTTTAATACGAATATAAGCGGGTCGTTTGATGTGTTTTCACCTATAGTTTTCAGGTTCGAGTCGCCACTCAAAGCTGCAGATGTTTCCAAAATTCATTTGTATCAGAAGATTGACTCTACGCTCAAGGCGCTACCGGTCAGCTGGCAACAAACCGACTCTACTAAAATGGTGTACGCTCTGAATTATAAATGGGAGCCTGAAAAGACGTACGAAATTGCCATAGATTCTACTGCTTACAGAGATATATATAATAATGAAAGCGATAAATTTAAGGCCGAATTTAAAATAAAATCGCTGGACGAATATGCCGCCATAAAAATGCTACTTGCTCAATATGATTCTTTAATGGTGTTGCAGGTGCTGGATACAAAAGATAATGTGCTGGCCACCAAACCGGCCGTGCAAAAAGGGACTTTGTTTGAATATCTGCGTCCGGGCGATTATTTTGTGAGGGCGTTTATCGACAGGAACCGAAACGGCGTATGGGATACCGGCGAACTGATAAGCAGGCGTAGTCCTGAGGAGGTATATTATTATCCTAAGAAACTTACGTTGAAGGCTAACTGGGAATTTGAGGAGAGCTGGAATATCAATGAAATACCGCTTTTACAACAAAAACCGGCCGAACTTAAAAAAGACACTGCCAAGAAAACCGGCCAATAACCAACCGGCTAATTTTAAAAGATTTAAAGAGGGTGGAAACTTACAGTTTACTAACCTCTTTTTTTTGCTCAGTTTATTTTTTATTGTGCAAAAAAACATTAAAAATCAGCCTGTTTGCATTTTTTTTGTATCTTTATAAATCTATATATCAATTACATACTAATTACCCTACCTTTATTGGCAATATTTATACCCGGTAAAATAGAGCTAATATCAAATTATTATGTACTTTTGTGTCCAAATTGCAATGTGGACATTACAAAATGAGCCAAAAAATCGAACATACAGGAATAATCACAGGCATTGATGATAAGACAATTCAGGTCTCAATCATCCAAAAATCGGCTTGTAGCGATTGTCATGCCAAAAGCGCATGTTCGGTTTCTGATGTTGATGAAAAGATTATTGAAGTGCCTAATACTCATCAGGGTTTTGGTGTAGGCGAAAGGGTTGTTTTAACCGGGAAAAGTTCGATGGGTCTGTTGGCTGTGTTATTGGCTTTTGTAATGCCGTTTATGCTTATTCTTATCAGTTTGTTTGTGCTTCGTACGTACACAAGTAACGAAGTTTTGTCGGGAACACTGTCGCTTTCCATCCTTGTTCCGTACTATATTATCCTCTCAAGATTTGACAAAAAAATAAAAAATAAATTTCTTTTTTTTATAGAAAAAGAAAACACGAACTGATTGAATTACTCACAATTTCAAAGCAATGAATTTAATTCTTTTATCGTTACTGACTTTGGGAATAGTAGGCGCTGTGTCGGCTGTTATTCTGTATTTTGTAGCTAAAAAATTTCATGTATACGAAGATCCCCGCATTGATCAGGTAGAGGCTGCTTTGCCTGCTGCCAATTGTGGCGGTTGCGGATACCCGGGATGTCGTGGTTTTGCTGATGCCTGCGTAAAGGCTGATACGCTTGATGGACTGCTGTGTCCTGTGGGCGGAAACGAGACTATGGCTAAAGTAGCCGATATACTCGGCAAAACTGCTGTTGCCGCAGCTCCTACGGTAGCCGTTGTTCGTTGTGGCGGTACGTGCGATCACCGTCCGCGTATGAACGAATACGATGGCGTAAAGCATTGTTTTATTGCCCATAATCTGTATAGCGGTGAAACGGGTTGCTCGTGGGGATGCCTTGGTTTGGGCGACTGCGAAGTATCTTGCGAGTTTGACGCCATTCACGTTAATCCGATTACTAAACTCCCCGAAGTTGACGAAGATAAATGTACATCGTGTGGTGCTTGCGTAAAAGCCTGTCCGAAACTGCTTATCGAACTTCGCAAAAAAGGTCCTAAGTCGCGCAGAATATATGTTAGCTGCCGCAACGAAGATAAAGGTCATATTACCCGCAAGGCTTGCGACGTAGGTTGTATAGGTTGCTCTAAATGCGAAAAAACCTGTCCGCACGAAGCCATTACCATCACCAACAATCTGGCATTTATACACGATGATAAATGTAAACTGTGCCGTAAGTGCGTAGAGGTTTGCCCTACCAACGCCATTGTAGAGCTTAACTTTCCTCCTCGAAAAGTGAAAACTGAAGAGGTGGCGGCCGAAGCATAAAGGGTGATTATAAGTTTTTTTTGAGTAAATTTTAAAACAAACGATAAGTAACCCGGATAAGGGTTAGTTGAAAGTATAATATCATGAAAACTTTCAGATTAGGCGGTATTCATCCGCAAGAAAATAAATTTTCAGCAGGAAAAAAAATACAGATTGCCGAATTACCCAAGCAGGTAGTTATCCCATTGTCGCACTATATCGGTTCGCCCAGCGAAGCCGTGGTAAAAAAGGGCGACCTGGTAAAAGTGGGGCAACTGATAGGTAAAGCCAATGGTTTTATTTCGGCCAATGTTCATTCTTCTGTTTCGGGCAAGGTTAATAAAATTGACGTACAACTCGACGCTTCGGGTTACAAACGTCCTGCCGTATTTATCGATGTAGAGGGCGATGAGTGGGAAGAAACCATCGACCGAAGCACTGAACTAAAGCGGGATTGCAATCTGACTAAAGAGGAAATTTTAGCTAAAATAAAAGATGCCGGTATTGTTGGGCTGGGTGGAGCTACTTTCCCTGCTCACGTAAAACTCTCACCGCCTCCGGGCAAAAAAGCCGACATTCTGATAATCAATGCCGTTGAGTGTGAGCCCTACCTCACTTGCGACCACCAGCTTATGCTCGAAAAAGGGGATGAAATATTGGTGGGAATAACCATCATTATGAAAGCTCTTGGGGTAACTAAAGCAGTGATTGGCGTTGAAAACAACAAGAAAGATGCTGTAGCTCACCTGAGCAAACTGGCTGCCAACTACCCCGGTGTGGAAGTTCAGGCACTCAAAGTTCAATATCCGCAAGGTGGCGAAAAACAATTGATAGATGCAGTTATTCGTCGTCAGGTTCCAAGTGGCCGTATCCCTATCGAAGTAGGTGCTGTGGTTCAGAACGTAGCTACTACTTACGCCATCTACGAAGCAGTACAGAAAAATAAACCTATGGTGGAAAGAGTAATGACCATCACTGGTAAAGATGCTCCTAACCCCGGAAATTACCTGGTGCGTCTGGGTATATATCTGTCGCATGTGGTAGATATGGCTGGTGGTGTACCTGCCGGTACCGGTAAAATTGTTGGTGGTGGCCCTATGATGGGTCGCTCGCTGATGAATTTGAATGTGCCCATGGCCAAAGGTAGTTCGGGAGTACTGTTTATCAAAGACGAGGAGTCGGTACGTAAACCAATCCAGAACTGCATTCGCTGTGCCAAGTGTGTTACTGTTTGTCCGATGGGATTGGAGCCCTTTCTGCTAATGAACCAGAGCGAACGTAATATGTGGCCCGAAATGGAAACCAACCGTACGATGGATTGTATTGAATGTGGTAGCTGTAGTTATACCTGCCCGTCCAACCGTCCGCTGCTGGATTATATACGTTATGGTAAAAGTACTGTGGGCGGAATTATCCGCAACAGAGCTGCCAAATAATGTGCAGCCCCATTCCCTTATTGTAAAAAATAAAGACATCATCATAAATCATTGTAAATTACAATCATGGACAAACTTATAATATCACCTGCTCCGCATATACATGGGGGTGATTCGGTTTCGAAAAACATGACAGGCGTTATCATAGCGCTCATTCCGGCTTTGCTGGCCGGTTTATATTTCTTCGGACTGGGAGCGCTTGTGGTTACGGTTACTGCGGTGCTCGCCTGCGTATTGTTCGAGTTTCTGATACAAAAATATCTGCTCAAATCCGAAAGTTCAATTATGGATGGTTCGGCTGCGCTGACCGGGCTTTTGCTGGCGTTGAACCTGCCTTCGAACATTCCCGTATGGATGGTGATAGCCGGCTCGTTAGTTGCTATCGGTATTGGTAAAATGAGCTTTGGCGGATTAGGGAACAACCCTTTTAATCCGGCTTTGGTAGGCCGCGTGTTTATGCTTATATCTTTTCCTGTGGAAATGACTACATGGCCGCGTCCTGTACCGTTTGCCACCACTTATCTCGATGCCGAAACGGCTGCTACTCCGCTGGCTATACTTAAAAGTCATAGTGGCGAATTACCTTCTACCATGGATATGTTTTTTGGTAATATGGGAGGCTCGCTTGGCGAAATATCGGCTGTTGCCATACTTATTGGTCTGGCATATCTGCTTATCCGCAAAATTATTACATGGCATATTCCTGTAAGCATTCTGGCTACGGTGTTTGTGTTTGCCGGTATACTTCATCTGGCTAACCCTGAGGCCTATGCCTCGCCTGTAGTACACCTGTTTACCGGAGGATTATTGCTTGGGGCTGTATTTATGGCTACAGATTATGTGACATCTCCTATGAACCCCCGCGGAATGCTTGTATATGGTGTGGGAATTGGTCTGATAACGGTTATTATCCGTAATTTTGGTGCATACCCCGAGGGAGTGTCGTTTGCTATCCTGATTATGAATGGATTTACTCCGCTCATCAATACCTACATAAAACCACGTCGGTTCGGCGAAAAGGCAAAATAGTTATCATTTTTTTTATTACTGATAACAAAACATTCAATAAAACAACTAATTAACCACATATAATGGCACAGTTAGAATCAACATTTAAAAACATGGTACTGGTACTGGCCGGTATTTCATTATTTGCCGCCATAACGCTCGCTTCGGTATATTCGGTTACCAAAGAACCTATTGCAGCTTCCAAAGTAGCTAAGCAGCAAAATGCTATAAAAGAAGTGTTACCATCTGCTTTCGATCATTTGGCCGAGCCGGTGCAGGTGGAAGTAAACGGCGAACAGCTTGTAGTACACAAGGCTTACGACAAAAACAATGGTTTTGTGGGCGCAGCTGTTGAGTCCTCGTCCAACAACGGTTTTAGCGGCAGAATACTGGTGATGGTAGGCTTTGATAAAGAGGGTAATGTAGTAAACTACTCGGTACTTGAGCAAAAAGAAACTCCCGGATTAGGTACCAAAATGGTAGAATGGTTCAAAACCGATAAAGGTAATCAAAGTATCAAAGGTAAAAACCCGGCCAAAAACAATCTGACCGTAAGCAAGGATGGTGGAGAGGTTGATGCCATTACTGCTGCCACCATTAGTTCAAGGGCTTTTTTAGCGACCATCAATAATGCTTATAAAGCTTATGCCGAGCAGGAAAGCAATGACGCAACTACGGGTGCAACATCAAAAAAATAATTAATTTTCATAAAGGACTTAAGATATGAGTAAAGATTCGAACCTGAAGGTTCTTCTGAACGGTTTATTTAAAGAAAATCCCACTTTTGTACTTATTCTGGGAATGTGTCCTACGTTGGCTACTACCTCGTCGGCCATTAATGGATTAAGTATGGGTTTGGCTACCACTTTCGTGCTTTTGGGCTCGAATGTAGTGATTTCGTTGCTTAAAAATATTATCCCCGATAATGTTCGTATCCCCGCTTATGTGGTGGTTATCGCCACCTTTGTAACGGTTGTAGAGATGTCGATGCAAGCTTATGTTCCGGCATTGTACGAAAGTCTCGGGCTGTTTATACCACTTATTGTGGTAAACTGTATAGTGCTTGGCCGTGCCGAAGCATTTGCCGCCAAAAACAATGTTTTCCGCTCAGCCCTCGATGGACTTGGTATGGGTCTCGGCTTTTCCATGGCGTTAACCATGCTGGGAACAGTACGCGAAATACTTGGTACAGGTAAAGTGTTCGGATTTACGCTATATCCCGATAAATATGGAATGTTGCTTTTTGTGCTTGCGCCCGGTGCGTTTATAGCTTTGGGATTTCTCATTGCTATAATGAATAAGTTGAAAAAAGCATAAGGTATCAACAGATAAAAAAAACAGTATTTAAAAATATAATCATATGACTTATATCCTGATTTTCATAAGCGCCGTGTTTGTAAACAATATTGTGTTGGCGCAGTTCTTGGGAATTTGTCCCTTTCTCGGGGTATCCAAAAAAATAGAAACTGCTCTTGGTATGAGCGGAGCTGTTGCTTTTGTGATGACCATAGCCACAATATTTACCTATATCATTCAAAAAGCTGTACTCGAACCTTTCAATATCGGGTTCTTACAAACGATAACGTTTATCCTGATTATTGCTGCATTGGTGCAGTTGGTCGAAATTATCCTCAAAAAAGTTTCGCCTGCTCTTTATCAGGCCTTAGGGGTGTTTCTGCCACTTATTACCACCAATTGTGCTATACTCGGGGTGGCTATTCTGGTTATTCAGAAGGATATGAACATGCTCGAAAGCGTAGTGTTTGCCATTTCTACGGCCATTGGTTTTGGACTGGCTTTAGTACTTTTTGCAGGTATTCGCGAGCAACTTAGTATGGCAAAACTGCCTAAAGGTATGCAGGGAACTCCTATATCGCTGCTTACAGCCGGACTGTTGGCCATGGCTTTTATGGGTTTTGCCGGTATTGTAAAATAATACGGCAGCTGCCTGCGCGTAAGTGCTTTATCCTGATATATACAGGAAAAAGTTGATAATGAAATATTACATTTTTTTGGTTTATTATAAAAAAACAACCGGTAGAAAAGCTAAAAAACTTCTTCAACCGGTTGTTTTTTTGTGAAATATCTTTTACTTTTGCGTAACAAATAATTTAGTAATGCGGCAGTAGCTCAGTTGGTATGGCATCCCGACCTGTCGGGAGGGTCGCGGGTTCGAGTCCCGTTTGCCGCTCTTGAGTTGTTATCTTTCCTTTTCGGCTTGCTTAGCTTCATCCCAGATAAGATCCATCTCGGCCAACGACATCTGTTTCAGGTCGTGTCCCTGCGAAATAGTTTTTGATTCCAGGTAATTAAAACGGCGAATAAATTTGCGATTGGTACGCTCCAGTGCATTTTCAGGGTCGATACCATAAAGACGACCGGCATTTACTATACTGAAAAGCAAATCGCCAAACTCACCTTCCATTTTATCTTTATCCATCAGCTTTATTTCAGTTTTGAGCTCGTCCATTTCTTCCTGCACTTTCCCCCAAACCTGCTCGCGTACTTCCCAGTCGAAGCCTACACTACGGGCTTTGTCCTGAATGCGATGAGCCTTAATCAGTGCCGGCAACGATGCAGGTACGCCCGAGAGCACAGTTTTATTACCTCCTTTTTCTTTCAACTTGAGCTGTTCCCAGTTCTGCTCCACCACTTTAGCGTTGTTGGCCACAGTTTCGCCAAATACATGCGGGTGACGGTATATCAACTTTTCGTTCAAGCCTTTACATACATCGTATATGTCGAAGTCGGAAGTTTCGCTACCCATTTGCGCATAAAAAACTATATGCAGCAACATATCGCCAAGTTCTTTTTTGATTGATTGTTTATCGCCGTCGATAATGGCGTCGGTAAGTTCGTATACTTCTTCAATGGTATTTGAGCGCAGACTTTCAAAAGTTTGTTCTCTGTCCCACGGGCATTTTTGGCGCAATTCGGTCATTATGCCCAAAAGCCTCTCAAATTCTGCAAGTTTTTCTTCTGTAGTATGCATTGTGGTAATAAAATATGATTCTTTGTGATGCAAAGGTAAGCAATTTTTACCTTTTTGCAGGTCAAGAATATTGGTTGTGCTAAACCGTGAGAATTATAAATAGCTGATAACCTGCATAGTTTTAAATATTGTGTGTGCATTAACGTTTTTTAACTCTAAAACACTTGTCAATTCAAAATATTGAAATACTTTTGCGGTGTACTATTTCACTAATACACTAATTGATTATAAATTTAAAACAACGAATAAGATGATTGACATTAATCAAGTAGATTTTAGTTACGGCAAACGAACTAAACTTCTGTCAAATTTAAGTTTGCAACTGGAAGCCGGACGTATTCATGGCTTACTCGGAAAAAACGGTGAAGGTAAAAGTACTTTACTGAAATTGATTTCAGGCCTTGTTTTCCCGCAGGCGGGTTCACTCGATGTAATGGGTTTTGTGCCCGGAAAACGTTATCCTGAAATGCTTCAGCAAATTTTCTTTTTGCCTGAAGAATTACCGCAGCTTACGCTCAGCATAGCAAATTACGAAAAAGTGTATGCTCCGTTTTATCCTGATTTTAATTCGGAACAATTTGATGCTTATCTTAAAGAGTTCGACGTTGAAAACAAGCATGCCAAAATCAACAAACTGTCGCACGGACAAAAGAAAAAAGTAATGATAGCTTTCGGGCTGGCTACCAACACTAAATTGTTGCTTATGGATGAGCCTACCAACGGATTGGATATTCCGTCTAAAGGTCAGTTCAGACGTATGGTGGCATCGGCCATCGACGACTCGCGCTGCCTGATTATTTCTACACATCAGGTACACGACCTTGATAGCCTGATTGACAATATCATCATCATGGAAAAACATGAAATTGTGTTTAACCAAACGCTTGAGACGATTGGTCAGAAACTGCTTTTCCGCGTGGCCGACCGCAACGATAAGAGTGAGCATGTGCTTTACAGCGAAGATACCTTACGCGGGTTGTACCAGGTTTGCCGAAACGAAGGCGACGAAGATACCAAAGTGGATATAGAGTTGCTCTTCAACGCAGTATTGAATAACACTACTGAGATAAAAAAAATATTTTAATAACCGATAAAGCCAATATATAATAAAATGAATACAAAATTTAGCATTAATCGTCTGGGATTACTTCTACAACGATTTTTTATCGAAAACGCACAACGTGAACTGACATTTTGGGCTATATCTACGGTTGTATTTATGTTCTTGCACGAAACATCCATGGAGGCGCTGTATATCTTCATTGCCGGCTTTATATTTGCCGCACGCTCGTTCCGCGCTTTCACTTATACGCCTACCGGAATGCACTACCTGCTTCTGCCTGCTACTCATTTCGAGAAATTACTGACAGCTATCATTCTCTCAACTTTTTATTTTCTTGCAGCTATTTTGGTTACTTATGCTATCGGAAACCCAATAGGTACTTACCTGGGCAATCTGATTTTAGGCTACGACAATACTGTTTACTACGGCCTGTTCAACCTCGGTACTACCGAAACTTTAAATATGCTTGTTGGGTTTATTACTGTTCAGGCCATATTTATACTGGGTTCGGTTTACTTTAAACGCAATGCAGTGGGTAAAACAATTCTTGTATTGATTGCATTGATGTTTGTTGCTGTTTTAGCGGAGGTGTTGTTTGTTAAGATTATATTTGGTACTACCAATTTTGAATTTCATAATGTGAATTTTGATCTGAGCGATTCGGAAACGCTTTTCCCCGGTGTTAAATACTTTGGAGAAGTACTGAAATACAGCACGGCACCGTTTTTATGGATTGTAAGTTATTTCCGCCTAACCGAAAAACAAGTTTAATCTTATGGAATTTAAAGAAACACAAGCCATATACCTGCAAATTGGCGATTATATTGGCGAACAGATATTGCTGGGGCGCTGGAAAGAAGGCGACCGCATTCTGTCGGTCAGGGAGCTTGGGGTAGCGTTGCAGGTGAACCCCAACACAGTGATGCGTACGTTTGACTTTCTTCAGTCGTTGGATATTATATTCAACAAGCGCGGGGTGGGTTACTTTGTATCGGAAGATGCCCGCAGCAAGATTCTCAATTACAAGCGTAAGCAATTTGTGGAACAGGATCTACCTGTATTTTTCAAGAATATAGGTTTACTCGGGATGTCGTTTGATGAAGTGAAGGTTGAGTACGACAGTTATCTTACCAATCAATAACTAATCTGAAACTTCCGGTGTAAGTGTAGCATGCAGTTACTGCAACTTACACCGGAGGCTTTAAAAAAAGAGAGTCAAATACTTGCATAAAGCAGGCATGTATCATGCAAGTTACAAGCGACCTTTAAAAACAACAACAACTATTATCGTATGAAACCGAAAAATAAAACACTAAAAGCAATAGCTGTGGTTGCCATTGTAGCCGTGGGAATTGCTAACAATATCGAAATGTCGAAGGTGGTGAATCGCACCGGTGTGGTCATGAACTGGCAACAGTCTGATATCAACGAAGAAACTTATCAGCATAAAAGTCTGCTTTATTACACCGGTTCGGTAGTAGTGTCGGGGATCAAACAATTAATTTTGAGTCGTTAATAAATAAAAATTGAAAAGATGAAAACAAGCAATAAATTATTATTAGGTGCATTTATAATTTTTGTCATATTTATGATTGTGGCCAATGTTACTCTCAAAAACAAGGTGGACGAGTACAAGGAGAATGGAATTATAACCGAACGTGTAGATACAATAGCTGCGGATACAGTGGAGGCTGACTCCATACAAACCGCCGCAACCGACTCGGTAGAATAATAACCGGGAAATACCATGAATGTAAAAAAAATCAGCCGGACAGTAAATAACTTACCTCCGGCTGATTTTTTATGTTTATCATTTATACTTATTCTATCACTACATTCGACCCAAAATTCTCACTTTTTCGTACGTTTTTGGGCTTTCCCTTGCATTCAATTTGTCCGGCTCCTGATGCACGGGCATCAATACTCTCAGTGGCATACACCCTGGCGTGGCTGGCTCCGCTCGATTCTACTACAGCATAACGGGTTATCAGTTCATCGGCCTCTATTTTGCTGGCTCCGTTTACATCAGTTTCAATATTATTGGCCGTACCGTCGATATTAGCGTAGGAAGCTCCTGACAGATCGGCTTCAAAAAGTCCACCTACATTAAGGTTGAGGCGAGCCTGACTGGCACCGCTCAAATCAAGTTCAAGACGTGATGTTTTAATCTGACTTGTGCTGCTTATTTGCGAAGCGCCACTGGCCTCGAAGCTAAATATCGAATCGTTGGATACGTATAGCTTTATATCGTTATTAAAAAATGCTTTATCGGTATATACCTTTAATATCCCATCTTTAACCTCCGATTTGATGTAAGGCATTAAATCACCTGGTGCCGAAACAGATACTTTTCTTACCGAGTCCTGCGTAAATACAAGTTCGATATTGCCCGAAATGTCGATACCATGAAAAGGCTCACTGTAGCGAACTTCGTCAATTATAGGCGAGTCGCTATGTGTCCAGTTGAAGGTCCAGTTGCGGCCATCAGTCTTGTTCCAGTGAATAATAGTGCGGGCTCCCACACTGTAAAACATAAACAGACCGGCCAACCATAATATAAGTACCACCCACGAGGTTGTTTTGGAAAACTCCCTTCTGCCGGATATTGCCCGGATTGCCCAGTAAACAAGCATAAATATGGGGCATCCTATAACCAGTAGCAGCGACACGATCAGCAATATGATTTTGTCAGGAGTTATCAACGACCAATCAGTAGCTATATGCGGAGAAAAATCATGGAATACCGCGGGATCGAAAATCAGGAACATAAGAGCAATAATCAGTACGCCTACGATAATCATACCGGCAAAGCCAAGCACAGCTCCCAGAAAACCGAAAAGCGCTTTGAAAACAGCGCGTACGATCTCTACAAATTTATCGCCGAAGTTTGAGGCCGATTGTTTAAATTTTTCACTTTCAACATAGTTTTTTACATTGTTGATTTCACTTTTGATATTCTCAATCGTAACATCTTCGCCCTGCATTTCGAGGCGTTGCGATACGGTAACAGCTTTAGGCGCTATAATCCATACCAACAGATACACCGGAATAACATTGCCGGCACTGATAAGAGCCAGTATAACAAAAGCAATACGAACCCAGGTTACATCCCAGCTAAAATAAGCAGCTACCCCGGCAGCTACCCCGCCAAGTACTGCATTTTCCGAATCGCGATAAAAACGGCGTGCTCGTTTTTTTCCTGTTTTGGAAGCTTCTGTTGAGTCAGAGTCTGATTCTTCATCATTGGCATACTGACTTGGTTTGCCGAGTATGTTTATTATTTCTTCAACATCGGTCAGGTTTACAACGTTTTTGTTCTTTTGCAAGCGCTCACTGAAAAGCTCGGCTATCCGGGCTTCAATGTCATTCATCACTTCATTGCGTTCGTCGTCCGACAGGTGACGTGACACGTCGGCCAGATACGTTTGAAGCATTTCATAAGCATCGTCGTCGATATGAAAAACGATGTTATTCAAATTGACAGTTAATGTTTTCTTCATTTAAATGTGATTTAATAAAAATTGAATGAAATACTTTTTTTAATAATAAGGCTTAAGCCGATTCTTTGATTTTGGTTACTACCTGATTTATTTCATCCCAGGCCAATTCCAGTTCTTGTAAAAAGGCTTCGCCTTTAGTAGTCATTTCGTAGTATTTACGTGGAGGTCCCTGTGTCGATTCTTCCCAACGGTAATCCAGCAATTCTCCGTTTTTGAGACGCGTCAACAAGGGGTACAATGTTCCCTCCACCACAATCAGTTTGGCATCCTTAAGTTCCGATATAATATCGGAAGCATAAGCAGGCTTTTTCCTGAGCGTAAGCAGTATGCAATACTCAAGATAGCCTTTGCGCATTTGAGATTTGATGTTGTCTGCGTTCATTTTTATATATTTTTCTTCGTATGTTATAGTTATTCAGGTCGCGCTATAGATGTGCGACCGGTTAAAACTGTTTGTTCCCTCACTTTCTTGCCGAAAGTTATTTCATAAGTTCAAGTATTTTCAGACGAAATACATATTCGTATTTTGATTGAATAACTTCGGACTGCGCCAGCGTCAGGTTGGTTTTAGCCTGATAAAGTTCGTATACAGTAGAGCGTCCTCCTTCGTATTTCTGGTTGGCAAAGCGGAATGCCTCAGTGCTGGATTGCTCCGATTTAATGGCCGAATCCCACTTGGCACGTGCTGCCAGAGCATTATAATAAGCTTGTTGTATATCTTTTCGCAGTTCAATTTTGGTATTGTCCAATTGAAGTTTACTTTTTTCTACTTCTAATTTGGATGTTTTAATTTGATTTTTGGTCTCAAATTTATTGAAAATAGGAACTCTCAACGTAAAGCCCAGCCCGGCGCCAATTTTATCGGACAGCTGTTGCCCGAACGACTCTGAAGGTATATTCTGGTTTTTGTAATATCCTGTACCCAACGACGCATCAAGCGACAGGTTTGGATAAAGTCCCGATTCAGATATACGCACGTTTTTTTCTTTGCTTTCAAGTGAATATTCGGCTGCCTTTATTTCGGGTCTGCCTTTGAGGGCGCTCTCGTACACTTCGTTGGCATTTAGCAGTTGGAGCTCGCCGCTTGTGAGGTTTTGAGGTACTTCTACATCCAACCCCTCAAAATTCCGGAGTTCCATAATTTGTGCCAGGTCGAGCATCGACAGTTTCAGATTGTTCTCGGCTTGTATCCTGCTTACTTCTTCTTTAGCAGCTTGTGCCTGTAGTTCCAGAATTTCGCCTTCGGCCAATTTTCCCGAATCAACCAACTTTTTGCGTTGTTCAATTTTGGTATTGGTTAGTTCGGCCTGATTTTGGGCTACCTGCAACAATTCCTTGTTGAGCAATACTTGCAGAAAGGCTGTAGATGTCGACATAATTATGTCGCGCTCAATTAGCTGTTTGTCGGCTTCGGACGCTTTCAGTTCAGCCAGTCGGGCATCGATGTTGTATTTCATCTTCATCCCATCGAACAATGTAAGCGAGCTTCCTACTCCAAAACTCGTACTTTGGGTAAGCGATGTTGAGTTCGTATAGGTATTGTCGTCGGTAAGTGCGCGCCCCCATTGCAGGTTATGGCTGGCCGAGGCATTCAGGTTAGGCAACAGGTTGTTTCTGGACTGTTTGTAGGCTATTTCGCTGGTTTGGCGGTTTAGCTCTTTTTGTTTTACATTGCGGTTGTTTGCCAAAGCCGTGTCAATGCATTGCTGCAAGGTCCATTTCGACTGGGCATGAACAAGCATAGTTGCCAGCATGGCTGCTATAATGATAATTACTTTTCGCATAATTCAGAATTTTTTTAGAAAGTCTGTTTCGTTACTTATTTTTCTTCAGTTTTTACGGCAACCTTAGCTTCAATTTTTTCAGCGCCACGTACTTTTTCTTTTAGCTTAAGACCGCTTTTAACTTCTATACGTATACCATCCGAAAGTCCTACTTTAACCTGACGTTTTTCAAAGGTTTGTGGTTCAGGTGTTTTCAATACGTACACAAAGGCTGTATCCGAGCTAAATTCTACACAGCTTTCAGGAACGGTAAGTACATTTTCGGATTTGCTGAGTACTATTTCGGCATTGGCGCTGTAACCTGCACGTACAAACACATCGGCGGGTACTTTTACCGCTGCTTTCATCTCAAACATAATGGCTCCGTTTTCTTCCACACCTTTAGGCGATACATATTCCAGTGTAGCAGTGAGTTTTTTACCTTCTACAGCTCCGATGGTAATATCCATAGGCATGCCTACATTGATGCGGCCTACTTCGGTTTCGTCTAATTTGCCTACAAAAAGCATATCGGCCATATTGGCTACTGTGGCAATGGTGGTTCCGTCGTTGAAACTGTTGGACTGAATAACAGAGTTCCCAACCTTAACCGGAATATCCAGAATAGTACCGTTGATTGTTGAACGCACCAGGGTGTTGGTCATCTGGCTTTTGTCATTGGAAATACCGTCGCGGGTAAGGCTCAGGTTATCTTTGGCCGCCTTTAGTTCTTCTTTACCATTGAAGTATTGAAGCTCTGTTTTTTCAAACTCTTCGCGCGAAATAACTTTTTCGGCATACAGTTTTTTGTCGCGGTCGTAGTTACGTGTTGCCTGATCAAAAGAAATTTGAGCCAATTGCACACGCGATTCGGCTGAGTTAAGACTTACCATGTCCGGTATTACCTTGATTTTGGCAATGATGTCGCCTGCTTTTACCACGTCGCCCGCTTCTTTGTATATTTCAGCGATAATACCCGACATCTGTGGTTTAATCAGAATTTCGTTGCGGGGTTCTACTTTGCCGGTTGCTACCGTGCGTTTATCTACGTTGGTGCGGCTAACTTCCTCTATCTGGTAAATTTTTACTACCGGACGGGATTTTTTCCACAAATAATACATGGTGCCAAATACGGCAAATGCTAAAAGAACGAGGAGCAGAATTCTAAAAAACTTTTTCATCTTATTTTTTTTATTTGTAAACGGCTATCCTGATTGTAGTCTGGATAATTGTTCATTATTGATTATTCATTAAAAATTATTTGTGATTAATTATTCTTCTCTGATTGCTTCTATCGGCTTAATACTTAGCGCACGGTTGGCAGGCAGGAATCCGGCCAGTGTGCCTATGACTAATAGAATGAACAGAGATGCAATGGCTACCCCGAAACTAATTTGGGGATCCTTGAAAAACTGGTCGCTCTGACTAAGGCCTACGCCTACCAGGTAAAGCAATCCTACCCCGAATACCAATCCTGCAATGCCTGCCAGCAGGGTAAGTACTATACTTTCGCTTAATATCTGGGTAATGATGTTTCGTGGTGTGGCTCCTAAAGCCCGTCGGATACCAATTTCCTTGGTTCGTTCGCGTACAGTTACCAGCATGATGTTGCTGATACCAATACCTCCGGCAAAGAGTGTTCCCAGGCCTACTACCCAGATAAGACTTGCTATGCCGATACCCAGATACAAAAACATGGTAAACTGGTCTTCGATATTCATTCCGCCTACAGCCGATTTGTCGTCGGGCGAAATGTTATGACGTTCTTTAAGTACTGTGCGGATTTTTTCTTCCAAATCTTTTACCTTAACGCCGGGTTGAGCCGTTACTGCCAGAAAATGAACCACATTGCCCTGATTAAAGGCCTGCTGCATTGTGCTGAAAGGTAATACTACAGTTTCCTGTTCGTCTCCACCGATGTTGACGCTTGAGGTGTGCCGGCCTACTCCAACTATCTGAAAGTAGATGCCGTTGACTTTTATCTGTTTGCCAACGGGGTTCTCTTTGGTAGGAAAAAGCACCTCATATACGCGCTCGCCAATAATGCAAACTTTGCGCTTCTCGGCTATATCTACATCATTAATATACCTGCCGTATACCATTTTGCTGGCGTCAATCATATTGTACGAAGGGTAGTTCCCTTTTACATTGAAGGTGCCGGCCAGGTCGTTTCGTGTAACATTGTTGGTACCCCCACCGCCAAAAAGCACTGGCGCCAGATATTGTACTTCAGGTACTTTGTTTAAAATTACCGGAATATCTTCGTTGAGCATATCCCACCCGCGTCCTTTTTTGAGTCCGTTGTAGGGTAAAGAGGTGCGGTCGGCCCATACAAAACAGGAGTTGGTAGCAAATCCTTCTATCTGGGAATTCATGCCGCGTTGCAGAGCTACCCCGGCGCCTACCATGGCTACCAGCATAAACATGCCCCAGAAAACTCCGAAAGCGGTAAGTATGCTTCGCGATTTATTGTGAGTTATCGTAATCCATATTTCTTCCCATCTGTCGAGGTCGAAAATGCCCAGATTCTTGATAAATCCCAGTTTGTTGTTTGATATTTTGTCTGAATTATTCATCTTTTTTTATCTAAAAAACCAGAGAAAAGTTGTGTTGTTTAATTCTTTTTTTCAATCAGGTATGTTTCAATACGCCGCAGTGCCTATTCCTCTCTCATGGCCTCTATTGGTTTTATCCTTACCGCTCTGCGGGCAGGCAAGTAACCGGCAATAATACCGGCAATAATCAATATCGACGTGGAAACCAGTACGTATGTGAGCGATACAGTAGGGTCTTTAAACACCGACATACCATCAGGGTTACCAGCTGCCGATTTTTCCATCACAAAGCTTACAACCTCGGTAAGCCCAACCCCGAACATCATACCGATATACCCGAATATGGACGTTATCAGTATAGCCTCGATAATGATAGAGCGCAAAATAGTAGCAGGTGGCGCACCAATAGCTTTGCGGATACCTATCTCCCGGGTACGTTCTTTTACCGATACCAGCATGATATTGCTCACACCTACTATGCCGGCTATAAGGGTGAAAATACCTATAATGGCCACAAATATGGTTATACCGCCAAATATCTTCATGGTTTCGATATAGTCGCGCTGGGCATTCCATACATGAATAGCCTGAGTGTCTTTGGGGTCAAAATTCATGCTCTGACCCATATTGCTTTTCAGCTTTTCGTTGAATGCATCGTTTAGCTCTTCCGATTCAAGCCCGTCTACAGTCATAGCTATACTGTTGAACTTTTTGTTGGGGTTGTAAATGGTTTGAGCGGTGGTGAATGGTATGTAAGCATTCCCATCGCCCCAGCGGGCTTTTTTAGAGTTGACGCCTATTACCTGAAACATGATGTTTCCTACTTTTACGTACTTGCCCAGAGCTGGTTCTGTTTTGAAAAGAACGTCCACGATTTTTTGATCCAGAACAATTACTTTCTTGCTTGCGGTCATATCCAGCTGATTGATGAACCTACCGCCATCTTTATCAAATTTCAGATTAAAAATTTTCTCGTAGTCAATATTAGCTCCTATCAGTCGGTACGTACCGTATTCTTTTTTATACGTAATGGTAGAGTTTTTATTGATAATTCCGGTTTGACCTGTGGTTTCGCTCAGGTCATTCACTTCATTGATTTCTTTTTCCGAAAACTGGAGCGAACGTCCGCTTTTCAGACCTTTGTAAGGTTGCGAGGTTTCGCCGGGCCACATTTGTACGGTGTTGGTGGCTCTGTCTCTGAAGTTGGATGTTACTCCGTTTTTCAGTCCGTTGCCCGCACCAAGCAGCACTATGAGGATAAAGATTCCCCACGATACGGACAGTCCGGTGAGCACCGTTCGTAAAAGGTTGTGCCTGAGTCCCGCTAATATTTCCTGAATTATATCCATGATAAATTATTCTATACAATTATTATTCATCGCGTTAGCGGCGGTTTTCAATATTCTCGATTAGTCCGTCTTTGATGTGGATAATTTTGTGGGTTTCGTCGGCCACCGATTTTTCGTGCGTCACTACAATGGTAGTGAGTCCGCTATCGTTCAGTTCCTTGAATACTTTCATCACATCTACAGTGGTTTTACTGTCGAGCGCACCCGTAGGTTCATCGGCTAATAGTATTTTTGGCTCCGAGATAATGGCACGTGCTATGGCTACGCGCTGTTTCTGACCGCCCGACATTTCGCTGGGCAGGTGTAGCGCCCAGTCTTTCAGCCCCATGCGATCCAGATATTCCATGGCTATGATGTTACGCTTTTTGCGGCTGATATTCCGGTAGTAAAGCGGCAAAGCTACATTTTCCAGCGCATTCTTGAAGTTAATCAGGTTGAACGACTGAAAAACAAATCCGATAAGCTCGTTGCGGTAAGCAGCGGCCTGTTTTTCACTCAGATTTTTTATCAGCTTGTTGTTGAGCAGATATTCGCCGGTGTCGTAGTTGTCCAAAATACCCAGTATGTTCAGCAAGGTAGATTTACCTGAACCCGAAGCGCCCATGATTGAAACATATTCGCCTTTGGCAATATGTAAATCAATACCTTTAAGCACATGTAGCGATGTGGCTTCGGTATAGTAAGTCTTGTTAATGTCAGTAAGTGTTATCATTTCTTTTTGTTTCTCCCCGGCGGGGCAATTTTGTATTGATATTTATAAATTCTTTAATAATCAAAAAACAGTACAACATTTATTTTTCGGCAATAGTTTTTGCAATCGGTCAGACGATTAAATAAAACCTGCCTCAGCCTTCTGCCATGATGTTATTCACATTCACGTTGCAAATATATGTACTTTTAAAGTACCTTGCAATACATAGTACCATAAAAATAAAAAAAATCTTAATCTTTTTGCCAAAGTTCTTGTATATAGACGCTATTCAGTGTGGAAAGATTACAAGCGTTAACATTATTTAATAGAATAAAGAGCTTTCAGTGAGATGAGAGATATAGAGATGAGTGATAAACGATGAATGATGAATGATAAATGATGAATGATAAGTGATGAGTGATAATTCCTATAGCAATCAAGGAAATTATTAATTATTAATTATTAACTATTAATTATTAATTAACAAGTCGTTGTTCCCGAAAGTAAATTTAGCTCCTAAGTTTATTTCTTTTTCGTAATAAAAAGTGTTGTACTTTTTTGAATATTGCACAGGTATGTCCAACTCCCGGAGTTCGTCAATAATCATATACAACTCGGCACGGCTTATGTTGAGCTTTTGTGCAAATTGCTTGGGAGTGCCTGTTTGACCGAGACGAATCAGGGTGTGTAGTTTTTGAAGTTGCGGATAATAATCGATAAGTTTCATAGGGGTATCTTTTGTTCCGCAAAGTTATTATATTATTGCAAAAATACAATGGAATATGTGATAAAAGATAATATTTTGACGTTAAATATATGGAAAATAAAACAAATATGCTTGTTTGGTTAAATGAAATGCGGTCGTGCTCAAAGTTTTTTCAATACATGACGCTTTGCTCAACGGATAGTTTATATGCTGCACGCTAAGGTGCTAAGGTTCAAAAGATGAACTAAAGTGCGCCTTAGTGTCTTTCCGACATTAGTGCCCCGGCGTACAGCATATGGGTCATTTAACCCGAAAGTTATTTTTTCATTATAAGTTGTGTACTTATACCACTTCCGGTATGTACTTTTAGCAGATAACTACCTGCCGACAGGTGGTTGAAACCTATCGTACTGATATTGCCGGTAGCTGTTTGCAATAGTTTCCCGGCAAGGCTGTAAATCTCCACTTTGTGTATGGCTGTGGGGGCTTCCACCCTGAGTTGGTTGGTTACCGGGTTGGGATAGGTTTTTACGGTGATGGCCTTCGGATTATCTATTCCTGTTGATATATAGGCCGTGCTGATATAATACAGGTTGGAGCTGTCGCCTTTGGTTATTTTGTGCGCGCCGGCTGCCAGCGTAGTAATTACGATTCCATTTACGGCTGTATAGTTTACGTCGTCTATCTTTATTTTTCCGGTAAAATCGCTGTTGAATACCAAAGCAAGTTCAGCCGTACTTGTGGTGGTAAATGTAATACTGGTGCTCGATTCCATTTTCAGGCACTGAGTCATGGTTATGTCTTGATATACCACGGTGCCTTTGCTGTCCGAGAGGTTGCCGGTGATGGTGTAGAAAGTGCTTGTTTTACCGGATAGGCTGAAATTATGAATCATATCGGCACTTGTTTCTCCACCTCCTGTTTCTCCGCCTCCTGTGTCACCACCTCCGTTGTTGGTGCTTTCTTCGCCCTGTACCGATACTAATGAGGTTTTGTACCCGGATACTGCTGTTTTTAAGGCTGTGTTTACAGCGTATGAGGCGTCGTCTGTAGCGTTGTTGAATGTCCATTTCAGGTCGCCTCCGTTTACGCGTCCTGCGTATTGCATCACCTGTGTTCTGGCGGCTTCGGGACTGTCGGGGATATAGGCGTACATCAGGGCTTCGTTGGTGTCAAAGTTGTTGTAGGTATTGGCTCCGTATGCCGACTTAACTGTGGCGGGAACGGTTTCCATGCGGGAAGTAGCTACATAAGCATCAAAATCTACCGTGGTGGCATTGGTGTATCCCGTTGCTCCGTAGGCAACAAAACGGTGTTGCCCGCTCATAAAATTATTGAATGCTTTGATTGTACCTCCGTTTTCTTTCGAGAACGTAGGCATGTTTGTATAGTCGTTGGCTTGTTTACTTTCATCCCATACATCGCTACCCTGCATGGAAGTGAGCATGGGATACTTGCAGTTGCGGAAATAGTTGGCTTCCATAAAAACCGATGACCCCAGTGTAGATCCTGCTCCGTACTTGGCATTACCATCGTAATAGTTATTGTATACATGGGCTGAGTAGTAGCGCACGCGCGGATGGCGTGAGTCGGAATGGTCGTACCAGTTGTGATGATAGGTTATGTACAGACCGGTGGTGGTACCTTCACTTAATCCCAGCAGGTTGCATTTGCCCGAGTCCCAGAAATGGTTGTAGGAAAAGGTGATATATGTAGACTTTTTACAGTCTAATGCACCGTCGCCTTTGATTTGGTCGGCATCGCTTCCGGCATTGCCGTAAAACATGTCGCAGTGATGTATCCAGATATAGTCATTGTCCTGTTGCAATCCGATATTATCGCCTTCGCTGCTATCGCAGTTTATAAACCCCAGGTTGCGTATTTCCACGTTCGAAGCGTTCTTTACGCGAATACCCCAACCGTCGGCTACTGCATCGTCGCCTATACCCTCGATGGTGATGAATGAGGCTGCATTGTTGCTGTTTTCCACCACAACATCGCCTCCCAGCATATAACTCAGGTCGGTAATTTGTCCTATAATACGCACTACAAGCGGTCGGCTGTCTTTGCCTTTTTTAAATCCGTCGAGTATGTTCTGCAGGCCCACGCAAGGATTGGCATTGGCTCCGGTTACTTCCAGCGAAACGGTATTTTTTGTTTTTTCGGTTACGTAAATAATCACCGCATTAGCTTTCAGCGTGCCGTCGGACTGGTAGGCGCCGGGTACCCGGTTGTTGGCAAATGCAAAGCCGCTGCGGTCGTGACTTTGAACGGTAAATTCTGTAGTCGATGCCTCTTCTGTTTCGGTATTACCTGTAAGGGCTACCACTCTGATGCTGTAGTTGCCTGCTTGCAATCCGGGAATATCGGCCCGGTAATAGCTGCCATAGTTGCGTATGAGTTGGGTGTCTGCTTTACGGTTGGTTATGCCGTTGCCACTGATGTATACGTTGTATTGTGTGGCACCGGCTACAGCCTGCCATTTTACGTATGCCGACTCTATCCAGCCTGCCGATTCGTTGATGGTTAATGATTTTGCACTGAATGAAATCAGTATGCCAAGTGACATGAGTAGTAGTGTTTTTTTCATCATAATAGATTTTATATAGAATAAAGAGATATTGGCTTGAAAGTGATTTTTTAAACTACAAACTAAGGGTCTTTGTGTTTATAATTATCATATTACAGCCCCAAGCCTCAGGACTATTCCTTTCGTATTTTTTTATATGCAAATGTACTTTTGTGTTATTAAATCGGGGTCGACATATTGTTGTTTAATGTGTAACAATTGAAGATAAGGGCTTGAAAATAAATTTTGTTTTTGTTTTGTATGAATATTCATCTATAAAAAACAATGTTTATAGAACTTTTACGTACAATAATTGTTTAGTATGATACAAAAACAATTAAAATGCATTATTGATTAACTTTTACATCAGATATTATATTGAATAAAGGATATAAGCTTGAAAGGGAAAATTTTAAACACGAAGTCCCAAAGTCACGAAGATATTATCCAATTTCAACATAATACAAGAACACGAAGAAAAACATATTCATATGTTTTTAATTGGGTCTTAAGCCGTTTTCAAAGTAGCTAAAGGCGAATAAACAATTTTTAGCTTTATAAAAAAGATGTTTTGCATTAATGGCTTTGGTGTCTTCGGGTCTACCGATAAATCGGTATGTTCCATTTGTGTTTATGATTTTTATATTATCAGGTATATAACAAACAGTTCTATATGAACTCTATTAAACAAACACTTAAAAAGAAACGTATGAGAAGAATTGTGTTTATTTTATCATTAGTACTTATCCCTTTTATATTGAGCGCGCAGAAAGGAATTATCAAAGGAAAGGTGTATAATGCCAAATCCAACGAGCCTATTGAGTTTGCCAATATACTGATTCAGGGAACTACCATTGGCTCAACATCCGACCTCAACGGGAATTATATTTTTACGGGTGTAAATCCGGGTTTTGTGCGACTTGTGGTGAGTTCCATAGGTTTTGAAACTACGGTGTCGGCCGAGATACAGGTGCAGGGTAACCAAACTACTTTTGTGGATATAGCTGTGCCTGAGGCGGCTTTTGCTATTCAGGAAGTAACGGTGCGCCAGAATCTGAACCTGAAACGAATTGAAAGTCCGGTGTCGGTACTGTCGGTGGGGGTGCAGGAAATTGAAAAAAGTGCCGGAGCCAACCGCGATGTATCTAAGGTGGTGCAAACGCTGCCGGGAGTAGGGGCTACCGACCCTAACCGCAACGACCTGATTGTACGTGGTGGTGGCCCGTCGGAAAATGTTTTTTATCTGGATGGTATCGAAATTCCGGTTATCAATCACTTTGCTACTCAGGGTTCGTCGGGTGGCGCTATAGGGGTTATCAATCCTGATTTTGTGCGCGAACTGAGCTTTTACACAGGAGCTTTCCCGGCCAACCGTACCAATGCGCTTAGCTCGGTGATGGAAATTAAACAAAAAGATGGCAGCAAAGACAGGGTGCATGCTAAACTGTCGATGGGCGCTTCGGACGCAGCGCTTACCGTGGATGGTCCGCTGAGCAAAAAATCGACCTTTATCGTGTCGGCACGGCAGTCGTATCTCCAGTTTCTTTTCAAAGCCATTGGCTTGCCTTTTTTGCCCACCTACAACGATTTTCAGGTAAAATATAAATACGAAATTGATAAAAAGAATGAGCTTACCCTGATTGGTATCGGAGCTATTGATAACCTGGTGCTGAATACCGAACTGCAGCAAACGGGTACCGAAGCGCAGAAATACCTGCTGGCTTATCTGCCTGTATATAAGCAATGGAACTATACGGTGGGTGCTGTTTACAAGCATTTTGGCGATGGATTTATCGACAATTGGGTGCTGAGCCGCAATATGCTACGCAATAGTAACTTTAAGTACCAAAACAACGATGAATCGCTTCCCAAAACCTCGGATTATCTATCCGACGAGGCCGAAAACAAGTTGCGCTTTGAGCGGGATTATCCTTATATGCCTGTAAAACTGAAAATTGGCGCCGGCTTGCGCTACTCGCATTATACCAACGATACCTATAGGCAGTTGTATTACAATGGCGCTGTGAATGAGCTGAACTACAGTACGGAACTCAATTTGTTCGGGTATCAGGCTTTTGCGCAGGCATCCGACGAGTATCTCAACGATAAGCTGAAACTGTCGCTTGGAGTGAGTGTGGTGGGCAATAATTTCAATAGCCGGATGAAAAATCCGCTTAACCAGTTTTCGCCACGTTTGTCGGCATCGTATGTGCTTACCGATAAGTGGGATATCAATGCTAATGTGGGGCGCTATGCCTCGCAACCGGCCTACACCACTATGGGTTATAAAAATGCTGCCGGCCAGTTTGCTAACCGCAATGATAATCTGAAATACATTATATCTAACCAGGCCATTGTGGGCATTGAGTATCGCCCTGCTGATAAAATGCGCCTTACCGTGGAGGCTTTTTACAAGCAGTATGAGCAATATCCTATGTCGGTGGCCGACGGACTAAGCATAGCCAGCAAGGGTGCCGACTACGGACAGGTGGGCGACGAGGAAATTGTGTCCACCGGTTTAGGGCGTGCCTACGGTGTAGAGGTGCTGTACAAAATTATGGAATGGAAAAACCTGAACCTGACTTCGACTTACACTTACTTCAGAAGCGAATTTACGGATAAGGATGGAAATTATCTGCCATCGTCGTGGGATACCAGACATTTGTTTAACTTTATAGCCAGTTACAAATTCGGGAAAAGCTGGAATGTGGCCACGCGCTGGCGTTATGTGGGCGGAGCTCCTTATTCGCCTGTGGATATGGCTTTGTCTACAAATCGCGAGGCCTGGGGTGTTACCAATCAGGCTTATGTGGATTACAGTCACTTTAATTCTTTGCGCCTGAAAGATTCGCATCAGTTAGATATCAGAGTGGACAAGGAGTTTTATTTTAAAAAATGGGTGCTTAATCTCTATGCCGATGTGCAGAACGCGTATATTTTCAAAAGTCAGAGTGTACCCATTTATACCAATAAGGACGAGAGCGGCAACGTGATAGCCGACCCCGACGGCGACCCAAACAAACAGGGACTTCGCATGCTGGAAAATACCAATGGTACTATTTTGCCCACGGTGGGGATTATTATTAAAATTTGAAAAATGCAACGTAAAGAATTCGGAGGTAATAGATATTTTGCACGCATAGCCGCGAAGGCGCGAAGATTCAATATTTTTTAAACACAAAGACCCGAAGACACAAAAAAACATCCACCAGATGTTGCAAAGCCTCCCCTTTGGGGAGGTTGGAGGGGCTTAAATGTGTCTAAATCGTTAACCCGGTGTCGCAAAGCCTCCTTTTGGGGGAGGTGGGAGGAGCTTATAAACGCATGAAACGAGCATTCACCAAAGATAGTGAAAATTTGACATGCGAGTTCCATACGACCTTTAAAAAAACAATTATTTACGTATGAAAACAAGATTTGTAACTCTTATTTTGCTGGTGCTGATAGCTGTAGCAGCGCCTGCGCGGAAAAAGCAACAGGTGGCAACTCCTGTATACAGTTATGGTGTGGAAAAACAGGGTTCTACTATTGTGCTTACTTTTGAGAAAGGTAAGGAACACAATCATCCCCTTTTTGCTATCTGGCTGGCCGACGAGAATGGCCGGTTTATACAAACGCTTTATGTGTCGCAAACTATCGGGCGGGGTGTATTTGCACATGGCAGTCGCAAAGCGGGACAGTGGATGCCGGGCGAAATTCAACGACCTGCCACCGTGCCTTACTGGGCGCATCAACGGGCTGTGCTGAACGAATACGGCACCTATCTGCCTACACCACGACAACCCATTGCGGATGCTTATACGGGTGCTACGCCACCCTCGTCATTTGTTATGAAACTGCGAACGGATAAACCTCTGCACGGAAAATACAAGCTTATGCTGGAGCTAAACCAGTCGTGGGACTGGAACGAGTATTGGTACAACGACCGCTTTCCGGGCGATAAGGAATATCAAACATCGAGTCAGCCGGCTTTGGTGTATGTGGCCGATATAGATACCGAACGGCCTGCCACGGTAGAACTCCGTCCGCTGGGATATAGCCACTACGCAGGCAAAGACGGTAGCCTCAACACCAACCTGAGCACCATTACTACCGCTTTGCAAATAGCTGACAAGATTACAGCGACGATTGATGAATGATAAATGATAAATGATGAATGATAATTGGTGGTTGATGGTAGCAATCCCGTCTGCTTATTAAGCGTATCGGGTTAAGGGCTAACTTGCTAATAATTATTTTCTAATATAAATTGTGCATTATGAATTATTTATATTACCTTTGCTCCAAATTGAGTTTGAATCATTATTGCAGTACTGCTTGCTGTATACACTATTTTAAGTTGTCTCTCCTTAATAGTTCTCCTCATAAGTAATCAAATTTTATAAAAAATTCAAATGAACATTTACATTGCAGGTTTAAGTTTCTCGGTTACCGACCAGGATTTAAACAATTTATTTGCGGAGTATGGAGAAATTTCTTCAGCTAAAGTTATTACTGACCGGGAAACTGGTAAATCGAGAGGCTTTGGTTTTGTAGAAATGCCTAACGACGCTGAAGGACAAAAAGCTATTGACGAACTAAACGGAGCCGAATACGACAACAAAGTGATATCGGTTAACGTAGCCCGACCGAAAAGCAACGACAGACCTTCGTACGGTGGAAACCGCGGCGGAGGTGGAGGTTACAACAAACCAAGACGTTATTAAAAAAAAGCAGGAGGTTTTAAACCTTCTGTTTTTTTTTGACTTTATACCTACCTGCAAACAAACTTTGATACCGTGTATGATACTGTACGAGCTTGTTTCTTTTGATGCAACGTAGGGGGTGGCACTGATGAATTACATTCTTTTTTTTTGCGGTGCCCGATACAATAAAATTTTTCTGAAACTAAAACCAATATACATGGCAAGACCAATATTATCAAGTAAACGAGACAATGAAAAGAAAAAAGTAGAAAGACGTGCTGAAAAGCAAAAACGTAAAGAAACCAGAAAAGCGTCCGGCACCAACAGCATGGACGATATGATAGCTTATGCCGACCACTATGGTAACATTAGCGCTACTCCTCCGGGGGCTTATGATAGCCGCCAGTCGACCAACGATAACAACTCCGGCGCGGATAACAACGACCGCCAATCGGCCCTGAAAAACATCAAAGGGCGCGTTGAACATATCAATCAGGAAAAAGGTTACGGATTTATCAAAGATATAGCCAAAACCGATAAATATTACTTCCACTTTAGCAACACTTCCGATAAACTATTGGTGAACGACATTGTACTGCTCGACCTGGAACATGGCCGCAAAGGACTTAATGCGGTGAATGTGAGAAAGCTTAATGAATAATTGATAATGAATAATGAATAATTGACAATGAATAATTATCAATTATCAATTATTCATTAAATATTCAGGTGGTTATAGCATTGGGGTTCCACCTCTTGTCATTCCGATCCGCCAGCTGGCGGATAGCCGCCGTTTTTTAAGAAGTCCTTATTACAGCAATGTAGTAAGGTTTTTTTTGTGCTTCTTTTGTCCGTCGGCTAAAGCCGACGGCAATGAACCCGCATGCAATAAATTCGACGGCCATTATGTCCTGAAAGGACTATATAGCATAGCCCAATGGCAACGCCTTGGGTTAGAATGCAAGAAAACGAACCCAGCGCCCTGAAAGGGCAGCATAATTGCTTCTGTGCTTTACGATGCCGGGTGTTTTTTTTGGACACATTTAAGCCCCTCCAACCTCCCCAAAGGGGAGGCTTTGCGACATCTGGTGGATGTTTTTTTTGTGTCTTCGGGTCTACCGATAAATCGGTATGTTCCATTTGTGTTTAAAAAATATTAAATCTTAGCGCCTTGGCGGCTTTGCGTGCTACCGACAAATCGGCATGTTCCATTTGCGTTCAAAAATCTCACCCTATTCCGGGTCTTCAACCCTTGAGGTAGGTGAGGGGGTGCTTTTTTGCTACAAAGAAATCGGGGCGATGCCCCTCGAAAGAAAATGATAAGTGATGAATGATAAATGATATACCAGATGTTTCTCGCGTTGCGCTCTTAAGACCTACGACTTTTGACCTGAGACCTATGACTTACGACTTTTAATACCTGCTACCCGCTTCTCGCTTCCGTGGAAAAGAGTGAAACGAGATTATTAATTGATAGCTGTTTCTGGTTTGAATTGTAAAATATAATGTTTAAATTTGGGGCTGAAAAAATTAATTAGAAGGTAAAATAAATAGCTCTGACAGATATTCCAAAACCTCTTGTTCTGATCCCTCAAAAAACAATAATACAATGAAACGCAAATCACTCAAAGTTGTGCTTGCTGTATGGGTTGCGGTTTTTGCAACTCAGGCGGTATATGCTGACAAAACCATGCGGGTATGGTACAATAAGCCTGCAAGTGCTGCCACCTCGGATATAAAAAACAGTTGGAACAACGACCACGAATGGCTGAATGCCTTGCCTGTGGGCAATGGTTTTTTGGGTGCTATGGTGTATGGTAATGTGAATCAGGAATTGATTCAGCTCAACGAAAAAAGTTTATGGTCGGGCAGCCCCGACGACAATAACAACCCTCAGGCTGCCGAAACATTGAGCCAGATCAGGAACTATCTGTTGGAAGGAAAATACAGAGAAGCCAATGCACTAACGGTTGCCACTCAGGTTTGTAAAGGTGTAGGCTCAGGAGGTGGAAGTGGCGCCAATGTTCCGTACGGATCGTACCAGTTACTGGGCAATCTGTTTCTCGACTTTGGGCATACGGCTCCGTACGAAAACTATGTACGGGAGCTCGACCTGAACCGGGGCTTGGTGACCGTGGCTTATACTCAGAACGGGGTGAGGTACAAACGTGAGATTTTGGCCAGTTACCCCGACCGTGCATTGATTATCCGTTTTACGGCCGATAAAAAAGGGACGCTCAGCTTTACTGCCGGACTTACCCGCCCCGAACGTTACGAGACGCATGCCGGGAACGATCATTTGCTTATGACCGGAACGCTGGCCAATGGCAAAGGAGGGGAAGGCATGCAATATGCAGCCCGGCTAAAAGCTAAAGCCAAAGGTGGAAAGGTAAATTACAGCAATGCCGAACTGAGTGTGCAGGGTGCCGATGAGGTGACTTTGATACTGACGGCCTCTACCAACTACAAACAGGAATATCCCGGCTTTGTGGGTGACAACCCGGCCATAACGACACTGAATCAGCTATCGGCGGCGGCATCGAAGTCGTATGCTGCCTTGCTCAAACATCATATTGCCGATTATACTGCTCTGTACAGTAAAGTGAGCCTTAGCTTATCGGCCGATGAGGCCGACACCATTCCTACCGATCAGCGGTTGCGCAATCAGGCCATAAATCCCGATGACCGTCATTTACAGGAGCTTTATTTCCAGTTTGGCCGGTATCTGCTCATTTCGTCATCGCGCGAAGGTTCGCTGCCCGCTAATTTGCAGGGCATTTGGTGCAACAAAATTCAGGCTCCCTGGAACTGCGACTATCATACAAACATCAATGTACAGATGAACTACTGGCCTTCGGACATTGTCAACCTCGGCGAGTGCTTCAGTCCGCTATCCCGCCTCATAGAGTCGCTGGTAAAGCCGGGCGAAATATCGGCTGCCGTTCAATACAAGGCTTCGGGCTGGTGTGTGCAGCCTATCACCAATGTTTGGGGGTATACTTCGCCGGGCGAGGGAACAAGTTGGGGACTGTATGTGGCCGCAGGGGGTTGGCTGTGCAGGCATCTTTGGGATCATTACACCTTTACACTCGACCATAGCTACCTGCAAAGGGTGTATCCCGTTATGCTGGAGGCAGCCCGGTTTTATCTCGATTGGTTGGTGACCGACCCCAAAACCGGTCGGTTAGTGTCCGGACCATCTACTTCGCCCGAAAATACCTTTATTGCGCCCGATGGTTCATGGGGTTCTATTTGTATGGGGCCTTCGCACGATCAGGAAATTCTGTATGAGCTTTTTACCAACGTGCTGGCTGCTTCTAAGGTTCTGAAAGATACAGATCCGCTATTGAGTAAAATTGACCATGCGTTGCAAAATTTGGCCACTCCCGGTATAGCTGCCGAAGGGCGACTAATGGAATGGAGCGAAGAGTTTAAAGAAACGGAAATCAACCACAGGCATATATCGCATTTGTATATGCTATATCCCGGTACTCAGATTGACCCGCATACTACCCCGGAACTGGCAGCTGCCGCCCGCAAAAGTTTAGAGGTGAGAACGGATGTTGGAACCGGCTGGTCGCTGGCATGGAAAGTGAATCTTTGGGCGCGACTGAAAGATGGTAATCGCGCATACCTGTTACTCAAAAATCTGCTGAAACCGGTAGATAACTCCGGACTAAACATGTCCAACGGAGGAGGCACATACCCCAATCTGTTTTGCGCTCATCCACCGTTTCAGATCGACGGAAACTTTGGCGGTACAGCCGGTATAGCCGAAATGCTGCTGCAAAGTCACAATGGCTATATCGAATTGCTGCCGGCACTGCCCGATATGTGGAGAAACGGAGCAGTCAAAGGTCTGGTTGCCCGGGGTGGTTTTGTGTTGGATATACAATGGAAAAACGGGAAAGTGCTGCAAGGCATAGTCAGACCCACGTCCACCAATAAATGTGTTATCCGTTCCGCATCGCCACTAAAAATCAAAGGTCTCTCGGCTGTCACCATCGAAAAAGATGGCCTGTTTATGTTGGAATTTATGGCAGAAAAAGGCCGGGTGTACGAGTTGGAGGGTGGTAAGTAGTGAGTGTAAAAAAACGCTTACCGTATTAAACGAAGTAGAATCATTGTGTAGGTTGTTTGTATTGTTAACTTTAAATATGTAGATTTGCATTTTGAATATCTTTACCGGTATATTAATATGTTTCAATAAAAGAATTAAATAGTCAATGTGAATGAGCGCTATTGCCTTCGTTGATACCGAAATAGAGCCTAAGAGCCAAAAGATATTAGATATTGGCGGTATAAGGGTTGACGGAAACACATTCCACGGGAGTTCAGTTGCAGAACTTGCTCAGTTTTTGAGCGGAGTAGAATTTGTATGCGGACATAATATCCTGAATCATGATATAAAATACATTGGAAGGGCGCTTTTTGATATTGGGGTTAAAGCCGTTGTGGATACGTTGTACCTATCTCCACTTTTGTTTCCGACCAAACCGTATCACGCACTTTTAAAAGATGATAAATTACAAACGGATGAGTTGAATAATCCGTTGAATGATGCCATTAAGTCTAAGGATTTGTTTTATGACGAGCTGGATGAATTTAATCAGATTGATCGTGATTTGCAAAATATCTTCTATGCTCTTCTTTCAGATAAACGTGAGTTCCGGGCTTTTTTCAGATATATTTCATTTGTTCCTTATAATCAGGTTTCGGTTGAAAGTATAATCCGCAGAAGATTTGAAAATGAAATTTGCGAAAACGCATTACTTTCCACCTTGATTGCAAATAACCCCATAGAACTTGCTTATTGTTTGTCACTCATAAATTCTTTATGTCATTTTAAAAACGTACGCTCCATTATACCGCGATGGGTGTTAATTAATTTTCCGGAGGTTGAGCGGATTATATTTTTGTTACGAAACAAACCCTGCACAACCGGTTGTATGTATTGCAACAAAGCGTTGGATATACATCAGGGATTACGCCGTTTTTTTGGATTTAATACATTCCGTACTTATGGTGGTGAATCTTTACAGGAAAGAGCAGTTAAGGCAGCTGTTGATAATAAATCTTTATTAGCGATTTTTCCTACAGGAGGCGGAAAATCTATCACTTTTCAGGTGCCGGCTTTGATGAGTGGTGTTAATTCTAATGGCCTGACAGTGATTATATCCCCTTTACAATCGCTGATGAAAGATCAGGTAGATAACCTCGAGAAAAATGGAATAACTGATGCTGTTACCATCAACGGATTATTAGACCCGATAGACCGGGCCAAATCATTTGAACGGGTTGAAGATGGTTCGGCTTCATTACTCTACATATCTCCGGAGTCTTTACGGTCTAAAACAATTGAACGAGTAATATCAGGCAGAACGATTACCCGTTTTGTGATTGATGAGGCTCACTGTTTTTCGGCTTGGGGACAGGATTTCAGGGTAGATTACCTCTATATTGGCGATTTTATTAAAAGTATTCAGGAAAAGAAAAATTTACCCGAGGGTATTCCCGTTTCCTGTTTTACTGCTACTGCCAAGCCAAAAGTAATCGAAGATATTCTGAATTATTTTAAGGAAAAACTGTCTGTTGACCTGGAGGTTTTCACATCAAAAGCATCAAGAACCAATCTTCAATACAAAGTTTATGAAGAGCGTGATGAGGAAGAAAAATACCAAAAACTCAGAGATTTGATTGAAAGCAGGTATTGCCCTACCATTGTATACGTTTCCAGAACCAGAAAAGCAAATTTGTTGGCCGAAAGGCTTTGCAATGATGGGTTTTCGGCCAAACCTTATCATGGAAAAATGGATGCGCAGGCAAAAACAACTAATCAAAATGCGTTTATAGCTGGTGAAGTGCAAATTATGGTGGCCACTTCCGCTTTTGGTATGGGTGTGGATAAAAAAGATGTGGGTATGGTGGTTCATTATGAAATATCCGACTCTCTTGAGAACTATATTCAGGAAGCGGGTAGAGCTGGCAGAGATGAAAATATTGTTGCCGATTGCTTTGTGTTGTTTAACGAAGAAGACCTGAGTAAACATTTTATTCTGTTGAACCAAACCAAATTATCTATAAAAGAAATTCAACAAATATGGAAAGCCATAAAAGAAATTACCCGATTTAGATTGTCCGTATCAAATTCTGCGTTAGAAATTGCACGTAAAGCGGGTTGGGATGACAATGTTGCTGATATCGAAACAAGAGTAACAACTGCTATTGCTGCTCTGGAAGACGCCGGCTACCTGAAGCGTGGACAAAATATGCCAAAAGTTTTTGCCAATAGTATACTTTGCAAGAATGCTCAGGAGGCTATCGAAAAAATAAATGCTTCAGAGAAATTTCAGGAAAAACAAAAAGAAAAAGGAGTCAGGATAATTAAAAAACTTTTATCCAGTAAAAGCAGAAAACAATCTAACGAAGAATCGGCAGAATCCAGAATTGATTATATAAGTGATCATTTGGGAATTGTAAAAGAAGAGGTTGTTGATATTGTTAACTTGCTGCGGGACGAAAACATTCTGGCCGATGCCAAAGATTTATCGGCATTTATCAAAAAGGGTGAAAATAAGAATCGTTCGCTCAATATTGTTGAAACATTTAGTAAGATAGAGCGGTATTTACTGCAAATGTTTGAAGAAAGCGAAAAAACATTTCATCTTAAAGAATTAAACGAGAAGGCCGAGTTAAGCGGCTGTCATGATGTGAATGTGAGTAAGATAAAAACGATTATCAATTTTTGGTCTATTAAAAATTGGATTAGAAGACAGAACTTAGAATATACCAAAAATCACATTGTAGTGCAGAGTTTGTATTCAAAAGAGTTACTTAAAGAAAAATTAGAAAAAAGGCATGAATTAGCTCAATTCATTGTTCAATATCTTTACGATAAAAGTAATTTGAGTGCTTCGGACGATGATACAGGAAAAGAAGATGTTTTAGTTGAATTTTCGGTTCACGAATTAAAAACTGCTTACGAAAACAGTCAGTATCTGTTTAAGTTGAGTGTTGGCATTGATGATGTTGAAGATTCATTGTTTTATCTGTCGAGAATTGAGGCTATAAAAATTGAGGGTGGATTTTTAGTGTTATATAATCGTTTAACCATTGAAAGGTTAGAACAGGATAATAAAAAAAGGTATAGAAAGGAAGATTATCAGAAGCTTGAGCAGTTTTACGAAAGCAAGGTACAGCAAATACATATTGTTGGCGAATATGCTAAGAAAATGTTAAGCGACTATAAAGATGCTTTACAGTTTGTAGAAGACTATTTTCAGTTAAATTACAGTTCGTTTCTTAATAAGTATTTCCCCGGAAGCAAAGCTGATGACCTTAAACTGAAAATGACACCAGCCAAATTCAAGCAGCTTTTTGGGGAACTATCGCCTACGCAGTTGAGAATTATTAACGATAATGAGTCCAAAAATATTGTTGTAGCAGCAGGGCCTGGAAGTGGAAAAACAAGGGTTTTAGTGCATAAGTTAGCTTCGCTGCTTTTGATGGAAGATGTTAAGCATGAACAATTACTGATGCTTACATTCTCAAGGGCTGCTGTTACAGAATTTAAAAAACGCTTGGTTAGCCTTATTGGGAATGCAGCTTATTTCATTGAAATAAAGACATTTCATGCTTATTGTTTCGACTTGCTTGGGAAAGTTGGAAATCTGGAAAAGTCTGATGCTATCATAAAGAAAACGATTGAAAAGATTAAAAATCACGAAGTTGAAATTAATCGTATTACTAAAACAGTTTTGGTGATTGACGAAGCTCAGGATATGGACGAAGATGAATTTAATCTGATCAATACATTAATGGAGCAAAATGAAGAAATGAGGGTGATAGCTGTTGGTGATGATGACCAGAATATTTTTGAATTCAGAGGAGCAAGTTCTAAATATCTTGAACAGTTTATACTGAACAACCAAGCCGTTAAACATGAACTGATAGAAAATTACAGAAGCAAAAACAATCTGGTAGATTTTACTAACCAGTTTGTAAAACAAATAAAGCATAGATTAAAATACACTCCGATAATTGCAAAACAAACAGATGATGGTTTAATTAAAATAGTCCGTTACAAGAGCGGTAGTTTGATAGTTCCTCTTGTAAATGATATACTTGCAACCGGACTTAAAGGAACTGTATGTGTGCTTGCCAAAACAAATGAAGATGCGCTGCAAATAACAGGATTGCTGACCAAAAATAGTGTGCCGGCTAAACTTATTCAAACAAACGATGGATTTAATTTATATCATGTTTTGGAAATAAGATATTTTTTAAGCCTTGTCAATACTGCCGATGATGTTTTTACAATCAATGACGATTTATGGGATAGGGCAAAACGCGAATTGAAAAATAAGTTTCAGCACAGTAATAAAATAGAAATATGTAACAACCTTATTCGCGATTTTGAAGCAACGAATATTAAAAGGAAATACAAATCCGACCTTCATGTTTTTATTCGTGAATCCAAATTAGAGGATTTCTTTAATGAAAATGGAGATGTTGTTTTTGTGTCAACAATTCATAAAGCAAAAGGGAAAGAGTTTGATCATGTTTTCCTGATGCTTGATAATTTTAATTCAGAAACCGACGAAGAAAAACGAAAATTGTATGTTGCCATGACCAGAGCAAAACAGAATCTCAATATTCATGTTAATTCTGATGTGCTTGACCATATCTCAAGCGAAAATCTTCTTAGACTGGTGGATAATAATACTTATGAACAGCCCAACGAGATAGTAAGGCATTTGACTTACAAAGATGTCTGGCTCGATTATTTTTTGAATAGGCAATCACTGGTTTCTCAATTAATGAGTGGAGATGAGTTGACTTTGAAAGGCGATGAATGTCTGAATTCAAATGGACAATCGGTTTTAAGATTTTCAAAGCAATTTATCGAAGAAATTGAAACACTTAAATTAAACAACTATGAATTGAAAAGTGCCAAAGTGAATTTTATAGTGTATTGGTTGAAAGAAGAGACTAATCAGGAAATCAAGATTGTTTTGCCCGAATTGTTTTTTGAAAAAACTGAAAGAAATTGAATTTGAGGTGCATCTAACCTGCTGTTTATATTTATTCTTCTATTTCATTCATCCGGCCCTGACCAGAAAAAGTGTCTTCTGCAAATAAAAATAAATCGGAGAATGGTTTGTTTTTCTGATAAATCGTATAACTTTGCATTCACAAACAAAAATTACAATCAGGTTTATGTATTTGAATTCACTCGTCATTGCAATTATTCTTGTCATCGGAATCCGAAGGATTTACCGAAGGTAGGACATTTTGCACTGACGCAAGATATTTCAACCCCCTTTCGGTGAATGCCGGAAGGGGTTTTTTTATTTTTATTCATCTAAAATAATAAACATTATGAACGAAACTATCGAACCACAGTTTGCCCGCCGTATGGCTGGTGTTCCCCGGTCGTTTATCCGCGAAATACTTAAAGTAGCGGTGTCGCCCGATGTTATTTCATTTGCCGGAGGCCTTCCTAACAAAAATTTGTTTCCGCTGGAGGAACTGCATGAGTGCGCGGATTTGCTGATGTCGGGCTCCGACCGCAATATTTTGCAATATGCCAATACCGAAGGTTACCTGCCTCTGCGCGAACAGATAGCGGCCAGATATGCCCGCAAGGGTCTGACTGTGAGTGCCGAAAATATCCTGATTACCAATGGCTCGCAACAGGGACTTGATTTGCTTGGGAAGATTTTTGTAAACGAGGGTGATGCGGTGTTGATAGAAGAGCCGGGCTATTTGGGAGCTATTCAGGCATTTTCAATTTTTAAACCGGAATTTGTAACGGTGCCGCTTACTGCTGATGGTATTGATATACGACTGATGAAACAAAAGATGGATGCGTTTTGCCCACGGTTGGCTTACCTGATTCCTAATTTTCAGAATCCATCGGGCATTAGCTACAGTGCCGAAACCCGGCAGGCTGTAGCGGATATTTGCCGCGGGAAAAATATGTTTGTGGTTGAGGATGACCCTTACGGCGATATACGCTTCAGTGGTGAGCACCTGCCTTCGCTGGCGCATTATCTGCCTGAGCAAACGATACTGCTGGGTACGTTTTCCAAAACAGTAGTGCCGTCTTTTCGCATGGGTTGGATAGTTGCTCCCCATGAGGTGATGGAGCGCCTGGTGATAGCCAAGCAGGCTGCCGACCTGCATACTGATTATTTTACGCAGCGCTTGCTGCATCTGTATCTGGCCGAATATGATATCGATGAACATATAGCAGTTATCAGTAAGGCTTATGGCGAACAGGCCACTGCCATGATGGATGCTATAGAGCGCTATTTCCCGAAAGAGGTTCATTATACCCGTCCGGAAGGCGGTATGTTTCTGTGGCTTACTTTACCTGAGGGTAAAAATGCGATGGAACTTTTTAACCTGGCAATACGCGAAAAAGTGGCTTTTGTTCCCGGCAATCCGTTTTATGTGGGTAAAACAGATGTGAATACCTGTAGGTTGAATTTTTCGTGTTCTACTCCGGCCGAAATAGAAGTGGGGATACGTAAACTGGCCGGCGCTATCAAGCAACTTTGATAGCGCGGAATCCTGATTGAGTTTAGCTTTCTCTTTTGTCGTTGAGCAGCAGGCTTACAGCGTCGCTAAGCGAGCCGGCTCGGGTAACGGTGCCTGAGTTGACAAAGAAAATCTCGTCGGCGTTTTCAATGGTATTTAGTCGGTGAGCAATGATAATGCGGGTAGTGCTGCGCGGAAGTTTACGCAGAATATCGTCGAGTAGCTGCTCGGTAACGGTATCGATATTGGCAGTAGCTTCGTCCAGAATCAGTAGATCGGGGCGGCGGATTACGGCGCGTATAAAAGCAATAATCTGCCGTTGGCCGAGGCTGATGTTATCGCCTGATGCATTGATGGGTGTGTCAAATCCATTTTCGAAACGCTCTATAAGTCCGTCGAGTCCCACTTCGTTCAGTTCGCGCATCAACTCTTCATCATTCAGGTTGCTAAAACACTGGTTGCCATACAGGATATTATCGCGCAAATTACCGGTAAACAATACCGGCTCTTGCAGGATGAATCCGATTTTGGCCGTGCGCTGGCTGTCGCTGATTGTGCGTATGTCGGCACCATTGAGCAATACTGTTCCGGAAGTGGGGTCGTACAGTCGGGCAATGAGCGATGCTGTGGTGGTTTTTCCTCCACCCGTAGGCCCTACAAAGGCGTAGGTTTTACCACGTTCAAGGTCAAAACTTACTTTGTTTAGAATATTTTTGCCCGGCACATAGGCAAAAGTTACATCTATGAACGAAATCAGGGCCGATTTTTTTTCGGTTTGCGTGGCAGCTTGCTGTTGCAGGTTGTTTTCGAGTACCAGTATTTGCGAAATCCTGTCCCAGCCGGCCAGCGCCACCTGAAAATTGGCCCACAGTGCAGCTATCTGCCTGAGCGGGTTATAAAACTGAGTTACGTAAGCAATAAAACTAATGAGCAGACCGATAGAAAACTCACCGGCTGCTATCAGATAAATTCCGAAACCGAGTACTACGAGTTGCCCTATGTTGGCCACCAAACTGTATACCGGCATAAAAATATTGTTGGCTATACCGGCACGTATCGCGCTGCGGTAATTGGCTGTGTTGGCTTCGTCAAATTTGCGGCGGAAATAATCGCGGCGGTTAAACGCTACAATTACTTTGAAATTGTTCAGACTCTCCTGGATCTCGGCGCTTAGTCCGCCGGTACTTTTCATATTGGCAGTATTCAGTTTTTTTACTAAAGGCGAAAAGCCCTTGGTGAAAACCCAGATAAGCAAGGCCGGAGCCAGGGTGGCTAATCCGAGTTTCAGATTGATGGATAAAAGAAAAACGGCAGCGCCAATCATGCCAAAAATACTGCTCATAAACTGTACGAGCGATTGCGAGAAAAACTGATTGATTTTATCCGTATCGTTGTTGATGCGCGAAATTAAATCGCCCGCTTTATTCTGATTGAAAAAGTCGATAGGTAAATCCTGTAGTTTGCTGAAAACCGTATTGCGGAGGTTGAACAGCATGCGCTGACCCACCCTACCCATCATTTGCGACTGTGTGTAGCCGCTGAAAAGAGCCGCAACGAAAATACCCAGCAGAATAAGTGAATATTGTATTACACCCTGATACTGATGCGTTACCACATATTTATCAACTGCTTGCCCCAGCAGGTAGGGAGCCAGCAGGTTCAGTCCTGAATTGATAAAAATAAATATCAGCGCCACAAAAAGATTTTTCCGTTCTTCGCCCATAAGCGTAAGCAGGCGCTTAATGGTATTGAAAACGCTTGATTTTGCAGGAGCAGCCTGACCTTTTTGTATGTTGAGATTATAATTTGCCATGATGTTTAGTCTTCGGTGGTTTCAATCTCGTTGGTACTTCTTTGCGAATTAAATATCTGCACGTATTCCGTGCTGTTTTCGAGCAGATATTCATGTGTTCCCACGGCCAGTATTTCGCCTTCTTCCATCACTACAATCTGATTGTAATGCTGCACCGACGCTATCTTTTGGGTAACCGAGAGTAAAGTTAAATCGGGATAATTCTGTCGTATGTTTTCCAGTATCTTTTTTTCTGTCTGGTTGTCTACTCGGGCTGTGAAGTCATCGAGCAGCAGAATTTTCGGATTCAGCGCCAGGGCACGCGCCAGCATAATGCGCTGTTTTTGTCCGCCCGAGAGGCTGTTGCCCCGCTCGCTTACAATCGTTTCGAGTCCGTCGGGGAGCGAACCGATAAAATCCTGCAATTCGGCAGTTTCTATCGCTTTGTTCATCAGCTCATCAGTTACGGTTTCATTGAAAGCAATGTTTTCTCTCAAACTCAGGTTGAAAATAACACTGTCCTGAAACACAAAACCAATCTGGTGCTGAAACCTTTCTTTGTTGAAAAGGCTCAGTTCTGTGTCGTCGAAAAAAATGTCGCCCGTGGTTGGTTTCAGCAAACCGGTCAGCAGGTAAAGCAGTTGCGTTTTACCGGCTGCAGTGGGGCCTATTATGGCCGTAAGCGTATGTGCCTGAATTTGCAACGATATATTTTTCAGTACCGGTTTATTGCCAAACTGCACATTTACGTTTTTAAATTCCATATTCCCTTTCAGCTCGTTATCTATGGTTCCTGTGTCGGCTGTTTCGGGTGCGTTCATCACTTCGCTGATGCGTCCGTAAGCTACCGAGGCTTGCGCTATAAAATTGCTGATAAAGCCAATAACCATAATAGGAAATATGAGCAGGGTAAGGTACGAGCTGAATGCCGCAAAGTCGCCCAACGACATACGTCCCTGTATTACATAATGTCCCCCTAAGGCCAGAATAATAAGCGATGCCATATTACCCACAAACACCACAATGGGGATTAGTGTAGCAAAGAAGCGCAGGATAGAAATACCAAGATTCCGGGCTTCGGTGTTTACGTCTAAAAATTTGTTGTATTCCATGGTATGGGCATTCAGCACACGTATAAGGGCTGCACCCAGAATACTCTCATTGATTACTTTATTGAGGCGGTCAATTACCTCGCGGCTGCGTTTGAAGAGTGGTTGCAGTTTTCTGAACACAATGGCAAAGGCTCCGCTGATAATCGGGATGATGGTTAAAATGGTGAGTGCCAGTTTCCAGTCGATAGTAATTAGCAGTATACTGGCCGCAATCACCACAAAAACTGACGATGCCAGCGATACCACCCCCATGGATACAAACATTTTGATGGAATCGATATCCGAAGTGAGGTTGGTAAGCAGCTTGTTGGGGTTGGCCTGTTGGATAAACGAAAAACTCTGTCGCGATATTTTAGCCGATAATTGTGTTCGTAAATCGCGTGCAACCTTCTCCGAAGTATACGTTTGAATAATGCTTTGCAGAATGGTAAAAAGAAAAATAACGATAGATGCTGCGAGAAACTCAATAATTAGTTTCCGGTACGAGAACTCACCCAGAGAAAAGTCGTCGATAGCATGCGATATAATTTGGGGAATAATCAAGTTGACTCCATTGCTGAGTAATGCAAACAGAATCAGTAGAAAAATCATAGGTTTGTACGGACTAAGCACCGAAAAAATATTGGGTTTCTTAGGGCGTTTGTCCGACGGTAGCGAGTCTTCTTTTTTATTCATCAGTAATTTATGCAGAGACGTTTATAAGCACTTTTTTTAAACGTATACGGTGGTTGTTTGGTTCAACGAAACAATCAATTTTCCAACATTCGGGGCTGATGCCCGCAGTTGCCGGATTTGCGTTAGCAAAGGTATAAAAAAACAGAGGATGAAAATAAATGAAAGCATTAAAAAGCCGAAAAGTCAGTAATGAAACTTCTTTTTTCTCCGCCCCAACCCCGTCAATCCCAGGTTCCGGACTGTCATTCAGGAAGAAGTGAAAAATATAGCTCTTAATCCATCATATTGAAGTTTATTTGACAATCAAGTGAATGAATATCGAAAATTAAAAAATATTTTACCGTGATTAAGGTTAAAGTGCGAAAAAATATTATTTTTGCATTATTCTAAAGGTCTATTAATATATTGTCTTCCATACTCCTCCACTTCATTACATAAGTAATAGCACTTCGGAGGATACGCCGGCTTGTCTGATAAGTCGGTTATATCGTTTATTATAATATTTCTTTATAAGATAAAAATGCAAATTGGTATCCTATGTCAATTGCTATTTTTTTAATAGATAAACTTATGAATAATATCAATATTTATTTACAGGCACTTCAAATGTCAAAAGGTGCTGTCGACGAAATAATGTTGGGCGAAATGTTGGGACTTGAAGAAGATGCCACCCGGCGAATTATAGCCAGTTTGCTTAACGAATACAAAATAACTTACAGCTCAGATAATAATACGTGTAATTACAAACCAATTAAAAAACAAAAAAAATATGAACATCGATGATTGTATTCGTTTTGCTAACGAGAATCCTGTTTGTCACGTAGCGACAGCTGTTGATAATCAGCCTTATGTGAGAATTCTGGGTATGTGGTTTGCAGATAAAACAGGCTTTTATTTTCAATCGGGTTCCATCAAGGAACTTCCGGGCCAGTTGGCTGTTAATCCAAAAACAGAGCTTTGTTTTTATCATCACGAAGGTATAACAGGGACTATGCTCAGGGTTCAGGGTGAAGCTGAAATTCTTGACGATCAGGTTTTTAAAAATAAGGTTGTAGAAGATAGGCCATTTCTGAAAACTTTAGGCCTTACAGCCGAAAGCCCGGATTTGTTTCTGTTTCGTATTGCGCATGGTAAGGCTCATTTCTGGACGATGGCCAATAACTTGAAAGCAAAAGCATATATAAACTTTTAGAAATAATGGAAAAAGGAAAGTTTTAAAGTGGATTTTCCCGAAAAATAAGGCTGTAAAGAGAGTGTGATGTTCTGAATGACATTGTCTCTCTTGTACAGCCTTTTATAATATCGATTTATTTAATCCAGTCGGTAGGGTGGGCTGGCGATATAATCGGAGCAAGTACTTTTTCTTTGCTGTAGGCTTTGGCCTGGCGTGCGCTGAGCTGATGACTCCATGCCACCCTACCGCCAACAGAGGCGCCTTCGCCTGTACACAGATATTCAGCGAAATAGGCTGTCTTGTCGCGCGATGTTTTGTCCCAGTTGGCCCATCCGGCCGGTGCTATATGTTTCCCGATATGGCACTGTATAAACACAACACGGGCATAGTCGCGCCATGGCCTGCCCAGTAGCGCTTTGTCGACACCCGGAGCTGACGTAAGCGTACAATGGCTGAATACAAAGCCATATTTCCTGCCCTGAGGCGTGCTGGCTGCGGTAATATATGAACTGGTTTTGCTGTGTAAGGTGCAGTTTTCGAAAAAAGCCGTAGCCGAACCGAAAATAAAATCGGTAGTTCCTTCAATATAGCAGGCAGCAAAGTAATTGCGGCTTGTCTCGCCCGACAGATAAAGCGTGTCCTGATTGCCCAGCAGCCGGCAGTTAACGAAAGCGCAACGGTCGCCTTCTACATGGAGTGCTACTGCCTGACCCACAGGACCTGCTGAGTTTTCAATGGTCAGGTTTTCGGCTCTGAAATCGTCGGCTTCTACCATCAGTGTATAGGTATAAAAGGTGCTGTTGCGCCCCCGGCTGATGCTGTTGAAATGGTCGCCGTATGTAAGAATGGTTTTTTCGGCGCTTTCGCCTATCAGCCTTAAGTGAGTATTGCATGCCGGCACTTTTACCTTTTCATGATAGGTGCCGTTTTTGATATAAATGCTAACCGGTGCATCCGGGAAAGCTTTACTGGCATCGATAGCAGCTTGTATGGTAGTGAAATTTCCTGTTCCATCGGCTGCTACAATAAAGTCGTATTGCCGGGCATTAGCTGTAACACTAAGTAAAACCAACCACAAGGGGAGCAATAGTTTTTTCATTCGTTCTTTTTTATTTTTAATTAGTTGTCGCATGGAACCCGCATCAGTGAGTTTTCGGGATGCGAGTTTCATTATAAATTAATATCTGCTGAATAGGATAAATAATATAGCAAAGGTAAAGAAATAATTTATAATTTTCCCGATGGCTATTGCCCTTACGGTTGCCATTTCAAATTATTTGGCGCGTTATTTGTTTTACAAAAGAATGTATAAATCGAAATAATTCAATAGAATTGGCTGGTTCAATATAAATAATTAGTATATTTGACGCCATATTTACTTAATATCTGTATAATAATTTAAATTTTTGTTTATTGTTATGAAAAAACTAATTTTTCTGGCAGTCCTTCTGCTGTCTGTCTCTTTTGCTAATGCTCAGTTTAATTTTGGTATCAAGGCCGGATATAATTCGTCCTTAACGTTTGATAATATATCATCGGTAAGTAATGGTGGTTATAATTTAGAAAACGTAAACTCTGAGCTTGCCAACGGGTTTCACGCCGGTATCTTTAGCCGTGTATTCATTAAGAATTTGTATATCCAGCCCGAGCTGTTGTACAATATGCAGAAAAAAGATTATCAGTTCTCCATATTGGATGGAGCTGAAAACTTAAATGTCAACAAGTATGTTACCTTTAGCACAGTGGATATTCCTTTGCTGTTGGGTTATAAGCTTTTGGATCTGAAAGTTATGAACCTGCGGGCTTTTGCTGGTCCTAAAATCAGGCTTAATGCCGGTTCGCAAATATCGTATGGTAATTTAACTGCCGGCGAAGTAGACAGGGAAGCCCTGAAAGGAGAGTTTAAAAATGCCAATATCGGTCTGGAAGCAGGTGCAGGTATCGATGTGCTTATGTTTGCTTTGGATGTAAGATTTAATCTTATTAACGATATTTATCAGGCCACCTGGCAAACCAAGCCCGACCTCAATTCCAACTTTGTGATTTCACTTGGCTGGAAATTATTCTAAACGAATTTCTCAGATTAAATAATTGATTCCACACCGGAAAGTGCCTGTAAATCGTCGCAGATTTACAGGCACTTTTTTTTAGCAAATAATGATTTGAGAAAACATTATGGCTACAATAAAAATAATATCAAAAATAGCGGGACAAAAAACAGATATAGATTAGTTTGTAAATGAATGAATCGCCGCTGCCTAAAGGCCTTATAGTTATGACTAATTTTTGTATCTTTGCATCCCGAATAAAAGATAAATTAGCAGCATAACAATGAATTTAGAAGAAATAATTCAGTCGGCGGTGACTCAATCGGTAAAAACGCTTTATAATGCCGATACCGAGATATCGCAAATACAGATACAGAAAACCAAAAAGGAGTTTGAAGGTGATGTTACAATAGTTGTTTTTCCGTTTGTAAAGATGGCACGTAAATCGCCCGAAGTAGTGGGACAGGAAATTGGAGAGTTCCTTTTGGCGCACTATCCTGTGGTATCGGCCTTTAATGTAATTAAGGGTTTTTTGAATGTTAGTATAAATAAAAGCCACTGGATTGAAACGCTCAATGCCATTCATAGCGATGCTTTGTATGGTACCGTGCTGCCCGATGAGGCTGCGGGTGTGATGATGATTGAATATTCTTCGCCCAATACCAATAAACCGCTTCACCTGGGGCATATCCGCAATAACTTGTTGGGACATAGTATTTCGGAAATACAAAAGGCCAATGGATGGAATGTGGTGAAAACGAATATTGTGAACGACCGCGGTATACATATTTGTAAATCGATGCTGGCCTGGAAACTTTTTGGGAATGGCGAAACGCCTCAGAGCTCCGGCCTGAAAGGCGACCATCTGGTGGGAAAGTATTATGTGATTTTTGATAAAGCGTATAAAGCTGAGATTAAAGAACTGATGGCTACCGGCATGAGCGAAGAAGAGGCCAAAAAGAATGCGCCGCTTATACTCGATGCTCAAAAAATGCTGTTAGCCTGGGAGAATAACGATAAGGAAGTACGCCAACTCTGGGAAATGATGAACGGATGGGTGTATGCCGGATTTGACGAAACTTATCAGCAAATGGGGGTAAGTTTTGATAAGATTTATTATGAATCGGAGACTTACCTCACCGGCAAGGCTGAAGTGGAACGTGGTGTGGATGAGCAGGTTTTCTATCGCAGAGATGATAGTTCGGTGTGGGCCGACCTTACTGCCGACGGGCTTGATGAGAAACTCTTGCTCCGAGCCGATGGTACATCGGTTTATATGACTCAGGATATTGGTACTGCCAAACTGCGTTACAACGATTTTGATATCCAAAAAATGGTATACGTGGTTGGTAACGAGCAAAATTACCATTTTCAGGTGTTGTCTATTCTGCTTGATAAACTTGGATTTGCATGGGGCAAAAGTCTGGTGCATTTTTCGTACGGTATGGTGGAACTGCCCGAAGGAAAGATGAAAAGCCGCGAAGGAACTGTAGTAGATGCCGACGACCTGATGGAGGAAATGATAAACACGGCACGCGAAACATCGCAGGAACTGGGTAAATTGGATAATTGTACCGAAGAGGAGAAAAATACAATTGCCCGCATGGTGGGGCTTGGTGCGCTTAAGTACTTTATTCTGAAGGTTGATCCACGAAAAAACATGACCTTCAATCCGAAGGAATCAATTGATTTTAATGGAAATACAGGTCCATTTATTCAGTATACGCATGCCCGTATTAAATCGGTGTTGCGTAAGGCTACCGAACAGGGCGTGAATTTTGGAACAATAGTTGATATGCAACTTGAAATATCGGAAAAAGAAAGTTATCTGATACAGTTACTATCGGAGTTCCCAACGGTGGTAAAGCAGGCAGGCGAGGAGTTCAGTCCTGCTCTTATTGCTAACTACGAATATGAACTTGTAAAGGAATACAACCAGTTTTATCATGATTTTTCTATCCTGAAAGAAGAAAATGAAGGTTTGAAACAATTCCGGCTTGTTCTGTCCGACTCGGTAGCTAAGGTTGTAAAATCCGGTATGCAACTTTTGGGAATTGAAGTACCTGAGAGAATGTAGGGGTTGAAAAAGCATACAAGAGAATGAATTATTAGTTTCAGTAAATATTTTGTCTTTAGTATCTAAATAATAATAAAAAAATTTCCGGGTCTATGAAAACATCTACCAAAACACTCTTTCTTGGCTTAATTATTTTGCTGACGGGAGCTTGCTCGTCGGGGTACAAGGCTTACAAACAAGGCGATTACTACAAGGCCTGTATGGAGGCTGTTGAAAAATTGCGGGACAATCCACGCAACGAAAAGGCGCAATACGTGCTTAAACAGACTTATCCGTTGGCACAACAAATGGCGTTACGCGAAATAAATATCGCCCTCCAGAGTAACCAGCCTGATAATTATGCGGCTGTAGTATATCAATACGAGCGTCTGAATGCAATGGCTTCGACCATATACCGTTGCCCAAAGGCTATCGAATTAATTCCTGCTCCGGCGGAATACCACAGCGAATTAAGCGATGCTCGTGATAAAGCGGCCGGTCAGGTTTACGAACTTGGTGTTAAAGCGCTTAATGTGGGTACTATCGATCAGGCCAGAGCTGCGTACCAGTATTTCCAGAAAGCCAATAGTTTTTCAAATGGATATAAAGATGTGCTTAATCTGATAGAAGAGGCACGTTATCAGGGTACTTTGCGCGTGGCTGTGGAGCGCCCGCGAACAAGTCCGAACTATCAGGTTTCGGCCGATTTCTTTAGCGAAAATCTGCTTGCTGATATCAATAAGTATTTTTCCGGCAGATTGATACGCTTTTATAACGCAGCTAATGCTCCCCGCAATGCAGATGAGCGTCCGCATCAATACCTTGTGCTGAATTTTGAAGATTACTCTATCGGAAATATCCGCGATTCAAGAAATACGGTAGAAGTAAAACGCGACAGTGTAAAGGTAGGTACGGCAACTTTTGAAGGTAAAAAAGTGGATGTGTACAACACAGTAACAGCTAAGCTTACTACCAATCGTCGCGAAATTCTTTCAGGAGGAGTACTCAGTGTGAGGGTTTACGACACGCGCGATGTGCTATTGCAGCAACGCAACTTTACAGGCGAATATGTATGGAGTACCTCGTGGGGAAACTTCAATGGCGATGAAAGAGCGTTAACCAATGAGCAGAAAGCGCTTTGCGGGCGTAACCCGCAGTTGCCTCCTACTAATCAGGATCTGTTTATTGAATTTACAAAACCTATTTATTCGCAGGCATTTACGTATATCAGGTCAATCTACAGTCAGTATTAAACTGCATAATACCTAATGGAAATAAAAAACCGGGCAGGATTCTTTTCAGAGTCCTGCCCGGTTTTTTATTGTTGAATACCCTTAGCTGTTTTTACGAAAACCGATAGGGTTTGTGAGTTCATTACAAAGTCTTTTTGATTTCTGTTTCTTCAAAACTTTCAACCAGGTCGCCTACGCGCAGGTCGTTGTAGTTCTTGATGTTCAAACCGCACTCATAGTTTGTACCAACTTCTTTCACATCTTCCTTGAAGCGTTTCAGCGAGTCGAGTTCGCCGGTGTACACTACGATACCATCGCGGATAATACGCACTTTGTTGTTGCGCTTAATTTTACCTTCACGAACCAAACATCCGGCCACCGTTCCTACTTTCGTGATTTTGAACGTTTCAATTACTTCGAGCGTTGCAGTAATTTCTTCCTTAATTTCAGGCGAAAGCATACCTTCCATAGCCGCTTTGATTTCCTCTATAGCATCGTAGATGATAGAGTAGAGGCGTACGTCGATTTCTTCTTTTTCGGCCATTTTTCGGGCTGTAGAAGTTGGTCGAACCTGGAAACCGCAAATAATTGCGTTGGATGCAGCTGCAAGCAGTACGTCCGAGTCGGAAATAGCACCCACCGCTTTGTGGATAACATTTACCTGAATATGCTCGGTCGACAGTTTGAGTAACGAATCCGACAAGGCTTCAACAGAACCATCCACGTCACCCTTAACGATAACGTTAAGTTCTTTAAAGTCGCCCAGTGCAATACGTCGTCCAAGCTCATCCAGCGTAAAGTGCTTTTTGGTACGTAAACTCTGTTCGCGTTGCAATTGTTCACGTTTGTTAGCAATTTCGCGGGCTTCTTGTTCTGTAGCCATTACGTTAAAGTTATCGCCGGCCTGTGGCGCTCCGTTCAATCCGAGGATCAATACCGGTTCAGCAGGTTTAGCTTCCTTAATGCGCTGGTTACGCTCGTTGAACATGGCCTTGATTTTACCGAAATGCGTACCGGCCAATACTACATCGCCCTGATGGAGCGTACCGTTTTGTACCAGTATGGTGGATATATAACCGCGACCTTTGTCGAGCGATGATTCGATAACCGAGCCAACAGCTCTTTTTTCGGGATTTGCTTTCAGTTCGAGCAATTCGGCTTCGAGCAATACTTTTTCAAGCAGTTCGGATATACCCAAACCTTGTTTGGCCGAGATGTCCTGCGATTGATATTTTCCACCCCAATCTTCTACCAGATAATTCATGCCTGCCAGCGTTTCCTTAATTTTTTCAGGGTTAGCACCGGGTTTATCTACTTTATTGATAGCAAAAATCATAGGCACGTTGGCAGCCGATGCGTGATTGATTGCCTCTATGGTTTGAGGCATCACATTATCGTCGGCAGCTACAATGATGATGGCGATATCGGTAACTTTAGCACCACGGGCACGCATAGCAGTAAATGCCTCGTGACCAGGAGTGTCTAAGAACGTAATTCTCTGACCATTGTCTAATTTTACATTATATGCACCAATGTGCTGGGTAATACCTCCGGCTTCACCGGCTATCACGTTGGTTTTACGTATATAGTCGAGCAAAGATGTTTTACCATGATCCACATGTCCCATTACGGTAACAATAGGAGCACGTGGCAACAGGTCTTCTTCGCTGTCCGGCTCTTCTTCGCCAATGGCTTCAACTACATCGGCACTTACAAACTGGGTTGTAAATCCGAATTCCTCAGCCACAATATTGATGGTTTCAGCATCTAAGCGCTGGTTGATTGATACCATCATGCCAATGCTCATACAGGTAGCAATTACCTGATTTACAGAAATGTCCATCATTACGGCAAGTTCGCTTACTGTAACAAACTCAGTAAGTTTCAGTACGCTTTCTTCTGCCTGATCGCGTTCGGCCTGTTCCTGCAAACGGGCACTGGCTATTTCACGTTTATCTTTACGGTATTTGGCTCCTTTGCCTTTTTTGTTGCCTCCGGCCAAACGAGCCAGTGTTTCCTTAATTTGTTTTTGTACAGCTTCCTCGTCAACAACTGTTTTCAGAGGTTTTTTCAGTCTGTTGTCCTTTTTCCCGGTATTAGTGGCCAGCGTGGCTTTTTTGGGTTGTCCCAAATTGTTGCCTGTACCTGCATTGCCGGGCTGCTGAACTTTGTTTATGTCTACTTTCTGGCTGGTAAAGCGTTCGCGTTTTTTCTTTTTCAGAGCTTCGCTGTTAGCATTATCAGGGCCATTAATATTCAATACTTTCTTTTCGCCCGGAAGGGTTAGCGTTTTCTTGTTTTCGGCAAGCTGACGGTTTTTTTCTTCTCTTTCCTTGCGTTTCTGTTCTTTGGTCTTGGGCTTGGGACGTGTACTCTGATTTAGTAAATTCAGGTCAATGGTACCTATAACCACAGGCTTTTTTTCAATTTTCGGACGAGACAGTGAGAAAACTTCGTTTTCGTCGCTTACTTCGGTGTCTTCCACTTCAGTGGCGTTGTCATTTTCGTTTTCGCTGGTGTAATTTACATCATCATCTTCGTCGTCGTTATCATCATCGTTAAGCTCAATATCTTTGTTATGACTGTCTGTGTTTTTTACCTCATCATTTTCAGGTTCAAACACTTCTTCTTCCTGAACAGCCACTGGCTCTGTTTTAACTTCAACAGGACTCTCTACATGAATTTCAGCTACTACCGGTTGTGTTGCTTCCGGTACGTCCTCCACTTCAATCGCAGGAATTTCAACCTTTTCAGGGATAATGTCTTCCTTTATTTGTGGTTCAATGGTTTCAACAACAACTGGCTCTTCTATCCGGGTTTCCTCAATTACTTCAGGTGCCTCATAGCTTTGAGGTGTTTCTACCGTTACTTCTTCAACCACAGGGGCTTCTGTTTGCTTTACGCCCTCAGCAGCCGGTTTGTTTATTCCATCAAGGTCTATATGACCAACGGCCTTGATATGAGGAATCTGATCTTTAGGGATGGTGGTGCGAATGATATCCGCAGGTTTTTCAACTGGTTTCTCTACCGCAGTTTTTGATTGTAAATAACCTTCCAAAGCTACTGTTCCAGCCTTTTCTTTTGAATGACGTTCCTGACTCAAACGTTCCGATTCCATTTTCAGAGCCATATCTTTATTAAATTCTTTTGCAAGTAAAAGATATAGTTCGTCCGACAGTTTGAGGTTTGGATCAACTGACAGTTTATGACCTTTTTTTGCCAAAAACTCAACGGCGGTGGTCATTCCGACATTTAAATCTTTGCAGGCTTTACTTAATCTTATGGACATATATTTTTTGAATAGTTTTTTTATAATTCTAAGAGTTTATCGGGAACTAAGCTATAAACAGAGCTTGAAAATGTTATAATACCGATTTTGTTTATTCTTCTTCCTCAAACTCTGCACGCAGAATTTCAAGTACCTCGTCGATAGTTTCTTCTTCGAGGTCGGTACGGCGAATCAGGTCGGCACGGGGTACTGCAAGTATGCTCTTGGCAGTATCGCAACCAATAGCTTTAAAGGCGTCGATAACCCACTGATCTATTTCGTCGTTAAATTCATCTAAGTAAATATCTTCTGTTTCGTCTTCAATATCGCGGAACACATCCAGTGTATATCCGGTAAGCATGCTGGCAAGCTTGATGTTAAGTCCTCCTTTTCCTATGGCTTGCGATACTTCATCGGGTTTCAGATAAATTTCGGCTTTCTTCTCTGCTTCGTTTAAACGGATGGAAGATATTTTGGCCGGGCTGAGTGAGCGCGATATGAACAGACTTATATTATTGGTGTAATTAATTACGTCAATGTTTTCGTTGCGTAGTTCGCGAACAATTCCGTGAATACGCGAACCTTTTACTCCCACACAGGCACCTACCGGGTCGATGCGGTCGTCGTACGATTCTACGGCTACTTTGGCACGTTCGCCGGGTATGCGGGCAATTTTCTTAACTATAATCAAACCTTCGTTGATTTCGGGTACTTCCAGTTCAAAAAGTCTTTCGAGAAATACCGGCGAAATACGCGACAGAATAATTTTGGGGTTGTTGTTTTTATTGTCAACCATAGCCACTACTGCACGTACGGTATCGCCCTTGCGGTAAAAGTCGGTTGGTATCTGTTCCGATTTAGGCAGGTAAAGTTCATTGCCTTCGTCGTCAATCAGCAGCATTTCTTTTTTCCATATCTGGTAAAGTTCAGCGCTTACTATCTGACCAACTTTTTCGCTGTATTTTGAAAAAACATTATCTTTTTGAAGTTCAAGAATTTTGGACGACAGAGTTTGACGAAGCGTCAGAATAGCGCGGCGGCCAAATCCGAGGAAGTCAACCGTGTCGGTAACTTCTTCGCCCACTTCATAGTCAGTGTCAATTTTCTTGGCATCGCTGATAGTAATTTCCAGATTCGGATCTTCAAGTTCATCATCTTCAACCACAGTGCGGTTACGATATATTTCAAAGTCGCCCTTATCCGGATTGATAATCACATCATAGTTTTCATCCGAACCGAACATTTTAGTTATCACGTTGCGGAAAGATTCTTCCATAACACTTATCAGGGTGCTTCTGTCTATACTTTTCAGTTCTTTAAATTCCGAAAAGGTATCGATCAAGTTGATAGTTTCTTTTTTGCTCATGGCCTTATTTGAATCTGATAATATATTTTGTGTATTTTATGTCTGAGTAATTAAATATTAAATTTTCCTGAACAGTCACCTTTCGTTTTGAACCTTCCGGCTTTTCAGTTTTTTCTACCATCAAAACAAAATGTTCTTCGTTAGCTTCCTGCAGTATGCCGCTTAATTTTTTGCCTTGTTTGGTGAGGACTTCCACTTCATTTCCAAGGTTTTTTTCGTATTGCTTTAATACTTTGAATGGTTCGGTTAGTCCGGCTGAACTAACTTCGAGCTCATAATCCTCGGTTTCCCGATCTATCTGAGATTCAATGTGTTTGTTAAGTTCTACGCAAAAATCAATTGAAACTCCATCAAAGGAATCTATTTCTATGCCGATGTGGTTGTCGTTCGATACATTCAGATCAACAAGGTAATAGCTGGTTTCTGCTAAATAGTTTGTAATGATTTGATTAACTTTATTTTTGTCGATCATTGTCAGGGTAATTTAACAATGAGGGGGACAACCTGTCCCCCTCACTTTGTTCTGAAACGGTGCAAAAGTACAAAATAATTCTTTAAACAACAAAGAATTATAAAAAAAAGTTATACAAATGCAGCTTTATTATGATACTACAGAGTGACTTAAATTAAACTTTTCAGGAAATTTGGCATTTTTGTCTTTGTAGAAATTCTGAATTTGTTCCAGATCGGCTGTTTCGTTGCCGGTGGGGTGAAAAACTTCGGTAATTCCTATTTCCTTTTTTTTGTAATCGATGTAGGCTAATTGTATAGGCACATGAGCTTGCAGAGCCATATAGTAGAAACCCATTTTCCAGGTTGGTGATAAACTTCGGGTGCCTTCAGGAGTGATGGCTAAGTGGAAGTGTTCCCGTTTTGCAAACTCTTCAACCATCTGCTGGGTGGTTGAACTGCGTTTGCTGCGGTCAATGGGTACGCCATTCATGGCGTTGAAAAACAAGTTCATCGGAAAGAAAAACCATGATTTCTTAATCAGAAATGAAGCGCTGCGCCCTAAGGCCCAATAGCCCAGTTTGCCTAAAGGAAAATCCCAGTTGCTGGTATGAGGTGCCACGCAAATAATGCTTTTCGAAGGTTCGGAAACAGTGACGATGGCTTTCCATCCGAATATTTTCAGGATTAACTTGCTGATTTTCTGCATGTTTTTTCGTTGTGTTTTTGTTGCTGTTGTTCGGAGCTTTTTCATGATAAACCCTGTGCAAAGATAGTGCTTTTCTGCCAAACTATATTGTTGATAACTCTTTTGTAGAAATACCGCTCAATTTTACTAACTTTGTATCTGGTATTTTTTCAAATAACATGCAACAGATATTTACTGTAGAGCGAGTTGTTTTTTTTATAGGCATTACTGTGATGTAAGCCGGATAGTTGTTTGTCGAACACAACAAGTTATTTTCAATTATTGTATAAAAAATCGTCGTCCTAAATCTTTCGACTCCGGAGAAAAATACGGATTACGGTTTTTTTGTAGCCGGGTATTAAAAATGGATTTTTTAAATGAACTGAATGATAGTCAGCGTCGTGCTGTGGAATATATCGATGGAGCCTCGCTGGTTATAGCGGGTGCCGGATCGGGAAAAACCCGTGTGCTGACTTACAAGATAGCTTATCTGCTTAAAATGGGACTGCCGCCATCGTCTATCCTGGCACTGACTTTTACCAACAAAGCTGCACGCGAAATGAAAGCCCGTATTGCCGGCATGGTGGGCGAACGTACGGCTCGCTACTTGTGGATGGGAACTTTTCACTCTGTTTTTTCGAGGATATTGCGCAATGAGGCTGACAGAATAGGATACTCCAAAAACTTTACCATTTACGACTCGTCCGATTCAAATAGTTTGATCAAAAGCATTGTAAAAGAGCTTAAACTCGATGATAAGCAATACAAACATGGCTTTGTTCACTCGCGTATTTCCTATGCTAAAAACAACCTGATAACTCCGGAGGCTTATCAGGCAACTCCTGACCTGATTAAAGCGGATATGACTTCGCGGGTGCCTATGATGTCGGATATTTACAAAATATATTGCAACCGCTGTAAACAGGCCGATGCCATGGATTTTGATGACCTGTTGATGCAAACCAACATCCTTTTCAGAAATCACCCGGATGTTTTGCAAAAATATCGCGATGCTTTCGGCTATATTCTGGTAGATGAGTATCAGGATACAAATTTTGCACAATATCTAATCGTTAAAAAGCTTTCGGAGCAACATGAACGAATTTGTGTGGTAGGTGATGATGCTCAGAGTATTTACTCGTTTCGGGGTGCCAATATCGACAATATACTACAGTTTAAAAATGCGTATACCAATGCTCAGATTTTTAAGCTGGAACAAAACTACCGTTCAACGCAAACCATTGTAAATGCTGCGAATAGCCTGATAGATAAAAACTCCAAACAGATACGTAAAACAGTGTTTTCGGAAAAGGAAGAGGGCAGACCTATCAAATTGCTGAGCGTATTTACCGATTTGGAGGAGGGTGCCGTGGTGGCACAAAATATTCTGGATCTGAAATATAAAGAAAGTTATGGTTTTCAGAATATTGCTATATTGTACAGAACCAACTCGCAATCGCGTGTACTCGAAGAGGCGCTCAGAAAAAAGACCATCCCTTACCGCATATATGGTGGGCTGTCTTTTTATCAACGGAAAGAAATTAAGGACGTGATTGCTTATTGCAGGCTTATTTGTAACCGCAATGACGAGGAAGCGCTCAAACGGATTATCAATTATCCGGCTCGCGGAATTGGCGATACTACCGTAACGAAACTGTTGGAATGCGCCCAGCTTCATGAAGTAAGCGCCTGGGATGTACTTACCGATATGCTTGGCTACAACCTGCCTGTAAATGCCGGTGCAGCTACAAAACTGGCGCAATTCAGGGATATGATAGGCGTGTTTGCACAGCAGGTTAATACCCAAAATGCTTACGATTTGGTGAATAGTGTAGTCAAGGTTACGGGCGTTATCAGCGAAACTTTTCTGGATCGTTCGCCCGAAAATATGAGCAAACAGGAAAACGTGCAGGAATTGCTCAAGGCTATACATGAATTTTGCGAAACCCGTCAGAATGATCAGGAATCGGCATTTTTACCTGATTTTCTGTCTGATGTGTCGTTGCAAACCGACCAGGATACTGATACCGATAGTGATGGTGAAAAAGTAACGATGATGACCGTTCACGCAGCCAAAGGGTTGGAATTCAAAGTGGTATTCATTGTTGGGATGGAAGAAGAGCTATTTCCATCGGCTTATACTACGGGCTCGGAAAGGGAGCTGGAGGAGGAGCGAAGGCTGTTTTACGTGGCTCTCACCAGGGCCGAGGAACTGTGTTTTATCAGTTTCTCCAAATCGCGTTTCCGTAACGGAAAAACAAATTTTTCGAATCCAAGCCGCTTTATAAAAGATATTGATTCTCAGTATCTTGATGAACCTAAGGAAACGGGATTTGAAGCCCGGCAAACCCGTTTTGGTAACTGGGACGACGAAATAAGTTTTGAACGTTCGCGGTTTAACCAGTCGCCCCGAACCGCTGCTGCACCTGCCGAAACTTTTGCTCCACAGCCACCTAAACGAATGACTAAACTGGGTGGAAACGGCGCCGACAAGGTGCCCACCGTAAACAGTGCTTTGCCAGTGGGAGCGTTTGTAAAACATGCCGTATTTGGTATTGGTAAAGTGATGGAAACCAGTGTGGTGAATGGTAATGAGAAAGCCGATATTGATTTTGGTGATAAAGGGATGAAATCGCTGCTGCTAAAATTTGCAAAACTTGAAGTGCTTGAATAGTAATGTTCTTTTTTAGGGTGTGGTTGCGGATAGATTTCTATTTAAATTTCAATACCAGATTTTTTCATTTGAGAAAATAATATTTATCTTTGTAAACTATTGAATTATAATAGAGTTTATACAACTTAGCCGCAAGAAAAACAATGTCGTTGTTGAACGTAAATGGAATATGCAGAAATGATTCAAAACCTAAGCATGCTGAAGTTTACAAAAACTAAATATAAATGAAGTAATTTTTTTTTACTCAATAATAAAAGACTAAGACATGACAAAAAAAGAATAGATACGCGGATATAGCGGATTTAACTGATATACACTGATTTATTGTAGTAATAAAACGGATTTTAATTCTGATTTATTTACTACGTAAATGACGGATTAGTGCTCGTAGCTGAAAATCAGCCGACTTCACTTGTGAAGTCTAAAATCTGTAATGTAATCCGTATTAGGAAAACTTTTGAGTTTACAGCGAAAATCTGTTTAATCCGCTATATCCGCGTTTCTATTCACATGAATCACTATTCACATCCATGAATTATAGGCAAAATAGAATTTTTGTGATGTACTAAAAATAAAAGATTTAATTATAACCAAATAACAGATAAAGAACCATGGCAGAAAAATCAGCCGAAGAATTAAAAAAACCTTCGTTAGAAAAACTAAAGGCATTGCAATTGGCAATGGACAAAATTGAAAAAGATCACGGCAAGGGTACCATTATGAAAATGGGCGATAATAAAGTGGAAGAAGTGGCCGTTATATCTACCGGTTCCATAGGGCTTAATGTGGCTCTGGGTGTAGGCGGATACCCACGTGGTCGTGTTATCGAAATATACGGACCTGAATCGTCGGGTAAAACGACCTTGGCTATTCACGCTATTGCCGAAGCTCAGAAAGCTGGTGGTATAGCTGCTATTATTGATGCTGAGCATGCTTTCGACCGCTTTTATGCTGAAAAACTGGGTGTGAATATTGAAGAATTGTTGATATCTCAGCCCGATAATGGTGAGCAGGCACTCGAAATTGCTGATCAGCTGATTCGCTCTTCGGCTGTTGATATTATCGTGATTGACTCGGTGGCTGCACTTACCCCCAAAGCTGAGCTTGAAGGCGATATGGGCGACTCAAAAATGGGTCTTCAGGCTCGTTTGATGTCGCAGGCTTTACGTAAACTTACTGCCAATATCAATAAAACAAATACTACTTGTATGTTTATCAATCAGTTGCGCGAAAAAATTGGCGTAATGTTTGGTAATCCTGAAACTACTACCGGTGGTAACGCTCTGAAATTCTATGCTTCGGTTCGTTTGGATATTCGCCGCATAGGACAGCTTAAAGATGGCGAAGATGCCATAGGTAACCAAACCCGCGTTAAAGTAGTGAAAAACAAAGTGGCACCGCCTTTCCGTAAGGCCGAATTTGATATTATGTTCGGCGAAGGAATTTCAAAATCGGGCGAAATTCTTGATCTGGGCGTAGAGTATGGCATTATCAAAAAAAGCGGTTCATGGTTTAGCTATGGCGATACCAAGCTGGCTCAGGGACGCGATGCTTCCAAACAGCTTATACGGGATAATCCTGAACTGGCGGCCGAACTTGAAACCAAAATAGTGGATGCCATCAAGTCAAAGTAAATCAGTGTCTTATATAAAATTACACCCCTGTTGAATTTTCTTTAACAGGGGTGTTTTTTTATGAGAAAAAAATGTTTTTTATATCAGATATCTATTCGTTTTCGTCGTACACCATCATCCACAACTACGTTTTCGGGTGGTAAAAGCAATGCACGCGGGTCGGCCAGTATTTTATTGAGCATGCGCATGGACGAGGCATAGTAGAAACCATCACAAATTCGCTCATCCATCACAAACTTCAGTAATATGCTTTTGTATACAGCCATTTCACCATGTTTGTTGATAGCGTGGCGGCGCGATTTTTTGCCCATGGCCACAAACATGCTGCAAGTGCCAAATTCGTATAAATGATGATAAATAGATTCAACACCAATGGAGCCTATGTTGGTAAGAAATACACTGCAATGCCATGGACTTGCTTTTTCGATTACACGGGGCATAAGGCCTACCTTGTCGAGCCAGAATAGTAAAAATACCACTATGCGCATCACAAAGTCGGGCAGATAACCCATAATTTTAGAAATAAGATCGGAATTGTTTTGCTGCCCCGCCTGTTGGTTATTTTCCTGCTCAGTTTTCGTTTTCCTTACAATGTCGAGTAGCGTATCTGTAGGGTTGAAATCGGGTTTTATAAGTGTTTCTTCTCCATTGTCCGACAGCGAACGCTTTACCACAATAGAAAAGTTAAGATAATTGCGGGCGAAAATTTTATTCCACATCACAAATCTGTTCAGATGCGGTCGTTGTGAGTAAAGCCTTACCAGTGCAGCCATTACTACATGCATAATGGATAAATCAGGAATATCTTCTTTGTGTTCTTTGATGAATTGTTCGATATGGTCGATGGGAACACGTTCCTCAAAGTAATTCTGAGCATCCATACGCGTACGTAAGAAGTAGGGAATAACAGAAAAAACTGCATCAACATTTTTTACTCGCCACCCGTCATACCGGTCGCCCCAACCCCGTTTATAGTAACCAAGCTTATCTCTTTTGTTTATCATACTGGTTTTAATCGAATACCGCCGCCAAAGGTAATAAATTATTGGAGTGATAAAACACCTATACTTATGTTTTACAATCAATAAAAATGTGCTTTTACCATTTTTTTGGAAAATATACTTTTACATCATTCAAAAAAGATCTCATATTTTGAATCTTTTTTCACCCGGAGATGTTGGACAATGTAAGGCGCTTCTCAAGTGGTGTGCGTCGGCTTATAATCCGGCTAAGTATTATGTGTTTATGTTCAAATTATTAAATTCAGGCCTGATTGAGAAGAACATAGACTCGACAACGCAGTAATTATTTTTTGCAAAGCATCAGTTTCAATTGCTCGTTTTCGGCAATTATACCATTGTCGGTCAGAAAACGGATTACCTGTAATCCTTTCGACTCGTTTGTATGGAGCTTGTTGAGCATAGCATTGATAGATAAAGGTTCTACGGTTAACTCCGTAATAATTTGTTCTTTAATCAGATTAAAATCATTTTCGGTAAGCCGGTTTTCTTTGTTTTTCAGGCAGATGTCGCATTTGCCGCAGGGAGCACTGTCTTTTTCACCAAAATAGGCCAGCAAAATACGGCTACGGCAGATGTTTTCTTCCTGAGCATAATCCAACACGCTTTTTATTCGATCCACATAGCGCTTACGGCGGTCGTCGTAAGCTTCTTTGCCGAGCAATATACGATTTACATCTTCACGTTCGTGAGTAAAAGTGAGAAAAGGTGTTTTTTTGCGGGGAATATATTGCACAATCCGCTCTTTGCTCATGGCTACAAGTTCGTCGTAAACCTGTTGTCGTTTCCAGTCCAGTCGTTTGGCTATCAGGTCTTCGTTGATATAGGCAGGGTCGGTAAAAAGTCCGGTGTAGGAGCGTAGCAGTATATGTACCAGTTTGTCTTGTTGCGGAGTTTGTTTCAGTTTATACAAATCGTCTCTGTCTACTGTAAAAAGTACGCGTGATGAATTATCCTGTTCTTCGGTAAGTTCAATGTATCCTGCCTGTTGAAGAATTTTCAGACTGTTGTATGTGATGAGTATCGGTAGCTTGAACGAGGCGCAAAAATCGGCAATGTCGAAGGCAAAAACGCGTTCAAGACCGGAGCCTATACCTATGCCCAGATAGTTGCATAACGATTCGTAAGTTTTTAGCACTACGTCTTTTCCCGGAAAAGTATCGGATACGCGTTTGCGTAGTTTGGTGGAGTCGCCGTTGTTGTAAAGCAATATGGCAAAGGCCTTTTGCTCGTCGCGACCAGCACGGCCGGCTTCCTGAAAATAAGCTTCGAGCGAGTCAGGCAGGTCCATGTGTACCACCGACCGCACTTCGGCTTTATCAATTCCCATCCCAAAAGCGTTGGTCGAAACAATCACCCTGGTTTCACCATTTTTCCATCTTTGTTGCCGGGCATCTTTTGTGTCGTTGCTTAGTCCGGCATGAAAATGCTCGGCGCTTATACCATTTACATTCAGGAAGTCGGCCACTTCCTTGGTTTTTTTTCGGTTACGTACATACACCACCGAGGTACCCGGTACGCTGTTTAGGATTTTAAGTAGCTGTTCATCCTTATTTTCGGTTATGCGTACAACATAAGCCAGATTGGAGCGGGAAAAACTTTTGCGAAACACATTTTTTTCTTTAAAACGCAGTTTCTCCTGAATATCTTCTACCACCTCAGGTGTGGCTGTAGCTGTAAGTGCCAATACCGGTGCGTCGGGCAATATGTCACGTATATCCGCAATTTTCAGATAGGATGGGCGAAAATCATATCCCCATTGCGAGATGCAATGCGATTCGTCAACGGCTATCATGCAAACACGGGCTTGCCGTATTTTTTCAATAAAAATAGTGGTTGATAAACGCTCAGGAGAAACGTATAAAAACTTATAAGCCTCAAAAACAGTATTTTCGAGTGTCTGACTGATTTCGTCGGAGCTCATTCCCGAATAAATGGCAGCAGCCTGAATATGTCTTTTCTTCAGGTTTTCCACCTGGTCTTTCATCAGAGCTATCAGCGGAGTTACCACAATACAAACACCATCCATGGCCAGCGCCGGCACCTGAAAGGTAAGCGATTTTCCACCACCAGTAGGCATCAGCCCAAGCGTATCTTTGCCCGAAGCTATACTCTGAATAATATCGCCCTGAAGCGGACGGAAGTTATCGTAACCCCAGTATTGTTTCAGTATAGAAAGGAATTGCTGCATGTATGGTAGTTTATTGTACAAAGTAAAACATTTCAGATGAAATAACGAAGTTTCATTTTTTGTTTTTTTGATTAAATAGTTTCAAACTTTTTCTTTGTACTTCAAATGCAGTTGGTTGTTTTTGTTAAATATTAGGAAATTATACAACACCACCCGTTAAGAGATTGATTAATTCATCTTAACGGGTGGTGGTATTTTCAATCCGTAGATTGTTATTCCGAAGGTTACTGTACCCTTACCAACTTAAATTCCATCCAGTTATTTTTCTTTTTATTTTCGGGTGTAGTGTTAGGGAATAAAGGTGCATAAAGTCCTTTGGCTTTAGGAATAACCTGATGAGCGGGCACCCCGTTTTTGAGGAAGGCCGTTCTCATGCTGATAGATCTGCTGAGCCCCTTTTTGATTGAGTTGGCCGGTGTGTCCGAGTTGT
>Ga0316603_10000042_pt1 | contig 144736 bp, 134 predicted proteins | sample OWC_soil_day10_n_FD_207649 | JGI IMG/M metagenome (GOLD analysis project Ga0316603, IMG submission 207649) | Wetland soil microbial communities from Old Woman Creek delta, Ohio, United States - OWC_soil_day10_noCT | ecosystem: Environmental > Terrestrial > Soil > Wetlands | place: USA: Ohio...
TTCGTCATGCTGGTTTATCCTCACGAAATATTGCAGAATCACTTCCCTCAATGGCGAGGGGGTGAAGGTGCAGAATATGTCGTGCGGCTCAGTCAGGCGACTCCTCCGCGTAGCGGCTTCGTCCAACCCCTCCGTCAACCGGACCGCCTGCAAGCTACGCTTGCAGGTTCGCTCCGGCCTTCGGCCTCCGCCGGCCGGTTACGTCGAACGTTAGCCCTCTATGGCCCTTGCCGATCTTTCGCCAATAGTCTCGGTAATCGCGTTAGCGGTTTCGCTCTTCACCCTATGGTTTACGGTCTTGCGCCGTGGAACTATCCGCTGCACGCACCCGTCATTCATCGCCTTCCGCTATGACTTCGTTGGAACGAAAGTGCCGCTGGGGGAATTCATGCTGGTGTTTGATGGGTTGGCCGCTGTCGTCCTCGATCAGGACCGTTATGACGTGTTTCATGCGATGCACGTCGATGTCGGCAATCCTTTTGTGAAGGATGTCCATGATTCATCTCCCGTGGTGATACTGCAAGGTGTGGGAGATGGCAGACAGCCCGGTCAGTCATTCGTTGAGCGGCTATTTGAGCTGGGTCACACTGCTCAAGCCGAAGAAGAACTTGTCCGAAAATGTGCGGACAATTTTCTGCAATAATCAAAAAAGCGCTTGTGGCCTTGACGATTCCCGCTGGAGGCGGACTGTTCGAGGTATTCCTTCAGTTGTTGGGTAGCTAGCTAACTCATGCAGAAATTCATAACCTCAGCTCAAGGTCCAACGCTCTGGACCGAATCATTTGGAAAATCAGGGAACCCCTCTATCTTGTTGGTAATGGGGGCGATGAATCAAGGTATCTTCTGGCCAGATGAATTCTGCGAAGAACTGGCCGCGGCGGGCTTTTTCGTCGTGCGTTATGACCACCGTGACACCGGAAAGTCGTCAAAGATTGATTTTCAAGCGAACCCCTATGACCTCAATGCGCTGACAGATGACGCGGTTGATGTCATTCACAGCTACGGCTTGGACCAACCAACTGTCATTGGACTGTCGATGGGCGGATACATCGCGCAACTGCTGGCGACTGGCTTTCCGGATATTCTCAAGCGCATTGTGCTGATTTCATCGACGGCCGACCATCGTCCTTACATGGCCGCCACAACGGGGAATAGTACCGTAGGCTTTTCCCTTCCTGGCCCTGAACAAAGTTACCTCGACTACGTCTTCGCTGCCTCTCTGAATCCACCGCAATCGCTGGACAGGGTTCTGCAAAGCATGAGTGACGGTTGGAAAGTGACCTACGGCGGACCGCGCCCATACCCGAAAATTCAACTGGAGCAGGCTTTACAAGTTGCATTTCGGCGCTCGCCTGAGATCGCAGCCGGTTTTCATCATGGCTTGGCAGTTGCAGCATCGCCTGACCGTTTGCAGCTAATCACCCGAATTAACGTGCCGACGCTGGTGATACATGGACGATACGACGCCTTACTTCCGCTGGCCCACGGTCAATATTTGGCGACAAACATTGATGGCGCCCAGTTTGAAATCCTTGATATGGGACATTCCTTTATGTGGTCATGGGACAAGGAAGTCCTCGCGAGAGTGCTGAAGTTCATACAGGCCAAGTGATTCATGCTTTCAAGACCAACGGCTGATTACAGTCGAGGTTGCCATTGGTGGCAAATGGTTGGGCATCCGCAATCTACACCGTGTACTCATTCTCTGGAGAAGGAAGCGGCCCCTCGGGTGGTATGCCGGCTCAAGGTCGGCAACCTGTATGACACCGGCCGCTCCGTTGCGCCAGTTCCTTCGGCTGGCAATGGCCGCCGACCAGCCAGTGGGCCGCCATGGGGCGCGGCAACCGTCCTTTGTAACCCGTCCTTCAGCCGGCGACTGGCTGAAGCTCGGCATGAGGCTCGTTGGGCGAGTCGCGGAATTCAATGAGCCGTGCCGCGGATCTCTGCCAGAGATTCTTGGGGGATGCCTTGCCGCCGCCGCTCCGGTTAGCGCCGACTCATGCTCAATCGGACGAGGTCTGCGACGCTATCGACATCCAATTTCGACATTACGTGGGCTTTGTGCACTTCGACCGTACGTACGCTGATACCGAGCTTCTCAGCAATTTCGCGGTTGTGATATCCCCCCACCACGAGACTCATAACCTCCTGCTCTCGCGGGGTTAGCTGGTCAAGGAGATAGCTCGCTTGTTCACTGGCCGATCTCTGGTCTTGCATCAAACTCTGCGAGTTAAATGCCTGCTCGATGGCTTCGATCATCTTGTCGAGGTCAATCGGTTTTTCGAGAAAGTCGATGGCGTTTGCCTTGAAGGCACGTCTGGCCGAATCGACATCGCCATGCCCGGTAATGACTACGACGGGCAAGGTGCTGCCCATCTCGATCAGATGATCCTGTAAAGATAGTCCATCCATACCGGGCATTCGAATATCGATCAGCAGACACCCCGCCCAGTTTGCCTTCCAAGCTTTCAGGAGGTCTTTAGCCCCCGAGAAAACCGCGGTCCGATAGCCGCGAATGCTAAAGACAAGCGACAGAGCATCACGCACCGAGGCGTCGTCATCAACAATAAATACCGTCAGATCATGCATCGGCATCATTCGCTTTCTTTTTCATTTGCCGGCAGGGAGAATCGGAAAATGCCGCTGTCGCCGGGTTCTGCCCAGAGTCTGCCGCCATGCGCTTCGACCAAAGCTCGACTGATAACCAAACCTAATCCGAGCCCGCTAGACTTTGTGGATGCGAAGGGTTCGAATAGGCTGCCGACCAAACTTGCTGCAAGGCCAGGGCCGCTATCGCTGACTATGATAGTGATGGTGCCTCGGCTGAATGGTTCAACCGAGACATTGATGCGTCGCTTCCCCTCGGGTTGCGATGCAACGGCATCGAACGCATTGGCCAACAGGTTACGTAAGACGAGTTCGATCTGGAGGCGATCGACCCGCACAATGATCGGCGCTCCCTCTACTTGAAGTTGAACGCCATCGTTGCTGGCTCGTTCGGCAAAGCGGCCGGCCGCCGTAGAAAGCAGCGTCGCAATATCAATCGTTTCAAGGCGTGTTGCGCCCGTCCGAAAAAAGTCGCGTACCCGGCGAACCACTTCTGCTGCGCGGGTCGATTCTGCAACCATGCGCCGGATTGCATCCCGTAGTGCCTCGCCTGTTTCTCCGCGTGCCAACAAGTATTCGCAAGCATTGCCATATGCTGCGAGGGCTGTCATCGGCTGATTTAGTTCGTGCGCCAAGGCGGCTGCCATCTCGCCCGCGACGGCGAGATGCAATGTCTGCTTCAGCTTATCCACGGCCAAACGCTGTTCATCGACCACGACACCGATGAAGAAGCCTACCAATGCCAGTACGGCACCTAGCATCTGGAACTCAAGGACGGTCACGGCGACGAGATTCAACCACTCGACGGCAAAAATAATTCCAGCCTGTAAGATGAACGCCGAAGTAGCTGCACCCGTGAGCCCTTGCCGAGCGGCCGCCCAGATCACCGGCAGAAAGAGAAAGTAAAAGTATTGAAACTCTGCCGAGGCGCCATTGCCAAAAGTCACCCAGAGCATAACGACAGCCAAGGCGGCATAGCCTCCCGTCTCCCAACTTGCCAGGATGGTTCGTAATCGAGCTTGCCCCGAGTTCGTCAATACCATCCACAGCATGGGCATGCTCACCACGATTCCGACGCAATCGCCGACCCAGAACCGGATAAATCCCTCAATGCGATCACCCTCTGGCAAAAGCTCCGTTAGCGAAAGCAGAGAGATGTAGAGCAGGCTGTTTGCAAGTGTTCCGATACCCACAATACTGAGCCAAGTCGTCAGGCGTATACGATCACCAAATACTTCACCATCGGGGAGTCGTTGGCGCAGGAGTTCACCAATTGCGCCGTAGCCGACAGTCAAGACGGCGGACAAAATGGCCGTTACAAAAAATGCGGCAGGCATGCCACGGATAGCAAGCTCCCCAAGCATAATGGCCAGAAACCAGGGAATGGCCGTCATGCGACCGAAGCGCATCCACAAGACCAGCCCCAAAGCTGGTGCAGGATTCCATAGCGTAATGTTCAGTCCATGCAGAGGATGGAGATAGCTCGCCCAGTCGAGCGCAACGTATGCGGCGATGAATGCAAGCAACTGGGTCAGGCGCAACATGGGCGTCAGCAATCTACGAAGTGATTTTGTCGCCATTCTGGTGGTCTCTCATATTTAACGCATCCCAAACTCCCCTAAGTAAAACCCTTAGTGGAGGCTGCATTCTGCCGTATTTCCGCACAGATACAGGCATCTGAGACGGATCGATTGATGCCCGGTCCCTTAGTTGGATTCCCGAATTTTCAGCGGTCTGTTCTCTCCCTAGGATGTTCTCAAAAACGTGCCAAGGCTGCACGTAAAGCGAGGTCATCATGGAATACCGCAGGACTAAAGTTCTCTCACCTATCAGGTTTGTAATTTGCATTGTTGCCGTCGTTGCCGGCCAAGCCTTTGCTCTGGCCGATTGCCGAAAAGAACCTAGAGCCCAGTGTCAGAGTGCCGCACTGAGTAGGGTGAACTGGAAAAGTGCTGACTTGAGTGGTGGCGATTTCCGAAATGCCAACCTTGAAGGTGCAAACCTAGAGGGGGTTCGGCTAACAGGGGCTGATCTGCGGGGGGCAAACCTCAAATCTGTTCGATTGGTCCAGAGCGATCTGGCTGAGGCGAATCTTGAAGGCGCAGACTTAAGCGGCGCAAATCTTCGCCGTGCCAGCCTGCCGCGGGCTCAACTCGGTAAAGCCAATCTGTCTAAAACCTTTCTTGAGGGGGCAGACCTTTCCTCTGCGCGCCTTGGCAATGCAGACCTTACTCGCGCGCAATTGGTCGGCGCCGATCTCCAGCAAGCGGACCTGCGCGGCGCCAAACTTGATGGCGCTTTCCTGAATTACGCCAATCTAAAGCAGGCCAATCTTAGCGGGACGTCAATCCAGCGCAGTCGAATCATTGATGCTCGCTTGGCGGGGGCCATCTGGGTTGATGGCAAGGTCTGCAGTGCCACATCGGTCGGTTCGTGTGAATAGCCACGCCGTTAAACCACTGACCTAACTCAGCACGGGACAATCGACATGCTTACAACCTTGCCCATTATTTTCGTGATCGCTTATGCGGCGATCGCACTGGAACACCCACTCAAGATCAACAAAGCAGCTTCGGCCTTGCTGGGCGCTGGATTGCTATGGACGGTCTACGCGCTATCCGTGGGCGATCCACATGCCGTGCGCGAGCAACTTGGCGAATCGGTGATGGGCACGGCGCAAATCATATTTTTCCTGATGGGAGCCATGACGATCGTCGAGGTGGTTGATGCACACAATGGGTTTGACGTCATCACGGCACGTATCAAGACATCCAAACTGACCACGCTCATGTGGCTGGTTGGCTTCGTTACATTTTTCCTGAGCGCCATCCTTGATAACCTGACTACCACGATCGTGATGATTTCGCTGATGCGAAAACTGCTGGACAAGCACGAGGACCGCCTGTTTTTTGCCGGCATCATTGTTATCGCCGCAAATTCGGGCGGAGCCTGGTCGCCGATTGGCGACGTGACGACTACGATGTTGTGGATTGGCGGTCAGGTCACCAGCTTGGCGATCATCAAGGGCGTTCTGCTGCCATCGGTAGTCAGCCTGCTGGTCCCTCTTGCCATCACCGCCTACAACTTGCGCGGTCGTGCCGTTGTCGCGCCGGAGCGCCTGGATAGCGATCATGAATTGCACACGACCGTATTCGAACGCAATTTGATGTTCGCCTTGGGGCTTGGCGTTTTAGTGGCGGTGCCCGCCTTCAAAACAGTGACGCATCTCCCACCGTTCATGGGCATCCTGTTCGGATTGGGAATCCTTTGGTTAGTTGGCGATCTTGTACACCGGCATAAGGATGATGAAGCCAAACAGCATCTGACGCTGGCGCACGCCTTGAGCAAAATCGACATGAGTTCGCTGGTCTTCTTTATTGGCATTCTCCTTTCCGTGGCCACGCTCGAACATACGAACATCCTGAATGCTTTGGCGCAGTGGCTGGACCAGACCGTTGGCCGTCAGGACATCATCGTCATGATTATTGGCGTTGCCAGTGCGATCGTGGACAACGTTCCCCTTGTGGCCGCCTCCATGGGGATGTATAGCCTGGCGCAATACCCGGCTGACCATTTCTTGTGGGAATTCCTGGCTTACTGTGCGGGCACCGGTGGCTCGATACTTATCATCGGTTCGGCTGCCGGTGTCGCCGCCATGGGCTTGGAGAAAATTCACTTCTTTTGGTACGTAAAACGGATCAGCGGCCTGGCATTGCTTGGTTATCTGGCAGGTGCAGCGGCTTATCTCGCGCAATACGGATTGCTTCATTGATTCCTTCGCTATCGCTCCTCCTGCTCTCAACGCGCTCCCGTTGCCAGCCCGGAAACCACGAAAAATTCACCAATAAGCGCTGTGCTGGAAATTGGCGCCGTCCGTTCACCCGTCCAATTTAACCGTTCGCCCCCGCCTTTTTACCGCTCTCGGGAAACCCCGGAAGGGCTGTTTGACCGCTCCTAAGATGCATTGCGTGAACAATCACTTTCGCAATCACTGAGGAGATGAAAATGGACCAAGCGATCTATTTCGTTATCGCCACAGTCTGTGTCCTGGCCATCGCATACCGCTTCTACGGGGTATTCTTTGTCAGCAAGGTCCTGGCTGCCGACGATCGGGAAGTTACGCCATCGCATGCCTTGCAGGATGGCAAGAATTACGTGCCGACCAAGAAGTGGGTCAATGCCGGCCAACACTTTGCCGCCATCGCGGCGGCCGGTCCGCTGGTCGGGCCGGTGCTGGCGGCGCAGTTCGGCTACCTGCCGGGTTTCATTTGGCTGCTGGTCGGGGCGGTGGTCGGCGGGGCGGTGCACGACACGGTCGTCCTCTTTGCTTCGATGAAGCATCAGGGCAAGTCGCTGTCGGAAGTCGCCAAGGCCGAACTCGGCCCGGTGGCCGGCTGGAGCACCGGCCTCGCCATGCTGTTCATCATCACCATCACCATGGCCGGTCTGTCGATCGTCGTCGTGCATGCGCTGGAACGTAACGCCTGGGGTACCTTCGCCGTCTTCATGACGGTGCCGATCGCCATCACGCTCGGTCTCTACGAGCGTTATTTCGGCTCGTCGAAGTGGGGCACCTACATCGGCGTCGCGGCGGTCATGGCTTCGGTTGCCGCCGGCCCGCACCTGCAGGGCACGTTGCTCGGTGACTGGCTGACCCTGCACAAGACCACGGTGAGCTGGCTGCTGCCGGTCTATGCTTTCTTCGCCACGGCTCTGCCGGTGTGGATGTTGCTGACGCCGCGCGGTTATCTGTCCAGCTTCATGAAAATCGGTGTCTTTGCTGCCCTGATTGTCGGTGTCGTCTTCATCAACCCGACCATCCAGTTCCCGGCGCTGACCGAGTTCATCCATGGCGGTGGGCCGATCCTCAAGGGGGCTGTCTGGCCGTTCATTTCCATCACCATTGCCTGCGGTGCGATCTCCGGCTTCCACGCCTTCATCGGTTCCGGCACCACGCCGAAGCTGGTCGATAAATGGAGCGACATTCGTCCGGTGGCCTTCGGCGGCATGCTCGCCGAGTGCCTGGTCGCCGTCATGGCCCTGATCGCCGCGACCTCGCTGCATCCGGCCGACTACTTCGCCATCAACTCCTCGCCGGAAGTCTTCAAGACCCTGGGCATGCAGGTCGTCGATCTGCCGCAACTCAGCGAAAAGATGGGCATCGACCTCTACGGCCGGACCGGCGGTGCGGTGACGCTCGCCGTCGGCATGACCTACATCTTTACCAAGCTGTCGTGGTTCTCCGATCTCGCCGCCTACTTCTTCCAGTTCGTCATCATGTTCGAAGCGGTCTTCATCCTGACGGCCGTCGATTCCGGCACCCGTGTCTCGCGTTACCTGATCCAGGATCTGCTCGGCGACTTTTTCCCGGCCATGAAGCGCCTCGACTCGATGCCGGCCGCCATCATCGCCAGCGTCATTGCCTGCGTACTGTGGGGTTACCTGCTGTTGTCCGGCGACATCAGCTCGGTCTGGGCGCTGTTCGGTGTTTCCAACCAGTTGATGGCTTCGGTCGGCCTGATGATCGGTGCCACCATCATCATGCGCATCTCGAAGAAGCGGATCTACGCCCTGACCTGCCTGATCCCGCTGGCCTACCTCTTCGTCACGGTCAACTACGCCGGCTACTGGATGATCGCCAACGTCTATCTCAATGCCGGCACCAAGGGCTACAACCTGTTCAACGCCGGGATCGCCTCGACGATGATGATCCTTGGCTTCGTCATCATGTTCGCCTCGCTGAAGCGCTGGGCGGTGCTGTGGAAGGCGCGCGGAGTTTCTTCCGCGATCCCGCCGACCATGCTGCCTTCCGCCGCCTGACCCGTCGTGAAAGGAAACGGCCTACCCGGCCGTTTCCGGCAGCACCGGCAGCCCAGACCTACCCGGGCTGGGCCTGCCCAACGCCACAAGCAGATTTACCCTCTAGGAGCAGCAAATGAACGCATTATTCAAGATCGCCAGCCGTCAGGATCCGCGGGCCGGTTTCGTGGCCGGCGCCTGGTCGGAGCAGGTCGATGTCCGCGGTTTCATCCAGGCCAACTACACCCCTTACCTCGGCGACGCCGCCTTCCTCACCGGGCCGACGGCCCGCACCACCGCCCTGTGGGCCAAGTTGCAGGAATTGCTCAAGCAGGAACAGGCGAAGGGCGTCCTCGACGTTTCCGTGCAGCCGTCGAGCATCACCGCGCACCGTGCCGGCTATATCGACCAGGCCAACGAGATCATCGTCGGCCTGCAGACCGATGCGCCGCTCAAACGCGCCATCATGCCGAACGGCGGCCTGCGCATGGTCGAAGGCGGCCTCGAAGCCTTCGGCTTCAAGATCGATCCGCAGGTCTCCGAAATCTGGAGCAAGTACCGCAAGGACCACAACAGCGGCGTCTTCGATGTCTATTCGCCGGAAATCATGAAGGCGCGCAAATCGGCCATCCTCACCGGCCTGCCCGACGCCTACGGCCGCGGTCGCATCATCGGCGACTACCGCCGCGTCGCCCTGTACGGCATCGACGCGCTGCGCGCCTTCAAGAAAGCTTCTTTCCACGAGCTCGACGGTGTCGAATTTACGGAAAGCGTCATTCGCCTGCGCGAAGAAATCTCCGAGCAGTTCCGCGCCCTCGACGAATTGAAGCAGATGGGCGCCAAGTACGGTTGCGACCTCGGCCGGCCCGCCGCCAATGCCCGCGAAGCCGTGCAATGGACTTATCTGGGCTACCTCGCCGCGGTCAAGGAACAGAACGGCGCCGCGATGTCGATCGGCCGCATCTCCACCTTCCTCGACATCTACTTCGAGCGCGATCTGGCGGCCGGCCTGATCGACGAAGAAGAGGCCCAGGAAATGATCGACGACCTGGTGATCAAGCTGCGCATCGTCCGCTTCCTGCGCACCCCGGAATACGACCAGCTCTTTTCCGGCGACCCGACCTGGGTCACCGAATCGATCGGCGGCGTCGGCGAAGATGGCCGGCCGCTGGTCACCAAGAGCAGTTTCCGTGTCCTGCACACCCTCTACAACCTCGGCCCGGCCCCGGAACCCAATCTCACCGTGCTATGGTCCGAGCAACTGCCGCAGGGTTTCAAGGAATTCTGCGCCAAGGTATCGATCGACACCTGCTCGGTGCAGTACGAGAACGACGACCTGATGCGCCCGTACTGGGGCGACGACTATGGCATCGCCTGCTGCGTTTCGGCGATGCGCATCGGCAAGCAGATGCAGTTCTTCGGCGCCCGCGCCAATCTCGCCAAGACCATGCTCTATGCCATCAACGGCGGCCGCGACGAAATCAGCGGCGAGCAGGTCGGGCCAGCTTTCGCGCCCATCACCGGCGATGTCCTCGATTACGACGAAATGGTCGGCAAGTTCCTGCCGATGATGGAATGGCTGTCCGGCGTCTATATGAAAGCGCTCAACGCCATTCACTACATGCACGACAAGTACGCCTACGAGCGCATCGAAATGGCGCTGCACGACCGCGACATCCTGCGCACCATGGCCTGCGGCATTGCCGGCCTGTCGGTGGTCGCCGATTCGCTGTCGGCGATGCGCTACGCCAAGGTCTCGGTGGTGCGCGACGCGCGCGGCCTGGCCACCGATTTCCATATCGAAGGCGATTACCCGGCCTACGGCAACAACGACGAACGGGTCGATGCGCTGGCCACCTGGGCGGTGGAAACCTTCATGGGCTACCTGAAGCAGCAACACGCCTACCGCGATGCGACGCCGACCATGTCGGTGCTGACCATCACTTCCAACGTCGTCTATGGCAAGAAGACCGGCAACACGCCGGACGGTCGCAAGGCCGGCCAGCCCTTCGCGCCGGGTGCCAACCCGATGCACGGCCGGGATCACAAGGGCGCCCTGGCCTCGATGGCCTCGGTCTGCAAGCTACCCTACACCTGCTCGCAGGACGGCATTTCCTACACCTTCACCATCGTCCCCTGTGCCCTCGGCCCGACGGAAAAGGAACGCGTCAGCAACCTCGCCAGCCTGCTCGACGGCTACTTCGCCGGCCATGGTCATCACATCAACGTCAATGTCTTCGACCGCGAAACGTTGCTGCACGCCATGGATCATCCCGAGTTGTATCCGCAACTGACCATCCGCGTTTCCGGCTACGCCGTGAATTTCATCAAGCTGACCCGTGAGCAGCAGCTTGATGTCATCAACCGTACTTTCCATGCCAGCCACTAAGCAAACTTTGGCCCGCCCGGCCGGCGCCGCTTCCGTGGCGTCGGCCAGCCAGGCCGGGCGGGAGGGCTGGGTGCATTCCACCGAGACCTTCGGCACGGCCGACGGCCCGGGCATCCGCTACGTGCTGTTCCTGTCCGGCTGTCCGCTGCGTTGCCAATACTGTCACAACCCCGATACCTGGCATCGCCAGGATGGAACGCTCACCACGGTGGAAGAAGTCCTGGCCGACATTGCCGGCTACCGCGGTTTCATCCGGGCGAATGGCGGGGTGACGCTGAGTGGCGGCGAGCCGCTGGTGCAGCCGAAATTCTGCAAGGCCATCCTGCATGGCTGCAAAGCCATGGGCCTGCATACGGCGCTCGATACCTCCGGCTACCTCGGCGATCTGGCGGATGACGCCTTGCTCGCCGATGTCGACCTCGTGCTGCTCGACATCAAGGCCGCCACCGGGCGCCGTTTCCGCGCGCTGACCGGCGTCGAACTGAAGCCGACCATCAAGTTCGCCGAAGACCTGGCGGCGATCAACAAGGCGGTGTGGTTGCGCTACGTGCTGGTCCCCGGGCTGACCGACAAGCTCGACGAGATTGCATCCCTGGCGACCTTCGCGGCCAGCCTGGGCAATGTCGAGCGGGTCGATGTCTTGCCCTTCCACAAGCTGGGCGAACACAAATGGCGGGACCGTGGCCTGGATTACCGGCTGGAACGCGTGCCGCCACCCTCCGAGGTCCTGCTTGAACAAGCGCGGGCGACGTTTCGGGCGGCCGGACTGCTGGTGCACTGAAGGCCGGGATCGGCATCGCAACAAACAAGTGTCAATTGAGTTTTAGGAGAATAGCGTGTTAGCAGAATTTGCTTCAAAGATCGGTCTGGATTCCCCCTTGGCGGCCGGTTCCGACAATGTGCCCTTCGACGAGATCGAGATCGGTCAGTCGGCCAGCATGTCGCGCCGCTTGACCATGGACGACATCGAGTTGTTCGCCACGGTTTCCGGCAATACCAACCCGGTCCATCTCGACCAGAATTTCGCCGCCGGCACCCGGCACCACAAGATCATCGCCCACGGGATGTGGTCGGGGGCGCTGGTTTCCGGCGTCCTCGGTTCCCGCTTGCCCGGTTCGGGCACCGTCTATCTCGGCCAGGACCTGGTTTTTCAGCATACCGTCGGCCTCGGCGATGTCGTCACCGCCACCGTCACGGTGGTCGAGAAGCGTCCGCAAAGTCATGTCGTGATTCTCGACTGCCTGTGCGTCAACCAGCACGGCGAGGTCATCGTCACCGGCACCGCCGAGGTGGTGGCGCCGACCCAGCGGGTGCATCGGGAGTCGCTGGAACTGCCGGAGGTGCAACTGATTCATCACGACCAGCACGACGCCCTGCTGCACAAGTGCGACGCTCTGGCGCCGGTGCCGACCGCGGTGGCCTATCCCTGCAACGAAAGCTCCCTGCGCGGCGCCGTCGAAGCCGCCGAAGCCGGCTTGATCGACCCGGTGCTGGTCGGCCCGGGCGAATTGATCCGGGAAATTGCCATGACTTTCAATCTCGACATCGGCGCGTACCGCCTGATCGATGTCGAACTCGCCCCGGAGGCCGCCGAAACCGCCGCCCGCCTGGCGCGCGACGGCGAGGTCGAGGCCCTGATGAAAGGTTCGCTGCATACCGACGAACTGATGAGCGCGGTGGTCCGCAAGGAGAATTGCCTGCGCACCCGTTCGCGCATCAGCCATGTCTTCGTGATGAACGTGCCGACCTATCCGCGGCCGCTGCTGATCACCGATGCCGCGATCAACATCGCGCCGACCCTCGAGGATAAGGTGCATATCGTGCAGAACGCCATCAACCTGGCCCAGGTGCTGGGCGTCGCCAAACCGAACGTGGCGATTCTCTCGGCGGTTGAGAACATCAACCTGAAGATTCCTTCCACCCTGGAAGCCGCCGTGCTGTGCAAGATGGCCGATCGCGGCCAGATCACCGGCGGCGTGCTCGACGGCCCGCTGGCCTTCGATAACGCCATTTCCGCCGAAGCCGCCAAAACCAAGGGCATCACCTCGCCGGTCGCCGGTGCCGCCGACATCCTGCTGGTGCCCGATCTCGAATCCGGCAACATGTTGGCCAAGCAGTTGTCCTTCCTGGCCAATGCCGACGCCGCCGGCATCGTGCTCGGCGCCAAGGTGCCGGTGATCCTCACCAGCCGCGCCGACAACCTGCGCTCCCGGCTGGCCTCCTGCGCCGTCGCCGCCCTCCTTGCCGCCGCCAATCGCGCGGCGCGCCAGACCCCCGTCGTGCATTGAGGAGTCGATCATGAACAGCAAACAACCTGCTTACCTGGTGCTCAACGCCGGTTCGTCGAGCCTGAAATTCTCCGTCTTCCGTCAGTTGCCGCCGGGCAAGGAGCTGGAAACCCTGCTCTCCGGACAGATTTCCGGCATCGGCAGCATTGCCCGCTTTGCAGCCAAAGGGGCGGACCGTCGCCCGCTCGCCGAGCATACCTGGGGCGAGGCCGACTCCAGTTGCCGCGATACGCTGCTCCAGTACGTCCTGCGCTGGATCGGCGACACCCTGGTCGATGACGAGATCGTCGCCGTCGGGCATCGCGTCGTGCATGGCGGGCGCTCCCTCGGTCGGCCGCTGCGGGTGACGCCGCAACTGCTCGCCGAACTCGATCGCCTGGTGCCGCTGGCGCCGCTGCACGAGCCGCACAACATCGCGCCGATGCGCATCCTCGCCCGGAATTTCCCGGATCTGGCGCAGGTCGCCTGTTTCGATACGGCCTTCCACAGCCAGCAGCCCTGGCTGGCGAAGACCTTCGCCCTGCCGAAAAAGCTGACCGAGGAAGGCGTCTGCAGTTACGGTTTCCACGGCCTTTCCTACGAGTACGTCACCAGCCAGTTGCTGGAAAGCCGGCCGGATCTGGTCCGTGGCCATGTCGTCATCTGCCATCTCGGTAATGGCTCGAGCCTGTGCGCCGTCAAGGGCGGGCGCAGCGTCGATACCTCGATGGGCTTCACTGCGCTGGACGGGGTGCCGATGGGCACGCGCAGCGGCAGCATCGATCCGGGCGTCATTCTCTACCTGATGCGCGAGAAGCAGATGGGGCTGGAAGAGCTCGAAGACCTGCTGTACCGGCAATCCGGCCTGCTCGGCGTGTCCGGCATTTCGAACGACATGAAGGTCCTGCAGGAATCTCGCGATCCCGATGCCAGGAAGGCGGTCGAGCTGTTCTGCTTTCGCGTCGCCAAGGAAGTCGCCGCCCTGGCGGCTTCGATGGGCGGCCTCGATGCCCTGGTGTTCACCGCCGGTATCGGCGAGAACTCGCCGGCGATCCGCGCCATGATCGCCGAGCGTCTGGCATGGCTGGGCGTCAAGCTCGATGCCGGCGCCAACAAGAGTCGGGCGTATTACATCGCGGCACCGGATTCCCGGGTGCCGGTGTTCGTCGTGCCGACCAACGAGGAAATGATGATCGCCCGGCATACGATCAACGAGCTCGGGCAGATCTATCTTCCGATCGCCGAGTCGGGCGTCGCGGCCTTCATTGAGCAGGAGGCCGCGGCGCTGGATATCGCCAGGCCGCCAGTTACTCTCCCGGAACCCCTGATGGCCAACGCCTGAGCGGCATTTGCCGCGTTTGCCGGCCGGTGGGCGAACCGCCCCCGGCCGTCTCGATGGAATGCTGAAAATGCTGACAAAAATTGACGGTGGTCGTTGGGCGAACGCTGGCGGCAGCAGCCTGAAAAAGGCTGCCGATGCCGAATCGGCCGCCACATTCTCGCTCGAGCCCCTGCTGCCCGAGGCCATCGCCCTGGCGGCCGAGGACCTCGGGGTCAAGAAAGCCAAGCTGGGTGCCGGCATGCTCTTTGGCCTGGCCGTGCTGGGTGGCGCCTTCGTCGCCCTGGGCGGGCTTTTTGCCACGGTGACGATTTCGGGTGCGGCGGGCCACTTGCCCTACGGGGTGATGCGCCTGTTGATGGGCGCCACCTTCTCGTTGGGCCTGATGCTGGTGGTCATCGCCGGGGCGCAACTGTTTACCAGCGATGCCCTGATGGTCATGGCCTGGGCCAGCGGCCGGCTCAAGATCGGACGCATGCTGCGGCTGTGGACGACCGTCTGGTTAGGTAATTTCGTCGGTGCGCTGGGGGTTGCGGCGCTGGTCTTCCTGTCCGGGCTGTACACCTTCGGGCATGGCGAAGTGGGGGCCAGCGTCCTTTACCTGGCCGCCGCGAAGAGCACGCTGGCGACCGATCATGCGTTCTTTCTCGGGATACTCTGCAATGTCCTGGTTTGCCTGGCGGCCTGGGTGGCGATGGGGGCGCGCAGCATCGGCGACAAGATTTTGGCCATGTTCTTGCCGATCGCGGCGTTTGTCGCCATCGGTGGCGAGCACTGCGTCGCCAACATGTATTTCATCCCCGCCGGCCTGTTCGTCAAGTGGTGGGCGCCGGCCGCCTTCTGGGCCGATCTGGCCAGCCATGGCGGCAGCGCGCCCAACATTCCGCTCGATCAGTTCGCCATCAATCTGGCGGCTGTCACGCTCGGCAACTGGGTCGGCGGCGCCTTGCTGGTTGGTGCTGTATATTGGCTAATCTTCCGCAGCGGAATCAAGCTTGCCGAACCCATTCAGGAAAAGCGCCACAAAAGCATATGAGCAAAACCATCGACATCACCGAGTTGTGTCTGCGCGACGCGCACCAGAGCCTGCTGGCGACGCGCATGGCGCTGGAAGACATGGTGCCGGCCTGCGCCGACATCGACCAGGCCGGCTACTGGTCGGTCGAGTGCTGGGGCGGCGCGACCTTCGATGCCTGCATCCGTTTCCTCAACGAGGACCCGTGGGAACGCCTGCGCACCTTTCGCCGCTTACTGCCCAACTCCCGTCTGCAGATGCTGTTGCGCGGCCAGAACCTGCTCGGCTACCGGCATTACGAGGACGGCGTGGTCGACCGGTTCGTCGACAAGGCGGCCGAGAACGGCATGGATGTCTTCCGCGTTTTCGATGCGCTGAACGATATCCGCAACATCCGGCATTCGGTCAATGCGGTGCGCCGCAACGGCAAACATGCGCAAGGCACGATCTGCTATACGGTCAGCCCGCTGCATACCACCGAAACCTTCGTCACCATGGCCGAACAACTGGTCGCCCTGGGCTGCGACTCGATCTGCCTGAAGGACATGGCGGCGCTGCTCAAGCCGCAGCCGGCCTACGACATCATCAAAGGGATCAGGAAACGCTGCGGCGACGCCGTGCGCCTGCATGTGCATACCCACGCGACGACCGGCGTGACGCTGGTTTCGCTGATGAAGGCGATCGAGGCGGGGGCCGACGGCGTCGATACCGCGATCAGCTCGCTCAGCCTCGGCCCAGGCCACAACCCGACGGAAAGCCTGGTCGCCATGCTCGAAGGCACCGGCTACGAAGCGCGGCTGAACAAGGCCTGCCTGCATCGCATCAAGGATCACTTCGCTGCCCTGCGGCCGCGCTACCAGGCTTTCATGTCCAACATCCACGGGGTCGAGACCGATATTTTCGACAGTCAGATTCCGGGCGGCATGATTTCCAACATGGAAAGCCAGCTCAAGCAGCAGCAGGCCGAAGACCGCCTCGAGGAGGTGCTGATCGAAGTGCCGCGGGTCCGCGAGGACGCCGGCTTTCCGCCGCTGGTCACGCCGTCCAGCCAGATCGTCGGGACGCAGGCCGTGTTCAACGTGCTGATGGGCCGCTACAAGGTGATGTCCAGCGAATTCGCCGACCTCATGCTCGGCTATTACGGCCAGGCGCCCGGCGAGCGCGACCCGGCAGTGCTGGGGCTGGCGGAACAGCACGCGCACAAGGCGGCGATCGTGCAGCGCCCGGCCGATCTGCTGCAACCCGAGTGGGCGACCCTCGAAGCGGCGGCGACGGCATTACCCGGTTGCGACGGCAGCGAAGAGGATGTCCTGACCTACGCGATGTTCCCGCAGGTCGCGCCCGGCTTTTTCGAAAGCCGCGCCCGCGGCCCGAAAAATCTGGGGCGGGCGCCGGAGAGCGCCGCGCCGAAATCTGCAGAATCCGGCGCTCTGGCGGCCTCGCCGCTGCACGCGCCGGTGACTTACAACGTCACCTTGAACGGCCGCTCACACCGGGTTTCGGTTGCCCCGGTCAGCGAATAGAGGGATTGCCATGAGCAGCATGCAGGAAAAAATCGAAGAGCTACGCCGGCGGCGGGAAACGTCCTGCCTCGGCGGCGGCGCCGAGAAGCAGGCCAAGCATCGGGAGTCCGGCCGCCTGACTGCCCGCGAGCGGGTCGCGGCCCTGGTCGATGGCGACAGTTTCGAAGAGATCGGCCAATTCGCCGCTCACCGCGTCACCCTGTTCGGCATGCCGGACAAGGTGTTTGCCGCCGACGGCGTGATCACCGGGGCGGCCGCCATCGCCGGGCGCCTGGTCCATCTGGCCAGCCAGGATTTCACGGTGGCCGGCGGCTCGGCCGGCGAGACGCATTCGATCAAGGTCGCCGAAATCATGCTCGCCTCGTTGAAGACCGGCTCGCCCTTCGTCTTCATCAACGACTCCGGCGGTGCCCGGGTGCAGGAAGGGATCGCCGCGCTTTCCGGCTACGGCAAGGTGTTCCATGCCAACGTGATGCTTTCCGGGGCGGTGCCGCAGATCTCTCTGATTTGCGGGCCCTGCGCCGGCGGCGCCGCGTATAGCCCGGCGCTCACCGATTTCATCATCCAGACGCGCCAGGCGCAGATGTTCATCACCGGGCCGCAGGTCATCAAGCAGGTCACCGGCGAGACAGTCAGCGCCGAAGATCTCGGCGGGCCGGAGGCGCATATGGTTCATTCCGGCGTGATCCACTTCATCGCCGACGACGACCTGCACGCCATCGCGCTGTGCCGCAAGTTGCTCGGTTTCCTGCCGACGAACAATCTCGAGGATCCGCCGATGCTCGCGGGCGATTACTCGACCGAAGCCGATCCGCGCCTGGAAACGCTACTGCCCGAAGAGAGCAAGCAGGGTTACGACGTGCGCGCCATCATCGAGTCGGTGGTCGATGCCGGCGATTTTCTCGAGGTCCAGGCGGGGCACGCGATGAATATCGTCATCGGCTTTGCCCGGGTGTGTGGCAGTTCGGTCGGCATCGTCGCCAACCAGCCCTCGGTCAAGGCCGGCGTGCTGGACATCAACGCCTCGACCAAGGCGGCGCGCTTCATCCGCTTCTGCAACGCCTTCAACATCCCGCTGCTGACTTTCGTCGACGTGCCCGGTTTCATGCCCGGCGTCGAACAGGAGTACGGCGGCATCATCCGCCATGGCGCCAAGCTGTTGTTCGCCTATTCGTCAGCGACCGTGCCGAAAATCACCGTGATTCTGCGCAAGAGCTACGGCGGCGCCTACCTCGCCATGTGCGGCAAGGATCTCGGCGCCGACCGGGTGTTCGCCTGGCCAACCGCGGAAATTGCCGTGATGGGCGCCGAAGGGGCGGCGGAAATCGTTTTCCGCAAGGAAATCGCGGAAGCGGACAACCCGGAACAGCGGCGTGCCGAATTGATCGCCAGCTATCGCGAGACTTTCTCCAATCCTTACGTCGCCGCCGAACAGCGCCTGGTCGATGCGGTCATCGAACCGGCGATGACCCGCAGCCATATCGCCCAGGCCCTCGAATATCTGCGTATCAAGCGGATCCCGCGGCCGCACAAGAAGCACGGCCTGGTGCCGCTCTAGGAAACCGCGCATGACCGACCGACCAAGCGAAGACGAACTGCTGGCGCTGGTGGCGCAAATGCGCGCCGAGATCGGCGCGCTCAGCCGCCGGGTGAATGAACTCGAACAGCGGGTGGGCGCCGGGGCGCCGGCCGCCGCCCCGGAAATCAGCGAAGAAACCCTGCTGGCCATTTCGGCGGCGGTGGCGGCTTTCCTCGGCGTGCATGCCCGCATCCGCCAGGTGCGCGTGGTCCATTCCAGCGCCTGGGCCCAGGTCGGGCGCATCGGCGCGCACGCCTCGCATCGCCATACTTGACTGGAGCAACCGTGAAACTGAACATCACCATCGACGACAAGACCTACGAGGTCGACGTCGAAGTCGCCGAAGCCGACCATGCCAGCCTGCCGCCGGCCTATCCGGTCGGCTCGGCCAGGCTGGCCGCCGGCGCGACCGGCACGCCGCCGGCACCGCCGAGCGCCGCGGCGCCCAAACCGCCGCTGGTGGCCGACGACAAGGTTTGCCGTAGCCCCGTCTCCGGCGTCGTCGTCAAGATATTTGCCGCGGCGGGGGCGCATATCCAGGCGGGGAATTCCTTGCTGCTGCTCGAAGCGATGAAGATGGAAACCAACATCACCGCGCCCGTCGATGGCGTTGTCGGCGCCATCAGGGTTACGGCGGGCCAGCATGTGCAGACCGGGGACGTCCTGGTCGAATTTGTTTAAGACCGCAGACGCAAGCGGCCGGGCAATATCGAGTCCTGGCGGCCGGTAGAGAAGACATGGAAATCGCTCTCGACTCAATCGAACTGATCCTGACCCTGCTGCAGCAGACCTGCGTCTATCTGGTCATTGCCTATCTGCTCAGCCGGACCCGCATCTTCATTCCGCTGATGCACGTCACCATCCGGCTGCCGCACCGGCTGACCTGCTATGTCGTGTTCTCGCTGTTCTGCATCATGGGTACCTATCTCGGCCTGAAGATCGACGACTCGATTGCCAATACGCGGGCCATCGGCGCCGTGCTCGGCGGCGTCCTCGGCGGGCCGTGGGTCGGTCTGGCGGTCGGCTTCACGGGCGGCCTGCATCGTTATTCGCTGGGCGGTTCTTCGGCTTTCGCCTGCATGGTGTCGACGATCCTCGAAGGGCTGATCGGCGGGGTGTTCCACCTTTACATGATGCGCCGCGGGCGCTTCGATACCCTGTTCCGGCCGCTGCCGGTGGCCTTGCTCACCTTGTTTGCCGAGTTCGTGCAGATGTCCGTGCTGCTGCTGTTGGTCGAGCCGCCGGCGGTTGCCCGGCATCTCGTCGAGCAGATCGCCGTCCCCATGCTGCTCGCCAATTCGCTGGGGGCCGGGCTGTTCATGCGCATCCTGCTCGACCGGCGCCAGCTTTACGAGCGCCAGTCCAGCGTCTTTTCGACCAAGGCGCTGAGTATTGCGGCGCGCGTCGAAGGCTTGCTGCGCTCTGGTTTCAATATCGACACCAGCATGCAGGTCGCCCGGATTTTTCATGAGGAAACCGGCGTTGGTGCGGTGGCCATTACCGATACCCAGAATCTGCTGGCCTTCATCGGTATCGGCAGCGATCACCACCTGCCGGGAACGCCGATCAGCTCGGTTCTGACGCTGCGGGCCATTGAGCGTAACGAAGTCATTTTTGCCGATGGCAACGAGGTCGCCTATCAATGTTCGATCAGTCCGAAATGTCCGCTCGGCGCCTCGCTGATCATCCCGCTGCTCGGCGAGGAAGACCGCGTTATCGGCACGGTCAAGCTCTATGAGCCACGCACCCGTCTTTTTTCCACAATCAACCGCGCCCTCGGCGAAGGCATTGCCCGCTTGCTCTCCAACCAGATCCTGGCCGGCCGCTACATGCGGCAACGCGAGCTGCTGGCGCAATCGGAGATCAAGCTGTTGCATGCCCAGGTCAATCCGCATTTCCTGTTCAATGCCTTGAACACCCTGTCGGCAGTGATTCGGCGCGACCCGGAACGGGCCTGCCACCTGGTCCTCAACCTGTCGACCTTCTTTCGCAACAATCTCAAGCGACCGAGTGAGGAAGCCTCGCTCGGCGAGGAAGTCGCCCATGTCGCCGCCTACCTGGAAATCGAACAGGCGCGCTTTCTCGGCCAGTTGGTGGTCGATTTCGATATTCCGGAAGATCTGCGCCATATCCGCATGCCGGCTTTCTCGTTGCAGCCGGTGGTCGAGAATGCCATCAAGCACGGCACGTCGCAGCTCCTCGAAGTCGGCCACATTCGCATTGCCGCCCGCGCCGAGGGCGATATGATGTTGTTGAGTGTCGAGGATAATGCCGGGCTCTATGTCGAGCCGGCCAGCCGCAGCGGTCTCGGCATGCACCTGGTGCGGCGGCGGATCGCCTCGCGTTACGGCTCTTCCTACGGCCTGGAGGTGGCCTGCGAACGCGAGCTGTTTACCCGGGTCACACTGAAGTTGCCGCTGGCGCCTTGCGCGCCGGAGACTGCGCTGGAGGTATACCCCGTATGAAAGTCCTGATCATCGACGACGAGTTGCCGGCGCGCGAAGAAATCGCCCGTCTGCTCGCCAATGAGCCCGATATCGAGATTCTCGGGCAAAGCGCCAACGCCATCGAAGGCATTGCCGCGATCAACCGGCTCAACCCCGAGGTGATTTTCCTGGACATCCAGATGCCGCGGATCAGCGGCCTGGAAATGTTGAGCATGCTCGATCCCGAGAAAATGCCGCGCGTCGTGTTTCTCACCGCCTTCAACGAATACGCGCTGCAGGCATTCGATCAGAATGCCTTCGACTACCTGTTGAAGCCCATCGATCCGGCTCGCCTCGAGCTCACCCTGAAGCGCCTGCGCCGCGACCGCACGCCCAGCCCGGCGCTGTTCAACGCGGCGGCGCCGCTCAAGCAGATTCCCTGTCCCGGCCACCATCGGCTGCTGTTGATCAAGATCGACGACATCGAGTACGCCACCTCAAAAGCCAGTGGTGTCTACGTCACCATCAGCAACGGCAGCGAGCATTTCACCGAACTGACGCTACGCACCCTGGAAGAAAAGACCCCGATGCTGCGCTGCCATCGCCAGCATCTGGTCAATCCCGATCAGATCAAGGAAATCAGCTTTCTCGAAGCCGGCACCGTCGAAATCATTACCCGCAACAATCACCACGTACCAGTCAGTCGGCGCCTGCTCGGCGAACTCAAGGAAAAACTGGGTTTACGCTGACGTTCTGCCGGCTGGCCAAGTTCAGACCAGTTTCCAGCCCGCGAGAACCAGGCGTTTTCGGCCGAAGAACTTCCGCGTCCGGATCAACAGCTTCGGTGTGCTCGGGAAGCCTTGCGGCACAAAGATTTCCACGCCCTGAATGCGCATTGGCGCATGCTGGTCTGGATTGCGCGGCGTCCCGAAACGGACCTCGGGGCAGGTGGTGATTTCCAGGCAACAGGCTTCGATGGTCGGCGGTAGGTCAATGAAAACCGGCTGCTGGCGCTCGGCGATGAGCGCCAGGGCATCCTCGGCAAGGCTGAGCATGATCGTTCTCCTGGTGGCGGGTAGTGCAGGCGATGGCGAAAGATGATTTCCCATCTTTTCTCGGGAAATTATAGAAATGCCCGGCCGAGCGGCGGCGAAATCCGGGTTAGCGGTCGCCAGTCGCCACGCAGTGGTCCTCGGAGGGCCGCGAGCGGCGCCAGCATCGGCGGCCCATCGGCCTTCTACAGTCCGGCGGTCAGTGCCGCGATTTCCTTTTCGATCAGGCGGCCGGCGGCGAGCTCGGGGGCGGCCAGCCCGCAGGTTGCCGCCATCGCCGCCCGCTTGCGCCTTTGAGCGAGGCCGCCGGGCCGCTGCGCCGAAGGCTGTCACCCGCCGGCGACGGGCTGCTATAGTGCGCTCATTCCCCTGCCTTCCGGAGTGAGCGCATGGCTCTCAGTACATCCCTGGCCGATATTTCCGTTCTGCTTGTCGAGCCCTCCCACATGCAGGCCGGCCTGGTCAATCGCATGTTGCAGCACCTCGGCGTGCGCCAGATCAAAGTCTTGCAGACGGCCGCCGAGGCGCTGGCGGCGATGACCGAAGGGCGCGTCGATGGTTTGGTGGTGATCAGCAGCCTGTACCTGCCGGACATGGCGGGCACCGAACTGGTGTCGGCGATGCGGGACGATCCGGTGCTCGATCCGGTGCCCTTCATCCTGATTTCCAGCGAGACGCGGCCGCAGGTGCTGGAGCCGGTGCGCCAGTCGGGGGCCTGCAGTATCGTCGGCAAGCCTTTCTCCGAGCAGCAACTGGCGCGCGCCCTGTATGCCGCCGCCGATTACCTGAATCCGCCGGACGATGTCGATTTCGCGGAAATCGAAGGTTTGCGCGTGCTGCTCGTGGACGACAGCCTGGCCTCGCGCAATTACCTGCGCCGGCTGCTCACCGAGCTTGGCATCGAACGCATCTCCGAGGCGGTCAATGGCAAGGAGGCGGTGGCGCTGCTGCAGGAAACCATGGTCGATCTGGTGATCACCGATTACAACATGCCGGAAATGGATGGTCGCGAACTTACCGAATACATCCGCACGCAAAGCTGGCAGAACAGCGTGCCGGTCCTGATGGTGACCGGCGAGCAGAACATGGGACGCCTGGCGGCGGTCGAACGGGCCGGTGTTTCGGCGATTTGCGACAAGCCGTTCGAAGGCGGCAATATCCGCAAATTGATCAGCGATTCCTTGACGCGATAAAGCGCCGGACGCCCTGGCGGCCGACCACGACCAGGGCCAGCAGGACCAGCAGCGGATCGAACAGGGCATCCCAGAGATTGCCGAAGAGGCCGCCGGCATAGGCGGCGAGATCGACGGCCAGGATCAGCAGCCAGCTATCGAGGCGGCGCCAGCAAAGGGCGCCGGCCAGCGGCAGCAGGGCGGCGAGCAGCGGCCAGGGCTGATAGCCCAGGGCATAGGGATCAAATGGCCCCCAGCCGAGCGCCGCCGGGTAATACATCAGGGCAAAGAGCAGCAGTCCGAGGGCGGCTCGCCCGGAGAGGGGCGAGGGCTGGCGCCCGGCCAGGTGGAGCAGGGCGAGTTGCAGCAGGGTCGGCGAGGGGGCGCCGAAGGTGCCGAGCAGCAGGGGGGCGATGCCGCCCAGCAGGGCGACCGCCGTTGCCGCCAGGGCGGCCCGGGAACGCAGTTGGCCGAGCGGCAGAAGGGCGGTCAGCGCTCCGAAAATCAGTCCGTGGGCGAGCAGGCCGTAGGCGGCGAGTGGGTTCATCCTAGACCTTGCCGCAGAGCCGCAATGGCGCAGAGAAGAGCGTGAAAACTGTTGCTCGCCTGGTTTTTGTCGCTGCCCCGGAAGGCGGCCCGAACAGTCCGGGCAAGCCTTCGCTTTTCCTCGGCATCTCTGCGTCTCGGCATTTCAATTGGGTTTTCCGGGGTCATGGTGGCGTTCCGTCGAGCCAGGCTTCGCTGAAACTGAGGTACTTGATGCCTTGCCGACGCCAGCTATAGGTCAGATGCAGGCGACCGTCGCGGCCGAGCAGCAGGCTGGGGTCGCTGAATTCGGCGGCACCGTCGGCGGCGTTTTCCAGGGTATGGCTGCTCTGCCAGGTTTTTCCTGCGTCGCTCGACAGCCACAAGCCGAGCGTGGCGCGGCCCTCCGGCCGGTTGCCGGCGAGCAGCAGGCGGCCGCTCGGCAGGCGGAGCAGGGCCAGCGGCGTCTTCGGATTGGCTACCGGCAGCGCCGCCGCGGCCGGCCACGTCAGGCCGCCGTCGGTGGTGACGGCGGTCAGGATCTGACCGGCGGCCGGTAACAAGGCCAGGCCGCGCTGCTCGTCGAGGGCGACGACGGCCGGCAGCAACGCCGCCTGCGGCTGGGCCAGGCGTTGCTTGTCGAGAATTTCGCCGGTCGGTGCCAGGCGCAGATATTCGCCGTAACTGGCCCAGCCGTCGCTGGCGATCGGTAGTCCCAGGCCGCCGTCGGCCAGTGTGATCGGCGGCGCGCCGAGGCGGACGCCGCTGGCCAGCGGTGCGCTACGGATGGCTACCGTTGTCGCCCAGCGCTTGCCGCCGTCGGTCGATACGCTGTGCTTGAGCGAGCGGCCGGCCCAGCCGCTGCGCCCGGTGTACCACAGGTGCAGCCAGCCGCCTTCGGCGTAAAGCAGCGGGTTGCCGATGTCGCGTTCATGGGCGAAGGTGCCGCCGGCCGTGCTGGCCCGGCTGGCGATGACGAGCGGCGGGCGCCAGCCGCTCGCTTCCCGGATGCTGAAGAGCAGACGCCGTTCGGGCGGCTCCTGGGTGTCGTCGGCCGACCAGGCGGCGGCGATCCGGCCGTCCGCCAACTGGGTCAGGCTGCTCTCGCCGGGGTGCGTGCCGGCAGGCAACAGGGCGCTGGTGAACATTGCCGGCAGCGGCGCGGCGGCGGCTGCCGGCGGCGCGAAACGGCTCGGGGCCGGATTGGGGACCCGCCACCAGGCGGCGGCCAGGGCGCCGGCGAAGAGCGCGACGGGCAGCCAGCGGCGCCGGACGGTGGTCAGCGCGATCACGCGAAAGCGGTGGCGAAAGGAAGGGAGGGGGGCTGGAGCAAGCGCATGGGGCCAAATTCTAACCGGCTTGCCGCCCGAAATTACGGATTCCCCGCTCTGCCAAATAAGGGATAATCGCCAAAAGCTTGCTGGGTAGGGACCATGCGGATTAAACATTTTGTATTTTTGACTTCGGCCATCGTTGCCGCATTTTTTTTCGGCGGCGCCTATTGGTCCCTGGATCGCGTTTTTGACAGCGTGGTGCGGGCCAACGCGGCCCGCACTTCGGAAGCCACCACCCGCATCGCCTTTGCCTCGATGTACCAGTTGATGAGCCAGGGCTGGCGGCGCAGCCAGGTCGATGCCTTCCTGCAGGCGACAGCCGAGGCCGGCAAGGAGAGCGGGCTGACCATCCAGATTTATCGCGGCCCGCTGGTTGTCGAACTGTTCCATGAAATCGCACAACCGCCGCTCGATGCCGAACTCCAGTCGGTCTTTGCCGGGGGCGGGGCGTCGCGCCGGGATACGGCGGAATATGCCCGCCATATCTATCCGCTGGTCGCCGAAGAGCGTTGCCTGCGCTGCCACGTCAACGCCACGCCGGGGGCGGTGCTGGGGGCCGTCGAGGTGCGCCAGGAATACGCCAGCCTGCTGGCCGACGCCCGGCATTCGCTGGGCCTGGCTTTCGCCATCCTGTTGCCGCTCGCCGGGCTGCTGGCACTGGGGGCGGTGTGGTGGGTCGGGCGCCGCATCGAAGGTTCGGTCGAGCGTTTGCTGGCCGGCTTCGAACAGGTCAATGCGGTCGGCGACCTGCGCCATATCGCCATCGCCGAGAACGATCTCGGTTTCGTCGAACTCAACCGCGTCGTCGCGGCCCTTGGCCGGCTGCTCGAAAAATTGCGCACCATCGCCGTGGACAAGGACATCCTGACTTTCGAAATCGGCCTGCTCGAAAAATTCGTCATTACTTCCGAGGTGGTCCGCGACTGGCGCGACTACGTCGGTCGCCTGCTGATCGAAATCAATAGCGTGATTACCGCCCATACGCTGTTCTCGGTATTCAAGATCGACGATGAACTGTTCGACCTGGAAATATTCTGGTGCGGCCCGGTCGCCAACCCGACCCGGAGCATGATGGAAAAGTACATCCGGGCGGAACTGACCCGGCTGAATGCCTTCGCCGACATCACGGCGTGCAACGTGCATCACCACATCGCCGATCTGCATGGCGCGACCGTCGAACTGTCGGAAGCGGAGGTTGCCGTGCGCGTCAAATCCTTCTTCGTCGATCGGCCGAAGATCGGCGGTATCGTCGGCATCGGCGTGCATGCCGGCATGCTCGAGGACGAAACCCGCTACCTGGTGATGGAGAGTATCCTATCGACGTTGCTCAATGTCGTCGGCTCGGTCAAGGCGATCTACAAGTACACCCGCGACCTCGAGTATTACGCGACCCGCGACCCGCTGACCGATCTCTTCAACCAGCGTGTTTTCTGGGAGTTGAGCTCCTACGAAATCGGCCGCGCCCAACGCCATGGCTACAGTTTCGGCCTGTTGCTGATCGATCTCGACAATTTCAAGCTGGTCAATGACAACTACGGTCATGCCATTGGCGATACCTACTTGCAGACGCTCGCCCGCAAGGTCCAGGCGGCATTGCGCGACGGCGACATCCTCGCCCGTTACGGCGGCGACGAGTTCGTCGCCCTCTTGCCGGAAGCCGACGCCGAGGCGGTGGCGACGATTGCCGAGCGGGTTCGCCGGGCGGTCGAAGCGATCGAGGTGCCGGCGCCGGATGGCAGCCGGCTGCGCGGCACGGCATCGATCGGTCTGGCCGTCTATCCGGACCATGCCGAGACGGCCAAGGACCTGCTGCTCTTCGCCGACAACATGATGTACCGGGCCAAGGCCGGCGGCAAAGGGCAGGTCGCCGTGCCGACCCAGGAAGACGTCGTCGATATTTTCCGCGACATCTCGCAGAAGAGCGTCATGGTCCTCGAAGCCATCGAGGCGCGGCGCGTCATTCCTTACTTCCAGCCGATTCTCAATGTCGCCGAACACAAGATCGTGGCTTACGAAGTGTTGTCGCGCATCGAGCTGAATGGCGAAATCATCCGCGCCGACGAGTTCGTCGAAATCGCCGAAAAAATGGGGGTCATCCACAAGCTCGACATGCTGGTCATCGAACAGGCGCTGACCGTGCTGTCGGCGCAGGGCCATCGCGGCGAAATATTCATCAACCTGTCGCCGCGCGCCCTGATTCTCAATGAATTTGCCCGCGATTTGCGCCGCATCATCGAGCGCAGCGGCATTCCGCCGCAGAACATCGTTTTCGAAATCACCGAACGCGATACGGTGAAGAGCCTGGCCGTGCTCGAACGTTTCCTCAACGACCTGAAGAGCGATGGCTTCAAGCTGGCGATCGACGATTTCGGCTCGGGGTTCTCGTCCTTCCATTACCTGCGCCGCTTCCCGATCGATTACCTGAAAATCGAGGGCGATTTCATTGCCAATATGCTGAACAGCGAGAAGGATCATGCCTTCGTCACCAGCATCCGGGCGTTGGCGCGCGAGATGGGCATTACCGTCGTCGCCGAGTACGTCGAATCGGCCGAAGTGCTGGACGAACTGGTCAAGCTGGAAATCGAGTGCGCCCAGGGTTACTACATCGGGCGCCCGGGCCGCGAGCTGTTGCCGGTCGATTGGCAGGCGCCGGCCCGATAAAAAACTGTCGCCCGACCGGAGGTGGCGGTCGGGCGCGGTAAAATTGCAGCCATGAATTCCCCGCGCTACGTCCACCTTCGTCTCCATTCCGAATATTCCGTCACCGATGGCATCGTCCGCCTCGGCGATGCCGTCAAGCGCGCCGCGGCCGATGGCATGCCGGCCATGGCGCTGACCGACCTCGGCAACCTGTTCGGTCTCGTCAAGTTCTACAGCGGCGGGCGCGGCAAGGGGGTCAAGCCGGTGGCCGGGGTCGATGTCTGGATCAGCAATCCGGAAGCGCCCGAGGACGCCTATCGTTTGCTGCTGCTGGTGCGCAACCGGGCCGGCTACCAGCAATTGTGCGAATTGCTGAGCAAGGCTTATCTGGTCGAAGGGCGGCGTGACCGCGCCGAAGTGCGGCGCGAGTGGTTTACGGAAATCGGCTGCGACGGCTTGATCGCGCTCTCCGGCGCCCATCTCGGCGATGTCGGCGAGGCCCTGATCAACGGCAATTTCGAGCTGGCCGGCGAGCGCGCCAAAGCCTGGGAAGCGATTTTTCCCGGCGCCTTCTACCTCGAAGTGCAGCGCTACGGTCAGCCGCAGCAGGAAGCCATCGTCCAGCAAACGGCCGATCTGGCCGGCGAGACGGGCTTACCCCTGGTCGCCACGCACCCCATCCAGTTCATGAATCGCGACGACTTCCAGGCCCATGAAGCGCGCGTCTGTATTGCCGAAGGCTATGTCCTGGGCGACCATCGGCGGCCGAAGAACTATACCGAGGAACAGTATTTCAAGAGCCAGGCCGAGATGGTCGAATTGTTCGCCGACCTGCCGGAGGCGCTGGAAAACTCGCTGGAAATCGCCAAGCGCTGCAATATCGAACTGACCCTGGGCAAGAACTTCCTGCCCCAGTTCCCGATCCCGCCGGGCATGACCATCGACGAATTCCTCATCGATGAAGCGGAAAAAGGACTGGAAGTCCGTCTCGCCGAGCTTTATCCCGATCCCGCGGTGCGCGCCCAGCGCCGGCCGGAATACGACGAGCGCCTGAAATTCGAGTGCAACACCATCGTCCAGATGGGCTTCCCCGGCTACTTCCTGATCGTTGCCGACTTCATCGTCTGGGCCAAGCAGAACGGCGTGCCGGTCGGCCCGGGCCGGGGTTCCGGCGCTGGTTCCCTGGTCGCCTACAGCCTGCGCATTACCGATCTCGATCCGCTGGCCTACGCCCTGCTGTTCGAGCGCTTCCTCAATCCGGAACGGGTTTCGATGCCCGACTTCGACGTCGACTTCTGCCAGGACAACCGTTGGCGCGTCATCGAATACGTCCGCCATCACTACGGCGAGGACGCGGTCAGCCAAATCGCCACCTTCGGCACCATGTCGTCGAAAGCGGTGATCCGCGACGTCGGCCGGGTGTTCGGCCTGCCCTATTCGATGTGCGACCGCATCTCGAAGCTCATCCCGATCGTCCAGAACAAGCCGGTGTCGCTGGCCGAGGCGCTCGAGCAGGAACCGCAGTTGCGCGAAATGATGGAAGGCGACGGCGACGGCGAAACCATCCGCGAACTGTTCGACCTGGCCGGCCGGCTCGAGGACTTGACGCGCAACGTCGGCATGCACGCCGGCGGCGTCTTGATCGCGCCGGGCAAGATCACCGACTTCTGCCCGATCTACCAGGCGACCGGCAGCGATGCGTCGACCGTTTCGCAATTCGACAAGGACGACGTCGAGAAGGTCGGCCTGGTCAAGTTCGACTTCCTCGGTCTGCGCAACTTGACCATTATCGAGCTGGCCGTCGAGTACATCCGCCGCATGACCGGCGAAAAGCTCGACCTGATGAGCCTCGGTTTCACCGACCCGGCGGCCTACCAGATCCTGCGCAAAGGCAATACGACAGCGATCTTCCAGGTCGAATCGGAGGGCATGAAGAAGCTCCTGAAAAAACTGGAGCCCGACCGTTTCGAAGACATCATCGCTGTCCTCGCCCTCTACCGCCCCGGCCCGCTCGGTTCCGGGATGGTGGACGACTTCATCCTGCGCAAGAAGGGCAAGCAGGAGATCGACTATTTTCACCCTGACCTGACCGCCTGCCTGTCGCCGACCTACGGCGTCATCGTGTACCAGGAACAGGTGATGCAGATTTCGCAGATCATCGGCGGCTACACGCTGGGTGGCGCCGACATGCTGCGCCGGGCGATGGGCAAGAAGAAGGCCGAGGAAATGGCCAAGCACCGGGCGACCATCGCCGAGGGGGCGGCCAAGAAAGGCTACGACCCGGCCCTGGCCGAACGCCTGTTCGACCTGATGACCAAGTTCGCCGAGTACGGCTTCAACAAGTCGCACACCGCCGCCTACGCCGTCGTCACCTATCACACCGCCTGGCTCAAGGCGCACCACTGCGCCGCCTTCATGGCGGCGACCATGTCGTCCGACATGGACAACACCGACTCGGTGAAGATCTTCTACGAAGACACCCTGGCCAATAACGTCAAGATGCTCGGGCCGGACGTCAATGCCTCGAATTACCGGTTCGAGCCGGTCGACCGGCAGACCATCCGTTACGGCCTGGGGGCGGTCAAGGGCACCGGCGAGCAGGCGGTCAATGACATCCTGCGGGCCCGTGACGCCGGCGGGCCGTTCAAGGATCTCTTCGATTTCTGCCAGCGCTGCGACAAGCGCATGGTCAACCGTCGGACCATCGAGGCGCTGATCAAGGCCGGCGCCTTCGACGGTATCGACAGCGATCGCCACAAGCTGCTGGCCTCGGTCGGCATCGCCATGGATTTTGCCGAGCAGACCGAACGCAACGCCATGCAGACCAGCCTGTTCGACATCGGCGATGTCGCCGCCGACCACGCGCCACAGTATGTTTCGGTCAAGCCGTGGGACGAAAAGGAACAACTGATGCAGGAGAAGACGGCGCTCGGCTTCTTCTTCTCCGGTCACCCTTACAACACCTGCAAGAAGGAGTTGTCACGCTTTGTCCGGCGGCCGCTCAACCAGTTGCAGCCGGGCAAGGAGCTGACCACGCTGGCCGGCGTCGTGGTCGGCGTGCGGACCCAGATGACGCGGCGCGGCAAGATGCTCTTCGTGCAGCTCGACGACGGCACCGGCATGATCGAGGTGACGGTTTTCAACGAACTGTTCGAGGCCGAGCGCGCCAAGATCGTCACCGACGAAGTCCTGATCATCGAAGGCAAGGTGCGCTACGACGAGTTTTCCGGCGGCAACAGCGTCACCGCCGACAAGCTGATGACCGTCGGCGAAGCCCGCGCCCGCTTCGCCAAACACCTGCTGCTGCGGATGAACGGCAGCTCCGACGCGCGCAAGCTGAAATCCCTGCTCCTGCCCTTCGCCCCCGGCCCGGCCCTGGTGCGTATCCATTACAGCAACGCCCAGGCCGAATGCGACATCCTGCTCGGCGAAATGGCCCGCGTCCGCCTCGACGACATGCTGCTCGAAGCCCTAAATTCCTGGCTCAAGCCGGAAAACGTGGAAATAGTTTATTAGCTATTAGGATCGAGGATCGAGCTATTAGCTCAAACCCCTCGATCCTAGGCAACTCGATCCTAGGTCCTAGGCAACTCGATCCTAAACCACCAGATCCGTCTTGAAGCCGATGCGCACGGCGCCCCAGTGGCGGCCGTTGAGCAGGATGGGCATCGATAGGTCGTTGAGGATTTCGCCGGTGTCGCGGACGTAGGTCTGGAAGAGCGAGGATTTCTGATTCCGGGCCAGTTTGAGGCCGACCGGGTCGTTGAAGATGCGCTTGTGGCGGCACTTGGTCAGGTCGACAGCGGGGTCGCCGGTCGGGGCATTGGAAAAGACGCCGTTGTGGGCCGGCGCGTAGCCGTTGGTGTCGACGGCCAGGGCATAGGTCAGGCCCGGTACGCTACGCAGCATCTCGTCGTACATGCGGGTCAGTTCGCTGTCGCAGTGGTTGTCGTAGGCGGTGGTGAAGCGCTTCGGGTTGGAGCCCGGGATGTCCTTGTAGGCCTGGTCGAAGACATTGATGCCGCGTTCGTTCAGCCGTTGCAGGACGGCTGCCACCTGGTCGCGGAAGGCGGCGCACTGGTCGTGCAGGGTGTCGAACATGCTGTTGCCGGTACGGAAGTCAGCCAGCGTGCATTGCAGGTCTTCGGTCGATTCGCGCAGGGTCTTGGCCGAACCCAGGCATTGCTTCATGCGCCCGGAGATATCGAGCGAATGATTGCGGATTTCCTCGACTTCGCCATGGATGGTCTGGTTGCTTTCGCGCAGCTTGTAGATGGCGCCGGAGATCGTCGTTAGCTGTTCGGTGGTGCGTTTGAAGTCGCCGACCATGGTCGTCAGGTCGCTGGCCGAGGTTTCGATGTACTCGTTGGCGCGGGTGACTTCGCCGACGATGGTTTGCGTCTTGCTCGAGGTGTCGGCCACCAGGTTGATCATCGACTGGGTATTCTGGCCGATGACCTCGGTGGCTTTCTTGACCTTTTCCGCCAGTTTGCGCACTTCGTCGGCGACCACGGCAAAACCGCGCCCGGCTTCGCCGGCCCGGGCCGCTTCGATGGCGGCATTGAGGGCGAGGAGATTGGTCTGGTCCGAAATGTCGTTGATCAGCGAAACGATTTCGTTGATTTTCATCGAGCTGGAATGCAGTTCGCCGACCGTCGAGGAAAAGTGTTCGATGTGCTCGTTGGTCGAGCGCATCGTGCTGGCGACGGTTTCCATTTGCTTCAGCGAGCGCTGGGCGAGGTCGAGATTGTTTTGGGTCGAGGCCTGAATCGCATCGGAGTTGCTGGTGACCTCGGCTACCGCCTGGTTGACCCGGTTGCTCGATTCGAAAACGGCGCCAGCCAGTGATTCCTGGCGGCGTACCGCATCATCGGTCTGCTGCACCAGGAAATTCATCCGGGCGGCGTCGGCGGCAATGCTGACGCTGCGTTCGCGGGCATGCGAGATGAGGTCGCGCACCCGTCCGAAGAAGCGGTTGATGTTACCGGACACCCGCCCTGCCGCGTCGCTGCCGGCAGTGCCGACGGTTAGCGAGAGATTGGCCGAACCATCGGCGATGGCGGAAAGATCGCGATCGATCTTGGCGAGCGCGGCGTTATTGCCAAAGAATCCCATTTTTGTCTCCTGCTTATTATGTGTGGTCGCCGTTGGGATGGGCTAGCCGGTATCTCCTCGGAAATACGGTTGCCGTATTGCGCTCTGTTGCCCGGCGGGCGCAACAGAGCGTTTCAGTTCAGTGGGGCGGCCGCTGGCGGGCGGCCAGGCGGCCCAGCATGAAGCCTTTGAGTTCGTGAAACGGTATGGGTTTGGCGAACACGGTGATATTGGCCGGCAGTTCGCGCTGGGCGATTTCGTCCTGTTCGATGGCGCTGACCACGATGATGTCCATTGAGGAAAGATCGGGGTTGGCCCGCAGATGGCGGATCATTTCGAAACCGTCCATGCCGGGCATCATCAGGTCGGCAATCAGGACGTCGGGTTTTTTCTGGCCGACCTGCAGCAGGCCGTCAAAGCCGTTGGCAACAATGCGCAGGGTCAGCGGCAGGTTCCAGCGGTCGAAGGTTTTCCGGTAAAGCATCTGCAGGGTCGAGTCATCCTCGGCAATCAGGATGTCGAGATGGCTGCCGGCATCGCCGGCCGCGGCGGCGCCGCCCTTGCGCTTGGCGAGCACGGCGTCGACCGAACTGACCGGAATGCGGCGGTGGCCGCCGGCGGTTTTCCAGGCTTCCAGGGCACCGTTTTCCACCATGTTCTGTACCGTGCCCAAGGAGACGCCCAGGCGCAGCGCCGCTTGGCGGGTACTAAGAAATTCGACGTCGGCCATGATTCTTCCGGAACTTGCAAAAGTGCCAAATTCTAGTCGTTTTTTTGTGGATTTGACAGTACGAAAAAAACCCCGGATGTCATCGGGCATCCGGGGTGGGCTGGCGTGGCAGTCCGGCGGGCCGGACCGGCGGCCGGATTTACAGTTTCTTGGCGTTCTTGGCCAGGTAGGCGGCGACGCCTTCGGTGGTCGCGGTCATCCCGGGCTTGCCCTTGTTCCAGCCGGCCGGGCAGACTTCGCCGTGTTCTTCGAAGAATTGCAGGGCATCGACCATGCGCAGCATTTCGTCGATATTGCGGCCGAGCGGCAGCATGTTGACGACCTGGTGCATGACGACGCCGTTCTGGTCGATCAGGAAGGAACCGCGCAGGGCGACGCCGGCGGCTTCGAGTTCGACGTCGTAGGCGCGGCAGATTTCATGCTTGACGTCGGCGACCAGCGGGTAGCCGACCTGACCGATGCCGCCATCCTTGATCGCGGTGTTCTTCCAGGCCAGGTGGGTGAACTGGGAGTCGATGGAGACGCCGATGACTTCGACGCCGCGTTGCTTGAATTCTTCCAGGCGATGATCGAAGGCGATCAGTTCGGACGGGCAGACGAAGGTGAAGTCGAGCGGGTAGAAGAACAGGACAACCGGCTTGCCCTTGAAATCGGAGAGTTTCAGATCCTTGATTTCGTTGTTGCCAAAGACGGCGGTGGCGGTGAAATCCGGGGCTTGCTTGCCGACGAGAACGGCCATAGTGATCTCCTTATGAAGATTTGATCTGGGGTTGGGGAAGCAAGCAATTTAGCGAAGCGCTTCGCCCCTGTCAAACCGCTGCTCGGTGAACGCTTGATAGGCGCGATGCGGTTTTTCGCCGGCGCAGTTTCACGCATTTGGGATGCGGCGACTCGCCACCTCTGCTCTTCGCTTCATCTCGCCGGCCCGGCCCGGCGCTACCTCCGGCGAACTATGCGGCGCCGGATTCCCGAGCGGCGGCCAAGCCGGGCACTTAGGCGGTCGGGGAGCGAGCGCCTATCTGTGTAAAAATGCGTCATCGAAAACGCCGCCTCGCGCCATGGATTCCAATCTTGCCCACCGTAGCGTAGAAAATCAGCTAACGGCACTGCTCTACCGCAGCGTGCCGCTCAGTCAGCTCGTGGTGCTGATCCTGGCCACCTTGCTGGCCTATGTCGGCCACCAGCGCTGGCCGATCGGGGCGGTGCTGTGGTGGAGCGCCATGGTGGCGCTGGCCAGCACCCGGCTGTCGCTGGCCGCGCGTTTTGAACTGTTGCCGGCCCCGGATTTCCCGCGCTGGCGTACCCGTGGGTTGATCGGTGCGGGGCTTGGCGGCCTTGGCTGGACGCTGGGCGTCACGCTGTTCATGTACGGGGCGCCGGAGGTCGAGCAAGTGTTCGTCCTGTTCATGGTGGCCGGTCTGGTGGCCGGGGCGGTGCCGACCCTGGCATCGGTGCCGCTGGCCTTTCGGCTGTTTGCCGTGCCGCCGATCGTCGCTGTCTTCATCTGTGCCTGGCTGGCGCCGGACTCGCCGCTGCACTGGCTGCTGATCATCTCGATCGTCCTCTACCTGTTCGGGATGCTGAAGAGTGCGGGGCGCTATTACGAAGTGATGGAGCAGGCCATCCGGCTGGGTAGCGAGCGTGCCCAGCAGGCCGAGGAACTGGCCGCGGCGCGCGATGCGGCGCTGGCCGGGAGCCGGAGCAAAAGCGAATTCCTGGCCACGGTCAGTCACGAAATCCGCACGCCGATGAACGGTATCCTGGGCATGAGCGAATTGCTGCTCGACACGCCGCTGGCCCCCGAGCAGCGCGAGTTTGCCCAAATTATCAAAAGCAGCGCCCATGCCTTGATGCTGATCATCAACGATATTCTCGATTTTTCGAAAATCGAGGCCGGCAAGCTGGAGCTGGTCAGGCAGCCTTTCGATCTGGCTGCCGGCTTGCACCAGGCCAGCGAATTGCTCAGCCATCAGGCCTGCAGCAAGGGACTGGCGTTCTCGCTGGAGCTGGCCAGCGACGTGCCGCGGCAACTGGTCGGCGATGTTGAACGCTTGCGGCAAGTGTTGATCAATCTGCTGGGCAATGCGGTGAAATTTACCGATCACGGTGAAGTCGGCCTGCGCGTGAGTCTCGAGCAACTGTCGGCGGGTACCGCGACGGTGCGCTTCGCGGTGCGCGATACGGGCATCGGCATCGCCGCCGACAAGCGGCATCGGCTGTTCAATGCCTTTTCCCAGGTCGATGCTTCGGTGACCCGGCGTCACGGCGGCACCGGACTGGGGCTGTCGATCTGCAAGCGGCTGGTGGAAATGATGGACGGCGAAATTGGCGTCGAAAGCGAAGAAGGGCGCGGTTCCGAGTTCTGGTTCGCGATCAATTTCCCAGTGGCCGAAACCGTTTAAGCTTGAAACCTCGGTTGACCGCTTATCCCTCTCAGGCAAGCCGCATGAGCACTGACTGTTGTGCCTTCGCGGTGATTCATCCAAAGGGTGAGCGCGCTATGCGGCGGCTGGCAAGTCTGGCCGGGCGCCCGGCTTTGTCGCTCCTCCCGGCAGGCATGAGCCTGCCGCGTCCGCAAGGGCCACCCCGCGCAAACGCACCAACAGTCTCGTCCAACCGAGGTTTCAAGGTTGAAATTCACTAATCGGGCGGACGCCTTGGTGACCGATGCGACGTTGCCGCTGGCCTCGGATTATCGATCTGCAAGCGCTTGTTCGAGATGATGGATGGCGAGATCGGCGTAGACGGTGCGGCGGGCAAGGGCGCGCGGTTCTGGCTTGTGATGAACTTTCCGCTGCCGGCAGTCAGCGAGCCCGCTAAGCAAGGTTGTTGAAAAACCACTCGCGGTGAGCGAGTTCGGCTTTTATTGGCCTAGCTGGCATTTGATTTGGCCCAACCCGATAGCTTGTGGCGCCCTTGCTGTTCTGTTTCCCCCTGGTGGGTTGCTTGGGTCCCTTTGGGGGCAAGACATAGAGGACGTTCCGACCCGCTGCCGCGAGTTTTGAGGTGTAACAGAACGTTACAGTCGAAGGGGAGTTTTCCCGTTAAGCCTTGAGTATCGCTATATACACAATAATACTTCGAACATGTAAACACGTAAATTTAAAAGAAAGTTTTTAAATATCGCTGTATATGCAATGGTATTAATGGCTTGGGTTAAAAGCTTTGGCGCTTGTTCGGCGTCGATTCGGGTGTTGACGAATTGTCGTCTCATTAATCTTAAATAAGGGGCTAGAAATGTATCCGGGTACGCCATGTGCTCCAGATGGGCGGCCAGCCATTTCGTGGCGCGCTTACTCAATGGCGGTAGCGCTACTGACTGATGCGCAGGTAAGGTGCGCATCTCGGAAGTCATCCGGTGGTTTTGCGGTAATCGCGTTGATCTCTTCTGTTTATCGCGGTGCCCGCGATCTTCGGTGGGGTCTCGGGCAAATGCCGGCCCGCAGCGTGAGCTTGCGTTTCTGTTGGTGTGTTTGAGTGCAAACAATGCGGCTTGCACGCGACTTCGATATTAGCCCGCGGCTACGCTGGGTGGCCGTGTTCGCCGCGCTGGTCGGGCACGGCGCGGTGGCCTTCGGGCTGCTGATGAGTGCGTTTAGCCAGCCGCATTTTGTTACCCCTGGTGTCTTGGCGGTCAAGTGGTTGAGCGGGCAAATGCCGGCCCCGGCGATGCCCGAGCCTGCCTTCAAACCGCGGCCGTTGCCGATGATGCTGCACCGACTACCGATGGCGCAGCGCGAGCCGGCGCCGCTCACCGCCGCCGCCCCCGTGGCGCCTGTCTCGACTGGAGGGGCCAGCGAAGCGGAGCCGCCGGCTGCGGCATCGTCCGCCGCCAGTGGCAGCTCCCACGCCGAACCACCCGCCGGTGTTGCACCGCGTTTCGATGCCGACTATCTGTCGAATCCGGCCCCCGCCTATCCGTCGGTTTCGCGCGCGAGGGGCGAGCAGGGCAAGGTTTTTCTGCGCGTCTTCGTGTCGCCGCGCGGCGACGCCCAGGAAGTTCACGTGCATACCGGCAGCGGTTACGAGCGGCTTGATCTGGCGGCGCTCGAAGCCGTACAGCACTGGAAGTTCGTGCCGGCGCGCCAGGGTGAGAACGCCGTCGCCGCCTGGGTTGTCGTCCCGATTTCATTCACTTTACGGAGATAGCCATGGAAGACTTCGGCTTCGCTCATTTTCTCGCCCAGTCCGACCTGCTCGGCCGCTTCGTACTGGTAGTGCTGGTGTTGATGTCCATGCTGTCATGGACGCTGATCCTGCTGAAGTTGGTGCAATTGCGCATGGCGGCGCAAGGCAGGGCGGACTTCATCGATTATTACCGGCAGCAGGCCGGGCCGAGCGGCCTGGAGCGCGGTTTCCAGGTGCTGCCGCCCGCCGAGGCCGGCGCCCGCATCGCCGCCGCCGGTCTTGAGGCCCTGGGCCGGTGGGCGCGGCGCGGCGAGCGCCGGCTGCTCGAACTCGGCGATGTCGGCGACTTCGTTGCCGCCAGCCTGGCGCTGGCGGTGGCGCGCGAACGGGAACGCCTCGAAGCCGGTCTGGCCGCCCTGGCGGCTATTGGCAGCACGGCCCCCTTTGTCGGCCTGCTTGGGACCGTTTGGGGCATCTATCATGCGCTCGTGGCCATCGGCGTCAGCGGCCAGGGCACGCTCGACAAGGTGGCCGGTCCGGTCGGCGAGGCGTTGGTGATGACGGCCTTCGGCCTCGCCGTGGCCATTCCCGCCGTGCTTGCCTACAACGCCTTCGTGCGCACGACGCGCCGGGCGGCCGGCGAGTTGGAAGGCTTCGCCCACGAGATGCTGGCCTTCCTCGCCACTGGCGTGCATGCCGGTGGCCAGGGCCAGACCGCCGCGTCGCCCGCCGCATCGACCCTGGCCGCGGCCGGGAGCCGCTGATGGGCAGGCGCAACCACGCCGTTTGCGATCATCATCTGGCGGAAATCAACATGGTGCCGCTGATCGACGTCATGCTCGTCCTGCTGGTGATCTTCATCGTCACCGCGCCGCTGCTCACGCACGCCGTCAAAATTGACCTGCCGCAAGCCTCCGCCGACGCCGTTTCGCCCCGGGCGCCCGTCCAGCTAGCGATCCGCGACAACGGTGAGCTCTTCTGGAACGGCGCGCCCGTGGCGCGCGACCGGCTCGAACAGCGCATGCGGGACGCCGCCCGGCAGACGCCGGTTCCCGAATTGCGCATCCACGCCGACCGGCAGACCCCCTACGAGCGCGTCGCCCAGGCCATGGCCCTGGCCTCGCGCCTGGGGCTGAGCCGCATCGGCTTCGTTACCACACCCGAATAAATATCAACCACGCTCAGGGAGTGCAACCATGAAATACCACAAACTTCGCGTCCTGCCAGCGCTGCTGGCCTCGGCCTTTGCCTTGCCGGCCACTGCCGACAGCTCAGCCGGCAATGGCGAGCCCGTGCTGTCTACCGTGCAGGTTCGCGGCGAGCAGGACGCACCGTTCGTCGATTCGTCGAGGCAGTCGACCCGAACGGAAACGCTGATCGGCGTGCAAGGGATCGCCAACACGGTGCGCGCGGGGCAGACCTCGATTTACCAGGCGCTCGACATGGCGGCGGGTGTCAGCCTGGAGTCGCTCGACGCCTACGGCGTGGCGAAGATGACTCCCGGCAGTGCCATGCGCATCCGGGGTCAGAGCACCAACTATCTGTCGCTTTCCATCGAGGGCATGCCGCTCACCGGAGAACCACGTTACGGATCGCGCGAGTCCGCGTTCGATGCCGAGAATTTCGGCAGTCTGCGCCTGATCAAGGGCGCCAGTCCGGTCGAGTTAGGCAATGGCTATGGCGCCAGCGCCGGCTCGGTGGACGTTTCCCTGCGCGAGCTGGCGGCGGAACGCAGCTTCCAGTTCAAGCAGGGCATCGGCAGCGACAACTTTCGGCGCACCTACCTGCGCGCGGATTCCGGCGAACTGGCCAGCGGCACGCGTGCTGCGCTGTCATATTCCAACACCTCGGCGGACAAGTGGCGGGGGGCTGGCGAAGCGCCGGGCAAGCGGGAAAACTTCTTCCTTGATGTGGCACAGCGGCTCGACAACGGCGGCAGCGTGCGCCTGTTTGCCAATCACATCGAATACGAAGGGAATAATTTCCGGCAATTGAGCTATGCCCAGACCCAGGATCTTGGCAAGTACCGGGATTTTGACTTCAACACTTCGCTCTCCGGGGTGGCGGCCCAGGATGCCTTTTACTACGGCTACAACCGGGTGAAGGAAAGCTATACCCTGGTGGGGAGCCTGCTGTCCCTGCCGCTGGGCGACGGCACGCTACGCCTGAAGCCCTACTACGCGACGGAAAAGATCCACAACTGGGATGGTTCGGCGAAACTCAACGGGAATAACGCCACTACGCCGGGTGTCAGCGACTGGCTGAGCGACAAGACGATTCTCGGCGTCATGGGCGAATACGCCTGGAAGTTTGCCGCCGGCGAGGTCGCCGTCGGTTGGTGGAGAGAGAGCATGAACTGGCCGGCCTACACGGCCAAGACTTACCGCCTCGACGCCAGCAGCAACCTGACATTCGGTGGCTGGAACGGCATGCTCAAATACGGCAGCGACTTCTCCTCAAGCGCGCCTTATGCTCGCTTCGAAACGACGGCCGACGCCTGGCGCTTCACCGGGGGCATCAAGTACCTGACCTGGTATCAGCCGTCGACGAGTTTCTATAGCTACAACCAGGTGTTGCCCGATGTGGCGCACGACCAGATCATCGACAAGGCGGTCAAAGATCCCACGTCGAGTGTCGGCGACCACACCGATCGCGCCTGGCTGCCCAACCTCGGCGCCAGCGTGGCGCTGTCGCCTGAGCTCTCGCTCTATGCCAACGTCGGCCGCACCGCCAACCGGAATTGGTTCGGCGGCGGCAACATTGCCCGCACTTTCTTTACTAATATGACCAAATTCCAGGCCGCCGGCATCGCGACGGCCGACGCGCTGTGGCAGCGCGAGAAACTGGAACTGGTCGACACCGTGGATACCGGGGCGCGCTGGAAGCATGGCGATTTCTCCCTGGTACCCACCGTCTTTTACTCCCGCATCAAGAACAAGGCGGTGACCTTCCTCGACCCGGTGGCCAACGTCGCCTTCAAGCAGCCCGCGGGCAACGCGACCGCCTATGGCCTGGAAGTCGAGGCCAGTTGGCAGGCGATGCGGACAACGCAGCTATTCACTTCGCTCAGCTGGAACCGTTCGACGTTCGATGACGACATTCGAACCGCAACCAACGTGGTCGTTGCCGCCAAGGGCAAGCAGATCCCCGATACCCCGAGGGCGATGGCCAAGTTCGGCGCCGACATCCGCTGGGGCGCGTTTGACTTTGTCCCGCTGGTCAAGTGGATCGGTTCGCGCTATGGCGATGTCACGAACGTCGAGAAGATCCCGTCCTATGTCGTGGTCGATGCCACCATCCGCTACTCCGGCAAGGCGGAAATGCTTGGCAAGTATGAAATCGACCTGTCGCTCGTCAATCTGTTCAACAAACGCTACATCTCGTCGATTTCCACTGCGGACGATGGCGGCACTAGTTCCGCCTGGTACTACCCCGGCGCGCCGCGCACTGTCGCCCTGACCTTCGGGATGACCTTCTGATGCGCCAGCCGTTGCGCACCATGCCCTCCTGCCGCCCGTCGTTGGGCGCCTGGCGGCATGGGCGCATTTCGGCATCTCGGTCCGCTCGCCGGGGCGCCGCCCCGGCCGCCTCCCTGGTGCGGCCATTCAATGCTGTGATTTGATCGATTGAAAGGATGCAACCATGAACTTGCATTTGCGTAACCCCCTGCCTAACGTGATTCGCTGCCTTGTCGCCACGCTGGCCTTGTTGATGGTGGGGCAGGTCGGCGCGGCCGACGGAATGGATCTAGCAGTCGTCAGCGGGTGTTTCGCTTGCCACCGGGGCGCCGGGACGGCGATCGGGCCGTCCTTTGTGGAGGTGGCGAAGAAGAGCGTCGACCAGAAGATTGCCGCCGAGGCGCTCGCCGAGTACATCGTCAAGGGCACCGGTCCCGACGGGCGCGGCTGGCTGAAGGAGGGCAAGGCCGTCCTGCCGTTCATGCCCGCCAACAACGGCGTCAAGCCGAAGGATGCCCTTCGTCTGGCCAACTGGATTCTCGCCACCAAAGGCGAAATTCCGGATCTGGCGCATTACGTCACCGAGCATCTGAGCATATCCGGCTCCGTCGAGCACCCGCTCAAGCTGGGCGTGGACGACCTGCGGCGATTTCCCGCCAAGGATCTGCGCGAAATCGCGGTCGCTTCGCAAACGCCTGCCGTGGTGGGCACGACGGAGAAGCTCAAGGGCGTGTCGTTGGGGGCGCTGCTCAACAAGGCGGTGATGCTTTCGCCGGGTAATGACATGCGGAAGGTCTCCATCGTCGTCAAATCGAGCGACGGCCATCTGATCTCGTTCTCCTGGTGCGAGCTGTTCAATTCCCCCATTGGCGACGGCGTGCTGGTGTATTTCGAGAAGGACGGCCAACCGCTAGCCGACGACGAGGGGCGGCTCGCCCTGATGTCAACCCGGGATACCCATCTCCTCGGTCGCCATGTCCGGTGGCTGAAGAGTATCGAGGTACGCGTCATCGCCGACTAGCCACCACTTCCAGACACTTTTATTGAGGAACAGTCAGATGCAGGAATCATCAACGCAGTCATTGTTGCCGGGCGCCTTTGTCTGGGCGGCATGCGCTCCGGGCCTTGCCGCCTTCCTGGCGCTATGGGCTCCGGGATACGCCGGCGCGGCCGACGAGCTTGATATGGTGATCAAGCGCGGTTGCATTGCTTGTCACGGGGTCACGGAAATGTCGGTGGGGCCGCGCTTTGCGGACGTGGCAAAGAAGAGAGGCGGCCAGAAGAACGCGGCGGAAACGCTGGCCGGCCATATCGTCAAAGGCACGGCTCCCGAAGGGGCCGGCTGGCTGAAGGAGGGCAAGGCGAGCATGCCGTTCATGTTCCCGAGCCGCAACGTCACTCCCGACGAGGCCCTGGGCCTGGCTAGCTGGATTCTCGCCACCAAGGGCGAAATGCCCGGGCTGGCGCAATACGTCAGCGATCGTTTCTCCGTGTCGGGAACCGTCAAGACCGGCTTCGAGCTGAGCGTCGACGAACTGCGGAAGTTTCCCCGCCAGGACCTGCGCGAGATCGACGTCGTCATGGAACCCATGGCCACGGCCGGCAAGAAGGAACACCTCAAGGGCGTGCTGTTGCGGACGCTGCTCGAAAAGGCCGTGATCGTCTCGCCCGACCGCGACTTGAGGAAGATCATCATCGTCGCCAAGTCGGTCAGCGGGCAACTGGCGATCTTCTCGTGGGTCGATATTTTCGATTCGGCCACCGGCGACGGCGTTCTTGTGTTTTTCGAGCGGGACGGCAAGGCGCTCGCCGACGACGAGGGTCGGGTCGCCCTGATATCGAGCAAGGACACCAACCTCTCCTGCCGCCACGTCCGCTGGCTGAAGAGCATCGAGGTCCGCCATGTTGCCGACTAGACGCCACTTTCCGGCCGCGGCATCGAGGCTTGGCGTGCGTGCCTCGGGCGCATCGGTTTCGTTACTACAGCAGAATTTCAACCACGCTCAGGGAGAGCATTCATGAATCGCTTCAGATTTCGTCTGTTGCCGGCTTTGCTGGCATCGGCCTTTAGCTTGCCCGCATATGCCGACGACGGGGGGACACCCGTCGCCAAGTCCGGCGGCAGCAATGTTTTTACTCTTGGCGAGATCGCGGTCACCGCCCAGCGCGAGGATGCCAGTTCCGTCGGCACGGCGACCATGGATCGCGAGCAGATGTGGGATTTCAGCAAGGATGGGGTGGCTGATGCGATCAACCTGATTCCGGGGGTGACGACCACGGCGGGGGCGGGTAGCCGCAACGAGACGGTCATCAGTGTGCGCGGCTTCGATCGTTTTCAGGTGCCCTTGCTGATGGATGGCATCCGCCTCTACCTGCCGGCCGACAACCGCATCGACCTCGACCGCTTCCTGACGCCCGATCTGTCCGAAATCCAGGTCTCCAAGGGCTATGTCTCCGTGCTCAACGGCCCGGACGGCATGGGCGGCGCCATCAATCTGGTCACGCGCAAGCCGGTGAAACCCTTCGAGGGCGAAGTGCGGGTCTCGGCGGCCCTGGCCAGCGGCGGTCAGTACAACGGCGACACCGTCTATGCGAATGTGGGCGGCCGGCAGCAGGCCTTTTACTATCAGGTGAGCCTCGAAGAACGCGACATGCAGCATTGGCGGCTGTCCGATGACTTCAAGCCAACGGTGGCGGAGGACGGCGGCAACCGCGATCACACCAGCAAGAAGGATAGCCGCTACAACCTGAAACTGGGTCTCACGCCGAACAGCAGCGACGAGTATTCCCTGAATTACGTTAGCCAGAGCGGCGAGAAACATGGCATCGGTTCCGTGACCGGAACTTCCACCATCAGTACCTGGGACTGGCCGACCTGGGACACGTCGAGCCTCTACTGGCTCTCGCATACCCAACTCGGCGACAAGACCTATATCAAGACGAAGGCTTACTACAACACCTTCAAGAACACCTTGCAGGCCTATACCAACATCAGCTTGAGTGCCACGAATTTCACCAGCTACTACGACGACCACGCCCAGGGGCTCAGCGTGGAACTGGGTACTGATCACTTCGCGCAGCAGACCTTGAAAGCGGTGCTGCATTACCGGCGCGACGAGCATACCGAGTGGCAATATCTTGCCAAGGCCAGCCTGCCCGCCACGCCGGCCAACTTCACCGAACCCAAGCAGACGACCATCGAGGATATTGTCTCCCTGGCGCTCGAAGATACCTGGCACGTTACGCAGAGGCTCGACCTCGTCGCCGGCATCAGCCGCGATGCGCGTTTCTCCAGAGAGGCCCAGGACTTTGCCGCGCCCAACGCGACCTCCGCGGCAGTGTTGTTCGATTACCAGCTTGCCAACAGCTATGCCACCAATTACCAGACGGCGGCGGTCTATAGCTACAGCGATACTGGCAAGCTACATTTGTCGGCCTCGGATCGCACGCGTTTCCCCACCATGTTCGAGCGCTTCAGTTCCAAGTTTGGCGGCGCGATCTCGAATCCCAGGCTCAAGCCGGAGCGCGCCATGAACCTCGAAGTCGGAGTGGCTGACATGCTGATGCCCGGCCTGCGCGGCGAAGCAGCGCTCTTCCATAGCCATGTCAAGGATGCGATCCAGTCGGTGAACTTGACGGGAATCTATAGCGGACAGTCGCAAAGCCAGAACGTTGGTACGGCGACTTACCAGGGCATCGAGCTCGGCCTGACGGCCAGATTTTCCGACAGCCTGGAAGTCGGCGGCAATTATTCCTATATCGATACCCAACTCAACAACCCGAACGACGCCACCGCGCGCCTGACCACAACACCGCAGAACAAAGGATTCCTCTATGCCAAGTGGCGCCCCGTCGAACCGCTGAGTGTGATTCCGAGCCTGGAATATGCCAGTTCCCGCTGGTCGAGTTCCGCGCTTAGCACCAAGAATGTCAACTACGGCTATGTCCAGACCGGCGCCTACAACCTGCTCAACTTGAAGGTGGAATACAAGATCCGGCGCGATTGGGATATCTCCCTCACTGGTCGCAACCTCACGGATCAGAACTACCAGTTGGTGGACGGTTATCCGCAGGAAGGCCGCAACTTCCTGCTCGCCAGCCGTTTCCAGTTCTGAACGCCCAGGGGCTGACCCGGCAATAGCGAATTCCGGCATCGCCGGCACAACCCCTCCCTTTGTGGTCCGCCGGTGGCGGGCCTGATCGATTGAAAGGAAATGAGTATGAACTTGCATTTGCAGAATACCTTGCCGAAAGTTTTTCGCTGCCTCGCCGCCGCTGCGCTCCTGTTGCAGGCGGGTTACGTCGGCGCGGCCGACGAGCTGGATCTGGCGGTCAAAAACGGCTGCATCATCTGTCACCGTGGCGCCGAGAAGCTGATGGGGCCACCCTATGCCGAGGTGGCGAAGAAATACGCCGGCCAGCGGGATGCGGCGAAAATCCTCGCGGAGCATATTGTCAAGGGCACCGGCCCGGCTGGGCAGGGCTGGATGAAGGAGGGCCAGGCCACCCTGCCGTTCATGCCGGCCAACAGCGCCGTCAAGCCGAAGGATGCCCTCCGCCTCGCCAACTGGGTTCTCGCCATGAAGGGCGAAATTCCCGGGCTCAAGCAGTACGTCACCGAGCGTCTGGCCGTATCCGGCTTCGTCGAGCACCAACTCGACCTGAGTGTCGAAGAACTACGGAAATTCCCGGCCAAGGATGTGCAGGAGATCTCGGTCGTTGCGCAATCGCCGGCCAGGGCTGGCACGACCGAGACCTTCCGGGGCGTGCTGCTGCGGACGTTGCTCGAAAAGGCGAGCATCCTTTCGCCCGGCCATAACGACCTCAAGAGGGTCATCATCATTGCCAAGGCCAGCGACGACTATGCCATCGTCTTCTCGCGCTACGAGTTGTTCAATACGGCCGTCGGTGACGGCGTGCTGGTGTATTTCGAGAAGGATGGCAAGCCCCTGGCGGATGACGAAGGCCGGATCGCCATGATCTCGTCGAAGGATATCCATCTCGGCGGGCGTCATGTCCGCTGGCTGAATGCCATCGAGGTGCGCAAGGTTGGCGACTAGCGCGGGCGACGCTGGTTTTTGCCGGGTTTCTTCTGGTCGCGTCGGGAACCCGGTCGTCCCTGAGTGATTGCCTTGAAAGGGGGTATTTGTCAAAGCAAGGGGTCGGCAATATCCGCCGGCCTCCGCTTGCTGCCATCTTGTCGGAAAGCTGGACTTTCTCAGGCCTTCTTGACGAACTCCGATTTGAGTTGCATCGCCCCGATGCCGTCGATTTTGCAGTCGATGTCGTGATCGCCGTCGATCAGGCGGATGTTCTTGACCTTGGTGCCGACCTTGACGACCGATGATGAACCCTTGATTTTCAGGTCCTTGATCACCGTCACGCTGTCGCCGTCCTGCAGCAGGTTGCCGTGGGCGTCCTTCCAGACCTTGGCCTGGTCGACGCTGTCGGTGGCCGCAGTGGCCGCCCATTCATGGGCGCATTCCGGGCAGACATACATTTCACCGTCGGCGTAGGTGTATTCCGAACTGCATTGGGGGCATTTGGGCAAATCGCTCATGGTTTTTCCTTGGTTCAGTAATCTTCGGCAAAGTTGCCCATCAGGTTGGGCAACAGAATATAGGCGCGTTGCAGGGCCTCGGTCAGGTCGGTGCAGACATTGGCCTTGCCCAGCAGGTCGACAAAGCCGGAACGGTAAAGCAGGGAGCTCGGCTGATCATTGAGGCTGCAGACGAGCAGCGTGCAGCCGCGCTTGTGGAGTTTGTCGCGCAGACTTTCGAGGCCTTCGAGACCGGTGGTGTCGAGCTGGATCAGGCGGCTGGCATCGAGAATGACGACTTCCGGGTGGCCGGCCGAGGGGTCGAGCAATTCCTCCAGTTTGTTGACCGCGCCGAAAAACAGCGAGCCGAACAGTTGCCAGGCGGCGACGCGCATCGTGCCGTCGGGGTAGAGGAATTGCGGTTCGTCGGCTTCTGCGCTGAGCGGCAGGCGCTCGATACGGGTCAGTTCCGACATCCGGTAAATGAAGAACAGGCTGGCCAGTACCATGCCGAGTTCGACGGCGATGGTCAGGTCGAAAACGACGGTGACGAAGAAGGTGGCGAGCAGGATGATCCGGTAGTTGTAGGAGTAGCGGCGCAGCTCGATGAATTCATGCCAGTCGCCCATGTTCATGGCGACCACCATGACGATGGCCGACAGCGTGGCGAGCGGCACGTAGGAGGCGAGCGGGGCGGCAATCAGCACGATGCCGAGCAGGACGAAGGCGTGGATGATGCCGGCGATCGGCGTCCGGCCGCCGGTCTTGACGTTGGTCGTGGTGCGGGCGATAGCGCCGGTGGCGGCGAAGCCGCCGAAGAGCGGGGCGAAAATATTGGACAGGCCCTGGGCGACCAGTTCCTGGTTGGGGTCGTGACGATCATCGATCTGACTGTCGGCGACGCGGGCCGAGAGCAGGGATTCGATGGCGCCGAGCAGGGCGATGGTGATGGCCGGCGAAATCAGCTTGCCGAAATCGTGGATCGACAGCTCGGGCAGGCCGATCTTCGGCAGTTCCTGCGGAATGCCATGAAAACGGCTGCCGATGGTTTCCACCGGCAGGTCGAAAAGAAAGGAAACCAGGGTGCCGAGGATGAGGACGACGAGCGGACCCGGCGCCCGGCGCAATGGGGAAAAATACTGCGCCAGGCGGTTGTAGGAAATCAGGAAGAGGAAGCAGGTGAGGGCCAGCGCCAGGGTGGGCAGGTCGACGCTATGGGCGTTGGCGGCCAGGGTCTGGATGCGCTCGAAAAACTCGGCCGGCAGGTTGTCGATTTTCAGGCCGAAAAAATCCTTGATCTGGGCCAGGAAGATGACCACGGCAATGCCGTTGGTAAAGCCGATGACGACGGTGACCGGGATGAAGCGGATGAGTTGCCCCATGCGGGCGAGGCCCATGGCGAGCAGGAAGACGCCGGCCAGCATGGTGGCGCCCAGCAGGTTGGCAAAGCCGTGCATGGCGACGATGCCGTACACGATGGGAATGAAGGCGCCGGTCGGGCCGCCGATCTGGACGCGCGAACCGCCGACGGCGGAGGTGATCAGGCCTGCGATGATCGCCGTCCAGATGCCGGCCGTCGGCGAACAGCCGGATGCGATGGCGAAGGCCATGGCGAGCGGCAGGGCGAGGACGCCGACGGTGATCCCGGCCGCCAGATCCTTGCCGAACTGGGCGCGATTGTAGGTCGGCAGGCAATCGAGCAGCTTGGGATGGAAGGCGATTTTCATGGCGCGAATTTTGAGAAATAAGCGCGCGATTATATGAGTACACGATTATTCGTCAATGATAATCATATGTTAACATTGCGCATCTGATACTGCCGAGGACGCGATGGAAAAGCGAACCGCCCGCCTGACTTTGTTGATCGATCCGCTGAAAAAGCAGATTTTCGAAGAAATCTGTGCCGCCCATGACCTGACGCCGTCGCAAGTCGTGCGCAAACTGATCCGCCAATACATTATCGACAATGCCGGCAACCGCGAACTGCCGGAGTGGCTGAAGCCCTCCTCGAAAGCCGGCGATTGATGCTCAGTCCGGCCGTTCGGGCGGACGCTGCGCCGCCTGGTGGGCCTCGTTACGGGCCTGCAGGGCCGGTGCCTGGCGGGCGATTTCCCTGAGGATGCGGCCGATCGCCCAGAGCATCACGACCAGGCCGCCAGCCGTACAGGCGACGGCCTCGACCGCGGAGTTGGGGAAGCTGGCCAGAATCGCTCCCCGGCCGGCGGCGAACCAACTGGCGCCGATGGCGACGCAGGACAATCCGAAGACGTCGGCCAGGGCGTAGAGAAAAATCGGTCCGGTCAGGCTGGGACGGGGCGGGCGGTTGGTGAACATGGCGAGTCTCTATAATGCGCAGACCAACCATTTTGCCTCAAGGGGTGTCGCCATGTTTTCCAGATTTTCCCTGCTTGTCTTTCTCTTTCTGCTGGCCAGCCTTGCCCGAGCCGACATCAAGGTCGGCGTCATCGTCTCCTCGACCGGGCCGACGGCGGCCGTCGGCATTCCCCAGAAAAATACCGTCGCCCTGTTGCCGACCGAGATCGCCGGGCAGAAGATCGAATACATCGTGCTCGACGACGCCTCCGATCCGACCAACGCGGTGACCGGCGTCAAGAAACTGCTCGGCGAATACCGCGTCGATGCGCTGATCGGCCCGACGACGACGCCGGCGGCATTGGCCATCCTCGATTTTGTCGCCGAGGCGAAAACGCCGCTGCTCACCACGGTCGGTTCTTCGGCCATTGTCCTGCCGATGGACGAACGCAAGAAATGGGTCTTCAAGACCACCCAGAACGACGACCTGATCGCCGATGCGGTGCTCGCCCACATGACGGCGGCCGGCGTCAAAACCCTGGGTTTTGTCGGCTTCAACGATCCCTATGGCGAAAACTGGTTCAAGGTGTTTGGCGGCCAGGCGGAAAAGGCCGGTATCCGCATCGTCGCCAACGAGCGGTTCAACCGGACCGACCAGTCGGTGACCGGCCAGGTGCTGAAGTTGCTGGCGGCCCGGCCGGATGCTGTCTTTATCGCGGCGACCGGCGGGCCGGCGGTATTGCCGCAGGTCGGCTTGCAGGAAAAAGGCTACAAGGGCCGCATTTATCAGACGCATGGCGTGGCGACCAACGATTTCATCCGGCTCGGCGGCAAGGCCGTCGAGGGCACGCTGATGGCCGGCGGGCCGCTGCTGGTGGCGGACGATCTGGCCCCCGGCAATCCGATCAAGCCGGTGGCGCAGGCCTATATCAAGGCCTATGAAGGGCGCTACGGTGCGGGCAGCCTGTCGACGTTCGGGGCCAACACTTGGGATGCCGGCCTGTTGTTGCAGAAAGCCCTGCCCGAGGCGCTGAAGAAGGCCCGCCCAGGAACGCCGGAGTTCCGGCTGGCGCTGCGCGAGGCGCTTGAGCGCAGCAAGGAAGTGGTCGGCGCGCAGGGCGTCTTCAATATGACGGCACAAAACCACAACGGCATGGATCAGCGGGCCCGCCTGATGATGACGGTGCGCGGCGGCAAGTGGGTGTGGCTCGGGGAGTGAGGCGGGGGCGGCGGAAAAGCGCGAGTGTCCGCCGTTGTCAAAATAAAGTCGGGGCGACGCCTTGACAAAAGGAATGTCAAGGAGTGACTTATGCACAGTGACAAATTATTTTTGGCCCCGAATTGTCTTGATAGTGACGAATTTGTTAAATTACATAGTGATTTAATATCTGCTTGTAAATCAAGGACTTGTGGCTTAGCTCAAGTTTCGGGCAGGGTAAGGAAAAGCCTTGCTGGACGGTGACTTAGCGTCACTGTCCATGATTCATGCACAGACTTATCCACAGATTTTGTGGATAGTTTGAAAAGACCAAAACGGGCGGCCCGATTGGCTTGCTAACTTAAAGTGTTACTTTAAGTATGGGGTTCTAATTGCTGCGCTGCAATAAGACAACGGCCTGAATTTCAGGCCGTTGTGCATGTGTGGAATTATTTCACTCGCATGCCGGGTTGCGCCCCGGAATCGGGCGACAGCAGGTAAATGCCCGGTGTCTTGCCGTCCGGATCGGAAGCCGCCATGACCATGCCTTCCGACATGCCGAACTTCATCTTGCGCGGCGCCAGGTTGGCGACCATCACCGTCAGGCGACCGATCAGCGTCGCCGGATCGTAGGCCGACTTGATGCCGGCGAAGACCTGGCGCGGCTTGTCCTCGCCGATGTCGAGGGTGAGGCGGATCAGCTTGTCGGCGCCTTCGACGTGCTCGGCATTGGCGATCAGGGCGATGCGCAGGTCGATTTTCATGAAATCGTCGATCGAGCACAGGCCGTCGGTCGTTTCCGCCGGCTTGGCCGCGACGGCCGCCGGCTTTTCGTCAACCTTGACCGGCTCGGCGGTCGGCGCCAGCGATTCCTTGTTGGCGGCGATGAGCTTCTCGATTAGCTTGGGATCGACGCGCGTCATCAAGTGTTCGTAGGCATTGATGCCATGCCCGGCGGCGAGCAGGCCTTGCGTGTCGGACCAGTTCAGCGGCGCGATATTGAGGAAGGCCTCGACCTTGCCGGCGAGCACCGGCAGGATCGGCTTCAAGAGCACGGTGAGCAGGCGGAACAGGTTCAGCGCATTGCTGCAGGCGGCGTGCAGCTCGGCCTCCTTGCCTTCCTGCTTGGCCAGCTCCCAGGGCTTGACGCTATCGACGTACTGGTTGGCGCCATCGGTCAGGGCCATGATCTCGCGCATCGCCTTGCCGAATTCGCGGGCTTCGTAGAGTTCGGCGATGTGCGGTGCGGCTGCCTGGATCGCCTTGAGGGCCGGCAGTTCAGTGTCGGCTGGGGCTAGCTGGCCGGCGAAACGCTTGCTGACGAAGCCGGCGGCGCGGCTGGCGATATTGACGTACTTGCCGACCAGGTCGGAATTGACGCGGGCGACGAAGTCGTCGAGGCTGAGGTCGATGTCTTCCATCGTGGCCGACAGCTTGGCGGCATAGTAGTAGCGCAGCCATTCCGGATTCAGGCCGGTGCTCAGGAAGCTCTCGGCGGTGATGAAGGTGCCGCGCGATTTCGACATCTTGGCGCCGTCGACGGTCAGGAAACCGTGCGCGAAGATCTTGCTCGGCGTGCGATAGCCGGCGTGGGCCAGTTCGGCCGGCCAGAACAGGGCGTGGAAGTAGAGGATGTCCTTGCCGATGAAGTGGTAGAGCTCGGTCGGCGAGTCGGTTTTGAACCATTCGTTGAAATCCAGGCCCTGCCGCGCGCAGAGGTTCTTGAAGGAGCCCATGTAGCCGATCGGCGCGTCGAGCCAGACGTAGAAATACTTGCCCGGCGCATCGGGAATCTCGAAGCCGAAATACGGTGCGTCGCGCGAGATGTCCCAGTCGGTCAGCTTGTTCTCGCCCGGTGCGCCCAGCCATTCCTGCATCTTGTTGGCGGCTTCCGGCTGCAGCGTGCCGTTGGCCTTGCTGGTGTACTGGCGCAGGAAGGCTTCGCAACGCGGGTCGGAGAGCTTGAAGAAATAATGCTCGGATTTGCGCAGTTCCGGCTTGGCGCCGGAAATGGCCGAAAACGGCTCGATCAGGTCGGTCGGTGCATAGGCGGCGCCGCAGACTTCGCAGTTGTCGCCGTACTGGTCCTTGGCGTGGCACTTCGGGCATTCGCCCTTGATGAAACGGTCGGGCAGGAAGAGTTGTTTCTGCGGGTCGTAATACTGCTCGATGGTGCGCGTCTCGATCAGGCCGGCTGTCTTGAGCTTGCCATAGATGTCGTTGGCGCATTCGCGGGTTTCCGGCGAGTGGGTGCTGTAGAAATTGTCGAAACCGACATGGAAGCCCGAAAAGTCGCGGAAATGCTCGCCATGCACGCGTTCGATCAGCGCTTCCGGCGTGATGCCTTCCTTCTCGGCGCGCAGCATGATCGGCGTGCCGTGTGTGTCGTCGGCGCAGACGTACCAGCATTCGTTGCCGGCCATTTTTTGATAGCGGACCCAGATATCGGTCTGGATGTATTCGACCAGGTGGCCGAGGTGAATGGCGCCGTTGGCGTAGGGCAGGGCGGAAGTGACAAGGATTTTGCGCGACATGGCAGGCGGAAAGCTGGAAATAAAGCGCGATTTTACCGCGAGGAGCGCGGCGCTCGGGTTATTACCTGGCGGGAATGGCGCGGCGGCTGCGGTTTGTAAGCTAAAAGAAAGTATTGCTTGGGTAGAATTACGCCATTTGCGTATTGCCCCCTCGGCGACCAGCCGGCAGCATCGGGCGAAAAGGGGATGTCATGAATTTTGCGGTCGTTGAAGACAGTCGCAGTCAGGCCGAAGTGCTGAAGGCCTTGTTAAAAGGCGAGGGGCACCAGGTCGAGGTCTTCGGCGAAGGCCTGGCCTGTATCGAAGCGCTGAAAACGCGGCGTTTCGATTTTTTCCTGATCGACTGGAATTTGCCCGATATCGGCGGCGACGAGGTACTCAAATATATCCGCGAACATTGTGGCTGGGCGGTGCCGGTGATGTTCTGCACCGCCCGTACCGAGGAAGAAAGCGCCGCCGACATCCTGCGCCTGGGGGCCGACGATTACCTCCCCAAGCCGATTCGCTACATGGAATTCATGGCCCGCGTCGAGGCCTTGTTGCGCCGGCGCCAGATGGTGCCTCCCGGCTTCCTGCGCAGCGCCGGGATCGAGGTCGACCTGGCGGGCCGCCGCCTCCGCCTGGCCGGGCGCGAAATCGACCTGACCCAGCGCGAGTTCGATCTGGCGGTGGTTTTGTTGCGCAATATCGGCCGCCTGCTGCCCCGCGAAGAACTGCTGGCCAGCGTCTGGGCGCGGGACAACGGGGTCGATAGCCGGACGGTCGATACCCATGCCAGCCGCCTGCGCAAGAAGCTGGGCTTGGCCGGCGAAAGCGGCCTGATGTTGACCTCGGTCTATGGTCAGGGCTACCGTCTGGATACCGTCCAGCAAGGCTGATCGCAGACTCTGGTTGCGGTATACTGGACAAAATCGCTCGGGTATTGCCGGGCTTTCCACCTCATCCGGAGTATTCATGACTTTCACAGAACAGCAGATCAAGGACGCCCTGGTCGGCGTCGTCGACCCGAATACCGGCAAGGACTTCGTTGCCGGGCGGGCCTTGAAGAACATCAAATTTGCCGGGGCCGATGTCGCCTTCGATATCGAACTGGGCTATCCGGCGAAGACCCAGATTGACCCCATCCGCCACCAGGTGATCGCCGCGGTGCGCGGCGTGCCGGGCATCGGCAACGTTTCCGCCAACGTCTATAGCAAGATCGTTCCCCACGCGGTCCAGCTCGGCGTCAAGCTCTTGCCGGGGGTCAAGAACATTGTTGCCATCGCCTCCGGCAAGGGCGGCGTCGGCAAGAGCACGACGGCGGTCAATCTGGCCCTGGCCCTGGCCCAGGAAGGCGCTCGCGTCGGCATTCTCGATGCCGATATCTATGGTCCGTCGCAACCGCAGATGCTCGGTCTGGCCGGCCAGGAGCCGGAATCGAAGGACGGCAAAAGCATGGAGCCGCTCGAAGCCTACGGCTTGCAGGCGATGTCGATCGGTTTCATGGTCGATGTCGAAACGCCGATGGTCTGGCGCGGCCCGATGGTCGCCCAGGCGCTCGATCAACTGCTCAGTCAGACCAATTGGCACGACCTCGACTACCTGATCGTCGACATGCCGCCGGGCACCGGTGACATCCAGCTTTCGCTGTCCCAGAAAGTGCCGGTGACCGGGGCGGTGATCGTCACCACGCCGCAGGACATCGCGCTGATCGACGCGCGCAAGGGGCTGAAGATGTTCGAGAAGGTCAATATTCCGATTCTCGGCATCGTCGAAAACATGAGCATCCACATCTGCTCGAAGTGCGGCCACGAAGAGCACGTCTTCGGCGAAGGCGGCGGCCAGCGCATGGGGCAGGATTACGGCGTCGAATTCCTCGGCAGCCTGCCGCTCGAGCTGGCCATCCGCGAGATGGCCGACGGCGGCAAGCCGACCGTGGTCGGCGCGCCGGAATCGCGGACGGCCGAAATCTATCGCGGCATCGCCCGCCGGGTGGCGGTGAAGATTGCCGAGAAAGCCAAGGACATGACGTCGAAGTTTCCCAATATCGTCGTCCAGAACACCTGATTTTCGGCGCGGGGGCTATGCGAGTTAGGGGGCTGACCAAGCAGTTGGCGATTGCTCTGCTCGCCGCGGCGGCCTGCCAGGCGCAGGCCGCCCCCGACGAAATCCAGGTGTATACCCAGGAAATCGACGAGCCGGGCGAATTCGGCCTGGAGTACTATGGGAATACGGGCCGTTGACCGACATGCTGCCGGCCCGCGAACGGTCGCACTATATCTATGGTGTGCTCGATATGGCTCGCCGGGGGCTTGATCTGAATTTGGGGATTGGCCGCGGTTTTACCAATGCCGAGGATCGGTGGGTGGTCAAGGCCATCCTGGCGATTCCCTTCAACTAGGCGACAGGCGATGAGCGGTTTTGAAAACTACGCCAGGAATACCGATGAAATCGAACTTGAGATCGTGCGCAAGGGTATCGCCCTCGGTATCGACTGGCAGGATGAAGTCCAGGTCAGGGCGCTGGCCCGCGAGGCGCTCAGCCACGTTGCAGCCGATCTGAAAATCGCTGTCGAGGCGCCGCTCGATCATCGGGCCCTGGCCAAGCTGGAGCTTTTCGGGCTGGCCGGCATCATGCTCCGGACCATGGAAGAAAGCGCCGAGCAGGGCATCGAGAGTCATGGCGGCGAGGCCTGGAAGGCATTTGCCCGCGCCCTCTGGGCGGAGGCCGGGGGGCGCGGCTGAGGGGGCGTTTGTGTAAATAATGTGCGCAATCGCGTGTATTCGTCACCGGTTGGCTGCACCCTGTAATAAAATCCTGCCTTTTGCAGCGCGGACGAGAAAAAATGACCATCAAATCAGATAAATGGATACGCCGCATGGCGGCTGAGCACGGCATGATCGAGCCGTTTTCGCCGGACCTCGTGCGCGAGGCCAATGGCCAGAAGATCGTCTCCTACGGCACTTCGAGCTACGGCTACGATATTCGCTGCGCCCGCGAATTCAAGGTGTTCACCAATATCAACTCGACCGTCGTCGATCCCAAGAATTTCGATCCCAAGTCCTTTGTCGAAATCGAGTCCGATGTCTGCATCATTCCGCCGAATTCCTTCGCGCTGGCCAGGACCATGGAATATTTCCGCATTCCGCGCTCGGTGCTGACCATCTGTCTCGGCAAATCGACCTACGCCCGCTGCGGCATCATCGTCAATGTGACGCCCTTCGAGCCCGAGTGGGAGGGGCACGTCACCCTCGAATTCTCCAATACCACGCCGCTGCCGGCCAAGATCTACGCCGGCGAAGGTTGTGCCCAGGTCCTGTTCTTCGAGGCTGACGAAGTCTGCGAGACGTCGTACAAGGACCGGGGCGGCAAGTATCAAGGGCAGGAAGGCGTTACCCTGCCGAAAATCTGACGCCGCGCCTTTTCGTAAAGTCGTAACAAAACCGTCTTATTCTGTGACCCGCTGCGGCGGGTCGCCGCTTTTCAAGGAAACACAATGCGCTTCCACTTTCCCGTCATCATCATCGACGAAGACTTCCGCTCGGAGAACACCTCCGGTCTCGGCATCCGGGCGCTCGCCGAAGCCATCGAGAAGGAAGGCCTGGAAGTGCTCGGCGTCACCAGCTACGGCGATCTGACCTCGTTTGCCCAGCAGCAGAGCCGCGCCTCGGCCTTCATCCTGTCGATCGACGACGAGGAACTGGCCATGGAGCCGGAAGAAACGCTGGCCGAGCTGCGTGCCTTCGTCAAGGAAATCCGCAACCGCAATGCCGAGATCCCGATCTTCCTGCACGGCGAAACGCGCACCAGCCGGCATATCCCGAACGACGTGCTGCGCGAGCTGCACGGCTTCATCCACATGTTCGAGGACACGCCGGAATTCATTGCCCGCAATGTCAAGCGCGAAGCCAATGCCTACCTCAATTCGCTGCCGCCGCCATTTTTCCGCGCCCTGGTCCATTACGCCGCGGACGGTTCCTATTCCTGGCATTGCCCCGGCCACTCGGGCGGCGTCGCCTTCCTGAAGAGCCCGGTCGGCCAGATGTTCCACCAGTTCTTTGGGGAGAACATGCTGCGTGCCGACGTGTGCAATGCGGTTGAAGAACTCGGTCAGTTGCTCGACCACACCGGCCCGGTCGCCGCTTCCGAGCGCAATGCGGCGCGCATCTTCAATTCCGATCACCTGTATTTCGTTACCAACGGCACTTCGACGTCGAACAAGATCGTCTGGCACTCGACCGTGGCGCCGGGCGACATCGTCGTCGTCGACCGCAACTGCCACAAGTCCATCCTGCACGCGATCATGATGACCGGGGCGATCCCCGTCTTCCTGATGCCGACGCGCAACAATTTCGGCATCATCGGGCCGATCCCGAAGAGCGAATTCCTCTGGGAAAACATCCAGAAAAAGATTGCCGCCAATCCGTTCATCACTGACAAGACGGCCAAGCCGCGCGTCCTGACCATCACCCAGTCGACCTACGACGGCATCCTCTACAACGTTGAGGACATCAAGCAGGAACTGGACGGCAAGATCGACACCCTGCACTTCGACGAAGCCTGGCTGCCGCACGCCGCCTTCCACGATTTCTACGGCGATTACCACGCCATCGGCGCCGACCGCCCGCGCTGCAAGGAGTCGATGATCTTCTCGACGCAATCGACGCACAAGCTGCTCGCCGGCCTTTCCCAGGCCTCGCAAATCCTGGTCCAGGACGCCGAGAACCAGAAACTCGACCGCGACATCTTCAACGAGGCTTACCTGATGCACACCTCGACTTCGCCGCAATACTCGATCATCGCCTCCTGCGATGTTGCCGCAGCGATGATGGAAGAGCCGGCCGGCACGGCGCTGGTCGAGGAATCGATCGCCGAAGCCCTCGATTTTCGTCGCGCCATGCGTAAGGTCGATGAAGAATGGGGCGCCGACTGGTGGTTCAAGGTCTGGGGGCCGGACGACCTCTCCGAAGAAGGCATCGAGGAACGCGACGCCTGGATGTTGAAGCCCGGCGAACGCTGGCACGGCTTCAGCAACCTGGCCGACGGCTTCAACATGCTCGACCCGATCAAGGCCACCATCATCACCCCGGGCCTCAACGTGGACGGCGAATTCGCCGAGCGCGGCATCCCCGCCGCCATCGTCACCAAGTACCTCGCCGAGCACGGCGTTATCGTCGAGAAGTGTGGCCTGTACAGCTTCTTCATCATGTTCACCATCGGCATCACCAAGGGCCGCTGGAACACGCTGGTCACCGCGCTGCAGCAGTTCAAGGACGATTACGACAAGAACCAGCCGTTGTGGAAGGTGTTGCCCGAGTTCGTGCAGAAGAACCCGCGCTACGAGCGCATCGGCCTCAAGGACCTGTGCAAGCAGATCCACGCGGTGTACAAGGAAAATGACGTGGCCCGCCTGACCACCGAGATGTACCTCTCGGACATGGTCCCGGCCATGCGCCCGGCCGACGCCTTCGCCAAGATGGCCCACCGCGACATCGAGCGCGTGCCCGTCGACGAACTCGAAGGCCGCGTCACGGCGGTGCTGCTGACCCCCTACCCGCCGGGCATTCCGCTGCTGATCCCGGGCGAACGCTTCAACGCGACGATTTGCAACTACCTGAAATTTGCCCGCGAATTCAACGCCGCCTTCCCCGGTTTTGAGACCGACGTGCATGGCTTGGTCAAGGGCAAGGATGGGCGCTACTACGTCGATTGCGTGCTTTAGAAGCGGCTACCGGCGGTGGTAGGTAATAAAGGAAAATCCCGTCCCGCTCGGCGTGGGCGGGGTTTTTTTTGCCATTTCCTGCCACTCGGCAGGCGGAATTTCCGGGAACCAGCTATCGCCCTCGGGGCTCAGTTCGACTTCGGTGATTTCCAGGCGGTCGGCCAGCGGCAGGGCCTGCCGGTAGATGTCGGCGCCGCCGATGATGAAGACGGTTGGGTCGGCGGCGGCCAGCGCCAGGCCGTCTGCCAGCGAATTGGCCAGTTCGGCGCCGGGGGCGGCGTAGTCGGCCTGGCGGCTGATGACGATATTGCGCCGGCCGGGCAGCGGGCGGAAGCGTGGCGGCAACGATTCCCAGGTCTTGCGGCCCATAAGTACCGTGTGGCCGGCGGTCAGGGCCTTGAAATGGGCCATGTCTTCGGGGATGTTCCAGATCAACTGGTTGTCGCGGCCGATCACCCGGTTCTGGGCGACGGCGACGATGATGACGATTTCAGACATGCTGTTCAGTTCCGGAATTGCCGCAGATGTTCGATCAGGCCGCGCGTCGAGCTGTCCAGTGCATCGCTCGGCGCTTCGCCCCGGAGACAGGGAGCAAGGCGACTGGCCAGTTGTTTGCCGAGTTCGACGCCCCATTGGTCGAAAGAATTGAGGTTCCACAGCACGCCGAGGCAGAACACCTTGTGTTCGTAAAGGGCAATTAACTGGCCGAGGGTGAAGGGCGTCAGTTCGGGCAGGACGATGGTGGAGGACGGCTGGTTGCCGGGGAAGGTACGGTAAGGCAGCAGCGTTTCGGCAATGCCGGCCTGGCGCGCCTCCGCTTCGGTCTGCCCGAAGGCGAGGGCCGAGGATTGCGCCAGGCAATTGGCGAGCAGGCCGCTATGGTGGCCGGGGAGCGGGAAGTCGGCTTTGCCGAGGGCGATGAAGTCGCAGGCCACCAATTCACTGCCCTGGTGCAGCAACTGGAAGAAGGAGTGCTGGCCGTTGGTGCCGGCGGTGCCCCAGAGGATGGGGGCGGTGGCGATGTCGATGGGCAGGCCCTGGCGATCGACATGTTTGCCGTTGCTTTCCATTTCCAGTTGCTGCAGGTGGGCCGGCAGCAGGGCGAGCGACTGGCTGTAGGGGAAAACGCCGTGACTATGCGCCTTGAGGAAATTGGTGTTCCACAGGGCGAGGAGGGCCAGGGTGATCGGCAGGTTGCTGTGGGCGGGGGCGGTAAAGAAATGCTCGTCCATGTCGCGAGCCCCGGCCAGCAATTGTTCGAAATTGCGAAAGCCGACGGCCAGTGCGATGGGCAGGCCGATCGCCGACCACAGCGAAAACCGGCCGCCGACCCAGTCGCGGAATTCGAAGACGTTTTCCGGAGCGATGCCGAACTCGCCGGTGGCCTGTAGATTGGTCGAGGCGGCGACGAAGTGCCGGGCCACCGCCGATTCGTCGCCGCAGGCGGCGAGTAGCCAGGCGCGGGCGGTGCGGGCGTTGGTGATGGTTTCCAGCGTCGTGAAGGTCTTGCTGGCGACGATGAACAGCGTGCGCCGCGCGCTGAGTCTGGCCAGGGTGCTGGCCAGGTCGGCGCCATCGAGGTTGGAGACGAAATGGACGCGAATGTCCGGTTGCTGGCAGGCGGCCAGCGCCTGCACCGCCATATGGGGGCCGAGATCGGAGCCGCCGATGCCGAGATTGACCACGTCGCTGATCCGTTCGCCACTGTAGCCGCGCCACTGACCGTTATGGACGCCTTCGCAGAAGGCGGCCATGCGGGCCAGCACACTTTTTACTTCGGGCGGTGCGGCCTCGCCGGCGCGCAGCGCGCAGTGCCGAACGGCGCGGTTTTCGGTGTGATTGATCGCCTCGCCGGCCCGCATGCGGGTCATCCACCCGGCAATGTCGGCCTGTTCGGCCAGTTGCTGCAACAATTGCATGGTTTGCCGGGTGACCCGCTGTTTCGAGTAATCGATCAGCAGTTCGCCATGGCGGCAGGAAAGGTCGTCAAAACGGGCCGGTTCGCTGGCGAATAGTTCGCGGAGATGCTGCTCGCGCAGTTCTTCGGCGTGGGTCTCAAGGGCCCGCCAGGCAGGAGATTCGGTGAGCCAGCGGTTCATGCTCACACCGCCACTGCTGCCGCGATATGGGGGTGGGGATCGTAGCCGTCGAGGCGGAAATCCTCGAAGCGGAAGGCGAACAAGTCGTTGACCTGGGGGTTGAGCCACAGCTCGGGCAGGGCGCGCGGTTCGCGGGCCAGTTGCAATTCGGCCTGGGCGAAATGGTTGGAATAAATATGGGCGTCGCCGAAGGTATGAATGAACTCGCCCGGCTGATAGCCGCAGACCTGGGCCAGCATCAGCGTCAATAGTGCATAGGAGGCAATATTGAAGGGCACGCCGAGAAAGATGTCGGCGCTGCGCTGGTATAGCTGGCAGGACAGCTTGCCGCCGGCGACGTAGAACTGGAACAGGCAATGGCAGGGCGGCAGGGCCATGCTGTCGACGTCGCCCGGATTCCAGGCGGAAACGATGTGGCGGCGCGAATCCGGGTTGTTTTTCAGACTGTGCACCAAATGGGCGATCTGGTCGATTAGGCGACCGTCGGGGGTTTCCCAGCGCCGCCACTGCTTGCCGTAGACCGGGCCGAGGTCGCCATTTTGGTCGGCCCATTCGTCCCAGATGCGGACACCGTTGGCCTTCAGGTAAGCGATATTGGTGTCGCCCTGGAGAAACCACAGCAATTCATGGACGATGGATTTCAGATGCAGTTTTTTGGTGGTCAGCATCGGGAAGCCCCGTGCCAGATCGAAACGCATCTGCCAGCCGAAGACGGAACGGGTGCCGGTGCCGGTGCGGTCGGCCTTGTCGTATCCGTTTTCCAGGACATGGTGCATCAAGTCGAGATATTGCTGCATGGGGACTCAGTGGTCGGGGCAAAAATGATTGGGGGATTTTACATGCTTGCCGCGCCCTTCGGTATTTTGCGCCGGGCGAGTAGTCCGCCTGGGCGGGGGCAAAAGTAATTGTCCCCGGACCCGACGTCTGCGGCTAAAATTTTGCTTTGTTTTGCTGGGAATGGGGGAGATATGCTTAGCAAGGTGCCAGGCCTGGGTCGTCTGCTCAATCAGAAGACCGATCACCCCTTGGCCGATCCGCGCGGCTTGCGGCGGATTCTTGCCGAATTGCCGGGCGACAACGCCTTCCGGGCGCTCGATGAAATCGCCGGCTGGCTGGAGTCGCTGTTGGCGACCGATGAGTGCCCGCTTGATCGGGTCTATGAGGCGGCCAGCCAATTCGATGAGGCCGCCCAGCATCATCTCAAGCGCCTAGCCCGCGAATATCTGCATACGGCCCGCCTCAGTCGCTCCGACGAAAAACGGCTGTGGTCGATCAATTACGGTTTCTGGACCTTGCTGGCGGCGGCTTACGAGCGCTGCCTGCTGGCCCTGGCCGGCAAGGATGGTGGCGCCGAAATGCTGCGTCCCCAATTGCCGGCGCTGACGGCGCGCCTGATCGTCGCCCTGCGCGCCGTGCTCAAATGGGAACAATTCCATTACGGCCCGACCCCCGGGGCTATCTGGCAGCGCCTGGGGCGCGCCCTGGCCATGGCCGAGGCGGCCGGAGTGGCCGGCAAACGCTTAAGCCTCGGGGGGGCGGCCGGTTTGTCCAGCCCGCAGCAGGAATACATCAGGGCGATGGTTTTTCAGGCGGCTTCAATGGATAGTTTGCTGCCCGCCGAAATCGAACTGGCCGAACGTTTGATCGCGCATTTCCTGCCGTCTTTCGTGTTCGGCAATACGGCGCAGGAGGACAGCGTTTACTGGGTCGATCTCAATCTGCCGCAACCGCCTTTGCGCCTGGCCCGGATGCCGGCCGAAGCGGCGCCGTCGCAACGCTTTTTCAAGCCGGGGGCGGCCAATGCGGCGATGCTGGCCATTCTCCACGACCTCGAGCGGGGCGGCGATATTCCGGCCGAGATCAATCTGGGTGGTCAGTACCAGGTGCGTTTCGTGCTGCCGGTCTTGCGTCATCTCGCCGCCTATCTGGCGCCGATCCCGCCGCAACGCCGACATGGCCGGCATCACGTCAAGCACCGGATGGCGGTGCTGAACGGACTGGTCAATGCCTTCGTGGTCTTCTCCGGCGACTTCGGCGGTCGTCCGGCCGGTCTGCAGATGGAAAGCTGGGTGGTCGAGAATGTCAGTCGCGGCGGTTTTGGTGCCGCCCTCGACAATATTTCCAGCGAGTGGTTGCGGGTCGGTACGCTCCTCGCCCTGCAGCCGGAAGGCGGCGACAACTGGTTGCTCGGTATCGTCCGCCGCTACCACCGGGAAACTGAGAGTGAGGCCCGGGTCGGTATCGAATCCCTGTCGCGGCAGGTCGTCTCGCTCGAGTTGAAAGTGCGGACGGTCTCCAGCTATGCCGCGGCGGCCTCTACTCCGGGCTTGCTGATGGAGGATGGCGGGGCACCGGACGAGGTCCGGCTGGTCTTGCCCCCGGCTTCCTTCGATCTGCGCGAAAGCATGGAATACAGTCGCGACGGCCGGCATTTCCTGCTGACGCCGCTCGCCTTGCTTGAGCAGAACCTCGATTACGAATTGGCGCGTTTCCGCCGGGAAGTCCTTGCCGCCTGAGACTTAGCCCTGGCGAATGGCCGATTTTGGCCGGAACGCCTTGATCACGGAGGCATTGGTCTCGGCGTAGGGGCCGCCGATCAAGTCGAGGCAGTAGGGCACGGCGGCGAAAATGCCGGTGTGGCTGACCGAACCGTCGGCGTGGCGCACGCCTTCCAGCGTTTCCTTGATCGATTTGGGCTGGCCGGGCAGGTTGATGATCAAGGCCTGCTTGCGGATCACGGCGACCTGCCGGGAAAGGATGGCGGTCGGAACGAAGTTCAGGCTGATGCGGCGCATTTCCTCGCCGAAGCCGGGCATTTCCTTGTCGGCCACGGCCAGCGTCGCTTCCGGCGTGACATCGCGGCGGGCCGGGCCGGTGCCGCCGGTGGTCAGGATCAGGTGGCAGCCGAGCTCGTCGGCCAGTTCGATGAGCGTCTTTTCGATGCCCGGCTGGTCGTCGGCAATCAGCCGGGTAACGGACCGCCACGGGGTGGTCAGGGCGCTGCCCAGCCATTCCTGCAGGGCCGGAATACCTTTGTCTTCATAGACGCCGCTCGAGGCGCGATCGCTGATCGAGACCAGGCCGATCATGAGTTCGTCATTCATCGCTTTCCTCCGGTGGCGTGGCGGGCTGGCCATCCAGCTCCTGCAGGACCTGGAAGATGGCCCGGAAGTTTTTCGGTGGCTTGTTGCCTTCCTGTTCCTTCAGGGCATTGCGCCGCAACTGGCGCAGGTGCTGAAGATCTGCACCGGGCCAGGAGGCGGCGATGTCGGTCAGCGTGTTCTCGTCGTCGAGCAGGCGCTGGCGGGTGCGTTCCAGGCGGTGCAGGCGGGCGGTTTCTGCCGACGATTCGCCACGTATCAAGGCCAGGCCGGCGCGGATCGGCTCGTCCTCGGTGCTCCGCATGAGTTTGCCGAGGTACTGCAGCTGCCGCCGGCGGGCGCCATGCGCGGTGATCTTCTGGCAGGCGCGGACGGCGTCGTAGATGTTTTCCGGCAGCTTGATCTTTTTTAGCTGACCGACCGAGAGCTCGACCAGTTCAGCGCCGAGATCCTGCAGTTCATGCATCGCTTCCTTCTTCTTGGTCTTGGAAGGGCGGCCGGTACTTTCGGTGAAATCTTCTTCTTGCATGGGGCGCATTCGCAGGCGGGCAATGGTGGGCTGCTATGATAGCGACTTTCCCGTCCGGACGCCCCTTTCATGCCTGATGTCGCCACCTTCTCCTACGCCTTCCCGACCCTGCAGCAACTGGCCGAGGATGTTCTCAAGCATGCCAGGGAAAAGGGTGCCAGCGCCTGCGAGGTCGATGTCTCCGAAGGTTTCGGGCAGTCGGTCGGGGTCCGTTGCGACGAGGTTGAAACCATCGAATTCAATCGCGATAAGGGCATCGGCATCACCATCTATTCCGGCCAGCGCAAGGGTTACGCCAGCACTTCCGACTTTTCGCCGCAGGCTTTGCGCGAGACGGTCGAGGCGGCACTGAACATCGCCCGCTTCACGGCCGAGGACGATTGTGCCGGCCTGGCCGACGTGGCGCTGATGGCGAAAGACTGTCCCGATCTCGATCTCTACCATCCGTGGGCGCTGAGCGTCGAGGATGCCATCGAAACGGCGCGCCGCTGCGAACAGGCGGCTTTCCAGGCCAGCCCGCTGATCAGCAATTCGGAGGGGGCTTCGGTGTCCACCCAGCAGGCGCATTTCGTCTCGGCCAACAGCCTCGGTTTCATGGGCGGCTACCCGACCTCGCGCCATTACATTTCCTGCTCGGTGATTGCCGGCGAACAGGATGCGATGCAGCGCGACGACTGGTACACCACCCGCCGCTGCGCCGACGAACTGGACGATGCGGCCAGCGTCGGGCGGATCGCCGCCGAACGCGCCGTCGCTCGTCTCGGTGGGCGCAAGGTCAAGACCGGCGAATTCCCGGTACTGTTCGAAGCGCCGCTGGCCGGCGGCCTGCTCGGCAGCCTGGTGCATGCTGTCAGCGGTGGTGCCCTTTATCGCAAATCTTCGTTCCTGCTCGATCATCTCGGCAAGCGGGTAATGCCGGATTTCGTCAATATCAGCGAGCGGCCGCACATCATGCGTGGTCTGGGCTCATCGACGTTCGACAGCGACGGGGTGGCGACGCGGGATCGCGAAATCGTCAGCAATGGCATCCTGCAGGGCTATTTCCTCAGTACCTACTCCGGTCGCAAGCTGGGCATGCCGAGCACGGCCAATGCCGGCGGCAGCCACAACCTGATCATCGAACCGGGTGAGCACGACCTGGCCGGCCTGCTGGCGCAGATGAACCGCGGCCTGCTGGTTACCGAACTGCTCGGCCACGGCATCAATTACGTGACCGGCGACTACTCGCGCGGGGCCGCTGGCTACTGGGTGGAAAACGGCAAGATCGCCTATCCGGTCGAGGAGATCACCATCGCCGGCAATCTCAAGACGATGTTCGCCGGTATGGTTGCAGTGGGGCGCGATGTCCAGGTGCGTGGTTCGAAGCAGACCGGTTCCATTCTGCTCGACCGGATGACGGTGGCCGGCGAGTAGTTCATTACATTAGGGTTTTCCGCAACTCGCCAAAGTTGTTGCTTTGTTTAGAATGAATCAGCTAGTCAGCTTGACGTGCCCAATTATTCTGGAGGAGACAACATGCAACGTCGTGATTTTCTGAAAAAAGCGTCCATCGGTGCCGCGGCCGGTGCGGCGACAACCCTGGCGGCTCCGGCGATCGCCGCCGAGTTGCCGAGCATCAAGTGGCGCCTGACCTCGAGTTTTCCCAAGAGTCTCGATACCATCTACGGTGGCGCCGATGTCCTGGCCAATCGCCTGCGGGCAATGACCGGCGGCAAATTCGACATCCGCGTCTTTGCCGGCGGCGAAATCGTCCCCGGCCTGCAGGCCCTGGATGCCGTGCAGCAAGGCACCGTCGAGTGCTGCCATACCTGTTCCTACTACTACGTCGGCAAGGACAAGACTTTCGGCTTCGGTACGGCCGTGCCCTTCGGCATGAATGCCCGCCAGATGAACGCCTGGATCTATTTCGGCGGTGGCCAGAAACTGCTCGACGAGTTTTATTCCAACTACAACGTCATTTCCTTCGCCGGCGGCAATACCGGGACCCAGATGGGCGGCTGGTTCCGCAAGGAAGTCAAGACCCTGGACGAAGTCAAGGGACTGAAGATGCGCATCGCCGGTCTGGGCGGTAATGTCTTTGCGGCGCTGGGCGCCGTGCCGCAGCAGATCGCCGGTGGCGATATCTACCCGGCGCTGGAAAAAGGCACCATCGACGCGGCCGAGTGGGTCGGTCCCTACGACGACGAGAAGCTGGGCTTCTACAAGGTGGCCAAGAATTACTACTACCCGGGCTGGTGGGAACCGGGCCCGACCATCCACTTCTTCGTGAACAAGGCCGAGTGGGCCAAGTTGCCCAAGGAATACCAGGAAGCCTTCCAGGCCGCGGCCTACGAGGCCAACGTGACGATGATGGCGGAATACGATCACAAGAATCCGATCGCCCTCTCCAAACTGCTGCAGAACGGCGTCAAGCTGCAACGTTATTCCGACGAAATCATGGGGGCTGCTTACAAGGCGGCCCAACAACTCTATGCCGACGAGTCGGCCAAGAACCCCGCCTTCAAGAAAATCTATACCGAGTACGAAAAATACCGGAAGACGCTGAACGCCTGGTTCAGCGTCGCCGAATACCGGATGGACGGCTTCCTGCAGTCGCACAAATAAACGCTACGCCAGCCCACAAAAAAACCCGCGAAATTCGCGGGTTTTTTTGTGTCCAGCGTTTTTGCTCAGGCCTCGAGCATGCTGCGCAGCATCCAGGCATTTTTTTCGTGGATCTGCATGCGCTGGGTCAGCAGGTCGGCGGTTGGCTCGTCGCCGGCTTTGTCGACCATGGGGAAAATGCTGCGCGCCGTCTTGGTTACCGCTTCCTGGCCGGCCAGCAATTGCTTGAGCATTTCGGTGGCAGTGGGCACGCCTTCGCTTTCCTTGATCACCGTCAGCTTGACGAACTCCTTGTAGGTGCCGGGGGCCGGGAAACCGAGGGCGCGGATGCGCTCGGCGATCAGGTCGAGCGCATTCCACAGTTCGGTGTATTGGCCCATGAACATTACGTGCAGGGTATTGAACATCGGGCCGGTGACATTCCAGTGGAAGTTGTGCGTCTTCAAGTACAGGGTGTAGGAGTCCGCCAGCAGGCGGGACAGTCCTTCGGCGATTTGTTCGCGGTCTTTCTTGCTGATGCCGATATCCATGAGGTGCTCCTTTATTGCGGGTTTGAGTCGGCTCGCCAGGGGGCGTAAGGTCGCTGGGAGGTGTCTTGGCATTGTCCGGCCAGACATGGCGGCGGGCCAATGCAATGTTTTTATACCGCGGATAGGGGCGGGCTATCAATGAAAAAGGCGGGGTCGCAACCCCGCCTTTGGGTAGTTAAGGAGATCGCCGGCTATTTGTCGCCCTGCAGGTTTTTCAACAGGTCGGCATTCGAGTCCTGAGTCTTGTTCTCCTCGTTGCTATCGCCCTGCATCAAGGTATTGAGGTCGATCGGGGCGGGGCCTTCGCCCGATCTTTCGAGGGCGGCGGCGGCCCGTTGGGCATCGTCGCCATAACTCACCACGCCGGGGAAGATGATGATGATGGCAACCATGATGATCTGGATGCAGACGAAGGGAATGGCGCCCCAGTAAATATCCGTCGTCTTGACCGAGGCTGGGGCCACTGAGCGCAGGTAGAAGAGTGCGAAGCCGAACGGCGGGTGCATGAAGGAGGTCTGCATATTGACCGCGAGCAGCACGCCGAACCAGACCAGGTCGATGCCCAGTTTTTCGGCCACCGGCGCCAGCAGCGGCACGATGATGAAGGACAGTTCGAAGAAGTCGAGGAAGAAGGCGAGCAGGAAAACCAGGATATTGACGACGATCAGGAAACCGAGTTTGCCGCCGGGCAGACCGAGCAGCAGGTGCTCGACCCAGAGGTCGCCATTGACGCCGCGGAAGACCAGGCCGAACACCGTCGAGCCGACCAGGATGAAGACGACGAAGGACGACAGCTTGCCGGTGGTCTCCATGGCCTGCTTGAGCAGCTTGAAGTTGATCCGTTTGCGGGCCAGGGCCAGGATCAGCGCGCCGGCCGCACCCATGGCGCCGCCTTCGGTCGGCGTCGCGATGCCGAGGAAGATGGTGCCGAGGACCAGGAAGATCAGGACCAGCGGCGGCACCAGCGTGGTCATGACGCGCAGCATCAGTTTCAGGCCGCGCAGGCTGCGTGCTTCGGGCGGCAGGGCCGGGGCGGCGCTGGGCTTGAAAATGGTGAGCAGGACGACGTAGCCGACATACATGGCGGTCAGGATCAGGCCGGGAATCATTGCGCCTTCGTACATGTCGCCGACCGACTTGCCCAACTGGTCGGCCATGATGATCAGTACCAGCGACGGCGGAATGATCTGGGCCAGGGTGCCGGAGGCGGCGATGACGCCGGCGGCGAGGCGTTTATCGTAACCGTAGCGGAGCATGATGGGGAGCGAGATGAGACCCATCGAAATGACCGAGGCGGCGACGACGCCGGTCGTTGCGGCAAGCAGGGCGCCGACGAAAATCACGGCGTAGGCCAGGCCGCCGCGCAGCGGGCCGAAGAGCTGGCCGATGGTGTCGAGCAGATCCTCGGCCATGCCGGAGCGTTCGAGAATCAGGCCCATGAAGGTGAAGAAGGGGATGGCGAGCAGCGTGTCGTTGGCCATGATGCCGAAGATGCGCTCGGGCAGCGCCTGGAACAGGGCCGGGTGGAGCAGCCCGACCTGGACGCCGATAATGCCGAAGAAAATGCCGTTGGCGGCCAGCGAAAAGGCGACCGGGTAGCCGAAGAGCAGGAAGAGGACGAGGGCGCCGAACATCATGGGCGCCATGTTGCCGATGATCCATTCCATTATTTGGCCTCCTTGGCTTTGGCGGCGGCAATGGCGGCGGCCAGTTCTTCTTCTGCTGTCGGGCCGTGCGTTTTGCGGCTCGGATCGTCGATGCGGCCGGCCAGGAAGGCGATGCGCTTGATCAGTTCGGAAATGCCCTGCAGGGCCAGCAGCGTGAAGCCGACCGGCAACAGCAGCTTGACCGGCCAACGGATCAGGCCGCCGGCATTGGCCGACATTTCGTTGATCTTGTACGATTCGGCGACCAGCGGCAGCGACAGCCAGAGGATGGCAATCACCATCGGCAGCAGGAAGAACAGGGTGCCGATGATGTCGATCACGGCCTGGCCTTTGGGCGGCAGTTTGCCGGCCAGGACGTCGATGCGCACATGTTCGTTCTTTTGCAGGGTATAGGGCGAGCACAGCAGGAAAACGGCGGCGAACAGGTACCACTGGATTTCCAGCAGGCCGTTGGAGCTGTAATTGAACATGAAGCGGACGCTGGCGTTGCCGGCGCAGATGATGGTCATTACCAGCACCAGCCAGAAGGCGCTTTTGCCGACTAACTCGTTGAGCTGGTCGATCAGCTGCGAGAGCTTGAGCAGAAGGGTCACGAAAAGTTCTCCTCGATTGATAAAATGCCCGGCTTCTAGAAGTGTCCGGGGCGATGAAAAATCCCACGGCACAGAATTTACCGCGAAGGGTTTAGAGCGAACATGGTGGAAATCCCTACAAGCCGGCCGACCCGCATCTGCCTGGTGCGGCATGGCGAAACCGAATGGAATGCCGAGCGGCGCATTCAGGGGCAGATCGATATCGCGCTCAATGAAACCGGCCGTCAGCAAGCCGCGGCGGCTGGGCGCTGGCTGCGGGGCGCCGGCATCGTCGCGCTCTATGGCAGCGATCTGCAACGGGCCTGGAGTACGGCGCAGGCCATCGGGCAGGTCCTCGGACTAACGCCGCAGTCCGTTCCGGAAATGCGCGAGCGCCGCTACGGGATTTTCGAGGGCCTGACTTACGATCAGGCGAGGACGAAATATCCCGAGGGTTACGCCGCCTTTGAAGGGCGCAATGCGCATTACGACTTCGAGAACGGCGAAAGCCTGCTTGCCCTGTTCGGGCGGGTGACCAGCAAGCTCCAGGCGATCGTCGCCGCGCATCCCGGGCAGAATGTTGCCATCGTCCTGCATGGCGGCGTGCTCGACATCATCAATCGATTTGTGCGCGGCAACGGCCTGGAAACGCCGCGCGATTTCCTGATTCCCAACGCCGGTCTGAACTGGATTTCGCTGCGTGATGGTCATTGGCATATCGACAGTTGGGCCGAAACCACGCATCTTGAGCCCGGTGCTCTTGATGAACTCCCCTCGTGATAAAATTCACGCCCTTTTCAATGGCTTGAGGCATTCCCCATGTTTTCCGCGAAAGACACCCTGGCAAAAGTTGACCCTGAACTCTGGCAGGCCATCCAGGCCGAAACCCAGCGCCAGGAAGACCATATCGAACTGATCGCGTCCGAAAACTACGTGAGCAAGGCCGTCATGGAAGCCCAAGGCTCCCAGCTCACCAACAAATATGCCGAAGGCTATCCCGGCAAGCGCTACTACGGTGGCTGCGAATACGTCGATGTCGCCGAGCAGATCGCCATCGACCGCCTGAAGGCCCTGTTCGGCGCCGATGCCGCCAATGTCCAGCCGAATTCCGGTTCGCAGGCCAACCAGGCCGTGCTGATGGCCTTTGCCAAACCGGGCGACACCATCATGGGCATGAGCCTGGCCGAAGGCGGCCACCTCACCCATGGCATGCCGCTCAACATGTCCGGCAAGTGGTTCAACGTCGTTTCCTACGGTCTCGACGACAAGGAAGCCATCGACTACGACAAGATGGAAGCCCTGGCCCGCGAGCACAAGCCGAAGATCATCGTGGCCGGCGCCTCGGCCTACTCGCTGCGCATCGATTTCGAGCGTTTCGCCAAGGTCGCCAAGGAAGTCGGTGCCATTTTCTGGGTCGACATGGCCCACTACGCCGGCCTGATCGCCGCCGGTTTCTATCCCAATCCGGTGCCCTTTGCCGACGTCGTCACCTCGACCACCCACAAGACCCTGCGCGGCCCGCGCGGCGGCATCATCCTGATGAAGGCCGTGCATGAAAAGGCGATCAATTCCGCCATTTTCCCCGGCCTGCAAGGCGGTCCGCTCGAGCATGTGATCGCCGCCAAGGCCGTCGCCTTCAAGGAAGCCGCCACCCCCGAGTTCAAGCAGTACCAGGAACAAGTGATCATGAACGCCCGCGTCATGGCCCGTGTGCTGTCGGAAGAACGCGGCCTGCGTGTCGTTTCCGGGCGTACCGAAAGCCACGTCTTCCTGCTTGACCTGCGCGCCAAGAACATCACCGGCAAGGAAGCCGAAGCGGCGCTCGGTCGTGCCCACATCACGGTCAACAAGAACGGCATCCCGAACGACCCGCAGAAGCCGTTCGTCACCTCGGGCATCCGTATCGGTTCGCCGGCCATGACCACCCGCGGCTTCACCGAAATCGAAGCCGAGACCGTGGCCCATCTGGTCGCCGATATCCTCGATGCACCGAACGACGAAGCCGTGGCCGCCACCGTGCGCGCCAAGGTCGCCGAGCTGTGCAAACGTTTCCCGGTGTACGGCGCTTGATAGGATCGAGGATCCAGGATCGAGCTGTTAGCAAAACCACTCGATCCTCGATCCTGATTCCTGGATCCTCGCTATGAAATGTCCTTTCTGCGGTGCCGAAGATACGGCGGTGGCCGATACCCGACTCAACGACGAGGCGGATGTCGTGCGTCGCCGCAGAAAGTGCAATGCCTGCGACAAGCGTTTCACCACCTACGAGCGGGCGGAAATTCAGTTACCGCAGGTGGTCAAGAAGAACGGCCTGCGCGCCGAGTTCAGCCGCGGCAAGCTGCGCGCCAGCCTGGAGCTGGCCTTGCGCAAACGACCGGTGTCGATCGAGTCGGTCGATGCCGCCGTCGCTGATATCGAGGAAATGCTGCTGACCGCCGGCGAGCGGGAGGTGACGACGCAACAACTGGGCGAACTGGTGATGCGCGAGTTGAAAAAGCTCGACAAGGTGGCCTACATCCGCTTTGCCTCGGTTTACCGCAATTTTGAAGACGTCGATGCCTTTTCCAAGGCAATCCGCGAAGTCTCCCCGGCCAGCAAGAAAAAATGAGCTTTACCGCCGTCGATCACGGCATGATGGCGCGTGCCCTGCAGTTGGCCGAGCAGGGCCTGTGGACGACCTCGCCGAATCCGCGGGTGGGGTGTGTCCTGGTACGCGACGGCGAAATCGTCGGCCAAGGCTGGCATCAAAAGGCCGGCGAGCCGCATGCCGAAGTGCACGCCCTGCGTGCCGCCGGCGAGCGGGCCCGTGGCGCCACGGCCTATGTGACGCTGGAGCCGTGCGGCCATTTCGGTAGGACGCCGCCTTGTGCCGAAGCCCTGATCGCTGCCGGAGTCGGTCGTGTCGTCACGGCGATGAGCGATCCCAATCCGCTGGTGGCGGGTAAAGGTCTGGCGCTGCTGCAGGCGGCCGGCATCGCAACGGCCAGCGGTTTGCTGGAAAACGAAGCGCGCGAACTGAACATCGGTTTTGTCTCGCGGATGACCCGTGGGCGCCCGTGGTTGCGCCTGAAAGCCGCAGCCAGTCTGGATGGCAAGACGGCATTGCAGAACGGCCTCAGCCAGTGGATCACCGGACCCGACGCGCGGCGCGACGGCCATGCCTGGCGAGCCCGTGCCTGCGCCATCCTGACCGGCTTCGGCACGGTGCGCGACGATGATCCGCAACTCAATGTGCGCGCCGTCGAAACCTCCCGCCAGCCGCTGCGGGTGGTGGTCGATAGCCGGCTGGAAACGCCGCTGACGGCCAAAATTCTGCAAGGCGGCCCGGTGTTGCTGGCCGGGGCGGTCGAACTGCCGGAAAAAATCGCCGCGCTGCGGGCGGCCGGTGCCGACGTGCTGATCCTGCCCAATGCCGCCGGCAAGGTGGAATTGCCGGCGCTGCTTGAAGAACTGGCTCGGCGCGGCATCAATGAAGTGCACGCCGAGGCCGGTTTCAAATTGAATGGTTCGCTCATGCGCGCCGGCCTGGTTGACGAACTGCTGCTCTATCTGGCGCCCTGCCTGATCGGCGATGCCGCCAACGGCTTGTTCAACCTGCCGGCCCTGACCAGCCTGGAGAGCAAACAACAACTGCAGATTCGCGATCTGCGGATGGTCGGCAACGATATCCGGATTCTCGCCCGGCCGGTCTAGGGCAACCGACGTGTCTGTGCTGTAACGATCGGCTAGGTGGGCGCGCCGCAAACCGTGCAGCCGGGATCCTTCTTGAACTTCACGGTACGCCACTCCATATCCAGCACATCGAGCAGCAGCAGTCGGCCGGTCAGCGATTCGCCGATGCCGGCCGCCAGTTTCAGGGCCTCGGCGGCCTGCATGGTGCCGATGATGCCGGTCAGCGGGGCGAAGACGCCCATGATGGCGCAACGGACCTCCTCGACCTCGTTGTCTTCCGGGAACAGGCAGTGGTAGCACGGCGAGTCGTCGCGACGCAGGTCGTAGACACTGATCTGGCCGTCGAAACGGATGGCGGCGCCGGACACCAGGGGTTTCTTGTGGTGAACGCAGGCGCGGTTGATGGCGTGGCGGGTGGCGAAATTGTCGGTACAGTCGAGCACGACATCGGCGGTGGCGATCAGCGCGTCAAGCGCTTCGCCGGCCAGCCGTTCCTGTAGCGGCACGATGTCGATTTCCGGATTGATGGCGCTCAGTGCCAGCTTGCCCGACTCGGCTTTCGCCATGCCAACCCGGGCCTGGGTATGGAGAATCTGTCGTTGCAGGTTGGTGAAATCGACCGTGTCGTTATCGACCAGGGTGATTTTCCCGATCCCGGCCGAGGCGAGGTAGAGCGCCGCCGGCGAGCCCAAACCGCCAGCCCCGATGATCAAGGCGTGGCTGGCCAGGATGCGTTCCTGGCCTTCGATACCGAGGGCGTCGAGCAGGATGTGGCGGCTGTAGCGGAGAAGTTGGTCGTCAGTCATTTTAGGATCGAGTTGTTAGGATCGAGGATCGAGTGGTTTTGCTAACAGCTCGATCCTCAATCCTAATAGCTACTTATACTCTCGCCACTCGGCCGGGGTTTCGTCGTAATCGCCGTGCGGGTGGTGTTCCCAGGCCTGAACGTAGGCTTCGTCGGCCGAACGTTTCAGGCGCTTTTCGGGCGCCGCCAGATTGTGGAGCTGGGTGTCCTCGACATAATGGATCAGGGCTCGGGTCAGCTTGCTCATCAGCGTGTTGTCGAGGTGGTAGCCCTTGTCCTCGAGGTGCTCCTCGAGTTCCAGCAGCGTGTGCTGCAACAACTCGTAGGTCACCTCGACCTCCCGTTTTTCGGTCTTCGGGGCGACTTCCACTTCGTCGATACGTTTCAGGTCGTCAGCCGCTTCCGGCACCTGGCCGGGCGGGAACTTGGCGAACAGGATGTTGCGATGTTTCTTCAGATCGGTAGAAGCCATCATTCCTCCCACGGGGAATCAGTCCTTCGTCTTATTCTGCATGATCTGCAAGCCCTTGAGAAGATTGAGCGCCTGCTGGAACTGGTAGTCGGCCGGGCTGGCATACTCCAGGCGGGCCGGCAGATCGTCTTCGCCGTCTTCCTTGTTCTTGTCCTTGCCGGGTTTGGCCGTGGTTTTAGCCGCCGGCTTGGCTTCCTGCTTGGTCGCCTCCTTGGCGGCTTCCTTTTCCTTGTCGTTGATCAGGTGGCGATCCAGGTCGGCTTCGCGGAGATGCATGCCGCTGCTGCCGTTGGCCGACTCTTCGACGACGATGTCGGGGACGATACCCTTGGCCTGGATTGAGCGGCCGTCAGGGGTGTAGTAGCGGGCCGTGGTCAGCTTGATGGCGGTATTGCCGGGCAGCGGCAGCACCGACTGGACGGAGCCCTTGCCGAAGGTCTGAGTGCCGACGACGATGGCGCGCTTGTGGTCCTGCAGGGCGCCGGCGACGATTTCGGAGGCCGAGGCGGAGCCGCCATTGACCAGTACGACCATGGCGATTTTCTTGACATCGACGGGTAGCGTTTTCAGCGGATCTTCCTTGCTGCCGCGCAGGTAGTCCTGGGCGCGGGCGCGGAATTCCTGCTTGGCGTCTTCGGTGCGGCCGTCGGTCGAGACGACTTTCGTATCCGGCGGCAGGAAGGCGGCGGATACGCCGATGGCCCCGTTGAGCAGGCCGCCCGGATCGTTGCGCAGGTCGAGGACGAGGCCTTTGGGCTTGTTGCCGTCCTTGTACAGGCCGCCGATATGCTTGGCCAGTTCGGCCACGGTGTTTTCCTGGAACTGGGTGATGCGCACCCAGCCGTAGCCATCGACCAACTTCGACTTGACGCTCTGGACCTTGATTACTTCGCGAATCAGCGTGACTTCGAGCGGTTTGGACTCACCCTTGCGAATGATCGACAGCTTGATCGGCGTCTTCGGTTTGCCGCGCATTTTCTTGACGGCGTCGCTCAAGGTCAGGCCCTTGACCGGCGTATCGTCGAGCTTGAATATCAGGTCGCCAGCCTTCAGGCCGGCGCGGTAGGCCGGGGTGTCCTCGATCGGCGAGACGACCTTGACCAGACCGTCTTCCATGCCGACTTCGATGCCCAGACCGCCGAACTCGCCCTGGGTGCCGACCTGCAGATCCTTGAAGGAATCGGCGTCAAGGTAGGCGGAGTGCGGGTCGAGATTGGAGAGCATGCCGGAAATGGCATTGGTGATCATCTTCTTGTCGTCGACCGGTTCGACGTAGCCCTGCTTGATGGCGCTGTAGACCTCGGCAAAGGTGCGCAGCTCGTCAATCGGCAGGCCGGTCTTGACGTCCTTTTCGGCCAGGGCCGGCAGGTGGAGGCTGATGAGGGCGCCGGCGACGAAGCTGCCTAAGGCCAAGCTGATGGTTTTTGTTTTGCTCATTTCAAACTAGCCCATTTCATCGGGTCGATCGGTTGCCCTTGGTGGCGGAGTTCAAAGTATAAACCGGAATCCGGATTGCCCCCGCTATTGCCGACGGTGGCCACCGTTTCTCCGCCTTTTACGGCTTGCCCGACCTGTTTGAGCAGCGATTCGTTATTGCCGTAAATGGATAAATAGGCGTCACCGTGGTCGACGATCAGCAGGTTGCCGAAACCGCGCATCCAGTCGGCGAAGACGACGCGTCCACCGGCCACCGCCTTGACCTCGCTGCCATTGCCGGCCTTGATGAAGAGGCCGCGCCAGGTGCCGCCGCCGTCGCGTGGCGAGCCGAAACGGCCGGCTACCGAGCCGCGTACCGGCAGGCGCAGATTGCCTTTGTGACGGGCAAAGCTGCCATCGCTGGCGACCGGTTCGAAGTGATTTTCGGCTGGACTGGTTTTTGGGCGGGGCGGTTCGCTATTCTGGGCGACGCGGGGCGCTTCTTTGGCCTCCGGTGGCGGCCGCGCTTTTCGTTTGTTGGCTTCGGCCAGGCGGGCCGCTTCGGCGGCCCGTGCCTGTTCTGCCGCGCGGGCGGCTTGGGCGGCCTGCGCCGCCTGGGCGGCAAGAATTTTCGCCAGGCGGTCGATCAACTGGGTCAGGCGTTTCTCGTTTTGTTGCAGATTGCCGATTTCCTTGCGCTGGGCGTTCACCTTGTCGGAGATCTGGCCGTACAGCTTTTTCCGTTCCTCGCGCTGCTTTTCCAGTTCGGCCCGTCGTTGCTGCTGTTGCGCCGCGACTTCCTGCAATTCGTTGGCCCGTTCCTTGGTGTCGGCGGCCAGGGCTTTCTTGCGTTCCAGTGTGGCATTGACTTCGCCCATCAGCTCGGCGCGGGATAGCGCAATGGCCGACATGTAGTGCAGGTCGCGCGCCATCTGGTTGGGATCGTTGCCGTTGAGCAGCAGTTGCAGCGAATCCGGGGTGCCGCGCAGGTATTGCTTGTAGAGCAGTTTTTCTAGCTGCGCCTGCTGCTGGGAGAGGGTGGCGCCCAGTTCGTGCGACTGCTGTTCCAGGCTATTGAGTTTCTTCTCCAATTGCTCGCGTTGTTCGGCGAGCTCGAGCAGTTCGCGCTGCAGGCGGGAAATCTGACGTTCCGATTCGCGCAGGCGGTCGGCGGCATCGGCCTTGTTGCCCTCGCTGGTGCTGAGATCCTTGCGCAGGCCATCGAGGCGGTTGCGCAATTCGCCGAGGTCGGCCTGTTTCTCGGCAATTTCCGGCGTCGAAGTCGGGCTGGCGGCTTTTTTCTCGGCCGGTGGTTTGGCCGCAATCGGGGCGGCGGTGAGCAGCAAGGCGGCCAGTAGCGCCAGGCCCAGGGGGGCTGGGCGGTTGTTGCTCGAAGCGCGGGGCCAATGGTGCACTGGGTTTTCCTGTTGCTCAGATCGCGAAGCTGGGCGGGGCGCTACTGAGCGAATTTGCACGCACGGTTCTCGAAGGGGGGGATGATTAAGGTCGGCGAAACCCAAACCGTTATTTTATAATGATCCATTAACCCATAACGAGGTTTTATCATCTTGGAAAAACCCTCCTTCAATCTGATCGAAAAGCAGGAACATATCGAGATGGCGGCGCGCGCGCTGAAAGCCATCGCGCACCCGCTCCGCTTGAAGATCCTTTGCGTGGTGGGCGATCAGGAAGCCTGCGTGCAGGATATCGTCGATAGTGTCGGTACCTCGCAGAGCAACATATCCCAACATTTGGCCATTTTGCGTGAAAAAGGCGTTTTGCTGACGCGCAAGGATGCCAATCGTGTTTTTTATCGGGTGGGCGATCAGCGCACCCTGCAGCTCGTCGGTATGATGCGCGAAGTTTTTTGTGGTGTGGAGAATTAAGTAATGCCGATACCGATGGAGTTTATCAACCAGAACATCCTGCTCATCTCGATTGTCATGATCAGTGGCCTTGGTCTGCTCTGGCCCTTGTTTATGCGTTCCGGCGCCAACGAGCTGACGCCGGCCGCGGCGACGCTGTTGATCAATCGGCAGGATGCCCAGGTGATCGATGTCCGCGAAGTCGATGAATTCGCCGCCGGCCATCTACCAGATGCGAAAAATATTCCGCTCAGCAAGCTGGGCGATCGCGTCAGCGAGATCGAGAAATTCAAGGACAAGCCGCTGATCGTCTGTTGTGCGGCCGGCGTGCGCTCGGTCAAGGGCTGCGGCGCGCTGGCCAAGCTCGGTTTCAGCAATGTGCATAGCCTGGCCGGCGGCGTTGATGCCTGGGTCGGGGCCGGTTATCCGGTCAAGAAGGGAAGTCGCAATAAATGACGGCCCGGGTGCTGATGTATACGACCGCGGTCTGTCCGTACTGCATTCGTGCCAAGCGCTTGCTGAGCGAGCGCGGCGTGACGGCGATCGAGGAGGTTCGCGTCGATCTCGATCCCGAGCGGCGTGATGAAATGATGCAGAAAACCAAGCGCCGGACGGTGCCGCAAATCTTCATCGGGGAAACCCATGTCGGGGGTTGCGACGATCTCTACGCGCTTGATGCTGCCGGTGAATTGAAGGCGTTGCTGGCCGGCGCCATCTGAATTATCCAACCACTTACTGAAAGAAAATAATGGAACAAAACGAACAGCCCGTCTTCGGGATCGAAAAGCTCTATGTCAAGGATTTGTCCGTCGAGGTGCCGAATGCCCCGGAAATTTTCCTGGAACAGGAAGCGCCGCAGGTCGAAATCCATTTGGCGAGCAGTGGCCGCCCGGTTGGCGAAGGCGTTTTCGAAGTCGTGCTGACGGTCACCGTGACGGCCAAGCTGGGCGAGAAGACGGTGTTCCTGGTCGAAGTCGGTCAGGGCGGCGTCTTCCGCATCGTCAATGTGCCGGAAGATCAGGTGCAGCCGCTGATCGCCGTGGCTTGCCCAAACATTCTCTTCCCCTATGCCCGGGAAGCGATTTCCGACGCCGTGACGCGTGCCGGCTTCCAGCCCATCGTGCTGCAGCCGGTCAATTTCGAAGCCATGTACATGCAGCGTCTGCAGGAGCAGGCCGCGGCTCCGGCTGAGCCGACCATTCAGTAAATGATGACCATGGTCCGTCGGACGCTGGCTGTCCTTTTACTGCTCGGTGTCGCCGGAGGCGCTTCGGCGATCGACTATCGCTCGGTCGACGTGCCGGCGGCGATTCTTTACGATGCGCCGTCGCAGAAGGGCAAGAAGCTCTATCTGATCAAGGCGCAGACCCCGGTTGAAGTGGTAGTTCGGCTGGAGGGCTGGTTCAAGGTGCGCGATGCCGAAGGCACGCTGGCCTGGATCGAGTCGCGACAAGTCAGTGAGCGGCGGACCCTGATCGTGACGGCGGCGAGGGCTGAAATGCATCAGGCGGACAAGCCGGAGGCGCCGGTTCTCGGTCAGTTGGAAAAATGGGTGGCGGTCGACTTCGTCGAGGCAGCTTCGCCCGGCTGGGCCAAGATACGCCTGCGTGATGGTAGCGTCGGCTATGTTCGCGCCAACCAGGTCTGGGGTCTATGAATATCACCTTGCTCGGGGCCGGCGCTTGGGGCACGGCCCTCGCCATCGCCTTTGCCGGCAAGCACGAGGTCACGCTCTGGTCGCGGGAAGAGGATGTGGCCGCCGATTTGCTGAAGACGCGGGAAAACAGCCGTTTCTTCCCCGGCTACAAGCTGCCCGCCACGGTCAGGGTGTCGATCGATTTCGCGGCGGCAGTGGCGGCGGCCGATCTGCTGGTGGTGGCTACGCCGACCGCCGGCTTGCGACCGACGGCTGAATATTTGCGCGCTCTCGGCTCGACTCAGCCTCTCCTCTGGGTGTGCAAGGGCTTTGAAGCGGGCAGCGGCAAGCTGCCGCATCAGGTGGTCACCGACGTGCTGGGACCGAACGCGGTGTGCGGTGCCTTGTCCGGTCCGAGTTTTGCCGAAGAGGTGGCGGCCGGTCAGCCAACTGCGGTCGCCTTGGCGGCCAATAACCGGATTTTTGCCCGCGAGGCGGCGCGCCAGTTGCATACCAGTCGTCTGCGCGTCTATGCCAACGACGATCTGGTCGGTGTCGAGGTTGGCGGTGCCGTCAAGAATGTGTTGGCGATCGCTACTGGCGCCTGCGATGGTTTGGGGCTCGGTCTCAATTCCCGGGCGGCGCTGATCACCCGCGGTCTGGCCGAAATTGCCCGCCTTGGTCTGGCCCTTGGGGCGCAACGCGAGACCTTCATGGGCCTGGCCGGCATGGGCGACCTGATCCTGACTTGCACCGGCGATCTCTCGCGCAACCGCCGGGTTGGTCTGGGGCTGGCCGAGAACAAGTCGCTGGCGCAGATTCTGGCCGAGCTGGGGCATGTTGCCGAAGGGGTTTATACGGCGCGCGAGGTTGATCGTCTGGCCAGCCAGTTAGGGGTCGATATGCCCATCTGTAAGGCTGTGGCGGCCGTGCTGGATGGCCGGCTGAGCGCGGCGCAGGCCGTCGAACAGCTCATGGCCCGCGATCCGAAGGAAGAGGCCGCCTAAAGCGAGCCGGCGAAGCCGCCCTGGCGCCAGGCTTCGAAGACGGTCACGGCCGCCGCATTCGACAGATTGAGGCTGCGTTGGCCCGGCTGCATCGGCAGGCGCAGGCGCTGTTCCGGGGGAAACTCGGCGAGCACATCCGGCGGCAGGCCGCTGGTTTCCCGGCCGAAGACAAAGACATCGTCGCTTTGCAAGCTCAGTGAATAGGGGCTGGCCTGTCCCTTGGTGGTCATCGCCAGCAGGCGCCGGCCGGCCAGGGCGGCTTTGCAGGCCGCCCAGTCGGCGTGCCGGGATACGCGGGCGTATTCGTGATAATCGAGGCCAGCCCGGCGCAAGCCCTTGTCGGTGATGTCAAACCCCAGGGGTTCGACCAGATGCAGTTCGGCGCCGGTGTTGGCGCACAGACGAATGATGTTGCCGGTATTGGGCGGAATTTCCGGCTGGTAGAGGACGACGGCGATCACTGGGTAGATTTCGAGGGCGGGACAGGGCTGCGGATTAAAACACGAAAGTGTCGCCTAATGTTTCAAGGCCCGCGCCGCCACCGCCACGTCGACCCGGCGGGCGCCGTGCAGCATGAGAATGCGGGTTGCTTCGTTCAGTGTGGCGCCGCTGGTCATCACGTCGTCGATCAGCAGGATGTGCTGGCCGCTGATCTCCCGGCGGCATTCAAAAGCCTGGCGGACATTGCGCACCCTGTCTTTCAAGGCCAGTGCGGCTTGCGGCGGCGTGGCGCGAATTCGGAACAGACAATCCACCGCCAGTTTTTGCTTGGATGCTCGAATGAGCGCTCGGGCGATTTCGACGGCCTGATTGAAGCCGCGTTCGCGCAAACGGTCAGGGTGGAGCGGCAAGGGCACGACCAGGTCGAATTGCCGGCCGCCTAGCCGCGCCGCCAATAGCTCGCCGAGCCAGTCGGCAACGGCCAGTTGGTGGCCATATTTCAAGGCGTGAATGATGCGGTCGGCCGGAAAATCGTAGCGGAAAAGCGCCAGCGTGCCGGCAAAGTGGGGCGGTTCCTTAAGGCAACTGCCGCAGCGCTCGCCCTGCGTGCTGGGTTCGCCGCATTGTGGGCAGCGCGCCGCCGGCAGGGGCGGGAGGTCGGCGGCGCAGGCCGGGCAGAACGGCGCCCTGCCGCTGTCGGCGCCACAGAGCAGGCAACTGCCGGGCAGCAGCAGATCGGTCAGTTGCTGCCCGAACTGTCGCAGCGGATGGGGCTGGGGTAAAATTGTCACCTTGGGCTTTCGGTAATTCAGAATTATCGTAGCGCTCGTAGTTGCATTTTCAACGAATTTTTTCAGCAAGGCCATTCATGCAAGCAAGCTCGCTCTCTGCCGTTTCTTCCCTTCCGCAGGCCGCCTCCGGTGCCGCCTGGACTCTCGCCGAAGTGCTCGCCCTGTATGAAATGCCGCTGATGGATCTGGTCTGGCGGGCGCAAGGCGTGCATCGCGCAAATTTCGATCCGAACGCCGTGCAGCGTTCGACCCTGCTCTCGGTCAAAACCGGCGGTTGTTCTGAGGATTGCGGCTACTGCTCGCAGTCGGCCCGCTACGATACCGATACCGAGCGCGAGCGCCTGATGCCGCTCGACCAGGTGGTGGCCGCGGCCCAGGCCGCCAAGGACAAGGGCGCTTCGCGCTTCTGCATGGGCGCCGCCTGGAAGGGGCCGAAGGATAACGATCTCGAGCGCGTGCTCGACATGGTGCGCGAAGTCAAGGCGCTCGGTATGCAGACTTGCGTTACGCTCGGCATGTTGCAACAAGGCCAGGCTGAGAAGCTGAAGGAAGCGGGCCTCGACTACTACAACCACAATCTCGATACCGACAAGGAATTCTACGGTCAGGTCATCAAGACGCATACCCAGGAAGATCGTCTCGATACGCTCGACCAGGTGCGCGATGCCGGCATCAATGTCTGCTCGGGCGGCATCGTCGGCATGGGCGAGTCGCGCAAGAACCGCGCCGCGCTCATCGTCCAGCTCGCCAACCTGCCGCAGCCGCCGGAATCCGTGCCGATCAACAATCTCGTACCGATTCCTGGGACGCCGCTGGCCGACAATCCGCGCCTTGACCCCTTCGAGTTCGTGCGCACCATCGCGGCCGCCCGCATCACCATGCCGAAATCCTGGGTTCGCCTGTCGGCCGGGCGCCAGGAAATGAGCGACGAGTTGCAGGCGCTGTGCTTCCTGGCCGGCGCCAATTCGATGTTCTACGGCGATTTCCTGCTGACTACCGGCAATCCGGATGTCGATCGCGACGACGCGCTGTTTGCCCGTCTGGGCATCAAGGCAGTTTGAACGCCGGTTTCGTCGATCGACCACAGGTCGCTCGACGCTTTTCGCGCGTCGCCGATACTTACTCGCAGGGCGATTTCCTGGCCCGCGAGATCGACCGGCGGATGCTCGAGCGGCTCGACTACGTAAAGCTCGAGCCGCGCCGTATCGTTGATCTCGGTTGCAGCCGGGGCGGCAGTTTCGCCGCCCTGGCCGCCCGTTATCCCGCGGCCGAGTTGCTTGGTCTGGATATCGCTCCGGCCATGCTGCAAGCCGCGCCGGTCGCCCGTCCGGGTTGGCAACGCTGGCTCGGGTTGGGGCAGGCGAACGGGCCGCTGCGCCTGGCAGCCGACGCGGCAAGCCTGCCGCTTGCGGCGCGCTCGGCCACCTTGCTCTGGTCCAACCTGCTGCTGCATTGGCTGGATGACCCCTTGCCGGCTCTGGCCGAGGCGCATCGGGTACTGGAGGTGGGTGGGCTGCTGATGTTCTCGACGCTGGGGCCGGATACGCTGAAGGAGTTGCGCACGGCCTTCTCTGATGGTTACGCCCATACCCAACGTTTCATCGATATGCACGACCTTGGCGACATGCTGGTCGGTTGTGGTTTTGCCGATCCGGTGATGGACATGGAAGTTATCACGCTGACGTACGATGATCTGGACGCCATGTTCGCCGAATTGCGTGCGGCCGGCTCGTCCTGCGCCATGAAAGCCCGGCGCCATGGTCTGACCGGTCGTCAGGCCTGGGCCGCGGCCCGGGCGGCCTATGAAAAGATGCGGCGTGACGGCAAGTTGCCGGCGACTTTTGAAGTCGTCTACGGCCACGCCTGGAAGGCCGAGGCCAAGCAGGCGCCGGACGGACGGGCTATCGTTCGCTTCGATCTGCCGCGAAAAAACGGTTAACCTGAAGGTTAGCGCAGAGGCGCCAAGGAGCCGAGAAGAACGTGAAAACAATTGCCAGCGTCAGTTTTTCGGCTCACCCCGAGGGGTGCCGAATCATCCGGGCAAGCCTTTGTTTTTCCTCGGCATCTCTGCGTCTCTGCGGTTCAATTGCGTTGTTAAAGGTTAATCGGGTTTGTCCTTGAAATAACGCAAGGGTTTGCTGGTTCGGGTCGCGGGGACGGGAATTGCCTTGCGCCGCCGTTCGCGTATCCGCCAGGCGAGCAGGATGCCCAGTGCCAGCGTATAGCCGATCGGCCAGAGCAGGGCACTGGTTTTGCTCAGCCAGAGGTAATGCAGGCTGGCAAGAATTCCGATCAAATAGATATTGCGGTGCAGTTCCTGCCATTTGCGGCCGCCCAGCCACTGGATTGCCCATGGGTTAGAGGTCGCGGCGAGCGGAATTAGCAACACAAAGGCGGCAAAGCCGACGGTGACAAAGGGGCGTTTGAGTACGTCGCGGGCGATTTCGTTGATGGCAAATTCGTGCGCAAGGCCAATGAAACTGAAGAAATGCAGGGTCGCGTAAAAAAAGACGAACAGTCCGAGCATGCGCCGCAGGCGGAGCAGCCAATGCAGTTGAGTGATGGCGCGCAATGGCGAAATGCCCAGGGTGAGCAGCAGAAAGTTGAAAGTCCAGAGGCCGGTCCAGCGCCCGACGAACTGCTCCGGATAAGCCGCAAGATCGCCACTCAGGGCGATCCACAGCAGGCGCCCGCCAGGCAGCAGGCAAATCAGGAAAAGGGCGCTTTTGAGCCGGCCGAGCTGTCGATCGTCGGGTTGCCAGTGAATCATCAGGGAATTTTCCCGTAAGGCTGGGGTGGCAAGGAAACCGGCGAGCTTGCCCGGTCTCGTGGCTCAACTGGCGATGTAATGTTCTAGTTGGCTGATCAGGAATTGTTGAGAGCTGATCGTCTCTTTGACCAGGTCGCCGATTGAAATCACGCCGGCGAGACTGGCGTCATCGTTGAGTACCGGCAGGTGACGAAAATGTCTTTCCGTCATCAGCGCCATACACTCCTCGAGCGTTGCGCTCGGGGTCACGTAAGCGACGCGGTCGCTCATTGCTTCGAGAACCAGTGTCTCTTTCGAGGACTTGCCGTGCAGGATGATTTTGCGGGCGTAATCACGCTCGGAGAAAATGCCGACCAATTGTTCGCCATCAAGGACCAGCAAGGCGCCAACGTCGTTGGCCGCCATCACGCTGAGGGCATGAAAGACGGTATCGCCCGGGGCGACAACGGCCAGTGGGCGAGTCTTTTCGGCGAGCATCTGTTTGAGTGTTTTCATGGGATGTCTCCTCTCTGTGGGTTTGTTTATAGTGAGCTGAGTCTATTCCCGTGCGTGCCGGCTGCCAAGCGTTGCGCCAAACAAAAAAGGCAGCCGGAGCTGCCTTTTTCTGGGTTTGCCTGCTTAGCGCAAGCCGGCGGCGTATTCGGCGACGGCCTTGATTTCCGCGTCAGACAGCTTGGCGGCGATGGTGCGCATGACTTTTTCGGCATCGTTGCCGCGTTCTTCGGCCCGGAAGGCCTTCAGCTGCAATTCGGTGTATTCCGGATATTGACCTGCCAGACGGGGGTACTGGGCGGGCAGGCCGGCACCGGCTGGGCCGTGGCAGCCGGCGCAGGCCGGGGTGCCTTTCTTGAAGTTGCCCTGGCGCCAGATCTTCTGACCTTCGGCGGCCAACTTGTCATCCTTGGCGGCGGCCGGCTTGATCTTCTGGCTGGCGAACCAGGCGGCAACATTCGGGATTTCTTCGTCAGGAACGGCGGCAGCCATGCCGGCCATGATCGGGTTGTTGCGAACGGCCGGTTTGCCATCAGCCGATTTGAAATTCTTCAACTGTTTGGCGATGTATTCTTCGACTTGGCCGGCCAGGATGGGGTTGGCAGAAATGGCGCTGTTGCCGTCGGCGCCATGGCAGGCAACACAGACGGTTTCGGCGATGACTTTGCCCTTGGCAGGGTCAGCTTTGACCTTGGCTTCTTCGGATGCATTGGCGATCAAACTGGAGGCAAGCAGGATTGCCAGTGCCGCGGTACGAATCATTTTCGAGCTCCTTGTACGCGTTTGTGGGCGCTTTGGCCGGAACGGAAGTTTCAAACCTGCTATTCTATATTAGTTCGCCGCCCTCTTGGCGCGTCTTCCGAGTTTTTTATGCCTCTGTTCCAACAGGCGGTCTTCCTGACCACCGTCGCCAATCTCCGTGATTTACCGCAGGATTCCGTCCGCGAAGTTGCCTTTGCCGGCCGTTCCAATGCTGGAAAATCATCCGCCATCAACACCTTGGCCGGGCGCGTCCGCCTCGCCTATGTCAGCAAGACACCGGGCCGGACGCAACACCTCAATTACTTCACGCTGGCCGACGGCAAGTATTTCGTCGATCTACCCGGTTACGGCTATGCCAAGGCCCCTGAGGCCATCCGCTCGCAGTGGGAAGGCCTGATCGGTCCTTATCTCAGTAAGCGGGACCAGTTGGCCGGTTTGGTGGTCATCATGGATATCCGCCGGCCGATGACCGATCTCGATCTGAAGCTGATCGACTGGTTTCGACCGACCGGCCGGCCGATCCATATTCTTCTTTCCAAGGCGGATAAGCTGAGCCGTCAGGAGCAGACCAAGGCGCTGCGTTCGGTCAAGGCGGAGGTGGCAACGTGGGGCGACGCCGAGTTGTACTCGGCGCAATTGTTTTCCAGTCTGAAAAAGACCGGGGTCGAAGAGGCTGAGGCGGTGTTGGCGGCCTGGCTGGATATCGAAATCAAGAAGAAAGAAAACAAAGGGCCCCCGGATAAGGGGGGTCCGGGGGCCAAAATGCCTTAACAGGGGTCAAGGCGCCCGCTCAGGGAGGTGAAGCGGGAGATGGCGCGAGCCATCTGCTGAGTCTGACGGGGAGCGATATCAAAAGTTCCTCACTGTTCCGAAATTTTTCTTACCAATTTGTTGAGGTTGAAGCATGAGTGCTACCGGACGTTTTCCCGCCACCCGCATGCGCCGGATGCGGCGCGATGATTTCTCGCGTCGTTTGATGCGGGAGTCGGTCCTGACCGTTGATGACTTCATTTACCCGGTTTTTGTCCTTGAGGGAGAGGGGCGCATCGAGAAGGTTGCCTCGATGCCCGGCGTCGAGCGGCAGTCGCTGGATGTCCTGCTGAAAACGGCCGAGCGCGCCGTCAAACTTGGCATTCCGGCGCTGGCGCTGTTTCCGGTAGTGGATGCGACGCGCAAATCGCTGGCGGCGGAAGAGGCTTTCAATCCCGATGGCCTGGTGCCGACGGTGGTCAGCGCCCTGAAGCGCGAGTTCCCGGAACTGGGCGTGATTACCGATGGCGCCCTTGATCCCTACACGACGCATGGCCAGGACGGTCTGATCGACGCCAGCGGCTACGTGCTCAACGACGAAACGGTCGCCGTGCTGCAAAAGCAGGCCTTGTGTCATGCCTCCGCCGGTGTCGACGTGGTCGCACCCTCGGACATGATGGACGGCCGGATCGGCAGCATCCGCGCGGCGCTTGATGGCGGTGGCTTCATCCACACCCGCATCCTGGCCTATTCGGCGAAATATGCTTCGGCCTTTTACGGGCCATTCCGTGACGCAGTGGGTTCGGCGGCCAACCTGGGCAAGGGCAACAAGTACACTTACCAGATGGATCCGGGTAATTCCGACGAGGCGCTGAAGGAAGTGGCGCTCGATCTCGAGGAAGGTGCCGACATGGTCATGGTCAAGCCGGGTATGCCCTATCTGGATATCGTGCGCCGGGTCAAGGACGAGTTCGGCGTGCCGACCTACGCCTACCAGGTGAGCGGCGAGTACGCCATGCTCAAGGCGGCCTTCCAGAACGGCTGGCTGGATGAAAAATCCTGCGTGCTGGAAAGCCTGCTCGCCTTCAAGCGGGCCGGGGCCGACGGCATCCTGACCTATTTCGCGCTGGATGCAGCCGAGTATCTGAAGGGCTAAGCCCTATTCGCAGACGAAAAAAATGGCAGCCGCGGCTGCCATTTTTTGTCGACCGGCGCTCAGGCCGGGGCCGAGCTCCGGATCAGGTGGTCGAAAGCGCTCAGCGATGCGGTGGCGCCGGCGCCCATGGCGATGATGATCTGTTTGTAGGGCACCGTCGTGCAGTCGCCGGCTGCGAAGACGCCGGGCACTGAAGTCTGCCCCTTGGCATCGATCTCGATTTCGCCGCGGTTCGAAAGGTTCACCGTGCCCTTGAGCCAGTCGGTATTGGGCAGCAGGCCGATCTGTACGAAAATGCCTTCGAGCTCGATGCGCTTCACGATCTCCGTGTCGCGCTCCTGATAGACCAGTCCATTGACCTTCTCGCCGTTGCCGGTGACTTCGGTGGACAGCGCCCTGGTGATTACCGTGACGTTGGGCAGACTGTGCAACTTCTTCTGCAACACGGCATCGGCGCGCAGTTGGCCGTCGAATTCGAGCAGGGTGACGTGGCCGACGATGCCGGCCAGGTCGATCGCTGCCTCGACGCCGGAGTTGCCGCCGCCGATCACCGCGACGCGCTTGCCCTTGAACAGCGGCCCGTCGCAGTGCGGGCAGTAGGCAACGCCCTTGCCGCGGTATTCCTGTTCGCCGGGCACGTTCATTTCGCGCCAGCGGGCGCCGGTGGCGAGAATCACCGATTTGCTCTTCACTGAGGCGCCGTTTTCCAGCCTGATCTCGATGAGCTCGCCGGGAATCAACTGGCTGGCGCGCTGCAGGTTCATCACGTCGACCGGGTATTCCTTGACGTGTTCCTCGAGACCGGCGACCAGTTTCGGGCCTTCGGTGGCTTTCACCGAAATGAAGTTCTCGATGCCGACGGTATCCATCACCTGGCCGCCGAAGCGCTCGGCCAGCAGGCCGGTGCGGATGCCCTTGCGGGCCGCGTAGATGGCCGCCGAGGCACCGGCCGGGCCGCCGCCGATGACGAGGACGTCGAAGGCTTCCTTGGTCGAGATTTGTTCGGCAGCGCGCGCCGTGGCGCCGGTATCCAGTTTCGCGATGATTTCCTCGGCGCTCATGCGCCCGGCGCCGAATTCCTCGCCATTGAGGAAGACGGTCGGCACTGCCATGATCTTGCGGCGTTCGACTTCATCCTGGAACAGCGCGCCGTCGATCATCGTGCTGGTCACGCCGGGATTCAGCACGGCCATCAGGTTGAGCGCCTGCACGACATCCGGGCAGTTGTGGCAGGACAATGAAATGAAAGTCTCGAAGCGGAAATTGCCGGGCAGGGCCTTGATCTGTTCGATCACGGCAGCGTCGACCTTGGGCGGATGGCCGCCGGTCTGGAGCAGGGCAAGGACCAGCGAGGTGAATTCGTGGCCCATCGGGATGCCGGCGAAAGTGATACGCGGCGTTTCGCCGGGCCGGCCGATGGCGAAGGACGGGCGCAGTGCGGCAGTGCCGTCTTCGCGCAGGCTGACCTTGTCCGACAGTCCGGCGATGTCCATCAGCAGGCCACGCATTTCCTGGGCTGCGACGCTGTCGTCGAAGGAGGCGACCAGTTCGATCGGCCGTTGCAATTTTTCGAGGTAGGCCTTGAGCTGGGCCTTGATGTTGGTATCGAGCATGGCTTTTTCCTGGGTACGAGTTGCTAGACATTAGTCGCTAGTGACTAGCGGGTTGCGCTAGCGACTAACGACTAATAGCTAATGACTAATCAGATTTTGCCGACCAGATCCAGCGACGGGGCCAGGGTGGCATCGCCCGGGGTCCACTTGGCCGGGCAAACTTCGCCCGGGTGGCTGGCGACGTACTGGGCGGCCTGCACCTTGCGCAACAGTTCCTTGGCGTCGCGGCCGATGCCCAGGTCGTGAATTTCGGCAACCTTGATGACCCCTTCCGGATTGATCACAAAGGTGCCGCGCAGCGCCAGGCCTTCTTCTTCGATCATCACGCCGAAGTTGCGGGTGATCGTGCCGGTCGGGTCGCCAAGCATCGGGTAGGCGATCTTCTTGATGGTGTCGGAGGTGTCGTGCCAGGCCTTGTGCGTGAAGTGCGTGTCGGTGGAAACCGAGTAGCACTCGACGCCCAGCTTCTGGAATTCCGGATAGACATCGGCCAGGTCGCCGAGCTCGGTCGGGCAGACAAAGGTGAAGTCGGCTGGGTAGAAGAAGACGATGGACCACTTGCCCTTGAGGTCGGCGTCGCTGACCGGGACGAATTTGCCGTTGTGGAAGGCGGTGGTCTTGAAGGGCTTGATTTCGGTGTTGATGATGGACATGAGGTTTTCTCCTGTGGGGTTAAAAATTGAACATGGGCTGATCTTAGAGGGGGTGGAAAGATTGGGCTAATTGATTGCACGTATTTAATAAATAGTTATTTGCTATTAGTGCAAGGGGCGATGACTGGTGGCGAAATCGTCGCTGAATGGAACGGGTGGCGATTTGATGCGGCGCTGCGATGTCCCCTGTTTGCCCGCTATGGCGCGTGGCAGACTGGCCAATTTGGCCGAATTGTCGCTTGACAAACGGTTTGACGAAGGAAGCGGGCGCGGCGACAGGTGTCGCCAGACAGTCCTTTGGTCGCCGCGGTTTGGCCGGCTCGGCAGTGGGGCCGGGGAGTGTGGCGAAGAAAATCGCCCTGTTGTCGGGCGGACTGTTGTCCCGGGATAAGCCCGTCTTCTGACTGCAGGGTGGCTGCCTCCGTGGCGTGCCTGAGGGGAGATTGGCGACGAGTTGTCTGCGGCAACGTATGAAAATTACAAAATTGCCCAGTTCTGCGACGAAATGGCCTTTCTATGCCAACACTTATCCAGCGAGGTGTGCTACTTTTGTTGCGCTGCCGTTCAAACGGCCAGTTTTCTTAACGTTAACAGGTAACAGGAGTCACTTAGATGAATAAATCCGAGCTGGTCGAAGTTGCTGCAAAAGAAGCTGGTATTACAAAGGCTGCCGCTGATAAGGCGCTGTCTGCTATTATTGCTGCGGTCGTCAAAACCGTAACTCAAGGGGAGTCCGTTACCCTGGTTGGTTTCGGGACGTTTAAATCTGCCAAGCGCGCTGCGCGCACCGGCAAGAACCCGAAGACCGGCGCAACATTGAAGATTCCGGCCACTACGGTGCCGAAGTTTTCGGCCGGTACCGCCTTCAAGGCATCGGTTGCTGCCAAGAAGTCTGCTGCCAAGAAGAAGTAATTTGGCATTACTGTATGCGGGGCTCGCGCTAACGGGCTCCGCTTTTTACTGTTGCAATGACTAATTCAAACCCAGAAAACCCTCCTGTTAATTTGCCCCCGCCGCCTCCGCCGCCCAACGACAATCGTCGTCGCCTGCGCGAGTTGCTGTCTATTCCGGAACGTGATCGGACGGACGAGCAGTGGGATGAAATCATCGAGCTAGAAATCCAGTTGGCGCCGGGTAACCGGATCTCCCCTAACGAGCATGGCGGCAACGTCGGCGGTGGTTTGCCGCATCAGGGTAAGCCTGGTGGTGGCGGCGGTCTTGGTGGTCAGCCGAAAAAGCATCGGCCGCGGACCAACAACAATAACCGTCGCCCACGGCAGAACAAGCCTCCGTCAGGCGGCACTCCGGCCTGACCGCCGGATCGCCGTAAAGCGGCAGCCTTGCCGTTATGCAGCACTTTGACCTGATCATTGTTGGTGGCGGCCTGGCGGGTGCCAGTCTGGCGGTTGCCTTGCGCGATACCCGGCTGCGCATCGCGCTGGTCGAGCACCAGCCGCCGAGCCGGCCGACCGGTTGGGATGCGCGCATTTACGCGATCAGTCCGGCCAATGTCGATTTTCTCGAAGCCATCGGTGCCTGGCGGCATCTCGATGCGGCGCGCATGGCGCCGATCCGGGCGATGCAAATAGTTGGCGATGCCGGTGGCAAGCTCGAGTTTTCCGCCTTCGATAGCGGGGTCAGCGAACTTGGCTGGATTCTTGAATCCTCCTTGATGGCCGGAGAGTTCTGGGAAATCGCCAAGCGCCAGAGCAATCTGACGCTGTTTTGTCCGAATCGTCCGCACAGCCTCGAGTTCAGGCATGATGCTGCGGTCTTGCAGTTGAGCGATGGCGTGGTTCTGTCAGCCCGTCTAGTGGTGGCGGCGGACGGGCGCGATTCCTGGGTGCGTCAGACGGCGGGTTTGGCGGCCAGCACTACGCCGTATGGCGAAAAAGGGCTGGTGGCCAATTTCTCCTGTGCTAAGCCACACCGCAATATTGCCCATCAGTGGTTCCGTGAGGATGGCGTGCTGGCCTATCTGCCCTTGCCCGGGAACCGCATTTCCATTGTCTGGTCCACCCCCGATGAGCATGCCGACCGGCTTTGTGCCCTGTCCGCCGAGGCGCTTTGCCAGCGGGTGGCCGAAGCCGGCGCTTACGTGCTCGGCGATTTGGAGTTGCTGACGCCGGCGGTAGCCTTTCCGTTGCGCCTGATCCGCGTGCCGCAGACCGTGGCACCGCGTCTAGCCCTGGTGGGGGATGCGGCGCACGGTATTCACCCGCTGTCGGGACATGGTATCAACCTTGGTTTTCAGGACGCCCGTCAACTGGCGGACTTGCTGAGTGCGACGCAGCCCTGGCACGACATTGGCGATGAGCGCTTTTTGCAGCGTTACCAGCGGGCGCGCCGCGAGGAGACGCTGCTCTTGCAGAGCACGACAGACGGCTTGCGGCGCCTGTTCCGTGCCTCTCCCTTGCGTCCCTGGCGTAATCTTGGTCTTGATTTGACCAATGGCTTGCCCTTTGTAAAAAATATCCTGGTGCGCTACGCGCTGGGCGCCCTTTAGGAGAATTGCATGTTCCGAAAATTGTTGCCGCTCACCCTGTTGTTGGTCTTTGCTGCCTCGGCCCTGGCCGACGAGGCTGACATCCGGCGGATGATGGAAGCCAAGCTCGGCAGCAAGGTGGAGAGCGTCGTCAAATCGGGTTATCTCGGTCTGTACGAGGTCTACGCCGATGGCAATATCTTCTATACCGACGAAAAGGTCTCGGCCATCATGCTGGGGGCGCAGTTGATCGATGCCAAGACCATGAAGAACGTCACCGAGGAGCGGATGAAGAAGCTGACCGCCATCAAGTTCAATGAATTGCCGCTGGAGCGAGCGGTCAAACAGGTGCGCGGCGATGGCAAGCGCGTCCTAGTCACTTTCGAGGATCCCAATTGCGGGTATTGCAAGCGCTTGGCCAAAGATCTCCTCAAGCTCGACAACGTCACGGTGTTCACCTTCCTCTATCCGATTCTCTCTGAGGATTCGGTGCGCAAGTCGCGGCAGATCTGGTGCTCGGCGGACCGGGCAAAAGCCTGGAACGACTGGATGATCGATGCCAAGGCGCCGCCTGCGAAAGAGGATTGTGATGTGACGGCGATCGCTCGAAATCAGGAGTTCGGCCGCAAGCTCAATATCTCCGGTACGCCGACCCTGTTCTTTACCGATGGCGAGCGGGTTCCCGGTGCCGTGCCTCTGGCGCGCATCGAGCAAAAGCTCAATCAGCTCCGCTAAGCCACTCAATTTCAGCGAACTGGGGCGCCTTCGGGCGCCCTTTGTTTTTGCTGCCGGGGTGTCGGGTTGGTGCTGTTGAAGGCGGCTTTGGACGCCAGTTTTTCGGAATTTTTAGCACGTTTGCATGCCTTGGGTAGGGGTTTGGGCGGGTTTTCTCAGACTCCTTACAAGTCACTTTAAGTGTCGAATTTCACGCCTTGATTTTTAAGGGAATTTTTTCCATAAATTCACATTGCGAAGCGTGCGTAAGTCCTTGTTGTGTAAGAAAAAATTCCGGATTTTTCTATTGACTGAGGGGGGTTGTTGCTCTAAAGTGGGAAAACGTGTTGAAAAGTGGGTAAACGAGGAGCGAGGCAAGGGATGTTTGAAGGGGCTGCAGCACTCAGTCTGGATGCGAAGGGGCGGCTTGCCATACCGGCAAGGCACCGCGAGCCCCTGCTCGCCGCCGCTGAGGGGGCGCTCGTCCTGACGGCGCATCCGCACCGCTGCCTGCTGCTTTACCCGTCGCCGGCCTGGCAACCGATTCGCGACCAGATTCTCAAGGCCTCCAGCCTCGATCCGCGGGCCGCGTCGATCAAACGGGTGCTGGTCGGTAATGCACGTACCGAGGAGCTCGATTCCGCCGGTCGCATTCTGGTGGCGCCCGAATTGCGCGATTACGCCAATCTCGGCAAAACCGTCTTTCTGGTTGGCATGGGGACCCACTTCGAAATCTGGAGCGAGGCCGGCTGGAAGCAGCAGAACGATCTGGCTGCGGAGGCGCTGTCCGGCGACCTGCCGCCGGGCTTCGGAGATCTGGTGCTGTGACCGCGGGTGGCACCCACGTCACGGTGCTGCTCGACGAAGCGGTTCAGTCCCTGGCGATCAAGGCGGACGGCATCTATCTGGATGCCACTTTCGGGCGCGGCGGGCATAGCCGCCGAATTCTGGCTGAGCTCAATGAAAAGGGGCGCCTGGTGGCGCTTGATCGCGATCCGCAGGCGATTGCGGCGGGCGCGGTGTTGGCCGATGGCCGTTTCCAGCTAGTGCATCGCGCCTTTGGCGAAATTGCCGAAGCGGCGCAGGAGGCTGGCCTGCAGAAAGTCGATGGGATTTTGTTTGACGTGGGGGTGTCGTCGCCGCAAATCGACGATGGGGAGCGCGGTTTCAGCTTCCGCCAGGATGCGCCGCTCGACATGCGGATGGATACGACGCAGGGCGAGACGGCGGCCGAGTGGCTGGCGCGGGCCGAAATAAGGGATATCACGGAGGTTATTAGAAATTATGGCGAAGAACGGTTTGCTTTCCAGATTGCAAAGAAGGTTGTGGCTGCTCGGCTCGAACAACCTATTGTCACAACAGGTCAGTTCGCGGCCATCGTACGCGCGACCGTGCGCACCCGTGAACCAGGGCAGGACCCGGCGACGCGCAGCTTTCAAGCTCTACGGATTCATATCAATCAAGAGCTCCGCCAGCTGGAGGTAGCCCTGCCGCAGGCGCTTGAACTGCTGGCGCCGGGGGGGCGCCTGGTGGTGATTTCCTTCCATTCGCTGGAGGACCGCATCGTCAAGAATTTCCTGCGTCAGCAGTCGGTGGCCGATGATCTGCCGAAAGGCTTGCCCTTGCGCGCCGATCAGTTGCCGAAACCGAAGTTGCGTCTGGTCGGCAAGATGATCAAGCCGTCGGCGGCCGAGGTCGCGGCCAATCCGCGGGCCCGCAGTGCCGTGATGCGCGTCGCGGAAAAAATGTGATGGTCCGCTTCAACATGATTCTTCTCCTGGTCGTGGTCATTTGCGCGCTCGGTGTGGTGACCTCCCAGCATCGGGCGCGCAAGCTCTTCCAGGATCTCGAAGGGGAACAGGAACGGGCGCGGCAACTGGATGTCGAATACGGTCAGCTGCAACTGGAAATGTCGACCTGGGCAACCCATCCGCGGATCGAGCAGATCGCCCGGGATCGTCTGCACATGGTGTCGCCGGATGCGCGCCCGGCAGCGGCGCCGGTAGTTGCCAAGCCGGCGGTCAAGAAAGGCAGGCCCTGATGGCCGTGCGTCGTCGCCCGCAACGCGGTCACCGCTTTACCGAAAGCCCGCTGCTGCAACTGGCGTTGCAGGGCTGGCGTTCGCGTTCGGTGGCGCTGCTGCTGATGGGGGCGTTTCTGCTGCTGGTCGGCCGCAGTTTCTATCTGCAGGTGATCAATAACGACTTCCTGCAGGAGAAGGGCGATTCGCGCTATCGCCGCGATATCGAAGTTTCCGCCTCGCGCGGCAAGATCGTGGACCGCAACGGCGACATGCTCGCCGTATCGACGCCGATGAAGTCGATCTGGGCCATTCCGGGCGACGCCCGGACGATGTCGGCGGCCCAGAAACAACAACTGGCGAAGCTGCTCGACATGAGCGTCCGCGAACTGGACGGCAAGATCGCCTCGGAAAAAACCTTCACCTTCGTCAAAAGGCAGTTGCCGCCGGAAACCGCCGATCGGATCGCGGCCCTGAAATTGCCCGGGGTGCACCAGGAGCTGGAGTATCGCCGCTATTACCCGACCGGTGACATGACGGCCCACATCGTGGGCTTTACCGGCGTTGACGACAAGGGCCTGGAAGGCGTCGAACTGGCTTTTCAGCAGAGCCTGCTCGGCCATCCCGGGAGCCGGACGGTGATCCGCGACCGGCGCGGCAACATCGTCGAAGACGTCGGGGCCACCAAGCCGCCGCAGGATGGCAAGGATGTCCGGCTGGCGCTCGATTCGAAAATCCAGTATCTGGCCTATAGCAACCTCAAGGCGGCGGTCGAGGCGAACAATGCCAAGGCCGGCGGGGCCATCGTCATCGATACGCGGAGCGGCGAGATCCTCGCTCTGGTGAACTGGCCGACCTATAACCCGAATAATCGTCACGGCCTGTCCGGCGCCCAATTGCGCAACCGGGCCCTGACCGATACGTTCGAGCCGGGTTCGGTCATGAAGCCGTTCACGGCGGCCCTGGCGCTGGACAAGGGCAAGGTTCGCTTCGATACCATTATCAACTGCGCGCCGGGCCATCTGACCATCGGCAGCGCCACCATTTCCGATGCCCACCCGCATGGCGCGCTGACCGTCGCCCAGGTCATCCAGAAATCATCCAACGTTGGTACGGCAAAAATCGCCTTGGGCTTCCCGCCCAAGGAAATGTGGGAGATGTTCGACAGCATCGGTTTCGGCCAGGCGCCCAATCTCGGCTTCCCCGGCGAGGTCAATGGCCGTTTGCGTCCCTGGAAAAACTGGAAACCGATCGAACAGGCGACGATGTCCTACGGCCATGGTATTGCCGTCAGCCTGGTCCAGTTGGCCCGGGCTTATACCGTCTTTGCCCGCGACGGCGATCTGATGCCCTTGTCGCTGACCCGCCTCGACGACACGCCGGTGCGTGGCATCAATGTCTTCTCGCCGCAAACCGTGCGCGAAGTCCGTGCCATGCTGGAAATGGCGGTGCAACCGGAAGGTACCGCACCCAAGGCGCGGGTGCCGGGCTACCGGGTGGGCGGCAAGACGGGAACGGCCTACAAGGTCGAAGGCGGCGTATACGCCCGCAAATATGTTGCCTCGTTTGTCGGTCTGGCGCCGATCAGCGAGCCGCGTCTGGTTGTTGCGGTGATGATTGACGAGCCGACCAACGGCGCCCATTACGGTGGCGATGTCGCCGGGCCGGCCTTTTCGCAAATCATGAGCGGTGCCCTGCGGACCATGGGGATCCCGCCGGATGCCCCGGTCCAGGTGGCCGGGGCCGGCCCCGCCAAGGAGACGCTGTGAGTTCGCCACGCCAAATTCTCGATCGTCTGGAGGCGCTGGGTGTCGTACCCAGCGGCGTTGCCGACGACAGTCGCCAGGTGCAGCCCGGCGATCTTTTCCTGGCCTATCCCGGCGACCTGGCCGACGGTCGGCGCTATATTGCCGATGCCATCGGGCGCGGTGCGCTGGCGGTGATCTGGCAGGCGGGCGGCGACTTCGTCTGGAATCCGGCGTGGACCGTCGCCAACTTTTCGGGTGCCGCCCTGCGCGCCCTGGCCGGGCCGCTGGCCCATGCCGTTTATGGCCATCCCAGCGAAGGTCTGTCGCTGATCGCGATTACCGGCACCAACGGCAAGACGACGATCAGTCAGTGTATCGCCCAGGCTTTCCCGAAACCCTGCGCCATCATCGGCACGCTGGGCGCCGGCTTTCCCGACGCCTTGACGGAAACCGGCTTCACGACGCCGGAAGCCACCACCCTGATGCGCTATCTCGCCAGCTTCCGCGCTCAGCGCGCCGCCGCCTGCGCCCTGGAGGCCAGTTCGATCGGTATCGAGGAAGGGCGGCTGAGCGGAGCTCGGGTCGATGTTGCGGTGTTCACCAATTTGACGCGCGACCATCTCGACTACCACGGCACGATGGAAGCCTATGCCGCGGCCAAGGAAAAGCTCTTTGCTTGGCCGCGTCTGCGCACGGCGATCATCAATCTGGACGACGAGTTCGGCCTGAAACTGATCCGCCAAACCACGGCCATGCGCGTTCTGGGCTACGCCATCGGCGAAGGGCGCCGCGATTTTCCGGCCCTGGTGCGCGCCGAGGAGTTGGTCGAGACGCCCTTCGGTCAGCGTTTCAACCTGATCCTGCCGAATGGTCGGGGCGTCGTTGATACCGCTCTGGTCGGCGCCTACAACATTTCCAACCTGCTCGCCGTCGCTGCCGTCTTGCATGATGCCGGTCTGCTGGCGGCCGATGTCGTGCGTCGCCTGGCCGAACTGACGCCGCCGCCGGGGCGCATGGAGCGCCTGGGCGGCAACGACGAGCCGCTGATCGTGGTCGATTACGCCCATACGCCGGATGCCCTGGAAAATGCGTTGACCGCCTTGCGGCCGACGGCACTGGCGCGCGGCGGCCGTCTCTGCGTGGTCTTCGGTTGTGGTGGCGATCGCGATCATGGCAAACGGCCGCAGATGGGCGCCGTGGCCGCCGCCAAGGCCGATCGCGTGCTGGTGACCAGCGACAATCCGCGGCGTGAACAGGCGCAGGCCATCATTGACGAAATTCTTACCGGCATGAGCCACGCCGAGGTCGAGGCCGAGCGGGCGGTGGCCATTCGCCGGGCGATTCTCGAAGCCGACGGGCGCGACGTGATTTTGCTGGCCGGCAAGGGCCACGAGCTGTACCAGGAAATCGCCGGCGTCCGTTATCCATTCTCTGACCTCGAACAGGCGCAAGCCGCGCTGCGCTTGCGGCGTTCGGAAAACCAGGAGGAGGCCGCATGAAGTGGCTGCTTTCACAAGTTGCTGTCGCCGTTGCTGGCCGTCTGGTCGGCCCCGATCGGGAAATCCTCGGGGTCTCGACCGATACCCGGGCGATCGGCCCGGGACAATTGTTCGTCGCCCTGCGCGGCGAGCGTTTCGACGCCCATGATTTTCTCGCCCCGGCCGTTGCCAGTGGTGCCGCCGCGCTGCTGGTGAGCGATCCGGACAAGCTGCCGGAGGGCGTCCCGGCGGTGGTCGTCGACGATACCCGGCTCGCCCTCGGCCGTCTGGCCGCCGCCTGGCGCGCCCGCTTTGCGCTGCCGGTGATTGCCGTGACCGGCTCCAACGGCAAGACGACGACCAAGGAAATGATCGCCGCCATCCTCCAGGCGCAATTCGGCGCCGATCTGCTGGCGACGCGCGGCAATTTCAACAATGATATCGGCCTGCCGCTCACTTTGTTGGCCCTGCAGGCAAGGCATCGGGCGGCGGTGATCGAGATGGGCATGAACCATCCCGGCGAGATCGCCTATCTCGCCCCGATCGGGGCGCCGAACGTCGCCCTGATCACCAATGCCCAGCGCGCCCACCTCGAAGGGATGGGCGACATGGATGAGGTGGCACGCGAGAAGGGCAGTATTTTCAGCGGCTTGCAGCCGAACGGCATTGCCCTGGTCAATGCCGACGATTGCTATGCCGAAACCTGGCGGGCCATGGCGGCGCCCCACACGGTCCGCACGTTCGGCATCGATCAGGCGGCCGACGTGCAGGGAACGGTCCGCCAGCACGGCCTCGAAACGGCAGTCGAACTGCGCGCGCCGGAAGGCGAGGCGGCCATTCGCCTGCGCCTCCCCGGTCGCCACAATGCGCGCAATGCGGTGGCTGCTGCTGCCGCCAGCCTGGCGGCGGGAATCCCGATGGCGGCCGTGGTCGCCGGACTGGAAAGCTTTTCCGGCGTCAAGGGCCGTCTGCAGCTACGGCGCGGCAAGAATAGCGCCGTCATCCTCGACGATACCTACAATGCCAATCCCGATTCGGTGCGGGCCGGCATCGACGTGCTGGCCTCGACCATCGGTCGCAAGCTGCTGGTCCTCGGCGACATGGGCGAAATCGGCGAGGCCAGCGGCCAGTATCACGATGAAATCGGCGGTTATGCCAAGAGCCAGGGGATCGATCGCCTGTACGCGCTGGGCGATGCCGCCCAGCAGGCCGTCCGCAACTTCGGCGACGGGGCGCGCCATTACTGCACGATGGAAAAACTGGTGGCGGCGGTGGACAAGGAGCTCGGTCCGGAAACCACGGTGTTGGTCAAGGGCTCGCGCTTTATGAAAATGGAACGGGTAGTCGACGCCCTGGTCGCCGAGGAGAACAACTGATGCTGCTCGCTTTGTCCCAGTGGCTGGCGCAGGACGTGCGCTTTTTCAATGTCTTCAACTACATCACGCTGCGTACCGTGCTGGCGGCGATGACTGCCTTGCTCATCTCGTTCGCTGCCGGGCCCGGGGTCATCCGCTGGCTGGCCGCCAAGAAGATTGGTCAGGCGGTGCGTACCGACGGGCCGCAAACCCACTTGGTGAAATCGGGGACGCCGACCATGGGCGGCGTGCTGATCCTGATCGCCATCGGCATCACCACATTGTTGTGGGGCGACCTCTCCAACAAGTACGTGTGGACGGTGCTGGTCGTCACCCTCGGCTACGGTATCGTCGGCTGGTACGACGACTGGAAGAAGGTGGTGTATCGCGATCCGGCTGGGCTTTCCGCCAAGTGGAAGTATTTCTGGCAGTCGCTGCTCGGCATCGGCGCCGCGCTGTTCCTCGCCTTCTCGGCCAAGTCGGGCGCCGAAACCCAGCTCATCGTGCCCTTCTTCAAGACGGTCGCCTTCCCCCTGGGAATCGTCGGTTTCATCACCCTGACCTATTTCGTCATCGTCGGCACCAGTAACGCCGTGAACCTGACCGACGGCCTGGACGGCCTGGCGATCATGCCGACCGTCATGATCGCTTCGGCCTTCGTGCTTTTCGCCTATGTCACCGGTCATGCGGTGTACGCCAAGTACCTGCTCATTCCCTACGTGCCGGGGGCCGGCGAATTGTGCATCTTCCTCGGCGCGATTGCCGGGGCCGGGCTCGGTTTCCTGTGGTTCAACGCCTATCCGGCCGAAGTCTTCATGGGCGATGTTGGTGCCCTGGCGCTCGGCGCCGCGCTCGGCATCGTGGCGGTGATCATCCGCCAGGAAATCGTGCTGCTGATCATGGGCGGCGTCTTCGTCGTCGAAACCCTGTCGGTGATGTTGCAGGTGACCTATTTCAAATACACCAAGAAAAAATATGGCGAAGGCCGGCGCATCTTGCGCATGGCCCCGCTGCACCACCATTTTGAACAAACCGGCTGGAAGGAGACGCAGGTCGTCGTCCGTTTCTGGATCATTACCATCATGCTCGTGCTGGTCGGGCTGTCCTCGTTGAAGCTGCGGTAAGCCATGGAACTCAAGGGTAAACGCGTGGTGGTGGTCGGACTCGGCGAGTCCGGGCTGGCCATGGCCAAGTGGCTGACGCGCCAAGGCGCCGTCGTCCGCGTTGCCGATTCGCGCGCTACCCCGCCCAATCTCGCTGCCCTGGCAGCGCTCGCGCCGGGCGCCGAAGTGATCGCCGGGCCCTTTGCCGAGAGCACGTTCGCCGGTGCCGATCTGGTTGCCCTGTCACCCGGCGTACCGAAGGCGACTCCGGCCATCGCCGCCCTCGCCATGCCGGTAATTTCGGAAATAGAATTGTTTGCGGCCGGCGTCAGGGCGCAGCTACCGGCTGCGAAAATCATCGCCATTACCGGCAGCAACGGCAAGACGACGACCACGGCGCTGACCGCCCACTTACTCAACGGGGCCGGTGTGCCGGCCGTCGCCTGCGGCAACATCTCGCCGTCGGCACTGGATGCCCTGATGGCGGCGCAGGACGCCGATGCCTTGCCGGCGGTCTGGGTGGTCGAGCTGTCCAGCTTCCAGCTTGAAACGACACATCGCCTGAACGCTGATGCGGCGACGGTGCTCAATATTTCCGAAGACCATCTCGATCGTTACGCCGGCAGCCTGGCCAACTATGCCGCGGCCAAGTCGCGCGTCTTCCAGGGCAAGGGCGTCATGGTTCTCAACCGCGACGACGACTGGTCGATGGCCAACGGCCGCTGCGGTCGCAAGATGGTCACCTTCGGCCTGCAAGGCGCGTCGCGCGGGCTCGATTTCGGCCTGGTGGACGGCGTCATCCGTAAAGGCGGGCAGGATCTCGTGGCGATTGCCGACCTCAAGCTTTGCGGCCTGCACAATGCGGCCAATGCGATGGCGGCGCTGGCCCTCTGCGAAGCCCTCGGTATTGCCCCGGAACGCCTGATCGAGCCGCTGAAAAGCTTCGCCGGCCTGCCGCACCGCGTCGAAAGCGTGGCCGAGATCGGCGGCGTGCTCTACGTCGATGATTCCAAGGGGACCAATGTCGGCGCCACGCTGGCCGCCATCGAAGGCATGGGCCGCCAGGTCGCCATCGTGCTCGGCGGCGACGGCAAGGGGCAGGATTTCTCGCCGCTCAAGGCGGCTCTGGAAAAACACGGGCGGGCTGTGGCGCTGATCGGTCGCGACGCTCCCGTCATCGAGTCGGCGCTGACCGGCTGCGCTCTGCCGCTGCTGCATGCCGCCGATATGGCGACCGCCGTTCGCTGGCTGGCCGGCCAGGCGGTGGCCGGCGATTGCGTGCTGTTGTCGCCGGCCTGCGCCAGTCTCGACATGTACCGCAACTACGCGCAGCGGGCGCAGGCCTTCATCGACGCCGTGCGGGGGCTGGCAGCATGATGATCGGGGCGCTTGACGCGCCGCGCCGCCAGGTCGATGAGATCGATTACCCGCTTTTGTGGAGCGTGCTGATCCTGCTCTTCATCGGTCTGGTGATGGTCTATTCGGCCTCCATCGCGACCGCCGAAGGCGGCCGTTTTACCGGCCATCAGCCGGCCTATTACCTGGTCCGGCACGGCGTCTTCCTGTGCATCGGCATGGTCGCCGCCGCCGTCGCCTTCCAGGTGCCGATCAGCCTGTGGCAACGATACGCGCCCTACCTCTTCATGGCCGGCGTCGTCCTCCTCGCCATCGTGCTGATCCCCGGCCTCGGGCGCGACGTCAACGGCGCCCGGCGCTGGCTGCCGCTCGGTTTTGCCAATCTGCAGCCGTCGGAACTGATGAAAATGTTTGCCGTGCTCTACGCCGCCGACTACACGGTGCGCAAGATCAATGTCATGCATGACCTGAAACAGGCCTTTCTGCCGATGTTCGGGGCGATGGCCGTGGTCGGCATGCTGCTCCTCAAGGAACCCGACTTTGGCGCCTTCGTGGTGATCATCTCGATCGCCATGGGCATTCTTTTCCTCGGCGGCCTGAAGGCGCGCCTCTTCGCGCTGCTCATTTGCGGCCTGATGATCGCCTTCACGGTGATGATCGTCGTCTCGCCCTACCGGCGCGACCGGGTGTTCGGCTTCATGGATCCGTGGGCCGATGCCTTCGGCCGCGGCTACCAGCTATCGCACTCGCTGATCGCCTTCGGCCGCGGCGAACTGTTCGGCGTCGGTCTCGGGGCCAGCGTCGAAAAACTGTTCTACCTGCCGGAAGCGCATACCGACTTCCTGCTCGCGGTAATTGCCGAAGAACTCGGTTTCTTCGGCGTCGTTGCCGTCATCGCCCTGTTCGCCCTGGTCGTCCAGCGCGCTTTCGCCATCGGCCGCCAGTGTGTCCAGCTCGACCGCCTCTACCCGGCGCTGGTCGCCATGGGCATGGGCATCTGGTTCGGCGTCCAGTCTTTCATCAACATGGGTGTCAACATGGGCCTGCTGCCGACCAAGGGCCTGACCCTGCCGCTGATGAGTTTCGGTGGTTCGGGGATTCTGGCGAACTGTGTGGCGCTGGCGATTCTCCTGCGGGTGGATTGGGAAAATCGTCAATTGATGCGCGGAGGAAAGTTATGACGAGGTGCCATGTGAATTCGCATCAATTGGCGATTTCGTCGCAGGCTAACCCGGCGCAGCCGGTGTTAAGCGCGCAGCGCGGCCGTAGACAAAATCGGCTCCTCCTGCGCGGAGGCAAGCTATGAGCAAAACCATCATGATCATGGCCGGCGGTACCGGCGGGCACATCTTCCCCGCTCTCGCCGTCGCCCACAAACTGCGCGCTGCCGGCTGGCGGGTCGTCTGGCTGGGCAATCCGGAAAGCATGGAAGCGCGCCTGGTGCCGCAGCACGGTTTCGAGATGGTCTGGGTCAAGTTTGCGGCTTTGCGCGGCAAGGGGCTGCTGCGCAAGCTGCTGTTGCCGCTCAATCTGTTGCGCGGTTTCTGGCAGGCGCTCAAGGCCATCCGTCAGGTCCGGCCCAATGTTGTGCTCGGCATGGGCGGCTATATTACTTTTCCGGGCGGCATGATGGCGGCGCTGACCGGCGTGCCGCTGGTCCTGCACGAACAGAATTCGGTGGCCGGACTGGCCAATCGGGTTCTCGCCGGCGTCGCCGATCGGATCGCCAGCGGTTTCCCGGATGTCCTGGAAAAAGCCGTGTGGACCGGTAATCCGGTGCGCCCGGAAATCGCCGGGATCGCCCCGCCGGCCGAGCGTTTTGCCGAACGCCACGATGCCCTGCGGTTGCTGGTCATCGGCGGCAGCCTCGGCGCCCAGGTGCTCAACAACGTCGTGCCCCAGGGGATGTCCCAACTTGCCGCCGACGAGTTGCCGCAGATCGTTCATCAGGCCGGCGAAAAGCATCTCGAGGCACTGAAAGCGAATTACGCCGCGGTCGGCGTCCAGGCACACTGCGTCTCTTTCATCGAGGACATGGCCGGCGCCTACGAGTGGGCCGATCTGGTGATCTGCCGGGCCGGCGCCCTGACCGTCGCCGAACTTGCCGCCGCCGGCGTCGCCAGCATCCTGGTGCCCTTCCCGCATGCGGTGGACGATCACCAGACCGGCAATGCCAAATTCCTGGTCAATGTCGGCGGCGCCTTCCTGCTGCCGCAAAGCCAATTGACCCCGGACAGCATCGCGCTGATCCGCAATTACAGCCGCAGCCAACTGCTGGAAATGGCCGAAAAGGCCCGCAGCCTGGCCAAGCCCGACGCCACCGCAGAAGTGGCCAATATTTGTGCCGAGATTGCGAAATAATGAAACATAAAGTCAAACACATCCATTTTGTCGGGGTCGGCGGTTCCGGCATGAGCGGCATTGCCGAAGTGCTGGTCAATCTCGGCTATGTCGTCAGCGGCTCCGATATCGCGGCCAGCGCCACCACCCGCCGTCTTGAGGGCGAAGGCATCCAGCTGACCATCGGTCATGCCGCTGAAAACATCGAGGGCGCCCAGGCCGTGGTGGTGTCGACGGCGGTCAAGGCCGACAATCCGGAAGTCGTGGCGGCCCGGGAAAAGAACATCCCGGTGGTGCCGCGTGCCCAGATGCTGGCCGAACTGATGCGCCTGAAGCGCGGCATCGCCATTGCCGGCACGCACGGCAAGACGACGACGACCAGCCTGGTGACCAGCATTCTGGCCGAAGGCGGCATCGACCCGACCTTCGTCATCGGCGGCCGGTTGAACGCCGCTGGCGCCAATGCCCGCCTGGGCGGCGGCGAGTTCATCGTGGCCGAGGCCGATGAGTCGGATGCCTCCTTCCTCTTCCTGTCGCCGGTCATTTCGGTGGTCACCAATATCGACGCCGACCACATGGAAACCTACGGTCACGACTTCGAGCGCCTGAAAGGCGCTTTCGTCGATTTCCTCAATCGCCTGCCGTTCTACGGGGTCGCCGTGCTCTGCGGCGACGACGCCAACGTGCGCGCCATCATGCCGCAGGTGGCCAAGCAGATCGTCACCTACGGCCTCAATCCCGGGGTCAATTTCCAGGCCGAGAACATCGTTGCCGCCGACGGCCAGATGCGCTTCGACGTCGTCCGGGTCAATGGTTCGGTGTCGCGCCTGTCGATCACCCTCAACCTGCCCGGCCTGCACAATGTGCTGAATGCCCTGGCGGCGATCGCCGTCGCCACCGAGTTGCAGATTTCCGACGCCGCCATCGTCAAGGCGCTGGCCGAGTTCAAGGGGGTCGGTCGCCGCTTCCAGCGCTATGGCGAAGTGGCTTTGCCGGCTGGCGGCAGTTTTACGCTGGTCGACGACTACGGCCATCACCCGGTGGAAATGGCCGCGACCCTGGCCGCCGCCCGCGGCGCCTTCCCCGGTCGTCGCCTGGTGCTGGCCTTTCAGCCGCACCGCTATACGCGGACGCGCGATTGCTTCGAGGATTTCGTCAAGGTGCTGTCTACGGTCGATGCGCTGTTGCTGGCCGATATCTATGCCGCCGGCGAAGCGCCCATCGTTGCCGCCGATGCCCGTGCCCTGGCGCGCGCCCTGCGCGTCGTCGGCAAGGTCGAGCCGGTGTTTGTCGAAGATATCGCGGCCATGCCGCAAACGATTCTGGATGTCGCCCACGCAGGCGACGTGGTGTTGACCATGGGCGCCGGTTCGATCGGGGCGGTGCCGGGCAAGGTGGTGGAGATCAAATGAGCGGTTTCGGTAAAGTAGCAGTCCTCTTCGGCGGCACCTCCGCCGAACGCGAGGTTTCCCTGAACAGCGGTTCGCGCGTGCTGGCCGCCCTGCTGGGCCAGGGTATCGACGCCCATGCCTTCGATCCGGCCGCGCAGCCGCTTGATGCCCTGAAAGGCTATGACCGCGCCTTCATCGCGCTGCATGGCCGGCACGGCGAAGACGGCACGATCCAGGGCGCCCTCGAAGTCATGCACATTCCCTACACCGGTTCCGGCGTACTGGCTTCGGCCCTGGCCATGGACAAGTTCCGCACCAAGCTGATGTGGCGTGCCGCCGGCCTGCCCATCCCGGACTACGCGCTGCTCACCGCCGCTTCCGATTTCGACGAAATCGAAGAAGAACTCGGCCTGCCGTTGTTCGTCAAGCCGGCGCATGAAGGTTCGTCGATCGGCATCAGCAAGGTCAAGGAGCGTGGCAGCCTGGGCGCCGCTTATGCCGCAGCCGCCAAGTACGATCCGCTGGTGATCGCCGAAAAGGGCGTCATGGGCGGCGAATACACGGTCGGCATCGTCGGTAGCGGCGACGACATGGTGGCCCTGCCGATCATCAAGATCGAGCCGGCGACCGAGTGGTACGACTACGAAGCCAAGTACAACCGTGACGACACGCGCTACCTGTGTCCCTGCGATCTGCCGGCAGCCAGGGAAATGGAAATCCGCAAGGGCGCGCTGGAAGCTTTCCGCATCCTCGGCGGTCGCGGCTGGGGGCGGGTCGATTTCCTGATGGACGAGGACGGCAATCACTACTTCCTGGAAGTGAACACCGCACCGGGCATGACCGATCACTCGCTGGTGCCGATGGCGGCGCGGGTCAGCGGCATGGATTACCCGACGCTGGTGCGGCGCGTCCTCGAACTCGCCGCCAACGACTAATGAAACGACCCCCATGCTCTCTACGTTCGCGACCCCCCGAGGGGGCGCCGGCCTCCCTTGGAGCGGCCCGGCGGGAGGCCCGATGAATGTGGAACAAACCGCACCTGCTGAATGCCCTTGCCGACCTGCTGATTCTGGCGGCGGCGGCGGCGTTGCTGGCCGCTGCGGCGGTCTGGCTGGTGCGCGTGCCGTCCTTGCCGGTGCGCCAGGTGGAATTCGTCGAGCCCTTGGCGCATACGCGGCGGGTGGAAGTCGAGCAGATCCTTGCCGGCAGCTTGAAGGGCAATTTTTTCAGCCTGAATCTGGAGAGCGTGCGCGGCGCCTTGGAAATGTTGCCCTGGGTGCGCAAGGTGGAAGTCCGTCGCATCTGGCCGGCCAAGCTGCAAGTGAAAGTCGAAGAGCATCGTCCGCTGGCCCGTTGGGGCGAAGGGCGGGGCGAGTTGGTGAACAGTTATGGCGAGGTCTTTGCCGCCTTGCCCGGCGAGCAGGAACTGGTTGCCTTGCCCTTGTTGGCGGGCCCGGCCGGAACGGCATCGGAAGTCCTGACGCATTTCAGCGAATATGTCGGCGCCTTCAAGGCGGTCGGCGAGCGACCTTTTCAGCTCACGCTGTCGCCCCGGCTGGCTTGGCAGTTGAAATTGGAGAACGGCATGGTGGTCGATATGGGCCGCGAACAGCCGAAGTCGCCGGTTGCCTTGCGCTTGCAAAGATTTATCGAGGTTTATCCGGAAACGGTCGCCAAACGGGCGGTACGGCCGGCAGTCGTGGATTTGCGGTATCCGAATGGATTCGCGATGAAAGTCGTGGGCGAGGGGAAGGGAAAATAAGCATATGAGCAGGGACAATAAGGATATGGTCGTCGGTCTGGATATCGGGACCTCGAAAATCGTCGCACTGGTTGCCGAGATCGATCAGGAGGGCCATCTGAACGTCATCGGCATGGGCTCGCAGGATTCGCGCGGCCTGAAGAAGGGCGTCGTGGTGAACATCGAGGAAACGGTGCACACCATCAGTCGCGTCGTGCAGGAAGTCGAACTGATGGCCGACTGCAAGGTGCGCGACGTGTACACCGGGATCGCCGGCAGCCACATCAAGAGTTTCAACTCGAACGGCATGGTGGCGATCAAGGACAAGGAAGTGATGGCCAGCGATGTCGAGCGCGTCATCGAAACGGCCAAGGCAATGCCGATCCCGGCCGACCAGGAAATCCTCCACATTCTCACCCAGGAATTCGTCATCGACGGCCAGGACGGTATCCGCGAGCCGATCGGGATGAGCGGCATGCGCCTGGAAGTGAAGACCCACATCGTCACCGGCGCCGTTTCGGCGGCGCAGAACATCGTCAAGTGCGTTCGGCGTTGCGGCCTGGAGGTCAATGACCTGGTGCTGCAGCCGCTGGCTTCGAGCTATGCCGTGCTGTCCGAGGACGAGAAGGATCTCGGTGTCTGCCTGATCGACATCGGCGGCGGCACCACCGACATCGCGGTGTGGACCCAGGGGGCCATTCGTCATACCTCGGTAATTCCGATCGCCGGCGACCAGATCACCAACGACATCGCCATGGCCCTGCGCACGCCGACCCGCGAAGCCGAGGACATCAAGTGCAAGTACGGCTGCGCCCTGTCGCAACTGGCCGATGCCGCCGAGACCATGGAAGTGGCCGGGGTCGATGATCGTCCCAGCCGCAAGCTCAGTCGTCGCGCCCTGGCCGATGTCATCCAGCCGCGCGTCGAGGAACTCTACGAATTGATCCAGAACGAACTGCGCCGGGCCGGCTTCGAGGAGGTGCTGTCCTCCGGCATCGTCCTCACCGGCGGCGCCAGCGTCATGCCGGGGATGGTCGAGCTGGGTGAAGAAATTTTTCATATGCCGGTTCGTCTCGGCAACCCGAAATACACCGGCAGCCTGGCCGACGTTGTGCAGAACCCGCGTTTCTCGACGGCCTACGGCCTGTTGCTGGAAGCCCAGGCGCAACGCAAACGTGGCCAGAAGATCCAGGAAAAGCAGGGCTTCAAGGATGTCTTCGAAGGCATGAAGTCCTGGTTTGCCAAGAATTTTTGATTTGTCATTGAACAGTTTTTTCAGAGGAGGTAGTTATGTTTGAGATTATCGAGAAGGACGAGGAAACCGGCACCATCATCAAGGTGTTCGGGGTTGGTGGGGCCGGCGGCAATGCCATCGAGCACATGATTCGCGAAGGGGTGAACGGCGTCGAATTCATCGCTGCCAATACCGATGCCCAGGCCCTGAGCCGCAATGCCGCGTCGAGCAAGCTGTCGCTCGGCAAGACCGGGCTGGGTGCTGGCGCCAAGCCGGAAAAGGGGCAGGAAGCCGCCCTTGAGCATCGCGACGAAATTCGCGCCAGCCTGGAAGGCGCCCACATGGCCTTCATCACCGCCGGCATGGGCGGCGGCACGGGCACCGGCGCCGCCCCGGTGGTGGCCGAGATCGCCCGCGAGATGGGCATCCTGACCGTCGGCGTGGTGACCAAGCCGTTCAGTTTCGAAGGCAACAAGCGGATGAAGTCCGCCGAAGCCGGGATTGCCGAATTCTCCAAGCACGTCGATTCGCTGATCGTCATCCTCAATGACAAGCTGATGGAAGTCATGGGCGACGACGCCGATGTCGACGATTGCTTCAAGGCGGCTGACGACGTGCTGAAAAACGCCGTCGGTGGTATCGCCGAAATCATTACCTACCCGGGCCTGGTGAACGTCGACTTCGAAGACGTCCGCACGGTGATGGGTGAAATGGGGCGCGCCATGATGGGCTCGGCGGCTTCCGCCGGTGTCGACCGGGCGCGCATTGCCGCCGAGCAGGCCGTTGCCTCACCGCTCCTGGAAGGCGTCAACCTGTCCGGCGCCAAGGGCGTGCTGGTCAATATCACGGCGGCCAAGGGTGGCCTGAAGATGAAGGAAGTCAACGAAGTGATGAATACCGTCAAGGCCTTTGCGGCCGAAGATGCACACATCATTTTCGGTGCCGTGTACGACGAGCTGATGGGCGATGCGCTGCGCGTCACCGTGGTCGCCACCGGCCTCGGTCAGGCCGTCGCCAAACGGCAGACCTTCGAAGTGATCAATACCCCGGTCATGCAGTCGACCGGGACGCACGATGCCGTTGGCTTCTCGAGCGGTACGGCGATCGATTACAACCAGATCGCCGATGTCCCGGCTGTCGTCCGCAAGCGCAACGTGACGGTCGAGGCACTGGCCAACAGCGGTGTCGATCGTTACGACATTCCGGCTTTCCTGCGCAAGCAGGCGGATTGATGTAACAAATCCTTTCTCTGAAAAAGGGCGGCGGCGCCTTGTGTTACAATGCGCCGCTCCCCAAATTATTCAAGCACTTGCATGCTAAAGCAACGCACGCTCAAGACAATTATTCGCGCCTCAGGTGTTGGCCTGCACGGTGGTGTCAAGGTCAATCTGACCCTGCGCCCGGCGGCGCCGGATAGCGGCATCGTCTTTCGCCGCGTCGATTTGCCGGAGCCGGTGGATATTCCCGCCAAGGCCGTGATGGTCGGCGACACCCGCATGTGCTCCTGTCTGGAACTGGACGGGGTGAAAATCGGCACCATCGAACACCTGATGTCGGCCTTTGCCGGTCTCGGGATCGACAATGCCTGGGTTGATCTGGATGCGCCGGAAGTGCCCATCCTCGACGGTTCGGCAGCACCGTTCGTTTTCCTGATCCAGTCGGCTGGCATCGAGGAACAGAACGCCGCCAAGAAATTCATTCGCGTCACGCGCCCCATCGAAGTTCGCGATGGCGACAAGTGGGCGCGTTTCGAGCCTTACGACGGTTACCGTCTGGCTTTCTCCATCGTTTTCAATCATCCGGCGATCGACAAGTCGGCGCAAAAAGCCGAAATCGATTTCGCCGAGCAGTCCTACACCCGCGAAGTGGCCCGGGCCCGGACTTTCGGCTTCATGCAGGAAGTCGAATACCTGCGCGAAAACGGCCTGGCCCTCGGCGGCGGTCTGGAAAATGCTATCGTTCTTGATGAATTCCGCGTCCTCAACCAGGATGGCCTGCGCTACGGCGACGAATTCGTCAAACACAAGATCCTTGATGCGATCGGCGATCTTTATCTGCTCGGTCACCCGCTGCTCGCCGCCTATTCGTCGCATAAGGGCGGCCATGCGCTGAACAATCAACTGGCCCGCGAACTACTGAAGCAGCAGGAATCCTGGGAGTTCGCCAGCTTCGAGGTGGCCGAACAGGCGCCCCTCGGGGTGACGCGCTGGCTGAATCAGCCCGCCTAGTTGCCGGGCGTCGCGGTGTAAATGGCCGCCGCCGAGCGATAATTTTCTGAAGGCCGGGGGATGGCCGTTTGGCCCTCATTGGCGCTTGGCGGCGCGCTCCAATAAATGCTTCAACGCCGCCCGCAGCGGCCCTTCCGGCAGTTTTTCGCTGGCCGTCTGCAAGGCCGTGCACGCCTGTTCCGAGATCGGCTTCGGGGTTGAAGCTATTGATTGGAAAAGAATTTCGCGGGGTTGAACTTTTACCTCCAGGTCGATACACTGCGTCCCACCTTTTGATAACTCGCTGCATAAACGCTGACTCATCTGGCGTAATTTGCTGGCGACCGCACCGTTGTCGGTGTGGATAACGACTTTCCCCGACTTGAAATTGGCGACCCTGGCGGCGTGGCGAAAGCCGGCCGGGGCAATCGCCTCGAAGCGCCGTGAGAGTTTGAGCAAGAGCCGCGCGTGGGCCATGATCCGGCCGGCGCTGGCGTCGCTGTCAAGGTAGTATTCCGGCCCGTTGTACATAGGAGGTTCCGTGCAAATCATTCTGGTATCGCGCCATCTGAAGGCGGCGCGGACAATCACCATTATGCCTCGCCACATCGTGGCGGCGCTTGCCGTCTTGTTGGCCTTGGTCTTTTCGACTTCCGCACTGTTTTCCTGGTTGTCGGTGCATTTGCGTCTGCCGGTGGTGGAGGATCTTCTGCTCAGCATGCAGCAGCAGGAATCGCAGAAGAGCCAGAGCTATGTCAGCAACAACCTGCAACTGATGGCCACCCGCCTCGGCGAACTGCAAGGCCGGGTCATGCAGCTCGATGCCCTGGGTGAGCGCGTTTCCGGCCTGGCCGGCGTCAAGCGGGAGGGCGGCGGGGCCGCCGTGAAGCCCGGTCAGGGCGGGCCCTACCTGCCGGCGCCGATGACGGCCGACGAATTGCAGCAGGCCATCGATCGTCTGGCCGGTGTGGTCGATAGCCGGGCCGACGAGTTGGCCGTGCTTGAGTCGCGCTTGCTGGAAAAGCGGGTCCGGGATCGTTTGTTGCCGACCACCTTGCCGGTCAAGGAAGCCATGCTGGGTTCTTCCTTCGGTCATCGCAGCGACCCGATCGCCGGTCTGCGCGCCATGCACGAAGGTCTCGACTTCAGCGCCGAAAGCGGCACACCGGTGGTGGCGGCGGCCGATGGCGTGGTGCTTTCGGCGGAATATCACAGCGATTTCGGCAATCTGGTCGAGATCGATCATGGCGAGGGCCTGGTCTCGCGCTACGCCCATCTGTCGCGGCTCGACGCCAAGCCGGGAAGCCTGGTCAAACGCGGCGAACTGATCGGGGCGATCGGGACCACCGGGCGCTCAACCGGTCCCCACCTGCATTTCGAGGTGCGCATGCTGGGTATCGCCCAGGACCCGGCGGTGTTTCTCAAACGCGGCGTCGAGTTCGCCCAGGTCAGGCGGCATTGAGTCCTGCTCGCGTGGAATATGCTCATGCTGAAGGCCGGCATCGCCGCCTGAGGACGGCGTGCTAGAATCAGCCCTTTGCTGCACTGCGCAACCAACCTTCGAACGCGATGATTTCCGGCCTACTCAAAAAGATTTTCGGCAGCCGCAACGACCGGCTGATCAAACAATATTTCCAGACTGTTCGCCGCATCAATGCCTTCGAGCCCGCGCTCGAAGCCCTGAGCGACGAACAGTTGCGCGCCAAGACGGACGAATTCCGCCAGCGCCATGCCAACGGCGAGTCGCTCGACGACCTGCTGCCGGAAGCCTTCGCGGTGGTCCGCGAAGCCGGCAAGCGCGAACTGGGCATGCGCCACTTCGACGTCCAGATGATCGGCGGCATGGTGCTGCATTACGGCAAGATCGCCGAAATGCGCACCGGCGAAGGCAAGACGCTGGTCGGCACGCTGCCGGCCTACCTCAATGCCATTTCCGGCAAGGGCGTGCATGTCATCACGGTCAACGACTACCTGGCGACCCGCGACTCGGAGTGGATGGGGCGGCTGCACCGCTTCCTCGGCCTCTCCGTCGGCGTCAACCTGTCGCAGATGGATCACGAGGCGAAGCAGGCGGCCTACGCCGCCGACATTACCTACGGCACCAACAACGAATTCGGTTTCGACTACCTGCGCGACAACATGGTGTACACGGCCGGCGAGCGCGTCCAGCGCGGCATGAATTTCGCCATCGTCGACGAGGTCGATTCCATTCTCATCGACGAAGCCCGCACGCCGCTCATTATTTCCGGCCAGGCCGACGACCAGACCGATCTCTACGTCCGCATGCGCGGCATCGTGCCGCTGCTCTCGCGGGCCGAGGAAGAAACCAGCGAAGGTGACTTCTGGGTCGATGAAAAGGGCCATCAGGTCCATCTTTCGGAAGCCGGCTACGAACACGCCGAAAACCTGCTCAGCGAGCACGGCCTGCTCAAGGAAGGCACCAGCCTCTACGACGCCGCCAACATCACCCTGATGCACCACCTGAATGCCGCCCTGCGCGCCATGACGCTGTTCCACAAGGATCAGCACTACGTCGTGCAGAACGGCGAAATCATCATCGTCGACGAATTCACCGGCCGCCTGATGGCCGGTCGCCGCTGGTCGGACGGTCTGCACCAGGCGGTCGAAGCCAAGGAAGGCGTCGCCATCCAGGCCGAGAACCAGACCCTGGCCTCGATCACCTTCCAGAACTATTTCCGCATGTACGGCAAGCTGGCCGGCATGACCGGCACGGCCGATACCGAAGCCTACGAATTCCACCAGATCTACGGTCTGGAAACCGTCGTCGTGCCGACCCATCGGCCGATGGTGCGCAAGGACATGAACGACCTGGTGTTCAAGACGGCCGACGAAAAACACGCCGCCATCATTGCCGACATCCGCGAGTGTGCCAAGCGCGGCCAGCCAGTGCTGGTCGGCACGACCTCGATCGAAAATTCGGAACTGCTTTCCGGCCTGCTCGACAAGGAAGGTTTGGCGCACAACGTGCTCAATGCCAAACAGCATGCCCGCGAAGCCGAAATCGTCATCGAGGCCGGCCGGCCGGGCGTCATCACCATCGCCACCAACATGGCCGGGCGCGGCACCGACATCGTCCTGGGCGGCAGTATCGAAAAAGCCACGTCGGTCATCAAGCACGACGAGTCGCTGCCGGAGGCCGAACGCCAGGCGAAAATCGCCGAAATGCGCGGCGAATGGCAGAAGGCCCATGACCAGGTGCTGGCCTCGGGCGGTCTGCACATCATCGGTTCAGAACGTCACGAGTCGCGCCGCATCGACAACCAGTTGCGCGGTCGCGCCGGTCGCCAGGGCGATGCCGGTTCCTCGCGCTTCTACCTGTCGCTCGACGATCCGCTTTTGCGCATCTTCGCCGGCGAGCGCCTGCGTTCGATCATGGACAAGCTGAAAATGCCGGAAGGCGAGGCGATCGAGCACCCGCTCGTCACCCGCTCGCTGGAATCGGCGCAGCGCAAGGTCGAGGCCCGCAATTTCGACATCCGTAAGCAATTGCTGGAATACGACGACGTCGCCAACGACCAGCGCAAGGTGATCTACCAGCAGCGCAACGAATTGCTGGAGACCGAGGACATTTCGGAAACCATCACCGCCATGCGGCACAGCGTCATCGCCGAGATTTTTCGCACCTACGTGCCGGCCGAATCGGTCGAGGAACAGTGGGACATGGCGGGGCTGGAGCGCGCCCTGGCCACTGATCTGCTGATCGAAGCGCCGGTCGCCGAGTGGTTCAAGAACGAGCCGACCTTGTCTGACGAGGAAATTCTCTCGCGCATCGTGCACCGGGCCGACGAAGGCTATCAGAGCAAGGTCGATCTGGTTGGCGGCGAGAATTTCCACCAGTTTGAACGCAATGTCATGCTGCAGAGCCTGGATTCGCATTGGCGCGAACACCTGGCGGCGCTCGATCACCTGCGTCAGGGTATTCATCTGCGCGGCTACGCCCAGAAGAATCCGAAGCAGGAATACAAGCGCGAAGCCTTTGAGCTGTTCGAAGGCCTGCTTGATCTGGTGCGCAAAGAAGTCACCCGCGTCGTGTTTACCGTGCAGATCCGCTCGCCGGAAGATGTCGAGGAAACCGTGCCGCACGCCGACGTGCAGAACGTCCAGTACCAGCATGCCGGTTACGACGAGGTGCTGGGCAGCGCCGACGAAAATGCGCCGGTGCAGCAGCCGGCCGATAGCGGGCCGAAAGTCGGGCGCAACGATCCCTGCCCCTGCGGCTCCGGCAAGAAATACAAGCACTGCCACGGAAAGCTTAGCTGATAGTTGTTAGTCGGTAGTTTTTAGCTGTTAGCCGTTAGTCGGTAGTCGTTAGTAATTTGAGCTAGTAGCTAATGACTAACGGCTAAGTACTAATTCCTCGATCCTGGATCCTAATATGCCCGTCAATTACGCCACCCCTGCCGCCGATCAACTTTTTCCGGTGGCGGGTGTCCGTCTCGGTGTTGCTGAAGCGGAAATCCGCAAGAAAAATCGTCGCGACCTGACCCTGGTTGCGCTCGATGCCGGCTGCACGGTGGCCGGCGTGTTTACCCAGAATCGTTTCTGCGCGGCGCCGGTCCAGTTGTGTCGCCAGCATCTCGGCGCCGGCCAGGAAATCCGTGCCCTGATCGTCAATACCGGGATTGCCAATGCCGGCACCGGCGAGCCGGGTAGGCAAGCGGCGCAAGCGAGTTGCGAAGCGGTCGGCGCCTTGTTCGGTGTCGCCCCGGGGCAGGTCTTGCCGTTCTCGACCGGCGTCATTCTCGAAGCCTTGCCGGTCGACCGTCTGAAGGCCGGCCTGCCGGCAGCCGAGGCCGATCTCAAGGCCGATAACTGGCATGCCGCGGCACATGCCATCATGACCACCGACACCGTTGCCAAGGCCGCCTCGCGCCATCTGGTGATCAATGGCAAGACGATCAATATCACCGGCATCTCCAAGGGGGCCGGCATGATCAAGCCGAACATGGCGACCATGCTCGGCTTCCTGGCCACCGATGCCGGCATCGCCCAGCCACTGCTCGATGCCCTGGTCAAGGAAGCAGCCGATGCTTCCTTCAACTGCATTACCGTCGATGGTGATACCTCGACCAACGATTCCTTCGTCCTGATCGCCTCCGGCCAGTCCGGTGCCAGCTTCGCCGCCGCCAGCGACGCCGGCTGGGCCGAGGTCAAGGCCGCCATTATTGCCGTTGCCGCCGAGCTGGCCCAGGCCATCGTGCGCGACGGCGAAGGCGCCACCAAATTCATCACGATCGCTGTTGAAGGCGGCAAGAACATCGAGGAATGCCGCCAGGTCGGCTATGCCATCGGCCATTCGCCGCTGGTCAAGACCGCCTTTTTCGCTTCCGACCCCAATCTCGGCCGCATTCTGGCCGCCGTCGGTTACGCCGGCATCAGCGATCTCGATGTCGATGCCGTGCAGGTCTGGCTGGCCAGTGGCAAGGACAGCGTGCTGGTCGCCGAAAACGGCGGTCGGGCGGCGGCCTATCGGGAAGAAGACGGGGCCCGGGTTATGGCGCAGGCCGAAATCACGGTGCGGGTAAATCTGGGGCGCGGTCCGGCTGCCGCCCGGGTCTATACCTGCGATTTCTCTTACGACTACGTGAAAATCAACGCTGACTATCGTAGCTGATGGCTGATCTGCGTTACGACCTGACCCGCATCACGCTGGCCATCCTTTGTATCCTCGGGCTGATCGGCCTGTCGCTGTGGGTGTTGTTGCCTTTTCTGGCGGCCACGGTATGGGCGACGATGATCGTCGTCGCCACCTGGCCGCTGTTCAAGGCCATCGAACTGCGTCTTGGCCAACGCCGTCTGCCAGCCGTGCTCTTGATGAGCCTGGTCATGCTGCTCTTGCTGGTGCTGCCGCTCTGGCTGGCGGTGGATACCATTTCCGGCCACACTGAACAATTGACCGCGGCCAGCCAGTGGTTGGTCGAACATGGACTACCCCTGCCGCCGGAGTGGGTCGGCAAGTTGCCGATGATCGGCCAGCCCATCGCGACGGCCTGGCGGCGTCTGGCCCAGGGCGGCGCTGCCGCCGTGCAGACCGGCGTGCTGCCTTACCTGAGCACGGTCGGCAAATGGGCGTTGGCGCAGGTCGGCGGTCTGGGCGGCATGTTGCTCCAGTTCCTGCTTGTCGTCACCATTGCCGCCATTCTCTATACCAATGGCGAGGCCGCGGCCCGCTTGGCCTTGCGTTGCGGTCGTCGCCTGGCCGGCGAGCGCGGCGAAAACTCGGTGATTTTGGCCGCCCAGGCAATTCGCGGCGTGGCGCTGGGTGTCGGGGTGACGGCGATCGTCCAGACGGTACTCGGCGGCCTCGGCCTGGCCGCGGCCGGTGTGCCGTTTGCGGCGCTGCTCTCGGCGCTGATGTTGATGCTCTGTATCGCCCAGGTCGGCCCGATGCCGGTCCTCCTGCCGGCCGTCGGCTGGCTGTATTGGCAGGGCGACAGCGCCTGGGCGACGGCGCTGCTGGTGTGGAGCGTGGTGGTCGGCAGTCTCGACAACTTCCTGCGCCCAATGCTGATCAAGCGCGGCGCCGATCTGCCCTTGTTGCTGATTTTTGCCGGCGTCATCGGCGGCATGCTGAGTCTTGGCATGATCGGCATCTTTATCGGCCCCGTGGTCCTGGCGGTGACCTGGACGCTGCTGCTGGCCTGGATCGAGGATGCCCTGGGGCGGGACGTCGCGGAGAGCGCGCCGGGCCCCGAATTGCCGGCGGATTCAGCGCCGGCGGAGCCGGATCAGGCGGAACCAACCGCCGGCTAGTGCCGGCTGGTCATGTTCCCGGAGCAATTCCGGGGTGGCCTCGAGCAATTCTTCAAAAACCACGTCGAGTCGGGTCGCCACGCGGCGCGCCAGGGGGTTGAACAGGCGCCGCAGCAAGGCCGGCTGGCCGGGCCGGAGAAACTTGTCGAAAATCAGCACGACGCCCCCGGGGCGCAGGATGCGGGCGATTTCGCCAAGACAGCGGGCCGGTTGCGGCAGCACCGCCAAAATCAAATGCAGGACCGCGCTATCGAAGCTGGCATCGGCGAAGGGCAGGTGCTGGGCGTCGCCGCGCAGGGCCAGGAAATCGATCGGGCCGGGCTGCGCCAGGGCACGCTGGAGCATCGCCTGGTTCAGTTCTAGCCCGACATATTGGTGCTGGCCGGGCAGGTGTGGCAGGTCGAGACCGGTGCCGACCCCGGCCAGCAAGACGCGGCCGGCTTGGCTCGGCAAGGCGTCGAGGCTGCGTCGGCGGGCCGCCTGCGTGGCCTGGCGGAGGGCGCTATCGTAAAACGGGGCGAGCAGCGTGTAACTGTGTTTCAGGCTCATGTTCCTGGCCAATGACGTGGGAGAGCGGGGATGCCGGCCGGTCGCGACACCCGGCCAACCCTTTAGCGGCGGAAGCGTTGCCCCTTGTAGCTGAATACGGCATTTTCGCCGACTATCTTTTCCAGGCGCAGGCCGGGGGCGACCTCTTCGCCCTCGCGCACCAGTTTATCGTTGATGATGGCCAGATTGGCGCCCTGTTCATCGTTGATATAGCCGGCAATATTGATGGCCGGCAGCCCCTTCGGCAATTCCCCGGCACTCTCCGGTTTGCTGCTGCCGGGCGGCGCGTTAAGAAGTGGCGGCGCGGCAGCGAGCGGCGGGCCGCTCTTTTTGCTCGCTGTCTCGGCAGGCGCTCTGCCGGCGGCGCCTTCGGTTCGCGCCGCCTTTGCCGTTGGCGCCGCCGGGCGCTGCGCCATGGCATTGGCGCTGCTTGGCCTGGCCGGCGCTTGGCCGGCGGCCGGTCCCGGCGGCGGGGCGGGGATCAAGGTGGGGGCGGCGACGGGGCGGTCTGCCGCGGCGCGTTGGGCTGGCGTCGACCACATGCTCCACGCCGTGGCGAGCAGCAGCAGAGCTGCGAGCAGGGCGCCGCCGCCGAGCAGGGCGGCGCGCCAGGGATATTTCGGCGCGTCTTCGAGGCGCCCCGGATAGAGCATGCCGACGCCGCGTCCGGCGGCGATTTGTCGTTCCTGTTCGGATTTGCGCAGGGCATCGAGAATGTAGGACATGCTCAGCCCTTCCGGTCGCCGGCCAGGCGCGGTCCGCCCTGGCCACTGCGTGCATTGATGCGGATTGCCGTGCGCGGGCCGACAAAGCCGTCGGGCTGGATGCCTTCGGCCAACTGGAAGGCGCGAATGCGGCGGGCGAGGGCGGCATCGAAAGCGCCCTTGCCCGCATCCGGCGTCCCGTCAATCCGGCTCATCGCCTGTCGTAGCCAGTTCAGGGCCGGGCCCGGCTGGCTCAGTGCCGCCTGGTCGCGGAAACCGGGCGGCGCCTTCCAGATCAGGATGAAATTTCCCGACCAGGCGTTGGCCAGATCGTTGAGGGCGACCTGCCTTTCCTCTCCGGCGATATACAGGGTGGCCGTCTGTCGATCGAGGCCGGTCAGCGTTGCCGAGTATTCGCGACCATCGACGGCCAGGCGGATGACCACCGGCTGGTCGAGCAGCAGCAGGTCGGCGATCCCGCCGCGCCCAACGTAACAGCGTTGCCCATATTCTTCGGCCCGTCGGCAGGGCGGGACTTTGCTGCCGGCATCAGGCGCGATACCGTAAAGCTTGAAGAGGGAGAGAAAGGCCAGTTTTTCGCTGTCGCTGCGCGGCACATCGCTCGGCCAGTCGAGGTTCATTGCTGCCGCTTTCAGCTCGGCGGCCGCCAGCTGGCCGGTGGCGGCGGGCGGAGGCTGAGCGGGAGGCGGGACGGTCGCTGGGGGGGCGACCGGCGCGAGCATTGGTGTGGGCGGTTGCCACCAGGCCGTCAGCGCCTTGCTCAGGACCGGCGCGCTGGCCCAGGCCAAGCCAAACAGAGCGAGCAGGGTGGCGGCGATCGCCCAGCGTCGCCGTTGTGGCCGTCTGGCGGCAGCGACTTCGCTGATCGCTTGGCGCAGGGTCGGGGCGCTGACTTCCTGTTGGCCCTGGACATAGGCGCCGAGCAGGGCACGATCGCAGATCAGGTTGATCAGCCGTGGCACGCCACCGCTGGCGCGATAGAGTTGCTTGATCAGGCGTTCGGGGAAAATGCCCTGGGCGGCGCCGGAGACGCGCAGGCGATGGGTGACGTAGGCTTTGACCTCGTACTGCCTGAGTTGGCAGAGGTGGTAGCGGGCAATCACCCGTTGTGCCACCTGGCGCATTGCCGGCTGGGCCAGCAGATCCTGCAATTCCGGCTGGCCGATGAGGATGATCTGCAGCAGCTTGCGGGTATTGGTTTCCAGGTTGGTCAGCAGGCGTAGCTGTTCGAGGACCAGCGGACTGAGGTTCTGCGCTTCGTCAATAATCAGGATGGCGCGCCGTCCATGGGCATTGGCGGCCAGCAGACGGGCATGGATGGCATCGACAAAGGCCTTGATGCCCCGCCGTTCGGTGGCCAGCGGGATGTGATATTCCTCGCAGACCGTTTCCAGCAGTTCCTCGGCGCTCATCAGTGGGTTGAGGATGAAGGCGACGTCGATATTGTCCGGCAACTGTTCGAGCATGCTGCGGCAAATGGTCGTCTTGCCGGTACCGACTTCGCCGGTCAGCAGCACGATGCCGCCTTCGCCCTGAATGCCGTAGAGGAGATGGGCCAGCGCTTCGCGGTGGCGATCGCTCATGAACAGGAAACGTGGGTCCGGAGCAATCGAGAAGGGCATTTCGCTAAGTCGGAAGTAGTCCTTATACATGGGCAAATGTCCAATCGAAGCAAAGATTCACGGGCTGATTCTAGCGTTCTCCGGCCCGCCGCCTCAATCCGTGCGCCAAGGCGGCGCCATCAATGCAGAACGCGCGGCATGGCGAGCACGAATTCGGGAATTTCGGCGTCGAAATGCGTGCCGTCCTCGGCCACCATCTGGTAACTCCCTTTCATCGTTCCGACCGGGGTGGTCAGCGACGAACCGCTGGTGTACTCGAAGCTTTCGCCCGGTTTGAGCAGTGGCTGTTTGCCGACCACCCCGAGGCCGCGTACTTCCTGCACCTCGTTGTTGGCATCGGTGATGATCCAGTGCCGGGAGACCAGTTGCGCCGGGATGTCGCCAACATTGACGATGGTGACGGTATAAGCGAACAGGTAGCGGTCGTTTTCCGGGTCGGATTGTTCGGCCAGAAATTGCGGGCGGGGTTCTACTTTGATGCAGTACTTGTTGGCGTCGGGCATGGGATAATTTCGTCTGTCTGTTCTTGTTTAGGGAAACATCATGTCAGTCAAAGATTTCGTCATCGCACCGAGCATACTCTCAGCCAATTTCGCCAAACTGGGCGAAGAGGTGGCCAATGTCATCGCCGCGGGCGCCGACTGGATTCACTTCGACGTGATGGATAACCATTATGTTCCCAATTTAACCATTGGACCGCTGGTTTGCGAAGCCATCCGGCCGTGCACCACGGCGCCGATCGACGTGCACCTGATGGTCAAGCCGGTTGACCGCATCATCCCCGATTTTGCCAAGGCCGGGGCCAATATCATCACCTTTCATCCGGAAGCTTCCGAGCACGTGGACCGCAGCCTGTCGCTGATCCGCGATGCCGGTTGCCAGGGCGGTCTGGTCTTCAACCCGGCAACGCCGCTCGACTACATGGATTACATCCTCGACAAGATCGACGTCATCCTGCTGATGAGCGTCAATCCCGGTTTCGGCGGCCAGAAGTTCATTCCCGGGACGCTGGCCAAGGCGAAACAGGCGCGGGCCAAGCTCGATGCCTATGAAAAGGAATCCGGTCGGCGCATCCGTCTGGAAATCGACGGCGGCGTCAATGTCGGCAACATCGCCGACATCGCCCGCGCCGGCGTCGACGCCTTCGTTGCCGGTTCCGCCGTCTTCGGCGCCGGCCGGGACAGCGATCCGCACCGCTACGACACGATCATTGCGGCGCTGCGCGCCGAGTTGCTAGCCGTTAGTCGCTAGTCATTAGCAAAATCCCTCTGAACCGCCTTTGCTAACCACTAATAGCTAATGACTAACAACTGGTTTTTCCACTCCGTCACCTTCGATCTCGACGGCACCCTGCTCGATACCATTGCCGACCTGGCCGAGGCTTGCCGCCTGATGCTGGCGGAAATCGGCGAGCCGTCGCGCACGCCGGCCGAAGTGCACAGCTTTGTCGGCAAGGGCATGGCGGTGCTGGTCGAACGCTGCCTGACGCGCGGCCGAGCGCCGTCGGCAGAGCAACTGCACCTCGCCATCGAGTCCTTCAAGCGGCATTACAGCGCGGTCAATGGCCGCTACACGCAGATCTATCCCGGCGTCCTCGAAGGCCTCCGGGCCTGGCAGGCGAGCGGCCTGAAGATGGGGGTGGTGACCAACAAGCCGGGGATGTTCACCGAGGCCCTGCTCGCACGCATGGCGCTCACCGATTTCTTCGATGTCGTCGTCTCCGGCGACACCACGGCGCACAAGAAGCCGCACCCCGAGCCGATCCTGCACGCCTGTCGCATCCTCGGCGGGCGCCCGGACCGTAATCTGCATATCGGTGATTCGGGAAATGACATCCTCGCCGCCCGGGCCGCCGGTTCGCCGGTCTTCTGCGTGCCTTACGGCTATAACGAAGGCGCGCCGGTGGACAGTGCCGATTGCGATGCGCTAGTATCCGATCTGCTTGCCGCCTACCGGCAGGCCCTCACTTTCAAAGACCTCACCAACAAATGACCCCTCTGCGTATCTGGAACGAATGGCACGGTTGGCGTCGCTGGCGCCCCTGATCTCCCTTCGCGCGCCCTTGCGGCGCAACGCTCCAGTACGCATCAATCCTGTCATTTTCGAGGCTTCCCCATGACTGAAATCGAATTCAATTCGCTTGCCGCGCAAGGCTATAACCGTATTCCGGTAACCCTGGAAACCTTTGCCGATCTCGACACGCCGCTCTCCATCTACCTCAAGCTGGCCAACGGCCCGTATACCTACCTGCTCGAATCGGTGCAGGGCGGCGAACGTTTCGGCCGCTACTCGATCATCGGCCTGGCCGCTGCCACCCGTATCATGGTCAATGGTCACCAGGTGCTGGTGCTGACCGGCAATCGCATTGCCGAGCGCGAGGATGATACCAATCCGCTCGATTTCATCGGCAAGTACATGCAACGCTTCCGGGCGCCGCCGGCCTCCGGCCTGCCGCGCTTCTGCGGCGGCCTGGTCGGCTGTTTCGGCTACGACACGGTGCGCTACGTCGAAACCAAGCTGACCCGCACCCACAAGCCGGACGATATCGAGACGCCCGACATCGGCTTGCTGCTTTCGGAAGAAATCGCCGTCGTCGATAACCTGTCCGGCAAATTGACCCTGATCGTCTACGCCGAACCCGGTTTTCCCGGCGCCTTCCAGAAAGCCCGGGGCCGCCTGAAGGAACTGCTGCACAAGTTGCGCCAGCCGGTCAGCATCCCGGCCGAACAGCCGGTGCACTCGGAAGCCGCCGTCTCCATCGTCGGCGAAGCCGCCTTCAAGCAGGCGGTCCGCAAGGCCAAGAGCTACATCACCGAAGGCGACATCATGCAGGTCGTCCTCTCGCAACGCATGACCAAGCCTTTTCAGGCCAGCCCGCTGGCGCTCTACCGCACCCTGCGCAGCCTGAATCCGTCGCCCTACATGTTCTACTTCGATTTCGAGGATTTCCATGTCGTCGGCGCTTCGCCGGAGATTCTCGTCCGTCTCGAAGGCGAGCGTGTTACGGTCCGGCCGATCGCCGGTACCCGCAAACGCGGCGCCTCGCCGGAAGAAGATGCCGCCTTGGCCGTCGAATTGCTAGCCGATGAAAAGGAACGGGCCGAGCATACCCAGTTGCTCGATCTCGGCCGCAACGACTGCGGCCGGGTAGCCCGGGTCGGCAGTGTCAAGCTGACCGAGAACATGATCGTCGAGCGCTACTCGCACGTCATGCACATCGTCTCCAACGTCGAAGGCAAGCTGCAACCCGGACTCGATGCGCTCGACGTGCTGCGTGCCACCTTCCCGGCTGGTACCGTGTCCGGTGCCCCGAAAGTGCGGGCGATGGAAATCATCGACGAACTGGAACCGGTCAAGCGCGGCATCTACGCCGGCGCGGTCGGCTACCTCGGCTTCAACGGCGACATGGACCTGGCGATCGCCATCCGTACCGCCGTCGTCAAGGACAAGCGCCTCTACGTGCAGGCCGGGGCTGGCATCGTCGCCGATTCCGACCCGAGTTCGGAATGGACCGAAACCCAGAGCAAGGCGCGCGCCGTCTTGCGGGCCGCCGAACTGGCCGAGCAGGGGCTCGATACACGCCTCGATTGAGTCGCCGCCCGCCGTCCTCAGGCCGTCCAGTTGGGCGGCTTTTTTTATTTCGGCCGGGGCGGCCGGGCTGGGGTAATAATTGGCACTGTCGGATTTTCGATGGCGGAAAATGGTCTACCGTCGGAAAACCGGCGGTCGCGCCAACGGCTTTTTCTGGCTTTTCAATCGAATCAATGTGTTGCGTATTTCATCGGCCGGTGTCTTTGTTGGCACGTTGCCTGCATAGTCATTTCAGCCGAACCCGTCCGACGTTACTGAACTGGAGATGACATGAAACGAATGACTTTGATCACCACCCTGGCCGCCATGCTCGGGGCTGCGGCGAGTTTGCCGGTCCTGGCCGAGGAGTCGCCGACCCTGAAGAAAATCAAGGAAGGCGGCAGCATTACCCTGGGGCACCGCGAATCCTCGATCCCCTTCTCCTATTACGACGACAAGCAGCAGGTCATCGGCTATTCGCAGGAAATGATGCTGAAGGCGGTGGATGCCATCAAGGCCGAACTCAAGCTGAGCAAGCTCGACGTCAAGCTGATGCCGGTCACCTCGGCGAACCGCATTACCCTGATCCAGAACGGCACCGTCGATATCGAATGCGGTTCGACGACGAATAATCTCGAACGCCAGAAGCAGGTTGGTTTTTCCTCTACCATTTTTGTCATCGGTACCAAGTTGATGACCAAGAAGGATTCGGGCATCAAGGACTTTCCCGATCTCGCCGGCAGGAATGTGGTGACTACGGCCGGCACGACGTCGGAACGTTTGCTGCGCAAGATGAACGAAGACAAGAAAATGGGCATGAACGTCATCTCCGCCAAGGATCACGGCGAAAGTTTCCTGACCCTGGAAACCGGCCGTGCCGTCGCCTTCATGATGGACGATGCGCTGCTCTACGGCGAAATGGCCAAGGCCAGGAAGCCGGGCGAGTGGGCGGTGGTCGGCACGGCGCAATCGAAGGAAGCCTACGGCTGCATGCTGCGCAAGGACGATCCGGGGTTCAAGAAAGTGGTCGACGCTGCGCTGAACAAGGCGATGACCTCGGGCGCCGCGGAAAAAATATACGCCAAGTGGTTCATGAACCCGATTCCGCCGAAGGGACTGAATCTCGGCATGCCGCTGTCGGATGAGATGAAGGCCCTGTACAAGGCGCCGAACGACAAGGCCTTCGAATAAAAGCTGCGGCCCTCCGCGCCCTTCGCCCGAGCGGGTGCGGGGCTGGAACTTCTCGCTGAAGAGGCAATCATGAATTACCAATGGAATTGGGGCGTTTTCCTGCAGCCGAGCGCGACCGGTGACGATACCTATCTCGGCTGGATGCTGTCCGGCTTCAAAATGACGATCACGCTGTCCTTGAGCGCCTGGCTGATCGCGCTCCTGCTCGGGGCCCTGGTCGGCGTTCTGCGTACCGTGCCGAACAAGCTGCTGGCCGGCATCGCCACCGGTTATGTCGAATTGTTCCGCAACGTGCCGCTGTTGGTGCAACTGTTCATCTGGTATTTCGTCCTGCCCGAGTTGCTGCCGGCCGCGATCGGCACTGCCTATAAACAGTCCAACCCGGTGCTGCAGCAGTTCTCGGCGGCAATGATCTGTCTCGGGCTGTTTACCAGCGCTCGGGTCGCCGAGCAGGTGCGGGCTGGCATCAACTCGTTGCCGAAAGGCCAGAAGAATGCCGGGCTGGCCCTCGGCCTGACGCTGGCGCAGACCTACCGGCACGTCATGCTGCCGATGGCTTTCCGCCTGGTCGTGCCGCCGCTGACTTCGGAGTTTCTCAATATTTTCAAGAATTCCGCCGTCTGCTCCACCATCGGTCTCCTCGAACTGGCCGCCCAGGGCCGCCAACTGGTCGATTACACGGCGCAGCCCTTTGAATCCTTCATTGCCGTGACGGTGTCATACGTCATCATCAACGTCACCGTGATGACCCTGATGCACCGCTTCGAACGACGCATCGCCGTGCCCGGCTATATCGGAGGTAAATGACATGTACGAATTCGACTGGTCCTCCATCCCCGGGGCGCTGCCCTTCCTCTGGGACGGCATGAAAATCACGCTGGAAATCACCGTCCAGGCGATCGTCATCGGCATCGTCTGGGGTACTTTGCTGGCCATGATGCGGCTGTCGTCGATCAAGCCGCTGTCCTGGTTCGCTGCCGGCTACGTCAACCTGTTCCGCGCCGTGCCGCTGGTCATGGTGCTGCTCTGGTTTTTCCTGATCGTACCCAAGTTCATCGAGACACTGTTCAATTTTCCGCCGGGCGCCGACCTGCGCCTCTCTTCGGCGATGATGGGCTTCGCCCTGTTCGAGTCGGCCTATTACTCGGAAATCATCCGGGCCGGCATCCAGAGCGTGCCGAAAGGTCAGGTTGCCGCTGCCTACGCGCTGGGGATGAACTATCGCCAGGCGATGCGCCTGGTCATCCTGCCGCAGGCTTTCCGCAACATGATCCCGCTGCTCCTGACCCAGGCCATCATCCTCTTCCAGGATACCTCGCTGGTCTATGTCTCGGCCCTCGCCGACTTCTTCGGCGCCGCCTACAAGGTCGGCGACCGCGACGGGCGGCTGGTCGAACTGTTGCTCTTCGCCGGCGCCGTCTATTTCGTCATCTGCTTTTCCGTTTCCCGCCTGGTCAAACATTTCCAGAATAAATACCACCCGGCCTGAAGCCCGGGGAAAGGAGTCATTCCATGATCAAAATTGCCAACGTCAGCAAGCATTACGGTGCCTTCCAGGTCCTCTCCGAGTGCAGCACCTCGGTCAGCAAGGGAGAAGTAGTGGTGGTCTGCGGTCCGTCCGGTTCCGGCAAGTCGACGCTGATCAAGTGCGTCAATGGCCTGGAACCCTTCCAGTCCGGCGAGATCATCGTCAACGGCACCTCGGTCGGCGACCCGAAGACCAACCTGCCCAAGCTGCGCGCCGGTGTCGGCATGGTCTTCCAGAATTTCGAGCTGTTTCCCCACATGAGCATCACCGAGAACCTGGCCATCGCCCAGCTCAAGGTGCTTGGTCGCAGCACGGAGGAAGCCATGGACAAGGGCCTCAAGTTGCTCGAGCGGGTCGGTCTCAAGGCCCAGGCCGACAAGTTTCCCGGCCAGCTATCCGGCGGTCAGCAGCAGCGCGTGGCGATTGCCCGGGCCCTGGCCATGGACCCGATCTGCATGCTGTTCGACGAGCCGACCTCGGCCCTCGATCCGGAAATGGTCAATGAAGTGCTCGACGTGATGACCGAACTGGCCCAGGAAGGCATGACCATGATGTGCGTTACGCATGAAATGGGCTTTGCCCGGCGCGTCGCCCATCGGGTGATTTTCATGGACCAGGGGCGCATCGTCGAAGACGACGACAAGGAAGCCTTTTTTGCCAATCCGCGCGCCGAGCGGGCGCAGCAGTTCCTGGCCAAGATTCTCCACCATTGAGCCGGGGGCTGCCATGCCGGCACCGGGACCGTGCTGACTTCGGGGGCATCATGCGCCGAGAAACCTCACCACAGAGTCGCAGAGGAGCAGAGAGAATTGCGAATCCGGGCAAGCCGTTGCGTTTCCTCCGTGTCTCTGCGTTTCTGCGGTTCATTTGCCTTTTCTAGGATGTCGCGAGCCCCGCGCCATGGCTGAATCGCGCCAGCCCATTCCCGTCGCCCTGCCCCAGCCCCACCGCGCGCTCGGCATGGCGGCGGTGCTGGCCCTGATCGTGCTGGTCGCCTTGCTGACTTTCCGGGTGTCGCAACAGCACGGCTTGCAACAATTACGGATGGAAGCCAGTCACCAACTGGATATCCTGGCCGCCGCCATCGATAGCGAGGTGACCCGCCATGCCGCGATTCCCGCCGCCGTCGAACTCAGCCCCGACGTCCTTGCCCTGCTGCGCGGCAGCGGCGGGGGGCGGGCGGAGCGGCTGGCCGCGGCCAACCACTACCTGCGCAAACTGAATGATCACCTCGGCGGGCCGGCCATTTTCGTGCTCGACACGCAAGGCAAGGTGGTCGCCTCCAGCGACTGGATCTTCTCCGACAACCTGCTCGGCGCCGATCTCTCCGACCTGCCATTTTTCCCCGCTGCCGTCGCCGGCGCACCGGGACGCCTGTACGCCGTGGACAAGGTCAGTAAGCAGCCCGGCTATTTCTTCGCCCTGCCGATTCGCGACGAAAGCCGCGACTGGCGGGTGATCGGCGTCGCCGTCGTCAAATCCGGCCTGCACGAATTGGAGCGGCGCTGGCTGAACCAGGAGGCCCCGGCCCTGATCGCCGACGCCAACGGTATCGTGCTGCTCGCCTCTCCGCCGGAATGGCGTTACGCCACCGTGCAGACGAAAAGTCCGGCCGAGCTGGCGCGCATCAGTCGCGAGCAGTTCGCCGGCCAGGCCCTGGGGGCGGTATCGCTCGACATTCCGCTCGAAGCCACCCAGGAGGGAACGGTGGTCCGGCTGGCGCGCCAGATGCTGGGCGACAACGGCGGCTTGCCGGGCGCCCGCTCTTTCCTGGCACTCAGTCGGCACCTGCCGGGAACGGCCTGGCGCATCGTCGTCTTTTCCGATCTGCGCGCCATCGCCATCCTGGCCTCGACGCACGCCGCGCTGGCCGCCGCGGCGGTCGGTTGCCTGCTGCTCTGGTTGCTCTTTCTCAGTCAGCGGCGGCGCCTGGCGCGCGGTCGCGAAGAGGCGCGGGTCATGCTCGAACAGGCCAACCAGGAACTGGAACGCAAGGTCGCGGCGCGGACCGGCGATCTTTCCGAGGCGGTCGACCGCCTGCAGCGCGAAGTCGGCGAACGGCAGCGCGCCGAACAGACCTTGCGCGCCGCCCAGGACGAACTGGTCCAGGCCGCCAAGCTTGCCGTGCTCGGCCAGATGGCGACCGGCATCACGCACGAGCTGAGCCAACCGCTCGGCGCCATCCGCACGCTGTCGGCCAATGCCGTCGAGTTCATGCGGCGCGGCGATCTCGTGACCACGGAAAAGAATCTCGCTATCGTCGGGCAATTGGCCGAGCAACTGGGCGGCATCATCACCCCGCTCAAAACCTTCGCCCGCAAGTCGCCCGCCGTGTCGGCCGCGGTCGATCTCGGGCAGGCGGTGGACAGCGCGCTGTTCCTTTTCGAGGCCCGCTTGAAAAAACTGGGCGTCACCGTCGAACGGAAAATTGCTGCCGGGGCCAGCGTCGCCTGGTGCGACCAGAACCGCCTGCAGCAGGTGCTGGTCAATCTGATCGGCAACGCCCTCGATGCGCTGGGCGATGAACCCGAGAAACGCCTGGCCTTCGTCGCCGCGCCCGCCTCGTCCGGACAGGTGGCGCTGGCGGTCAGCGACAGCGGCGGCGGTTTCTCCGAAACGGCCCTCGAGCATCTGTTCGAGCCTTTCTTCACGACCAAGCCGCCGGGCGAAGGTCTTGGTCTCGGGCTGACCATCTCGCGCGACATCCTGCGCGATTTCGGTGGCGATCTGCTGGCCGGGCCGGCACCCGGCGGCGGGGCACGCTTCGTCATCCTGCTGCCGCCGGTCGCGGCTTCCCATTCTGTCTGCGCCAAGGTTTTGCCATGAAAACCCAATTATCCGTTCTGCTCATCGAAGACGACCCAAATGTCCGCCTCGGTTGCGAGCAGGCCATGCAACTGGCCGCCATCCCGGTCGTCGCCGTGGCCTCCGCCGAAGAGGCGCAACGCCTGCTGCGTCCGGATTTTGCCGGCGTCGTCGTGACCGACATGCGCCTGCCGGGGATGGATGGCATGGCCCTGTTGCGCTGGGTCTTTCAACTCGACCCGAACCTGCCGGTGATCATCATCACCGGCCATGGCGACGTTACCCTGGCGGTCGAGGCAATGCGCAGCGGCGCCTACGACTTCATGCAGAAACCCTTTTCGACCGGCGATCTGGTCGATGTCGTGCGGCGGGCCCTGGAAAAGCGCGAGCTGGTCCTCGAAGTCGAGACCCTGCGCCGCCGACTCGATCATCGCGACGATCTGGAAGCCCGCCTGATCGGCCGTTCACCGCAGATGGCGCGGGTCCGCCAGTTGATCCTCGATGTCGCGGATGCGGCGGTCGATGTCCTGATTTTCGGCGAAACCGGTACCGGCAAGGAAATGGTCGCCCGTTGCCTGCACGACCTGTCGCGGGCCGGCCAGGAAAACTACGTCGCCCTGAACTGCGGCGGGATGGCCGACAACCTGCTCGACAGCGAACTCTTCGGCCATGAGGCGGGGGCCTTTACCGGGGCGCAAAAACGCCGTGTCGGCAAGATCGAATACGCCAACGGCGGCACGCTGTTCCTCGATGAAGTCGAATCGATGCCGATTAACATGCAGATCAAGCTGCTCCGCGTATTGCAGGAGCGGGTCATCGAACGTCTCGGTTCGAATCTGCAGGTACCCGTCTCCTGCCGCGTAGTGGCGGCCAGCAAGGACGATCTCAAAGTGCTGGCCGAGCAGGGAAAATTCCGCGCCGACCTCTACTACCGTCTCAATGTCGTGCGTATCGAACTGCCACCGCTGCGCGAGCGGCGCGAAGACATTCCCGCCCTCTACGACGAATTCCTGCTCCAGGCCGCCAAACGCTACAACCGCCCGCCGCCGCCGCTCAGTTCGGATTATCTGCGTCGCCTGATGGCCCAGGACTGGCCGGGCAATATCCGCGAACTGCGCAATGCCGCCGATTGCCACGCCCTGGGCATCGGCCGCGACGCCATGCCGCCCGCCGTCAGCAGCAGCGCGCAATCGCTGACCGAAGCCGTCGACAACTATGAGCGGGGTCTGCTGGCCAATGAATTCGCCCGCCAGGACGGCAACATCGCGCGCACCAGCGAAGCCCTGAAAATCGCCCGCACGACGCTGCACGACAAACTGAAGAAGTACGGGCTGATCTGACGGGATAGGCCTAGCCGCCGATCCGGGAGGTCTCGGAAAGCGCTTCCATCACCTTGGCGATCACGCCATCCCAGTCGCCCGGAGTCGGCTGGCGGAAAATCCGGGTTGATGGGTACCACGGCGAGTCCGGTCGATCGCGTTGCCAGCGCCATTCGCTGGCGTGGCGCAAGAGGAGCCAGCAGGGTTTGCCCAGAGCCCCGGCCAGATGAGCAACTGCCGTATCCGCGCTGATCACCAGGTCAAGGTTCTCGATAAGCGCTGCCGTTTCGGAAAAATCCGCAAATCTGGGTTCCTGGCAGCGGAGCGCGGGCAGTTGTGCCAGCAAAGGCCGGTCAGGGGCGGGAACCTCCGGCTGCAGGCTGATGAAATCCATGGCCAATTGAAGCAAGGGTGCCATGCAGACCAGGGGAATGTCACGCGTCCGATTGGGCTGGCCAAACTGCCGGCCGGCCCATGTCAGCCCTACCCGCAAGCGTCTTTTTTTGCCCAGCCGGGCCTGCCATTCCATGACTTTTTTGGGTGCCGCCTTGAGATAGCGATCGCTCTCGGGAATTGTGAATACCCCCAGCGCCAGAGGCAAACTCAGCAAGGGACAATGAGCGTCGTGGCGGGGAATGGGGGCATCGTTGCCAATGACGCGGACGTTTTCCAGAAGAGGCTCAAGCAATCCCTGCAACGGTTTTTGGACGCGGAGAATGACCTGGCCGGCGAGATCGACCAGGTCGGGTACGAAGCGGATGAATTGCAGCGAATCGCCCAGCCCTTGTTCGGCCCAGACGAGGAGCGTTTTGTCGCGAATGTTGCGCGTTGTTGAACTCGCGGAGACGATCGGCCAAGCTTCCGTCGTCTGGCCGATCCAGAGCGGCCGATCCGTGGGCAGGTGGAAGGGTTTCATTTGTCCCGTCTGCCAGCGAAACTCCAGGCCAGGCCAGCCGGCCCGGAAATTTCCCCGTAGCAGATGACAGTGGCCGATTTCCATGTGAGCCTCGGCCAACGTCGGGGCCAAGTCGAGGGCGGATTGATAGGCTTCTATGGCCGCCGATAGTTTGCCCAGTTGCTGACGGGTATTGCCCAGATTGAACCAGAGTTCGGCGCGCGAGGGATTCCGGCCCAGCGCATTTTCGTAGGCAAGAAGCGCTTTTTCTGGGCGGTCCATGGCCAGCAGCGCTGATCCCAGGGTGTTCCAGGCTTCGACCTGGCATGGAGCCGCGGCCAGGATCGTCTGGCATTCCTGCACTGCCTCGGCGAAGCGGCCAGTCGTTAGATGCAGGTCCGCCCTCTGTTGGCGCGCCGGCAGGGATTCGGGCTGCTCCCGCAGTATGTCGTCCAGCTGTTGGTGAGCGTTGGCCAGGATCTGCCGGCGCTGGGCCTCAATATCGGGCGAGGCGGGGGCCAGTTTGAGGAAATGATCGATATCCCGGAGTGCTTTATCATGTCGCCCAGATTCGGAAAGCATCAACCCCCGCTCAAGATAGCAAGGGATGAAAGCCGGGCTCAGTTCCAGGGCTTCATCAAGGCAAGCGATGGCTTCCGCCAATTGCCCTTGTACCCGTAATTCCACCGCGCGAAAAAATAGCGGCAGGACACCGCTGATATCCATCGTCGGGAATGCCTGAACCTCTGCCATGTCGATCGCGTACCGGAAATTGACCAGGCCCGATCTTGCAGAAGGCAAATGTTAAACGCTGTTATGACTGGTAAGTTTGTGTAAATCCGGGCTGCGAAAGCTCTGGTCGGACGATGCTCCGGTGGCGCGGCGAAACCCCCTTGGGCTTCGCCACCCCGGAGGTGCGGCTTAGAACCAGTACTGATACCCCAGCGCCAGGCCGTAAGCCGAGTCGCCGGCATTGATCACGTAGTTGCCGGCCGAACTGGTGCCCAGCGGGACCAGGGCCGAGCCGGCGCTGTTCTGGTGGGCGGAGACGATGCCATAGAGGCGCGACTGGGCGCCGATCGTTTCGACCCAGCCGATGGTGGCGACGCTGCCCTTGTTGTTGGGCGTCGCGTTCTCGGTTCGCCCTTCGCCGTAGGAGAGCAGCAGTTGGCCGCTGGCGGTGGCTGCCGTGCGGCTGCCGAGCATCCATTCATGGCGTGTCGTCCGGCTGCCGCCGTCCGGCGTCGTCGCCGCCTGGCCGTAGCCGGCCAGCAGCTTGGTCTTCATGATCTGGTAGCCGACACCAACAAAAGCGTTCTCGCTACGCGTCGTGGTACTGCTCGCATGGTCGTCATCCTGGTAGGCGAGGCTGATCTCGAAGGGGCCGGTTTCATAATTGACGGCGAGGCCTAGCGCCTCGGAGTTGCGACCGGTTTCGCCGCCCAGGGCGAGCATGGCGTTGGCGCTCAAACCGTGGAATTTCGGGCTGGCATAGACCAGCGCGCTGTCGAAACGTGTCGAGCCAGTGCTGACGTTGCCGTCGGTGGTCGGCGAACCATAGCCCTGCTCGAACGCGTCGTAGCTGATGATGGCGTTATAGAGCGGCGAATATTGGCGACCCGCGGTCAGCCGCCCGTACTTGCCTTCGATCCCGGCGTAGGCCTGGCGCCCGAACAGGCGGCCGCCCTGGGCCAGGGTGCCCTTGTTGGCAAAAATGCCGGCTTCCAGTTGGAAAACGGCGCGCAGGCCTTGGTTGATGTCGGCGCCGCCCTTGACGCCCAGCCGGCTGCCGTTGAGGCCGCCCGATTCGAGGGCCAGGCGATCGCCCTTGCCGCCGCCGCTGTTGTATTCGGTGAATAGGTCGAGTTTGCCGTAAGCGGTGACGCTGGCATTGGCCCCCAGCGAGGAGGCGGAGAGGACCGGCGCGTTGGTTGCCGGGCTGGGGGCGGCCTTGGGCTGGGCTTCGAGTTGGGCAATGCGCTCCTGCAGTTTTTGCAGGGCAATCTTCATGTCGTCGAGCTCGCCGGCCTGGGCGAGGCCCGGGGCGACGGTGGTGATGAGGCCTGCAGTAGCCATGGCGATAGCGAGTTTTTTCATGCTTCTGATCCTTTATTCGAGATAACAGCGGTCCCTGTCGGCATCTGCGATGCGGCATCGGTGTCTGGTTTGCAACGGGGAGGGCGGGCCGGCGGCGGGTCCTGCCGCCGGTTCCGGTGGTCTAGCCGAAGAGGCTCAGTATTCCCAGAAAATGCGCTGCAGTTCCTTGCTGTCCTGGGTTTTGGTCAGGGCGACGGCGGCCAGGATGCGGGCTTTCTGCGGGTTCAGGTCGTGGGCGACCACCCAGTCGTACTGGTCGTCCGGCTGCTCGGCGTTGCGCAGCACGAAGCCGCCGGCGTTGACGTGCGAGGAGCGGATGATCTGGATGCCCTTGCCGCGCAGTTCGCGCAGGGCCGGGACGACGCGGGCGGCGACCGAACCGTTGCCGGTGCCGGCATGGATGATGGCCTTGGCGCCCTGGTCGGCCAGTGCCCGGTAGGCGGTGTCGCTGACATTGCCGTAGCCGTAGGCGATTTCCACCGGGGCCAGGGCGGCGATTTTTTCGATGTCGAATTCCGAGTTCATGGTGTGGCGCTTGGCCGGCAGGCGGAACCAGTAGTTCTTGCCCTCGACCACCATGCCGAGCGGACCCCAGGGGCTCTTGAAGGCTTCGGTCTTGATGTTGATCATCTTGGCGACGTCACGACCGCTGTTCAGTTCGTCGTTCATTGTCACCAGCACCCCCTTGCCGCGCGCATCCGAGCTGGCGGCAACGCTTACCGCATTCGACAGGTTGAGCATGCCGTCGGCCGACATCGCCGTGCCCGGCCGCATCGAGCCGACGACAACGATGGGTTTGTCGGTGTGCACGACGAGGTTCAGGAAATAGGCCGTTTCTTCCAGCGTATCGGTGCCGTGGGTGACGACGATGCCGTCGACATCGCCCTGTTTGGCCAGCGCCGCAACGCGTTTGCCGAGGCTGAGCAGGTGCTCGTTGGTGAAGCTTTCGGAGGCAATCTGGAAAACCTGTTCGCCACGCACCTGGGCGACGTCGGCGAGGGTGGGAATGCCGGCGATCAGCTTGTCGACCGGCACCTTGGCGGCCTGGTAGGTGGCACTCTTGGCGACATCGGCGCCGGCCCCGGCAATCGTGCCGCCGGTGGCGAGGATGACGACATGAGGCTTGTCGGCGAAGGCGGGGAGCGCCTGGCAGAAGGCTACGACGATCAGCGCGCAGCGGGCGAGGAAACGGTTCATTGAATCTCCTTGGGCATTGAAGAAACCGGTTGTCGGTTTCGCTCTCCTTCAATAGCACCCGGCGTGCCAGGCCATTTTGCTTGGTCGGTTATTCCTATCTAATTGATTTAACGGTGGTGTTGTTCGCTGTCTGGCGATGGGCTGACGGAATGTCGATGCTTTGCCCGGTGCTGCCTTCGGATTCCCGATGGGTGAAGCCTGCGGCTTCAATAACCCTTGAAGTCGTGCAGCAGGTAAACCTCAAGATCGCGCGAAGTCTGCTCGTCGAGTGGCGCTTTCAGCGTGGCCAGTTTTTCGCTATGGGCAAAATGGGAGGAAAACCGTTCACCCGGCGGATCCTGGGTGATCAGGATGGCGTCGCGTCCGACGTAGGGGCGCAGATCGGTGGTCAGTTTGTAGTGGTCGCCCGCTTCACCGCTCGGATTCCAGCTCGCGGCCAGCGGTTTCAGGTCGCGCAGCTCGTAGAGCATGTGGGCGAGCAGGGTGCGGTTGTCGGCAATCAGGACGGCCGAGGGATGGGCCTGGATCCAGGGTTTTAGTTGGCGCCCCAGGCTGTCCCAGCCGATGGCCCGCTTGTAGGGATTCTTCCGGGCCGGGTTGTCGACCTTGGCCACGGCGAGCAGGCTGGGCCAGTAATAAATTAGGCCGACCAGGGCGACATTGACCGTCAGGCCGATAAGCAGCCAGCGCATCCTGCCCCGTTGCAACAGCCAGGCGGTGATCGCAATGGCCGCCGGGGCGAAGGCCGGCGCCGCCCAATTCGGATTGGCGCCGCTTTTTAGCGCCTGCAGGGAAACGACCAGCCAGAGCGGCAGTGCGAACCAGAGCAGGAGGCGGGTGTTTTCGTCCCGCCAGCTCGCCTTGGCACGCAGCAGCAGCCAGAAGAAGACGCCGCCGAGCAGCGGGCCGAAGGAAATCCACTGCGCCGCCCAGAATTCGCCGAGCGCGCCGATACCACCGACCGTCGTCTTGTTGAGCGTGATGTCGGCGGTGTGCTTGAGGGTCGGGAAGTCGTGCTGGAAATTCCAGACGATATTCGGGGCCAGCATGAGTAGGGCCAGCCCGGCGGCCAACCAGGGTTTGAGCGTCGCCAGGCGGGGGCGGTGCGCGGCGAGCAGGTGCAGGAAAGCGGCGGCCAGCCAGGCGGCCATGGTGTATTTGGCGAGCAGGCCGAGGCCGCACAGCGCACCGAGCACTAGCCAGTCGCCCCAGCTATCGCTCTCGAGCGCCCGCAGGTAAGCCCACAGGGCCAGCGCCCAGAACAGGGTGAGCAGGGCGTCGGTCGATACGAACAGGCCAAGCCAGGCGAAGAGCGGCAGGGTGAGCACAACGATCGCTGACCAGAAGGCGGTGCGGGCGTCGTACAAACGTTGGGCGATCGCCCAGCAGACGCCTGCCGCCAACGGATAGCAGAGCATGGCCAGGGCCTTGACGCCGAGCATGCCGTCGCCGAACAGGGCGGTTGACAGCCAGATCAGGGCGGCGATGCCGGGCGGTTTGGAAAAGTAGCCCCAGTCGAGGTGCTGCGCCCAGGTCCAGTATTGTGCTTCGTCCACATAGAGGGTGATGCCCGCTTGCTGGACGACCAGCCCCCGCCAGACGAGCAGGGCGGCGCCCAGGGCGAAAAGCAGCCGGGGCCCGTGCGTCTCGTAAAAGCGGTTGGCGAGCGCTGCCCTCACGCCGCTTTATGCCAGCCTTCGTCTGCCGCCAGTTGCCGCTCCGGACGTGCCGCATAGGAGCGCACGGTGCCCGACTCGAAATAGATGCGGGCCAGCAATTCGGAGAGCACGCCGGTGGTGATGAAATGGACGCCGGCAATCAGGCCGCCGATGGCGACGATCAGCAAGGGCCGGCCGCCGATGTTTTCGCCGAGGCCGAACTTGACCCAGGCCAGCCAGGTCATGATCAGGCCGGAGGTCGCCGTCAAGGCCAGGCCGATGCTGCCGAAGAAATGGCCGGGCCGGGCCCGGAAACGCATGAAGAAATACACGGCAATGAGATCGAGAATGACCCGGAAGGTGCGCGAAATGCCGTACTTCGAAACCCCGGCCGTGCGGGCATGGTGGGTCGTCGGCTCCTGGGCGATGCGGCGCGGCGTCGTTACCGTGGCCAGCCAGGCCGGGATGAAACGGTGCATTTCGCCGTACAGGCGGACGCTCTTGATGACATGGCCGCGGAAGGCTTTCAGGCTGCAGCCGTAGTCCTTGAGGTGGACGCCGGTCAGCCGGGCGATCAGGCGATTGGCGATCTTCGACGGGATCTTGCGCAGGAACAGGCCATCCTGCCGATTCTGGCGCCAGCCGGCGACCAGGTCGAGGTCTTCGTTGAGTAGGCGGGCGACCATGCGCGGAATATCTTCCGGATCATTCTGCAAGTCGCCATCCATGGTGACGATGACATCGCCGCGCGCCGCATCGATGCCGGCCTGCATGGCGGCCGTCTGCTTGAAATTGCGCGTCAGTTCGACAATGCGCACATGCGGGCCGTATTCCCGGGCGGAGACGATGGCCCGGTCGACCGTCGCATCGCTGCTCCCGTCATCGACCAGCACCAGCTCCCACGGATTTTCGTAGCCGACCAGCGCCTCATGCACCCGCTTGACCAGCGGTGCGATATTGTCCTCTTCGTTGTAGAACGGGACGACGATGGAAAGGCTATGCGGGGGCATGGAAGGGGCGGCGCTCATGGGTCAATCCGGCGGCAAGTGGCGAAATAAGCGCGCATTTTAACTTGAAAGCCGCCGCCCTACGCCGTTTCTCCCGGCACACTCGCCTTCCGGGCGGACGGGCGGGCGGGGCGTGTTGTAGAATTTGACGCTTACCGTATCCAGCAAGGAATCAACAGCATGCTGCTGATGATCGATAACTACGACAGCTTTACCTACAACATCGTCCAGTATTTCGGCGAATTGGGCCAGGACGTGCAGGTCTACCGCAACGACGCGATCACGATTGCCGAAATCGAGCGCCTCAAACCGCACTACCTGGTGATTTCCCCTGGCCCCTGCGCGCCGGCCCAGGCCGGTGTTTCGCTGGCGGCGATCAAGCACTTCGCCGGCAAGATTCCGCTGCTCGGCGTTTGCCTCGGTCACCAGGCCATCGGCGAAGCCTTTGGCGGCAAGGTCGTACATGCCAAGCAATTGATGCACGGCAAGGTGTCGCCGGTGCAGCATTTGGACGTCGGTGTCTTCAAGGGCCTGCCCAATCCGCTGACCTGTACCCGCTACCATTCGCTGGCCATTGAGCGCGCCAGCCTGCCCGATTGCCTGGAAATCACCGCGTGGACTGAGGACGGCGAAATCATGGGGGTCCGCCACAAGACCCTGGCCGTCGAGGGCGTGCAGTTCCATCCGGAATCCATCCTGACCGAACGCGGCCACGATCTGTTGAAAAACTTTCTTGAGGAACACCAATCATGACTCCGCAAGCCGCGCTGCAGCGCGTTATCGAACATCGCGAAATTTTCCATGACGAAATGGTTTCCCTGATGCGCCAGATCATGGGCGGCGAAGTCACGCCGGTGATGATCGCCGCGATCATCACCGGGCTTCGCGTCAAGAAGGAAACTATTGGCGAAATCGCCGCTGCGGCAACCGTCATGCGCGAACTGTCGACCAAGGTTGAGGTCGCCGACAACCGTCGCTTGGTCGATACCTGCGGTACCGGCGGTGACGGCGCCCATACCTTCAATATTTCCACCGCCGCGATGTTCGTCGCCGCCGCCGTCGGGGCGCGCATCGCCAAGCACGGCGGGCGTTCCGTTTCCAGTCAGTCGGGCAGCGCCGACGTGCTCGAGGCCCTCGGCGCCAATATCAACCTGAATCCGCCGCAGGTCGCTCAGAGTATCGAAGCCACCGGCGTCGGCTTCATGTTCGCGCCCAATCACCACAGCGCCATGAAACATGCCGCGCCGGTGCGCCGCGAACTGGGGGTCCGGACGATCTTCAATATCCTCGGTCCGCTGACCAATCCGGCCAACGCCCCGCAACAGGTGATGGGTGTCTTTCACCCCGATCTGGTCGGTATTCAGGTACGCGTTCTGCAGCGCCTGGGCAGCACGCGGGCGCTGACCGTCTTTGGCCGCGAAGGGCTGGACGAAATCTCGATTTCCGGCCGGACCCTGGTCGGCGAATTGAAGGACGGCCGGGTCAGCGAATACGAGCTTCATCCGGAAGAGTTCAACCTGCCGGTGCATGACCCGAAAGTGTTGCAGGTCGCCAATGTCGAGGAATCGAAAGCCATGCTGCTTGGCGCCCTCGACAACAAACTCGGTGCCGCCCGCGACATCGTCGCCCTCAATGCCGGGGCCAGCATTTATGTTTGCGGCGTCGCCGAAACCCTGGCCGATGGCGTTGAGAAGGCCTTCGAAGCCATCGCCTCCGGCGCAGCACGAGCCAAGCTGGAACAATTCGTCGGTTTCACGAAGCAGTGCGCATGAAAACGAGCCCCAGCGAAATTGCGCCGCCGGCCGAAGGCAGCGATATTCTCAATAAGATCATTGCCACCAAGCACCAGGAAGTGGCGGCGGCGCAAGCGGTCAAACCACTGGCCGTGGTCGAAGCCGAAGCGGCGGCCCAACCGGCGGCGCGCGACTTTGTCGGTGCCATTCGCCAAAAGATTGCGGCCGGCCAGCCGGCGGTCATCGCCGAAATCAAGAAGGCCAGTCCGTCGAAGGGCGTCATTCGCCCGGATTTTCGTCCGGCCGAGATTGCCCTGAGCTACGCCAGGCACGGCGCCGCCTGTCTTTCGGTCCTGACCGATGGCCCCTATTTCCAGGGCGCGCCGGAATATCTGCAGGCCGCCCGGGCGGCCTGTGCGCTGCCGGTATTGCGCAAAGACTTCATGGTCGACCGCTATCAGGTGGCCGAAGCGCGGGCCATGGGGGCGGACTGCATTCTGCTTATTGCGGCGGCGCTCGATCTGCAACAGATGCGGGAACTCGAGGCGCAGGCGCAGGACTACGGCATGGCGGTCCTGGTTGAAGTGCATAACGGCGAAGAGCTCGACGTCGCCCTGCAGCTAAAAACTCCGCTGCTCGGCATCAACAACCGTAACCTGCGGACCTTTGCCGTGACGCTCGAGACAACCCTCGGCCTGCTGGCGCGTATCCCGGCCGGGCGCATCGTGGTCACCGAGAGCGGTATCGTCCGCCCGGAAGATGTCGCCCAGATGCGGGCCGCCCGGGTCGAAACCTTCCTCGTCGGCGAAGCCTTCATGCGCGCCGCCGACCCCGGTCTTGAGCTGTCCCGGCTTTTCGCCTGAGGGCTGTTGCGTCGAAACAACAAAACCTTGCCCAAGCTCTGCTGAAACTCAAACACTCGTTGCTGCCCGCTCCCGCTCTTTGCGACAATCGATTTCAACTTCTCGATCCGAGAGGTAAAGCTTAATCAGTTCGCAAGATCGGATTAAAAACTAACCACTAAGGAGATTTTCTGATGCAAAAGAAGATTATTGCTCTGGCCGTCGCTGCTGTTGCTTCCGGCGCCGCTTTCGCTCAATCCAACGTTACCGTTTACGGCGTTGCTGACCTGGGTCAAGCTTACGTTGCCGTTTCTGGTACCGGTTCCAGCCAGGCTTCCGTTGGCCGTCTGGATAACAACTCGTCCTACATCGGTTTCAAGGGTGCAGAAGCCCTGGGCAACGGCCTGACCGCCGTGTTCCAGTTCGAAACCGGCGTCAATGCTGATGTTGGTGGTTTTGGTTCTGGTCGTGATACCTATATCGGCCTGGCTGGTGGTTTCGGTACCGTGGCTTTTGGTCTCCTGACCCCCCCGTCGCGTGCCATGGGTTCCAAGGTTGAGCTGACCCCGGGTGCTGCTGGTTTCGGTACGACGGCTTCGATCACCGGCACCATCGCCGGTACCCAGACCGGTGCTGATAACCGTGCTAGCAATGCTGTTGCTTACATCTCGCCGTCCTTCTCCGGTTTCTCCGGTGTTCTGGCTTATGTGAATGGTGAAAGCCGTGTCAGCGGTGCTGCTTCCAATGGTGTTGCTAATGCGCGTCAGTGGCAAGCTGCTGCTCAATACGACAATGGCCCGCTGTTTGCTGGCTTGATCTATCACCGTACTCAAGATGCCGGCTATGCTGGTGGTGCATTCCCGGCCGCTGTTGCTGCTGATGCAGGTGCCAATGCAAGCGTCGTGCGCGCCGCTGTTGTTTACACCTTGCCGAGCGCTACCAAGCTGACCGCTCTGATTGATAGCACCAAGGTTGATGGTGCTAATACTTTCCCCGATGCTAAGCGTCTGGCCTGGTCTGTTGGCGCTGCTCAGTCCTTTGGCAAGAACACCATTGGTCTGGAATATGCCCGCTCTGGCGATGTGAAGTTGAATGGTAACGCCGTTGCTGATACCAAGTCTTCGATCGCTACCCTGGTTTATTCCTATGAGTTGAGCAAGCGTACGCAACTGCACGCTCGTGTTTCCCGTCTGACCAACGAAGCTTCTGCAAATACCGGTTTCTATCTGAACCCGGTTGCGCAGGGCCTGACCTCTGTTGGTGGTACCGATTACACCGGCGCCATGGTTGGTGTTCGTCACTCCTTCTAATCTGGCCTAGCCAGAGTTGGAAGCAAAAAGGGCGCTTCGGCGCCCTTTTTATTTTGTTTTGGATTTTTGCTTTTCCCAAAGAAAAGCCCCGGAAAGTATTCCGGGGCTTTTCTTTGGGAAAACCGTTCTAATTGGTCAGAATCAGGTTGTCGCGGTGAATAATTTCCGGTTCATCGACATAACCGAGCAGGTTTTCGATTTCCTGTGTCGACTTTCGCGCGATCAGGCGGGCTTCGCCGCTGCCGTAGTTGCACAAGCCACGGGCGATTTCCCTGCCATCTGGAGCGATGCAGGCAACGGCGGCGCCGCGCTCGAATTCGCCTTCGCTGGCGATGACGCCGATCGGTAGCAGGCTCTTGCCGTCGCGCAGGGCGACAGCGGCGCCGTTGTCGAGTAGCAGGCGGCCGGCCAGTTGCAGGTGGTCAGCCAGCCATTGTTTGCGGGCCGCGAGCGGCGGGGTGTTCGAAACAAGCAAGGTGCCAACCGCTTCGCCGTTGGCCAGGCGAATGATCGGGTCGATCTCGCGGCCGCTGGCGATGGCGGTGTGGGCGCCGCTTCTGGCGGCGCGCTTGGCGGCAATCACCTTGGTGATCATGCCGCCGGTGCCGATCCGGGTGCCGGCGCCGCCGGCCATGCTTTCCAGCGCTTCGTCACCGGCCGTCGCTTCGCTGATCAACGTGGCATTCGGGTCTTTGCGCGGGTCGGCGGTGAACAGGCCGGTCTGGTCGGTGAGGATGATCAGGGCGTCGGCCTCAATCAGGTTGGCGACCAGGGCGCCGAGCGTGTCGTTGTCGCCGAACTTGATCTCGTCGGTGACGACGGTGTCGTTTTCGTTGATGATCGGCACGACACCGAGTTCGAGCAAGGTGGTCAGCGTCGAGCGGGCATTGAGGTAGCGCTTGCGGTCGGCGAGATCGTCGTGGGTGAGCAGGATCTGCGCGGTCTGCAGGCCGTATTTCGAGAACGCGCCTTCATAGACCTGGACCAGGCCCATCTGGCCGACGGCTGCAGCCGCCTGCAATTCATGCACCGATTTCGGCCGCTTGCTCCAGCCCAGGCGCTGCATGCCGCAAGCGATGGCGCCGGAGGAGACCAGTACCACCTGCTTGCCTTGCTCGCGCAGGACGCTGATCTGGCGTGCCCAGTCCTCGATCGCGGCGAGGTCGAGGCCGGCGCCGTTGTTGGTGACGAGCGCCGAGCCGACTTTGACGACCAGGCGTTGAGCGGAGGTGAGGCGGGTGGTCTGCATGCTTACTCTTGTTTGGCGGGAATTTCGTCGCTGTCGGCGTCATTGTCGTCGAGGTCGCCGATTTCCGGCTTGGTCATCTGGTCGAGGGCTTCGCTGATCGCGTAGATCAGCGGCTTGGTACCCTCGCCGTTGATTGCCGAGATCGGGAAATACGGGCCGTCGTACTTGGTGGCCTTCTTGTAGGCCTTGAGGAAATCCTTGACGGCCTTTTCGCGGTCTTCCTCGGGAATCAGGTCGAGCTTGTTGAGCACCAGCCAGCGCGGCTTGTTGGCCAGTTCCGGGTCATGCTTGAGCAGTTCGCCGACGATGGCCTTGGCGTCGCGGACCGGATTCGAATCCGGGTCGATCGGCGCGATGTCGACGAGGTGGAGCAGGATGCGCGTGCGTTGCAGGTGTTTCAGGAAGCGGATGCCGAGGCCGGCGCCATCGGCGGCGCCTTCGATCAGGCCCGGCACGTCGGCCATGACGAAGCTCTTTTCGTCATTGACGCGGACGACGCCGAGATTCGGGTGCAGGGTGGTGAACGGGTAGTCGGCAACCTTCGGGCGGGCCGAGGAAATGGCGCGGATCAGGGTGCTCTTGCCGGCATTGGGCAGGCCGAGCAGGCCGACATCGGCCAGCACGCGCAGTTCCAGGCGCAGTTCGTATTCTTCGCCTTGTTCGCCGTTGGTTTTCTGGCGCGGCGCCCGGTTGGTCGAGGACTTGAAATGCAGGTTGCCGAGGCCACCCTTGCCGCCACGGGCGATCTGGATTTTCTGGTCGTGTTCGGACAGGTCGGCGATGATTTCTTCGGTGTTCAGGTTGTAGATCACCGTGCCGACCGGCATGCGCAGGATGATGTCGTCGCCGCCGGCGCCGTACTGGTCGGCGCCGCCGCCGTTTTCACCGCGCTTGCCGATGAATTTGCGGGTGTAGCGGTAATCGACCAGGGTGTTGATGTTGCGGTCGGCGATCACGTAGATGCTGCCGCCGCGGCCGCCGTCGCCGCCATTCGGGCCACCCATCGGGATGTATTTTTCGCGACGGAAGGTCGCCGCGCCATTGCCGCCGTCACCGGCTTTTACGTAAATCTTGGCTTCGTCGATAAATTTCATGTTCCGCCTCTACATCCGCTGGGGTGCTGCCACCGGAAAATCCGGTGCCATAAAGTAAAAAGCCCTATCCGGCGGATAGGGCTTTTGATTTCCGCCGTGCCGAAATTATTCAGCAGCTGCCGGAACGATGGTCACCACGCGGCGCTTTTTCAAGCCCTTGATGGAGAACTGAATCACGCCGTCCTTCAGTGCGAACAGGGTGTGATCCTTGCCGCAGCCGACGTTTTCGCCCGGGTGGAATTCGGTGCCGCGCTGGCGAACGATGATGTTGCCAGCCAGGACGAATTGACCGCCGTAGCGCTTGACGCCCAGTCGTTGGGCTTGTGAGTCGCGGCCGTTACGTGAACTACCGCCTGCTTTCTTGTGTGCCATTTATTAGCTCCTTGAACTTAAGCAGCGATCGCGTCGATGCGCAATTCGGTGTAGTTCTGACGATGGCCTTGATGCTTCTGGTAATGCTTACGACGACGCATCTTGAAGATCTTGACCTTGTCGTGGCGGCCGTGCGAAATCACGGTGGCTTTGACGGTGGCGCCAGCAAGGAAGGGAGCGCCGATCTTTACCGACTCGCCTTCGCCTGCCATGAGGACCTGGTCGAGAGTAACTTCTGCGCCAACGTCTGCCGGTATCTGTT
>Ga0316603_10000043_pt1 | contig 142157 bp, 107 predicted proteins | sample OWC_soil_day10_n_FD_207649 | JGI IMG/M metagenome (GOLD analysis project Ga0316603, IMG submission 207649) | Wetland soil microbial communities from Old Woman Creek delta, Ohio, United States - OWC_soil_day10_noCT | ecosystem: Environmental > Terrestrial > Soil > Wetlands | place: USA: Ohio...
ACGCGGTCAATGCCGACACCGACCTCAGCCTGGCCTACCTGCGCACCTACGCCGGGATGGGCACGCTGCTCGAATACCTCGGCCTGCAAAAACTGGAAACCCGCAGCCCGGAAGCCGCCGAACTGGCCCAGACCGACGTCAGCCAGCTCTGCCCGAACGACCCGGTCGATGTCTATGCCGCCAACTATGACGCGCTCAACGCCCGGGCGATGGAGCGCGTCACCGTCAAGCCGGCCGTCTTTACCCCAACCGTCAGCAACGTCGAAACCGACATCACGCAGCAGGTCAAAGCCTGGAATGCGGCCTGGGCTGGCCAGAACTACACGGCCTATACCAATTTCTACGCCCCCACCTTCGTCCCCGGTCGCGGCCTGAAACACGACGAGTGGCGCCAACTGCGCCGCAACCGGATTGCCGGCCGCGACAACCTGAGCATCTCCATGCAGGACATGCGGGTGCGCCAGGAAGGAAAAGACAAGGCGATCGTCCAGTTCCGCCAGGTATACCAGTCGAAACAGTTCAGCGACGTGACGCTGAAGACGTTGGAAATGGTCCCGGTCAACGGCAAGTGGCTGATCAACCGCGAAGACTCCGTGCCCTGTACCGGCAACACCGTGGGCGGCTGCAAGCCGGCAAAATAAGGCCAAGCCCGCGCCAGTCAGAGCAGCATCCCGCAGCCCCGGCCCTGGCCGCGCTGCGGGACATCTTCCAGACCGTTCGATGGACCCGTATGAATAATCGGATTTACGGCAGCGCCCGGCGGCAACAGTCCGCTATGTCGAATGACGAAACCCGGGATAGGATCCTGCGCTACCTAGCCCTGATCGCCTCCGATGTCACCTCGGGCAAGCTCGATCCGGCCCGGGTCAATTGGCGCTATATCCGCTCGCAAGTCACCGACGCCCTGCGCTACTGAGCCGAGCAACGCCTTTTCCGGCCACCGGCCAGGGCAAAAAAATCCCGGCCATTTGGGGTAGCCGGGCGGAAAGGGATTTCTGATGCTCTCGATTAACAGGTCGAGAGTCCTCACGGTAATCAAGCGCCAACCCTTCGTCTGTTGGCTAGCGCGCTTAGGCACATCCGCGGTCGGCTCAGGCAGGTCTCGCCTTAGCGGGCCGCTCGCGGTTCAGCTTGGCATCGCCTACACGGTTGCGGATCGCCTGCCGCCGCTTCTTTTCCTCAAGCCAGGCATCTTCAGCCGGCAGCAGTTCGGCATTCTTATCCCGCTGCTCAGCGATCTCCTCCACGACATGCACCCGCCCGCCGGGAAGCGCGCCATCGGGCATGGCCGCGCCATGCACGCGTATCCAAACAAGGTTGCCGTCAGCCCGCAAGAAGCGCATTTCGCTCTGAAAAGCCTCTTCCTCGCGCACCGCATCGCGCCATTCAAAAACAATCCGCAGGCGATCTCCCGGATAAATGCTCATGCTCCAGGTACGCCCCAGATTTTGCTCGAAACTCAAGCCTGACAACGTTTGGTAGGCTTTGTTGGTATAGATGCAAGCCCCCCGGGCATCGGAAATAAAAATTCCCCGCGACGACGCTTCGCCGACCGCTCGCCAGCGCTCTTCGCCGGCCGGCGAGGCCTGTTGGCCAGCCCGACGCGCGACAACGTTACGCCCGAGGCGGAGCAAGCAACCGGCGTCAATCGGGTCTTTGGCGAAATAGTCATGCGCCCCGCGCTTGATCGCCTCACCTACCAACGCCTCGCCACCACCCCGACCAAGGACCAGTATCAGCGCCCCCGGTGCGCTCTTGAAGACCTGCTCAAAGACGGCCAGGCCCTGAGCATCCGGCAAACTCAGGTCGAGCAGAACCGCGTCGAAGCTGGTCGCGGCCAACTGCGCCAGCGCCGCCCCAAGCTGTCCGACCACATTTACCCGAAAGGCCGGACTGGCCGACCCGGCAAGCACCGCCCTGATCAGGGCGGCATCGCCAACCTCGTCCTCGACGAGGAGCACGCGAACTGATGAATTTCCTGCGGCGGGCCTGACCATGCTCATTTTGCGTCCTCACTCGACGAGGGGCGATTGCCGTTGTCGCAGCCGCTTTTCAGTGCGAGTAACCTCGGGCGCTGATTGTCATCTTCACCCTCGAACAGGTCTGTGCGTTAGAACACAAAAGCGAAATTCCCGCGCCAACGATGGCTTGGCGGGAAGAAAGCAAGTTCGGAGACGGGCTTGCCGGGAAATTGACAACATCCCGAGCGGGAGGCGATAGCAGCATCTCGCAAAACGACGGCCGACCCGAAACAGTGCGAAAACTCGCCGGAGTTTTCAGCCGCCCAAAAACAAAAAAGGACCAACGCCGCTAAGCAGTTGATCCTTCGTTGAATTTCTTGGTTGCGGGGGCAGGACTTGAACCTGCGACCTTCGGGTTATGAGCCCGACGAGCTGCCAACTGCTCCACCCCGCGTCCGTGGAAGGCCGCAATTATAGCCACCAAGTAGCGCATCGTCAATTTAATTCTGCACCCACCCGACTCTTCAGCTATTTATTTCACCGGCCCGACCAGGCAACGACTTGCCGGGCGCCGCTGACTTGGCTTCGACAACGTTGTCCGGCCGACGTTCGCGCCGCCGGCACGGGGGCGATTCAGTTCGCGGTCGGCCGACTGTGCTGACCGATGATGGCCAGCAACTCGCCGACCCGGCGCTTGGCTTCCTTGAGTTGCGCCGGGCTCATCAAGGTTTCGGCATGCCGACGGTTGGCCAGGGCGGCTTCGCTGTTGCCCGGCGCGGCGGCAATGGCGAACCAGGCATATGCTTCGATCAGGTCGGGATCGCCGGTACTGCCCATGACACAGGACAATCCGAGACGGACCTGGGCGATGCCGATGCCCTGTTCCGCCGCTTGCCGCAACCAGTGACTGGCCGCTGTGAAATCCTGGGCCACGCCCTGGCCTTTTTCATACATCAGGGCCAGGTTGTACTGGGCTTCCGGATCGCCTTGCTCGGCCGCCTGGCGCCACCAATAGACGGCCTGCTGGTCGTCCTGGGGACCGCCCTGGCCGGTCGACAGAAGCAGGGCCAGCGTCGCCTGGGCCGCCAAGAAACCCGCCTGCGCCGCTTGTCCGTACCAGTGGCGGGCCAACTCGGCATTCCGCGGCTGCCCGAGCAGCCCCTTGGCATGAACTTCTCCCAGATGCCATTGCGCCCGCGGATCACCCTGTTGAGCCGCTGCCAGGTAGTCGTCCAGGCCCGCTTCTCCGGCGGCGGCGGGGGCCGATGGCGGACGGCTCGCCGCCACGGCCGGCGGCTCTTGGGCGGCCGGCGACGGCTGGATAGCCGGCTTCGCTCCTTCGTGCAGTTCAAAAGCTGCCGCCCCGGCATCGATCGCCAGTCGCTGCAGGGCACGCGCCAGGGCCTGCGGCTGGGCGCTGGAGAAGCGGGCAAGGATGCGCAACGCGTCGGCATTATCCTGGGCCGCCGCCTTGATGTAGCAGGTCAGGGCTTCCGGGACATAGGCGCCGCCCGGTTTGTGCAGCAGCAGATCGCCCAGTTGGAGCTGGGCACTTGCCATCCCGCGCGCCGCCGCCAGGCGCAACCAGTCCTCCGCCGCGGCATGACCGGTGCGCCCGTACAAGCTGGCCAGGGCGAGTAGGGCCCGATCGTCGCCGCCGCTATCGACGGCCCGCCGATACCATTGCTCGGCATGCTTGATCGCCGCCCCCTGGCTGTTGCCCTGGGAGAACAGTTCGCCGAGGGCGAACTGGGCCTCGGCATCGCCCTGCTCGGCGGCTTTCAGGAACCACGAGGCGGCCTGGCGACTATCCTTAGTGACCCCCTCGCCGCGCGCATAGAGTTCGCCCAACTCGGCCTGCGCCGCCGCCAGGCCGTGCTTGGCGGCCTTGCGAAAATGGCTGATGGCTTCCGGCAGCGAGGCCTCCGTTTCGAGTTGCACAAGCAACTTGCCGAACCAGTATTGCGCCTCGGGAATTCCCGCCTCGGCGGCCTTTTCGAACCAGTACAAGGCCAGATCCTGGTTTCTCGCCACGCCGTGCCCCTGATCCAGGCGCATGGCCAGGGCGTACTGGGCTTCCGCCTGGCCATCTTCGGCGGCTCGTTGATACCAGGCCGTGGTCAGCGTCTCGGCTTCGCCATCGAGGAGGCGGGCCAGCTCCAGCCAGGCTTCCGGCTCACCATCCTCGGCCGCCGCCAGCAATAGCGCGAGCGCCTTTTCAAGATCCGCCTCGACGCCCGTGCCGTGGGCGAAAATCCGCCCCAGTTGCAGCTTGGCCTGGCTATTGCCGTTGGCCGCCGCGCGTTCGTACCAGTCGGCCGCCAAGGTCGCGCGATCGACGGCGCACAGGGCTGCCAAGCGGAGCTGGGCGCGCACATCGCCATGCTCGGCAGCTTTCAGATAATTGCTTTCGGCCAGCAGCGGATCGACGGCCACCCCGACGCCCCGCTCATACATCAGACCGAGCTGATGACAGGCCTCGGCATCGCCTTGCTCGGCCGCCCGGGCGATCCAGGAGAACGCCTGCTTATTGTCCTTGGGCACCCCGTCGCCGCGCAGGTACATCAGCCCGAGCTGGGTTTGCGCCGGGGCGAAGCCCTGGCGCGCCGCCTTGCGGTACCAGGCGATGGCTTGCTGCAGATCGGCCGGGCCGGCCTTGCCGCTCTCGAAATAGGTGCCGACGATGTATTGCGCCGAGGGCAGGCCGCTTTCCGCCGCCTTCTGGTACCAGGCAAAAGCCTGCCCCTGGTCGGCGGCGTCCGGCGTCGCCGCGGCGACACTGGCGGCGACCATGACCTGGGCTTCGACGACGCCCTTTTCGGCCGCCTGGCGATAGCAGTTCTGGGCCAGTTCGTCCTGCGGCACGCTGAGCATCTGCCCCAGCTTGAACAGGGCGCGCGAATTGCCGCGTTCGGAAGCCTTCAGGTACCAGGTCAGGGCCTGCTTGAGATCGCGGTTCAGCCCCTGGCCGTTGGCGTACTTGCCGGCCAGGATGTATTGCGCCGGCGAATAGCCCTGGTTGGCCGCCTTGTGATACCAGTGCAGGGCCCGCTCGACATCCTGTTCGACACCGACGCCGTTGGCGTACATCAGCCCGAGATTGTACTGGGCCTTGGCCTGCCCGGTTTCGGCCGTCTGCTTCAGGCGCCAGAAGGCCTGGATATCGGCATTCGTGTAATTAGCCACCGGCCGCCCCTCCTTGCCCGGACAAGTCGTTCAAGGCTCACGCACAGATTCGTCGAGAGCGCGGACCAACGGCCAGATGAGATAGGAAATCACCGAGCGTTTGCCGACCACGACTTCGGCGGTCACCGTCATGCCGGGCAACAAGCGGGCTTGCTCCGGCATCTTGCGCAGGCGGGTTTCGGTCAGGTGCACCCGGCTGGTGTAGAACGATTCCATGCCGGCCGACGGATCGGCCTCACGCCGGAAAGCATCCTGACTGATCGTCCGGAGCACCCCGGCCAGGCCGCCGTGGCGCTGGAAGGGAAAGGCGTCGAGCTTGACGTGGGCGACATCGCCGACCTTGACGTAGCCGATGTCGACGGCATCGATCTTGACCTCGGCTTCCAGTTCGCCGCCCAGGGGGACCAGCGTGAACATCGGTTCGGCGGCGCGCGCTACGGACCCTGTCGACAACTTGGCGATTTCGAGCACCACCGCATCCGACGGCGACGTCAGGATGACCAGTTGGTTGCGTTTATCAGCCTTTTGCAATTGCTCGACGACATTGCCCCGTTCGCGCGAGATGGCCAGCAACTCTTCCATGATTTTCTGGCGCCAGCCGGTTTCAAACGAGACCTTCTCGGCTTCCAGCGTCCCCAGTTCCTTGCGCAATTCCTGCGCCCGATTGTGCGCCGACTGCATGTTGCGCTCGGCATCGAGCAGGCGGTCCTGGGCTTCGAGCAAGCGCGAGCGGATGGCGTATTTTTGCGCCACCAGTTCGCTCTGCATGCTTTCCATCTCACGCAGGACCTTGACCCGCGAACCCATTCCCTGCTGCTCGCCGCGATTGGTCTCGAGCGCCGCGCGGACCCGCGAAATGGCTTCCTCGTAGCGCTTCTGCTGCGAGTTGAAGCTGGCCCGGCGCTCTTCCGAGAGGCGGTTTTGCAGCAGCGTATCGGCATCCTTCTCCGGGCTGGTCCCCAGCGGTTTGCCCGACAATTCGGTTTCCAGCCGCGCTAGCTGGTTGTCCAGGCTGTGCAGACGGGCCCGCAACTGGGTTTCGTCGGCCTCGGTGAAGGTCGGGTCGAGGGTGGCCAGACGTTCGCCTTTTTTCACCACCTGACCGATGCGCACATCGATCGCCTGGATGATCGCCGTTTCCAGTGGCTGGACGATGATGTTGGGCAAGGGGGTGATCAGTCGGCCGCGCGCCGAGACGATCAGGTCGGTTTCGGAAAAGGTGGCCCACAGCAGAAACGAAATCAGCCCCGCCAGCAGGACGTGAACGGTGATCCGGGCGACGCGCGGCAGCGGTCGACGTTCGATTTCATCGGCATCCGGCAGGAATTCGATGGCCGTTTCTTCGGACTTGTCCTTTTTCGGGCTCACAGATGGCTTGTCTGCTGGTTCCATAGCTGTTGATAGGTTTCACAACGGGCGAGCAATTCCTGATGCGTCCCGCAATCGGCCAGATGGCCGCGCTGCATGACCAGAATGGCGTGGGCATTGACCAGCGTCGACAGGCGGTGCGAAATCATCACCACGGTACGGCCGACGGCGATCTGCGACAGATTCTTGATGAAGATGGCCTCGCTCTCCGGGTCAAGCGCGCTGGCCGCTTCGTCGAGGATCAGGATACGCGGTTTGGCAAGCAGCGAGCGGGCAATCGACAGCCGTTGCTTCTGGCCGCCGCTCAGGTTCGAGGCATTTTCCTCGAGCAAGGTGTCGTAGCCCTGCGCCATCCGTTCGATGAACTCGTCGGCCCCGGCGGCCCGGGAGGCGGCAACGACTTCCTCGAAGGAGGCGTCGGGCTTGGTCATCGTGATGTTGTCGCGGACGCTGCCGCGGAACAGGAAATTCTCCTGCAGCACCACCCCGACCTGGCGCCGCAGATGGGCCAGATCGATTTCGCGGGCATCGACGCCGTCGAAACGGATGATCCCTTCCTGCACCGGGTAGAGGCCCTGGATCAGCTTGGTCAGCGTCGTCTTGCCCGAACCGCTGCGCCCGACGATACCGACCACCGCCCCCGGCGGAATGGTGAACTTGGCGCGATCGAGGGCGGTGGCGCTGGAGCCGGGATAACGGAAAGTCACGTCGTCGAAGGAAATCTCGCCATTCAGTTGCGGGCGCAGGCCGGCCGCCCCGCCCCGCCCTTCCGACGGACGGTTCATCACTTCGCCGAGCATCCGCACCGAGAGGGCGGTCTGCTGATATTCGTTGATCAGGCCGACGATCTGGATCAACGGATTGACGACGCGACCGGACAGCATCTGGAAGGCGATCAGCACGCCGACCGTCATGCTTTGATCGAACACCCCCTGCGCCCCGACGACGATAATCGTGATCGGCATCAGCTTGCCCAGAAAATCGGTTACCGCGGCGCCGGTGATCGAGATCTGGCCGACCCGGAAATGGGTGGTGATGGCCTCGGCCGACAACTGGTCCCAGATCCGCCGCTGGATCGGCTCAATGGCCAGCGCCTTGACCGTGCGCATGCCGTGCACGGTTTCGACGAGCAGCGACTGGCGCTTGCCTTCTGCCGAGTAAAGGGCGTCCAGGCGGCGCCGATAGGTCGGCAACAGAGCGGCGATAATGCCGGCGATGAGCAGCGTGAAGCAGAGCACGATGGTCGCCAGCTTGACCGAATAGGCAAACAGCAAGGGCAGGAAAATAAACAGGGCGGACGCATCGAGGGCGGTAAAGAACAGGCGCCCGGTCAGGAAGTTGCGAATACTTTCCAACTGCTGCATGTGACGGGTGACGACCCCGGCCGAATTCGACTCGAAGTAGTCGATCGGCAAGGACAGCAATTTACCGAAGGTGCGCCGGGTCAATTGCATGTCGATCTTGTTGGTTGCCGCCAGCAACAGGTATTGCCGCAGATAGACGAAGGTCGAATCGAAGATCAGGGCGATGATGACGCCGACCGACAGCACCCACAGCGTCGAACTGCTCTGGTGCACCAGCACCTTGTCGATGACCGCCTGGAAGAACATCGGCGAGGCCAGGGCCAGCACGTTCATGGCGATGGCGGCCAGCGCGATATCGCGGAAAGCCGTTTTCTGCTTGAGGATTTCCGGGATGAACCAGCGCAGGCTGAAAGGCTGCCCGGGATCGGACAGCGAATGGGTGCGCTTGATGAAAATGACCTGGCCGTCCCAACGGCTGCAAAACTCGCTCTGCCCGAGCAGGATCACGTCGGCCATATCGGCCGTCGGATCGAGCACCGCGACCTTTTTTTCGCCCTCTTCGGCGCGCACGCCAACCAGGATCATGCCGCTGCCGCTGTTCAGCCGGAGCAGGATCGGGAATACGCCCTCCTGGGCGAAAAGCCCGTCCCAGGACAATTTATCGGCCTTCGCCTTGAGACCGATTTCGTTTGCCATGCGCAGCAGCATCGCCCCTTCGGGCTCTTCGTCGGCCAGCGCGTAATCGTGGATCAGCCGTTCCGGGCTGACCGCCAGGCCATGGTGCTGGGCAATCGCCGCCAGGCATTGAACGATGGTATGGGGAAACTTATCGGACATCGTTGCCAGTCAAATTTGCAGATTGAACGGAGCTGGAATTGCCCAGCAGGGGCGTCACATCGATCCGGCTCAGGCGACCGCCGGCGTCGAGCCGGGCCGGCACGACCAGGCCGCGGCGCGCTTCCTGGCGCTCGATGGTGCGCACCATGGACTGGGCGGCGCGCTTATCGACGTACTCGCCGGTGCGCACCGCGAAACGCGGCTGACCGGCGACCTGCCCGATATCGCAGACATAGGGTTCATAACCGAGCAACTGCCACTCGGCGTAGGCCTTGGCGGCATTCTCGATGCTGGCGAAGACGCCGAGCTGGATCGAAAACAGCGGCCGGGCCTTGGCTAGCGCCGGCGGTTTGGGCGAAGCCGGCCGCTCCGCAAGGGCCGGCTCGATTTTCGGAGCCGGCGGCGTAGCGCGCCCGGCGGGCGCCGCCACCATCACCACCGGTGGCGCCAGGGGAGCCGCCGCGGCAAGCGCGGCGGGCCGCTCGACGACCGCTGGCGGAACGCCAAGCTCAGGCGCGGCAACGACCACGATGGCGCTCACCCCTTCCTTGCGGCCGAGTTGCAAGGCCTCGCTCGAGGCGTCCCGGCGTTGCTGGAAAGCCCCCGTGCGCACACCATACCAGGGCCGCCCTTCGGCATCGCGAAGCGGCGCGACGACCACCTCAAGACCGCGGCCCTGCCAGTATTTACGGGAAACTTCGGCATTCTCCGGACTGGCAAAGGCCCCCAGTTGAACGGCGTAATGGAGTTTGCCCTTGGCCGCCGGACGGGCCGGGACGATCGGCGGGCTGGTCGCTGCCAGCTCGTTGCCGGCAGCCGGCAGCGGCTTGCGCTCCGGTGCCTCGGGTGGCTCGGGGAGGACCGGCCGGTCGCTGGCCGCCTTGCTGGCCAGCACCTCGCTGATATCGATCTTGACCGGCCCGCCGCTGGCATCGAGAACGGTCGGCACCAGGACGGCCGGCGCTTCATCCTTGCGGCGAATCTGCTGGGCGGCCAGGGCGGCATCCCGGCGCTGGGCATAAACCCCGGTGCGGACGGCGTACCACAGCCGGCCGTCGCTGCCACGCGTTTCGGCGACATAGTTGTCATAGCCCCGGTATTGCCAGACGGAACTGGCGATCGCCGCATTTTCCAGATTGGAGTAGGCGGCTAGCTGGATGGTGTGGGCGATGCGCTCCTTGCTCGCCTCGGGCGGCGGACTGTTCGGCTCCGTCGTCGCCTTGGCCGTTGTCGGCCCGGCAGCGGGCACCGCGGGCGGTGGCGCCGGCGTTTCGCCGGCCGGCGGCTCACCGAGCGGTGCGGCGCTGCTGGCGACTTCCTCGCCCTTGGCCGTGACCACCCGGCAACGCTCCTGATTGGCCTGCATTTTCTGGCAAAAAGCCTGCGCCTCGGCGGGTGAGGCAAAGCTGCCAACATAGAGGCGGTACCAGGCCTCCTGCCCTTCGAGACTGTCGTCGATCCGACCGTTCAGACGCGGGCGCACCATCCGCCCTTCCATTTCCTTCGGGTAGCGGCCGCGCAGGTCGCGCCAGGCCGCACCGACCGTATTGCGGTGGAACAGCCCTGGCAACTCGACCTGCCAGAAGGCCCGGGCGTTATCGCCGAAGAGCGAAGTACCGCTCGCCACCAGATCGATCCCGTCGACCGAAAAGGCTTTTCGCGGCGCCGCCCCCGCCCCGTTCGCCGTCGCCCGTGCCGTCAGGGCACCGCCCGGGCGCTTGCCGCTGCCCGGCACGGTGGAAGCCACTTTGACGCCGCCGCCGAGGGCCAGGAACAAGGAGGTGTAGCCGCGCAAATACTCCATCTGGGAACGCTGGAATTCATCGAGATAACGATGGTAGTTGCGCTCGGATTCGAGCAGGGTCAGATGGTCGGCCCCGCCCATGGCGTAGGCCTTGGTATTGATCTCCCAGCCCCGACGCGCCGCCTCGGAGGCCTCCTTCTGGGCCTCCAGGCGCTTGCCGGCCAGGCGGACGGTGGCCAGGGCCCCCTCGACTTCGCGCATGGCCTGATAAATGGTCCGCGCGTAGTTCTCGACCATTTCCTCGTACACGGCCTCGCTGAATTTCTTTTCGCCCTCCCGCTTGCCGCCGTCGAAAATACTGGTGGTGACGCTGGCCACGGTGCTCCAGAAAAAGAACTTGGGCAGGAAGAACTGCGACAGCATATTGCTGCTGTAGCCGCTTTGCGCCGACAGATCGACCGGCGGCAGGATGCGCGTGCGGGCCACGTCGATATCGGCGTCGGCCGAAAGCAGGCGGGCCTCGGCCATGCGCACGTCGGGACGGCGGAGGAGCAGCGACGAGGGCAAGCCGGGCACCACCGACGGCACGTTCAGCGAATCCAGCCCCTGCTCCGACAGCGAGATCGCCCCCGGCACCGAACCGACCAGGAAGGCCAGCGAGTTGAGCGCATCCTCGCGCTGCTGTTCCATGGTCGGAATGGCCGCCCGCAGACCGAAGACCAGGGCCTTCTGCTGTTCGAACTCGCCGATCGTCGCGTCACCGAGATCGAGGCGACGCTGCATGGTACGCAGCGTCGCGCCGAGGACGCGCTCGGTATCGCGGGCAACACGCAGACGATCGTTCAGCGCGGCGTATTCGACATAGCTGGAGACGACGCTGGCCACGACATTGCGCTGAACATTGTCGCGCTCGTAAGCGGCCCGCCAGAGCTGGAGATTGGCCGATTCGACGAGGGAGCTCTGCTCGCCCCAGACATCGAGACGAAATTCGCCGCGCAGGCTGCCCTGAAAAGAATTCTGCGGCGCCCGCGAGGCGGCCGCCGTCGGTACCGTGCCGACCGTTCCGCCGGGGGCCTGCCGGGCCGCCAGCGCGGGCAGCGAGATATTCGGCAGGAGGCCGCCCTTGGCCTGGTCGGCCCGCACTTTGGCCTGCGCCAGGCGAATGGTGGCGATGCGCAAATCGGGATTGTTGGCCAGGCCGCGATTGACCAGGCCGTCCAGCTCGCCATTGCCGAAGTAGCGCCACCAGTCGATCAGCGTGTCATCATCGGCGAGCGGCGAATGCAACGACTTTTCCGGCGCCGCCCCCTGGTCCTTGTCGCTTGCCGGCGCCTGGTTCTTGTACTGGGCGGCAAGCGGCACGGCTGGAACATCATAGGCACTGCGTTTGGCCAGGCAGCCGAGCAGCGAGGAACTGAGCAGGCCCAAAAGCGCCAGACGAAGGAAAGCGCCAAGTGGGCGCGGCCCATCTCGGTCTGCAGCAAAGGGCGGCGGCGGCCCGATCATTTTTCTCAGCTATCTCCCATCTGCCGGCATGCTATCACGAGGCCGCGGCTTTCCGCCGCCAGCGAAGCCGGGGCAAGGATCGGAGCCGGTTAGGCAAGCCCCGCGGCGCATCAGCAACGGCCGACCGGCCCAGGCACGCCATCGTTCATCAGACGGATGACGTCGGCCATCCGGTAATTCGCCGTCCACCCCAGTCGCTGCCCGACCCGCTGGGGATTGGCCAGGCTGCGCAGCAGATCGGTCGGCCGAAAGAGCTCGGCCGAGACCTCGACATGTTCGGCCCAATCCAGGTCATGCCGGGCAAAGGCGGCGGCCACGAAATCCTGCAGCGTATGCGATTCGCCGGTGGCCACGACAAAATCGTCGGGGGCATCGATCTGCAGCATGCGCCACATCACGTCGACATACTCCGGCGCCCAGCCCCAGTCGCGGCAGATATCGAGACGCCCGAGCTTGAGCCGCTCGCCGCTGCCGGCGGCGATCCGCCCGGCAAACTGGATGATCTTGCGGGTCACGAAGCGCTCCGGCCGGAGCGGCGACTCGTGGTTGAAGAGGATGCCGTTACAGGCGAACAGCCCGTAGGACTCCCGGTAGTTGCTGACCAGCCAGTGGGCCGAGGCCTTGGCCACGGCATACGGGCTGCGCGGCCGGAAAGGGAAACTCTCGTCGGCCGGCTGCTCGCCGGTATCGCCGAAACACTCGCTGGAACTGGCGTGATAGAAGCGTACCGACTTCTTGCGCAGGCGGATCACCTCGAGCAGATTGAGGACGCCCATGACGATGCTGTCGAGGGTTTCGGCCGGCTGCTCGAAAGACAAACCGACCGAGCTCTGGGCACAGAGGTAGTAAACCTCGTCCGGATCGCTGCGGTCGAAGGCATTGAGCACGCTGCGAAAATCGTTGGGGGCCATCGACACCAGGTGCAGTTGTGGCTCGATGCCGAGGGCCTTGAGATTGGCCAGCGGCGAGGTCTGCACGTCGCGCGAGGTGCCCCAGACTTCATAGCCCTTGGCCAGCAGCAACTGCGCCAGATAGCTGCCGTCCTGGCCATTGACACCGCAGATCAGGGCTCTCATGGGCGTTTCTCCGGCCTCGTGGAAAACTCGACGGCCCAGGCCGACAAGGCCTGTTCGACTTCACGCGCCATCTTCGCCCAGGAAAAGCGCTTGGCCTGAATTTCGCCACGCTGCAGCAGTTCCTGGCGACTCTCCGCGTTCTGCACTTCCCGGATCGCCTGCAGCATTTCGGCCGGATCATCCGGATCGACATAGCGCACGGCGTCGCCGCCGACTTCCGGCAGCGAACTGATGCGGCAGGTGATCACCGGGCAGGCGCAGGCCATGGCTTCCAGCACCGGCAGGCCGAAGCCCTCGTAACGCGACGGATAGACCAGGGCGATGGCGCCGCGATAGGCACATTGCAGTTCGGCATCCGACAACACCACCATGTGCACCGCGGCCTCGCCGACCAGGGCGGCGGCGGCCGGTTCCAGGGCATAGTTGGAATTGGTGCAGACGATGGCAAAGTCTCGCCGGGCCTCGCCCAATTCGGCAAACGCCTTGAAAAAGAGCAGCACATTCTTGTAATCGGTACGCACCCCGGAAATCAGGAAATAGGGGCGTTCGATCGCGAATTTCTGCTTGAAACGCTCGACATCGGCCAGCGCCGGCTTGCGGAAATCCGAGCCGCAATAGGTGGTCAGCACATTCTCGGCCGGAATTTCGGGGAAGAAGCGGCGCAGGTCGCGGGCCGTACTTTCCGAAATCGACAGATACTTGCGGGCATAGCGGATGGTCCGATGCTTCTCCAGCCACTGCGGATTTTGCAGGTCGAAGCCCATCACCTCGGGAATCATGTCGAGCACCATCAGGGCGGCCGGTGTCGTCAACGGGGTCGTGTAATAGGTCGAGATGAACAGGCTAATCCCTTCCTGATCGCAGATCGCCTGCAGCAGGCGCTGATCGGCGGCGATGTCGGCATAGTCGTGCTGCGGCGCGTCGATGTAACGGATGCCGGGAAAGCGCGGCGCCGTGCGCTGGCGGTCGATGACCACCAGGAACTCGGCGAAGCCGGTCGCCGACCACTCGCTGAGCAAGCTCCGCCAGACCCGCGAAATGCCGGTATTGAAGCGGAAGAACACGCCATCGATGGCGATCCGCAAGCCACCGTTGCGCAGGCGCGTGCGGGCCAGCATTTCACCGTTGTCGCGCACCGCGTTGGCGTAGGGATTGCCCAGCCATTGATCGAAGGTGGTTTTCCCGGCCGCGTACAGCCCCTCGCGCCAGACCTGGATGTCGGCCAGGGCGGCCGCTTCGAGCGGTTTCTTGGCGAAGATGAAATACATCCCGACAAGATAGGCCGTGCGCCCGAACTTGGCGGCCAGCACGGTAAGCGCTTCGAGCGAATAGAAGAAGATGTGTTGTCCGGATTCGGGCGACAGGTAATTCCAGTCGGCGCCCTGCCCCTGGTAGAGGCCGGTGCTGCCGATGACGATTTCCGGGTCGAGGGCGAAGATGCGGCCCCATTCGGCCAGCGGATCGTCGAAATGCTCGGCCACCTCGAACATCGTCACCAGGCGACAGCGATGGGCCAGTTCCTGCCACAGGTAGGCCCCGGCAAATTCGCCGGCGCCGTATTTGTCGTAGGCGAAGAAATCGTAGCCGATATCGCGCATCAGGCGTGTCAGCAAGCCCGTTCCCGAGCCGAAATCGAGCCCCCGGTCGCTCTTCTCGATGCCGAGGATCTCGAGCAGGCGCGGCAGGAGCAGGAAATTCGCCAGGGTCCGCGAGGCCTTGCCGGTGTCGAAACGTTCGGCCTGGCCGCTGTAGGCTTCGCCCAGCCAGTAGGGCTTTTCCGTCTGCAGGGCGGCACAACCGGTGCACCGGTAATACTTGACCGGGTAACGGGCCAGCAGTTGGCGCTCGAAAGCCAGTTCGAGCGGCGCATTGCACAGCCGGCAAGCGACCAGGGGGCGGCTATGGCCGCGATAGAGGAACCAGTTCTCCGAACGGCCGCTCTTCTCGCCGAGCAGGAACATGAAATTGGCCGGCCAGCGCTTCAGGCTGGCAATCGCCAGGGAAACATTCGATTCCTTGTTGCCGATGAAATAGCTGCCGCGCGTCGCCAGCAGCACATCGACCATGACCTCCTCGCCGACCGCGTAGCCGGCGTGGCCTTGCAGATGGATGCCGACATTGCTGTCGGTCCGCAAGGCCGGCGTCGCCACCAGGCGATCGCCATAGCGCGCCCGGTAAGCGTCATGCACCTCGAGCGAATCGGTGAGCAGAAAGACGCCGATCTGCGGATTCAACTCGACGATGCGGTCAACGAAACCGAAATACTGCAAATTGGTCTGGTGCAATTCCGGCGACTCATGCACCTTGTCCGAACCGCGGACATGGACGGCCACCCAGTGACGGCCGGCCATGTGTTGCTGATAGAAGGCCTCGGCCTTCTGACTGAGGGTCGGCGTCGGACGCAGGTACTTTTCGCACAGGCGGGCGTAGATTTCGTCGTCGCTCAGGCCGTAGTAGGACGAGTCGGTGGCGATCCACGGCTGAATCGAGGCTACGGTGGCGTAAAAGTCGCTGACCACGACATCTTCCGGACGGTCGAAGAAGAACGGTGCGGCCATCCGCGAGTCGGCCCCCTGCCAGGCGTTGACCGCCGGACCGTAGAGATTGGCCGGGTTCCACTTGGCCGGATAGATGGACAGGCGGTCGAGCTGCGGGCGCAGGTCGCGCTGGGCGACCGGCTGGAAATAGAGTTCGAAGGCATTGGGGTTGGCCGGGTCGCCGAACAGGCTGTTTTCGCCCCACCAGATGAGCGGCACCCGATGCGTCAGTTCGGCGACCAGCAACTGGCCCAGGACGTGATGCACATCGCTCCAGAAACCGTAACCCCAGGCCCGGATGAACAGGTATTTTTCGCCGGCGGCGACCGGCAAGCTCTTCTCCGACAACAGGAAACCCGGCGTCAGGCCGTAACCGTGGGCGATCTGCTCAAGCAGCCGGGCGGCCCGCCCATCAGTTCCGCCGGAACGCTGGTAACGCCGGACATGCAGCTCGGCTTGCGGATAATTGCCCTCGGCGATCAACTGGGCGGCACTCTCCAGTTCGCTCGCCAGGGCGGCCAGACCGACCAGCGCCGCCGGTTCGCTGAGCGCCGGGTCGGGCAGTTCGACCGCCGGGGTATCGTCGAGCGGCGTCTTGGCCACGGAAAAAAGGACATCTTCCAGATTGCGGCAAAAGCGCCCGGTATCGAACAGGGCATGCGTTTTTTTGTTTTCGCCCAAGCGGCGCTTGATATCGGCCAGCAGGCCCCGGTCGCTGACCAGGTTGAGGGCCAGCGCCTCGTAGTCGGCCCAGGAGTGGGTGACCAGTTCGGGCAAACCGATGGCGTGCAACAGGCTGCCCGCGACGCGGGCCGGGAAAGCGCCGCCCATATAGGTCACCACCGGCAGCCCGGCGATCAGCGCATCGGCCGCCGTGGTATGGGCGTTGTAGGGCCAGGTATCGAGGAAGACATCGGCCAGGCGATAACGCGCCAGATGGTCTTCGACGCGCGGCACGCGGCCGGCGAAGATGAGGCGTTCCGGCGCAATGCCGTAGGCCTCGGCGGCCCGCCGGAAATTGGCCTGGGTCAGCTCGTTGCGGGCCACCAGCCAGAGGACGCTGCCCGGTGTTTTCTGCAACAGCGACATCCAGACTTTCCAGAGGGGCGGCGCGATCTTGTAATCATGGCTGAAGGAACAGAAGACCGCCCCGCTCGGCGGCAGGCCGCAGGACTCGCGACTCGGGGTGAGTTCCGAAATGGCCAGATTGCCGTCGGTCGGCAAATACGCATCCGGCAGGTAGAGTACCTTCTCGCTGTAGTAGGCCTGGTGTTCCGGCGGAATGATGTGGCGGTCGGCCAGGATGTAATCCATGTAATCAACGGCCAGGGTCCCGGGATAGCCGAGGAAGTTGATGTGCACCGGGGCCGGGCGCCAGGAAAAGAGATCGATGCGCGAATCGGAGGTATAGCCGGCCAGGTCGATGGCGATATCGACTTCCATCTCGCGCATCTTCTCGGCGATTCTCTGCGAGTTCCAGCCCCGCACATCGATAAAGTGATCGAAGGCAGCGAGCATGCGCTGGCGCAAACGGCTCTTGTCGTCGATGCCGAGCGAGATGGCGATGGTTTCGACCCGGCTCTTGTCGTGCTGCTCGAAAATCCCGCACATCAGGTGGCCGACCGGATGCTCACGCAAATCGGGCGAGACATAGGCGATGCGCAGCCGCTTGTGGCCGTATTGCTCGCCCTTCCACAGCGGCCCCTTGGCCGGCGGACAATAGTGTTCGGCAAAGATCTTGGCGCAGGCGAAATGATCGGCGGCGTTATCCGAAATGGCCATGAACGCGAGGGACTTGCAGACCCGCTGGCCGGCCCGCACGCCGTCGATGATCTGCTGGCGCAGGCTATCGAATCCGCTCCAGTCGCCGATGTGCAGGCGCTCATAGAGCAGCAGCCCGAGACCGTAATCGTAGTCCGGCGTAGTGACCAGCAGGCGCTCCAGCAAGGCGATGGCCTTGGCGCTTTCCTTGAACTCGGTGAGCAGGATGGCGCAGTTGCCGAGGGCATTCGGATAATTCGGATCGATTTCCAGCACCCGGTTGAAGCGGGTCAGCGCCTCGTGATGGCGGTACATGTCGCGCAGCAGAACGCCGCTATTGACCAGGGCCTCGATGTAATCCGGCTTGGCCTTGATCGCCTCATCATAGGAGAGCAGCGACTCCTCGCTGCGCCCCAGGGCCTGCAGGGTGCTGGCGTAGCCGAACCAGTTGTAGGCGAAGGTCGGCGACGTCTCGCAGCCATGCCGGAAGAGAGCGAGCGCCGCCTCCCACTCGCCGCGCCCGAGCAAAATGATGCCGAGCGAGTAGATCGATACCGCCTCGTTCGGATTGGCCTGCAGGATCGCCCGGAAGGCGGCCTCGGCCTGGAGCACCTCGCCCCGCTGCTGGAGTTCGAGGGCCCGGGTAATGGGATTGACTGGTTCCGGCTGGGCTTTTTTCTTTGACACCTTGGCATTCATCCTGGCAATTCCGTACGAAGATTCACATTCCTGGCGACACACCGCCCGACCCGGCGAAGGCCGGGAAACCCTATTTCATGGCACTGACATTGAGGCTGATCGGAAAACCATACGGCTTGAAGTCGCTGGTATCGGAAAACAGGCCAAAAGTCTCGACCCGCTTGATTTCCCGGAAACCGACCTGGGTCAGGAAAGATTGCAGAAACTGCGGCGTCCAGCCGAAATAATGGAAATCGTGGGCATCGACCTGGCCGCCGAACATCATGCGCATGGCGTGGAACTTGGCATCGACCGAGGCCGTCGGGCTGAGAATCAAATGCGACAGGATTTCCAGGTCCGGCACCGAAACCATGAACACCCCACCCGGCTTGAGGACCCGCAGGATCCCGGCGAGGGCACCGAGGACCTTGGTTTGCGGCACATGCTCAAGGACGTGACTGGCGTAGATATGGTCGAAATGGTTGTCGGCGAACTGGGACAGATCGCAGATATCGCCGATGTAGTCGACCGCCGGCCCCGCCTGGATATTCAGGATTTTCCAGCCGTCCTTCGGCTCGCGACCGCCGATGTGAAGATTGTTTTCCACCGCCACCTCCAAAATGTAAATATTCAGACAAAAATACCTGAATCTCAACGCCTGCGCCGCATTCTGGCAGAAACTTTTTGTTCTCCCGAGATATTCGCGGCCACCCCGGAGAGCACCGGGGCATGCCCGGCTTCGGGAAAAACGAAATTGACCGGCAAATAAAAACGGCACTCCTGCTTACGGAGTGCCGTTTTGGGGTGGGCCGGCTTACTTGCCGTTGGCCAGCAGCGCGGTAACCGCCGAGTTGTTCGGATCGAGCACCGGGGTCAGCGGATTCGGCGCGGCACTCGGCGCATTGCCGAGCAGCGGCTGACCGTTCGGGTCGTACTGGCTGAGCACGCCGACCAGTTGTCCGACCGTCCCGGCGCCCACGCCTGCCGTTGCCTGGCCGACCGGGTCGACCGGCAGCAGACCGCTGGCGCTGTTCGCGGCGCTGTAACTCGACATCGCCTGCACCAGACCGTTCACCTTGTCGGCCAGGAACCAGACGTCGGCCATGGCATGGCTTTCGCCGTCCGCCGTCTGGTACGCCGAAGTCAGACCGACGATGTTGCCGTTGTTCTGCGTCGGCGTGGCATCGGCCTCCAGACTCAGTTCGGTGATGCCCAGCGTGTCGAGCTTGAACAACTCGGTACTCTGGCTGACGCCATCCGAATTGCCATCCACCCACACCTGCAACTGGCTGAAGGCGGCATCGCCCTGGCTGATCACGCCGTCGGCATTGCTGTCCAGATCGGCCAACGCTTCGTAGCCGGTCTTGGCCTTGACTCCGCTGGCCAGGGTCGTCGCTTCGCCGAACAGTTCGCTGCCGTCGTTGATGCTGCCGTCGCCGTTGCGATCCAGCACGAGCAGGCCGTCGCCACCGCTCACCCAGCCGGTATTGACCTTCTGGCCGCTGGCGAACAGGTCGAAGGCGACGCCGTTGCGGATGCTCTGCGTTTCGATGCCATTACCGTTGAGATCGAGGACCAGCGGAGTCCCCAGGCTCAGGGCCTGGATCTGATCGGTGGACAAAGCCGCCACCTGCGACGAGGTCAAGCTTTCCACCTGTCCGGTGCTCAAGGCCACCAGTTGGGTGGTCGAGAAACCGGCTAGCTGGGCGGTCTTGAAGGCAGCGATATCGACCGTTTCCAGGGCGACGATGCTATCGGTCGTCAGGGCGGCGATCTGCGTCGTGGCCAGGGAGCCGACCTGGGCCGTCGTCAGGGCGATCACCTGATCGCTGGTCAGCGCGGCAATCTGCTCGGTCAGCAAGGAGGCGACCTGGGCCGTCTTCAAGACCGCGAAGTCGGTCGTTTCCATGGCCGCCACGCCGTCCGTAGTCAGGGCCTGGATCTGACTGGTGGTCAGGGCCTGGATCTGGGCGGTGGTCAGCGCCTGGACCTGCTCGGTGAGCAGGCCGGAGGCGATCTGCGCCGTGGTCAGCGCGGCAATGCCGGCCGTACTCAGCGCGGCCACGCCGCTGGTCGTCAGGGCAGCCACCCCGGAGGTCGTCAAGGCCGCCACCAGACGCGTCGTCAGGGCCGCGACATCGGCCGTTTCCAGCGCTGCGATATTGTCCGTCGTAAGCGCCGCGATCTGCGCCGTGGTCAGGCCTCTCGCCACTTGATCGGTGCTCAGGGCCACGACCTGGGCGCTGGTCAGCGCCGCCACCTGCGCCGTCAGCAGGGAAGCGATCTGGGCCGTCTTCAAGACCGCGAAGTCGGTCGTTTCCATGGCCGCCACGCCGTCCGTGGTCAAGGCCTGGATCTGACTGGTGGTCAGGGCCTGAATCTGGGCGGTGGTCAGCGCCTGGACCTGCTCGGTAAGCAGACCGGAGGCGATCTGCGCCGTGGTCAGCGCGGCAATGCCGGCCGTCGTCAGCGCCGCCACGCCCGCCGTGGTCAGGGCGGCTACCCCGGAGGTCGTCAGGGCGGCCACCAGACGCGTCGTCAGGGCCGCGACATCGGCCGTTTGCAGGGCCGCGACATTCTCCGTCGTGAGCGCGGCGATCTGCGCCGTAGTCAGCCCCTTGGCCACTTGCTCGGTGCTCAGCGCAATCACCTGGTCGCTGGTCAGCGCTGCCACTTGGGCAGTCAGCAGGGAAGCGATCTGAGCCGTCTTCAAGACCGCGAAGTCGGTGGTTTCGAGCGCTGCCACACCATCCGTGGTCAGGGCCTGGAGCTGATTGGTGGTCAATGCTTGGACCTGGCCGGTGGTCAGGGCCAGCACTTGTTCGGTGGTCAGCCCGGAAGCGATCTGTGCGGTGGTCAGGGCAGCAACCCCGGCAGTCGTCAGGGCGGCAACCCCGGCGGTAGTCAGGGCGGCGACGCCCTCGGTGGTCAGGGCGGCGACCAGACGCGTCGTCAGGGCCGCGACATCGGCCGTCTGCAGCGCTGCCACGCTATCCGTGGTAAGGGCCGCGACTTGCGCCGTGGTCAGTCCCTTGGCCACTTGTTCAGTGGTTAGCGCAATCACCTGGTCGCTGGTCAGCGCGGCGATCTGCGCCGTCCGCAAGGCAGCGATCTGCGCCGTCTTCAAGACCGCGAAGTCGGTGGTTTCGAGCGCTGCCACACCATCCGTGGTCAGAGCCTGGAGCTGATTGGTGGTCAATGCTTGGACCTGGCCGGTGGTCAGGGCCACCACTTGTTCGGTGGTCAGCCCGGAAGCGATCTGTGCGGTGGTCAGGGCAGCGACCCCGGCCGTCGTCAGGGCGGCAACCCCGGCGGTGGTCAGGGCGGCGACGCCCTCGGTGGTCAGGGCGGCAACCAGACGCGTCGTCAGGGCCGCGACATCGGCCGTTTGCAGCGCTGCCACGCTATCCGTGGTAAGGGCCGCGACTTGCGCCGTGGTCAGCCCCTTGGCCACTTGCTCGGTGCTCAGCGCAATCACCTGGTCGCTGGTCAGCGCGGCGATCTGCGCCGTCCGCAAGGCAGCGATCTGAGCCGTCTTCAAGACCGCGAAGTCGGTGGTTTCGAGCGCCGCCACGCCATCCGTGGTCAGAGCCTGGAGTTGATTGGTGGTCAATGCTTGGACCTGGCCGGTGGTCAGGGCCACCACTTGCTCGGTGGTCAGCCCGGAAGCGATCTGCGCCGTGGTCAGGGCGGCAACCCCGGCCGTCGTCAGGGCGGCAACCCCGGCGGTGGTCAGGGCAGCGACGCCCTCCGTCGTCAGGGCGGCGACCAGACGCGTCGTCAGGGCCGCGACATCGGCCGTCTGCAGCGCAGCCACGTTATCCGTGGTGAGGGCTGCAACCTGCGCCGTGGTCAGCCCCTTGGCCACTTGCTCGGTAGTCAGCGCAATCACCTGGTCGCTGGTCAGCGCGGCGATCAGCGCCGTCCGCAAGGAGGCGATTTGAGCCGTCTTCAGTACCGCGAAGTCAGCCGTCTCGAGCGCTGCCACGCCATCCGTGGTCAGGGCCTGGAGCTGATTGGTGGTCAATGCTTGGACCTGGCCGGAGGTCAGGGCCACCACTTGCTCGGTGGTCAGCCCGGAAGCGATCTGTGCCGTGGTCAGGGCAGCGACCCCGGCCGTCGTCAGGGCGGCAACCCCGGCGGTGGTCAGGGCAGCAACGCCCTCGGTGGTCAGGGCGGCAACCAGACGCGTCGTCAGGGCCGCGACATCGGCGGTTTCGAGGGCGGCAACGTTTTCCGTGGTGAGCGCCGCGACCTGGGCGGTGGTCAGCCCCTTGGCCACTTGTTCAGTGGTCAGGGCAATCACCTGGTCGCTGGTCAGGGCGGCGATCTGCGCCGTCCGCAAGGCAGCGACCTGCGCCGTCTTGAGGGCTGCGAAGTCGGTCGTTTCCAGGGCCGCCACGCCATCCGTGGTCAGGGCCTGGAGCTGATTCGAGGTCAGGGCCTGGACCTGCCCGCTGGTCAGGGCCACGACTTGTTCCGTCGTCAGCCCGCTGGCAATCTGTGCCGTCGTCAGGGCGACCACTTGGGCCGTCTTCAAGACAGCGACATCGGCCGTTTCGAGGGCGGCGATATTGGTGGTCGACAAGGCGGCAATTTGCGCCGTCTTCAGCGCCCCGGCCTGTGCCGTGGTCAGCGCCGCAACCTGCTCGGTGGTCAGGCCGAGAGCGACTTGATTGGTGGTCAATGCCGCGACCTGGGCGGTCGACATGGCGGCCAATTGTTCGGAGGTCAGACCCAAGGCGATCTGGTTGGTGGTCAAAGCCGCCACCGCCGCGGTACTCAGGGCGGCCGCGCCGCCCGTCGTCAGCGCCGCAAGGCCCGCCGTGCCCAGCGCCAAGGCCTGGCCGGTGGTCAATACGGCGACATCCGCCGTCTCCATCGCCGCCAGATTTTCCGTCGTCAGGGCGGCCACTTGGGCCGTCGTCATGCCCTTGGCGACCTGGACAGTGGTCAGGGCGACCATCTGGTCCGAGGTCAAGGCAGCGACCTGGGTGGTTTTCAGGGCACCGATCTGCGTCGTGCTGAGCGCTTGCAGATCGGAGGTTTCAATAGCTGCCAGATTTTCCGTGGTCAACACTGCGATCTGGGTCGTCGTCAGCGAGGCCAATTGCGTGCTGCTCAGGGCAACGATCTGCTCGGTGGTCAAACCGGTGGCCACCTGGCTGGTGGTCAACACGGCCACGTGACCGCTCTTCAGCTTTGCGATATCGGCCGTTTCAAAGGCAGCGATCTGCTCGGTCGTCATCGCCACCAGTTGCGCCGTCGTCAGACCGGAATAGACCTGTTGCGTCGTCAAGGCGGCGATCTGTTCAGTCGTCAATCCCTTGGCCACCTGATCGGTACTGAGCGCGGCAATGCCCGCCGTGGTCAGCGCCGCGATGCCGTCGGTGGTGATGGCGGCGACCTGGGTCGTCGTCAAAGCCTTGATTTGGGGCGAGGAGAGGGCCGCCAGGTCATCCGTTTCCAGCGCCGCTACCTGATCGGTGACCAGGGCGGCGATTTGCGTCGTGGTGAAACCCTTGGAAATCTGCGTGGCGGACAGCGCCACCAGTTGATCGGTCGTCACCGCCGCCACTTGCGTCGTCGTCAGGGCGGCAAGCTGGTTGGTCTTCAGGGCGGCAATGTCGGCGGTTTCGATGGCCACCAGTTGGTCCGTCGTCAGGGCCGCGATCTGCCGCGTCTGCAAGGCGGCGACATCGGCGCTTTCCAGGGCGACGATATTGGTCGTTTCGAGGGCGACGATCTGGGCCGTGGTCAACGCTGCCAATTGGGCGGTATTCAGGGCCAGCACCTGGTCCGTGCTCAAGACCGCGACATTGGCCGTAGACAAGGCCGCGACCTGCGCGGTCTTGAGGACCGCGACATCGGCCGTTTCGATGGCGCTTAGCTGCTCGGTGGTCAGGGCGGCGACCTGGTTGGTCGTCAGGGCCTGGATCTGGGCGGTGGTAAGCGCCGTCACCTGGCCGGAAGTCAGGCCCTGGGCCACTTGCGTCGTGGTCAAGGCCGCGACCTGCGCCGTGCTCAACAAGTTGATGTCGCTGGTCTTGACGGCAGCGATCTGGTCAGTCGTCAGCCAGACGATCTGGCCGGTGGTCAGCGCCGCCAGATCGACCCCTTCGAGCACCGCTACCTGATCCGTGGTCAAGGCCGCGACCTGCGCCGTGGTCAGACCCTTGGCGATTTGCAGGGTGGTCAGGGCGACGACTTGATCGGTGGTCAGCCCCTGGGCAACCTGCGTCGTGCTCAGGGCGCCAACCTGGTTGGTGCGCAGCACGGCGACATCGCGCGTTTCGATGGCCGCCACCTGCTCCGTGGTCAAGGCCGCGACCTGCGCCGTGGTCAGGCCCTGGGCGACCTGCGCCGTGGTCAGCGCGACGATCTGCTCGGTGGTCAGCCCCTGCGCCACTTGCGTCGTGGTCAAGGCTGCGACTTGCGCGGTCTTCAGCGCTTCGACGTCGGCGGTTTCGATGGCCGCAATCTGCTCGGTACTCAAGACCACCAGTTGGCTGGTCTTCAGGTTGGCGAAGTCCTCGGTCACCAGCGCCACCACCTGCTCGGTGGTCAGGGCGGCGACCTGGGCGGTGGTCAGGCCCTGGGCGATCTGGCTGGTGGTCAACGCCACCACCTGATCGGTGGTCAGGCCTTGTGCCACTTGCGTCGTGCTCAGCGCGGCGATCTGGTTGGTGCGCAGGACGGCGACATCCTCGGTCTGGATGGCCGCCACTTGCTCGGTGGTCAGGGCTGCGACCTGGGCCGTTGTCAGGCCTTGCGCCACTTGCGCCGTGGTCAGCGCGACGACCTGTTCGGTGGTCAGCCCCTGCGCCACCTGGGTGGTGGTCAGAGCGGCAACCTGCGCCGTTTTCAAAACAGCGATATCGGCCGTCGCCAAAGCAGCGATCTGCTCGGTACTCAGGGCGACGAGCTGGTTGGTCCGCAGATTGGCGACATCTTCGGTGACCAGCGCCACCACCTGCTCGGTGGTCAGCGCCGCGACCTGGGCCGTGCTCAGGCCCTGGGCGATCTGGCTGGTGGTCAGGGCAACGACTTGTTCGGTGGTCAGTCCCAGGGCAACCTGGTTGGTGCTCAGCGCCGCCACCTGGTTGGTACGCAGCACCGCGACATCGCGCGTTTCGATGGCGGCCACCTGATCGGTGGTGAGCGCCGCGACCTGGGCCGTGGTCAGACCTTGGGCGACCTGCGCCGTGCTCAGCGCCTTGATCTGGTCGGTAGTCAGGCCCTGCGCCACTTGCGTCGTGGTCAAGGCGGCCACTTGCGCGGTCTTCAGTGCCTCGACATCGGCGGTTTCCATGGCCGCAATCTGTTCGGTGCTGAGGACCACCAGTTGGCTGGTCTTCAGGTTGGCGACATCCTCGGTCGCCAACGCCACCACCTGGTCGGTGGTCAGTGCTGCAACCTGGGCCGTGGTCAGGCCCTGGGCGATCTGGCTGGTGGTCAACGCCACCACCTGGTCGGTGGTCAGACCGAGCGCGACTTGCGTCGTGCTCAGCGCCGCCACCTGGTTGGTGCGCAGCACCGCGACATCGCGCGTTTCGATGGCGGCCACCTGTTCCGTGGTCAAGGCCGCGACCTGGGCCGTGGTCAGGCCCTGGGCGACTTGCGCCGTGGTCAGCGCGACGATCTGCTCGGTGGTCAGGCCCTGGGCCACTTGCGTCGTGGTCAAGGCCGCGATTTGCGCGGTCTTCAGCGCTTCGACGTCGGCGGTTTCGATGGCCGCAATCTGCTCGGTACTCAAGGCCACCAGTTGGCTGGTCTTCAGGTTGGCGAAGTCCTCGCCGGCCAGCGCCACCACCTGCTCGGTGGTCAGGGCGGCGACCTGGGCGGTGGTCAGGCCCTGGGCGATCTGGCTGGTGGTCAACGCCACCACCTGCTCGGTGGTCAGGCCGAGCGCCACTTGCGTCGTGCTCAGCGCCGCCACCTGGTTGCTGCGCAGGACGGCGATATCCTGGGTCTGGATGGCCGCCACCTGCTCGGTGGTCAGGGCCGCGACCTGGGCCGTCGTCAGCCCCTGGGCGACCTGCGCCGTGGTCAGCGCGACGATCTGTTCGGTGGTCAGCCCCTGCGCCACCTGGGTGGTGGTCAGGGCGGCAACCTGCGCCGTTTTCAAAACGGCGATATCGGCCGTGGTCAAGGCGGCGATCTGCTCGGTACTCATCGCCACGAGCTGGTTGGTCCGCAGATTGGCAACATCTTCGGTCGCCAGGGCCACCACCTGCTCGGTGGTCAGGGCCGCCACCTGGGCCGTCGTCAGGCCCTGGGCGATCTGGCTGGTGGATAGGGCGACGACTTGATCGGTGGTCAGCCCCTGGGAAATCTGCGTCGTCGTCAGGGCGGCGATCTGGTTGCTGGTCAGGGCGGCGACGTCGGCGGTTTCGAGGAACGAAACCTGCTCGGTGGTCAGCGCGGCAACCTGTGCGGTGGTCAGGCCTTTGGCAAACTGGGTGGTAGACAGGGCGGCCAGATCCTGGGTTTCAATGTACTGGATCTGCGAGGTGGTCAGGGCCGCAATCTGCGTCGTCTTCAGTGACGCCCAATCGTCGGTATTCAGCGCCACAATCTGCGTTGTCGTCAGCGCAGCGATTTGCGCAGTGGTCATACCCAGAACGATTGAAGCCATGATGCTACCCCTTAAGTGTTATTTGCCTTGTCGTACCTGCGTCACCGACCAACCAACCCAGTCAACAAGGCAAGACATTGGTGTTCACCGGATATAACGGCAGATAAGTTCAAATGTTTAGGCCTAAATCCAGGAGATTTTTCATCCCGATCTTTCTCCGGCTTATTTGCCGTTGGCCAGCAGCGCGGCCACCGCCGAGTTGTTCGGATCGAGCACCGGGATCAGCGGATTCGGCGCGGCACTCGGCGCATTGCCGAGCAGCGGCTGACCGTTCGGGTCGTACTGACTGAGCACGCCGACCAGTTGTCCGACCGTCCCGGCGCCCACGCCTGCCGTTGCCTGACCGACCGGGTCGACCGGCAGCAGACCGCTGGCGCTGTTCGCGGCACTGTAACTCGACATCGCCTGCACCAGGCCGTTCACCTTGTCGGCCAGGAACCAGACGTCGGCCATGGCATGGCTTTCGCCGTCCGCCGTCTGGTACGCCGAAGTCAGACCGACGATGTTGCCGTTGTTCTGCGTCGGCGTGGCATCGGCCTCCAGACTCAGTTCGGTGATGCCCAGCGTGTCGAGCTTGAACAACTCGGTACTCTGGCTGACGCCATCCGAATTGCCATCCACCCACACCTGCAACTGGCTGAAGGCGGCATCGCCCTGGCTGATCACGCCGTCGGCATTGCTGTCCAGATCGGCCAACGCTTCGTAGCCGGTCTTGGCCTTGACTCCGCTGGCCAGGGTCGTCGCTTCGCCGAACAGTTCGCTGCCGTCGTTGATGCTGCCGTCGCCGTTGCGATCCAGCACGAGCAGGCCGTCGCCACCGCTCACCCAGCCGGTATTGACCTTCTGGCCGCTGGCGAACAGGTCGAAGGCGACGCCGTTGCGGATGCTCTGCGTTTCGATGCCGTTACCGTTGAGATCGAGAATGAGTGGCGTCGCCACATTGAGGTACTGGATCTGGGTCGTGGTAAACGCCGGAATCTGGCTCGCGGTGAAGCTCTCGACCTGCGTCGTGGTCAGTACCGAAATCTGCCCGGTGGTCAAGCCCTGCGAAATCTGCTCGCTGGTCAGGGCGGCGATCTGCTGGGTCTGCAGGACGACGACATCGCGCGTTTCCATGACGCGTATCTGGTCTGTCGTCAGCACCTCGATCTGCTGGGTCGTCAAGGCGACGATCTGGCGGGTCTGCAACGCCACGATATCGACCGTTTCGATGGCCACGATCTGCTCCGTGGTCAAGGCGGCGACCTGCGCGCTAGTCAGGCTCGCCACCTGCGCCGTGCTCAGTCCGGTCACATGCGATGTGGTCAGGCCCAGCGCCACCTGCGCCGTGGACAACGAGGCAATTTCCGCCGTCGTCAACACAGCGACCTGGCTGCTGGTAAAGCCGAGCGCGATCTGCTCCGGCAACAGATAGGGAATCAGATGCGGATTGAGCGCCGCCAGTTGTGCCGTGCTCAGCGCCGTCCATTGTTCCGAGCTCAGGCCGACCGCCTGCCGCGTCGTCAGCACGGCGATCTGCTCCGTGCGCAGGCCGCTGGCAATCTGCTCGGTGCTCAAGGCGGCAAGCTGCGCCGTCTGCAAGGCGACGAAATCGCGCGTTTCCATGGCCTGGAGCTGCTGCGTCGCCAGGGCGGCGACCTGTTGGCTGGTCAAGGCGGCGATCTGACGGGTCTGCAGGGCGACGATATCGACCGTCTCGATGGCCACGATCTGCTCCGTGGTCAAGGCGGCGATCTGCGCGCTAGTCAGGCTGACCACCTGCGCCGTGCTCAAACCAACCAGGTGCGCCGTGGTCAGGCCCTGCGCCACCTGCGCCGTGCTCAGCGAAGCGATTTCCGCCGTGGTCAACACGGCGATCTGGCTGCTGCTGAAGCCGAGCGCGATCTGTTCCGGCAACAGGTAGGGAATCAGATGCGGATTGAGCGCCACCACCTGCGCCGTGCTCAGCGCACTCCATTGCTCGGTCGTCATGCCGACCGCCTGCTCGGTCGTCAGCACGGCCAGTTGGCGCGTCGTCAAGCCCTGCGCCACCTGGCTCGTACTGAGGGCGGCGATCTGGGCCGTACCCATGGCCACGAAGTCGCGCGTCTCCAGCGCCGCGACCTGCGCCGGGCCCAAGGCGACGACCTGCTCCGTGCTCAGTGCCGCGACCTGCGCCGTCGTCAGGGCGACGATCTGCGCCGTGCTCAGGCCCTGGGCGAGTTGTTGCGGGCCGAGGGCGACGATCTGCCCGGTGGCCAGCGCCGCCAGGTCCGCGGTCTGCAGCGCGGCCAGTTGCAGGGTGGTCCACGCCGCCATCTGCTCGCCGGTGAAGCCGGCCATCTGGGCGGTGGTCAGCGCCACCACATGACTGGTCGTCAGGCCCTGCGCCACCTGCGCCGTCGACAGCGCCGCCAGCTCGGCGGTGGTCAGCACGGCGATCTGCTGGGTGGTCAGGCCGAGGGCGATCTGGCTCGGGGTCAGGGCCAGAATCAGATGCGGATTGAGGGCGGCGACCTGGGCCGTGGTAAAGGCCTGCCACTGTTCGGTACCGAGATTGACCGCCTGCGCCGTGGTGAGTTCCGCCACCTGCTCGGTGCGCAGGCCCTGGGCGATCTGCCGGGTGGCCAGCGCCGCCACCTGTTCGGCGCTCAGGGCGGCGATACTGCTCGTCGCCAGCGCCGCCAGTTGTGCCGTCGCCAGCGCCTGAACCTGAGCCGTGGTCAGGGCGGCGATCTGCGCGGTGGTCAGGGCGGCGACCTGCAGCGGACTCAGCCCCTGACTGAGCTGGCTGGTGCCCAGGGCAACTAGCTGGTGGCTCGCCAGAGCGCGCAGATCGAGCGTTTCCAGGGCCGCCAACTGATTGAGCGCCAGGGCCTGAATTTGCGAAGTCAACAGGCTGGCCACCTGCGCGCTGGTCAAGGCGACCACCTGCTCGGTGCCGAGGGCCACCACCTGGGCCGTCTGCAGGGCGACGATCTGAAGCGTCCGGAGGGCTTGCAGATCTTCGGTTTCCAGCGCCGCCACTTGCTCGCTGCTGAGCGCTGCGACCTGCGTCGGCAGCAAGGCGGCGACCTGCTCGCTCTGCAGGGCACGAATCTGCGCCGTCGCCAGGCCAAGCGCGACCTGCTGCGGACTCAGCGCAACGATCTGAGTGGTCGTCAGGACGGCGAGGTCTGCGCTTTCCAGCGCCTGCACCTGCTCGCTGCCGAGGGCGGCGATCTGCCGGGGGCTCAGGGCAAGAACCTGCTCGCTGCTCAAGGCGACGATGTGCTCGGTGGTCAGCCCCTGGGCGATTTGCCGCGTACTGAGGGCGGCGATCTGGGCCGTGCTCAGCGCGGCAAGCTGCTCGCTGCTCAAGCCCTGCGCCAACTGGCTGGTGCTGAGCACGACGAGCCGCGAGGTCGCCAGACTGGCGATGTCCTCGGTTTCCAAGGCGGCGATCTGCTCGCTGCTCAGCGCCGCCACCTGCGCCGTGGTCAACGCAAAGCGCACCTGCGCCGTGGTCAGCGCGGCGATTTGCGCCGAACCCAGGCCCTCGGCCACCTGCCGGGTGGTCAGGGCGGCAATCTGGGCCGTCGTCAGGCTGGCGATCTGCTCGCTGGTCAGCGCGCCGATTTGTTCACTGCCCAGGGCCGCCAGCAGGGTGCCCTTGATCAGCACCAGGTCTTCCGTTTCGAGCGCCGCCACCCCGGCCGTACCCAGCGCCAGCAACTGCCCCGCACTGAGACCGGCCATCTGCGCCGTGTTCAGGGCGACGACTTGCTCGGTCGTCAGGGCGGCGATTTGCAACGTCCGGAGCGCCTTGATCTGCGTCGACTTGAGGGCTGCCCAATCCTCGGTTTCGATGGCCGCAATCTGGCTCGTGGTCAGCGCCGTTAGCTGCGCCGTGTTCAAGGCGACGAACTGCTCGCTGCGCAAGGCGCCGATCTGCTCGCTGCTCAGCCCCTGCGCCACCTGCTGCGTCGTCAGCCCGGCCAGTTGCCGCGTGCTGAGTACGACCAGGTCGTCGGTTTCCAGGGCCAGCAACTGCTCCGCAGCCAAGGCGCCGAGCTGGCGAGACGACAGGCTGGCCACCTGCTCGCTGCTCAACGCGGCGATGTGCCCGGTCGTCAGGCCGAGGGCGATCTGCCGCGTACTCAGCGAAGCGAGCTGGGCGGTGGTCAGCGCCACCAGTTGCTCGGTGCTCAGGCCGAGCGCCAGTTGCGTCGTGGTCAACGCGGCGATCCGGCCGGTCGCCAGGCTGGAAATATCTTCCGTCTCCAGCGCCGCCACCTGCTCGGTACCGAGGCCGGCCACCTGCGCCACGGTCAGGCCGTACCGCACCTGCGTCGTGGTCAGCGCGGCAATCTGCGTCGTCGTCAGCCCGAAGGCCACCTGCCGCGTACTGAGCGCGGCAATTTGCGCCGTGCCCAGCGCGGCAATCTGTTCGGTACCCAGGGCAGCCACCTGTGCCGTGTCGAAAGCGCCAATCTGGCGGGCCGTCAAGGCGGCCAGATCTTCGGTTTCAAGGGCCGCCAGATCTTCGGTTTCGAGGGCGGCCAACTGCGCGGTCCGCAACGCCACGACTTGGGCGGAGCTCAGGGCGACCATCTGTTCCGTGCTCAGGGCGGCGACCAGCGTCGTGGTCAGGGCGACGATCTGGGCCGTGCGCCAAACCTGGATATCTTCGCTTTCCAGTGCCGCCAACTGAGCGCTGGTCAAGGCGCTGACCTGCGCCGGCGTCAGGTTGGCGGCCTGCGCCGTGGTCAAGGCGGCGATCTGAGCCGGCGTCAGGCCCAGGGCCAATTGGTTGGTGCTCAGCGCCGCCACTTGCTCGGTACGCAGGGCGGCAAAATTGGCGGGATCGATGTTTTGCAGGGCGTCGGTCGTCAGAGCGAGCACTTGCTTCGCCGTCAGCGCCCGCAATTGCTCGGAACTGAGCGCGACGAACTGCTCGGTGGTGAGGCCGAGGGCGATCTGCGTGGTGCTCAGGGCGGCGATCTGCGCCGTCGAGAAAACGGCCAGCTGCTCGCTGGTCAGCCCCTGCCTTACCTGCGTCGTGCTCAAGGCGGCAATTTGCTGGGGACTGAGGACAACCACGTCTTCCGTCTGCAAAACCTGCAACTGCTCGGTACCGAGCGCCCGCCCCTGCTGCGTGGCCAGACCGGCGACCTGCTCGGTGCGCAGGGCAACGATCTGTTCCGTGGTCAGGCCCTCGGCCAATTGCGTCGTCGACAACGCCTGCACCTGCGCCGGGCGCAAGACCTGCAGGTCTTCGGTCTGCACGGCCGCCACCTGCTCGGTGGTCAGGGCGGCGATCTGGCGGGTGCTCAGATTCTGCACCTGGTCGGTGCTCAGCGCGGCGATCTGGCTGGTGGTCAAACCTTGCGCCACCTGCGTCGTAGTTAGGGCAAGGATTTGCCGCGTGCTCAGGGCGCCGAGATCCTCGGTTTCGAGGGCCGCTACCTGCTCGGTGGTGAGCGCCGCGACCTGCTGGCTACGCAAGCTGGAGGCCTGCGCGCTGCTCAGGGCGACGATCTGCTCGGTGGTCAGACCCTGCGCCACCTGCCGCGTCGTCAAGGCTTCGATCTGACTGGTGGTCAACGCCTGCAACTGCCCGCTAGTCAGCCCCTGGGCCAGTTGCGTCGGGCTCAGGGCCTGCACCTGTGTCGGGCGCAAGGCCTGGACATCCTCGGTGTCGACGGCCGCCACCTGCTCGGTGGTCAGGGCGGCAATCTGGCGGGTGCTCAGCCCCTGCACCTGGGCGCTGCTCAGCGCGGCCACCTGAACGGTGGTCAAGCCTTGCGCCACTTGCGTCGTCGTCAAGGCAGCGATTTGCGACGCTGGCAGAGCCGCCAGATCCTCGGTTTCGAGGGCTGCGACCTGCGCGGTGGTGAGCGCCGCCACCTGCTGGCTACGCAAACTGGTCGCCTGCTCGCTGCTCAGGGCGACGATATGCTCGGTGGTCAAACCCTGCGCCACCTGCCGCGTCGTCAAGGCCTCGATCTGGCTGGTGGTGAACGCCTGCAACTGCTCGGTGCGCAGCCCCGACTCGAGTTGTGTCGTGGTCAGGGCAATCACCTGAGCGACGCTCAAGGCTGCCACCACCGTGCTCTGCAGAGCGCCGATATTACCCGGACTGAGCGCCGCCAACTGGGCGGTGCTCAAGCCCTGGACCACCTGGGCACTACTCAAGGCGCCGACCTGGGCGGCATTCAGCCCCTGCGCCACCTGCGTCGTGCTGAGCGCGGCGATCTGGCCCGCTTTCAGCACCTGCACATCTTCCGTTTCGATGGCATCAATCTGCTGCGTCGTCAGCGCCGCCATCTGCGGCGTACTCAGGCCCGCCACCTGAGTGGTGGTCAGGGCCGCCACCTGGTCCGGGCGCAAGCCCTCGGCCACTTGCGTCGTAGACAATGCCGCCACCTGGGCGGTCGACAGGGCCTGGATTTGTTCGCTGCGCAGCCCCTGGTTGATTTGCTGCGTCGTCAGGGCGCCGATCTGGGTCAGGCCGAGGACCGCGACGTCCTGCGTCTCGAGGGCGGCCACCCCGTCCGTCGACAAGGCCGCCACCTGCAGCGTGGTCAACCCCTGGGCCACCTGGGCCGTGCTCAACGCGGCGATCTGCGCCGTAGACAGGCCCATCGCCACCTGCGTCGTGGTCAGCGCCGCGATCTGCGCCGGGCTCAGGGCCGCCACATCCGCGGTATCGAGATAGCCCAGCACCTCGGTCGCCAGCGCGGTCAATTGCGTCGTGGTCAGCCCGACGACCTGGGTCGAACCAAGGGCAACGATCTGCTGCGAGGTCAGGCCCCGGGTAATTTGTTCGGTGGTCAGCGCCGCCATCTGCGCCGAACTGAGGATGGCGACATCCTCGGTATCGAGCGCCGCCACCTGGTCGGTGCGCAGGGCGGCAACCTGCCGGGTGCGCAAGGCGGCGACCTGGTCGGTCGCCAGCACCTGGACCTGCTCGGTACTCAAGCCGAGGGCGACCTGACTGGTGGTCAGCGCCGTCACCTGCAGCGTGCTGAGCGCGGCAATATGCGCCGTACTCAAGGCACCATTGATCTGTTCCGTGGTCAGGGCGGCGATCTGGGCGGTCTTCAACAGCGCGAAGTCTTCCGTCTCCAGCGCCGACAACTGGGCATTGGTAAAAGCGGCCAGGGTTGCCCCGGTCAGATTGGCCGTCTGCAGGGTCGTCAGGGCGACGATCTGCTCGGTGCTCAGGCCTTGCGCTACTTGCGTCGAGGTCAGGGCGGCAAGCTGGTTCATTTTCAGCGCCGCAACATCCTCAGTCTGCAGGGCCGCAATATTTTCCGTCGTCAGGGCCGCCATCTGCTTCGGCGTCAAGTAGCGGACCTGCGTCGTGCTGAGCGCCACGACCTGCTCCGAGGTCAGCCCCTGCGCTACCTGGCGCGTCGTCAGGGCGCCGATCTGCTGGGTGGTGAGCGCCGCGAACTGCTCCGTGTTCAGCCCGCTGTTCACCTGCGCCGTCGTCAGCGCCGCGATCTGGGCCGTGCTCAGCGCGGCAACGCTGTCCGTCGTCAGGGTGGCCAGTTGGGCCAGGGTCAGCGCCGAAACCTGACGCGTCGTCAGCCCGGCGATCTGCGTCGAGCCGAGCATGGCGAATTGGACATTGCTCAGTCCTTGCGCCAACTGCACGGTGGACAAGGCCGCCAGTTGCTGGCTGCGCAACACGGCGACGTCTTCGAGATCGAGGGCCGCTAGCTGGTCGGTCGACAAGGCCGCCAGTTGGGCCGGATTCAAACCGGCAACCTGACGCGTCGTGAGGGCCGCGACTTGCCCGGCGCTCATGGTCGCCAGCTTGACCGGCGTAATCAGCACCAGATCGCGCACCTCGATGGCCGCCACCTGTTCCGCGCTGAGTACGGCGAGTTGGGCATTGCTGAGGGCGAGCATGTCCTCCGAGGTCAACGCCACGATCTGTTGCGTAGTTAACGCCGCAATTTCCGCTAGAGATAGACCGACGATGCTCGACGCCATATATCGCCCCAATCAGGGCACTCGTTTCCAGAGAACTGCACCAGCACCAAACGCGCCGCAACCAAGCCCCGGCTGACCTGCCCCCGGGGGTTCAGGTCAGCCGGGGCCGGGGATCTGCGGCGCCCTACTTGCCGTTGGCCAGCAGCGCAGTGACCGCCGAGTTGTTCGGATCGAGCACCGGGGTCAGCGGATTCGGCGCGGCACTCGGCGCATTGCCGAGCAGCGGCTGACCGTTCGGGTCGTACTGGCTGAGCACGCCGACCAGTTGTCCGACCGTCCCGGCGCCCACGCCTGCCGTTGCCTGGCCGACCGGGTCGACCGGCAGCAGACCGCTGGCGCTGTTCGCGGCGCTGTAACTCGACATCGCCTGCACCAGACCGTTCACCTTGTCGGCCAGGAACCAGACGTCGGCCATGGCATGGCTTTCGCCGTCCGCCGTCTGGTACGCCGAAGTCAGACCGACGATGTTGCCGTTGTTCTGCGTCGGCGTGGCATCGGCCTCCAGACTCAGTTCGGTGATGCCCAGCGTGTCGAGCTTGAACAACTCGGTACTCTGGCTGACGCCATCCGAATTGCCATCCACCCACACCTGCAACTGGCTGAAGGCGGCATCGCCCTGGCTGATCACGCCGTCGGCATTGCTGTCCAGATCGGCCAACGCTTCGTAGCCGGTCTTGGCCTTGACTCCGCTGGCCAGGGTCGTCGCTTCGCCGAACAGTTCGCTGCCGTCGTTGATGCTGCCGTCGCCGTTGCGATCCAGCACGAGCAGGCCGTCGCCACCGCTCACCCAGCCGGTATTGACCTTCTGGCCGCTGGCGAACAGGTCGAAGGCGACGCCGTTGCGGATGCTCTGCGTTTCGATGCCATTACCGTTGAGATCGAGGACCAGCGGCGTCCCCAGGCTCAGGGCCTGGATCTGCTCGGTGGTAAACGAGGCCACTTGGGTCGAGGTGAAGCTCTCGACTTGCGTCGTACTCAGGGCACTCAACTGGTCCGTACTGAGACCGGCCGAGATCTGCGTCGTGGTCAGCGCGACGATCTGCGTTGTCTTCAGCGCAGCGAAGTCCTGGGTTTCGATGGCGCTGATCTGTTCGGTGGTGAACACCTCGATCTGCGCCGTGCTCAGACTGCGAATCTGCTCACTGGTCAGGGCGACCACCTGCTCGGTCGAGATCCCCTGGGCCACTTGCGAGGTCGTCAAGGCGGCGATTTGCGTCGTCTTGAGCGCCGCGAAGTCGGCCGTTTCCAGGGCCGCCAGATTGCTCGTCGTCAGGGCCACCACTTGCGCCGTACTGAGCGCCTGAACCTGCGCCGCGCCAAGGGCGACGATCTGCTCCGTGCCCAACCCCAGGGCGACCTGGGAGGTGGTCAGGGCGGCGATCTGCGCCGTCTTCAGCGCCGCCACGTCGGCCGTCTCGAGCGCCGCCACCTGCGTCGTGGTGAGGGCCGCGAGCTGCGCGGTCTTCAACGCCGCCGCCTGGTCCGTCGTCAGGGCAACGATCTGCTCGGTGGTCAGACTGGCCGCTTGCGTCGTCGTCAGGCTGGCCGCCTGCGTCGTCGTCAAGGCGGCGATCTGCTCGGTGGTCAGGCCCAGGGTCAGTTGCGAGGTGGTCAGGGCGGCCAGTTGCGCCGTCTTCAGCGCGACGACCTCGGTCGTCTGGAAGGCGGCCAACTGCTCGGTGGTCAGGACGATCATCTGGGCAGTGGTCAGCGCCGCCGCCTGGGCCGTCGTCAGGGCAACGATCTGGTCCGTGGTCAGGCCGCTCGCCACTTGCCCGGTGGTCAGCGCCGCAATTTGCGCCGTGGTCAGCACGGCCAGGTCACCCGTTTCGATCGCCGCCACCTGCTCGGTGGTCAGCGCGATGACCTGCGCCGTCCGCAGCGCCGCCACCTGCCCCGTGGTGAGCGCCGCCACCTGCTCGGTGGTCAGGCCGGAGGCCACTTGCGTCGTCGTCAGCGCGACCACCTGCGTCGTCGTCAAGGCAGCCAGATCCGCCGTCTCCAGAGCCGCCACCTGGGCCGTCTTGAGCGCCGCGATTTGCGCCGTCTTCAGCGAAGCCGCCTGCTCGGTGGTCAGCGCCACCACTTGCTCGGTGCTCAGGCTAGCCGCTTGCGTCGTCGTCAGCCCGGTCAACTGGGCCGTGCTGAGGACCACCAGGTCTTCCGTTTGCAGGGCCTGGACATTGGCCGTCGTCAAGGCGGCAAGCTGCGCCGTCAGCAGGCTGGCCGCCTGCGTCGTGGTCAGCGCCACGACCTGGTCGGTGGTCAAGCCGCCAGCGATCTGCGCCGTCTTCAGGGCCACCAGTTGGCTGGTCTTGAGGGCGACCAGTTGATCGGTGGTCAGGCCCAGGGAAATCTGCTCCGTGGTCAGCGCCCCGACCTGCGTCGTGGTCAGGGCCACCAGATCGGTCGTTTCCAAGGCCGCCACTTGCTCCGTGGTGAGCGCCGCGAGTTGCGCCGTCTTCAGCGCGGCGGCCTGGGCGGTGGTCAGCGCCACCACCTGCTCGGTGGTCAGGCTGGCGGCCTGCGCCGTCGTCAGCCCATTAAGCTGGAGCGTGGTCAGCGCCGCCAGATCTTCCGTTTGCAGGGCCTGGACATTGGCCGTCGTCAAGGCGGCAAGCTGCGCCGTCAGCAGGCTGGCCGCCTGCGTCGTGGTCAGCGCCACGACCTGATCGGTGGTCAGGCCGGCGGCGATCTGCGCCGTCCGCAAGGCGACCAATTGGCTGGTCTTGAGGGCCACCAGTTGGTCGGTGGTCAGGCCGAGGGAAAGCTGCGCCGTGGTCAGAGCGGCAACCTGTGCCGTCGTCAACACCGCCACCTCATCCGTCTCGAGAACCGCGACTTGCGCCGTGGTCAGCGCCGCCACTTGCACCGTGGTCAGCGCCGGGGCCTGCGTCGTGGTCAGGGCAACGACCTGCTCCGTGGTCAGCTTGGCGACCTGGCTAGTCGTCAGGCTGGCCGCTTGCGCCGTGGTCAGCGCGGCGACTTGCTCGGTGGTCAGGCCGAGGCTCAACTGCGTGGTGGTCAGGGCGACCAGTTGCGCCGTCTTCAGGGCCGCCACATCGGCGGTCTGCAGGGCGGCCAGTTGATCCGTGGTCAGCTCCACGAGCTGGGCGGTTCTCAGCGCCGCCGTCTGGGCCGTGGTCAGGGCAACGATCTGCTCGGTGGTCAAGCCGCTGGCCACTTGCGTCGTGGTCAGGGCGGCGATTTGCGCCGTGGTCAGGGCCGCCAGGTCGGCGGTTTCGAAGGCCGCCACCTGCTCGGTGCTCAGCGCCACGACCTGAGCCGTCTTGAGGGCGGCACTCTGGGCCGTGGTCAGGGCGGCAATCTGCTCGGTGGTCAGACCGGAGGCCACTTGCGTGGTCGTCAGCGCGCCCACCTGGAGCGTCGTCAATGCCGCCAGATCCGCCGTCTCCAGGGCCGCGACCTGCGCCGTGGTAAGCGCCGCAAGTTGCGCCGTGGCGAGCGCCGCGGCCTGCTCGGTGGTCAGCGCCACCACTTGTTCGGTGGTCAATTTGGCCGCTTGCGTCGTCGTCAGCCCAGCCAACTGGGCGGTGGTCAGCGCCGCCAGATCTTCCGTCTGCAGGGCCTGGACATTGGCCGTCGTCAAGGCGGCGATCTGTGCCGTCCTCAGACTGGCCGCCTGCGTCGTGGTCAGCGCCGCGACCTGGTCGGTGGTCAGGCCGGCGGCGATCTGCGCCGTCCGCAGGGCCACCAACTGGCTGGTCTTCAAGGCCACCAACTGGTCGGTGGTCAGCCCCAGGGAGATCTGTTCCGTGGTCAGGGCCGCGATCTGGGCCGTGGTCAAGGCCGCCAGATCGGCGGTTTCCAAGGCTGCCACCTGCTCGGTGAGGAGCGCCGCAAGCTGTGCCGTCTTCAGCGCAGCAGCCTGCTCGGTGGTCAGCGCCACCACTTGTTCGGTGGTCAGACTGGCGGCTTGCGTATTCGTCAGGCCGCCCAATTGGGCCGTGGTCAGCGCCGCCAGATCTTCCGTTTGCAGGGCCTGGAGATTGGCCGTCGTCAAAGCGGCAATCTGCGCCGTCAGCAGGCTGGCCGCCTGCGTCGTGGTCAGCGCCGCGACCTGCTCGGTGGTCAAGCCGGCGGCGACCTGCGCCGTCTTCAGGGCCACCAACTGGCTGGTCTTCAACGCCACCAGTTGCTCCGTCGTCAGCCCCAGAGAAATCTGCGTCGTCGTCAGCGCACCGACTTGCGCGCTGGTCAGGGCGGCAACATCGTTGGTTTCGAGGGCGGCGACCTGGGCCGTGGTCAGCGCGGCGACCTGCGCCGTCTTCAGCGCGGCGGCCTGGGCCGTGGTCAGGGCGGCGATCTGTTCGGTGGTCAGACCTTGCGCGATCTGCGCCGTCTTGAAGGCGGCGACCTGGCTGGTCTTGAGGGCCGCCAGATCATTGGTTTCGATGGCGGCGACCTGGCTTGCGGTGAGTGCGGCGACCTGGGCCGTGGTCAGGCTGGAGGCCTGCTCGGTGGTCAGGGCGACGATCTGTTCGGTGCTCAGACCGAGTGCCACCTGGTTCGTCGTAAAGGCGGCGACCTGGGCCGTGGACAAGGCAGCCACTTGCCCCGTGGTCAGGCCGAGAGCGATCTGCTCGGTGGTCAGGGCGACGATCTGGGCGGTCTTGAGGACCGCCAGGTCATCGGTTTCGATGGCGGCGATCTGCGTCGTGGTCAGCGCGGCAACCGGAATGGCAGCCAGACTGAAGACTTGGGCGGTGGTCAGGGCGACGATCTGATCGGTCGTCAGGGCAGCGATCTGCGCCGTCTTCAGGGCGGCGATCTGGGTGGTCTTGAGGGCCTGCAAATCGGTGGTTTCGAGCGCCGCCACCTGCGTCGTGGTGAGCGCCGCAATCTGGGCCGCGGTCAGACTGGAAGCCTGGGTCGTGGTCAGCGCCACCACCTGGTCGGTACTCAGGCCAAGGGCCACCTGGGCCGTCGTCAGGCCGATCAACTGCTCGGTCTTCAAGGCGGCCAGATCTTCCGTTTCAATGGCCTGGACATTGCTCGTGCTGAGGGCGGCCAATTGCTGCGTCGAGAAAGCCCGGATCTGGGTCGTACTCAGGGCGACCACCTGCTCCGTGGTCAGCCCTTTGGCGATCTGGTTGGTGGTCAGCGAGGCGACTTGCGCGGTTCCCAGCGCGGCGACCTGCTCGGTCGTCAAGCCGCTGGCGATCTGGGTCGTCGTGAAGGCGGCTACCCGGCCCGTTGCCAGGCTGGCAATATCTTCGGTTTCCAGCGCCGCCACCTGGGTCGTGGTCAGGGCGGCAACCTGGGCCGTGGTCAGGCCGGAGCGCACCTGGCTCGTCGTCAGGGCGACGATCTGTTCGGTACTGAGGCCGAGGGCGACCTGCGTCGCGGTCAGCGCGGCAATCTGCCGGGTGGTCAGCGACTGGATTTGCTCGGTCGTCAGGGCGCCCACCTGGAGGGTGGTCAAGACAGCGACCTGGGTGGTTTTCAGCGCCTCGACATCTTCCGTTTGCAAGGCGGCAACGTCTTCCGTTTGCAGCGCCATGAGTTGTGCCGCAGTCAGGCTGCTGACCTGGGCCGTCGTCAGGGCGACCGTCTGCTCGGTGGTCAAGGCGACGATCTGGGCTGTTTTCAGGGCGGTCAGTTGCGCCGTTTTCAGGGCCTGCACGTCGTCGGTTTCGAGCGCTGCTACCTGGCTCGTCGTCAAGGCCGCCAACTGTGTCGCAGTCAAGGCGGCGGTCTGCGCCGTGGTCAGGGCGACGACCTGCTCGGTACTGAAGCCCTGGGCAATCTGCGCCGTCGTCAAGGCCACCACCTGCGCCGTCTTCAACACCGCCAGATCAGCCGTTTCGAGGGCGGCGACCTGGCTGGTGGTCAGCGCGGCGATCTGGCGCGTCGCCAGATTGGCGGCCTGATCGGTGCGCAGCGCGGCGACTTGATCGGTCGTCCAGCCGACGCTCAGTTGCGCCGTGGTAAAGGCCACCACCTGCGCCGTCGTGAGCGCGACGATCTGGTCCGTGGACAAGCCCTCGGCGATCTGCGCGGTGGTCAGGGCGGCGATCTGGCTGGTCTTGAGGGCAGCCAGATCCTCGGTTTCAATCACGGCCACCTGCGCCGTGCGCAGGGCCACCAGTTGTTGCGTGGTCAGGGCGGCAATCTGGGCCGTTCCCAAAGCGACCACTTGATCGGTCGTCAGTCCGTTCGCGACCTGATTGGTGGTCAGCGCAGCGACCTGGGCGGTCGTCAGGGCAGCCATCTGGGTCGGCGTCAAGCCGAGGGCCACTTGCGTCGTCGACAAGGCCGCCAGGGCCGCCGTCTTGAGGGCGGCAACATCGGTCGTTTCGAAAGCGGCCAGTTGTTCGGTGCTCAGCACCACCGCCTGCCCCGTGGTCAGCGCCTGCGCCTGCTGCGAGGTCAGGGCGGCAATTTGCGCCGTGCTCAGGCCCTGCGCCACCTGGGTGGTCGTCAGGGCGGCGATCTGCGCCGTCCGCAAGGCCGCGATGTCATCGGTTTCGAGGGCGCCCAACTGGGTGGTGGTCAGCGCCACTCCCTGGGTCGTCGCCAGATTCGCCGCTTGCGTCGTCGTCAGCGCCACCAGTTGATCCGTGGTCAAGCCTTGCGCCACCTGCGTCGTCGTCAAGGCCTGGACCTGTGTCGTCTTCAGCACCACCACATCGTCGGTTTCGACGGCCGCCACCTGCGTCGTCGTCAAGGCGGCAATTTGTGCTGTCTTCAGGTTACTGACCTGGGCAGTGGTCAGGGCGACCACCTGCTCGGTGGTCAGGCCGAGCGCCACCTGGTTCGTCGTCAACGCCACGACCTGCGTCGTGGTCAGGGCCGCCAGATCTTCCGTCTGCACCGCGGCGACCTGCGCCGTGGTCAGCGCGGCCACCTGCCGGGTGGTCAGATTTGCCGCCTGCGTCGTGGTCAATGCGGCAACCTGGTCGGTGCTCAGGCCGAGCGCCACCTGGTTGGTGGTCAACGCGGCAACCTGGGCCGTGCCCATGGCCACCAGTTGATCGGTGGTCAGGCCGCCATTGACTTGTGCGGTCGTCAAGGCAGCAATCTGCCTGGTCTGCAGGGCCACCAGATCTTCGGTCTGCAGCGCCGCCAGATTGTCGGTCGACAAGGCGGCGATCTGCGCCGTCTTCAGGTTGCTCGCCTGATCGGTGGTCAGCGCCACCACCTGCTCCGTCGTCAGGCCGAGCGCCACCTGGTTGGTGGTCAATGCCACGACCTGCGTCGTGGTCAGGGCCGCCAGATCTTCCGTCTGCACCGCGGCGACCTGCGCCGTGGTCAGCGCGGCCACCTGCCGGGTGGTCAGATTCGCCGCCTGCGTCGTGGTCAGCGCGGCCACCTGGTCGGTGCTCAGGCCAAGCGCCACCTGGTTGGTGGTCAGCGCGGCGACCTGGGCCGTGCCCATGGCCACCAGTTGTTCCGTGGTCAGGCCGCTATTGATTTGCAGCGTGGTCAGGGCAGCGACTTGCGCCGTTTTCAGCGCCGCCACGTCAGCGGTCTGCAGGGCTGCCACGTTGTCAGTCGACAGCGCCGCGACCTGGGCAGTCCTCAAGTTGCTGGCCTGCTCGGTGGTCAGGGCGACCACCTGCTCGGTGGTCAGGCCGAGCGCCACCTGGTTGGTGGTCAGGGCGGTAACCTGGGAGGTTTTCAGGGCGGCGAAATCGGCCGTTTCGATCGCCGCGACTTGCGTCGTGGTCAGAGCGGCGACCTGGTTGGTCGTCAGGTTGGCGGCCTGCAGCGTAGTCAGCGCGGCAATCTGCTCGGTGCTCAGGCCGAGCGCCACCTGGTTGGTGGTCAGCGCCGCGACCTGGGCCGTGCCCATGGCCACCAGTTGTTCCGTGGTCAGGCCGCTATTGACCTGGGTCGTCGTCAAGGCGGCGACTTGCGCCGTCTTCAGCGCCGCCACGTCTTCAGTCTGCAGGGCCGCGACATTGTCGGTCGACAGCGCGGCGATCTGCGCACTCTTCAGATTACTGGCCTGCTCGGTACTCAGGGCAACGACCTGGTCGGTGGTCAGGCCGAGCGCCACCTGGTTGGTCGTCAGGGCGGCGACCTGGGTTGTTTTGAGGGCGGCGAAATCGGCCGTCTCAATCGCCGCGACTTGCGCCGTGGTCAGGGCGGCGACCTGGCTGGTCGTCAGATTGGCGGCCTGCACCGTGCTCAGGGCAGCAACCTGTTCGGTGGTCAGGCCGAGCGCCACCTGATTGGTGGTCAGCGCGGCAACCTGGGTCGTGCCCATGGCCACCAGTTGTTCCGTGGTCAGGCCGCTATTGATTTGCAGCGTGGTCAGGGCAGCGACTTGCGCCGTTTTCAGCGCCGCCACGTCAGCCGTCTGCAGAGCCGCCACGTTGTCGGTCGACAGCGCCGCAATCTGGGCGCTCTTCAGGCTGCTGGCCTGCTCGGTGGTCAGGGCAACGACCTGCTCGGTGGTCAGGCCGAGCGCCACCTGGTTGGTGGTCAGGGCGGCGACCTGGGTCGTCTTGAGGGCGGCGAAATCGGCCGTTTCGATCGCCGCGACTTGCGTCGTGCTCAGGGCGGCAACCTGGTTGGTCGTCAGGCTGGCGGCTTGCAACGTAGTCAGCGCGGCAATCTGCTCGGTGCTCAGGCCGAGCGCCACCTGGCTGGTGGTCAGCGCCGCGACCTGGGCCGTGCCCATGGCCACCAGTTGTTCCGTGGTCAGGCCGCTATTGATTTGCGTCGTCGTCAAGGCGGCAATTTGCGCCGTTTTGAGGGCCGCCACATCCTCCGTCTGCAGGGCCGCCACATTTTCCGTAGACAGCACGGCCAGTTGCGCACTCTTCAGGTTGCTGGCTTGGCTGGTGGTCAGCGCCGCGACTTGCTCGGTGGTCAGCGCCAGCGCCACCTGGTTGGTGGTCAGGGCGGCGACTTGGGCCGTCTTCAGGGCGGCGAAATCAGCGGTTTCAATCGCCGCCACCTGGGCCGTGGTCAGCGCCACCACTTGGTTGGTGGTCAGGCTCGAGGCCTGCAGCGTAGTTAGCGCAGCAATCTGCTCGGTGGTCAGGCCGAGCGCCACCTGATTGGTGGTCAGCGCAGCAAGATCGCGGGTTTCGATGGCCTGAATCTGCTCCGTGGTCAGCGCCGCAACTTGTGCGGTGGAGAGCGCGACGTAATCCGCGGTTCCCAGCGAAACAATTTGAGTAGTGGTCAGCGCAGCGATTTGCGCAGTGGTCATGCCAACTACGATTGAGGCCATGATTGCTTCCTTCCGGGATCATCCACCCGCGAGCAGATTTTTGTTTTATGCGGCCAGCCCGAAAAAATACTCTACGCGCCTGAGCCGCACTCTACGGTACATATCGGCAGCTTTCGGAAAAGCTTTAGGGGAATCCTCTCAAGCCTCCGACACATAGTTCCCGGGCCCGCTTATACAGGGCATCGACGGCCGCCAAGCGGGCGCAAAAAAACCGGCCCGCAGGCCGGTTTCGGTCGACGCCGGGCGACTCAGTTGCCCAACCAGTCGAGCAGCGGTTCCCATTGTTCGAGATCGCGCCGATGACGGCCGCGCGGCGGATCGAAGACGCTCAGGCCGCCAGCGGCAACATTGACGTAGTTCTGCGTATTGCGCAGATAGGTAATGATCGGAATATCGAAATGCTTGAGAAACTCTTCGAGCATGCCCGCCGCCTTGGTGCGCGGATCGACCCGCATGGCGACGATGCCGACCACGCCCTTGCGGCCACGCATTTCGTGGCGGATCGAATTGAGGAAATCCTCGGTTGCCGCCATGTCGAAGACGGAAGGCACCAAGGGCACGACCACCTTATCGACGACACGCAGGTAATCGGACAGCTTGAAGCCCTGGAAACCGGCCGGCGCATCCATCACCACCCAGTCGCTTTCCCGGGGCAGGTTGGCAACCATCTGATTTCCGGCGAAAAACCCGCTGACCGGGGCCATCGCCGGATCCCGGAAGGCCATCCAGCGCAAGGCCGATTGCTGGCGATCGAGATCGCAGAGGGTTACCGAACGTTTTTGATTGGCAAAATAGCCCGATAGATTCGTCGCCAAGGTTGTTTTACCCGCCCCCCCCTTGGGGTTTGCCACCAATACTGCTCGCATAACCCTACCTCCTGAAATTTGTTACGGGATTATATTCGCCGCCGCAAGCGTCGCCCAGAGACATAGAATAGAGGCTTTCGCAGCTAGGAACCCCAACATGGTCAACAAAGTTGCCGGTGATCGCCAAGGCATTCAATCGATCGAGGTCGGCTTTCGCCTGTTAAATGTGATGAGCGCCACCAATCGACCGATGATGTTGCGCGACATCGCCAAGGGCGCCGGCATGCCCGCCGCCAAGGCCCACCGCTACATGGTCAGTTTCATGCGAATCGGCCTGGTTGAGCAGGATAGCGAGAGCGGCCGCTACGATCTCGGCGCCTACGCCCTGACCCTCGGCCTCTCCAGCCTCGGTCGCCTCGACCCGGTGCGCCTGGCCACCCCCATCCTCCAGGAACTCTGCGAAAACATCAACGAAACGGTCGCCCTCGCCGTCTGGGGTACCCATGGCGCCACCATCGTGCGCATTCTCGACGCCGGCGGCCCGGTCACCATCACCCTGCGTGCCGGGACCGTGCTACCGCTCTACAACTCGGCAACCGGCCGGGCTTTTTCCGCCTTCTCCCGCTCGCCGTTCATGAAAAAGATGCTTGACGAGGAACTCCGGCTGGCGGCCGAGGCAAGCGATGTCGCGGTGACCACTATCCGCCGGCAACTGGAAAAATCGCTGAGTGAGATCCGCAGCCACGGGATTTCGCGCGCCACCGGCAGCCTGACCCCGGGGATCAACGGTTTCAGCGCCCCGGTTTATGGCGATACCGGCCTGATGGTCGCCGCCATTACTTCGCTGGGCGCGGTCGGCGAATTCAATGTCGACTGGAACAGTCCGCTCGCTACCGCGATGCGGGAATCGGCGGCGATCCTCTCGCACCGCCTGGGCTATCGCCCGGAGAATGGCCCGCAGGAATAAGCCGGCCAGCCGGAAAAGCATCCGGTACCTGCCCGCTTCCGGCCTCGCCCCGCCCCCGGGCGCCTCGTCAAAAACGCAAACGCCGGAAGACAAAAAACCACCCGCCGGGTGGTTTGCAGAATTATTCCCTTGGTGCCCCCGAACGGAATCGAACCGCTGCCTGATGATTACAAATCAACTGCACGACCTTCATGCTACGGGGGCATCAAGCGGTGGCATTATAGCGGGCTGAAGAGCAACTCTCCACAACGATTTACCACGACACCGCACAGCTATAGGTCATGAGCAACCTAACCAATCCCTCTGAGATCGCCCGCGAAACGCTCCGACTCTTGGCCACTCGTCGGGTCCCCCCGACGCCGGACAATTATTTAACGATTTACCACGAGATCGCCGGCACCACGCCGAACAACAACGCCTTTCCGGAAAAACAGCTACGCTCGCTGACCGCTGCCCTACCCAAAGGCACCCCGGAGCAGTTACGCCTGGCACGGCAACTCGAGGAAGCGGTCAAGAACAGCAACTGGGAAAGTTACCAGGGCCACCTGGCCGATTTCTGCGCCGCGCTGGCAGAGACGCAAAAACTTGCCTGGGCCGAACTGATCAACGATCTGCTGCGGCAATGGGAGGCCAAACACATCGGCCTGACCGTCGCCCGCAAGCGTGAATCGCTGGAACACGTCCTGAAAGGAGCGGGCGCCAGTCAGGAGACCCTGTTTACCCGACTGCAGAATCTGCTCCGCTCGTGGGGCGAAGGGCGCGACAGCCCGGCCGGAGAGAATGCCGCCAGCAACGAAGCGACGGCGGGCGGCGAAGCGGTTGGCAAGTCGCCGCGTCCGGCCAACTCGCCGGCCGAACTCCTGCCCGAAGTCCGCGAACTGTTCGCCTTTACGCTGGAATCGGCGATTGCCACGCAGTTGCTCGAATCACCGCAACTCTCCAGCGACGCCAAGGTCCTGGCCAAGGAAATTCGCAAAGCCATCAGTCTCGACGAATTGCAGAGCATTCTCGGCAAACTCAAGCGCTTTGCCTTCAAGCTGGAATTATTGGCCGAAGACCAGTCCGAATTGCGGCAAAGCCTGCTCAACCTGTTGCGCCTGCTGGTCGAGAACATGACCGAGCTGGTCATGGACGACCGCTGGTTGCTCGGCCAGATCGAGGTGGTCCGCGAGATCATCGACAAGCCGCTGTCCCAGCGCACCATCGACGATGCCGAGCGCCGCCTGAAAGAAGTAATTTTCAAGCAGGGACAACTCAAACAAAGCCTGCAGGAGGCGAAGACGGCGATCAAGCTGATGCTGGCCAGCTTCGTCGACCACCTGGCCAGCTTTGCCGATGCCACTTCCGATTATCACGACAAGATCGAGACCTGCGCCGAGAAAATCAGCGCCGCCAACAATATTTCCGAACTGGAAGCCGTCTTGGGCGAGGTCATGAAGGAGACACGCAATATTCAGTTCAACGCCCAACGCTCCCGGGACGAACTGCGCTCCGCCCAAGATCAGGTTTCGGTGGCCGAGAAAAAAATCAGTCAGCTCGAAAACGAGCTGGAGGAAACCAGCCACCTGATTCGCCACGACCAGTTGACCGGCGCTCTCAACCGGCGCGGACTGGAAGAAACCTTCAGCAAGGAAATCGCCCGCTCCAACCGGCACGAAACCCTGCTCAGCCTGTCCCTGCTCGACATCGACAACTTCAAGAAACTCAACGATTCGCTGGGCCATGATGCCGGCGACCAGGCCCTGATCCACCTGGCCAACATCTGCCGCCAGACCCTGCGTCCGCAAGATACGGTCGCCCGCTTCGGCGGCGAGGAATTCATCCTGCTGCTCCCGGAAACCGGGCTGAACGATGCGGCGAAGACCGTCACCCGCCTGCAGCGCGAGCTGACCAAACGCCTCTTCCTGCATAACAACAACAAGGTTCTGATCACGTTCAGCGCCGGTGTTACCGAGTTCCGGGCCGAGGACGACCAGGCCAGCGCCATCAAGCGCGCCGACGAAGCCATGTACCGGGCCAAGCAAAGCGGCAAGAACCGGGTCGTCACGGCGCCCTGACCGCATGCCCGGCCACCTCGACAAGCTGTCCGCCCTCCTGCTGCAACTTGCCGCCGCCCCCCAGGATGGCCGGATCTGGTGCGAAGTCGGCTTCACCTATCTGCAGATCTTCGAAATCCAGGAAGCCCTGGAGACCTTTATCAGCGCTCGCCAACTGGCGCCACAACTGGCCGCGGCCCATTACGGCGAGTCGATCGCCCGCTTCCAGTTCGGCGACCATGCCGGCGCCATGGCCTGCCTGGAAACCGCCATGCAACTGGCGCCCGCCGAGCAGTCGCTGTTTTCGGCCTATGCTCATCTCTGCGCCGCCAGCGACCAGCCACCGGCCGTCGTTTTCGCAGCCTACCGCGCCTGGGCCGACCGTTTTGCCGAACCGCTGCGCCCGCACCAGCGGCCGGCCAGGCGCCAACGCCGCGCCGGCGAGCCGGTGCGCATCGGCTACCTGTCGGCCGACTTGCGCCAGCACGCGCTGCTGAGTTTCTTCGCGCCGGTGCTCGAACACCATGACCGGCAACGTTTTTCCCTGATCGCCTTCAGTTCCGGCCGGGCCGACCCACTGACCGCAGAGATCCGCCGGCGCTTCGATGACTGGCACGACATCGGCCAGCTCTCCGACCACGCCGCCGCCGACCTCATCCGCCAACAGGAGATCGACGTTCTGGTCGATCTCTCCGGCCATACCGACGGCAGCCGCCTGCTCACCCTGGCCCGGCAACCCGCCGCCGTGCAATTCACCTGGTACGGTTACAACAGTACGACCGGGAGCCGCAGCATCGATTACCGGCTGACCGACGCCAGCATGGACCCGCCCGGCAACGAACAATGGTCTACGGAAACCCTGCTCCGCCTGCCCGCCTTCGCCGCTTATGCCCCGCCGGCCGAAGCCCCGCCGGTCGCGACACTACCCGCCGACCGCCGGGGATACGTCACCTTCGGCTCACTGAACAATCCGCAAAAACTGACCGGAGCGACGCTGGCCGCCTGGGCCGCCATACTTCGCCGACTGCCCACGGCCCGCCTGCTGCTGATCGGCCCCCACGCCCCGAGCGCGGCGCCCGACGTCGGCGCGCAACTACGGCAGCGACTGGCAGCCAGCGGCCTCCCGACGGAACGGGTCGAACTGCTGCCGCGCCAGGATTTCCCGGCCTTTCTGCAACTCGGCGAACGGGTCGACATCGCCCTCGAACCCTTCCCGCTCTCCGGCGCGGTCACCACCTGTCATGCCCTGTGGATGGGGGCCATCCCCATCACCCTGAGCGGAGTCCTGCCGAACACCCGCGCCGCCGCCGCCATCCTCTGCGCCGCCGGACTCCCCGAGCTGATCGCCGCCGATCGCGAGGCTTACGTCGAGCTGGCCTGCCAACTGGCGACCGATCATCGCCGCCTGCGGCAACTGCGCGCCGACCTCCGCGAGCACCTCGCCGGCAGCCGCCTGCTCGACCATGGCGGCCATGTCCGCGCCCTGGAAGAGGCGTATCTCTCAGCACTCAACGAAAGCCCACCGCCATGTCCCTGAGTGCCGACCAACACCTGGCCCGTGGCCGCCAGCTCCTCAACGACGGCCAGCCCGGCGCGGCCATCCGCGACTACCTGGCGGCCAACGCCCTGCAACCGGCAAACCCGCAGGCCGCCCTCGGCCTCGGCATGGCCTTGAGTCTGGCCGGCCGCCATGGCGAAGCGCGCATCGCCCTCGAACACGCCCTCACCCTGGCCCCCGAAAATTCCGACTACGCCTTCGCCTTGGCCGAAGCGCACAAACGGGCCGGCAATCGCGGCACGGCCGAAAAAATTTACCGGCAAATCCTGCACTTCGAGCCGCAGCACCTGATGTCGGCGCACAACCTCGGCGCCCTGCTCTATGACGAGGAACGCTTTGCCGAGGCCGCCGAACGCCACCTGGCCACCCTCAACGACCATCCGGCATCGATCGCCACCTGGCGCGACCTCGGCCAGTCGCTGATCGCCGCCGGCCGGCTGGAAGATGGCATCACCACCCTGGAAATCGCCGACCAAACCTTCCCCGACGACCGCGAGACCCGCTTCGCCCTCGGTCTCGCCTACCTGCGCAATGAGGAATGGAGCAAGGGTTGGCCGCTTTATGAAGCCCGCTGGCAAGCTGGCGAACAATCGCCAACGCCTCCCGGCACGGCCTTCTGGGCCGGTCAGCCGCTGACCGGCAAACACCTCGTCATCACCCGCGAACAGGGTTTCGGCGACAACATCATGTTCGTCCGCTACCTTCCCCACCTGGCCCGGGAAGCCGCCCACATCACCTTGCTCCCCCCCGCCCCGCTGGCCATCCTGTTCGCCGAAAGTTTCAGCCAGCTCGGCAATGTCAGTATCGTCACCACTCCCGCCGCCGTACCGGCCGCCGATTTCTGCACCGCCATCGGTGCGCTGCCCGGCCATTGCCTCGCCCGCGGCCTGAGCGCGCCACCCTGTCTGATACCCTACCTGCGGACGCCGCCGGAACGCCTGAGCGCGGCCCGCCAGGCCCTGCAGCGCCGGGCCCCGGAAGCGGGCCAGAAACTCGGCCTGGTCTGGCGCGGCAACCACGGCTATGGCGCCGACCGTCAGCGCTCCCTGGCCCTGGGCGAACTGCTCGGCCAACTGCCGACGGCCGGCGTGCGCTATTTCAATCTGCAACTGGGTATCAACGCCAACGAACGCCGCCTGCTAAACGACGCCGGCGTGTTCGACCTGAGCGCCGAAATCTCCGGTTTCCACGACACTGCCGCCTGGCTTGGCGCGCTCGACGGTCTGCTCTGCGTAGACACCGCGATCGCCCACCTGGCCGGCGCCCTCGCCCGGCCGACCCGCCTGCTCGGGCGCCGGGAAGGCGAATGGCGCTGGGGACGGGCGCAAGATGGCCGGGCCTGGTATACCACGCTGTTTCCAGGCAAAATCGGCGAGGCTGCCCTCTTCGACCATGGCGCAACTATTGCTTTTCCCCAGAACAATTAAATTTCCGACCCGGGCGCATCCACCATGATCAACGTCACCCAACCCTACCTCCCCCCTCTTGAGGAGTTCCAGCCCTACCTGGAGGAAATCTGGAAAAACAAATGGGTGACCAATAACGGCCCCTTTCACCACCAACTGGAGGCGGCCCTCACCGAGTACCTGGGCGTCCCCCACATCTCGCTGCTCGCCAACGGCACCCTCGCCCTGCTTACCGCGTTGCAGACGCTGCGCATCAGCGGCGAAGTGATCACCACTCCGTACTCCTTCGTCGCCACCAGCCACGCGCTGATCTGGAACACCTTGAAACCGGTGTTCGTCGATATCGACCCGCTGACCCTGAACATCAACCCGGACAAGATCGAGGCCGCGATCACGCCGCAGACCACCGCCATCCTGCCCGTGCATTGCTATGGCACGCCCTGCGACAGCCGCCGCATCGGCGAGATCGCCGACGCCCATGGCCTCAAGGTGATCTACGATGCGGCCCACGCCTTCGCCGTTCGGCAGCATGGCAAAAGCATTCTCCGCCACGGCGACCTGTCGGTCCTCAGCTTTCACGCGACCAAGGTTTTCAACACCTTCGAGGGGGGCGCCATCGTCTGTGGCGATGCCAAGAGCAAGAAGCGGATCGACAGCCTGAAAAACTTCGGTTTTGCCAACGAGGTTACCGTCACCGCCCCCGGCATCAACGGCAAGATGAGCGAAATCAACGCCGCCTTCGGCCTGCTCCAGCTCAAGCATATCGCCGCCGCCCTCGCCCGCCGCCAGCAGATCGACGCCCGCTACCGCGCGGCACTCGGCGATCTGCCCGGACTGGCCTGCCTGCCGCAAATGCCCGACACCACGTCGAACTACTCCTATTTCCCGGTCCTCATCAAGACCGGCTACCCGCTGACCCGCGACCAGCTTTATCAGCACTTGCGGGCCCAGGACATCATGGTCCGCCGCTACTTCTACCCGCTGATCAGCGAATTTTCCGTCTACAAGGGCCTGGCATCGGCGGCCCGCAGCAATCTGCCGGTCGCTACCCAGGTTTCCCGCGAGGTCTTGTGCCTGCCCCTCCACCCCACCCTTACCGACGACGAAGTCGATCTGGTCATCGACCTGGTGCGCTCGCCCAAGAAAGCCGCCTGAGGTCGCCATGCCCCCCGCCAAACTGATCATCTACGGTAACGGCCAGATGGCCCGCATGTTCCTCCACTTTGCCCGGAGCGAGTTCGCCGTTGTTGCCTTCACCGTCGATCGTCCGGTGATCACCGAGACGACGATCGAGGGGCTGCCGGTCATCGCCTTCGACGAAATCGAAAAGCACTTTCCGCCGAATGAACACTGGCTGATCACCGCCGTCGGCTTTCTCGAAATGAATCGCCTGCGGGCCCGCAAATACCAGGAGGGTCTGGCCAAGGGGTATCGCTTTGCCAATTACATCCACCCGTCCGTGGTGCGCCACCCGACCCTCGTTCTCGGCGACAACAACGTGATCCTCGACCATGTCGCGATTCACCCCTACAGCCGACTGGGCAGCGGCACCTTCATCTGCAGCAACGCCTCGATCGGCCACGGCTGCGACATCGGCGACAACTGCTGGATCAATTCCGGGGTCTCGATCGGCGGCGAAACCCGGGTCGGCGATGGCTGTTTTCTCGGCATCAACGCCACGCTCAGCGACAACATCAGGCTCGGCGAACACTGTTATATCGGTGCCAACACCCTGGTTACACGCAGCACCGAAGCGAACGAAGTCTATATTTCCGCCGCCGGCGAGCGCTTTCCGCTAAATAGCGAAGCCTTCCTGAAATTCATCACCCGCCCCACCGCCTGACGCCATGCCCGACCAACAACATTCCGCCCCGATCTACCAGCGTTTCCGGCAAGCCGCGGTCAACCACCCGGCCAAGCTGGCCCTGGTCGTCGGCGAGCATCACCTGACCTACCGCACCCTCCTGGCGGAGGTCGATGCCCTGGCTGCCGGCCTGAGCGCCGCCGGCATTGGTGCCGGCCAGCACATCGGTGTCGTCCTGCCCAACTGCCCGGAATTTGTCCTGCTCCTGCTGGCCGGCGCCCGGCTCGGTGCCGTCATCGTGCCCCAGAGCCTGGGCCTGGCCGCCGAGGCGCTGGAAAACACCTTCCGTGCCGCCGAGGTCCGCCACCTGATCGTCTGGAGCGGGGCCGCCGGCAGTCTCAGCGCCGGCACCCTGGCCCTGGCCGAGGCCGGGGTCCGCCTCGTGGTCGGCCCGCCGCGCCCGGCCTGGACCTCCCTGGCCGAAGTCAGCGCGGCCGGCCGCGCCGCCCCCCTGGCGGCACCGCAACTGGCGGGCGAACTGCCCTACCTGATGGTGCTGACTTCCGGCTCGACCGGCCAGCCCAAACCCATCCTGCTCAGCCAACGCACCAAGATACTGCGCGCCGAAGCGGCCATCGCACTGTACGGAGTGAGCGCCGCCGATGTCACGCTGGCCGCGACACCGCTCTACCACTCGCTGGCCCAGCGCCTGGTCCTGATTCCCCTGCTGACCGGCGGCACCAGCGTCCTGATGGAGCATTTCACGCCGGCCACCTGGATCGACACGGCCCGCCGCCATGCCGTCAGTTTCTCGATCGCCGTTTCGTCGCAACTCAAGCAGATCCTCGACCAGTTGCTGGCCGGCGCCCAGCCCCTGCCCGCCCTGCGCTGCCTGGTGTCGTCCTCCGCCCTGCTCGACGAGACCACCAAGAGTCGCCTGCTCGACCACCTGAAGTGCGAATTCCACGAATGCTATGGCGCTTCCGAAATCGCCATTGCCACCAATCTCTCGCCGAGCGCGGCGGCCCGCAAACTCGGCTCGGTCGGCACGGCCATTCCCGGGACCGAACTGATCATCGTCGATGCCGACGGCCAGGCACTGCCCTCCGACCGCACCGGGGAAATCGCTTGCCGCACGCCGATGCTCTATAGCGGCTATTACGCGCAGCCCACCATCACCGCCGCCAGCCTGAACCGCGATGGCTATTTCCGGACCGGTGATCTTGGTCGCCTGGATAGCGAAGGCTTTCTCTACTTTCTCGGCCGCCGCAAGGACATCATCATCACCGGCGGCGTCAATATCTACCCCAAGGACATCGAGGATGTCATCGCCAGCCACCCGGCGATCAAGGAATGCGCAGCCATCCCGGTAATTGATGACGACCTCGGCGAAGTGGTCGGGGTGGTGATCGCCTTCGCCGACCCCGAGCATCCGCCCGCCCTGCGCGACATCCAGCGGCTATGCATGCAGCGGCTGGGCGACTTCCAGCAGCCACGCCGTTTTTTCGTCGTCCCCGAACTACCGAAGAACGCCATGGGCAAGCTGGACAAGCCGAGCCTGCGGCAAACCTATTCCACCCAGAAAAATACGGGATAAGCATGGCCCACACCTATATTCCCCCCTTGCGCCTCGGCTTCATCGGCGGCGCCCTGAACTCGGCGGTGGGTTACACCCACTTCAACTCCAGCCGTCTGGATGGTCATTTTCGGGTCGATTGCGGCTGCTTCAGCCGGCATGCCGAGCCCAACGACGCCTCCGCCGACACCTATGGCATCGCCGCCGGGCGCAGCCATGCCAGTTGGCAGGAATTGCTCGACAAGGAAAAAGGCCATCTCGACGCCATCGTCGTCCTCACCCCGACGCCCGACCACAGCCCCATCGTCATTGCCGCCCTCGACGCCGGCTACGCGGTCATCAGCGAAAAGGCGTTGGCCGTCTCGAGCGCCGAATGCCGTGCCATCGGCGACGCCGTGCAGCGCAACCACGGCTTCCTGGCCGTCACCTACAACTACTCCGGTTACCCCATGGTGCGCGAACTGCGTCGCCTGATCGCCGACGGCAGCCTCGGTCAGCTCCAGCAGATCCACATCGAGATGCCGCAGGAAGGCTTCCTGCGCCAGGCGGCGGCACCCCAGGCCTGGCGCCTGAAGGATTACCAGGTGCCGACGGTATCCCTCGATCTCGGCGTCCATGTTCATCATCTGGTGCACTTCCTGACCGGCGGCAAGGCGCCGCTCGAAGTGGTCGGCGACCACAGCACCTATGGCCAGTTCCCCGGGGTCATCGACAACGTGTACTGTCTGGCCCGCTACGCTGACGACCTGCGGGTCCAGACCTGGTACGGCAAGACCGCCCTCGGCTACCGTAACGGCCTGCGCATCCGCGTTTTCGGCAGCCTCGCCAGTGCCGAATGGTTCCAGATGGAACCCGAAGACCTCCGCCTCAGCCAGGCCGATGGCCGCCATATCTTGCTCGACCGCGGCTCGAGCGATGCCGATGTGGCCCGCCAACTGCGCTACAACCGCTTCAAGCCCGGGCACCCGTCCGGCTTCATCGAAGCCTTCGCCAACCTCTACGCCGACATCGCCGAGCACCTGCGCCACTACCAGGCGGGACAACCCGCCCCCAACGACTTCGTCTACGGGGCCAGACAGTCCGAAGAGGGCCTGCGTTTCCTCGAAGCGATCGCCCGCTCGGCCGCCAGCAAGACCTGGCAAACCGTCTGAGTTCCCTTAAACCGCCTGTTTTTCGCCCCGCGCCATGACCGACACCATTCGCCAGTTCATCATCCAGCTACTCCTCGAAAAAGGACCGCTCCCGAGCGCCACGCCGATCGGCGATTATAGCTACCTGGACAGCGGTCATATCGACTCCCTCGCTTTCATCAAGTTCGTTTTCCGTCTCGAGGAACAGTTTGGCATCCAGTTGGCGGAAAGCGACATCGTCAGTCCGCGAATCCGTACCGTCGATGGCCTCGCCGGGCTCATCGCCGAACGCTTGGCGCACTGAACCGGCAGCCATTTCCCGCGCCATGGCCCGGTTATTCTCCGTCATCATTCCCGCCTATAACGCCGCCGACAGCGTTGCGACCGCCGTGCGCAGCGCGTTCGGACAAACCGGCATCACCCCGGACGCGATCGAAGTCATCGTTGTCGACGACTGTTCGACGGATGGCACGGCCGCTGTCCTCGCCGCGCTGGCCGCCGCGCACCCTGAACTGCGCCGGGGACGCACCCCGAGCAACGGTGGCCCCGGCGCCGCCCGCAACATCGGCCTCGATCTGGCGCGCGGCGACTGGCTGCTCTTCGTTGACAGCGACGATCAACTGGCCCCCACGGCGCTGGCGCAGCTACAGCAGTTGCTGCTCGCCGAGGCCGACGAGGCGCCGGAGGCCATCGGTTTCGACTGGTGTTTTCTGCCGCCGGCCGGCGCTCCGCTGCCCGACACGGGCCGGCGCCGCGACCGGGCCGACCTCGACCGCCCCCGCGGCGAGATGCTCCGCCGCTACCTGCGCCTGCAGATGGATGGTTCGGTCATCTACACGGCCATTCGTCGCTCTCTGGTCAGCGCCCATGGACTGCGCTTCGCCGCCGGCTACCACGAGGACGTCGATTTCATTTTCAAGGTGTATTGGCACGCCGGCCGCATTGCCTACCTCGACAGCGTCCTCTATTTCAAGCAACAGCGGGCGGCATCCATCGTCAACACCATCTCCGTCCGCCATCTGCAGGGATTCATCCGGGCCTGGGGAGAAATCGCCGCCTTTATCGCAGCCGAGGCCCCCGCGCGCTGGCCGGAGCTGCTGCCCGACTGGCAGCGCGGCCTGAGCGCGGTGATCGCCACCCGCCTGCGCGAAATCTTTCGCCGTACCAGTTCAGCGGAAACCGCCGCCCCCCTGTATGCTGCCCTCCATCGCCTACTCGCCACGCTGCCGGCGCCACCGGCCACTGGTGCAGGTCGGCCGCCGACCCAGTACGAACACATCACCGACTATTTCCTGCCCCTGATGGGCACTCCCGCCATCGATCCCGAAACCGCGGCGACTCAACTCAGCCGTTTCCTGGAGGACACCGTGACCAAGACCTGGAGTTGCATCGACCTCCACCATTCGGTCTTTCTCGCCCCGAACCAGGTACGCACCTGTTGCAAGCGCTTCTTCGTAGCCGGCCAGATGCGCGGCGACGTGCCGCTGCTCGACAGCCCGCCGCAGAACGTCAGCGCGGCCAGCATCCGGCAGGCCAAGCAAGCGCTCCACGAGCGGATCAACAAGGGCGAAGCCACACCCTGCACCGGCTGCCCGTTCATGGAATTCAAGGAATGGGGGCGGCTCGACCGGCTGGATATCCGCTACCTGTCGCTGGAATACCATTCGGTGTGCAATCTCAAATGCACGTATTGCAGCGACACCTATTACGGCGGCCTGCCGCCCCAGTATGCCATCGCCCCCCTGATCGACGAGTTGCTCGCCGGGCGGGCGCTCGACGCCTGTCATACCATCGTCTGGGGGGGCGGCGAACCGGTCGTCGACAAGCACTTCACGCCACTCATCGAGAAACTGGCAGAACGCCTGCCGCAGGCCGGCCAGCGGGTGCTGACCAATGCCGTGAAATACTCGAAGACGGTCGAACGGCTGCTCGGCACCGGCCAGGTCGCCGTGACGACCAGTATCGACGCCGGTAGCAGCCGGACCTTCGACCTCGTCCGCGGCAAGGCCAAGCTGCGCAATGTGCTGAACAACTTGACGAAATACGCCGCCATAGCATCGGAACGGGTCACCGTCAAATACATATTCACCGCCGACAATCACGCTCTCGACGAAGTCCGCGGCTTCGCCGGGTTGATCACCGAACACCGACTGACCGACTGCAATTTCCAGATCAGTTCCGACTTCAAGGAAGAAGCCGTTTCGCCAACCGTCGCCCTGGCCATGATCGTCATGTACGGCCTGCTAAGCCGGGCCGGCTGTCAGGTCATCTTCTTCGATGACCTGCTGCGCCATCGCTTGAGCGACATCCTGGCCGGGCACGAGGTGGAAATCCGTGCCCGCTTGGCCGCTCTCGGCCTGGCCGACAGCCTCGCCGATCCCGCCGCCTACCCGGCCGTGATTATCTGGGGTGCCGGCTGGCAGGCGCGCTACCTGCTCGAACGGGCCGCCTTCTTCAAGCGGGTCGAAGTCGCCTTCTTCGTAGACCAGACGCCGGCCAAAATCGGCACCACCTATTTCGACCGTCCGGTCCGCCCGCCGACCGCCCTCTGTGACTCCGAACTACCCGTCGTCATCGCCGCCGCCCAGGGTTTCCCGGCCATTTACCGGAATTTTCTGGACCTCGGCATCGCCCGCCAACGCCTGATCCGCCAACTGATCCTCTGAACAACGAACACCCATGGCCGCTACCCGACTGCTTATTTTTCCCCTTGATCTCGACGACGCCACACCAGTTATCCGGGTCGCCGCCGCCCTCGGCGTCGAAATCGTCGGCGCCAGTTCCGCCATGAGCGGACCGGGCGACCGGGCGGTCGATCACTTCATCCACTTGCCCTTCGTCACCGATCCCGCCTTCGCAGCGGCGTTTCGTGCCGCTTGCGAGAAATTCGCGATCAGCACCGTCTTCGCCCCCCACCAGGGCGTCTGGCGACACCTTGAGAAGCTGCGCCAGACAGCGGCCGCCGAACCCCCCTTTGAATTGTGCAGACCGGACCCCTTCACTGCCACCTGGCAGTTGTTTTCCCCGCACGAAGAGTGGGCGGCGACAGCCCTCTCCAGCCGTACCCCGCAATGGATCGGCGGGCCGCTCCTGCACCCGCCCCTGAGCCGCAGTTGCTACGCCGCACTGCACCGGCAGTTTCTCAATACGCCGGGGCAGTGCGACGAGGGCAAACTGCACGCCCTGTGCGATATCGCCCGCCTGCTGCCGGCCGGCGACCTGCTTGAAGTTGGTTGCCTGTATGGTCGATCCGCCCTGGCCCTGGGCTACCTGGCCGGCCGCCACCGGATCGGCCAGCTGATCTGCGTCGATCCCTGGAATACGGCGGAACTGACCGACCAGGGCAAGCAAGCCGCGGTGCTCAATGCCGAACACGTCAATATCGACTTCGAGCGCATTTTCCGTATTTTTATCTCCACTGCCGCACTGCTCGACAACGTCGGCTATATCCGGGCCACCTCCGAGGCCGCCCAACCGCTCTACGAAGTGGCCCGCCGCAACGGCTCGCTGTCCAGCCCGGAACTGGGCAGCATTGCCCTGGCCCCGCACCTCAGCCTGCTGCACGTGGACGGCAACCACCGCTACGACCACGTCAAAAAGGATGTCGAAACCTGGAGCCGGTATCTGACGCCCGGTGGCTGGCTGCTGCTCGACGACTATGTCTGGGCCTTCGGCGACGGCCCCCGGCGGGTCGGCGACGAACTCCTCGATAGCCCGCTCTACGACACCGCCTTCGTCAGCGGCGACACCCTCTTCCTGCGCCGCAGCAGTATGGCCGCCCCTCTCAATATTTCTTGACCGCCCTCCGTTAAAGGCCATCATGGATCATCTGAACCCGAGCGAATACTACCGAGCCGAACGCTCCCCCTATTACATCGTCGCGCCGGACTATCGGGAAGGCTCCTCCGGCATTCGGGTTCTCCATTACCTGTGCCACATCCTCAACCTGCATGGCCAGGAAGCCTATGTTCAAGCGGGCGCCGTCAATGAAGCCCTGTGGGTGCCGCAGCTCGACGAAAAAATCATGCGCCGGCACTACGTCAGCCGGCGCAAGCCCATCGTCATCTATCCCGAAGTCGTGCCCGGAACCCCGCTCGGACTCGGCATCAAGGTTCGCTACCTGCTCAACAAGCCGGGCTTCATTGCCGGCCACAAAGCCTTCGACGACGACGAAATCCTCGTCGCCTATCGCGAGCCCTTCATCGCCGATTCCGGCGCCAAGGACATTCTGCTCCTGCCGGCGTGCGATCCGACCAAGTTCAACCATGAGAATACCGACCCGGCACAACGCCAGGGTCGTTATTTCTTCTATTACCGCCTGCTCAACCGCGGCGGCCAGTTGTTGCCGATCACCGCGGAGGCCAGCGAAATCTCCCCGGCCAAGCATCGCAGCCTGGACGAACTCGCCGCCATTTTCAAAAAGGCGGAACTACTCTACTGCTACGAAGACAGCGCCATCGCCCTCGAAGCCCGGATGTGCGGCTGCCCAGTGGTCTATATCCCGAATCCAACCATGCTCGCGGAGTACCCAACGGACTCTTTCGGCCGCGACGGCGCCGCCTGGGGAACCTCCGACGAAGAAATCGCCCGGGCCAAGGCCACGGTCCATAAGGTCTTGCCGACCTACATGAAACTCTACGGCGACCTCCAGGGTCAGCTCGAACGCTTCGTGGCAATGACCCAGGAAGCCGCTCGCCAAACCCCTTTCGAGGCCTGCTATCCGTCCGCGACAATCAGCCGCAAAGGCTGGCCGGTACTCGCCAGCAACGGCGCACAAGCGCCTCGTTCGGCACTTGAAGACCAGGCCGACCACGAGTATGCGGCCTGGCGCAAGCGCAAATCCCTGCAGGAAATCGATGGCCAACTCCTGGCCGAGCGCATGACCCTGGCCTGGAAGACCCGGCCGCACATCAACATCGTCATCGATCTGCGGGCCAACGAGGCGAATCTGCTGGCCGACACCATCGACAGCCTGGCCACCCAGTGGTATGCCGACTGGCACCTCACCATCGTTTCCGATTTCCCGCCCGCCGACCCGGCACTGGCCGAGTTCGCGCAGATTACCTGGCAGCTCCGCACCCCACTGACCCCCTGGAAGGAAGCCGTCGACAAAGCCATCGCCGGCACGCCCGGCGACTGGCTGCTTATCGTCGAGCCGGGCAACACGCTCGAACCCCATGCCCTCGCCTATCTGGCCGACAGCATCAATCTATATCCGGGGAGTCGCCTGCTCTATTGCGACGAGGACGTCCGCCATGCCGGCGGCGACCTGGGCAGTCCGCGCTTCAAGCCGGATTTCAACGGTGAACTGCTGCGCAGCACCTATTACTTCGGTCCGGCGCTCCTCGTCGAGCGCGCTGCCTTCCTCGCCGCCGGGGGCTGGGGCAGCGATCCGGGCAGCCACCTCTATGATCTGGCTCTGCGCATGCTGGACAATTGCGGCGCCGACAGCATCAAACACGTCAGCGAAGTGCTGCTCCACACCCCGGCCGAAAGCTACCGGGAGATCAATACCGCCGCTGAGTTTACCGCGCTCCACGCCCACCTCGAACGCAATCATGTCGCCGCCGAGACGACCCCGGGTTTCCTGCACGGCACCCAGACCGTGCGCTACAAGGTCATTAACCCAGCCTTGGTCAGCATCATCATTCCCAGCCGCGACCAACCCGGCTATCTCTCCCATTGCGTCGAAAGCCTGCTCCGCCAGACCACCTACCGTAACTGGGAACTGATTTTGGTGGACCATGACACGCGCGACCCCGATGCCCTCGACTACATCGACCAACTGGGCAGTCGCCCGGAAATGGCCGAGCGTCTGCGCTGTGTTCGCACCGGTGGCGATTTCAATTACGCCCGCCTGTGCAACCTCGGGGCCGCCGAAGCCAACGGCCAGTACCTGCTATTTCTCGATAACGATACCGAAATCATCCAGCCCGCCTGGCTCGAGTTGCTGCTCGCCTACCTGCAACAGCCGGGCATCGTCGCCGTCGGCCCCCGCCTATCGAAGCCCGATGCCAATCTCTCCATCATCCAGTCCGGCCCCCGCCTCCTGGGCGTCGGCGGCCTGGCCAGCGGCATGGCCCAGGACAAGACCAACCTCCTTGAACCCGGCTATGGCGGCCGCCTGCAGGTCGCCCAGGAGACGATGGCGCTGACCGGCTCCTGCTTCATGGTCCGCAGCGAAGATTTTCACCGGCTCAAGGGTTTCGACGAGCTCAATACCCCGATCTATGAGCCGGTCCTCGAACTTTGTCTGCGCCTGCGCCAGAACGGCGGCCGCGTGATCTGGACGCCGTGGGTAGACGTCGCCCACCACGGCGGAATTACCCGCAACCGCCTGGAAGCCGACGTGACGAATCGCGTCCGGATGACCGAAACGGCCCTCGCCGAGCGTAACTATTTTTACGCCAAGCATATGGCCAGCCTGGCCAACGACCCGTATTACCATCGTCATCTGTCGCTGCACCAGCCATTTGCCATTGACGCCCACGCCGTTATCGACTGGGACACCCGCTTTCACGACCGCCTGCGTATTCTTGGCCAACCCCTGACCAGCGGCTCCGGCGAATACCGCATGCTTTCCCCCTTCCGTGCCCTGCAAATGGCCGGCCTGGCGCAGACCTGTTTCATCCATCCGGTCGGCCATAAACAACAACGCGTTCTCAATCCCATCGAACTGGCCCGCGCCGCACCGGATGTGCTGATGCTGCAGCAGGCCATCGACGATTTGCAGATCACCCAACTCAAGCAATACCGGCGTTACAACCAAAACGTGTTCATCACCTATGCCGTCGATGACGTCCTGGGCAATCTGCCGAGGAAACACTATCTCTACAACTTCCAGGCCCGCGAAGGCAAATCGCGGATGCGTGAAGGCCTTTCCCATTGTGATCGCCTGATCGCCTCGACGCAGCCGATTGCCGACTATTGCCAAGGCATGATCGACGACATCGTGGTCGTCCCCAATCGGCTGGCGGGCAGCCAGTGGCTGGGCGTGCAAGCGCAGCGCGGCATGGGCAAAAAGCCCCGGGTTGGCTGGGCCGGAGCCCAGCAGCATCTGGGCGACCTAGAGATGATCAAGGAGGTGGTGGAAGCGCTGCATGATGAAGTCGACTGGATCTTTATGGGCATGTGCCCCGATTTCCTCAAGCCTTACGTCGCGGAAGAACACCCTTTCGTGTCATTCGCCGAATACCCGGCCAAACTGGCCGCGCTCAACCTCGACCTGGCGATCGCCCCGCTTGAGCAACACTTCTTTAACGAAGGGAAGAGCAATCTGCGCCTTCTCGAATACGGCATCATGGGCTGGCCCGTGATCTGTACCGACATTTACCCTTACCGAACGAACGATGCTCCGGTCAAACGGGTCGCCAACGAATCCCGGCAGTGGATCAATGCTATCCGCGAACGCATCAATGATCTCGATAGCGCCTATAGTGAAGGTGATGCCTTGCGGGCCTGGGTGCTGAAACACTACATCATCGAGGACCATCTCGATGAATGGCTCGACGCGCTGACCCCGCGCCCAGCCGGCTGACCAAAGCGGCCTGCGGATCGGCAAATATTGCCGCCCCGCGGCCGGCAAAAAAACAGCGCTAAAGTTTTGCCGGAAGCAGACGATAACTCACACAAGGGAAGCAAAAGTCAGACAGCTTCCAGATACCTTAAGGTGCTTTGCACTGTTCGGAACCAGACTGGAGTAAATCATGCCCGCCATCATCAATACCAACGTTGCCTCGCTCAATGCTCAGCGCAACCTGAATTCTTCCCAAAGCACCCTGGCCACTTCCTTGCAGCGCTTGTCCTCCGGTCTGCGCGTCAATAGCGCCAAGGACGACGCCGCCGGCCTCGCCATCGCCACCCGGATGACCGCCCAAAGTCGCGGCATGGCCGTTGCCATCCGCAACGCCAATGACGGTATCTCCCTCGCCCAAACGGCCGAAGGCGCCCTCAGCCAGATCAAGGATCACCTGCTGCGCATGCGCGACCTTTCCGTCCAGGCGGCCAACGTCACCAACACCACTGGCGACCAGGCCCAGCTACAAACTGAATTCAGCCAACTCCAGTCGGAAATCACCCGCATCTATACCAACACTTCCTTCAATGGCCTGAAGATTCTCGACTCGGCGGCTGGCACGCAAACCTTCCAAGTCGGCGCCAATTCCGGCGAAACCGTCGATATCGTTTCCACCGCCATCTCCGGCAGCGCCGTTACCGGGGCGACCGATAGCGCCAGTTCCGTCCTCACCGGTGCCACTGCCTCGGCAGGCGCAGCCGCCGCTTCGACCGCGATCGACAACATCGACCAGGCACTGAGCGCTCTGAACACCGAACGCTCGACCTACGGCGCCGCCCAGTCCCGCTTCGAAGGCATTGTCTCCGTTCTCCAGGTCTCCATGGAAAACCAGAGCGCCGCCGCCAGCCGCATCATGGATGCCGACTACGCTTCGGAAACGGCCAACCTGACCCGCGCCCAGATCCTGCAACAGGCCGGCACCGCCATGCTGGCTCAGGCCAACGCCCTGCCCAACAGCGTCCTGACCCTCCTGCGTTAATCACGCACTGACTAAAGGGTGGCGCCCCGGCGCCACCCAAGCTTGAAAAATCTTGTACGGAGAAGACCATGCCCGCCATCATCAACACCAATGTTGCTTCGCTCAATGCCCAGCGCAACCTGAATTCCTCCCAAAACACCCTGGCCACCTCCTTGCAGCGCCTGTCCTCTGGCCTGCGCGTCAATAGCGCCAAGGACGACGCCGCCGGCCTCGCCATCGCCACCCGGATGACCGCGCAAAGCCGTGGCATGGCCGTCGCCATCCGCAACGCCAACGACGGCATTTCGCTCGCCCAAACGGCCGAAGGTGCGCTCAGCCAGGTCAAGGATCACCTGCTGCGCATGCGCGACATCGCCGTTCAGTCCGCCAACGTCACCAACACCTCCGGTGACCGCGCCCAATTGCAGACTGAATACACCCAACTGACCAGCGAAATCAGCCGGATCTACACCCAGACCAGCTTCAATGGCCTGAAGATTCTCGACACCGACGCCGGCACCCAAACCTTCCAGGTCGGCGCCAACTCCGGTGAAACGGTGGACATCGTGTCAACCAATCTCAGCGGCCTTTACGGCACGGTTTCCGGGACCAGCGTTTCCGGCGACACCGCCGACGTTTCGGCCAATGCTGCGGCAGCACTCACCGCCATTGACGACGCCCTCAATACCCTGAACACCGAACGCTCGACCTACGGCGCCGCCCAGTCCCGCTTCGAAGGCATTGTCTCCGTTCTCCAGGTCTCCATGGAAAACCAGAGCGCCGCCGCCAGCCGCATCATGGATGCCGACTACGCTTCGGAAACGGCCAACCTGACCCGCGCCCAGATCCTGCAACAGGCCGGCACCGCCATGCTGGCTCAGGCCAACGCCCTGCCCAACAGCGTCCTGACCCTTCTGCGCTGATCGCGCAAACTAACCGACGGACGCTTGGCGACAGCACGGCGTCCGTCATATCGAGCGAATTGGAGAAGATCATGCCCGTCATCATCAACACCAGTCGCCCCCTCACAACTCGACAACACTCGACGCTCTGTCCGCACCATACGGCGAACGGGATTCCCGGCTTCGACGACGCAACAAAACCAGTACGCATGAAACAGGCACGCATTTTGCTGAAGCTTGGTACAGCAATGTTCGTCCAGGTCAATGCGCTACCCAACGGTGTCCTGACACCGTTAAGAGATTGAATACTCCATGAGCTGATGTACGCAAAGCTCGCGGGGCAACCTCAAGGTTGGAGTCCTAACCCGACGCCAGCAGGAGTAGAGTAAAGCCTTGGCGCTTTGAATAACCGAAGCTCTAAAGGAGTTGTGCCATGCCCTCAATCATCAACACCAACATTCCGTCCCTTAATGCCCAGCGCAACCTGAACTCTTCGCAGAACGCCCTGGCCACGTCATTGCAACGCCTTTCCTCCGGCCTGCGCGTCAACAGCGCCAAGGACGATGCCGCCGGCCTGGCCATCGCCACCCGGATGACCGCCCAGAGCCGCGGCATGGCCGTCGCCATCCGCAACGCCAACGACGGCATCTCCCTGGCCCAAACGGCCGAAGGCGCCCTGGGGCAGATCAAGGACCACCTGCTGCGTATGCGCGATCTCGCGGTCCAGGCCTCGAATGCCACCAACACCACCGGCGACCAGGCACAACTGCAAACCGAATACTCCCAGCTACAAGCCGAAGTATCGCGGATCTATCAGCAAACCAGCTTCAACGGCCTGAAAATTCTCGACGCCGATGCCGGGTCCCTGGTCTTCCAGGTCGGCGCCAACTCCGGCGAATCGGTAAATATCGCCACCAATGCCGTCTCCGGCACGGCAGTTTCTGCCGCCATCGACGTCACCGCCTCGATGATCAGCGGCAGCGTCGCCTCGGCCGGTGCCGCCTCGGCCCAAGCGGCAATTTCGTTGATCGACACGGCGCTTGAAGTACTCAATACCGAACGCTCGACCTATGGTGCCGCACAATCCCGTTTCGAAGGCGTCATCAGCATTCTGCAGGTCTCCCGCGAAAACCAGGAATCTGCCGCCAGCCGTATCATGGATGCCGACTACGCAGCCGAAACCGCCCACCTTACCCGCGCCCAGATTCTCCAACAAGCCGGTACCGCCATGCTGGCGCAAGCCAATTCCATCCCCAACAACGTACTTTCGCTGCTCAAGTAGTGGATGTGAATTGACCCTACTGAAATCCAGGAGGCATTGAAATGCAAATTCAATCGAGTATCGCTACCGCCAATTTGGCGGTTCAGCCCCCTGTTTCAGCGCCACGTCCGGCTGTGGAATCTGGCGCTCAAGCGTCGACTGAACGCACAGCTTCCTCTCTTGCCAAAGAAACGGCAAAGGAAGCTGCCAAAGATGCCGAGGACAACACGTCCGCCGTTCAGGAAGCCACCAAGCGCCTGCAAGACTTCGTTTCGACAGTAAGGGCTGATATTCAATTCAGCATGGATAGTGATTCAGGGCAAGTTGTGGTAAAGGTTATCGACCGCGTCTCAAAGGAAGTTCTCCGGCAGATTCCGTCCAAAGAAGCCCTGGAAATTGCCAGCGCCCTTGATCGCTTTCAGGGACTGCTGGTCAAGCAGGAAGCCTGAGAAACGCGCTAGCCTAACGAAAGCAGGATAAAGATCATGGCCAATATTTCATCTTTGGGCGTCGGCTCCGGCCTACAAGCGGAATCGCTCGTCTCGCAACTGATGACGCTCGAGTCGCAACCGATGGTTTTGCTGAACACGAAAGAGGCGGCCGTCAATGCCAAGATCTCCGCTTTCGGCAGCATCAAAAGCCTGCTCGACTCGCTCGCCACGGCCAGCGGCAAACTCGGCAACCCGAACAAACTTGCCGCCTTCAAGGCAACAAGTTCCGCGTCCGACATTGCCAATGCCACCGCGACGGGAACGGCGTCGGCCGGCTCTTATAACGTCAATGTGCTGCGCCTGGCCTCGGCCCACAAAGTTTCGAACACCACGGCCATTGCCGGCACATCGGCAGCCGTGATCGGCGCTGGCGATTTCACCATGACGCTGGGCAGCGGCACGCCGGTTACCGTAACCCTTGGCGCGGGCGCGACCCTCGGCGACTTGCGCGATGCCATCAATAACTCGACGGCCGGCGTCACCGCCAATATTGTTACCGGCCAGAACGGCGGGAGCGATGAAAGTCGACTCATTCTGACCGCCAAGGAAACCGGCCAAGCCATCAGCACCAGCACCACGCTGGCCGGCTTTGGCTCATTTCAGACCGTGGGCGGCCCCCACACCGTGACCACCAACACTGCGTTCTCCGGCCCGAGCGATATTGTCGGCCAGGGAACCCTGGCCATCACGGTCGGCGGTACCACGACGAACGTCGCCGCCGGCGCCGGTGCGAGCCTGCAGAATGTCGCCGACGCGATCAACGGAACGAGCGGGGTCGGAGTAACCGCCTCGGTGGTTACCGACACCACCGGCACGCGCCTGAAACTCGTCGCCCAGGATCCATCGCTGCTGGTCAGCTACACCGCGGTCGACGACAATGCTACCGACGGCTACGATTTTTCCCGCTTACGCGGCTTCTCGACCGTCGGCTCGCAACCCCAGGTGCCGCAAACCGCGCTGCTCGAGATCGACGGGCAATCCATCACCTCGGCATCCAACACCATCACCAGCGCCATTGCCGGCGTCAGCCTGAACCTGACCAAGGTCGGCACGACGACGCTGAGCATCGCCCGCGACAAGGATGCGGTAAAAACATCGGTTGATGAATTTATCAAAGGCTACAACGACCTCAACACCAAGATTCGCAGCCTGACCGCCTACGATGCGACCAACAAGAAAGCCAACACCCTGACCGGCGATTCGACGGCGCGCAACATCCAGAATCAGTTGTCGTCGATCCTGATCGGCAGTCCGGGCACCGCTTCCGGCGCCTATTCGCGGCTGGCCGATATTGGCATATCGATCGGCAAGGATGGCAGCCTGTCCGTCGATTCGAGCAAGTTGCAGTCATCGATTGATACCGACTTCGCCAGCGTCAATAGCGTTCTCAACCGCTACGGCAACGCCATGAACACCAAGGCCACCGAATTCACCTCCAGCAGCGGCCTGCTCTCCGGCAAGACGACCAGCCTGGCATCGATGATCAAGGATTACGACAACCGCAAGGAATCGCTGCAACTGCGGCTGGACGCCATAGAAAAACGCTATCGTGCCCAGTACTCCGCCCTCGACACCATGATTTCCTCAATGCAGGGCACTGCATCGTATTTAACCCAGCAATTGTCGCTGCTCTAAGCCCACCCAAAAAAGGTTTCCGGATATATGTTTGGCAGCAAAAACCCCGTAAGCGCATACACCCAGGTCAGCATCGACAGCGCTGTCCATTCGGCCGACCCCCATCGCCTGATCCTGCTTCTTTTTCAGGGGGCGGAAAGCGCCGTTTCATTGGCCCGCGAGTCGATTCGCCAGGGCAATCTATTCGGCAAGTCGCAGGCCCTGTCGCAAGCGATCGACATTATCACCAACGGGCTGCTGGCCAGCCTGGATGGTGAAAATGGCGGCGATCTGGCGGCAAAACTTGCCGCCCTCTACGAATACATGAGCACCCGTCTGCTCCACGCCAATCTCAAGAATGATGTAGTGGCCCTCGACGAAGTGGCTGTGCTACTGGCCGAAATTCGTGGCGCCTGGGAAGAAATCACCCCCAACGCCCATGGCTCGTAAGGGCTGACTGATGCCCATTCATAAACTGCTCAAGCTGGCCACGGAACTCAGCGAGGCCACCGACCAGGAAGACTGGAGCAGGGTCAGCAGCACGCTGGCGGAGATCAAAAGCCATTCCCTGGCGATGCGCTACAAGCCAGCGGACAAAGGCACACTGATCGCCGCGTTGGAAAAGATAAACACGGCCGTTGATAGCAGCACCAAACGCAAAACCGAAATAGGCGAACTGATCAGCAAACTCAGCGACAGCCCCGTCTAATCGACTGACTGAATGATCCCTGCCGACCTCGCCAGCCGCTTACGGCTAGTCGCCCAAGACCAACCACAGGCTCCGCAGCCGCTGGCGCCAATCCGGCAGCTCAACGATGCGCTATCGGAACTCAGCGCCGGCCAGCGCATCATGGTCGAAATCCAGGCCCTACTCCCGAACGGCATGTACCGGGCGGTTGTTGCGCAGCGTGAAATGGCCTTGGCGCTCCCTTTTTCGGCCAAACCCGGCGATGTTCTCGAACTGGAGGTCCAGGAAAGCGAAGGCAAGCTCGGCCTAGCTTTTGTCGCCAACCGATCCTCACCGGAAGCCGCCGAAAAAGGCAACGAATCGGTCTCCACCACCCTGAGCAAGGCCGGCAACCTGATCGGCAACCTGCTCAACGAAGTGGAGCAACAGGGAGGGCGAGCCAAACCTGCGGCACTCAATGCCAATCAACCCCTGGTTGTCGATTTTCCGAAAAATCCGGCCGACCTCGTCCCCATCCTGAAGGACTCCCTGACCAAGAGCGGCATGTTTTACGAAGCCCACCAGGCCCGCTGGGTTGAAGGGAAGCTATCAGCAACCGCCTTGCTACAGGAGCCCCAGGGCAAGCTATCGACGACAACGCCACTGCAGGCCGCCTTGGGAAAACTGCCCGGCGCGGAAACGCTCTTGCTGGCGCACGGCGAACTCTCGGCCCTGCCACAACCCTCTTCGCCAGCCACCTTAAGCCAGCCCCAGGCCGGGTCCACGCCGCCTCCCGGCACTGGCGGCACCCGCGAGAATTCGGCAACATCAGGCGCGCCCCCGGGCGCCGCGCCAACCGCCACGACCTTGGCCAATTCCCCTGCCCCCTCCGAAAAGCCGGGCGAAACAGCCTTGCCCGGCAGCCCAAACCGGGACCTCGCGACTCGGGAAAACCTCGGCCAGACATCGTCGCCACTGCAAGACAGCAGCAATCTCCAGCGCCCTGGCTCGCCCGTCCATCCCGACTTGAACAACCTGGTCCAGCAACAACTGAACGCCCTGGCCACCCAAACCTATGTCTGGCAGGGACAGGTTTGGCCGGGACAGAACATGCATTGGGAAATTACGGAAGATGGCAACCGACCACCTTCATCCGAACCTGCTCCGGCCAATCGCTGGCAGACCCGGCTACGCCTCGACCTGCCCAAACTGGGCGGGGTCGAGGCAACCCTGCGTTTGGGTAGCGGCGGCCAACTCGAACTGTCGATGATCACGGAAAACACTGCCAGCCAGGATAAATTACAGGCTGCCGGGGTCAATTTGAACCAGTCGCTCGAAGCCGCCGGCCTGCAGCTTTCCCATTTTTCGGTGAGCCATGGCGAAATCAGCCGTTGACCAGATCAAGGAAGCCATCGCTCTGGCCTATAGCCAGACCGACGCCGCGCCCCGGGTCGTTGCCAAGGGGCGGGGCCTGATTGCCGAGCAGATCATCGCCAAAGCCAGGGAAAATGGCATTTATGTCCATGAGTCACCGGAAATGGTCGCGCTACTGACCCAGGTCGATGTTGATCAACACATCCCCGCCGAACTGTACCTGGCGGTCGCCGAACTCCTCGCCTGGCTCTACCGCCTGGAACAAGAAGACAAAAAATGAGTGCAGGCCAGGACGCCAATCCACTCCCCGTTTTTGAAATCGACCGGGCCGAGGATTTCGCTCAATTTCTCGTCAGCGAAAATACCGAAATCATCTCTTACCTGCGCGCCCTGCAAGCGCGGCGAGCCGGCGTGACGATACACATTGACGATGGCCGGCTATTTTTCCCGAGCTTGATTTGCGCGCTTGACACAGAAAAGCGGCGCATCGTTCTGGATACCACGAAAACTCGCGGAATCGGTCAGCAAGTCGATGCGGCCGAGCACATCACCCTGACGGCCAATCTCGACAAAGTAAAAATTCAGGCCCGCTTTCCGGCCCGGGAACTCGTCAAAGCAGCGGACGGGAGCACGCTGAGCGCTCCGCTGCCGCGCCAAATTCTCCGTTTACAAAGGCGCGAATATTTCCGTCTGACAACACCACAGGTCAATGCGCTGAGTTGCCAACTGGTGGTCAGCCAGCGCGGCGGCACAGCCAGGGTACTCAACCTGCCGCTGCTCGACATGAGTGGCAACGGCGTCAGCCTATCGGCCCCGCCGGCCCACATTGACAGCTTTTCGCCCGGCAGCATTTTTAAGGATTGCCGGCTCGCCATCCCCGGCGAAGGTATCCTTCTGCTCAACCTTTGCATCAGGGAGGTACTGGCCGGAGACGATCACCCCGGCCTGCGCCTTGGTTGCGAGTTCCACAATCTGACGCTGGCCCGCCAGTCACAAATCCAGCGTTATATCGCCCGCCAGGAACGCGAACAAAAAGCGCGGGGCAGCGGGCTGACTTAGCCCCCCATCAGACCTGCATATTCATCACATCTTGATACGCCGACACCAGTTTATTGCGCACCTGGACCATTTCCTGGAATGAAACGCTGGCCGTCTGCAAGGCAATCATGACCTCATGCAGATTCTGGTTGGTATCTCCAGCGGCAAGTTTTTCCGCCATCTGATCGGACTGCTGCTGCGTCTGATTGACCTTTTCGATGGAATTCTGGAGAACCTGAGCAAAATCGGTCGTGCCCGCTCCGGCCACGCTTTCGGCTGGCTTGCCGGATGCTTGTTCGGCGGTCGTCCGCAGCACGCTCAGCATTTGCTCTATACCCTTGGTATCCATAATAAACTCCTTTAACCTGGGACAATACTAGCAATTCCCGGGCCAGAAATCAGTCCTTGTAGAACCCTTCTTCCCGATACTGCTGCAGCTTGTAGCGCAAAGTACGCTCCGAAATTCCCAAGCGCTCGATTGCCTGTTTGCGCGAGCCGCCAACCTCCGCCAGAGTGTGCAGGATATGATCGCGTTCCACGTCCTTCATATTATCGGCTCTTTTTTCCGGTTCCGACAGGACTTGTACAACGGGGGGCGAAAAAGGCGCAGGCGCCATCCCGACCTCAAGCCCCGGCTTGGGAAGCAAGCGCAAATGCGCCGGATCGATGATCCCGGCCGGCGCCAGTATCAGCGCCCGCTGGATGGCGTTTTCCAGTTCGCGCACATTCCCTGGCCAGGAATGCGCCATCAATGCCTGCTCGGCCTCGGCAGATAGCGAAACCCCGGTTCGTCCCAGGCGCCCGCCATGTTCGACGATAAAATGCCGGGCGATCGGCACAATATCTTCCCGACGCTGCCGCAAGGCCGGAATCGCCACCGGAAAAACGCTCAGGCGGTAAAACAAATCTTCGCGAAATGTCCCCTTGGCCACAGCTTCAGCCATATCGCGGTTGGAGGTGGCAATAATCCGGATATTCAGGGCGACCGGTTTTTTCCCCCCAACCCGTTCCACCTCGCGCTCCTGCAGCACCCGTAACAGCTTCGCCTGCAACCCCAGGGGCATTTCCGTCACCTCATCGAGCAGCAGGGTGCCCTCCTGCGCCTGCTCGAATTTCCCGGCCTGCGCTTGCTGCGCCCCGGTAAAGGCCCCTTTTTCGTAACCGAACAAGGTTGCCTCCAGCAAGGTATCGGGAATCGCCGCACAATTGATCGCCACAAACGGACCATCCTTGCGGCCGGAATGGCGATGGATAAAGCGCGCCACGACCTCCTTGCCAACCCCGGATTCGCCGGTCAGCAGTACCGTGGCATCGGTCTGGGCAACCCGCTGGGCAATGGTAAACAGTTCGCGACTGGCGGGGTCAATGGCCACCACACCGGCCGACTCACCGGTATCCGGCAACTCATACTTATTGATATGCGCCAGCAGGGCCTTGGGTTCGAACGGTTTGAGCAGGAAGTCACAAGCGCCGGAACGCATCGCATCGACCGCCTTATCGACCTCCGCATAGGCGGTCATCAAGACCACCGGCAGGTGGGGCAGACGTACGCGAATGGCCTTGAGTAACTCGATGCCGTCCATCGGCATCATCCGCACATCGCTCAAGACAATGGAAAATGCCTGACTGGCGAGCACTTTCAAGGCCTGCTCGCCACCATCGACGGCGACATAGGGCCGGCCGGCCAATTCGAGCGTATCGCCAATCGCCTCGCGCAGACTGGGGTCGTCCTCGACAACCAGAATCGGCAACAGGTGTTGTGTCATATTGAATCGCTTTCATTATCCGTCGTACTTAGCGGCAGGGTCATCACAAACTCGGCCCCATTCCCCGGTTCGGAATAAAGCTCGATCGCTCCACCATGCGCCCGGGCCACCCCCAGGGCAATCGCCAGCCCCAGACCAGTGCCCTGCCCCTTGGTAGTAAAGAAGGGCTCAAATATCCGCGTCTGGACAGCGCCGGGAATACCCGGCCCGCTATCGCGGACGGCAATGGCCAACAAATCCCCCTGGCGCTTGCCGGCCAGGCAGATTTTGCCGCCCGCCGGAGTCGCCTGCATGGCGTTTTCGACCAGATTGACCAAAGCCCCGAACAGGGCCTTGCGGCCGCCGACAATGATTGCCCCAGCCGCCTCATCAACCACCGAGAAATGCAGATCGTGCTGGCGCATTAGCGGCTCTACGGTTTGCGCCACTTCCAGCAGGAGATCGCCCGCCGGGATCACATCGCGCCCAATGCTTTCCCCCCGGGCGAAGAGCAAGACATCCTGAATAAGCCGTTCGAGCCGCCGGAGCTGCCCGGTCGCCTTTTCCGAAAAGCGGGCGCGGGCCTCTTCCGGCACCCCCGGCTGGCCAAGATTCGCGGTGTACAACAAGGCTGCGGCAAGCGGCGTCCGCAACTGGTGCGCCAAGGAGGCGGCCATTTCGCCCATCGCCGCCAGACGCTGATTGCGCTCCAATTCGGCTTTCATGCGATGCGCCGTAGTCACATCGTGAATTAGCAAAATTTTGCCGCTGGCCGAGGCCAGAATGCTTTCGGCGATCGACACCCGCCCCTCGCCCAACAGCCACTCGCCGACCGTCATCGTCGGCTCGAGATACTGACGGACCACATCGCCCCAGTGCTGCCCGATGACGGCCGCGCCGAACATGGCTACCGCAGCCGGATTGATGGCCGTGACGGTCGCCGCCTGATCGAGCAAGACGACGCCGGCCGGCAAAGCATCGAGCAAGGAAGACAGGCGCTCCGAGAGGGCCTCTTTCTCTTCGTACTGTCGGCGCAGCTCACCATTGGCCACCGCCAGTTCCTCGGTCAAGGAGGCGACCCGCGTCTGCAGGGCCTCATAGGCCTGGGTCAGTTCGGCGGAAACCTGGTTGAACATCACAAACGCCCGCTGCAACTCGGCCGCTTTGGCGTCCTGATCTAGGCTGGTTGTAAGGGGCTGGGGAGTCGACATCAAAAACTTAGATTGGATTGGGGCCCGATAATAGTAGAATATTTCTAGGAGAATTTGGCTTCTCTATTGATTCTTCTTCTGTTTCACCTCAATTAACCCGAGCATTGATGGCAGCAACTACTGAAACGACGGCAGGATCAATACCTCCGGGGAACCCCCTGGAGCGCCTGCGCGACGCGTTTAATCAGCTCGGCAACCAGCAGAAAATGCTGTTCATGGTTGCCATCGCGGCGATCATCGCGGTTATCGTCGGCAGCACGCTGTGGGGCATGCAGCCGGATTGGAAGGTACTGTTCTCCAACCTGTCCGAAAAAGACGGGGGCGCCATCGTCACTCTGCTTGAGCAACAGAATATACCGCACCGGATGTCTGACAACGGCTCCATCATGGTCGCCGCCGACCGCGTGCACGAAGTCCGCTTGAAACTGGCGTCCCAGGGCTTGCCGCGCGGCGGCATGGTGGGCTTCGAGTTGATGGAAAATCAAAAATTCGGCATCAGCCAGTTTGCCGAGCAGGTCAATTACCAACGCGGCCTTGAGGGCGAGCTGGCCCGCACCATCATGTCGATCGGCGCGGTGCAATCGGCCAGGGTGCATCTGGCGATTCCCAAGCCATCCGTCTTCGTCCGCGAGGAACAAAAACCAACCGCCTCGGTCCTGCTCAATCTTTACCCCGGACGGACGCTCGACGCCGGACAGATCGCCGGCATCACCTACCTGATTTCCTCCAGCGTGCCGCAGTTGCCGACCGCCAATGTCACCGTGATCGACCAGGACGGCTCGCTGCTCTCGCAATTGAAAAGCAAGCTAACCGAAGCCGGGCTCGACCCCAGCCAGATCAAATACGTCCGCGAAATCGAAAACAGCATCATCAAGCGCATCGACGAAATTTTGAAACCGGTCCTCGGCCAGGAAAACTACAAGGTCCAGGTGGCGGCCGATGTCGATTTTTCCCAGACCGAACAAACGGCCGAAAGCTATCGTCCGAACAACACGCCGGAAACCTCCAGCATCCGCAGCCAACAAAAGAACGAGACGGCCAGCGTCAATCAGGCGGCCGGCGGGGTGCCCGGGGCACTAACCAATCAGCCGCCGGTACCGGCCACGGCGCCGCTGACGCAGCCCGCTACCGGCCCAACCCCCGGTTCGGCGGCAAAACCCGGCGACCTTTCCGGGCGCCTCGACTCGGCCGGGGTGACCGCCCCCCTCAACGCGGTCGGGCAACCGATCAGCACCGGCAAGAACTCGACCATCAATTACGAAGTCGACAAGACGGTTCGCTACACCAAGCAGGCGATGGGCAGCATTCGCCGCCTGTCGGCCGCCGTCGTCGTCAATCACCGCAAAGATGTCGGGAAAGACGGAAAACCGACCGCCAAGGCACTGCCCGACGCCGAGATGAAGCAGATCAACGAATTGGTCCGCGAAGCCATGGGCTTCACCAAGGAACGGGGCGACACCCTGTCGATCGCCAACTCGCCATTTACCGTGGCGGAGAAAAGTGACAGCGCACTGCCCCTCTGGAAAGACCCGGAAAACATTTCCTACGCCAAGGAAATTTTCAAATACCTGATGATTCTCGGCATTATTGCCTTCCTCTACCTCAAGGTCATCCAGCCCTCGCTGCGCACGATGTTCCCACCACACCGCGAGCGCGACGAGCCGAACACGGTCGAAGGGGTGGCCGGCGCCCTCGGCCATATCTCGATCGCCGGCGAAGAAGGCGAGGATCAGGTCCGCATCAACCACTACGCCATCAAGGTGCAAAAGGCTCGGGACATCGCCCAGGCCGATTCGAAGGCCGTAGCCAACATCATCAAGGACTGGATAGGCGCCAATGCCAGCTAATCTGGAAGACGGACTGGAAAAGAGCGCGACGCTGCTTATCGCGCTGGGTGAAGATCACGCCGCCGAAGTTCTCAAACACCTCGGCCCGCGCGAGGTGCAAAAGCTCGGCCACGCCATGGCCGCCCTCAAATCGGTCCCCCGCACCACCGTCGAGGCCGTGCTCGACGAGTTCAACAAGCAAGCCGAAGAACACACGGCGGTACATGTCGACACCGACAATTACATCCGCTCGGTACTGACCAAGGCCCTTGGCGACGACAAGGCCTCCAACCTCATTTCCCGCATCCTCCAGGGCGGCGAAACCTCGGGCATCGAAGGCCTAAAATGGATGGATGCGCCCACCGTCGCCGACCTGATCAAGAACGAACATCCGCAAATCATCGCTACCATCCTGGTGCACCTGGAGCATGACCACGCCAGTGAAATCCTGAATTACTTCACCGAACGCCTGCGTAACGACGTGGTCCTGCGCATCGCCACCCTCGAAGGCATCCAGCCCGCCGCCCTGCGCGAACTGAACGAAGCGATGATGCGCATCCTCTCCGGCTCGACCAGCCTGAAACACACGGCCATGGGGGGAATCCGGACGGTGGCGGAAATTCTTAATTTCATCGGCACCGCCAACGAGACTTCCGTCGTCGATGCCATCCGCGAATACGACCCCGACCTGGCGCAGAAGATCCTCGACGAAATGTTCGTCTTCGAAAACCTGATGGATATCGACGATCGCTCGATCCAGCTAATTTTGCGCGAAATCCAGTCGGACTCGCTGGTGCTTGCCCTGAAGGGGGCCTCGCCGGACCTGCGCGAAAAGATTTTCAAGAACATGTCGCAACGGGCCGCCGAAATGCTGCGCGAAGATTTGGAATCGAAGGGCCCGGTTCGCCTTTCCGAAGTCGAGGCGGAGCAAAAGGAAATCCTCAAGGTCGTGCGTCGCTTGGCCGACGAGGGCCAGATCGTCCTCGGCGGCGCCGGTGGCGAGCAGATGATCTAAAGCCGAGCCACCATGTCCGGCATCATCCCCAAAGACCAACTCGCCAATTGCCAACCCTGGCAGATTGGCTCCTTCGACCGCAAGCCCATGCCGCAAGGCGCACCGTCCTCGGCGCCAGCGCCGACGGTCCAGCCGCCGGCCGGCGAAGCGGTAGCACTGCCGGTCCTGCCGACCGCCGAAGAGATTGAAAAGATCTATGAAGAAGCGCGCGGCAGCGGCTACCAAGCCGGCTTCGACGAAGGCAGGGTAGCCGGCGAACAGGCCGGACGGGAAAGTGTGCAGTTGGAGGCGGAACGTATTAGCGCCCTGGTCAGCAACCTGCAGAAGGCACTCCGTGACGTGGACCAGACGGTCGCCGAACAACTGCTCGACCTGGCCCTGGAAGTTGCCGCACAACTCACGCGCGGCAGCATCAAGGCCGACAACGCAGCGCTCTTGCCGATTGTTCGCGAAGCCATCGCCGCCCTCTCCATTCACCACACCCACATCACTGTGCACTTGAACCCGACCGATGCCGCCCTGGTTCGTGCCCGGATTGGCGAACAACTGACCCAAAGCGGCAGCCAGATTATCGAAGATGCCGAGATCACGCGGGGCGGCTGCCTGGTCAAGGCCGGCGCCAGTGAAGTCGACGCCACCATCGAAACCCGCTGGAAACGCGTCCTCGAAGCGATCGGCGTTGAGCCGCAGAATTGGCTGGAGCCAGCATGAACGAGCTGCCCGACCACAGCGGGCGCTGGAACAATTTTCTCGACCACTGCAAAACTGCCGCCAGCAACGCGCAGCCCCTGTGGCCGATCGGACGCCTGACCCGGATCAACGGCCTGGTCATGGAAGCGGCCGGGCTGAAACTGCCGCTCGGCAGCTCCTGCCGCATCTATCCGTTGAGCGGCGCGCCGGTCGAAGCGGAAATCGTCGGCTTTGCCGGCGAAAAGCTCTATCTGATGCCATCCGACGATGTCTACGGACTAGCCCCGGGCTCCCGCGTCGTGGCCTTCGAGATGCCCGGCCCGCTACCGCAGATCGACGGCCAGGCCCCTTACCGGCGGCGCGCCATCGACCGCGTCAAACAAGCCCCGGTCGGCAACGAACTCCTCGGCCGCGTCCTCGACGGCGTCGGCCGGCCGCTCGACAACAAGGGCCCGCTGCAAGTCAGCCAGTCCCGCCCGCTGCAGAGCCGCCCGGTCAATCCGATGTCGCGAGCGGCCATTCATCAACCACTGGATGTCGGCATTCGGGCCATCAACGCCCTGCTGACCGTTGGTCGTGGCCAGCGCATGGGGCTGTTTGCCGGCTCCGGCGTCGGCAAGTCGGTGCTCCTCGGCATGATGGCCCGCTATACCGAGGCCGAGGTGATCGTCGTCGGCCTGATCGGCGAGCGCGGCCGGGAAGTCAAGGAATTCATCGAGCAGATCCTCGGCGAGGAAGGCATGCGGCGCGCCGTCGTCGTCGCCGCCCCGGCCGACACCGGTCCCTTGATGCGTCTGCAGGGCGCCGCCTATGCGACGACCATCGCCGAATACTTCCGCGACCAGGGCAAGCATGTCCTGTTGATTATGGATTCACTGACCCGCTACGCCATGGCACAGCGGGAAATTGCGCTGGCCATCGGCGAACCGCCGGCCACCCGCGGCTACCCACCCTCGGTTTTCGCCCGCCTGCCGCAATTGGTCGAGCGCGCCGGCAATGGCCAGGAAGGCGGCGGCTCGATTACCGCCTTCTATACCGTGCTGGCCGAAGGCGACGACCAGCAGGACCCGATCGCCGACTCGGCCCGCGCCATTCTCGACGGCCATATCGTGCTTTCCCGGGCCTTGGCCGATGCCGGCCATTACCCGGCCATCGACATCGAACAATCGATCAGCCGGGCCATGGTCAACCTCATCGAGCCCTCGCATCTTGACCGGATTCGCCGCTTCAAAGTGCTGTTTGCCCGCTACCAGCGGTCGCGCGACCTGATCTCGGTAGGTGCCTACGCCCCCGGCTCGGATCCGGTCCTCGACCAGGCGATTTCACTGTATCCGCGGATGGAAGGCTTCCTGCAGCAGCAACTCACCGAGCGCGCCGATTTTGCCAGCAGCACCTTGGCCCTCAACAAACTTTTCTAATAACTCATGGCCCAACCCTTCTCCCTGCAACCCCTGCTTGAACTGATGCAAAGCCGCACCGACGAAGCGACACGCCGACTCGGGCAACTCATCGCCGCCGAGCAGAGTGCGCAAAGCCGCCTGCAAATGCTCGAGGACTACCGCAATGACTACGCCCAGCGCCTGCGGGAAGCGACCGCGCAGGGCATCACCCAGCAGACCCTGCGCAACTATCAGGACTTTCTCGCCCGCATCGACGAAGCCATCAATCAGCAGACGATTGCCGTGCGCAACTCGCAACAAAGCACGGCAGCCGGCCAGGAGCACTGGAAGGCCCAGAACAAGCGCCTGAAAGCCATTGACACCTTGTCGCAACGACACGATGTGCGCGAACGCTACCGGGAGGGCAAGCAGGAACAAAAACTGCAGGACGAATTTTCCACCCGCCGCTTCATCAGCCAAGACCCCACCAGCAAGGACTAAAGCCCGGCACGCCAATTGCTTCTTACCATGCAACACCGGTTCACCAAGGAATCCAATGGGCCTCACCGTTCTCTCCCCAGTCAGCGCCGCAGCCAGCGCTGTCGCTTCCGCCGGCCCGGCAACGGCAGCAGGATTGGCGGCCCCCGCCGCCGGTTTGCCAGCGGATTTTGCCGCTCTGCTCTCGCAATTCGGCAACAGCGAAGTCAGTAACGAACCATTGACCGCCAACCTGCCCGCCGAGCCGCCGCAAGCTGCTGATAGCCTGTCGGCAGAACTTGCGGCATTACTTTCCCAGTTGGCCGGCAACGGAATATCCAACGAGCAATTGGCGCAAATGGCGTCCGGCCAACGCGATGCCTTGCCGGAGAAATCGGCCAAAGATAGCGCCACCGAAAACGAGCAGGACACGCTGGATCCGTCGGCCCTTGTCCAAAATATCCTGCCCACGCTTCCGCCCGTCGCCGCCCAGAGCGCGCCAGTCGAGCCCGACCAATCCAGTGACGAGACTGCCCTTGAGGCCTTGACCGGCTTGGCGAGCAAGCTTCTGCCCGACGGCAAAAAGAGCGATAACGAGGCCCGTCGCTGGTCAGCGAGCACGAGCGCCGAGGTGGACGAGGTAAGACCGGCAGGGGGGCCGACCAACCCGAATGGGGAAACAGTAGCCACCGGCAAGACGGACAAAGGCAGCCCGCCGCTGCCCGGAATTGATTTACGTAACACCCCATTGGCGCCGGCAAAAATTGCCGTCGACGCCCCCCCGGAGCCCCCCGTCGCGACACCTTTTAGCGTCGCCCTGAGCGCCGCCAGCACGGCTCAACAAGAAGCGACCAAGCAACCGGCCGGCCGCCCCGAAATCCCCACCGCCCTGCATGATCAACAGTGGGGCCGCGACTTCGGCGACAAAATCGTCTGGCTGGCCAAGAATGACCAGCAGGTTGCGCAAATCAACATTAACCCGCCGCAACTCGGGCCGCTGCAGATCAATCTGAGTCTCAATGGCGATCAGGCTTCGGCGACCTTCACCTCGCCCCACGCCGAAGTTCGCCAGGCAATTCAGGATGCGCTGCCGCATTTGCGCGAAATGCTTTCGGCCTCGGGCATCAGCCTTGGTCAGGCCAACGTCGGGGCGCAGTTGCCACAACAGAACCGGGAAAACCCGGCTCAATTTGCGAACGGAACCCGCTCCAGTAATGAAAACGCTATACTTCCGAGCGATAACCATTCGGGCACAATCTCTGGCATGCAGGTCATTCAGCGAGGACGGGGCTTGGTAGACTTGTTTGCCTAAGCAAGCCGGCACGATTAATTAGAGAGGGAATACATGGCAAAAATTGCCAAGCCAGCCGAAGAGAGCGTCGTTGAAGCTCCGAAAAGAAACAAAAAACTCCTGATCATCGTCGCGGCCATCCTCCTTCTCGTCGTCGCCGGTGGCGGAGCCGCCTTCATGCTGCTGAAAAAAGACGTCAGCGCTGACGACGAAGAAGCCGCCGACGAAACGACGCATGTGCAAAAGAAGAAAAAGGACGGCAAGGAACAGCCACCGGTATTTGTCAATCTTGACCCCTTTACCGTCAATCTGGTCCCGGAAACCGGCGATCAATATCTGCAGGTCGGCCTTTCCATCGAGCTCGAAGAAGCCACGGCCGAGGCCAGCTTGAAGGCGCAGATGCCGAAGATTCGCAACAATATCACCCTGATGCTTTCGTCCAAGAAGGCTTCCGAACTCCTGCCCAAGGAGGGCAAGGTCCATCTGGCCGAGAACTTGAGGGACGAGATCAACGCCGTCATCGAACCGCCGAAGAAAAACAAGAAAGGCGAAACCGTGTCCACGGTCGGCCCGGTCAAGTCCGTACTGTTCACCTCCTTTATTATTCAGTAAGGATTCATGGCGGGCGACTTTCTTTCCCAGGACGAGGTTGATGCGCTACTCAAGGGCGTCACCGGGGAAGCCGACGACCCCGAAGAAAGCGCCGGCGACAGTGGCGGCGTGCGTTCCTACAATCTGGGCACGCAGGAACGCATCGTGCGCGGCCGGATGCCGACGCTGGAGTTGGTCAACGAACGCTTTGCCCGTTACCTGCGAATCGGCCTGTTCAACTACATGCACCGCAATGCCGAAATTTCGGTCGGACCGATCCGCGTCCAGAAATACAGCGAATTCATCCGCAACCTGGTTGTCCCGACCAACCTGAATCTGGTCGTCGCCAAGCCTTTACGCGGCACAGCCCTCTTCGTTTTCGACCCCAACCTGGTTTTTCTGGTAGTGGATAACATGTTCGGCGGTGACGGACGCTTCCATACCCGTGTCGAAGGTCGCGACTTCACCCCCACCGAACAGCGGATCATCCAGGGACTGCTCGACGTTGTCTTCACCGAATACTCGAAATCCTGGAAGCCGGTACACACCATCACCTTCGAATACATCCGTTCGGAGATGAACTCGCAGTTCGCCAATATCGCCACCCCGTCTGAAATCGTTGTCTCGACAACCTTCACGCTGGAATTCGGCGGCGCCACGGCGGACATGCACATCTGCTTCCCGTACTCCATGCTCGAACCGATCCGCGACCTGCTCTACAGCACCATGCAGAGCGACCAGCTATCGACCGACAAACGCTGGATAGGCACCCTGCGCAAACAATTGCAAGGGGCCGAGGTGGAAATCGTGGCCCGCCTGGGGGATGGGAAAATCACCCTGGGGCAGATCCTCAAACTGAAAGTGGGGGATGTCATCCCGCTGCATATCCAGGAAAAAATTCAGGCCCTCGTCGACAATGTTCCTTTGATCGAATGCACCTATGGCCAGCAAAATGGCCAGTACGCACTAAAAGTCGAACGTTTCATTGCCGCGGCGACCGACATACCGCCCGGCGAAGTGACGACGGGAGAAAGAAATGGCTGAGCAAATGGGAAATAGCGACAACATGGCAGACGGGACGGAAGACCAAATCAGCGAGGATGACTGGGCGGCGGCGATGGCCGAGCAGGCCATCAGCGAATCGACGACAGCCCCGGCGGCCCAGCCCGCCGACATTTTCCCTTCCTTCGGCGGCAGTACCGGCGGCGGTGGCATGATGAACGAACTCGACATGATTCTGGACATCCCCGTCCAGATCACCGTCGAACTCGGCCGGACCAAGATCACCATCAAGAATCTGCTGCAACTCGCCCACGGCTCGGTCGTCGAGCTCGACGCCATGGCCGGCGAGCCGATGGACGTTCTGGTCAACGGCACATTGATCGCCCAGGGTGAGGTAGTCGTCGTCAATGACAAATTCGGCATTCGCCTGACCGACATCATTACGCCCTCCGAGCGGATGCGGAAACTCAATCGCTAAACTCGATGCCAGTTTGCATTAAGATAGCGGCCTGATCCCCTCGTAGCCAGGTCGCCTGTTGCGTTTTCTTCTCCTGCTCCTCCCCGCTGCGGCCCATGCCGCCGACCCCGCCGGCAGCAATATTTCGCTCGGCACCTATGTCCAGGCGGGCTTGGCCTTGGCACTGATTGTCGGCCTCCTGTTCGGTACCGCCTGGCTGATGCGCAAACTGTCCGGCGGCCAGGGGTTTGGTCAGGGCGGCATGAAAATCATCGGCGGCGTTGCCCTCGGGCCGCGTGAACGCATCGTCTTGATCGAAGTGGGCGATGACTGGCTGGTGATCGGCATCGTGCCCGGGCAGATTCGCACCCTGCACCGCTTGCCGAAAGGCAGCGCGCTTCCGGAAAATCTGGCAACGAGCACTGAAAAGCCCTTTGCACTATGGCTGAAAGCCATAGCGGAGCGGGGCGGCAAGCATGCTTAAACGGCTACTGGCCGGCGCCGCCCTCCTTTTTCCGGCGGCCCTCGCCCTCGCCCAGGTCGGCGGCCTCCCCGCCGTCACCAGCACACCGGCCGCGGGCGGTGGCACCACCTATTCGCTGACCATCCAGACCCTGCTGTTGATGACGGCGCTGACCTTCATCCCGGCCGTCGTGCTAATGATGACCGGCTTCACCCGCATCATCATTGTGCTCTCCCTGCTACGCCATGCGCTGGGCACCCAGACTTCACCACCGAACCAGGTACTGGTCGGGCTCGCCCTCTTTCTTACCTTCTTTGTCATGTCGCCGGTCCTCGACCGGGTTTATACGGAAGCCTATCTGCCGCTCTCCGAGAACAAGATCAACGTCATTCAGGCGGCCGAACGGGCCGCCATACCGATGCGCGGCTTCATGCTCAAACAGACCCGCGAATCCGACCTGGCATTATTTGCCGGCATCGCCAAAATCGACAGGATCGAAAAGCCGGAAGACACACCGATGCGCATTCTCGTCCCGGCCTTCGTCATCAGCGAGCTAAAGACGGCTTTCCAGATCGGTTTTATCGTATTCATCCCCTTTCTGGTCATCGACATGGTGGTGGCCAGCCTGTTGATGTCGATGGGGATGATGATGATGTCGCCGGTGATGGTCGCGCTGCCTTTTAAACTGATGCTGTTCGTGCTGGTTGACGGCTGGCATCTGGTCATCGGCTCCCTGGTCCAGAGTTTTGGCACATGACTCCGGGTACCGTCATGGAAATTGGCCGCCAGGCCATTGAAGTCACCTTGTTGATTTCGGCGCCGATGTTGTTGGCGGCCCTGGTGGTCGGCTTGATTGTCAGTATTTTCCAGGCCGCCACCCAACTGAACGAAGCAACGCTGCAGTTCGTCCCCAAATTGGTAGTAATGTTTGTCGTCCTGCTGCTGGCCGGTCCGTGGATGATCCAGTACCTGATGGATTACATTCAGCGCCTGTATGAGAGCATTCCCCAGTTGATCGGCTGAGATGATCAGCCTCACCTCCGCTCAGATCGACGTCTGGATCGCGGCCTTCATCTACCCGCTGGTACGCATTCTGGCCTTCGTTTCGACGGCCCCGCTATGGAGTACGGCCGGCATCCCGAGACGCACCCGGATCATCCTGGGCATCAGCATTGCCGTAGCCATCAGTCCCAGCCTGCCGGCCATGCCGGATGTCCAGCCGGGCTCGCTCGACGGCTTATGGATCATGGCACAGCAACTCCTGATCGGGCTCGGCATGGGCTTCGCCGCAAAAATCATCTTCAGCGCCGTCGATCTGGCTGGCGAATTTATCAGCAACCAGATGGGCCTGGGCTTTGCCACGGCCTACGACCCCCTGAACTCGTCGCAAACTCCGGTGATCAGCGAATTCCTGACGATCATTTCGCTACTCGTCTTCCTGTCGCTGAATGGCCACCTGCTGTACATCGGCACGCTGGCCCAGAGTTTTTCGGCCATTCCGGTGAGCGCCCTGGCCCTTGACCCGAACAGTTGGCACAATCTGGTTGAACTGGGCGGCCGGATTTTCTCGACCGGGCTGCTGCTCGCCCTGCCCGTCGTCGTTGCCCTGCTCATCACCAATATTGCGCTGGCGGTACTAACCCGCGCCGCACCGCAGCTCAATATTTTCGCCCTGGGCTTTCCATTGACCCTGACCGGCGGCTTCGTTGCCATCGCCATCAGCCTGAACTATCTGGCCGCCCCCCTCCAGGCACTCTACGAATTTGCCCTGAGCGCCCTGCTCGGCTTTGCCGTTCCAGCGCCCCGCTAGTTGCGTTCGTTGAGCATGAAGGAATCGGCCTGCTGGCGTCGCAGCAGACGGATTTTCCCTTGCGCCACGCGGCGTGCGCCGAGGGTTTCCGATTCGATTCCCTCGGTATACTCAAGAATCTGATAGCTGTCGAAACCCTGCTGATCCTGCAGCAGGCTGGCTCGGCGCTTCAGTATCTGGATCGACTCGCCGGTGCCACCGGTATGGTAGCGCTTCATTTTCAGGGAAAAGCGATACGTGTCTTCGCCCGATTTGCTCTCTTCAATTTCCCAATTCGGGGCAAGGGGGTCGTACACAATGAATACCACGCCGCCCAGCGCCAAATTCGTTGACAACGTTGTGCAGGCACTTTGCGTCAATATCAGCAGCAGACATAACCAAATACGCGTCATGAAATCAGGTCGAAGAGGCTGAGCTGGCTGGTTTTGACAAAAGACTGCTGCGAGGCCTCCAGTTGCATCTTTTGCTGATTCAGGCGGGAAATCGCCTCCGCATAATCCAGACCTTCAAGGTTGGCCAGTTGAGTGTCGTACTGGACCGCCAGATCGGAACCGGCATTGGTCAGGGATTCCATCTGATTCATGCTCGATCCCACCGACGCCCGCACCCGGGAAACGTGATCGAGGGCGGTATGCAGATCGGCCAGCGCTTGATTGTAGTCCGGCGTTGGCGTCACCCCGCTCGACGAGTCCATGGTGTCGATCATATTGCGCAAGGAATCGAAAACGCTACGCCCGTTCAGGTTGCCGTTCGCATCCATGACGCGCATGAACACTTCCTGCCCGGACTCGGTGGTGGCGACGGTTTGCGACGACTCGACCTGCAGCATGCGGCGTCCGTCATCGCCGGCATAGGAAACCGCCGACGTGCCGGCCAGACTGTAATTGCCGCCCGTTCCATCGACATTGAAAGGCTTAATATTGGTACGGTTGCCGGAAAAAACATACTCTCCGGCCCCGTCCTTGGTATTGGCGATATCGACCAAACTCTCGAAATTGCGCTTCAATTCCTCGGCGATGGCCTGTTTCTGCTGCGTACTGTAGGAGCTATTGCCCCCCTGCACGCTGCGTTCAATGACGTTTTGCAGCAAATCCGAAACCGCCCCCAACTGGGTATCGATGTACCCCAGCCGATCGGCGGCCGTTCCCTGGTTTTTCAAGAAGGCGCTGTTCACCTCCTTGCTCTGCGTCGTCAGCAAGGCCAGGGTTGCGTCAACCGGGTTGTCGCGCGGCGAAAGAATCTTGCGGCCGGTCGAGAGCTGGTTTTGCGTCTTGTAGAGATCGCCTTGACCATTGATGATGTTCGAGGTCCCCGAATAGAAGATCTGGCTGGTACTGATTCTCATGATTTCATCTCCGACTAGGCGCGGGCGATCGACAGCAACTCGTCGAACAACTTCTGACCGACACTGATCGAGCGTGCCGAGGCCTGATACAACTGTTGGAACTTGAGCAGATTGGCCGCTTCTTCATCAAGATTGACCCCCGAATCGGATTGCTGCGCGGCGGTCGCCTGATCGACCAGGGACTGCTGCGCCTCCTTGGTCACCTCGATCTCGCGCGCCTTATTGCCGATATCGGACACCAATTGGGCATAGACCCCTTGAAAAGTTGACGTCGCCCCATCCGCCGTGTTCTGGGTCTGCAACTTGCCCAGCAGCAGGATGTTCCCGCTATCCGAAACACCGACCGTTCCGCCGGTCGTGGCATCATTCATGTCGATGCTAAAGGTATCGCCCGGCTGCGGATTGCCCTTCAAGGAGAAAAGAATCCGTCCCGTACCATCGGCCAATTCGTAAGTCAGGCCGGCTCCTGTCGGGGGCGGCGTCGAACTGGCCGGGTACTCCAAGGAATAGGTCGTCGCCGCACCGCTGCTCGTATACACCGTCACTTGCAAGGGCCCCGGATTCGTTACGCTGTAGGGACCGGAAGCATCACCCAAGGTCAGCGAAGCGCCATCGGCGCTGATGCCGATTTTGACCGGGAAAGCCGGGCCGGGAACCGAACTGCTGCTATCGAGGCGAACCCGATCAATCGAAACCTGCATCGAACCGGCATTGGTCAAACCGACGCTGGCCTTGACCGGAAAACCGGCGGCAATCAAGCGGACATCTCCCGAGAGCCGGGAATCGATACTGATATTCTTGGCCATCTCGCGCGTCGGCTCGATCAGGAATGAATCGCCCACCGAGTAGGCCGCACCGTCATCGGCCAGGGTAAAACCCTGCGCCCCGCGCGAATCGGTACGATCCGTGATCTGGGCATTCAGATCGGCGATCGAGGCCCCGGTCCACACGGTCTTGTCGGACAATCTCGTCAGCGAAAAGGCGGTCCCGGTATATTCAAGTCGATAGTCGCTGTTGGTCAAATCCGTAAAATAGTTGCCGGTACTCAGATTCGAGGTTAGCTCAGGCGCGGTAAAACTTGCCGTAACCACGGGACCGGCAGGATTCGAAGGCACCACCTTGGGATCGGGAAGGGTGAAAAAATCGGCCACGAAGCCCGGATCGCCCTGATTATTTCCCAACATATCCATCCCGACCTGGTGCTGGGCATTGAAAGTCAAGGCAAGATTTGCCGCCACCTTGCCCAGGGAATTGACCGCCTTGTCGAGCGTCTCGCTGCGGAAGCTGAGCAATCCACCCAACTGGCCGCCGCTGATCGTGTCACTCGGCAATTCCAGCTTGCCATTGCCCAAATCCATGGCCACTGCAATCCGCGAAGAATCTTCCGCCGAGCGAACTGCCGATAGCTGATTGGCTCGATTGCCCATCACCAGCAATTGCCCCTTACCGATAAAGACCTCGATCCCGCCTTGTCCGGTGGATACCGTCTGCACCTTGACCAATTTGTTCAATTCGCCGAGCAACTGATCGCGCTGGTCGAGCAGATCGTTGGCCGGCTGATCGACGGCCGCTTCGGCTGTCGTGATCCGCTCATTCAGATTGGCTATTTGTTGGCCGTAGGTATTGATCAGCCCGACCGTATCGCTAATCTGTTGATTGACCTGGCCATAGATATCGGAAATTCGCTGGTCGGCCCCCTGCAGCCGGGTGATCAGCGACTGCGCCGTGGACACCATGGCTTGCCGGGCGGGCAAGGAAGCGGGAGAAGCAACCACCTGCTGGACGCCCTTGAAGAAATCCTGCAACGCCGGCGAGACCCCGGCATTGGCGTCGGCCAGCAAGTCATCGATGACCTGGATCTGCTGGAAATAGCTATCGAGTGAACTCAACTGGGTTTCCGACTGGTTAACCTGGTCGCTCAGGAAAGAACTGTACTGGCGCTGGATCGTGGTTACCTGAACGCCGCTGCCGGAATAGCCGGAGGCCGTCCCCATGGGAATGGAGGTCGCCTGCACGATGGACTGACGGCTGTATCCCGGGGTATTGGAGTTCGTTATATTGTGCTGCGTGACCAGCATGCCCAATTGGGCTGCCTGTATGCCACTTACACCGATGCCGAAGATTCCCGCCATTTCCTGCTCCTTTGCAGTGTTATCGGCGCCAACTCCCAAACTTTGAGGGAAACCCGGAATTATCCGATCAGCGCCTGTCGCAGGGTTGGGCCATTGATGATGCGCGAGAGTTTGTCGGCATACATCGGATCAGTGGCATAACCCGCTTGCTGTAAACGTCGAGCAAACTCCGTGCCATCTTGCGAACCGATTACCCCGCCATAGCGCGAGTTATTGCGCAGCAGACTGGCGTAATCGCGAAAGCTTTCCTCGTATGAGGCATAGGCCCGAAAGCGCTCGACCACCTGCTGCGGCTGGCCATCGACGTATTCGGTGGTCGTGGTGTCAACCGTCGCGCCATTCCAGTTCTTGCCGGCCTTGATACCGAACAGGTTGTAACTGGTGGAGCCATCGGCCCGCCGAATCTCGTTTTTCCCCCAGCCACTTTCCAGCGCCGAATGGGCGACCAGGAACTGCGGGGGAATACCGGTGGAACGGGAGGATTCGACCGCGTGCGGCCAGACCCGATTGACAAAATCCTTGGCCGACGCCGGCACTTCCTGGGCGGCCTCCCCCCCTACCGGGCTGGCAGCGGTGGCGGCATAGGCCGCCGAAGTGGGCAAGCTGCCGAGCACGGTCTTGTATTGCAAATGCCGGCTGTCGGGTGCTGCCAGCGGCAGGGCATTGCCGGCAGCGTTTGCCGGCGCGGCCAGCGCGGCTTGCCCTTCCGGCGTCGCCATTTGCCGGCCGAGCTGCTGCTCGATGAGTTGGGCGAAGCCGACGCCACGCCCCCCGGTAGCCAGGTTCTGGGCCATCTGTTGATCGAGCAGTCCGGTATAGAAACGGGACTGCTCGCTGTTGAGCATATCGTCCTGCGGCGTCGCATCGCGCATGCTCTTCATCACCATCTGCAGGAACAGGGTTTCAAATTGCTGTGCCGCCGCCTTCAGCCCCTCCTTGGGGTCCTTCTGGAACTGCGTACGCAGGTCCTGTGCCGAAGCCACATCGAATGCTGCCCGATTCGGCGTGTTCTGAATCTTGTTTGACATGATCTGCTTCAGATGACCTCGAGGACGGCACGCAATGCGCCGGCCGCCTTCATCGCCTGCAGAATGGCCAGCAGATCCATCGGGTTGGCACCCAGCGAATTGAGGGCCTTGACGACATCCGACAGATTGACCCCGGCCTTAAGACTGACCAGGCTGCCGTTATCCTGCTTGACCTGAATATCCGCCCCCTGGCCAAGCGCCGGTTGGCCAGCATCGACGACGACGGACAAATTGCCGTGGGCAACGGCGCAGGACTGGATCGTCACCTTCTGATTCATCACGACCGAACCGGTGCGCGGGTTAACGATTACCTTGGCGATGCCATCCATGGCCCGCACGTCCAGGTTCTCGATGCGGCCCAGGAAGGCGACGCGGGCATCCATATCGTCCGGCGCCCGAACAGCGACGCGACGCCCATCGACCGCTTGGGCGGTGCCCGGCCCCATGCTTTTATTGATCGCATCGACCATATTTTGCGCCGTACCGAAATCGCTGCCGGCCAATTCGTAATAAACAAATCCGCCCTGCCCGACCGGCGTCGGGACGCTCCGCTCGACCGTCGCCCCCGCCGGAATCCGGCCTGCCGAAAGATGGTTGACCGTCACCTTGGAACCGCCCGACGAGCCACCCGCCCCACCGACCAGCACTTCCCCCTGGGCGATGGCGTAGACCTGACCATCGGCCCCTTTTAGCTGGCTCATCAACAAGGTACCGCCCCGCAGACTTTTCGCATTGCCAATCGACGAGACGTTGACGTCAATCGGCTGCCCCGGCTTGGCAAAGGGTGGCAGGACGGCGGTAACCATGACGGCGGCGACATTCTTGAGCTGCAACTTGGTGGCCTGTTCCGGCGCCAGATTGACCCCCATCTGGGCCAGCATGTTGGCCATCGCCTGCGTCGTAAAGGGGGTTTGCGTCGTCTGGTCGCCCGTATTGTCGAGACCGACGATAACGCCGTAGCCGATCAACTGGTTGTTCCGGACGCCCTGCAGGCTGGCCAGATCCTTGATGCGCTCGGCGAAGACGGGCTGTCCGCACAGCGGCAGGAAACAGGCGGCAACTATTGCCGCCCGGCGGAACCATTTGCTGTTATTCGTCTTCATGATGCGCCTCGGCCTGGATCTTTCTTCAATGACCATACATAAGAAAGAAGCGTGCCAGCGCCGAGCCAAACAGAAGTAGGCCTAACGCAACGCCGCCAGCGTCTTCAACACTTCGTCCTGGGTTTTGATCGACTGGGCATTGGCCTGGTAATTACGCTGCATGGTGATCATATTGACCAGTTCGTCCGTCATGTCGACATTCGACTGTTCAAGCGAACTGGAAGCCAGCACCCCGCGACCACCGGTTGCCGCGGTCCCGATGTTGGCGAGGCCGGAATTGGCGGTTTCCAGCCACAGATTGTCGCCCAGCGATTTCAATCCATTGGGATTGAGAAAGGTGGCCAGCGCCACCGTTCCGATATTCTGCGTCCGGTCATTTGAATAACGCCCCTGAATGACACCATCGGCGGAAAGACTGGTGGCCGTCAAAAAGCCGTCCTTGTAACCGTCCTGCTCGGCCTTGCCAATATCGAAAGCCGTCGCAAACTGGGTCGTCAGCCCCAGATCGATAGCGATCGGCAAGCTCGCGGTGGACGTCGTCGAGGTACTCGCTCCGGTCAGTGGGTCGGTGCTGACACTGACCGCCGTCAGGGCGCCGGTACTGGTAAAGGTCCCACCCGAGGTCAACAGGCCGCTCGGCGAAAAAGTGAGCTGGCGCGGCCCGGCGGCTTCTTCCGGAGGCGCCACGCCATCGATCCGGGTATACACATTCCAGGTATTCGGCGTATCGGTTTTGGCGAAATATAGCTGCAGTTCATGCGCCGCGGTATCGCCGCTAACCCCGGAATAGATCGTTTGCGTCGCCGACCAGTTGAAGGAATTGGTATCCGTCGTATCGAATGTGGCGTTGCGCGGCACGCTGGCACTATCGTCCAGATTGAAGCGCAGGCTGCTCGCTGAAGTTGCCTGCGCCGCCATTCCGGCGGTCAGCTTCAAGACACCGGGCGCCCCGGTCGGCGCCGCCCCGGCCGCCCAACCGGTCAGATAATTACCTTGGGCGTTGACGATATAACGCTCGGCCGGGGTGCCCCCAGCCGCCGTCGGCACCGGTTCGAAATGAAATTCGCCATTGCGCGTATACGCGGTTCGCCCCGTCCCCGCAGCGTCGGCATTGACCTGGAACAGGCCATTGCCGTTAATGGAAAAATCCAGACCGTTGCTGGTCGACTTCAGTCCCCCTTGAGCAAATTGCTGGGCCACGGAACTGGTCGCCGCACCATTGCCCGTGTCGGTCTTGAGATAGGAAGCAAAGATGTCGGAAAACTCGGCCCGCGACCCTTTGAAACCCACCGTGCCGGCATTGGCCAGGTTGTTGCTGATCACATCCAGACCGGTTGCCGCACCGAAAAGCCCGCTTAAACCTTGCACGAAAGACATCGCTTGGGCCTCGCTCTAGAAAGGGAGAACATTCATGAAGACGCGCGACAGCCAGCCCATGACCATGCCATCGCTGAGCTGACCGGAAGACTTGTATTCGATACGGGCATCGGCCACCTTCGATGAACTGATGGTATTGGAGGCATCGACAAAGGCCGGATTGACCACCCCGGAAAGGCGGACGAATTCCTGTTCGGCGCTGATCGACAACTGCTTTTCTCCAGATACCAGCAGGTTGCCATTGGGCAGCACATCAATCACGGTAACCGTGATGGCACCGCTAAATACGTTGTTGTTAGCGGCATCCCCCTTGCCTTCAAACGCCTCGGCGCTGGTGGCATTGGCATTGAGACTGGTCAGCCCGCCAAGCAGGGATTTCGGCGCAATTCCGGACATGGCGCTGACCGAGGCCTTGGTCGAATTGGATTTATCCAGCTTGTTATTGGATTTCTTGGAAGCCGTCGTATTTTCCGTGATCGTGATGGTGATCGTATCCCCGACAAAACGAGCCCGCCGGTCTTCGAACAGCGGCCGACTGCTGGTGGCCTGGAATATCGCCCCGTTGGCATTGGCCGTTTCGATACGCTGCGGCGGGCGGGCCGTCATCGGCTGATGAATATTGGTCGGCGGCACGGTCGAACAGCCGGCGAGCAAGACCATGGCAAACAAGGCAAGGGTCTTCATGATTTCACCTCATAACTGGGTCAGACGACCGAGCATGGCATCGGAAGTGGACACCACCTTCGAATTCAGTTCATAGGCCCGCTGGGTCTGTATCATCGTCACCAACTCTTCCGCCACATTGACATTCGAGGTTTCGACGAAGCCCTGATTGAGCACACCGGCGCCGTTTGACCCCGGGGTGTTGGGCGTTGGCGTACCGCTTGAGGCGGTTTCGAGGAAGAGGTTCTGGCCGACGCTTTGCAAACCGGCCGGATTGACGAAGGTGGCCAGTTGAATCTGCCCGATCTGCGTCGTTGGTTGCGGATTGCCCGGCTGGGTAACGCTGACCACGCCATCGGTACCGATGGTCAGGGACAGGGCATCGGCCGGAATGGTGATCGCCGGCTGCAGGGGATAGCCATTCGAGGTCACCACCTGGCCGGTACTGTCTTTCTGAAAGGAACCGTCGCGCGTGTACGCCGTGCTGCCATCGGGTAACAGCACCTGCAGGAAGCCATTGCCCTGCACCGCGATATCAAGGGTGCTATCGGTTTTTTGCAGATTGCCCTGAGTAAATATCCGTGCCGTCGACACCGGCCGCACACCGGTCCCCAACTGCAGGCCGGTAGGAATTTGCGTCTGCTGCGAAGACTGTGCGCCGGGCTGGCGCAGGGTCTGGTAGAGGAGATCTTCAAAAACCGCTTTGCCGCGTTTGAAACCATTCGTACTGACGTTGGCCAGGTTGTTCGAAATAACGTCGAGCTGGGTCTGCTGAGCATCCAGGCCAGTGCGGGCAATCCACAGGGAACGGATCATGATTCGGGTCCTATCAGGAATTCAACGACAGTAACTGATCGGCGCGCTGGGCGTTGGTATCAGCTGTCTGCATCATCTTTATTTGCATTTCAAACTGGCGGGCCAGGCTGATCAGATTGACCATGGCATCGGTCACATTGACGTTACTGCCCTCCAGCGAGCCGGACGACAACTTGACCTGCTCGTCAGCCGCCGCCGGCTGGCCGCTACGCAGGCGAAACAAGCCATCTGACCCGCGCACCAGGTCGGCCTCCGGCGGATTGACCATCTTGATCCGGCCAATCGCACTGGCGTTGTTCCGGGCGCCAGTCGTCGGCACCACGGAAACCGTACCGTCAGAAGCGATTTCAATGTCGTTATCGGGCGGGATATTGATCGGGCCGCCATCGCCCAGTACGGTCAGGCCAGCTTTGGTTTGCAATTGCCCGGTGACATCGACGTCCAGGCTGCCACCACGGGTATAGGCTTCGCTGCCGTCCGGCAACTGCACCGCCAGCCAGCCGCGACCATTGATCGAAACGTCAAGATTGCGACCGGTAAACAACTGCGGCCCTTCATCGAACACATCGCTGACCGAGGCATCGACGACGAAGGCCCGGGTCGGCATCCCCTGGCCTTGCACCGGTACCGCCCGGAAGCGGTGTTCCTGCGACTTGAAGCCGACGGTACTGGCGTTGGCCAGATTGTTTGCCGTCCCGGCCTGCTGCATGAAAACATGCTTGGCGCCGGTCATTGCGGTGTAGATCAGACGATCCATGGCAGCGACTCAGTAACTTTTTTAACGCAGATTGACCAGGGTTTGCATAACCTGATCCTGGGTCTTGATGGACTGGGCATTGGCCTGGTAATTACGCTGGAAGGTAATCAGATTGACCAACTCCTGGGTCAGGTCGACATTCGCTTCTTCGACGGCCGAGGACTGCAGCAGACCGCGATTACCGGCACCCGGGTCGCCGACCAGCGGCTGCCCGGAGGCGGCGGTTTCCGCCCACTGATTGTTGCCCATACTGGCCAGGCCGGTCGGCGCAATGAAATCGACCAGCACCAGTTGGCAGATATCCTTGGTCTGCCCATTACTGTAATTGCCGCGCAAGACCCCTTCCTGGGAAACCGACACCGAACTCAGACGACCGTAGGGGTAACCGTCCTGGGTCAGTTTATTGACGTCGTATCCGGCGCCGAACAGGGTGCTGTTGTCGTAGTCGATGGGAATGTCATTGGTAAACAGGCCGGCAAAGGAAGCATCCCCACCCTGCGTCGGATCGATCAGTTTGGCGACATCGATATTGAACTTGTAGTCGGACGCCATCGCCGCCGCTGCCGTGGTGTAGGTTACGACGTAACTCCCCCCGGCCGTCAGCGAACCGGTATCGAGCAGCCCGCTGGTGGCATCGATCGAGACACTAGCGGTGACATCGGCCCCGGTCGAATCGATCACCGACACCACGCTGGCCATCGGCGGCAGCGTCGACTCCAGCCCACCGGCCGCGGCAATCGTATTCGTCATGGTAATCCCCGCCCCCCCGACCCAACCGGTCGTCAGCACATTGCCGGCGGCATCGAACTCCAGGGTCGGCACGCCGCTGGCACCGGTATTCGTCGCCCCGGCAACGGTCGAGGTGATGTCATGATTGTCCATCACATAATGGACCTGCCACAGGTTCTTGGCCGGCGCTGTTCCTTCCGAGTTGCCGACCCGCGTAAAGTACATCGACAGCGCGTGGTCATTCCCTTTCTGGTCATAGACGGTGATCGACGTCGAGTAATTGAAGGTATTCAGATTGTTCGGCGGGAAAGCCGTATTCGCCGTCCACGGGGCCAGATTATTGGGGCTGGCCGAAGTCAGCGACTTCAGATCGCGGTCGTCGAAATTCATTTGCGTCGCGATCCCCGGATTGGTCGTTGCCGACCCCGTGGCTTTCGGCGTCACCCCGGAGGTATCGAGCTGAACGGGAAGGAGTTGCGAACGATCGGTAATCCCATTGACGACCGGGTAGCCGGTCAGATTGTTTTTCTGGGCATTGATGACGAAGCCGTTGTCATCCAGGTGAAACTGGCCGTTCCGCGTATAGGTCGTGGTCTGGTCGGTGGCGCTCTTCTGCAGGCGGAAGAAGCCCGCGCCATTGACCGCGAGATCCAGAGGATTGTTGGAGTTCGAGATATTGCCCTGGGAGAATTGTTGCTGGACAACCGAGGTCGACGTCCCGATCCCGACCTGCGAGCCGCCGCCGACGCCCAGCGAGGCGGCATAGACGTCGGCAAACTGCGCCTGACCGCCCTTGAAGCCGATGGTCGAAGCATTGGCAATATTGTTGCTGATGACGTCCAGCGCCTTGGACGAATTATTTAAACCGCTTAAACCTTGTTGGAATGCCATGATGAATCTCCATCAATTCATGATTTGCAGAATGTCGCTGTAGGCAACCGTCTTGTTGTCCGCCAACTGCAGCGACGCCCCATCCGATGACAGAGTTACAGCACTTACTATGCCAGCCTGCAGGGCTGTCGCTTCGACCTTGCTGTCGCCACGCACCGCTTCCACACTGAAGGTGTATTTACCCTGCGCCAAAGCGGCTCCGGTATCGGATTTGCCATCCCAGACGAAGTTCAGCGTGCCGGCCGGTTGCTCTGTCAGCTTCTGGGTTTGCACCACCTTGCCGGCGGCATCCTTGATCGTGATGGTCACCTTGTCCGCCGCACCGGCAAGATTGACCCCGCCGATGGCACCATCAGCCGCCAATTCGAGGTTGCTACCGGCAGTTAATACCGTTTTTCCGATCATCGCCGCCGCCTGCATGTTCTGCGTTCCGGCGTAGCTGCTGAGCAACTTGTCCATCGTCGCATTGAGCTTTTCGATACCGCTCACCGTGCTGATCTGCGAGAGCTGCGTGGTCATTTGATTGGCATCGGTCGGATTGAGCGGATCCTGGTTTTTCAATTGGGTAATCAGCAAATTCAAAAAGCGTGTCTGCATCTCGTCGGCCGTTGTCGTCTTGGTCGTCGACGTGCCGTTAATGGAGGAAAACAGTGCCGCATTTGAACTGTTGGCATTGGTGACTGAACTTGTTGCCATGGTCGTGCTCCCGGTTAGCCCTGGCCGATCTGCAAGGTACGCAGCATCATGGTCTTGGCAGTATTCATTACTTCAACATTGGTCTGGTACGAGCGTGAAGCGGAAATCATGTTGGTCATTTCTTCAACGACATTGACGTTGGGAAAGGCCACATATCCTTTCTCGTCAGCCGCCGGATTCTTTGGGTCATAGACCAGGCGCGGCGGTGAAGCATCTTCGACCACCTGGCGGACGCGCACCCCTCTTGAAGCATCGCCGGCGCCGCCCATCGGCGTCGCTTCGAAAACCACCTGCTTGGCGCGATAGGGTTTGCCATCGGCCGAAATGACGCTGTCCGCATTGGCCAGGTTGGAGGCCACGGCGTTCAGACGCATCGACTGGGCGGTCATCGCACTCGATGAAACCTGGAAAACATTAAACAAGCTCATTCGCTATCTCCTTAACCCTGGGTGCTACTCAAGGCAGTGCGCATACCCTTGAATTTGTCGCCGATCAGTTGGGTGAGAATTTGGTATTGCAAGGCGTTTTCGGAAATCTGCGTCCGCTCGACATCCATATCCACCGTATTGCCGTCAACTGCCGACTGGGTTTCCGCCCGGTATTGCAAAAAGGCCGAGCCGTTGAGGGCATCGCCTTGCTGGTGCCCGCCGGCCGTCCGGCTCATGGCCAGACCTCCCGCCCCCTGTCCGGCCATGGCATTCTGCATGGCCGCCGTGAAGCTGAAATCGCGCGCCTTGTAGTGCGGGGTGTCGGCATTCGCAATATTCGAAGCCAGCACCTGATGGCGCATGGTGCGCAAATTCATCGCCTGACTAAGTACCGAAACACTCTGTGCAATTGCCGACATGAGACTCTCCAATAATCCGGACAATTCAAAGCATGCTCCATGCCACCACTAGAGGGCGCGCCATTTGAAGCGTTAGCGGCAAGATTAATAGCCCCCTTCGGCAATTCTTGCCGCCACCTCTATTCCCCCTTCGGGTCCGGTCAGGCACAATGCGCCATGCGGCTTTTCCGTTACCTGCTACTACTCTTCCTCCTGCCAGGCCCGGCGACGGCAGCAACCGATCTTGACCTGCTGCTGGATACGGCTGAACGGCACGTTCGCCTGCAAACGCAGGGGCTCCCCGGCAAGGTCAGCATCACGCTGGGCACTCTGGACAGCAAACGCCTGCCCCCCTGCTCGGCACTCGAAGCCTTCACGCCTTCCGGCGCCCGCCTGCTGGGCAAGACACATGTCGGGGTGCGCTGCCTGACCCCCAACACCTGGAGCGTTCTGCTCCCGGTACAGATTTCGGCCTTCGGCCATTACGTCACCTCGGCCCGTCCGCTTCTCGCCGGCCAACCGATCCAGGCGGGCGACCTCAACGTTCTCAGCGGCGACCTATCGACGCTCCCCACCGGGGTCGTCACCGATCCGGCCGCCGCCTTGGGCAAGACACCGCGCAACTCGCTGGCAGCCGGGCTGCCTTTACGCGCCGATCAATTGATCGCACCAATAGTCATCCACCAGGGTCAAACAGTTCGTGTCATTTCGAAAGGCGAGGGGTTTTCCGTGGCCAGTGAAGGGAAGGCGCTAAGCAGTGCCGCCGAAGGGCAGATCGCCCAAATCCGCATGGCGTCCGGACAAACGGTGAGCGGCGTGGCAAGAGCCAACGGTAGCGTTGAAATTGCTTTTTGAGCTAAAGTTTGCTGCTGCCTGGCCGTTAAGTTCAGTAAGTCCTGAAGTATTGCGAGATCCATCATGAAGATCGATAGTTCATACAAACCAGTTATCCAGCCTCTGGCCAACCGCCCGAAGCCGGCTGCCAACGCCGAGACGCCGAACACCACTGAGGCGGTCAGCCTCAGCCCGCTGGCCGGAGCGCTCCAGGTTGCCGACAAACCACCGGTTAATTCGGCGCGCATCCAGGAAATCAAGGATGCCATCGCCCAAGGCCGATTCAAGATCAATCCGGAAGCCATCGCCGGGCGTCTGATCGACACCGCCCGCGATCTGGTAAGCGCGCAACAGCGTCAGGCCTGATGAGCACCGTTGCCCTGGCGCTCGGTTGGGAAATCAAACTGGTAGGTCGCTTTCTCGAAATTTTGCAGAAAGAACAGGAGGCCCTTAAAAAAGGCAATCCTGCCGTCTTACCCGAGCTTGGCGCGGCAAAATCGGAGCTCATCATCCAACTCAACGGCGCCGAAGACGAACGAAATCGTCTGATCGGCGGCAGCCCCGAGGTGGTTGACCGCAATTCCATGCAGCGCTGGCTGGATAACAACCCGCAGGCAACCCAGTGTCGCGACCTTTGGCACAAGCTACTGGAACTCGCCCGGGAAGCCAAGCTGATGCATGAACTGAACGGCCGGCTATTGGCCTTGCACTTGCGCCAGACCGGCGACGCCCTCGCCATCCTGACCAAACGGAATCAGGAAAACACCATTTACAGCAGCGACGGCCAGACCACCACCTACACCGGCAGCCGGATCGTAGACTCGGCCTGACTCGCTATTCAGCGCGCCGCTCCGTCGTCGGCAGCCTTGATTTCCATCGGCTCTTCCGGACGGTTGGAATCGATCAGGATACTCACCCGACGATTGCGTGCCCGCCCTTCCGGGGTGGTATTGGTTTCAACCGGACGTGTCTCACCATAACCGATTGCCGTTAGGCGCTCCGCTCCTACTCCACCATCGTTAAACAGCCGCAATACGGTTGTCGCCCGCATGGCGGAGAGTTCCCAATTGGACGGAAACTGCGGCGTCGAGATCGGCACATTGTCGGTATGGCCTTCGATGGTGATCGGGAAGTCGGTACTCGCCAGCACCTGCGCGATCGCCCCCATGGCGCTGCTCGAGGCCGGCTGCAATTTCGCCTGCCCGGCCGGGAAGAGAATGCTGTCGTTGATTTCGATGGTGACGCCGCGACTGGTCTCCAGCAACCGGACCTTGCCCTGCGCCACCAATGGCTGCAAGGCGTCCATGATGCTGCTGGCGACGTTTTTCATCCGCTGCCGCTGTTCGACCTTTTTCTGCTCCGGCAATTTATCCGGTTTCAGCACCGGTCGCGGCGGGATCGGTGGCGCCCCCTGGAGCACCGCCATCGGTTGCCCCCCGGTTTCGCCGGTAGTGTTCTTGAAAGCGTTGGTCAGCGAATTGGATAACACCTTGTACTTCCCCTCGTTGACCGAAGAGATCGCGTACATGACGACAAAGAACGCAAACAGCAGGGTTATGAAATCGGCATAGGAAACCAACCAGCGATCATGATTCTCGTGCTCCTCGGGACGCTTCTTGCGCGCCATCAGAGCAAATATCCGAGGAGACGACTTTCGATGATGCGCGGATTATCGCCAACCGCGATACCGACCAATCCGTCGACCAGCATTTCCCGCGAAGCCACCATGCGGGAAATGTAGTATTTGAGCTTGCCGGCAATCGGCAAATAGATCAGGTTGGCCAAACCAACGCCGTAAATGGTCGCCACAAAGGCGACCGCAATCCCGGAGCCAAGCTTGGTCGGATCGGAAAGATTCTCCATGACATGGATCAGCCCCATGACCGCCCCGAGAATACCGATGGTCGGCGAATAGCCGCCGGCCGACTCCCATATTTTGGCGGACTGTTTCCACTCATCCTCGAAGGTGGTGATTTCGACCTCCAACAACTCTCGGATACGCTCGGGATCGGCACCATCGACCAGCAACTGCAGACCCTTCCGGGTAAACGCATCCTTGATCTGCGGGATGTAGTTTTCCAGGGCCAGCAAGCCTTCGCGCCGCGACAACTGGCTCCAGATCAGGATCTGGTCAATCTGCCGTTTTTGCTCGACGACGGGTGGCACCCAAACCCATTTGGCCATCTGCACGCCACGCTTGAAGATATGGAACGGGCTTTGCAGCAAGACCGCGCCCAGCGTCCCGCCGCAAACGATGAGCAAGGCTGTCGGCTGCACCAGCGAACCGATATGCCCCCCCTCGAGAATCTGCCCCCCGATAATGGCGATCAGCCCAATAGCCAAACCGGCCAAGCTGATCTTATCCACTCGGCTTCTCCCGGCGTCGTTTCTTGGCCGCCGGCAACTCGCCGAGCACATGGCTGCGCAGACGGATGATCGCCTGACTGTGCAACTGGCAAACGCGGGATTCCGTCACCCCCATCACCTCGCCGATTTCCCGAAGATTCAGCTCCTGTTCGTAGTAGAGCGCCATCATCAGCTTTTCCCGTTCGGGCAGATGATCAACGGCCGCCACCAGCATTTCCTTGAGCTTCTTATCTTCCAGCAGGCGTAACGGATCGGCTTCGTTATCCGTTAAATGACGATCGAGGAAGCCCTCTTCGCCATCGCTGGCAAAGTCCTCGAAATAAAGGAGTTGATGTCCGCGCGCTTCGCTGAGCGTCTTTTGATACTCGGCCAACGACATACCCAGCGCCTCGGCCAGTTCCCCTTCGGACGGGACGCGGCCATGGGCGTGCTCGAGTTGATTGACAGCTCCTTCAATACGCCGCAACTCGCGGCGCAGATGCCGCGGCAACCAGTCATTTTCGCGCAGACCATCGAGCATGGCGCCGCGCACGCGCTGGGTGGCATAGGTTTCGAATTGGGCACCGAAACCGTCCTCATAACGATCCATCGCATCGAGCAGGCCAAGCATGCCGTTCTGCACGAGATCATCGAATTGCACACTAGCGGGCAGACGGGCCATCAAATGATAGGCGATACGTTTCACCAGCGGCACGAAGCGCTGAACCAACTGTTCCCTATCGGGCTGCCCTGCAGCGGTATACATCAAGCTCGCAATATATTTGGGGTTATACGTTGGCTCAAGTGTAGCAGTTGCTGCATGAAATGTTCGACCCCGCCAGCCTCGCTCTCGCCCCGTTGCCAGTAGAGCAGATCCGAGGCAATCTCGCGAAAGGCTTGGGCCGAAGCGGAATCCGGGGCCTGCAGCAAAACCGGGCGACACAATTGGGCCGCCTGGCGCAGGGATTCATCCAGCGGCACGGCGCCGGCGTAGTCCAGTTGCGCGACGCCGCGCTGGGCTGCAACCTGGGCGATATTTTCATAAATCGAACGGGCATCCGGCTGGCTGCGCACTTTATTCACCAGAATCCGGAAGTGACGGCGGGAAAATGCCTGGCTGACTTTTTTGATCAATGAATAGGCCTCGGTGATCGAAGCACTATTTCCCGAAAGCACGACCACGGCCTCCTGCGAGGCCAAACCAAAGGGAGAAAAACCGTGCGGATGGGACATGCAGGCATCGACCAGGATGACATCGACCGGCCTCTCCAAGCCGGACATCGCATCGAGCAAGGTCTGCTGCTGCGGCAGCGACAGGCGCCCCAGTTTCTTGACCGCCTTTGCTGCCGGCAGCACGCGCAAACCCGTCATCGGTTGCAGCACGACCTGGGAGAGCAGCAGCTCGCGCTCGACCACATTAAGCAGATCGTAACGGGCCGCCAGGCCAAAATAGGAAGCGATATCGTCCCGCGAGGCATGCTCGTCGATGATCAGCACTTCTTTACCCAAACGCGCCAGGGCCGCCCCGATATTGGCCACCGCAATGCTGCGACCCACTCCCTCGCAGCCGGCAACGAACGTCACCACCTGCAATTGCGCTCCACCGAGCAGGCGGCGCAGACCAGCCGCCTGATCCACCCTGAAATCAGCCACGACGTCCTCCGGCGGCAACCATGCCGGCATTCGCCATCAACAGCCCGGGCTCGACACCATCGTATTTATGCGGCGAACTTTCCGGCACATCCTTGAAGGCCCGGTGCAACAAATAGCTCCGATTAGGCAGGTGCAAATCCTCCGGCACCCGTTGGCCATTCGAAACGTAATGCAATTTCAGACCATGCCGCATGATGACGTCGAGCGGCGTCGCCAGGCTGGCCGCCTCGTCAATCTTGGTTAGGATGCAGCCGGCCAGTTGTTCGCCCTCATAGGCGCGCACTACGTCATCCAGCGTATCGCCGCGCGAGGTGGAAGAAAGCAACAACAAGCGCTGCACATCGCAACCAGCGAGCATGTCGGTAAGTTCCGGGACCAGCTTGTCTTTTTGGCTCATTCCCATGGTGTCGACCAGCACCATATGCTTGTGCTGGAGCTCCTTCAGGGTCTGGCGCAGTTCGACCGCATCCTTGACCAGATAGACGGAGACGCCAAGAATGCGCCCGTAAATACGTAACTGTTCATGGGCGCCGATCCGGTAGCCGTCAGTGGTCACCAATGCCACCTTGCTCGGGCCATGACGGAGCACGCAACGGGCCGCCAGCTTGGCCGTCGTCGTCGTTTTGCCGACCCCCGTCGGTCCCACCAGAGCATAGACCCCGCCACGGTCGACGATATCGCCGTCGCTACCGATGGTGTAGAGGGAACGATCGGCCGCTCCCTTGACCCAGGCCATGGCCTGTACCCCATCCATGTCGTGCGGCAAGTCGGTCAACAGATCGCGAGCGAACTGGGGGGAAAAGCCGGTATCGAGCATCTGGCGCAAAACATCCGTTTTCACCGGTTCCGAGCGTGCCGCTTCGCCCCAGGCGAAGCCCGCCAGGTGTTGTTCGACGATTTTACGCAGCGAACGGATTTCATCCATCACTTCCATCGGCACAACTTCGGCCGCCGGGCGCTGCGGCGGACTGGGCGGCGGCATCGCCATCCGCGGCGCCTCCGGCGGGCGCGTCATGGCTGGCGCCGGGGCCGGCGCCGCCGGCTGCTGTGGACGGCTGACCTCAAGATTGCGCAACGAACCGGTGCGGGGGATACCCGCATTCACCGAACCGGTCGACCGAGAGGGCGGCAGCGGCGCAGCGGCCCGGGCCGCCTGCGGGGCAGGCTTAGGGGCCAGGCGCTGGGCGTTGTTTTGGGCAACCTGAGCGCGCGCCGAACTCAGGGAAACACGGTAATCGTCATCGAGGTCGGCAGGCGCAGGGCGGCGTTCAATCGGCGTGCTGTCGGCGACCTGGGTCGGCACGATCATCGCCATGTCACGCGCCGCCACCGCCATGATTTCAACACCGCCCGGGATCCCGCGATTGGACAGAATGATCGCGTCGTTACCCAGAGTTTCCTTCACCTTGCGCAAGGCATCCCTGGCGTTGGCGGCGATGAATTTTCTGACGTTCATGTCTTACCTCCGATGATCGAGGTCACCTTGATAATTCTTGTTTCCGGAACTTCGTTATGGGCCAGCACCTTCAACAGGGGCACCGTACGCCGCAGGAAGCGGGAGAGCAGCAGGCGCAGGCTGGCCGGCACCAGGAGGACGGCGGGCAAGCCGAGGGCTTCCTGGCGTTGGGCGGCCAATACGGTTTCGCGTACCAGCGTATCGGCCAACCCGGGCTCGAAACTGGTATTTTCCGAGCCGCCCGCCACGGCCTGGGCCAACAAGCGTTCCAGGGTGGGATCGAGCGACATGACCTGCATTTCGCCGCTCCCCGGGAAAATTTGCTGAACGATCGCCCGTCCCAGCGCGTTGCGGACCTGGGTCGTGAGGTCGTCGGCATTCTGGGTCCGTGTCGCATGGTCGGCGACCGTTTCGATAATGGTCCGCATATCGCGGATATGGACGCCTTCGTCGAGCAGGCCCTGGAGCACTTTTTGCAGGGTGCCGAGCGGCAAAATCTTGGGCACCAAGTCTTCGACCAGCTTGGGAATTTCCTTGCCAAGATGCTCGAGCAATTGCTGCACCTCCTGGCGCCCGAGCAATTCGGAAGCATGGGTCAGGATCAGGTGATTGAGGTGGGTGGCGACCACGGTGGAAGCATCGACCACGGTATAGCCATAGGCCTGCGCCTGATCGCGTTGACTGGCATCAATCCAGATCGCCGGCAAGCCGAAAGCCGGATCCTTGGTTGCCGTACCGCTCAGGGTACCGGCCACCCGCCCCGGATTGATCGCCAGGTATTGTCCGGCGTACGCTTCGCCGACGCCGACTTCGACCCCCTTGAGGAGGATCCGATAGGCATTGGGTTTAAGTTCCAGATTGTCGCGAATATGGACCGGCGACACCAGGAAGCCGACTTCCTGGGCGAATTTCTTGCGGATACCGCGAATCCGCCGCAACAACTCACCATCCTGTGACTTATCGACCAACGGAATCAGGCGATAGCCGACTTCCAGGCCCAGCACATCAAGCGGCGCGACATCGCTCCAGGTCGCTTCCATGCTCTCCTGGACCGGCGCCGCGGCAACCTGGACCGGCGTTTCAACGATCTTCTTTTCTTTCTCGATGAGGTTCCAGGCAAACCAGCCGAGCAACGAAGCCAGCATCAGGAAAACCAGATTCGGCATCCCCGGGATCAGGCCAAGAAATCCGACAATCGCCGCGGTGACGGCGATGGCTTTGCCGTTTTTGAACATCTGCCCCATCACCTGCTGACCGATATCGCGGTCATCGGAAACCCGGGTTACGACCATACCGGCGGCGATCGAAATGATCAGGCCGGGAATCTGCGCCACCAGACCGTCACCAATGGTCAGCAGGGTGTAGTTTTTGGCCGCCACGGCCAACTCCATGTCGTGCTGAACGACGCCGACCACCAGGCCACCAACCACATTGAGAAGCATGATGACGATGCCGGCCACCGCATCGCCGCGCACGAATTTCGAGGCACCGTCCATCGACCCGAAAAACTCGGCTTCACGAGAAATGTCGGTGCGCCGCTTGCGAGCGTCCTCTTCGCCGATCAACCCGGCATTGAGATCGGCGTCGATGGCCATCTGCTTGCCGGGCATCGCATCGAGCGTAAAGCGCGCGGAAACTTCGGCCACCCGGCCGGCGCCCTTGGTGATCACGACAAAATTGATCACCACCAGGATCATGAAAACGACAATACCGACCGCGAAATTGCCACCGACCAGGAAATGACCAAAGGCCTCGATCACCTTGCCCGCCGCGTCCGGCCCGGTATGTCCCTGGAGCATGACGATCCGGGTAGACGCCACGTTCAGCGACAGGCGGAGCAGCGTAGTGACCAGCAGAACGGTCGGGAAGACCGAGAAATCCAGGGTCTTGCGGGTATTGACGGCGACCAGCAGGACGAGCACCGAAATGGCGATATTGAAGGTAAACAGCACATCCAGCACGAAAGCCGGCAAGGGCAGCACCATCATCGCCAGGATCATCAGGATCAAGACGGGCGCCGCGAGCTGTGTCATATTCAGACGAGCGATAAAACCCTGCATCCCGAGCGAAGAGGTGGCCATTTACGCGGCCTCCGGCACGAGTTCGGCGGGCACCGGCAAATCCTGCGGCGGCATGGGATACACCCCGCCAACCTGACGCCAATTGGCAAGCTGGAAAATATAGGCGAGAACTTCCGCCACCGCGTTATAGAGGGCGGCGGGGATTTCCGAGTCGAGGGCGGCATGCTTGTAAAGAGCCCGCGCCAGGGGCGGCGCTTCCAACACGGGTACCGCGTGCTCGGCCGCCAGCTCACGTATCCGCAAGGCGATAGCCCCCATCCCCTTGGCCACTACTTTCGGGGCGCTCATCCCGGCCTGATAGGAAAGCGCCACGGCGTAATGGGTCGGATTGGTAACGATCACATTCGCCTGCGGCACGGCCGACATCATCCGCTTACGGGCGGCCTGCATCTGGAGGCTGCGAATACGCCCCTTGACCTGCGGGTCGCCCATCATTTCCTTCATTTCCTGCTTGACCTCGTCCTTGCTCATCTTCAGCTTGTCGAAGTGCTGCCAGAGCTGGAAGGGAACATCGGCCGCGACCACCAGGACGAGAGCCGAAACCAGAATCAGAAACGAAAAACTGACCAGATTCCCAGCATGGGCCAACCCGGCTTCCAGCGGTTGCGCCAAGAGCCCGAAAATCTCGTCGCGCTCTTTCCAGATCAGCAGCACGGCAACACCGCCGACCAAAGCCGCCTTGAGAACGGCCTTACCCAGCTCCATCAAGCTGTTCCAGGAGAACATCCGGCCAAAACCGGTCAATGGGTTCATTCGATTCAAATCGGGAACCAACGCTTTCGGGGCAAACACCCAGGCATTGAGAACGAATGGCGGCAATAACGCCGCCACCAACAAGAGCGCCAACAGTGGCGAGAAGGCGAATAGTGCATCGACCGAAATATCTGTCAGGCGCGGCAGCATTTGCGCCGGTTCGTGCATGAATTTCGAATCGATGGCAAAGCCCTTGCGAAAGATTGCCATCGAGCGTTGCGTGAACCAGCTTCCCATCATCCAGAATGCCGAGCCGGCAACGATCAAAACCAGAAAAGTACCAAGTTCACGGGAATGGGGGACCTGACCCTGCTCGCGGGCCTGCTCGATTCGCCTACCGCTAGGCTCTTCGGTTTTTTCGAGGTCGCTCTCTTCTGCCATAACCGTCTTAGGGTGTCGTTGTGGCTATTATAGGAAAAAACCTGAAAAAATAAAGAGGTACGAGTGTTTATTTAGCTGGTTTCTCAGGTGACAGCCGCAAGCACATGACAACAGAACGAACTTCACAAAAGAAAAGAGGAGGCCAAAGCCTCCTCTCAACTCGTTGACAGCAAAGGGAAATCAGGCGAAATCCAGCGCCCGCATGGCGGCCCCCATATCGGCATGCTGTCCGAGATCAGCCAACAACTCTTTCATATCCAGGATCAGCACGATCTGACCATTGGAAAGCGTTGTCACACCAGCCACTCCGCGCGGCCGGAAATCCTCGAGCGACTTGATCACGGCATCGTCTCGACCGGCAAAGCTATCGACGGCGAGAATAAAACTGCGCTCCGCCGTCTGCATGAAGACGCCGTATTCCGGATAACGCTCAAGCGGCCAGCCGAGCAAGCGGGCCAGCGAGATCAAGGGCAAGACTTCGCCACGCACGACCAGCGTTTCCTTGCCCCCCACTTCCTGGATACGACTCTGCTCAATCGGCAGAATTTCCCGGACCAGCGACAGCGGCAAGGCGAAGGGTTGATCGCCCAAAAGCACCAACAGGACCGGCAGAATGGCCAGGGTCAGGGGCAGCGAGATGATGAAGACCGATCCCTTGCCCGGCTCCGAACGAATCTCGATGGCGCCGTTGAGTTTCTGGATATTGGTCTTGACCACATCCATGCCGACACCACGACCGGAAACATCGGAAATCTGCGACTTGGTCGAAAAGCCCGGCAGGAAAATCAGGTTCAGGCTCTGCCGCTCGTCGAGGGTGTTGGCCTCCTCCTCCGAGATCAGCCCCTTTTCCACCGCTTTCGCCCGGATCCGCTCGGCGCTCATCCCCTTGCCGTCATCGGCGATGATCAGCACGATGTGATCACCTTCCTGACGCGCCTCCAGGCGGACCAGACTCTTCGGCGTCTTGCCGGCGGCCTGCCGCTCGAGCGGCATCTCGACGCCGTGATCGACCGCGTTGCGAATCAAGTGGATCAGCGGATCGGCCAGATCCTCGATCATGGTCTTGTCCACCTCCGTCTCTTCGCCGGCCAGCACCAGCTCGACATCCTTGCCCAACTGACGCGCCAGATCGCGGGCAATCCGCGGATATTTCTGGAACAAGCGGCCGATCGGCTGCATCCGGGTCTTCATCACCGAATTCTGCAGATCGGAAACCAGCAAATCGAGCTGACTCACCGCCTGATCAAGGGCGTGCAAGGTTTCCGAATCATTTTTGCCAGCCAGGATATCGGCCCGCAAGCTGGTCAGACGGTTCTTGGTCAAGCCGATTTCACCCGACAGATTGAGCACCTGATCGAGCCGCGAAGTATCGACCCGGATCGTATTTTCCCGACCACGTTCTTCGACCCGCCGCGCCGCGGACGGCTGCCCCCCCGGACGGTCCGTTGCCCGCCGGCCAAAAGCCGACGGCGCTGCCGCAGCCCCGGCCACCACCGGCGCTGCCGCAGCGTGCACGGCAGCGCTTTCTTCCTTGGTAATCAATTCACCATGCGCGGCCGGCGGCTGGCCGGTAACGGCCGCATGCAAGACCGCCCAGTCCGGCTCTCCGGCCACCGCGGCAACGCTTTCGGCCGACACCTTCGGGGCCTCGACCGGGGCCACCGGGGCGGCCGGGGCCTCGCCGCTCAGCACGCCTTTCAGCGCGGCAATCACTTCCGGATCGGCCGGCTGCGGCAAAACCATCTGCCCCAACTCACCGAACATTTCACGCACCCCCTTGGTCGCCGCCATGATGGTATCCATCAGTTCGGGAGTGAGTTCCAGTTCGCCATTGCGCAGACGATCAAACAGGTTTTCCGTCAGGTGACATAGCGTCACCAGTTCAGCGGCATTCAGGAAGCCAGCGCCCCCTTTAACGGTGTGAAAGCCGCGAAAAATATCATTCAGCAGATTGCGGTCGTCGGGCCGCTTCTCCAGATCAACCAGCTTGTTATCCACATCCGACAGCAGATCGTGGGCCTCCTGCAAGAAATCTTGCAGCAGGTCTTCCATTCCGGCAAAGTCGCTCATTTTCGACCCCTATCAGAAACCGAGGCTATCAAGTAGATCATCAACCTGTCCCTGGTTGACGACCACGTCGGTACGGCCTTCGGCATTGACCACCGGGCCGTTCATCAAACTAGTCACCTCAACGGTCCGCTTGGCATCCGGCACGATTTCGAGCAGCACGCTCATCAAACCTGACTCCAGTTCCTGGGCCAGACCGACAATTTTCTTGATCACCTGGCCGGTCAAATCCTGAAAGTCCTGCGCCATCATGATCTCAGTTAGCTGGGCATGGGTCGCTTTGGTTTTCTGCGGCAACTGCTGAGTCAGGAAGATCCGCGTATCGCTGGCCAAGGCCTTGAAATCGGCGGTCGTTAGCTGGTTGGCGTACACCTTCTCCCAGCGCTCGCCGAGAACGCGGGCGCCGTTTTCCATTTCATCAACCAGCGGACTGGCGATATCGGTCGCATTCAGCACCCGGCAAGCCGCCTGCTCGGTCAAGTTGGCGACATAGGCCAGGCGATCCTTGGCATCCGGCAGCGCCGACACCGTTTTTTCCAGTAACTTGTCGTAACCCAACTGCCCCAGCGTATCGTGCAAGGCACGCGCCATATGCCCGATGCGGTTGAATACGGCCTCCTGATTCGACCACCCCTCGGCCGACGGCTCCCCGACCGCAGCTGCCGCCGTTTCTGCGGCAACGCTATCGAACAAGGCTTGCAAATCATCACTGTCATCGGTCGCCGGCCCCGCCTTCACGGCCGCCGCCGGTGCCGCTGCCGGCTTCACCGGCGCAAAATCGGCGGCAATCGAGTCAAAAAGGGCTTCCAGATCGTTCGAATCGTTGTTCGCAGTCATGCTATCCCCTTAGGCCAAACCCATTTTCTCGAAAATCTTATTGAGCTTTTCCGACAAGGTTCCTGCAGTAAATGGCTTGACGATATAGCCACTGGCGCCCGCTTGGGCGGCGGCGATAATGTTTTCCTTCTTGGCTTCGGCGGTGATCATCAACACTGGAAGATGCTTCAGACTCGGCGTCGCACGAATGGTCTGCAACAGGGTCAGCCCATCCATATTGGGCATATTCCAGTCGGTCACCACAAACTCGAAACCCCCTCCCTGCAACTTTTGCAGTGCGATCGCCCCGTCCTCCGCCTCGTCGACATTGGTAAAGCCCAACTCTTTCAGAAGGTTGCGGACAATACGACGCATGGTGGAAAAATCATCCACCACCAGGAATTTCATCTTCGGATCAGCTGCCATGCAGTAACTCCAACTAGCTTGTTATCGTTCAATCAGCGGGCGCAGGGTGTCCGCCAGCGCCTCCGCATCGAATTTTGCGACATAGGCGTCAACGCCCACCGATTTACCCATCGCGCGGTTGGCCTCGGACGATAGCGAGGAGTGCATGACCACCGGCACCCCCTCGAAACGAGGATCGGATTTGATATTTTTGGTCAAAACATAGCCGTCCATTTCCGGCATCTCGGCATCGACCAGGATCAGGCGGATTTCGTCGCGGATGTTCTCGCCGCTTTGCACGGCATGCGCGGCAATCCCTTGCAAGCGCGTCCATGCTTCCATGCCGTTGGTCGCGTGCTTGTGGCGCACGCCCAATTTGTCGAGCACCTCGGCGATTTTGCGGCGTGCGACAACCGAGTCATCGACGAAAAAGACGCTGGTATCGGGATCGACCTGGGCCGGCGCAATATCGACAATCATCGCCTCCCCGAAAGCGTTGGCGAGAATTTGTTCGACATCGAGTATCGACACCAGATGGCTGCCATCGAGTTCGATAACGGCGGTAATCAGGCCCTGATTGGCCGAGAGGACGCTTTCCGGCGCCTTGACGCGCTCCCAATCGACGCGAATGATGCGGTCGACTTCGTGCACGAGAAAGCCGAGCGTGCGTTTCGAATACTCGGCGACCATCATCGTCTTGCCCAACCCGGGCACCGCACCGTCAAGATGCATGAAGGGGGCCAGCGAGAGAACCGGAATGACATTGCCGCGTAGCGAGATCAAGCCCTCGACGCCGCGCGGCATGTTGGGCGTCTTGGTGATGCGCGGGGTGCGCCCCACTTCTCGCACCTTGAAGACGTTGATGCCGAATATTTCACGAGTCCCCAGGGAAAATAACAAAATCTCCATTTTATTGGAGCCTGCGAGACGGGTACGGGCATCAACGCTGTCTAATAAATTCTTGTTTTCAACGAGATTCATCATCCTCTCCCGCTAGAGCTCAGGCTGCCGTAACCGGCACATTGGCCGAACCGTCGACACCGAGTCGACGGGCCAGCGTTTCGGAAAGCCGCTGCGGCTCGAATTTTGGAACATATTCATCGACCCCGACCGACTGCCCCAACTTCTGGTTGGACATCCCAGAAAGGGAGGAATGCATGATCACCGGCACCCCATTGAAGCGCGGGTCGGACTTGATCTTCTTGGTCAGGATGTAGCCGTCCATTTCCGGCATTTCAATGTCAGTCAGTACCAGACTGATCAACTCGGAAACCGGCTTGCCCACGGTTTGGGCATAGGTCGCCACCTTTTCCATCTCTTCCCACATCTGGCGGCCATTGACGGCGCTCAAGCCCTTGACGCCCATGACGCTCAGCGTACGCTCGATCTGTTTGCGGGCGACACTGGAGTCGTCGCAATAAAACACCGTGCAATCGGGACGATCGAGCGGCACGACACCGCGGAACATGATCTCGTTATCGATACTGGTGGTTTCCGAAAGCACCTTTTCGACATCCATCATCATGACCAGACGGCCGTCGTCGAGCTCGGTAACCGCGGTGACCAGACCGCCGGTCTGCGCCGTCAGCATTTCCGGAGGCACCCGCATCTTGCTCCAGTCCAGGCGCAGAATGGTGTCCACACCTTCGACCAGGAAGCCCTGGGTATGGCCGTTGTACTCGGTGACGATCATGATTTCACGGTTCGTCCCGGCGCTGATGCCGGAATACTTAGCCAAGTCGATCACCGGCACCAGGGCCCCCCGCAAGCTGACCATGCCCTCGACCGATGGCGGCATTTCCGGCGCCGCTGTAATCAGCGGCGTCCGCATCACTTCGCGAACCTTGAAGACATTGATCCCGTAGGTCTCCCGGCGACCGGTGCGCTGATCTACGCCAAGAAAAAAGAGCAGGATTTCAAGCTTATTGGTTCCCGCCAGCTTGGTACGCGCATCAATACTCTTCAACAACTCTGACATCGTTATCCCCTCGCACTTCGTGCAATCGGCTTGTTTAATGGCTATGGCGCCGAAGCGACCTTAGGATACACGTTTTCCAACGGGCTTCAAACCGCGCTCCCGTGCGCCACTCCGGGCTTATTTATTCGCCATCATCGCAGTCTGAATAACGACCGGCGAACAATCAACTTTAGGAAATCTGGAACAACTTGGCAAAATTGGCAATATCGAGAACCTGTTTGACATTGCCACGCACGCCACTGAGGCCGATTTCCTTACCAGCCCCGCCCATCTTGTCGCGCAACATCAACAACATACCGAGGGCCGAGCTATCCAGGTAGTCGACGCCGGAAAAGTCCACGGTCACGGCCTTCACTGCCGCATCGGCCAACAAGGGTTCGTAGGAGGCACGAAAATCGCGGTGGGTATTGAAATCGAAACGGCCATTCAGCCTGATGACCGCCTGCGAACCTTCTTTAATCACATTTGCTTGCATTTTTCTGTCCTGATCTCCGGGAATCAACGCCTAGTGTAATACGTTAGCCCTACGCGGCAAGCCTCGGACGAGGGATTTATCGAGTCACCGCCAACAAAGTGCGGCGCGCCATTTCGTCGAGCGGCGACTGCTCTTCAACCGCTCCAATCAAAAACGCTTCGCGCGGCATACCGTAAACCACACAGCTCGCCTCATCCTGCCCCAAGGTGCGAGCTCCGGCCTGGCGCATGCGCAACAAGCCCTGGGCGCCATCCTTGCCCATCCCGGTCAGGATCACCCCAACCGCCTGACGCCCGACCAGCGTGGCTGCCGAGTCAAACAGGACATCAACCGAGGGACGGTGCCGATTTACCGGCGGCGTTGCCAGCAACTCGGTAAGGTAACCGGCGGCGACCCGGCGGACCTGCAAATGCGAATGTCCCGGCGCAATATAGACGTGGCCCGGCTCAATTTTCTCGTTACCTTGCGCTTCCAAGACGCGCGGCGCGCACAAGCTGTCAAGGCGGCGCGCAAATGAACCGGTAAAGCTTTCCGGCATGTGCTGAACGATCAATATCGGCGGCGCATCGGCCGGAATGCCTTGCAGAAACTCCTTGATCGCCTCGGTACCACCAGTCGACGCACCGACGAAAATCATCTTGCCGTTGCCGGCGGCGCGCGCGAAAAGCGCGCCCCCCGTAGCCGTCGAGGTAGCCGGCGTGGGCGCCGGCACAGGAATTGCCCGGCTCATCGTCGGGCGACGCAAACGGGCGCCCTTGGCGGCACGAATTTTATCAACCAGTTCTTCGGCATACTCTTCCATACGTTTTGCGCCATCCGCCCGCGGCTTGCCGATAAAATCGACCGCCCCCAGTTCAAGCGCCCGCAGTGTCGTTTCCGAGCCGGCCTCGGTGAAGGCCGAAACCATCACCACCGGCATCGGCCGCAAGCGCATCAAACGATCCAGGAATTCCAGACCGTCCATTTTCGGCATGTGGAAATCCAGCGTCAGCACGTCCGGGTTGAGCGCCTTGATCAGCTCGCGCGCGCTAACGGCATCGGCGGCAGCACCGACCACTTCCATATCCGGCGCCGCATTGATCATTTCGGTCAGCAAGCCGCGCATCAACGCCGAGTCATCAACGACCACCACACGAATTTTCATCAACATCAATCCAACATTAAATTATAAAAACAGCGATTTCGGGCCGCTGGGCACATCAAATAAACAGCTCGACATCACCTTCCACCTTGGCCCCGGACAGTCGATCCTTGTAATCGCGCTCGCGACTGAACAAGGTTTCGTTATGAACACGGTGCAGCTTTTTGACCAGAACACGTCCCGTTTGCGAAAAATAGTAGACTTTCCGCGGATACGAATCCAGCAAGTCCTTGGCGACCACGGGTATTTTCTCGGTCTTCAGGTAATCCAGGACGAATTCGGCGTTTCGCGCTCCGACATTGCTGCTCGATAGACTGGACAACACGGCCCCCCCACCGAAAACCTTGGCTTCCAGCCGATTTCGCCGTGCCCCCATCTTGAACAGGTGATTGATCAGGACTTCCATCGCATAGGTCCCATAGCGGGCTGACGAGCTGACCTTGTCCCGCCCACCGTCGTCCGGCAACATGAAATGATTCATGCCGCCGATACCTGTTTCACAGTCCCGGATACACGCCGCGACACATGAGCCAAGCACGGTGACGAGCAACATCCCCTGATCGGACACGAAGTATTCCCCGGGCAATATTTTTGCCGCGTCAACCTGGAAACTGCGGTCGTAGTAGCGGTTGCTGGCCAGATGCTCGTCGTAGGCGTGCTGCACGATATTCCTCTCTAGCGAGCCTTGGCCAGCACATACACGGTCTTACCCAAGGAGCGGAAGAGATCGGCCGCATGCAGGAAGCTCTCCGAGTGACCGGCGAACATCAAGCCGTCGGGCTGCAAGAGTGGAGCAAAGCGGGCCAGAATCTTGTACTGCGTCGCCTTGTCGAAATAAATCATCACATTGCGACAGAAGATGATGTCGAGAGGCGCTTTGACCGGATAGTTCTGTTCGAGCAGATTGATCCGCCGAAACTCGATCATCTGTTTCAATTCCGGACGCACGGCAACATAGCCTTCCTGGCTGCCGGAGCCGCGCAAGAAAAACTTGCGCAGGCGTTCGGGCGCAACTTTTTCCACCCGTTCCAGGGGATAGACCCCTTTCTGCGCGGTGGCCAGAACGTTGGTATCAAGGTCCGAAGCGACGATCGAAACGTGCGACGGACAAGCGCCAAAGGTTTCGGCCACGGTCATCGCGATGGAGTACGGCTCCTCGCCGGTTGAGGCCGCCGAGCACCAGATACGGATCGGGCGCCCGCTGCCGATTTTTTTAAGATGCTCGGCAAAGATCGGAAAATGATGCGGCTCACGGAAAAACGACGTCAGATTGGTGGTCAGGGAATTGACAAAAAGCTCCCATTCGCTGCCCCCATTGCCTTCCAGCGCGTCGAGATAGGCGCTGAAGGTCTGCTTGCCGGTAGCCCGCAGACGACGCGCCAGACGGGAATAGACCATGTCCTGCTTGACCGGCGACAAGGAGATTCCGGCATGCTGATAGATCAGCTTGCGGACGCGTTCGAAATCCGCCGACGAAAAACTGAACTCGCGGGCCGCCGGTTCGCGCACCGGCAAGCTGCCGGTCAATGAGCCCGGTAGCCCGGCAGGGAAAAGTGGTTTTCTCAAGTCGGCCATCTTCAGAACTCTTCCCACTCGTCATCCAGCGAAGTGGGCAAGGCCAGGGGCTTGCGGCCGGCGCTGCGCAGTGGTCTGGACGGCGCCGCCGGCGGCTTGGCCGCCGCCGGGCGCGGCAAGCGGCGCGCTACGGCGTCGAGCTTGAACACCGAAACCGCGCGTTGCAGATGATGGGCCTGTTCCTCCAGGCTCTCGGCGGCGGCAGCGGCTTCCTCAACGAGGGCGGCATTTTGCTGGGTCACCTCATCCATCTGGCTGACGGCCAGACTGATCTGCTCAATACCGGAGCTCTGTTCACGACTGGCTTCGGAAATATCGGTGACGATACGCGCCACCCGCTTGATGCTGGCGACGACGTTTTCCATCGTCTGTCCGGCCTGATCGACCAAGCGATTGCCCGATTCGACCCGGTCGACGGAAGCGGAAATCAGTCCCTTGATTTCCTTGGCCGCCGCCGCGCTGCGCTGGGCGAGATTACGCACCTCGCTGGCGACCACGGCAAAGCCCCGCCCCTGTTCGCCAGCGCGAGCGGCTTCAACCGCCGCATTGAGGGCGAGAATATTGGTCTGAAACGCAATGCTGTCGATGACACCGATAATCTCGGCAATTTTCCGGCTGGCCTGATGAATCGAACCCATGGTTTGCACCACCTGGCCGACCACTTCGCCTCCTTGCTCAGCAATTCGCTGAGCCTCCCCCGCCAGTTCCTCGGCCTGCCGTGAGTTGTCGGCATTATGGCGGACCGTGGCGGTCAGTTGTTCCATGCTGGAGGCGGTTTCTTCGAGACTGCTGGCCTGTTCCTCGGTCCGACTGGAAAGATCCTGATTGCCCGAGGCGATTTCCTGGGCCGCGGTATTGATCGTATCGGCCGAGAGCTGTATCTCGCCGACCACTTCGCGCAACTTGCCGACCGTGCTATTGGCATCGTCCCGCAACTTGGCAAAAGACCCCCGATAATCGGCCTCGATCGTCTGCGTCAGGTCCCCTGCCGCCATCCGCTCAAGCAGAGCGGCAATCTCGCCGATGGCCGAGGCGCTGGTTTCGAGCAGACTGTTGATGCCCAAGCCCAGCTCACGATAGAAGCCCTCTAGCGCATCGATATCGAGCCGCGCCTCGAGATCACCGGCGGAGGCTCGACTGATCAGATTGGCTACCAGGCGCTGGGCATTGAGCTCGGCCGTACGGTCCACCCATTCACCGACGGTACCCAGACGCTGGCCCCGGTTGTTGACAATCGGGTTGGTGATGATCGTATAAATCCGCCCACCGATCTCCAGCTCGGACTGCCGGGTCGCCTGCAACTGGCGTAGCGTCTGTAAAGCAAGGGCCGGATTCGGGTAGAAGGAAGCGATATTGCTACCGACGAATTTTTCTGCCGAGAAAGCGGGCTGCTGCTCGCGCAAGCGTGGTTCGATCTGCTGCAACGTGGTCAGCAGACCTTTATTGGCATAAATCACCGTCCCGTCATCTTCGGCGATCCGCAAGTTGGCGGCGACGCAATCGAGGGCGATCTGGATGCGCAGATTGTCGTTGGCAATGCGCTGGCTCTCCGCGGCATTGAAACCCTGTCGGATCTGCATCGACTGCAGCCCCTGCAAGACCTTGCCGACCTCGTCATCAGCCGCCAGATCGATGGCGTTGTCGTAGCGGCCTTCGGAAAGACTGTCGAATAGCGGGATCACTTTCTGTTGCAGGGGAACGACGATCAGTTTGCGAATCAAGCCGTAGAGAAACGCCACCAACACAATCGATAACCCCAGGCCACCCAACATCACGTAACGCGATATCTGCGCCGACAGCTCACGGAATTCGTCGAGATAGGTCCCCCCGGCAATCAGCCACTGCGCGTCGGACAACGTATCGAACATGGCAATCTTGTCGCGCGCCACGATATCGCCCAGTTCGGCATTCATCCAGGGATAGACCATTTCCCCGGACTGTCGCTCAAGCATCTCGCGGATGAACTGGCGGCCGCCGGCATCCTTGGCGTCGAGCACATTGCTCCCTTCCTTGACCGGGTGGGCCACCAGATTTCCATAAGTCTTGCCGGGCATCGCGTCGAGGATGAAGTAATAGCCGGTATCGCCGACCTTCAGGGAACGAATTTCCTTCTTCAGCGCTTCCAACTCGGCCGAAATATCCAGCCCGATGAAGGTGGCGCCGATGACTTGCCCATCCGGGCCGAGGATCGGCGTATAGCTGGTGTAAAAGGCGCGACCGAAGAGTGTTGCCCTGCCGACGTAGGGCTTACCGGCCAGCAACGACGCATAGGCCGGATGCTCATGACTGAGCGTTGTGCCGACCGCCCGCTCGCCCCCCTCCTTCTTGAGCGAAGTGCTGATCCGGAGCAAGTCCTCGGCCTGGCGCGCGAAGATGGTGGCGACCGCCCCCGTCTTGGCGGTAAACCGGTCCACGATCTCGAAATGTCCGTTCAGGATATCCGCCTTGCCGTGGCGCAGAATGGGACCATTGGGAGAACTCTCCAGCGTTATCCCGGCCGGGAAATTCATGTCGAAGCCCCGATTGATCTGCACTGCCTCCCGACTCATGGCCTGCAGATTGGTCTGCACCATCGCCTTGATCAACTCGACATCGTGACGCAAGGTAGCTCGCCCCCGCGCATCGAGGATCGATGCCACCTGACCGCTCAACAACTGGGCGGCAGCTCCGAAAATTAGCAACAAACCGGCCAGCAGGCCGAGAACGATTTTTTTCGAGGCCGAAGCCCTGGCCAGCCAGCGCCGCATTCCACCGAGCACACCGTTCGCCACGACACGACCGTGCCAAATGCTTTGGCCAGCGGCCCGCTTTTCGCGAAAGGCCGCATACGCTACCTCGGCCGCCTCGATTTGCTGTCGCGTCGCCTGGCGCCGTACCGACATGTAGCCGACGACCTGGCCGTTTTCGCGAACCGGTGTGGCATTGGCCAACACCCAGTAAAAATTGCCATTTTTGCAGCGATTCTTGACCAGGCCCGTCCACGGCCGCCCCGCCTGCAGATCGCGCCATAGATCGGCAAACGCCTCAAGCGGCATATCCGGGTGACGAACGACGTTGTGCGGCTGACCGATCAACTCGGCCTCCGAGAAACCGCTGACTTCGACGAAATCCTTGTTGATATAGGTGATCAGCCCTTTGAGGTCGGTTTTTGAGACGATCAGGGTCTGTTCATCGAGCAGCGTTTCCACATTCGTGACCGGCTGGTTGTTGCGCATTATTGGCTAATCCGTCGCTATATCTCGGTTATTAGAATTCGGTCCACTCATCTTCATCCGGCCCCACCAGCGCAGCTGTTCGACTCATCGAGACGCGCGCGGGAGGAGTGGCCGCCAAGCTTTTCGGCGGCTCCGCTTTCCCCCCCCGACGCATGCTCTCGAGCAAGCCGATGACGCGCCGGGAACGGCTCGAAAATTCCCCTTCGATCCGCTCATGCGCCGCCTCGCCATCCCCGGCGATCTGAGCCCGAATAATGCTCGCCGCACATTGATGGAAGCCGGCATGCTCGACCTTGAGCTCGGCGTACTTGGCATCGCCGCGCAAGACACTGCCATCGCCATGAATCCAGCAGCCCAGGGCGCACTGGTCGTCACGACCGACCACCGCCGGGTCAAGTTGTTCGCCACTGCCGGCCAGGTAATCGAGCAGACGCTGCCGCCACTTGCTGTGCGCCGAGATGGCCCCATCGAAATCCAGCCCGGCCAACCCCGACTGATTGTCGACCACGACACCGCCCGGCAGACGAAACACCGCGACCGACTGGGCCAGACTCCGGGCCTGCTCCTCCAGACTTTCGGCCGCCGCCGCAGCCTCTTCGACCAATGCCGCATTTTGCTGGGTGACCTCGTCCATCTGGCTGACGGCCAGACAAACCTGTTCGATACCGACGCTCTGCTCGCGACCGGCTTCCGATATGTCAGCCATGATCTTCGCCAGCCGTTTGATACTGGCGACGACCTCTTCCATGGTCCGTCCGGCCTGGTCGACCTGCCGGTTGCCGACAGCGACCTTCTCGACGGAATCCGAGATCAAACCCTTGATTTCCTTGGCCGCCGCCGCACTACGCTGCGCCAGATTACGGACCTCCGTCGCCACCACGGCAAACCCCCGGCCTTGCTCGCCGGCGCGCGCCGCTTCGACCGCGGCATTGAGGGCCAGGATATTGGTCTGGAAGGCAATCCCGTCGATCACCCCGATAATGTCGGCGATTCGCGTGCTCGATTGGTGAATGGCATTCATCGTCTGCACCACTTGACCGACCGCCTCCCCCCCCTTGATCGCGACTTGCTGAGCCCTCAGCGCCAGTTCATTGGCTTGTCGCGAGTTATCGGCACTCTGTTTCACCGTGCTGGTGATCTGTTCCATGCTGGAGGCGGTTTCTTCCAGGCTGCTGGCCTGCTCCTCAGTGCGGCTGGAAAGATCCTGGTTGCCGGAGGCAATTTCCTGGGCGGCGGTATTGATCGCCAGCGTTGCATCCTTGATGGCGAAAACAATCTGCTGCAGGTTGTCGACGGTGGCATTGGCGTCATCCTTCAGCTTGCCCAGTAAGCCCTGGTAATTGCTGTCGATTTTTTGCGTCAGGTTACCTTCCGACATCCGTCCCAGCATGGCGCCGAGATCGCCCAGCGCCCGGGTATTCGCCTCAAGCAAATCATTGATGCCCTGCGAAATCTTCTTGAAGAAGCCGTTCATTTTTGCGCTATCGAGACGCCGGCCGAAATCGCCGGCGACAGCAGCATCGATAATGCCGGCAACCTCGCCCTCAATGGCCACTTCGCTGGTCCGGTCGTGCCATTCGACCACGGTTCCCAGATGTTCGCCGCGCTCGTTGATGATGGGATTGACGACCAGGCTGAAGTGCCGATTGGCGATCGTCATTTCGCTTCGGCAACTCGCCTGCAGTTCCGTCAGCAAATTGCGCTGCCGCCCCGGTTGCCGAGAATAAATATCGAAGCTCGAACCGAGAATGGCATCCGCCCTGAAATTGGGCAATTCCCGGCGCAAGTCGCCTTCGGCCTGCTGCATCATGTCGAGGAGAGAGGCGTTGCAATAGATGATCCGGCCATCCGGGTCGGCCACCATCACATTGTTCGAGGCGACATCAAGGGCAACCTTGAGGCGCAAGGTCTCATCGGCCACCTGACGCTCGGCCCGGGCCCGTTGTTTGAGGTCAGACTGCATCTTGTCGAGGGCCGACATCAATTGTGCCGGTTCGTCGCGTCCGGCAAGATCAATCTCATTCTCCATATTCCCGGCCGCCACCGCATCAGCCACCGCCAGTGCCTGGCGTAGCGGCCGGGTAATCTGGCGGGTCAGCCAGATCCCCGTCGGAATCATCACCGCAAAAGCAATCAGGACGAGCAGCAACATCGTGCTCCGCACTTTGGATTTCAGTTCATTGACCTCATCGACATCGCGGACATTGTTCGCCTGCTGCAATTGAACGTAGTCGCCGACGACATCAAACCAGGTCTGCAGCTTGGGGCGCAGATCGTTGAAAAAGTGCGCCTCCGCCGCGGCGCGATTGCCTTCCTTGATCAACGCGAACAATTGGCCAATCGAGACATCCGCCGCCTGGCGCGCTGGCAAGATGCGCCCGATGATGTCCTTGCCCGACGCCGTCAGCGTCGTTTCGACAATTTGCCCTTCCGCCGCCAGATACTTGGCCATGTCGGCATCGACCTTGGGCTTTTCACCCAGTTGTTTGTCGACGTCCTGGTAAATCAAGGCGGTCCGCACATGTCGCGCGATGAGCAGGTTCCGCTCCCGCATTCCGACGGCCAATTCGGCCTTCTTGATATTGTTATTGACGATGTGGTCAACCTTGTCGCTCATTTCATTCAAGCTGAACAGGTCAATACCGACAAAAACCACCATCAGGAAAAGAGCGCCAAAGGTGCTCAATATCAGGCGGGTACCTATCGAGTAATTCCGCAAATTAAACATTTTCACTTCCCCGCAAACATTCCGTGGATTACTCGGTCGCTGAATCAATCAGTTCCATATCGGCGCTGGTCATCAGGCGCTCGATGTCGGTCACGATCATCATGCGCGAGTCCTGCGCCGCCAGGCCGAGGATGTATTTGGTATCGAAGCTCCCGGAAAAGTCGGGAGCCGGCCGGATCTGGGCCGGCGTCAGCGAAATGACGTCGGAGACGCTATCGACCACGGCACCGATCACCCGTCCGGCGATATTGAGAATGACGACTACGGTAAACGGCGTGTAGTCGATCTTGCCGAGATTAAATTTGATGCGCAGATCGACCACCGGAACAATGATGCCGCGCAGGTTGATAACCCCTTTGATAAAAGCCGGCGCGTTGGCGATCAGGGTCGGCTGTTCGTAGCCGCGGATTTCCTGGACCTTCAGGATGTCGATCGCGTACTCCTCGCTCCCCAAAGTGAATGTCAGGTATTCGCTGGCGACCAGTTCTTCTTCGCCCTTTGCCACGCTGCCATGCGTCATCGTTTCCATATCTTGCTCCTTGATACAGCCGTCAGCCGGCTCTCTGCATATTCGATTTGGCCATCCCGGCAATGGCCGAAACATCCAGGATCAGGGCGACGTGACCATCGCCCATGATGGTGGCGCCGGAAATGCCAAGCACCCGCCGATAATTGGCCTCCAGGCTCTTGATCACCACCTGGTGCTGACCAACCAGCGCATCGACGAAAAGCGCCGCCTTGGCACCATCGGCATCGATCACCACCATGATGCCCTGGGTCAAGTCGGTCCACGCCGATTTGAGATTGAAAACCTCATGCAAAACGACCACCGGCAAGTACTCGCCGCGCACCTGGACGACACGGGCCTGGTTCGACAGGGTCTTAATCTCGCCGGGTAGCGGCTGCAGGGACTCAATGACGTAGGAGAGCGGCAAAATATAGGTCTGATTTCCCACCGCCACCGACATGCCGTCGAGAATGGCAAGGGTCAGCGGCAGGCGCACCGTCATCCGGGTCCCGACCCCAAGCATCGATTCGATTTCGACCCGCCCCCCCATTGCCTGGATATTACGGCGGACGACATCCATGCCGACGCCACGCCCGGAAACATCGGTCACCTGCTCGGCCGTCGAGAAGCCCGCTTCGAAAATCAGGCTGAAGACCTCCTGATCGGTCATCTGCTCGGAAACCGGCAGGCCCCGCTCCCGGGCTTTGGCCAATATTTTCTGGCGCGGCAGGCCGGCCCCGTCGTCGCCAACTTCGATGACGATATTGCCGCCCTGATGATAGGCCTTCAGGGTAATCGTTCCAAACGGACTTTTACCGGCCGCGAGGCGCGCTTCCGGCAACTCGATACCATGATCGAGGCTGTTGCGGATGAGATGGGTCAGCGGGTCAGCGATGCGTTCGATCAGCCCCTTGTCCAGCTCCGTTGTCTCACCGGAGGTTTTCAATTCGACCTGCTTGCCCAACTTGCCGGACAGATCGCGCACCACCCGGGGGAAACGGGAAAAAACGAAGGAAATCGGCAACATCCGGATGGACATTACCGATTCCTGCAAATCCCGGGTATTTCGCTCCAGTTGCGTCAAACCGCTGACCAGTCGTTCCGGCGCGCTCGCCTGCATCTGTTCCACCGTCTGCTGCAGCATGGCTTGCGTAATGACCAACTCGCCGACCAGGTTGATCAACTGATCGACTTTCTCGATGCTGACCCGGATCGAGGAGTCGGCTGCACCGGCGGTTGCGCTGTTCGCCTTGGCGGCACGATGCGGAACGAGCGGCTCGGCAACGGCCAGGGATGGCGCCTCTTGCGGCACATCCGGGACAGCGACGGGCACCACTGGGGCAGGGGGCAGCAGAACGGGCTCGAAGAAGCCAAAACCGTCGCCCTCCTCAACGCATGCGGTAGCTGGCACCGGGACAGGCAGGGGGGCAAAGAAACCATACCCTTCGCCGTCGTCGGGCGTCCCGATCGGTGCCTCCTCGGTGGGCTGAACAGCCGGCAGGGGCTCAAAGAAGCCATAACCCTCCCCGTCGGCCAGCGGCTCTTGCCGTACCGATGGCTCGTCGAGCGGCGCGAAAAACCCGTACCCCTCATCGGGTGCTGGCCCTCCCGGCGCATCGTCAAAAAGGCCGAAAGCCTGCGCCACCTCCGGTGAACTGGCAAGATGTTCAAACACCCGCCAGGCGCCATTGTCGGCGACGAAATCGATCTGTTCCGCGAAGGCATCCTGTGCCGCCGGAGTACTCAGACGGAGCTGCCAAAAGCCGACATCCCCCGCCCCGGCTTCGGGCTGACTGATAATTTCCAACTCGCCGAGCAGACCCAGTTCGTCCAACAAATTGGCGACGCCACCGCCATTGGCCGAAGCCGCGGTGGGTACGAACTCGATATCGAAGAGATGACGAATTTTGTCGCCATCAACGGCGACTTCTGTGACGACATTTACCGGGGCGACCGGCGCCGCAGCCGCGACCGGCGCATCTGCCGACAACTGACGCAGGCGCGCACAGACCGCCTCGACCGTGGACGGGGCGACAACGCCGCGCCCCTGGTGGGCTTCCAGCATTTCGCGCAGCAAGTCACCGGTTTCGAGAAAGGCATCGACCATATCGGCCCGCAGGCCAAGTTCTTGTTTGCGGATCCGGTCGAGCAGGTTCTCCAGGATATGGGTGGTCTCGGCCAGATCGGTAAAACCGAACGTCCCGGCACTTCCCTTGATTGAATGCGCCGCCCGGAAAATGGCGTTGAGTTGCTCGGGGTCCGGATTTTCCACATCCAGGTCGAGCAACAGCGCTTCCATGGCGGCGAGATGCTCGGCCGACTCATCGAAGAACACCTGATAGAACTGACTTAGGTCAATCGCCATGCCTCCCCCTTACCGCTGCTGCCATTAGCCGGCAGCCAGAAATCGAATGCACCGGGCACCGGCCGTGCCCGGTACGGCGTCGGCCCTAGCCGATAACCTTGCGCACGACTTCGATAAGTTTTTGCGGGTCGAAGGGTTTGACCAGCCAGCCGGTCGCGCCGGCGGCCCGCCCCTGCGACTTCATGGTATCGGAGGATTCGGTGGTCAACATCAGAATCGGCGTCGAAGCGTACTGCCGCAAGCCACGCAGACTTTTGATCAGGGTCAGGCCGTCCATGCGCGGCATGTTCTGGTCAGTCAATATCAGATTGACATTACCGGCTTTTGCCTTCTCCAGACCGTCCATCCCATCCACTGCCTCAATCACCTCGTATCCGGCGCTTTTCAGGGTAAACGACACCATTTGCCGGATCGATGCAGAATCATCAACTGCAAGAATGGTCTTGGCCATATTTTCCTCTTGTATACATCAGAACAATTCGACATCACCGCTGGCATAGCCGGTTTGACTCACTGGATTATTACCCACACCTTTTTTCAGGACCAATAGCTTTTGCGCCAGTTGATCGACATGCTCGCGCAGCGCATCAAGCGCCCGCATGGTCGTCAACGGGTCGCCAGTATCGCGCAAGACGCTCACCAAATGCCGTTCATCGCCCACTACTTCATCCAGTACATCGAGCCGGCGACCGACATGGTTCAACAATTGGGTGACGACATCCTGAAATTGCAGGGAAAGCACAGCCTTATTCACCGACGACTCGACCTGCGCGGCAATCTCGTTCAATTCGCCCACCGTTTCGCCGGTCCGCTGATTGAGCGTCTCGATGCCGAGCATCGCCTGCTCGACATCCCCCTTCGACGTCAGCGCGAAAGTCATGTCCTGCGCTGCCATCTGATTGATGGCCTGCTCGGTGGCTACGATGGTGACCTGCATGCTGTCCAGGGACTGGCGAATCTGCTGACTGAAATGATTGGTCCGCCCCGACAGATCGCGCACCTCATCGGCAACCACGGCGAAGCCGCGCCCGGCCTCGCCGGCCCGGGCGGCTTCAATGGCGGCATTGAGGGCCAGCAGATTGGTCTGCTTGGCGATCCCTTCGATGTCCCCCAGGCGACCGCGAACTTCCCGCATTTGACTGGAAATCCGGTCCGTCATTTCGACCAGACTCATCGCCAGACGGGAGTTTTCTACGACGCTCTCGACGAACTGGCGCAAGGTTTCCGAGGTCTTCGTGGCGAAACTCTCGAACTCGCTGACCGAATCCGCATCGCCGCCCCCGCCGACCACTGCCATGCCGAGGTGGCGTTGGCGCTGGGCGTAAACATTGATTTCGTGAAAGCTACCAATCAGGGTGGCGACAGCATCGGCAAATATTCCCTGGGCTCGCGACACTTCATTCCGAATTTCGCCAATTTGTCCGGCAAATTCGGCCGAAACGCGATCAATGGCCAGGCTGCTATGTTCAATGATCTCTCGATCGTGCGCACGACCGGACGCCGGCTCGCCAAGCACCGATACCGAAGTTCCGAACAACACGGTCAGCGCCATCCAGCCGATCAGGATGACCACCACGGCCAGGACAACAGCCCACGAACGGGCCGCCGGATCGGCGGCCCAAAGAACGGCCACGACTAGTACGGACCATGGCAAACCAGCCAGAAATATTTTGTTGTGTGTGCTCACGCGATCTCTCTGCTCCTGGGCATGCCGACTAACCGGCCGTACCCTTGCCCGAATTGGGCAACTTCAATCCCGGTGGCACTGCCTCTTCATTGGTCGCTTCCGATTCCGGCCCCTCTTCCTGAAGAATGGCCATTTCGGTTTTCTGATTCAGGACAACGATGCTGATCCGACGATTGACCGAGTTCAGCGGATCATTCTTATCGAACAATACGGTCGAGGCCAGGCCGACCACACGCAACACCTTGCTATCATCCATTCCCCCGACCACCAGTTCTCGGCGCGAGGCATTTGCCCGATTGGCCGACAACTCCCAATTCGAGAAACCATGCTCGCCGCCGGCAAACTGGGCGGCATCGGTGTGCCCGGCCAGACTGATCCGGTTGCTGACGCCATTCAGCGCTTTGCCTATCTGGCGGAGGATATCTCTCGTATAAGGTTTGAGGTCGGCGCTACTGGAATCGAACATCGGGCGGTTCTGCTCGTCGACAATTTGGATGCGCAGCCCTTCGGACGTGATATCAAGCAACATCTGTTTCTTGAACTGGGCCAACTGCGGACTCTGTTCGATCATTTTTTCGATATCGGCTTTCAGGGTTTCCAGGCGCTCCTGCTCCTTGCGCCGAAACTCGGCCTGAGCCTCCTTGGAAAAGGAAGTCTCGCGCTTGGCTTGCACGTCGCCCCGCTTGACCTGCCCCGACTGTCTGGTCAGATCCTTGCCTCCACCTTGCAGGACGCTGGTCGCATCGCCCGAACCGGCGCCCCCTTGCTGGGCAACCTTGAGCGGATTCTGGAAAAACTCGGCAATTCCCTGCAAATCGCCCTTGGCCGTGGAGCCGAGCAGCCACATCAGGAGAAAAAACGCCATCATGGCGGTAACGAAGTCGGCGTAGGCAATTTTCCAGGCGCCACCATGGGCGCCGCCCGCCACCACCTTCTTGCGTTTGATGACTATGGGGCGCGTCGAATCGTCGCTCATCGTATCGACCTAGCGGTTAGCGGCGGTATCACTTGCCTTTACGCGCCTTGAGCTCATCCTCCAACTCACGGAAAGTTGGACGGACGGCAGAATCAAGGGTTTTACGCCCGAACTCGATAGCAACCTGCGGGGCATATCCCGACATCGAAGCCAGCAACACCATCTTGATCATCTGGAAAATTTTCGATCCTTCGTGCGCTTTTTGTTCCAGCAAGGTAGCCACCGGAGAAACGAAACCGTAAGAAATCAGAATACCGAGGAATGTACCGACCAACGCCCCACCGATCATTTTGCCCAATACCGCCGGTGGCGCGCCAACCGATCCCATCACGTTGACCACCCCCATCACGGCCACCACGATACCGAAAGCCGGCGTCGCATCGCCCAGTTTGGCAACGACGTGCGAAGGCTCCATGGTTTCATGGTGATGGGTTTCCAGTTCGACATCCATCAAACTTTCGATTTCCACGGTATTTAGGTTGCCGCCGACCATCATGCGCAGGTAATCCGTAGCAAATTCCATGATGTGATGATCATGAACCAGATTCGGATACTTGCTGAAAATCGGACTGGAATCGGGGTTCTCGACATCATTCTCGATCGACATCAAGCCCTCTTTGCGCACCTTGCCGAGAATCTCAAAAAGCATGGCCAGCGCGTCAATATAAAAGGCCTTGGTATATTTCGAACTCTTCAGCACACCGGGCACTGCGGCAACGGTCGCCTTGATTACCCGGATATCGTTGGCGGCCAAAAACCCGCCAATTGTCAAACCAACGATTGCCGCATATTCGGCCGGCACCCAGAGAGCAAGGAGGCTTCCATGGATCGCGTACGTACCCAGCGATGCTGCCAGAATAACGACATAACCGATGATTAAAAACATGCAAAGCCCCCGAATGCGCCCAACCACCTGTAGCGCAGATGCACTTACTTATTGGTATCCTCTATTGTAGCCACAGGCACAACGTGAGTGCAAAAGAAGAAACGGCAAGACTAGCCCTTTTGGCGCGCCTTTCGACCAACATCCCAGTGCTACACTGACACCATTCCTGACCCAATGGAACCATTGTGATTCGATACTGTAACCGTTGCGGCTCCGAAGTCGCCTTCATCATACCGGCCGGTGATTCACTTCCCCGACATGTATGTGGAAACTGCGGCCATATCCATTATGAAAACCCCCGCCTGGTCGTTGGCTGCGTGGCCACCTGGGAAGAACGCATCCTGCTTTGTCGGCGGGCGATAGAGCCGCGCCTCGGCTACTGGACTTTACCGGCGGGCTTTATGGAAAACGGCGAGACCACGCCACAGGCGGCGACCCGGGAAACATTAGAGGAAGCCGGCGCCCAGATCATTATCGAAGCGCCTTTTGCCATGGTCAGCATCGCCCACATCAACCAGGTCCACCTTTTCTATCGCGGTCGACTTGCCACCCCGGAGTATCAGGCCGGCGAAGAAAGCCTGGACGTCGCCTTGCTCTGCGACAGCGAAATCCCCTGGCCGGAGATCGCCTTTCGTAGCGTCAGCTTCTGCCTGCAACGCTTTCTTGATGACCGCAAAAAAGGCACCTATGCCTTTCACGAAACAGCCCTCCCGCCATTGCCGCTCCTTTCAAATTAACTTCAGGGTCATTCGCGAAGCCTAACGCCGCTGTTTGGCCTTCCACCACAAAAAAATCCCCCGCTTGGCTACCCAAACGGGGGAGTGTGTCGCCCTGACGGGCAGAAATTTCAGCAGGGATTACTTGCCGAGATTTTGCCGCTCTTCGTTGGCCTTGCTGGCGTACAACTTGCCCATATAGGCACCGATAACCAGCACCCCGACAATAACAGCCAGACTCATCAAACCGATATCGCTGCTAAACAACAGTTCCCAAGCCATAAGTCACCTCCCGGTAAGAAAAAAATACTACTTGTCCGCCTTGGCCGTAAGCCGCAGCGGTTCCCCTGAATCAGCCTTCCACTCCCCTTGCAAGCGCCACTTCCCGGCGGGATCCTCGAGTGAAACCAGCCAGCGGCCAGCAATATCCGCCTCCAGTTTCCCCGTGTACAGCCCTGGACCATCTGCCGCCATTTCCAGCAATTGATCGTGTCCGGCGCGCGTTGGGTGCGCCAGCTTGAGCGTGATAACCGAAGGCAAACTAATGCCGCCATCGGCAAGCAGCAATAAGCGGATATTCATATCCGCCCGCATCACATCGGCCGACAAGCCGAACTGGCTGGCTTGATAATCGCGCTGCAGACTCTGATTTACAGCCAAGCCTTGTTTGTAATAATCGTCAGCAACGAGACCATCATCACTACTTATCGCCAAGCCAAGAGTAACTAGGCCAGCGATCACCACGGTGGCCGGCCCCGCCATCAACAACCAAGGCCAGCGCTCCTTGTACCAGGGGCGATTATCATTGCGCAACGTCATTGTTGAACTCATATCAAGGCATCAAAAAAGAGGCTTTTTCATGAACCGCAATCTTCTCGTGGTTCTCGGCCTGGACATCAAAATAGATCGCATTCGCGCCCTTCTTCCCGGACTCCGGGGGGACGCGTACGACCACGGTAATTTCGTGGTTTTCGGAACTCGCCACATTAACAAGGGATTGATCGACCAACTCGATGCCTTCCATCCCCTCCACCTTAACCGAATAGCGCTTTGCTTCTTCGGTAGTGTTCATGATTTTCAGATTGAAGACATTCTCGATTCTTCCATCATCGGCTTCACGAGCCAACACCGAGCGATCCCGAATGACATCGACCTTCAGGGGCACTCGTGTCGCCAACGACCACGCCGCGGCAAGCGTTATCGCCCCCAAAATCACACTATAGAGCAGAACCCGCGGACGGGCGATATGCGCCAGCATCTCCTGCGGGGCCAAATGTTTTGCCATCGCATTTTCGGTTGTATAACGGATCAAGCCGCGCGGCAGAGCAAGCTTATCCATGACCACATCGCAGGCATCAATACATGCCCCACAACCGATGCACTCATACTGCTGCCCCTTACGGATATCGATTCCAGTCGGACAAACAAGAACGCACAGGCCGCAGTCCACACAATCCCCCAAGGTCGAAGCCTTGGCCTCAATATTCTTTTTGCGGGCACCTCGTGGCTCTCCCCGCTCTGGATCATAGGTAATGATCAAGGTATCCGGATCGAACATCACCCCCTGAAAACGGGCATAGGGACACATGTACTTGCATACCTGCTCGCGCAAGAAACCCGCCTGCATGTAGCAAAATCCGGCATAAAAGAAAATCCAGAACAGTTCCCATGCCGACAAATCGAAGGGCAGCGACGATAGCAGTTCACTGACCGGCGTGAAGTAGGCAACCAGAGTGAACCCTGTCCACAACGAAATCGCCAACCAAACCCCGTGCTTGACCACCTTCAAGCGGAGCTTGCGAGCGGTCATCGGCCCCTGATCAAGCTTCATCCGGGCCGAGCGATCACCTTCAATCCGGCTTTCAAACCACATGAATATTTCTGTGTAGACCGTCTGCGGGCAGGCATATCCGCAAAACAATCGGCCGGCAATGGCCGTAAACAGAAAAAGAGCATAGGCCGAAACAATCAGCAACAACGCGAGATAAAAAACATCCTGCGGCCAAAGCACCAGGCCAAACAGATAAAACTTACGCTCAACCAGGTGTAACAGCACCGCCTGCCGCCCATTCCACTGCAGCCAAGGGGTACAGAAGAAGAGAATTTGCGTAAAAAACACCAGTACCCAACGCCATGTATTCCACCACCCCTTGACCTCACGAACGTAAATCTTCTTGTGCTTCTCATAGAAAGAAACAGCAGCAACTGAATCGGCGACTTGGAGGGGGCGTTCTATCGGTTCCATAGAGGGCATATCGGTGTCAAAACGGCGCTAACCGGCCCCCCATCGGGAAGAGGGGTAACGCATTTTTGATACGGATCGGGGTGTTTCCGGTGCGTCTAAAAAAGAAAAGCGGGGCGGCGAACCGCCCCGCTTCTGCCAATTACTTGGCGCCTTGGCTCAGACTGAGCACATAGGCGGACAGCAGATGAACCTTTGCTTCACCGAGGAAATCCTTCCAGGCGGGCATCTTGTTCTGACGACCGTTGGTAACGGTTTCGGTCACTGTGGCTTCGGACGAACCGTACAACCAGGTCTTGTCGGTCAGGTTAGGAGCACCCAGCGCTTGCGTACCCTTGGCTTCCGGACCGTGGCAGCCGATACAACCGACGCTATTGAAGGCTTCCTTGCCCTTAGCGGCGCGCACCGAGTCATTAGGCAGACCCGACAGCGAGCGGACGAAGTTGGCCAGATCTTTGATGGTATCAGCACCCAACTGGGCGTGCGACGGCATCATGCCTTGACGGCCATTAGAAATGGTTTCCTTGATCTGCTCCGGCTCGCCACCATACAACCAGTCATTATCGGTCAGATTCGGGAAGCCCTTGGCACCACGAGCATCCGCACCGTGACACTGGATACAGTAGGTCAGGAACAGGCGCTTGCCCATTTCATTGGCTTGCTTGTCAGCCGCCACAGCCTTCAGGTCCATTGCCAGATACTTGTCGAACAACGGTTTGACAGTAGCATCCATCTTGGCAACTTCAGTCTTGTGCTGACCACCGGAAGTCCAACCCAGCAGCCCCTTGAAATTACCAAGCCCAGGATAGAGTGCCAAATACACCAAGGCAAACACGATGGTGATGACAAACAGCCAACTCCACCACTTGGGCATCGGGTTGTTGTACTCCTCAAGAGTTTCATCCCAAACGTGACCCATGGTCTTGCCGGGGGTGAAAGTCGCTTTGCCCTGGACGATCAGCAGAACCGCACAAGCAAGAATACTTGCCAACACGATTACCACAACGTACAGGTTCCAAAAATCGCTAACGAAATCGCTCATTTGCTTTCCTTTTTTCAGCGCGGATGTGATGCACTGGGCACCACATCCTCGTCATCATGTTCCGCGAACGGCAAGTTGGCAGCTTCCTCAAACCCCTTTTTGCTACCCTTGCCGTATGCCCACCCCACTATTGCCAGGAAGCAGAGCAACCCGCCAACGGTAACAATGGAACGCAGATCGTTGATGTCCATGGCTATTACTTGGTGTTCTTCAATGCCGTACCCATTTCCTGCAGGTAGGCGATCAGAACGTCCATTTCGGTCTTGTCACCGATAGCTGCCTTGGCGGCCTTGATCTCTTGATCAGAGTAGGTCGGGATCCCACGCAAATTCGCGTAGGTACGCATGACCTGCATCTTGGCCTCGATATCAGCGCCCACCGAATTCTTGGCCTTGGTATTCGCCAGGAAGGCAAATGCCGGCATGTTGGATTCGGGAACCACGTCACGCGGATTGATCAGGTGAGCACGCTGCCATTCGTCGGAATAGCGACCGCCAACGCGCTGCAGATCGGGACCTGTACGCTTGGAGCCCCATTGGAACGGGTGGTCATAAACAAACTCACCAGCAACGGAGTAGTGACCGTAACGCTCGGTTTCGGCGCGGAACGGACGGATCATCTGCGAATGGCAGTTGTAGCAACCTTCTCGCAGATAAACTTCGCGACCGGCCAGACGAACCGCGTCATAGGGCTTCAGCCCATCGACCGGCGTCGTGGTGGATTTCTGGAAAAAGAGCGGAACGATTTCCAGCAAACCACCCCACAAAACCACAAACAGAGTGAGAACGAAGAGCAGGCCTACGTTCTTTTCAACTTGATCGTGCTTGATCATTATTATTCCCCCTAATCAGGCGTGGTGAGCGACGGCAGCAACAACCGGCACGTCCTTGGTATTACCACCCGCCATGGTCTTGAACATGTTGTAAGCCATGATCAGCATACCGGTCAGGAACAGGACGCCACCCAGCCAACGGATCGCCCAGAACGGGTAGGAACCCTTGACCGACTCAACAAAACTGTAGGCCAACGTACCATCCGTATTCACAGCACGCCACATCAGCCCCTGCATCACACCAGAAATCCAGGTGGCAGCAATATAAAGCACGGTACCGATGGTAGCGATCCAGAAGTGAACCGTAATCAGCTTGGTGCTGAACATTTCAGCTTTACCGAAGAGTCTCGGCAGCAGGTAATACATGGAACCAATGGAAACCATAGCCACCCAGCCGAGAGCACCGGAGTGCACGTGACCAACCGTCCAGTCCGTGTAGTGCGACAGGGCATTGACGGTCTTGATGGACATCATCGGACCTTCGAAGGTAGACATACCGTAGAAGGACAAGGAGGTGATCAGGAACTTCAGGATGGGATCATCGCGCAGCTTATGCCAGGCGCCAGACAGGGTCATGATGCCGTTGATCATGCCACCCCACGACGGAGCCAGCAGAATCAGCGAAAAGATCATGCCGACCGACTGCGTCCAATCAGGCAGAGCCGTGTAATGCAGATGGTGCGGCCCCGCCCACATGTAGGTAAAGATCAGCGCCCAGAAGTGCACCACGGACAGACGATAGGAATAAACCGGACGGCCTGCCTGCTTCGGCACGAAGTAGTACATCATGCCAAGAAAGCCCGCGGTCAGGAAGAAGCCCACAGCGTTGTGGCCATACCACCACTGAATCATCGCATCCTGAACACCGGCATAACAGGAGTAGGAGCGCAGGAAACCAACCGGCACTTCACAACTATTGACCAGATGGAGCAGAGCAACTGCAACAATCATGGCGCCAAAGAACCAGTTCGCCACATAGATGTGGGAAACGGTGCGCTTGGCGATGGTACCGAAGAAGACTAAACCATAAGAAACCCAGACCAGCGTGATCAGGATATCGATCGGCCATTCCAGTTCGGCATACTCTTTACCGGTCGTAATCCCCAGCGGCAGGGAAACCGCAGCCAGAAGGATGACGATCTGCCAACCCCAGAAAGTAAAGGGAATCAGCGGGCCGCCCCAGAGGCGGGTGTGACCGGTGCGCTGAACACACCAGTAGGATGTTGCGAACAGAGCACAGCCACCAAATGCGAAGATAACCGCATTGGTGTGCAACGGACGCAGACGCCCGAAGTGCAGCCAGCCGATATTCAATTCCGGCCAGACAAGTTGAGCCGCAATGATGACACCGACAAGCATGCCGACGATGCCCCAAATGACGGTCATGACGGCGAACTGCCGTACGACCTTGTCGTTATATGTGGTTTGCGTTCCAGACATGAACCCACCTCTCGTTAATGAAAATCAGAATGTCCACCCCCCTGAACCCAGGGTGGCGCATGACAGCGGATGTTATTCTAGATTAGCCGTGGTGTTTTGACCTAGATCAATCTACCGATTATCTGGCCGCAATTAAGCCTAGAGATGCAGGCCCAGCCTGAGGCTTCGGGCGCGTGGACAAAAAAAGGGTGCGTCGTAACGCACCCCAACCCCAACAGAGAACTTTCGCGAAGCTTTCACCTCACCACCCCCGAATAATGCCTACCTAACGGTCGGATTAGGTTGACCCAAGTCAAATGTTCTCCGAATTGTTTTTCGGAGCAGAATCAACCGGCGGAGGCGGGCGCTCATCATCATCCATCAAGATCCGAAAGCCTGGCCCCTCCAGATCATCGAACTGACCACTGCGTACCGACCACCAAAAGATAGCCGCGATAAAAATAACGAGAAGAATGGAGATGGGAATCAGGAGATAGATGCTTTCCATCAGTCAGCCTTCATGCGCTGGATGCGCAAAGAATTAAGAACAACCAGCAGGGAACTGGCTGACATACCTATACCGGCCAACCAGGGAGTTATATATCCCGAAATCGCCAGCGGCAGCGCGACAAAATTGTACGCGAAAGCCCACCACAGGTTCTGACGAATAATGACCAGGGTTTGCCTAGCTCGACGCAAACCGTAGCGCAGATGATCGAGATTTTCCGAAAGCAGCACGAAATCGGACTGCGTTCGCGCCAACTGCGCGCCGCCGCCCATGGCAATCGAAACCTGCGCCTGCGCCAATACGGGTGCGTCATTGACACCATCGCCGATCATCGCAACTACGGCGCCCCCCGCCTGCAACTCCTTGACGCAAGCGTGTTTGCCTTGTGGCGTAACACCGGCCCGAACATCATCAATGCCCAATTGATCCGCGACACACCGGGCCACGGAAGGCGCATCCCCGGTCAACAGCAATACTTTTTTTCCCGCTGCCCGAAGCTCACCGATCAAGTTCTTCGATTCGGGACGCAATTCGTCGCCGATACGGAACAAAGCCAGGCAACCACAGGCGTCGGCGAGCACGACAACGGTCTCGCCGCTTTCCAGCCAATCGCGGGCAGCCTCCGGCAATGGAGCATTGGCCAAGGCCAGGGCGTAAGCCGGACGACCAACACGACAAAGACGGCCATTGACCAGTGCCTCGATCCCCTGCCCCGGCTCGCTCGCCACATTCACCGCCGCTGGCAGCACACCGCTTGCCGCCTGCCGCAGCGCCGCCGCCAAGGGATGCTCAGAGGATTGCTCCAGCGCCGCGACGGTCGCCAGACATTCTGCCTCGGACAAGCCGGCCATCGCCCTGACCCCCTGCAGGCGCATGCGACCGGTCGTCAAGGTACCCGTCTTGTCGAAAACAAAATGGGTCGCCCTGGCCAAGGTTTCAATGGCATGACCGCGCGTTACCAGCAAACCGTCCTTGGCCAGCGCCCCGGCCGAAACGGTCAAGGCAATCGGCGTCGCCAAAGAAAGCGCACACGGACAGGTCACCACCAACACCGAAACGGTGATCCACAGCGCCCGCGAAGGATCAACAATGCACCAGCCAACCGCAACAAGAATGGCCACCAGCAAAAGAACCGCGACAAAATAGCTGGCGATGCGGTCAGCCAGCACGACAATCCCCGGTTTTTCCGCCGCCGCCCGCTCCATCAAATGGACAATCGCCGACAGGCGTGTCCCCTCTCCCACCTGATCGACCCGAACGATCAAGGGACTCTCCGCATTGATCGATCCCCCCGTTACCGGATCGCCGGGCATTTTGGCGACCGGACGGCTTTCTCCGGTGAGCAGGGCTTCATTGGCGTAACTCACCCCCTCGATTACTCGACCGTCAGCCGGAACGATATCGCCAGCCCGCACCAGAACATGGTCACCCAACCGCAAATCCGCCACCACGCACTGCTCAGCCGTACGATCGGTCGGGAAATTCGGCAGCTTTTGAGCAAAGGCGGGCAACAGCTTGGCCAGCGCCTCGGTCACGCTGAGCGCTTTCTGGCGGGCTGTCATTTCAAGATAACGTCCGCCCAGCAAAAAGAAGACAAACATGGTCACCGAGTCGAAATAGACTTCACCCTGCCCCAAAGCAGTAGCCCAGCAACTGGCGGCAAAGGCCGCCCCAACCCCGAGCGCCACCGGCACATCCATCCCGACCCGACGCAATTTGAGATCACGCCAAGCGTTACGAAAAAAGAGCGCCGACGAATAAAACACCACCGGCAAAGTCAGCAATAGGCTGGCCAGGCGCATCATATTTTCGATATCAGCCGTCATTTCGCCATTGGCAATGTATACCGGGAAGGCATACATCATCACCTGCATCATGCCGAAACCGGCCACCCACACCCGCCACAGCGCTTCACGCCGTTCCTTGCGGGAGATTTCTTCGTTCTTGGCCGCATCGTAGGGATAGGCCCGATAACCGATCGCCGCAATGGCCCCGAGAATATCGGAGAGTTTGATCCGCGACTCGTCCCAGCGCACGCGTGCCCGCCGGGTCGTATAGTTGATGTCAACAGCGGTTACACCGGAAAGCTTGCCGACATGCTGTTCGTTCAGCCAAATACAGGCCGCACAAGTAATCCCTTCAAGCAACAGGGAAGCTTCGCGCTCATTGGCCCCCAGCTCTTTAACGAAACTCTTCTGAAAGTCGGCATGATCAAACAAAGCTAGCTGATCAAGTATCTGCGGCACAGCCTCACGCTGCGACTCGGGCAGCGCATCGCGGCTACGGTAATAATCGCCGAGTCCGTTATCGACAATCGACTGCGCCACCGCCTGACAGCCATAACAACACATCTCCCGAGGCTGCCCGGCCACCGTGACGGACAACTCGACATCTTCGGGAACGGGGAGACCGCAGTGGTAGCAGGAAGCTTCGGGCATGCAAATAAAAAGGCACCGAAGTGCCTTTGGGGTCGATGGCGGAGCGAAAGTATAGTTTATTTGACCCCCATCCGGATCGCGCCATCCAAACGAATGACTTCGCCATTGAGATAGGCATTTTCGACGATATGTTTGACCAAACTTGCGTACTCAGCCGGCTTGCCCATCCGCGAGGGGAAGGGCACCATCTTGCCGAGCGACTCCTGAACTTCCGGCGGCATGCCGAGCAACATCGGGGTTTCCATGATCCCCGGCGCAATGGTCAGCACGCGAATGCCGCTACGCGCCAGCTCACGGGCCACTGGCAAAGTCAGCGCGACAATGCCCCCCTTTGAAGCCGCATAGGCCGCCTGGCCGAGCTGCCCTTCAAAGGCAGCCACCGACGCGGTATTGACGATGACACCACGCTCGCCGCCAGCATCCGGCTCGCCCTTGAGCATCGCCACCGCCGCCAGCCGGATCATGTTGAAGGTGCCGACCAGATTGATATTAATAACCTTGGCAAAACTCTCCAAGCGGTGCGGCCCGTCCTTGCCAACCACTTTCTCGGCCGGCGCCACGCCGGCGCAATTAACCAAACCATGCAGCCCGCCAAAGGTGGAAACAGCCATCTGCACCGCATTGATCGCGGAAGCCTCATTTGCCACATCGGTTTCCACAAAGAGCGCACCCGCACCAAGTTCAGCCGCCATTTTTTCGCCGGCCTCACAATTTAAGTCGGCCAAGAGCACCTTCCCCCCACTTTCGATCAAAGCCCGCGCCGTTGCCGCACCAAGCCCGGAGCCCGCCCCGGTCACCAGAAATACCCTGCCCTCGATTTGCATTGTCGCAAGCTCCTCTAAAAAAACCGAAAAAATCCCGACTTCCAGACGGTAGCGTATGGAATGAGCACCATCTTACAACGCCCGGGTGATGACAGACAAAAAGCAAATGCCTTTGGCTTTTACCCCACCAGGGAACTAGACTGGAATTCATGACTAAATAATCTTTCCCCCAGAGGAGGCCATCATGTCGATCTTCGACTCCCCCATCGCCCGCTGCGAAGCTGCTCGCGAAATGGTTCTGACCGACGAGACCCAAGCCGAGTGTGCCCGCGAGCATGAATGCCCCAGTGATCGCGTTTGCCCGCTGTGCGGCTACTTTGTCACCCCGGAAGACAACATCGCCGCCCGGCTCACCAAGCCGGCGCGAGCCCACTAACACCCCGCCCAAGAGAGGCCGCAGCAGGAAAGCAGCGGCAGAACGGGAGGAATACACGCAACGGCACAAACTGTTGCAATCCGTTACTTGAGTTAGCCGAAGCCGCCCCGTATCTTGAGTCCATGCGCTGACCAGACATCAGCCTAGACGGCCCACCTCTCCCCCTGAACTGGCCGTCTCGAAAGCCTCGCACTTCCCCTGGTGCGGGGCTTTCGCCTTTTCTATGCAGCTTTTTCATAGTGCTCTTGAAATTTCCAAAAACGTTCGCCAGACAGCTATCATTTCACTGCCGTACAACCAGAAAGCGCTCATCAGTAGAAAAGCGAGCTCCCCAGGGCAAGCCGCTACCCGCACGAATCCCAGCACTTCAGATTTCCCTTATCCAGACGGGGCATTTCGCTCATTTAGCCCTTTCCTGTTGTCGAAAGGCCCGCCCTCCTGTATCATCTTCGACCTTGTGTGCCGCTGTAGCTCAGTTGGTAGAGCAGCGCATTCGTAATGCGAAGGTCGCCAGTTCGATTCCGGCCAGCGGCACCAAATGTTTCAGAAAAGCAAATTCCAAAGCCGCCCATCAGCGGCTTTTTGCTTTTCTGGTGCCCCCTTCGAGAAGCCACAACACTTCGCCACCCCGCAGAGGATTAGGCCGGACGCAGGAGGTGGGACTCCCGGGACTCCCTTGATGATTCAGGCCCCGCCGCCGGCTCAGCGTACAATTAGCGCTTTTTCGCCCCTGTCCGGGCTACGCCAAACTCCATGAACCTGTTACGCGCCCTGGCCACGGTCAGCGGCATGACCCTGCTCTCCCGCATTCTCGGTTTTGTCCGGGATTTCGTCATTGCCCGCGCCTTTGGTGCCGGCCTGGCCACCGACGCCTTTTTTGTCGCCTTCAAACTACCCAACCTGTTACGCCGAATGTTTGCCGAAGGTGCCTTCTCGCAAGCATTTGTCCCCATCCTGGGCGAATACAAAAATCAACGCGGCGAAGCCGATACCCGCACGCTGGTGGACCATGTAACCAGCATACTATCCATGGCACTGTTTGCCGTGACCGCCCTCGGAATTGCCATCGCGCCACTGCTGGTTTGGGTTTCCGCCCCCGGCTTCACGGCCGAACCGGGCAAATTCGAACTGACGGTGACGCTGACCCGGATTACGTTCCCCTACATCATATTCATGTCGTTGGTCGCCCTCTCCGGCGGCATTTTGAATAGCTGGAGCCGCTTTGCCGTTCCGGCTTTCACGCCGGTCTTGTTGAATCTGACATTCATCGCCATGGCGCTGCTGGCCGCGCCCTATTTCCACCCACCGGTTCTGGCCCTGGCCTGGGCGGTCTTCATCGGCGGCCTGCTGCAGCTGGCGATCCAGATTCCCGCCCTCAAACAAATTGCCATGCTACCCCGCCCGTCAATCGACTGGCGCGCCGCCTGGGGTGACCCCGGAGTACGACGCATCACCAGGCTGATGGGGCCGGCGCTGATTGGCGTCTCGGTGTCCCAGATCAGCCTGATCATCAACACCATCTTTGCCTCCTTCCTGGAAACCGGTAGCGTTTCCTGGCTTTATTACGCCGACCGCCTGATGGAATTTCCTTCCGGCATGCTCGGCGCCACGCTGGGGACGATTCTGCTGCCTTCGCTGTCGCGCTATCACGCCAGCGAAAACCATCTCGAGTATTCCAAACTGCTCGACTGGGGACTGCGCCTGACCCTGCTGCTGGCCGCGCCTGCGGCACTCGGCCTGGCCATTCTCGGCGTCCCGCTGATTGCGACCCTGTTCTTTCACGGCGCCTTTGCGGTCAACGACGTATTCATGACCCGTCAGGCGCTGGTGGCCTACACCGTCGGGCTAACCGGCTTGATCTTGGTCAAGGTGCTAGCCCCCGGTTTTTATGCTCGACAGAATGTCCGTACACCGGTCCGCATCGCGCTGATTTCCTTGCTTGCCACCCAGTTCATGAACCTTGCTTTCATCGGTTGGCTTCACCATGCCGGACTAGCCCTTTCAATCGGCCTCGCCGCCTGCCTGAATGCCACCCTGCTCTACCGCGGCTTGCGCCGGCAAGGAATTTTTATTCCCCAAGCGGGCTGGCTGGCTTTCACATTGAAACTTGGCATGGCCATGGCCACCATGGGTGGCGCACTTTATTTCGGCATGGGCGAGGAAGCTGACTGGCTGCACGGCGGCACCATGGCGCGAATAATTCATCTCTCCTGGCTGGTCCCTCTTGGCGCCATCATCTATTTCGCTACACTGTGGCTACTCGGCTTTCGCCTGCGCGACTTCAAGCGCCGGGCCGCTGAATAAAGGAGGCGCCATCATGATTTTGACCAGTTCCAGCCTGACTGACGGGCAAGCCATTCCCGGCGATTATTCTTTCTGCACCCCCGACCCGGCCCATCACGTCTGTCTGGGTAAGAACCTCAATCCGCAACTGAGCTGGCGTGACAGCCCGACGGCCACTAAGTCTTTTGTCGTGCTTTGCCACGACCCCGACGTACCGAGCCAGGGGGATGATGTCAACCAGGAGGGACGTAGCGTCCCCGCCAGCTTGCCGCGCGTGGATTTTTTCCATTGGGTACTGATTGACCTGCCCGCCACAGTGAACCGGATTGATGCCGGCGAGTTCAGCGACACCGTCACCCCACGCGGAAAATCAGGCCCGGCGGCCCCGCATGGCGGGCGCCACGGGATCAACAACTACACGGACTGGTTTGCCGACGACCACGACATGCAAGGCGATTACTACGGCTACGACGGCCCCTGCCCGCCGTGGAATGATGAAATCGTGCATCGTTATATTTTCACGGTCTACGCCCTGGATATCGAAACCCTGCCCGTAGAAGGCAAATTCGGCGGCCCGGAAGTACGCCGTGCCATGCAAGGGCACATCCTTGCCCAGGCCAGCCTGACTGGCACCTATACATTGAATCCCGCCCTTCTGCCGTGAACCGAAAAAGGCTGCGCCGAACGGCCTGGCCTTGCTTTCGCTCGGTGCCGCCACTCAGTTTACCGGCGTATCGCCCGGCTCCCTGATCGCCGCCTTGAGCAAATCCGACATCGGTAAATTCAGGTTGACGCCAGCCGGCGGAATCGGCCCCATGAACCACTTGTCGTAAATTTGCGCCAGTTCTCCGCGGCGCATCAAGTCAAGTAGCACATCATCGACCAGCTTTTTCCAGAGCGGATCACCCAGCGGCAACATGATGCCGAAAGGTTCAGTGGCCAAAGCGCTATCGAGCAGCACATAGTCGCCTGCGGTGGCGGCGCGCTGGGCGACCAGTATGGCATCTTCCGCGACATAGGCCTCAACCTCGCCCTTGGCCAGCATGGCCATCGCCTCAGCCGGCGTATTGGCCAACAAATGCTGCAGGACCAGATTATTCCCCAGCGCCGCCAACTTGACGTGTCGCTCGCCGGTACTGCCGACGACGGTAACCACCCGCTTGTCGGCAAATTGACCAAAACTGGTGAAGCCGGCGCCCTGCTTTACCATCACCTTGATTTCACTGACATAAACATTAGTCGAAAAATTGACCTGTTTCTGGCGCCCCACCGTATTCCCCGCCGCCCCACAGTCGAGATCGGTAATTCCGGTTTTCAGCATCATGGTGCGCGCGTTATCGGTCACCGCCACAGGAACGACCGGCACCGACCGGCCCAATCGTTCGTCCACCGCTTTGAAGACATGGCTGCAGACTTCCCACAGGTAACCGGTGGGAAGCGCCTGCCCCGGCAGCAGATAGGAAAAGGGCAAGGCCGCCTCGCGATACCCGACATACAGCACCTGACGGGCAAGTATTCGGCTCAGCGTCGGGCCGGTGGCAACAGCCGACGGCTCAGCCGCAGCCGCCCCGGCAGTCAGAAGACCCAGGATTAAAATGAACCGGGGGCGCCACCGGAAACGCATCATTTGCCGGCTTTGCAGGAGCCCACCGTACTCCCGGCGCAGGGCACCGAGCCTTCGCGGTTGATCAGCCACTTGCCGCCGACCAGGATCATCTCCAGTGTCTTCTGGGTTGTGTCACGGTACTGGTTCGACTGATAGATCTGGCGGAAATCGACAAATGCCCGATCCTTCCCGTCCATCCGGACTTTCAGATCCTGCACCTCAACCCGAATGTTGTCGCGCGACGAAATCCGGCTGCGCCGCAGTTGCGCCCAGTCTTCCCGGTTCAAGC